>Ga0310695_10000102_pt1 | contig 222410 bp, 194 predicted proteins | sample RumenRJG_04DNA_FD_203882 | JGI IMG/M metagenome (GOLD analysis project Ga0310695, IMG submission 203882) | Bovine rumen microbial communities from Lethbridge, Alberta, Canada - RJG_04 (v2) (version 2) | ecosystem: Host-associated > Mammals > Digestive system > Stomach > Rumen | place: Canada... | reverse complement strand
TCGTAAGGGCAAAAACAAGGGAAAATACATGAAAACCGAGCATTGGACAGGCGAAATGCCTTGTAATATCAATGGTTTTAGGAAAACTGAGTCTTTAATTATAATTTATCAAAAATATATAGCGAACAGTATTATTTGCTGTATGATAGCATACAACAAAACAAGTATCATTTTAGTACGAAAACTACTCAAACAATAATATGCTAAAAAAAGGCGAAACTATGGATATCAGAAAATATGTAGGATACATTTTAGACAAAGAAAATCAATCAGGAAATTGCTTGATAATTGACAAAAACAAGGCTGTAACTGCCTCACATGTTCTGGCACACGCAGAAGGAAGTTTTCTTTTATATTGTAACGGGTTTAGCTTCTCATTTGATAAAACTGCACTCCGACAGAAAATGTCTGTAACCGTTATTGAGTTTGAAGAAGATATATTTGAATGGTTTGACAGCAGTGCGTTAAAAATTAATGCAGACTTTGACGCAACTACTTCTGAGCAGGAATGGGTAGCGTTTGGTCATTTGCCTTGCCGTGACGAATTTGATTTTTCACGTATTGGAGGCAAGGGATTTAACGAATGGTCTGACATATATCCTTTTGTTCTTCATAATTTGTATATTCAAAACGGTTCTTGCGACGGCATGTCCGGATCACCAGTTGTCGTTTCTGGAATGGTGGTCGGCATACTTCAAGCAGAAGATATCAATAACGATGGAATTGTCGAAAATCTATATTTTTCTCCTGTCAGTGACTTTATTGATGATATTCAAATCGATTGTATTCAGGGAAATGTCTTTCAGAATACCTTGTTTCCCAAAAACAATTATAATGATATCTTTGATTTAGACGGTTATATTCCTCGAAAGGTAGTAGTCAGCGAACAAGAAAATAATCTTCCGGTTTCATTGGTAAAGATAATCAACGAAAAAACAACGCACAATATTTTTGTGCTGGTAGGAGAAGCCGGACTCGGAAAAACATTTGAATTACAAAGACTTGCGATTGAACTTTACGATTCACCTTATCATCCTATATATTTTTCACTCAAAGAGTTTAATCCCTTTGAAAAACCTGAAGAGCAAATTCCTTGTCTTGCGGAATATATTAATAATAAGGTACCGTTTTGTCTGATTCTTGATGGATTTGATGAAATTAAGAACACGAACTATCGTGATGTGGATTTTCCTAACGTTATTTCGCGTTTTGCAGATATGGTAAACCAACGGTACCGTGGTAAATATTTTCGGAGTTCATCATTTAAAGATATACTGTCGATGTATAACGATAGCTTGATTAAACTATGGAATAATAGCGATACTTTATTTGAAGTTGTATTGAAATTCACGGAATATCTGGTTTTCCATTACATCGTTCGCAATAATGTGTTTTCAGAGTTTTTTAATAAAATAAAAAAAGATGAAGAAGCAATCAATTATTTTTATGGCGCATTAAAAGATCACCCGCACCTATTTGTACAGGCTTCAAACGAATTAAATTGTTATCTATCCTTCCTTTGTAAAGGCTATTCTGAAGGAAAATTTCTCGAAGAAAACAACCACCTTTTTGATTATTGTGCAAGATCATTTGATGCAGATAGCCCTGAGAGAAAACTATGCTTATCTTTAATTAGCGAAAAAGGATACGAGGATGCACCAGACTCCATTCAATACATTACCTGTAATGATGATTATTCAGAAAGAGAGAAAAATAAGAAAAAGCAAAGAGCTGAGTATATCTTTGATTTTTCCAAATTAGCCGATGACATTCGAAGTGTTGTGAGAAAGTCAGGACACAAGGATCCCATCTGTCGAAAATTATTTGACTATGTTTATAAACATTTCAGCTATAATTCGTTCGAGCGTATAGCATTCGGTTTTGCTTGGTTTATTTTTTATCCGGATAGAACAATTGAGGAAAATATTAATTATTTCAATGAAAACCAAAACGAGTGGTGCATTTCTTCGTTTAAACACTTTTGCTTCTGTAACAAAGATTACTCTGATTTTATCAGCACAAAAAATATTGACAGCGTTATGAAGCTAACAGCGGAGAGCCTTGTTGAAACCGATTTTACAAAGTTCAATTCTCATTTGCTAAAAACGGAAATAGAACTGATAGTAAAATTCGAATATGATTTGCCAGAGCATTTATTGTTGAAATTATTGAAGCTCAACACTGCTTATTTTGATTATCAATGCAAAAAAGGCTTTCCCGACTATTTAACAGAAAGGTTATCCAACAAAATAATTATTTGTCAGATTGAAAGCTTTATAGATAATAATGAGTTAAATGCAAATCTGTGCGATGCTTGTATTCTTTACTGTGATTCGATGTCTTTCGTTTCCGATAAAATGTTAGCTTTAGCTGAAAGGGTCTTAAGTAATGAGTTCTCAAATGATAATCATTATTATGCATGGAATTATTTGAAAAAAAATCAAAAAACAGATTTACTTGTTTCAATGATATTAAGTGGCAAAATTGATAAGGGTTTTGTTGTCTTTCAAATATCCAGTTTGAATCATTATTATAATGACGATTTAGCATGTTTTGTTTCAACTTTGTTTGATGAGTTGTATACTGTCTACCAATCTGAAATAAACGATGATAATATAGCGGAATTATCTGAAAAATATCGTTTTGTTATTCGCAACAACTATGTTACCGATCCAGTTGATAAACTGAAAAAGAACCTTCTCGAATGCCTTAAATGCTTGTTTAGTTATTTGGTTCATAACAATATTGGGCATTATACTGATTTCTACCTCGATTATATGTTGGAAAACAAAACTTATTGCTATCTTGAGTATGATACACATAACACTTTATTCACTACAATAAAATCAAAAAAGTACCTTCAAAAATCCTTAAAGGTATTTGAATTGTATTTCACAAATGAATTTAGCAAAGAAGACGGATATTCAAGTTTATATTCGGATATTAGAACAGCAATCCTAAATATCGGTCATAATCATCCCGATGAAACGTTAACTATCCTTGCAGATTATCCAGTACAGGATAATCCTGATTTATGCAGAGCGGTATCGTTGTTATACGATGATTTGTTTAAGGATAAGTATGAGAAATCAATCAAACCGTATTCGTTCAAGGAAACCTCAGCGATTGTTTTTGAATAATTAAGCTTCAGCACAAATCAAACAATAAAAATACAGATCAGCCTAACAAGCTTGATCTGTATTTTTTGGTCGGAGTGAAGGGACTTGAACCCCCGACATCCTGCTCCCAAAGCAGGCGCGCTACCAGCTGCGCTACACCCCGATGTTTATTAAATTGTGGTCTGCTGTTGTGGTCAGCTATGTGGTCAAAGGTTATTTTTGACCGAATTATTAGGGAACTGAAAATCCCCGAAAGTAAGGTGTAATGCGGAGTTTTGGGATTTTAAAAATCTTTACGAACCCAAAGCCGTACACGCTCCCAAAGCAGGCGCGCTACCAGCTGCGCTACACCCCGGTATTTTATTTTCCCGGCAGAGCATATTGAACTGCCGGGAATTATTATATATTATTCGCTGTTTTTTGTCAATAGAAACACCCAAACATACGCGCCTTTTGTCGCCAATACCCTCTTAAAGCTTCGAGAGCTTGGTGTAGATTTCCCCTGCGTTTTTCAGGCAGGCGCGGCAGTTTTGGTACTGCTTGGTCTCGTCCTCGCTCCTAAAGCCCAATCCGTAGAGCGCGGCGGCAAAGTCCATTCCGACCTCCTGAGCCGCGAGGGCGTCAACATAGCTGTCGCCGACAAAAATACTGTCCTGCTCCATAATGCCGAGCTCGGCGCAGACCTTACGGAGCATATCGCTCTTTTCGAGCTCAACGTCAACGTCGGACGCACAGACGGTGTCAAAATGCTCACCGATATTCTTGTAAACGCCGAGAATATTGTGAATGAATTTTTGGTTTTTCTGGGTGACAATCGCGAGCGAGTAACCGTCGTCCTTTAGATTTTTGAGCGCCTCGTCAATTCCGTCGTAGAGCAAAATCATCTCCTCGCCCTTCATCGAGTAGAGCTTGCTGTAGTTGTTCATCGCGTACTCAATTTCATCGGGCTTCATTCCGTACAAATCCATAAAGCCCTGCTCGAGCGACACGCCGATTATATTGTGAAGCGCCTCGTTCGGAACGGGCGTGTAGCCCATCGCGATTGCGGTAGTGTTCATGCAGTAGAGAATTCCCGGAGAGGTGTCGGCAATCGTGCCGTCAAATCCGATAACAATTAACTTTTTCACAGTATCACCGCCTTTAATAACATTTTATCACAAATCGTCCGCCTGCGCAATATATCAGAAAATTTTCCTTGATAATTTTGATTGACAACGGTGCGAGATAGGTATAAAATTTAGTTGTATTATTTACGAAAGGCATATGATATGGTTCACGAAAACTCAAATATATCCGCAAAAAACCGCCTGCCGCTGAGCGCGGTTTTCATTAATATCTACCTGTTCGTGATGTTCACGGTGTTTCCGCTGTACGTCGCGATGTACTTCGACGGCAAGCTTCCGTTTTTGCACATGGACAACGGCTTTGTCGGAATAAGGCACCAAAAATACTACTTCTTTTTGGTGATGACCGCGATTGCGGCGATTGCCGAGGTTTTGCTGCTTTTAACCCAGGCGAATTCCGCGGAAAAAAGCAAACCGAAAAATTCATTTTTCGACAACATAACCTTTACCGACTGGGCGGCGCTTGCACTTGTTTTATGCTGCGCGGTGTCAACGGTTCTGTCGCCGTACAGAGAGCTTGCGTTTTTCGGAGAAGCCACCATCGGCGGCTACTCTCAGGGGCGAAACAACGGCTTGATTTTGATTTTATTCTACGTGCTCGTGTACTTTTTAATCACGCGGCTGTACCGCTACGCCGAATTTGTTTTCATCGGACTTGCCTGCTCCGGCGGAATTGTATATCTGCTGACTGTGCTCAACGGATTTTACATTGACCCTCTCAATATGTTCGCGAATTTCCAAACTCAGCAAAACGTGTTTATGGAATTTTTCGCGACAATCGGCAACAAAAATATGCTATCGGGCTTTATCTGCGTAACGCTTCCGGTGATTTTTACGATGTCGGTTGTGACCAAAAGACCGTTGTTCAGGGTGATTTACCTCGTATCGACAGGGCTCGGCACAATGGCGCTGATTATCGGTGACAGCGACTCGGGACTGCTGGGAACCGCCGTATTTTTGGCGGTGTTCCTCGTGGTATTTATCAGAAAGCCCGACAGGCTGAAATTCTACTTTCTCGCGCTCACGGTTATGCTCGGCTCGGTCAAGCTGCTCAGGCTTTTCTCGCTGATTTTAGAGGACAGCTACAAAAAGCTCGGCAGTCTGCCGTCGGCGATTTTGTTCTCAAAAGCGCTGTATTTCGCGATTGCCGCCTCGGCGGTGATAACCGTAATCTTGTTCATCGTAAGCTCAAAAAAGCCCGGCGTTACACTGCCGAAGGCTGTGCCTGTCGCGGCAGGCTTTCTGTTCGGACTGGCGTTTTTGGGCGCGGTCGGAGTGTTTGTTTACTTTAGCTTTATCGACACGACAACGCCGCTGGGCGATTGCGAAAAGCTCCTGCGCTTCAGCCCGAAATGGGGCACGCACCGGGGAATTATGTGGATTCGCGCGTTTGATATTTTCGGCGGCGCGGACCTTGTTCACAAGCTGTTCGGCTTCGGTCCCGACACCTTCTACTGCGTGTACGAGCCGTATTTTAAGGAACTGCAGCAGTACGGAAATTCATCAACCGACGCGGCTCACAACGAGTACATCAACTACCTTGTGACAATCGGAATCGCCGGACTTTCGGCGTACCTCGCGTTTGCCGGCGGCGCGCTTGTCAGGGGCTTTAAGTCGGCAAAGAAAAACCATGCGGTGCTCGCGTTCGCGGCGGCGGTTGTCGCATACGTGGCTCAGGCTGTAGTAAATATCGCCGTGCCGATTACCACGCCGCTGTTCATTATTTTCGTATCGCTGTGCGAGGCGATGGCGAGGAAAAGCAGAGAAAATAATAAAAAAATTCCTTAACAACTGACGATATCGGGCGCACATGTTAGTGCGCCCCTACGGTTAAATTTATATGTTTTCCGTTGCAATGACCCTTAATTTTCCATTTTCAATTTTCAATTATCCATTAGAAAAAAACATTATCAATTAAAAAAAGCTGACTTTTCGTCAGCTTTTTTTACATCCTTCCGCTCTTGGGCTTGTATTCAATTACCTTGCCCTCGGCGAGGGATTTTTTTACGTCTATAATTCTCTGGTTTGACGAACCGCGGAATTGCAGCGTTATGCTGTACAGCTCCTGCACGAACTCGCCGTCAACCAAAACGTCGATATAGCTCAGCATTTCGTCGGTGTATTCGGACCTTGCCCTTGACGGGCTGAGCAGCTCCTTATCAAAAAGGTAGCCCGTATAGCACCAGATGTTTTTATCCGGAAGCTCGGTTTTAACGCGCCTTAACAACTTTATAAGCCCCTCCTGATTCGAGGGCTCAAAGGGTTCTCCGCCGAGCAGGCTAAGTCCGCTGATGTAGTCCGGCGTGAGCTCCTTAATTATTTTATCCTCGGTTTCCTTTGTGAAGGGCTCACCGTAGTCGAATGACCACGTGTCCTTGTTAAAGCAGTTTTTGCAGTGGTGGGTACATCCCGAAACAAACAGCGAGACGCGCACGCCCTCGCCGTTTGCTATATCGAAATTCTTAATTTCTCCGTAATTCATTACAGGTGAAGCACCCTCTCCTGAATTTCCTGGGTACGTCCCTGGTTCCAGAACTGTGTGCCGATGTAGCCGCAGGTTCTTCTTGCAACGTTCATCTTATCCTGGTCGCGGTTTCCGCAGTTGGGGCACTGCCAAATGAGCTTGCCCTCTTCCTCGACGATTGAGATTTCGCCGTCGTAGCCGCAAACCTGGCAGTAGTCGCTCTTGGTGTTGAGCTCGGCGTACATAATGTTGTCGTAGATAAAGCGCATAACCTGGAGTACAGCCGGGATGTTGTCCTGCATATTGGGAACCTCAACGTAGCTGATTGCGCCGCCGGGAGACAGAGCCTGGAACTCGCTTTCGAGCTTGAGCTTATCGAAGGCGTCGATATCCTCGGTTACGTGAACGTGATAGCTGTTTGTGATGTAGTTGCGGTCGGTAACGCCCTTGATGATGCCGAAGCGCTTTTGCAGGCACTTTGCGAACTTATATGTTGTGCTCTCGAGCGGTGTGCCGTAGATGCTGTAGTCGATGTTCTCCTCAGCCTTCCACTTCGCGCAGGCTTCGTTGAGCTTTTTCATAATTTCAAGACCGAGCTTTTTGCCTTCGGGCTCGGTGAGCTTTTTGCCGATAAGGCTGTAAACGCACTCCCAGAGGCCTGCGTAGCCGAGGGAGATTGTTGAGTAGCCGCCGTAGAGCAGCTTGTCGATTGTCTCGCCCTTTTCAAGACGTGCGAGAGCGCCGTACTGCCAAAGAATCGGAGCGGCGTCGGACAAGGTGCCCTTAAGTCTTTCGTGGCGCGCCTGAAGTGCGCGGTGGCAGAGCTCCATTCTCTCGTCAAAAATGCTCCAGAACTTTGTCATATCGCGGTTGGCGGAAAGTCCGATGTCAACGAGGTTTACGGTAACAACACCCTGGTTGAATCTTCCGTAGTACTTGTGCTGACCCTCAACATAGTTTTTGGCGTTGGCGATGTTGCCCACGCCGGCGTCTGTGAAGCGGTCGGGTGTGAGGAACGAACGGCAGCCCATGCAGGTGTAAACGTCGCCCTTGAGCTCGAGCATAACCTTCTCTGAGATATAGTCGGGAACCATACGCTTTGCGGTACACTTTGCGGCGAGCTCGGTGAGGTACCAATACTTGCCGTCCTCGGTAATGTTGTCCTCCTCAAGCACATAGATGAGCTTGGGGAACGCAGGGGTAATCCAAACGCCCTTTTCATTCTTAACGCCCTGATAGCGCTGCTTTAAGGTCTCCTCAATAATCATGGCGAGGTCGGCTTTTTCCTGCTCGTCCTTAGCCTCGTTGAGGTACATATATACGGTGACAAACGGAGCCTGACCGTTTGTTGTAAGCAAGGTAACAACCTGATACTGAATTGTCTGAACGCCCTTGTTAACCTCGTTGCGAAGTCTCTGCTCGACAATTTCGTTGAACTTTTCCTCGGAAACCTCTACGCCCATTTCCTCAATTTCTGCGCGGGTTTCGCGGCGGATTTTCTCCCTTGAAATCTGAACGAACGGAGCGAGGTGGGTAAGGCTGATGCTCTGGCCGCCGTACTGGTTGCTGGCAACCTGCGCAATAATCTGAGTTGCGATGTTGCAGGCGGTTGAAAAGCTGTGGGGCTTTTCAATCAAAGTGTCGCTGATAACCGTGCCGTTTTGAAGCATATCCTCGAGGTTTACGAGGTCGCAGTTGTGCATATGCTGAGCAAAATAGTCGGAGTCGTGGAAGTGGATAATTCCCTGCTTGTCAGCCTCTACGATGTCGGGAGAAAGCAACATTCTCCTTGTGAGGTCGCGGCTTACCTCGCCTGCCATATAGTCGCGCTGAACGCTGTTAACGGTGGGGTTTTTGTTGGAATTTTCCTGCTTAACCTCCTCGTTGTTGCACTCGATAAGCGAGAGAATACGGTTGTCGGTGGTGTTAGCCTTGCGGACAAGCGAGCGGTTGTAGCGGTATCTTACGTACCTTCTGGCAAGCTCGAACGCGCCCTTTGCCATAAGCTGATCCTCTACCATATCCTGAATTTCCTCTACGGATACGGCGCGCTTTATTTTGTTGCACTTATACTCAACGTAGTCGGAGATGTCGAGGATCTGCTCCTCGGTCAAAAACGGGCTGTCGGATGAGTTGTTCGCCTTTCTGACGGCGTTAATAATTTTTTCAATGTTAAAATCTTCTTCTGAGCCGTTACGCTTAATGATTTTCATATTGTCCTTCCCTTTCGTTTATGTTAATTTCAATTTATCTCAGTAAATTCCGTGCGAGATATATTATACATCAACATATGGGAAAATGCAATAGTTATTTTGCACGAAAACACAATATATAGTATTCTCTAAAAGAATTAAACACATTATATTGTTGTGTTGTAACTATTAGTTAAACATTTAACACAACGGGAAAACATAGGAAACATCAGGGTTTTTGCGGTGTTACGGGGTTTATAATGCTTTTTTGCAATATTATTTGTTACAAAAAGTTAATAGTCAAGTGACAATATTGGAATAAGAAAGACCAATTTATTGTACCTGACAATTTGGCAAGACACTATATGTTGTGGTTTTTTGCAGAGTTTAATTATTTAACCATATTTAAAGCCTCCCCCGTCACTTGTTATGGGGGAGGTGTCGCCGTTAGGCGACGGAGGGGGCGGCGTTTCCGTTAACTCCACGTTTTGAATTACAAAGAAAATCTCGCGCTAATTCACACCCAGCCCCCTCAGTCAGCTAAAGCTGACAGCTCCCCCAAAGCTAAGCGTTGGGGGAGCCTTTAAACTTAAACTAAGCGTTTTTAATCTTAATTAACGTTATCCTCTTTTCTCTTCGAGAACACGCAGCCGCAGTAGTTTTGGCGGTAGAGGTCGTATTCGCGCGACAGTTCAATCGAGCGCTTGTAACCCTCGCGCTTTTTGAAGTCGCTGTAAAGCCAGCTTACGCCGTGCTTTTGCGCTTGTTCTGCGCCGATTGTGTTGAGCAAATCCGCATTTTTCAGCGGACTTATTGTCAGCGTGGTGGTGAAGTAGTCAAAGCCCAGCTTTGCGGCAAGCTCTGCCGATGAGCTCAGGCGGAGCTCAAAGCACTTTTCACAGCGCTTTCCGCCCTCGGGCTCGTGTTCAAGCCCTTTTACCGCTTCAAAAAACTCGGAAGGCTCGTACCTGCCCTCGATCACGTTGACTGGATTTTTGAACGGCATTTGCGACACAAGGCGTTTTTCCTCGTTCAGGCGGTGTTTGTATTCTTCTTTTATAGAAATATTCGGGTTGTAGTAGTAGACGGTTATTTCAAAATACTTCGACAAATATTCAAGGCAGTAGCTCGAGCACGGTGCGCAGCATACGTGTAGCAGAAGTTTAGGCGTTTTACCGTCACGCTGATTTTGCTCGATTACGCGGTCGAGTTCCTTTTGATAGTTTCTCTTGTTCATAGGCTTAGAATGTACTTTGTGAGCTGTTCTGCGGTGTCCGCGACAAACGGCGCTCCTGCCGAGATAAGCTCGTCCTTTCCGCGGAAGCCCCATGACACGCCTGCCATTTTCACGTCCGAATTCTTCGCGGTGAAAACATCAACGTCGCTGTCACCGATGTATACACATTCATCGGGCTTAATGCCGTGCAGAGCGAGCATCGCGTGGAGCGACTCTTTGTCGGGCTTGCACTTGTACTGCGGCTTTTGCCCCCAAGCCTCGGTAAAGCGGTGCTCAGGGTATAGCTTTTGCAGAATTCTATCCACAAACTCGTCGGGCTTGTTAGAGAGCACGGCGGTTTTTATACCGTTATCATTCAGAGCGGCAAGCATTTGCGCACAACCGTCGTAGACGGAGGTGTTGTCGTTGCAGTGAATTTTGTACTCGCTGTCAAAGGTATCGCGCACAAGCTCAAATTTATTTTCATCGTCCGCATGGTCGCCCATCGCGCGTTTAATCATACGCTCGCGGCCGTTGCCGACGAATTTTTTGTAATTTTCAATAGGCTGTTCGGGCAAGCCTGCCTTTTTCAGCCCCTTGTTGACGTTCAAAGCGAGGTCGGTAAGCGAATTTACCAGCGTGCCGTCGAGGTCAAAAACAGCAATTTTTATCATCAGTTCAGTCCTTTTTCCATTTCAAACAAAATCGCGCGGCATGGCGCTGCCTCAAGTCCGCCGAGCTTTATCGGGAAAGCGCAGAGCTCATATTCGCCGTCGCTGATTGCGGAGAGGTTGAGGTTTTCGATAACCGTTATGCCTGCGCGTGCAAGCTCGCGGTGAGGCCGCGCCTCATCAAAGGGAGTCGCGATTGAGTCGGCGTCGGTGCCGACAAGGATTACCCGGCTTTCGGCAAGGACAATCGCCGCGGAGTGCGAAAGGTAGGTCTTTCCGTTGCCCCTGAACAGAATTCTGCGCTTGCAGTATGGCAGCAGGCGTTCCATATCCTCGCCCGTGAGAATTCCCTCGACGGAGATGACAGTACACTTGCCGTAGAAGGTGTTGAGGCGGAGCTGGTCGACAGAGCTTCCGTCCTCGCAAAAATGGAGCGGCGCGTCGATGTGCGTTCCGCAGTGAGTTGTCATTTTGATGTAGCTTAGGTTGTACTGGTCGAGGTTGTCCATGCTTTTGAGGAACTCAACCTCGGTCTCGGGATCGTCCTTGTACACAGGTGTTGTAAGCGAATCGCGCGAGATATCGTGAATAATCATAACGCCCCTCCTTATTTTTCTTAAATTATATTTTAACATAAAGGCGGTTGTTTGGCAAGATAAGGGGGATAATTAACGGAAGTTTACGATTATGTTATTCTGTAGGGGCGTGCATTGCCTTTACAATAAAACTGATTAGTTACATTGTAGTGACAGCCCTTGCGGCTGTCAAAATCAAATCACAGAATTTCTGTGATTTGATTGGGCGACCGCGAGGGTCGCCCCTACGACTGTTATGGATAGGTTAGCGGTAATGGAAACGTCTGATTACGGGCGGACACACGGGTCCGCCCCTACGGTGTAAAGATAGGTTAGTAATATTGGAAACGTCTGCCCCCTCCGTCACGCCGCACTTGCGGCGTGCCACCTCCCCCGCAAGCGGTGGAGGCTTTAAAAACCTCCGTCCCGTATTGCGCCGTCGTCGCAACGACCAAAATGTCAGTGTCCGCTGTCGTAAATCTTCGGGAATTCGCGTTTTCCAATCTAACCGACTTGTCCGTCCCGTATTGCGCCGTCGTTGCAACGACAAAAGCCTCCCCGGGGTGGGGAGGCTTAGTGTTTAGGTTATGTAATACGGTTAGGTATTACTTATTACTCCATAATCTGAGGATCGTCAGAAACGGGAGTGATATCCTCGTAAGCAACGCCTGCGTTACCTGTCTTCTTTGTCATGCCTGCGGCATATCTCTGAACACAAGAAGCGTCAAGAACGTTGATTATGCCGTCGTTGTTAACGTCAGCGAGCTTGTTGCTGAAAATGCTGTTGGGAGTCTTGCCGATAGCAACCTGCTGAATGAGCATAGCGTCGATAGCGTCAACCTGTCCGTCCTTGTTAACATCACCGATGGTTCCCTCTGCCTGCGGCTCGGGAGCTGTAACTGTGATGGTCATCTTAGCGCCGGTCATGGTCTTGAAGTCGAAGTTTCTGAGGTCGAGCTGAAGCTTAACTGTTGACTCGTCTTCCTCTACCTCGAAGATGCAGTTCTTTCCGTTATAGAAAGCGTCGAGCTCTGTGTTAACGGGATACTGCGTCTCTTCCTCTGTACCAAAGTTGTGCGCCCAAGGGTTAGAAGTGGGGTTACCCTCTTCGTCTACTGAGTTAACAGCAAACTTAACCTGGTAGTTATCGAAGGCATAGATGTCTTCCATTGTCATTTCCCAGATACCGTCTGCAACTTCTGTCATTGCGTTTGCAGGGTCGCAGGGATCCCAGTTTGCGCCGTTGAGGTATGTATCCTCACCGTTACCAACTGCGATAATACTGTAGGGCTTGAGGTCGTCTTCAAATGTTACGCCTGTACCACTAACGAGTACTTCGTTGGTCTCGGGGTTGTATGTAACCTTAACGTCACAAGCTTCTTTTACGTTGAACGAAACGTTCTGCTCGGGATAAGACTCATCCCAGCCGTGATCCTTAACAACCTTGAGCTGGATAGCGTCCTCGGGCTGTACGTCAGGATATGTGATCTCGTAAAGACCTGTTGCCTCGTTAAAGGTCATATCGTTAGCTTCGTTTGAAGCATCCCATGCTGTGCCGTTGAAGATAGTGGTTGATGAACCTGCTACTGTGTAAGTAGCTGCGGGAGCGGGCTCAGTTGTGGGCTCTACAGTTGTGGGAGCCTCGGGCATCTTGAAGAAGAAGTGAGCTGTGATAGTGCCGTCCTGATTAAATTCCTTATCCATGGAGTAAGGAGCAACAGAATCGTCACCAACTTCGAGGTTAACCTCTGTATCCTCTGTAAGTACATAGCCTTCGTTTGCCTCAACCATAAAGGTGAGCTTATACTCAGCACCGTACTCAAAGTCTGTGCCGTAGTCTGAGAATGAAAGGTTGCTGATACCGTAGCCGGCGTCGGGATAGCTGAACTTCTGTGAACCGGGAACTTCGCTGCCAACGTTGATAGTAGCGTTAGCTGTAACAGTTACGGTAGAAACAGGCTCGTCGGGCTTAACTGTTGTGGGCGCCTCAGTTGTGGGCTCCTCGGTAGTTGTGGGCTCCTCGTCTGTAATGCCGAGAACTTCCTTAACATACTCGGGAGCAGCGAGCTTGCCCTCTACCTCTTTCTCCTGATCGTTGATGTACATATAACGATAGAAGGGGCAGGGAACGCTGTCATCAGTCTCAGGCTCGCCTGTGATGTTGTCCTCGTTATCTGCAAGATACTGGTCGTAAACTTCCTGGGGAGTAACCTTAAGAGCCTCGCAAAGCTTCATGTTATTCTCGTACTGGAAGTACGGGTTGTTTGTGGGGTTGGTAAGGTACTGCTTAAGAGCGTTTGAAAGCTGCTGAGCGTGGGGCTGGTTTGCCGGGAAGTAACCGGGCATAAGAGCGCCGAGTGAAGAAATAGTAGCCTTCGGTCCGTAAGGATCGGAGTGATTCATCCAAGCAGCATAGTGGTCTCTCTTCTTAGAGTCCGCAGCGTTCTCACGGTCAACAAGGCCGTTGAACGGTGTTACAATTACTGTATCACCGAGACATTCGGTTGACAGGTTGAGGTCGCAGGTCTGGTTCTGTCCTGCAGCAGCGGTTGAGAAGATGATACCGTAGTCAGCGCCGTCCTCGATGGGTCCCTTGTCTTCGATACTGTTAAGATCGAAGTAGTACAGGGTCGGGTCATCTACGACAAAATTGCACTGTGTAGTTCTTGTTTTCCATCCTAACGAATAGGGCTTAGAGTTTCCGTAGATAGCGTAAGCATAGCAATAAACATTTGCTTTGCCGCTTCTAGCGTTATTCTTTAATCCCTCGTGTGTCCAGACACTTTCGTCAGGAAAACGGAAATAAACGCGTTGTTCGCCGCCTTCGCCGGCGCTAACGGGGAACACAGCGATTCCGGCAAATGTGGAAACTGTGAGCATTACCGCAAGCAACAAGCTGACGAACTTTGTTGACTTTTTCATTTCGAATAGTCCTCCTTTTCTTAATAACTCATATTTTGAGTAATTACATTATATATCAAAAGTTACGGTATTACAAGTCTTTTTTAGAAATAATGTAATGATTTTTTAAGAAATTGGAGTTAATTTTAACAGAAATATCCATTTCCGCTTTGTCATTTTGTGTTTGATTATTACGGCAAAATCCTTAAAAGCGCAGCAAATCAGGCGCTTACCGCACAAACGCGCCGTACAGGGCAAATAAAGCTTGACAACGGCGCGTTTTGAATGTAAAATTTTTATTGTATACTTTTTAAATATAGAAACGAGGTAAGCTTATGGAGAACTCCAAAAAGACAATGGAAAAAATCGTTGCGCTCTGCAAGGGCAGAGGCTTTGTATATCCCGGCTCTGAGATTTACGGCGGACTCGCCAATACCTGGGATTACGGTCCGCTCGGTATGGCGCTTAAAAACAACATCAAGCAGGCTTGGCTTAAAAAGTTTGTGCAGGAGAACAAGTACAACGTTGGTCTTGACTCCGCAATTCTTATGAACCCCCAGACCTGGATTGCCTCGGGACATCTGGGCGGATTTTCCGATCCGCTGATGGACTGCAAGGAGTGCAAAACCCGTCACCGCGCCGACAATCTTATCGAGGACTTTGACGGCACAAGCGTTGCAGGCTGGACAAATCAGCAGATGACCGACTATATTAATGAAAAGCAGATTCCCTGCCCCAACTGCGGAAAGCACAACTTTACCGATATCCGCCAGTTTAACCTGATGTTTAAGACCTTCCAGGGCGTTACCGAGGACACCAAAAACGAGCTGTACCTCCGCCCCGAGACCGCGCAGGGTATTTTTGTAAACTTCCAGAATATTCAGAGAACCACACGTAAAAAAGTTCCGTTCGGCGTTGCGCAGATCGGTAAATCGTTCAGAAACGAGATTACTCCCGGCAACTTCATCTTCCGTGTGCGCGAATTTGAGCAGATGGAGCTTGAGTTCTTCTGCAAGCCCGACACCGATTTGGAGTGGTTCGATTACTGGAGAAGCTTCTGCCGCGACTTCCTCTATTCGCTCGGAATTAAAGAGGAGAACCTCAGGCTCCGCGACCACGAGAAGGAGGAGCTCAGCTTCTACTCCAAGGCGACTACCGACTTTGAGTACCTCTTCCCCTTCGGCTGGGGCGAGCTTTGGGGTATTGCCGACAGAACCGACTACGACCTCACCCAGCACAGCAAGACCTGCGGCAAGGACCTCGATTACTTTGACCCGACCACAAACGAGAGATATATCCCCTACGTTATCGAGCCTTCGCTCGGCGTAGAGAGACTTTTCCTCTCGATCGTTGTTGAGGCTTACGACGAGGAGCAGATTGACGAGAAGGATTCGCGCGTTGTTATGCGCTTCCACCCGGCTCTTGCTCCGTTTAAGGCAGCGGTGCTTCCGCTCTCTAAGAAGCTCAGCGACAAGGCTGCCGAGGTTCAGGAAATGCTCGCCAAGGACTTTATGGTTGACTTTGACGAGACAGGCTCAATCGGCAAGCGTTACCGCCGTCAGGATGAAATCGGCACGCCGTTCTGTGTTACCTACGACTTTGAGTCGGTTGACGACGGCTGCGTAACCGTCCGCGACCGCGACACAATGCAGCAGGAGCGCGTTAAGATTGAAGAACTCAGCGCGTATATTGCGGAGAAGGTAAAATATTAATTGAAAACATAATTTAAAGGCTCCCCCGTCGCGTAAGCTACGGGGGATTCCCCTGTCAGGGGAAATGTCACGAAGTGACAAAAGGTGATTCCCCTCGTAGGGGAAATGGGCGAAGCCCAAAAGGGTTGCCGACGTGCTAAGGTTGCCGTTTTCGCCAGAAAAAGCTGTCAGCTTTAGCTGACTGAGGGGGCTGCGTGTGAGTCTGTACGAGTTTTCCAATGCAATTCATAACGTAGCGCTATCGGAAATGTTTGCCCCCTCCGTCATTTTTGCAAGCAAAAATGCCACCTCCCCCGAAACAAAGTGTCGGGGGAGGCTTTAAATATACTTTAAAAGTAATGCCTGCTTCATTCGAGCAGGCATTTTTCCTTATTACTTATTCTTTTTTCCCAAACAACCTCAGCAGCTCGTCCTTATGCTCCATAACGCAGTCGTAGCCCTCCTGGATTGTGAGGGAGAAGTTTTCCATTGAGAAAATCGCGGTGTTGCTGTTTTTTATCTGCACGCAGTAATCCGCCAGCTTCATCGACTCGCGCGTTTTGTCGATTGAATAGAGGTCAAGCGCTCTCCACACGACCTTCATCAGTCCGTCAAGTCCGGTTTCGGGCGTATACGCCGAGACGTCAAAGCCGATGGCAAGCACCTTGCCGACGCCCATATCCTTTAGCACCTGAACCGGCAGGTTGTCCTTTGAGCCGCCGTCGATAAAGTTGTAGCCCTTATAATTGCAGGTGGTGTAAATTCCCGGGAAGGTCATACTCGCCCTGACCGCGAGCTCGAGCGGAGCGCCGTGGATATAGTGGATATGCTCACGATGGATGTCCTCTTTTTCGGTCGTGAAAATGCACTCGTCCATGGTGTAGGTGTCGTTTGTGCAAATTGAGAGGTTAACCGGCAGATTTTCAAAGCCGATTATGCCCTTTGAGTCCATCGCCTCGCGGATTACGTTTGAGATCACCTCGCCGTCCTTAAGACCGTCCTTGTCGGTCTTTTTGTTAAATTTAAGCGTGGCAAGCTGGGTGACAATCGGAATCGGGCTGAAGTCCGACAGAACCTCCCAGTAACGCTCGGCAAAGTCGGTCATCTCCCTCGCGTTACAGCCCATGGCAACAAGCGCCGCCATGGCAGAGCCCGAGCTTGTGCCCGAAACATACTGCGGAAACAGTCCGAGCTCGTGCAAAGCCCTGACCGCTCCGATGTGGGCGATTCCTTGCAGGCCGCCTCCCGAAAAGGCAACGCCGAAGGCATTTTTTCTGTCAGATTTATCCATAACTTCCCCCTTATTTGTAGAACCTGTAAACGTTACAATAGGATTCTGTCTCTACAAAATAGTCGTACCAGTTATAAAATTCGTCAAAGCTGTAGTCAGCCTGAATCAGCTCAGCGTTTTTAAGCTGAGTGTTCTGCTTGATGTAGTCAATCACCTTTTGCTTGTCCGCAAGGCGCGAGATATATACCGTAACCTCGTCGAGCGATTTAAGCTCGGAATCCTTTGAAATCCGCGTAATGCTTTCGGCCTTTGTCTGGTCAAAGTTGCCGGTGTTCATATAAGCGTCGGCAAAGGCGGTGATTTTTCCGTTGGTAATTACTCCGCGCTTAGTTGCAAAGTCCTCAAGCTCCGCCACGAGAGTCGGAGACATATCCGAGGTCTGAACAATCATGGTGTCGTCATAGAGCATAAACTTGTCAATGCACTTGTTCCATTCGAGCATATCCGTGCCGACAAACAGACAGTTTTTCGTCTGCGGATTGTATAGGTTTGTCTTGCCGTAGAGGTAGTACGGAGTTACAAACACAAAGCCGAGAGCGCTTGCAAGCATCACGCTGACGGGTAGAATCGCCCTGACCTTGCTGTTGTTGAAAAGGCTGAAAATCCTGATGAACGCGAAGATGTACATCATCGAAATCAGCGGAAGCGCCGCCATAACGTATCGGTCGCTGTTGAACGGCGAGAGCATGGCGATTATGAAGAAGTACGCCAGCCCCGGAACAACGACAAAGAGCGATTTGGGCGGAAGCTTGCGTTTCTTTACAAAGCGGAAGAAAATTCCAAATCCGATTGCGAGAAGCGTGCAAAGTCCGAGCAGCCAAGCCTGACCGAGGAACAAATCCTTTGCCAAAATCTGAATGTACGTGCCGAGCTTGTACACAAAATACGTCACAATCGTGATAGCGTCAATCGAGATATTCAGCGAACCAAGTCCGCGGTTGCCGCCGAGCACGTTATCTATTATAAACGGGTAGACAATCAGCGCGATTGCCGCGCCGATAAAGGCGGTTATTATATATAGTATAAGCGACTTTGCGTTTTTGCGCTTGATTTGCAAAATCAGGAACACAAGTCCGGTTAGTCCGGCGCACATTATGAAGTAGTACTGCGTTAAAATTCCGAGGATTACGACCGGCAAAAGCGGTATGAATTCGAAGAATTTGACATCCCTGCCGCGGTCGAAAAGCTTGATTGTCAGGTAGATAAACGCCAGCACAAACATTGTGAGGGTGGCGTACATTCTAAGGTAAATCGTCGTGGTAATGCACGCTATGCTGAACGCATACCCCCCTGTCGCGATGAGCGCGTAGAGGTTGTTGTCCGTGACGCGCTTGCCGATATTGAACAGCAAAATCAGCGAAATCGTCATCATCACCAGGTTGACAGCGTAGGCGAGCCACTTGTTGAACATATTTGGAAACAACGAGCAGACCGTGTGCACCAGCGCGTAATAAAACGGCGGATGCGACGCGTCGATAATCTGGTTTTGATAAACCTGCGCGTAATCAAAGAGGTGGGGCTCGGTCGCGGCAAGGTATTCGTTAAAGTCCTCGGGCGAGTTCCAGCCCTCGGTATTGAGCTGTTTTGAGGAGTTCGCGAGGTTGTAGGTCAACAGCTCGTCCTCGTGATAGCCCTGCTTTGTGAACATAAAAGCCGTGCTGATACCCAAGCTGATTATTATAATCAGCGCTAAAATAATGTTGGCAGTTTTGTTGCTTAGCTTCATAATATCTTCCTCTACCGCAGTGTATTGTACTGTTTTAAATATAGCAGTGCGCCGTCGCGATGTCAAGATTAATCGGTAAAAAAATGACTTCATTTGCTTTTTTTGCAGGGGCAAGTTTCCGTTAGGGCAATGTTGTCAACTTAGTTTTTTGTAGGGGCGGACTGAAATGTCCGCCCGCGAGAACCTTACGTTTGTTCACGCTGAAAAACTTGATAGGACATAAAACTTAAATTGAACGCTCTCGGGAGCACACATAGTTGCTCCCCTACAATGTCAAGGATAAGTATGCAATAATCTCTTAAGTTGACAATATTTCCCTAACAGGGGAATTCCCCGAAAACAAGCGTTGGGGGGAGGCTTTAAATCAGTGTTCTGCAAAAAAAGCAGCGGCAGCCGAAAGACTGCCACTACTGTTAATTATTAATTATTAATTGTCAATTATCAAGCCTCTGCTTTTGCTTCCTCGGCAGGTGCTTCCTCTACCTTGGCTTCTTCGGTCTTTACTTCCTCAGCCTTGGTTTCCTCAGCCTTTACCTCCTCCGCTTTGGGAGCGGCTTCGGCTTTCTTTTTTCTGCCGCGCTTTTTGGGTACGGGCATTTCCTTTACAAGCTTGTAGTAGCAAACGCCGAGCGGAGGAAGTGTAAGCACAATGTGATAATCGAGCTCGTGCTCCTTCTCGTTCTTAGCCTTGATGTCGCCGGGGTTGCCGATACCTGTACCGCCGAACTCCTCAGCCTCGGAGTTGAATACCTCCTGATATACGCCGTAAACCGGAACGCCTACGCGGTAGTTTTCACGGGTAACGGGCTGGAAGTTACATACGCAGAGGATTTCGCTGCCGTCCTCGGCAATACGTCTGAACGCGATAACGCTGTTCTGATAGTCGTCGAGAGCTACCCACTGGAAGCCGTTCCAGTCATAGTCGTTCTCGTGCATAGCCGGTGTGTCGCGGTAGAACTTGTTTGCAGCCTTGAAGAAGTCGTTAAGCTGACGGTGCTTGTCGTAGCTTAGCAGGTTCCACTGGAGCTGTTCGTTGGCGTTCCACTCGTCGAACTGGCCGATTTCACTGCCCATAAACATAAGCTTTTTGCCGGGGTGAGCCATCATGTATGACACAAAGCCCCTTACGCCCTGGAACTTCTGGTCGTAGTCGCCGGGCATTTTATTGATAAGAGAGCCCTTGCCGTAAACTACCTCGTCGTGCGAGATAGGCAGCATAAAGTTCTCGGAGAACGCGTAAACCATGCTGAAGGTCAGCGTGTCGTGGTGGTAATTTCTCCACAGCGGATCAAGGCTGATGTAGCTGAGCATATCGTTCATCCAGCCCATATTCCACTTGTAGTCAAAGCCGAGTCCGAGTCCCTCAATCGGGTAGCGTGTAACGCTCGGCCAAGCGGTGCTTTCCTCAGCAATCATCATTACGTCGGGATGGAACATATGAACAACGTTGTTGAGCTTCTGGATAAAGTCAACGGCAACGAGGTTCTCGCGTCCGCCGTAAGCGTTTGCAATCCACTCGCCGTCCTTGCGGTTATAGTCGAGGTAAAGCATTGAGGCAACGGCGTCAACGCGGATGCCGTCGATATGGTACTTCTCAATCCAGAACATAGCGGAAGAAACGAGGAAGCTTGTTACCTCGTAACGGCCGTAGTTGAAGATGTATGTGCCCCACTCCTTGTGCTCACCGATTCTCCAGTCCTCATACTCGTAGCAGCCTGTGCCGTCAAAGCGGCCGAGACCGTGAGCGTCCTTGGGGAAGTGAGCAGGAACCCAGTCGAGGATAACGCCGATGCCCTCCTGGTGGCAGCGGTCGATAAGGTACATCAAGTCCTTGGGCTCGCCGTAACGCGAGGTAGCGGCAAAGTAACCTGTAACCTGATATCCCCAGCTTCCGTCAAACGGATACTCGGTAAGCGGCATAAACTCAATGTGGGTGTAGCCCATCTCTTTAACGTAGGGCACGAGCTCGTCAGCCAGCTTGCGGTAGCTGAACTGGTTGCCGTCCTCATACTTGCGCCATGAGCCTGCGTTCATCTCATAAACGTTGATAGGCTGCTTATGGTGCGGATGCTCCTTTTTATAGTCATACCACGCGCTGTCGTTCCACTCGTAGCCGTCGATGTAATAAACGCGCGAGGCGTTGTCGGGACGGGTCTCGCAGTGGAAGGCGTAGGGATCGGTCTTCATAAGGCGGTCGTTCCACGGTGTTTCTACACAGTATTTATAGCACGCAAACTCCCAAACTCCCTCAATAAACAGCTCCCATACTCCCGAGTCGGAAATACGGTACATATAGTTAGCGTCGGGGTTCCAGTCGTTAAAATCACCGACAACGGAAACCGACTTTGCGTTAGGCGCCCAAACTCTGAAAACAACGCCGCCGCGGTTGTCCCAGGTTACAAAGTGCGAACCTAAAAATTCATAAGCTCTTGTTGACTCTCCCTGCAGGAATTGTTCAAGGGGAGGTCTGGTGTCATTAAGTGAATATGCCATACTATACCTCTTTTCTTGTGTTATAGGTAAATCTCTCTATTTATTAAATAGTTTTCCAATTTACTATTAATATTATTATAATACATTTTAACAAATATACAAGAGGATTTTTGAAATTTCTGTAAATAATTTTGGGCAAAACAGGAAATTTAACTGATTTTTTCGTTATTTTGCACTATTTGGCTTGACAATTTTTGTAAGGTAGTCAGCGCCGCAGGGCTTTACATTTTCATAAGCGAGCGCGGCGGTGTCGGTTGCGCGAATGTCAGCCGCCAAAAGCTCTGCGGTATCCGAACCTAAATTCTCAGCCTTAGCCGCCGAGGTGATGACCTTTCCGATACAGGCTTTAAGCATTTTTCCGCCTTCGTCCGTAAAACCGAGCACGCGCGCATAGTCCGCGGTTTTGGTTTGAAGCTCCTCGGTAATGCCGAGCAGAGCGCAGGTCAGAATTCTGCAAATCCTTGAGCGCGTATAGCGCTTTGTCTTGACCTCGTCTATGACTTCCTCAGCCGTGCCGAACTTCCTCGCCGCTGACAAAATGCGGTTTTCAAGCCCCTCGCCAACCTCGGGAAGTGCCCTGAGCTGTTCGGCGTTCATATTCCTCAGCTTGTAAAGCAGCGCTCTGTCGAGCTTTTCGGGGTAGGTAATCTCGCTCGGAGCATACGGCAAAAGCTTTTCCGCGCCTTCGCCGCTCCTGAGCAGCTTTCTGATATATGACGCGCTGGCGTAGATACCGTCGGCGCCGTCGCTGTCGTGCTCCGCGCCTACTCTTTTAATCGGCAAGGGTTTAATGTCAGTGCCCCTAAGCGCCCTAATGTACTCAACCGCGAGGATGTTGTTAGGCTTTGTCAGCACATCTGCAACCTCGCCGCCGCAAACCTGCCTGACTGCATATTCATACGCTTTAGGGTAGTAGCTGCCGCTGTTCATCTGCTCAGCGATTATCGCGTTTACCTCGGGATTTTCCCCTGCGAATGCGGCGGTTTTAAGCAAATCTATATCGTCGTCCTCACAGCCGAAGGCGAGGTAATTTACACAGCCGAACATTTTTGAAATATTCACTCCGCCGCGCGCGAACCTCTCCGCGCAGGAAACTGCGTATACGGCAGGCAGCTCGGCAACTAAATCAGCGCCGCTTTTTAGCGCCGCCTCCGCACGCTCGAACTTTGAGCAGAGCGCAACCTCGCCGCGCTGGGTAAAGCTTCCGCTCATCACGGCGAGCACCGGTTCTCCGGTAAGCTCCTTTGCTTTGCCGAGCAAATAACGGTGTCCGTTGTGAAAAGGATTGAATTCGCAAATGACCGCAACCGCCATAAAACAGCCCCTCCGACCTTAATTCTATGATAAAAAAGTGATAAAATTTGCATTTTCTTGCAAAAAACTCTTGAAAACACCGATATAATAATGTATCATAATATAGTGTATTTGTAATAATTATACAATATGATTGTTCGTAAATCAACAAAATGAAGGGATGAATTAAATGAAAGTTTTAGTTATCAACGCCGGAAGCTCGTCGCTTAAGTATCAGCTTATTGATATGACAGACGAGAGCGTACTGGCTAAGGGCAACTGCGAAAGAATCGGCACGGACGGTGCGTTTATCGGCTTTAAGACCGACGACGGTCAGAAGATTGAACGCAAAACCGAGATGAAGAACCACACTCAGGCATTTGAGGCTGTTAAGAACGCTCTTATCGACCCCGAGTACGGCGCAATCAAGGATTTGAGCGAGGTTGCCGCAATCGGCCACCGCATAGTACAGGGCGGCGCTTACTTTGATCATTCCGTTCTTATCGACGCCGACGTTCTCGGCAAAATCGAGGAGCTCTCTCCCCTTGCACCCCTGCACAATCCCGCTCATATTCAGGGCATTAACGCCTGCACCGAGGTATTCGGCAAGGACGTTCCGCAGGTAGCTGTTTTTGATACCGCGTTCCACCAGACAATGCCCGAAAAGGCATATATGTACGCCGTGCCCTATGAGTATTACGAGAAGCTCGGCGTTAGAAAATACGGCTTCCACGGCACATCGCACCGCTATGTAAGCGCAAAGATGGCTGAGATTATGGGCAAGCCGATTGAGGATTTAAAAATTATTACCTGCCACATCGGCAACGGCTCGTCAATCACCGCTATCGACGGCGGCAAGGTTATTGACACCACAATGGGACTTACTCCGCTGGGCGGCTTTATGATGGGCACACGCTCAGGCTCGCTCGACCCCTCGGTTGTTACCTTCATCGCCGAGAAGGAGGGCTTTACCGCGGCTGAGATGTCCGACCTGCTCAACAAAAAGTCAGGTCTTTTGGGTGTTTCGGGCATTTCGTCCGACGACCGCGACGTTACCGCGGCTGAAAAAGAGGGCAACCACAGAGCGGCTCTTGCTCACCAGATGCTCTACTACCAGATCGCACAGTACATCGGCAGCTTTTACGTAGCTCTCGGCGGCTGCGACGCTATCGTATTCACCGCAGGCTTGGGCGAAAACCAGCCTTGCCTTAGAGAAGGCGTTTGCGACTACCTCGAGTGCCTCGGCGTTAAGCTTGACAAGGACGTTAACAACGCCACGATCCACGGCAGACAGGGCAAGCTGACCACCGATGATTCCAAAATCCGCGTTGAGCTTATCGCTACCGACGAGGAAATGGTTATCGCAAGGGATACAAAGGCTATTGTTGAGAGCCTGTAATTTAACACAATAAATCACCGCCTTGCTTTTTATCGGCAAGGCGGTCTTTTTTGCGCAAAAATCCCCGAAGCAGATGATTATTCCGCTTCGGGGAATTATTTTGTATAGGAAATTTCTGCATTTTAATCCCGCCGTTGCAAAAACGTTAGCTTAAGTTCTCGCTTTCCGTAGGCGGGCGAGAGTGCCCACCGGCACTTACTTAAACCTGTGCATACCGTTCAAATCTGTTTGAACGATACAGCCTGTGGTGCAAACTCTTGCGCAGATACCAAAGTCGGGACAGTCGTTGCACTTTTCGTAGTCGATAACGGCGACGTTGTGCTGAACCGTAATTGCGCCTAACGGACAGGCGCGCTCGCACTTTTTACAGCCGATACAGCCTCGTGAGCAGACCTTGCGCGTCTCGACGCCCTTGTCCTTGTTGGAGCATTCCACGACAACGCGCTCTACGTCAGCGACGAGCGAAATCAAATGGTTCGGGCAAGCCTTTGCGCAAACTCCGCAGCCGATACACTGGCGCGTGTTGATCCGCGCGATTCCGTTTTCAATGCAAATCGCGCCGTGCGGACACGCCCTTTGGCAGTCGCCCAAGCCCAGACAGCCGTAGGTGCAGCTGCCCTTTCCGCCGTACAAAAGCTTTGCGGCGGCGCAGGTTTCGATTCCCTGATACTCAACCTTATCCTGAGTATGTTCGCAGTCGCCCGAGCAGTGGACAACCGCCACCTGCTCAACAACGTCCTCAAACTCCACGCCCAAAACCTCGCTGAGCTGTTTTGCAACACCGTCGGCGCCGGGAATACAGAGGTTTGTCGGCACGCTGCCGTCCTCGCAGAGCGCCTTTGCGTAGCCGTCGCAGCCTGCATAGCCACAGGCTCCGCAGTTTGCTCCGGGCAGACATTCCCTAACCTTCGGGAACCGCTCATCCTCCTTGACCGCCATAATTTTTGAGGCGACAACGAGCACCGCGGCGCAGATTACGCCGATAATCACGACGGGGATTACCGCCGTTAAAATTTCAGTCATTTACCGCACCTCCCTTACGCAAACAGATTCTCGATAACTCCGCCGAAGCCGAGGAACGAGAGAGAGGTGATTGCCGCCGCCACCAGAGTAACCGGCAGGCCTTTGAAGCTCTTAGGAACATCGCTGCCCTCGATTACCGAGCGCACTCCCGAGAACATTACCATAGCGAGGAAAAATCCCAAGCCGCTGCCGAGCGAGTTAACCATCGACTGGGCAAAGCCCCACCAGAAGGTTGTCGTCTCGGTAACGGGGTAATCCTGAACGTTGAGGATTGTAACGCCGAGCACCGCGCAGTTTGTGGTGATAAGCGGCAGATACACGCCGAGGCTTTTGTGGAGCGACGGAATATAGCGCTTTAATATAATTTCAACGAGCTGAACCAGCGCGGCGATTACAAGGATAAACACGATTGTCTGCAAAAAGCCGAGGTTGTTCGGCTCGAGCAGATAGAACTGAATCGGGTAGGTAACAGCCGTCGAGAGCAGCATTACGAAGATTACCGCAAGGCTCATACCCGTTGCGGAGTCGAGCTTTTTTGAAACACCCAAAAACGGACAAATTCCCAAAAACCGCGACAGCACATAGTTGTTGATGAATACCGCTGAGAGCAGTATGATGATAAGTTTAGTCATTAGCGGCAGCCTCCTTTGCAGGCGGGTTGCAGCTTACTTTTCCGCAGATTTCCGCCGAGGGACAGCCTGCGCAGCCGAATTCCTTTTTCTTGGGCTTATTTGCGGAGAACTTATTGACCGCCGCAATCAGCAGACCGAATACAAAGAAACCTCCGGGCGCCATTGTAAGAATTGAAATGTGGTTGTCGCTGAGCACCGGAATTGACATTCCCATAAACGTGCCGTTGCCGAAAACCTCGCGGATTGTCGCCATCAGCACAAGCGCCAGCGTAAAGCCTGCGCCCATTCCGAGACCGTCAACAGCGGAATCGAACACCTTATTTTTGTTCGCGAACATCTCGGCTCTGCCGAGGATAATGCAGTTTACAACGATGAGCGGCAGGTAAATTCCGAGCGATTTGTCGAGCGCCGGCGCAAACGCCTTTACGAGCATTTGAACCGCGGTTACAAAACCTGCAATCAGCACGATGTAGCACGGAATACGAACCTTGTCGGGGATAATCTTGCGCAGAGCGGAGATTACGATGTTTGAGCAGAGCAGAACCACCGTTGCCGCCGCGCCCATTCCGAGTGCGTTAGTAACGCTCGTCGAGGTGGCGAGAGTAGGGCAGGTTCCCAGAACAAGCACCAGAACAGGGTTTTCCTTAATCAAACCCTTTGAAAAATTTTGCAGTGTGTTCAATTACTTCGCCTCCTTTGCAAGCTCATACGCCTCAAATGCGCTGTCAAGCGCCTTTTTGTATGCCTTTGATGAGATTGTCGCGCCCGTCACGGCGTCAACCTCCGAATAATTGTCAGCGGTTTTTCCGTAGAAGTTTTCGCGGTAGCCCGAGTTGTCCTCAACAACCTTCGAGCCGATTCCGCTCGTCTCCTTGTGCGAAAGCGTCGAAATTCCGGCAACGCTTCCGTCGGCGTTAACGCCGCAGATAAGCTTGATTTCTCCGCCGTAGCCCTTTGTACTGAGCATAAACACATATCCGCCGTTGTCAGCGATATACGCCTCGGTCACGCCCTCGGGGAGCTCAATGCTTACGGCTTCAAAGCTTTTCGCCCCGGGCATAACCTCCATTTTTGCCTGCTCGGCAGCCGCTTCCTCAGCCGCGGAGATAATTGGCGAGGTTACGAGGTTGATGTAAGCGAGCACTGCGGTTACTACCAAACAAATTCCGGCGAGCACCGCAATCGGCTTGATTATATCCTTCACTGCTTACCACCCCCAATCAAGGGCTTTGAGCGCGTCAGCTTGGAGATGTACGGCGTTAAAATATTCATAATCAAAATTGAGTAGCTTACGCCCTCGGGGTAGTTGCCCCAGAAGCGGATTAAAATTGTGATAAGTCCGCAGCCGACGCCGAAGATGATTTTGCCCCACTTTGTGGACGGCGTTGTCGCGTAGTCGGTCGCCATAAAGAACGCCGCGAGCATTAGTCCGCCCGAGAGCAGCTGACCGAGCACATCCTTGCCGCAGATAAGCGACATCACCGCAACGGTTCCGAGGAACGCCACGGGCGTGTGCCAGCTTATAACACGCTTAATCAGCAAATAAATTCCGCCGATGATAAGCGCCAAGGCGCAGGTTTCTCCGAGAGAGCCGCCGTGGTTGCCGAGGAACAAATCTAAGTACGACGGCATTGCCGCACCCTTTGCCTCAGCCGCCAAGGGCGTTGCCGAAGCAATCGCGTCAACGTCGGTGAAAAATCCCGACGGTGAAACCCATTTTGTCATTGTTCCGGAGAACGCCACAAGCATAATAATTCTCGCGGTGATGGCAGGGTTGGCGAAGTTCTGGCCGATTCCGCCGAAGAGCTGTTTTACGACGATAATCGCGGCAACGCTGCCGATTACCGCCTGCCAAACCGGTATAGTCACAGGCAGGTTGAACGCAAGTAAAATTCCCGTTACAACCGCCGAAAGGTCTGAAATTGTGTTTTCACGCTTGCAGAGCTTTTCAAAGAGATACTCCGAGAGCACGCAGGTGAGAACGCAAACGCCGATTACGAGCATTGAGCGCCAACCGAAAATAATTACCGAGGCTATCGCCGCAGGGCAGAGCGCGATGATTACGTCGAGCATAATCCCTTGAGAGGTGCGCGGCGTGTGAAAATGCGGCGACACCGATGAAATCAACTTATTCATCACTTGCCCTCCTTTTTAGCCTGATTAACCCTTAACAGCGCCTTTGCAAGCTTGTTTGTCTGAACAAGCGGACGGTGAGCCGGACAGATGTACGAGCAGCAGCCGCACTCCATACACAGGTCAACGTGCAAGGTCTGCAAATCCTCTACAGAGCCGAGCTTGTAGGCGCGGGCAATCTCCCTCGGGTCAAGCCTTAACGGACAGTGGTTAAGGCACGCTCCGCAGCGTATGCAGGGCGTGGTCTTTGGGGGAGTTGCTTCCTTTATACCCATCGCGGTAATTGCGTTGGTGTTTTTTAAAATAGGTGAATCGAGCGACGGCACGGCAAGTCCCATCATCGGTCCGCCGTAGAGCGCCTTTGCGACCTCGCTTTTTGTTCCGCCCGATTGCTCGAGCAAATCTGCAATCGACATACCGATCGGCGCGATAACGTTTTTAGGCTCTTTTACCGCCGAGCCGTCAACGGTTACGCACTTGTTCACGAGCGGCATACCCGTTTTAAGGTAGTTGCCGATAAACGCGAGCGTTGTGACGTTGATTACGATAACGCCTACGTCAAGCGGCAGTCCGCCCTTGGGGATGATTTTTCCGACGGTGTTGAAAACAAGCACCTTTTCGCCGCCCTGAGGGTAGGACGACGGCAGAACCTTCACCTCTACGCCTTCGCTCTGCGAGGCAAGCTCCTGCATTTTTTTAATCGCCCCGGGCTTGTTCTTCTCTATTCCGATAATAAAGCGGTTGGGCTGTAAATATTTTTTTACCGCTTCGATTCCGCTCATAATGTCGCCGCTCTTATCGAGCATTGTGCGCGTGTCCGAGGTTATGTACGGCTCGCACTCCGCGGCGTTGATAACAACCGCGTCGAGCTTGCTCAAATCCTTTACGCTGAGCTTTACAAAGGTAGGAAAGCCCGCTCCGCCGAGTCCGACCGCGCCGCTCTGCCTTACCGCCTCGGTAAAGCTCTGCAAGTCCGTAACCACAGGCGGCTTTACGCCCTCAAAAACAGCCTGCTCGCCGTCGGTATCAATTACAACGCACTGACCTTTGGCGCCGTTTGAAAGCGTCATTTCCTCGATTTTCGCGACGGTTCCCGAAACGCTCGAGTGAACAGGGGCGGATATAAAACCGTCAGCCTCGCCTATGAGCTGGCCGACCTTTACCGTATCTCCGCGCTTAATCACAACCTTCGCCGGCTTGCCGATGTGCATTGACATCGGAATTCGCACCGTTTCGGGCACGCTGAGCCTGACAGGAACGCAGTTTGCCGTATTCTTTTTATGAGGCACTTTAATTCCGTGTAGCTTCATTAATATTCCTCCATTTATAGATGACAGATAAAATGCCATATATAAAATATCATATCACATTTTTTGAGTTTTTCCAATAGGATTTATTAAATTCGTTTTGGTATTATATGTTGCAAATGCAAAGTTTTAGTGGTAGAATAGTATGGTATCTCTGATTATTGGATTTTAGGTAGATTTGATATGAAACGTTATCTTGAAAATATTAAGGCAAAGCATTTTTCCCAGCTCCACGACAAAATTTTGTTTTCGGGGCTTTCGGACAGCGAAATTTACACCTTTGTACAGTGCGCAAAGCCGTACTATATCTCGCTCGAGGCAGGGCAGATTGTCACGCTCGACAAAAGCTATTCGTATATGATAAGCGTTGTGGTGTCGGGCGACGTGCTGATAAGCAGCACCGACATTGAGGGCAACAAAACGCTGATTAAGAGCATTACCGAGGGCGAGAGCAGCGGCTCGCTTTACTCTATCCTCGACTACCGCAACGCGCTTGTCGAGATTGAAGCGAGGGACGACAGCGAGGTTATACTGATTGACCCCGACTCGCTGTTTGTCACTGACGAAAAAATCGCCGTAATTCAGCAAAAAATGCTCGTAAACCTGATACAATCACAGCGCGGACTGTTTGACCATCTGTCAAAGCGGATGTACTGCCTTACCCAGCGCAGTATCAGGGACAAGATTATAAAGTACCTCGGCTTTTGCAGCGAGCAGGCACACAGCAATAGGTTTGATATTCCGCTGTCGCGCGAGGATTTGGCAGGCTACCTCGCGGTTGACCGCGCGTCGCTTTCACGCTCGCTCGGAGAGCTTAAAAGGGAAAAAATTATTGACTTTAACAAAAATCACTTTATAATATTAGACGAAAATTATTTTAAGTAATCCGCCGTCACGGCAGGTTATATCGCAAAACTCAGGCAGGTATTTATGATAAAGAGAACTTTTAAAAGAGCTTTCAAGGACAGCCTTCCGGTGCTGGCAGGCTACCTTGCGCTCGGAGTGGGCTTCGGCGTACTCTTGCAGAGCAAGGGCTACAGCTTTTGGTGGGCAATCCTTATGAGCTGTACAATGTTTGCAGGCTCGGGACAGTACGCAGGCGTTGACTTTTTGGCAAGCGGCGCTTCTATCGTCACGACCGCGGTAATGACGTTCATTATAAACGCAAGGCACTTTTTCTACGGCTTTTCGCTGCTCGACAAGTACAAGGGCACGGGATGGTTTAAGCCGTACTTAATCTTCGGGCTTACCGACGAAACATACTCCATCGTATGCTCGGCGGAGCTTGACGACAGAATTGACCGCAAAAAATACTATTTGTTTTTAACCGCGCTCGACCACTGTTACTGGATAACCGGCTGTACGCTCGGCGCAGTGCTCGGTGAAATTTTACCGTTTTCAAACGAGGGCATCGGCTACTCGATGACCGCGCTGTTCATCGTAATTATGGTTGAGCAGTGGCTCAGCACAAAGGAGCATTTGCCGGTAATTCTCGGCGTTGTAACGACAATTGTATGCCTTGTGATTTTCGGCGCGGATTTGTTTATTATTCCGGCTATGGTGCTGATTGCGTTTGAGCTTGTAATATTCAGGAAGAAGCTCGACAAAACCGGCGCTTCCGGCGGAGAGGAGGCGCAGAGCGGTGATTGATACCAAATATTCGCTTATTTTGGTCGCGGTAATGGCGGCGGTCACGATGTTCGTGAGGTTTTTGCCGTTTTTGTGCTTTCCCGAGGGAAGAAAAAGACCTAAGGTTGTTACATATTTAGGCACTGTTCTGCCATATGCTGTTATCGGAATGCTTGTGGTTTACTGCTTTAAGGATGTGTCGTTCTTCAAGTACCCCTACTGTATTCCCGAGCTGCTCGCAGGCGCGCTTGTGGCAGGTCTGCACATCTGGCGCAGAAACACATTGCTCAGCGTTTTTGCAGGCGTTGCGTTTTATATGGTGCTGGTGCAGCTTGTATTCTAATAAAAAGGTGATTTTGTGTCGGTTATTGAGTTAATTATACTTGCGGCAGGACTTGCGATGGATGCGTTTGCCGTGTCAATATGCAAGGGACTTTCGGTGAGAAAATACCGCAAAGGTCAGAGCGTTACCGCAGGGCTGTACTTCGGCGGATTTCAGGCGCTTATGCCGGTTATCGGCTGGCTGCTCGGCAGGCAGTTTGAGAGCCTTATAAAGAGCGTAGACCACTGGATTGCGTTTGCACTGCTTGCGCTTATCGGCGCGAATATGATTCGCGAGTCCTTCAAAAAGGACGATAACGACATAAACGATTCGTTCTCGCTTAAGGTTATGCTTCCGCTCGCTATTGCGACGAGCATTGACGCTCTCGCGGTGGGCGTGACGTTCGCGTTTTTGAACGTGAACATCGTTATCGCGGCGCTGACAATCGGCGTTATAACCTTCGGCTTTTCCGCCGCCGGGGTAAAAATCGGCAACGTTTTCGGCGCAAAGTACAAGTCAAAGGCAGAGCTTGCCGGCGGAATTGCGCTGATAGTGATTGGAACAAAAATTTTGATAGAACATCTTTTCTTCGGCGGTTGATTAAGGAGAAATATGATAAAAATTGATTTGATTACCGGCTTTTTGGGAAGCGGTAAAACGACCTTTATAAAAAAATACGCCCGTTACCTTATCGGCAAGGGGCAGAAAATCGGAATTTTGGTGAACGACTACGGCGCGGTAAACGTTGACACAATGCTGCTCTCTGAGCTTGAGGGAGATAACTGCGGAATTGAGTCCGTCGCAGGCGCGTGCGACAGGGACTGCCACCAAAGGCGGTTCAAAACAAAGCTGATTGCGCTTGCCATGAGCGGCTGCGACCGCGTGCTGATTGAGCCGTCGGGGGTTTTTGACGTGGACGAATTTTTCGATTCGCTGTACGAAGAACCGCTCGACAGGTGGTATCAAATCGGCAGCGTTATCGCCGTTGCGGACGTGAATTTAAGCACGGAGCTCTCAAAGAGCGCGGAGTATCTCTTGGCTTCTCAGGCGTGCGTCGCCGGCAGGCTGGTGCTGAGCAAAACCCAGCTTGCAAATGAAGCTGCCGCACAAAAAACAACCGCGCTGATTAACGCGGTTTTGCAGAACTTCGGCAGCCGCCGCAGGTTTGACGAAAAAAGCGTAACGGCAAAGGACTGGGACAAGCTGACTGACAGCGACTATGAGGAAATCGAAAACTGCGGTTACTTCTCCCCCGACTTTACAAAGCTCGAAACAACCGACGACTCAGGCTTTAAATCGCTGTATTTTATGGAGCTGTCTCTTTCTCCCGAACAGCTTGAACAGAGGGTTAAAGCGCTGTTTGAAGCTGACGGGGCAGGCGGGATTTTCCGCGCGAAGGGCTTTGTAAATGACGGCGGAAAATGGCTTGAGCTAAACGCCGTGCGCGGCAGCATAACCCTCAGCCCGATTGACAACGGACAGAACATCGTAATCGTCATCGGTGAGAATTTGAATAAGGATAAGATTACGGAGATTTTGTGTGGATAATGAAATTAATCGGAAACATTTGATATACAATTTAAAGGCTCCCCCGACACTTTGTTTCGGGGGAGCTGTCAGCGTTAGCTGACTGAGGGGGCGGCTTTTCCTCTATCGCCACGTTATGAATTGCAACGGAAAGGTTGGTATTATCGGAAACGTCTGCCCCCTCCGTCATTTTTGCAAGCAAAAATGCCACCTCCCCCGTTTTTGAACGGGGGAGGCTTTAAATTGGGTGTGGGCGAAGCCCACCATTAACTTTCAACTTTCAATTTTCAATTTTCAACTCTACCTATATCCCTTCTCCTCCATAACCGAGAGGATTGTGTTTACGTTGGTGCGTTCTACCGCGCTGAGCACGTCCTCGTCAAAATCAGCCGCGGAGATTGTGCCCTTGTACCAGCTTTGCTTGTCAAAATACGCCTGAATACTCGGCGTGTTGAATTTTCTGCCGTGCCTTGCGAAAATTTCATTTAGCGCGAGGGTCATTTCGTTATTGTCGAGCGGCAAAACCTCGCTCCTTGAAATTATCCGTTTATCAGAGCCGTCGAGAATGTACTTTCCGTCGGCTTTCTTTTTGTCCTCTTTTTCGCCGTCAGCCTTTGTAGGCTCGGTCGAGAGCGGCTCGGCAGGCGCTACCGTTGCGGCAGGCTGGTTGTCGTAGCCCTTTGAAACGTGCAGAATAACGCGCTCGTCCTGACGGATTGTCTCCCCTGCCTCGGGCTCCTGGCTGATTACGTAATCGAGATGAACCTCGTCGCTGTACTCGCGAACGATTGTGTAGCGCAGTCCGGCGTCGTTGAGCTTATAATATGCGTCCTTGACGTAGTAGCCGTGAACGTAGGGCACTTCGACAAACGCCACGGTCTCGGGCTCGGTAGTGACCTCGGCTGTTGTGGGCACGGCGGTGGTGACTTCCTCAACCGTAGTCGGCTGGGTTTCCTCCTGCGGAAGAAAGTCTTTTATTAAATCGCGGTTAAAAAACCATACCCACGCCGCAGCGGCTGCCGCGAGCACGAGCACGATTATAATGATAACCGCGGCTATCTTGCCCTTTTTTCCCTTTTTCTTTGATGAATATATGTCAACGCTGTTTTGCTTGCTCACAACACCACATCCTAACAGTTAAATTTTATACGTTACCGCGTAAAAAGTCAATAGTTATCGAAAAACGAGGCTTTTGTGCTGACTGAGCGGAAAACGGCTCGCGGTTGAACATACGGAATTAATTGCATAGAAAAATTTTATCAAAAAATGTAGATTATTTCACTATGTTATGTTATAATGTCATTTGGTTGCTAATATAACTCTAAAGAACAGGAAGGTACTATGAGCACTAAATTAATGGACGGCGCGCTGTACGCAAATATGATTAAGAGCGGAGCGGCGGAATTAAGCGATAATATAAAGCTTGTCAACGACCTTAACGTCTTTCCGATTCCGGACGGCGACACGGGCGACAATATGTTTATGACAATCGACTCGGGCGCGGCTCATTTGACCGACGAGAGCGAAACTTCTATTTTTAAGATTGCCGACAGAGCCGCAGGCGGTATGCTGCTCGGCGCAAGGGGCAACTCCGGCGTTATTCTTTCGAGAATTTTCACAGGTATCGCCAAGGGACTTAAGGACAAGGACAGCGTTAACGTTCCGATGTTTTCAAAGGCGATGGAAAGCGGAGTCAAAGAGGCTTACGGAGCGGTTTCCGTACCCGTTGAGGGCACAATCCTCACGGTTTACAAGGACGGCGTGCGCTACGCCAACAGCCGCGTTACAAACGGCAGCAGCTTTGACGACTACTTTAACGACCTGATTTGGGAGCTCAAGCGCTCGCTCGACAGAACTCCCGACTTGCTTGCGGTGCTTAAAGAGGCAGGCGTTGTCGACAGCGGCGGCGCAGGCTTTATCTACATTGTTGAGGGTATGAAAAAGGCTATCGGCGGCGAAATTCTCAGTGAAGGAGCACAGCCGCTTTCCGCGAGAAAGAACATCGACCTCAACGCCTTTACCGAGGACAGTGTGCTCGAATTCGGCTACTGCACCGAGTTTTTGCTCAGACTGCAAAAGGCGAAAATCGATATTGACTCCTTTGACATCGACGCGCTCATAAGCTGGCTCAACAGCGTGGGCGATTCGGTTGTCGCTTTCCGCGAGGGCACTATCGTGAAGGTTCACGTTCACACCAAAAAGCCCGGCGACGTGTTTAACTACGTTCAGCAGTTCGGTGAGTTCCTCACGATGAAGATTGAGAATATGACGCTTCAGCACAACGAAACTCACGCTCAAAAGCAGTTTGAGCCCAAGCCGAAAAAGCCGCATAAAAAGTACGGCATTGTCAGCGTTGCGACAGGCGACGGAATTAAGGACACCTTCCTCTCCCTCGGCTGCGACTGTGTTGTTGACGGCGGACAGAGTATGAACCCCTCGACAGAGGATTTGATTGAGGCGTTCGAGGAGGTTAACGCAGATATCATTTTTGTTTTCCCGAACAACGGCAACATTATTATGGCGGCAAATCAGGCTGCGGCGCTGTATAAGGACGCGGATGTTCACATTATTCCGAGCAAGACAATCGGTGAAGGTTACGCGGCGATTTCAATGCTCGACACAACCTCGAACGATATTGATACTATCATTGCCGAGCAAAAGGAGATTATCGCAGGCGTTGTCACCGGAATGGTGTCAAAGGCGGTTCGCGATACCGAGATGGACGGCGTGGAGATTAAAAAGGACGACTACGTGGGCTTTGTCGAGGATAAAATTTACATCGACGACCAAAACCGCAAGGCGGTAGCGTTCGGACTGACCGAAAAGCTTGGCGCCAAGCGCTACGACATTATGCTCGTCATCGTAGGCGAGGACGTTCCCAAGGCTGAAGCCGACGAGATTTACAAGGAGCTCAAAAAAGCCTACCGCAGAACCGAAATTGTTATGATTGACGGCGGACAGCCGATTTACGATTATATAATTATTCTTGAATAAAGGAGATTTACTATGAGACCGATTAAAGTTGTAACAGACTCATGCTCAGACCTTACAAAAGAATTGCGCGAAAAGTACAATATTGATTATTTGCAGATGAACACCGTTAAGGACGGCGTTGAAACCCCTGCAAGCCTTGACTGGGAGTACTTTTCTCCGCAGGATTTATACGATACAATCCGCGACGGCAACCGCGTGACAACCACTCAGGTGCCCGCGCCTACCTTTGAAACCTTCTTCAAGCAGTGGCTTGACGAGGGCTATGACATTGTTTACATCGCCTGCTCAGGCAAATGCTCCGGCTCGGTAAACACCGGAAAGGTTGTTGCCGAGGAGCTGTTGAAGGATTATCCCGACGCTAAAATCGCGAGCGTTGACTCGCTCAACGCCAGCATGGGCGAAGGCCAAGTCGCTATTAAGGCGGCTAAGCTCAGAGATGAAGGGCTCAGCTTTGAAGAGGTTGTCGCTCAGACCGAGGCCGCGCGAAACAAAGTTAACCAGTTTGTTACCGTTCACAACCTTAACGCGCTTAAGGCAGCAGGCAGAGTTACCGGCTCGTCAGCGTTTTTCGGCAATCTGCTTGGTGTAAAGCCGATTATTATTTCCGACAGCGTTGGCAACAACGTGCCTATTAAGAAGGTTAAGGGAAGATTTAACTCGCTCGAGGAGATTGTAAACCTCACCGCCGACGCGATTGAGGACGAGAATCAGGATATTCTCGTGGCTCACGCGGACTGCCTTGACGAGGCTGAGGAAGTTGTGCAAATGCTCAAGGAAAAGCTCCCCAAGGCAAACATTATTCTCGGCTACATCGGCCCGATTATCGGCGCTTCAATCGGCGCTGACGCAATCGCAATCTTCTCATGGGGCAAGGACGTAAGCAGGTTTGATCAGGCATGATGGTATTAATTCTCTGTATTTCGGCAGTTGTTTCCTACCTTTTGGGCGGTCTCAACGGCGCGATAATACTTTCAAAGCTCGTTTACAAGCAGGACATCAGGGAATTCGGCAGTAACAACCCGGGCTTTACGAACTTTAAGCGCACCTACGGCAACGGTATTGTGACGTGGATGGTGCTGGTAATCGACATTCTAAAGACTGTTCTTCCTGTCTTTTTGACTGCGCTGATTATGCAGCAGATGTTCGGAATGTGGCAGTTCGGAGCTCAGTTTTCGGGCTTGTTCTGTATGATAGGCCACTGCTTCCCCGTTTGGTATAAGTTCAAGGGCGGCAAGGCGTTCATCACGGGATTTGCGACGATTTGGTTTGTTGACTGGCGTATGACCTTGATGGCAATGGCGCTGTTCTTCATCATTTTGTTCACGACAAAATATATGTCGGTAGCCTCGTGCTCGGCGGCGGCATTCTGCCCGGTTGCGCTGGCGTTTTTAGGGCCTTCAAGCATTTGGGTTGAGCTTATGGCGATTGCCGCTGCGCTGCTCATAATACTCAGGCACTACCCGAACTTTAAGAAGCTTGCGAAAGGCACGGAAAGTAAATTCAGTTTAAAAAGCAAAAAGAGCTGAGAAATCAGCTCTTTTCAGTTTGTCGAAAAACGTTTTTTATAAAGAAATATGGCAGATTATTAGGTTATGATGTAGGGGCGGACCCATGTGTCCGCCCGAGCTGCGTTTCCTATCTGACCATATCCGCCATGGAAACGTAGGACTTCCTGTCCCGGGCGCACACGCGGGTGCGCCCCTACGATTATGTCAAATGTTGTCTTGAACAAATCGCGTTTGGACTTTTTCTACAGTCAGAAAAGAGCTGAGAAATCAGCTCTTTTTTTACGGGCGGATTACCGCCCTTTATTTTTTCTCACAAATTACCAAATAACGGTCAAAGCCCTCGCCCTTGCTTTTAATGCAGGTTATGAGGGTTAGCATTTGTCTGCCGTCCTTGATAAAAATATCGTTGGGGTTGTCGGGAGCGACAACCTTGTAGTCGATTACCTTGTAGTTGATGGTCTCCCAGTAATTGTGAATCGTTACGGTGTCACCGATGTCGAGCTCACGGATATGGTCGAAGAAAATTCTGCCGATGTAGCCGGTGTGACCTGCAAGGGCAACGTTTGTGTCGTTCATATCAATCGGCAGAGAAGTTCCTGCAAGGTGAGCCGCGCCGCAGCTCATCATCGCGTCATTCGCGCCGAGGTAAACCGGCAGGTACATATCAATGCTCGGAATACTCAGGTAGCAGTAGAAGTTTGAAAGTCCGTAATCGCTCATTTTAAGGGCAGCTTCGGAATAGTTGGTCGTCTCAACCGTGCCCTGATTGTGGAACAGGCTTTTGTTGTACGCGACGCTGTCGCGGTATAGGGCGTTCAGGTCGTATTCAAAAATCACGGGAGAATTTGAGGTTCGGTTTCCGTCGCTGTCAATGACGTAGCCCTCACTGTCGACCTCGCCTTTTTTGACAGCCTCGGCGTGGCTTTTTGCGGTAACTCCGCTTACGGGCTTGCCTGAATTATCGGCAGGCACAACGTTGTCGAGGGTGTTGTTAAAGTCCTCTATAATGCCGTTCGCCCTCTGCTGACCGAAGAAGTTCGACACCGCCGGGAACGCCAAAAATCCAACTCCGGCAACCAAGCACATAACGGCTATAATCAGCGTGATTTTTTGCCAGAGCTTAAATTTTTTCTTAGTCTTTTTCTTCTCAGCCACTTTGCTCACCGTCCTTTTTGCTGCTGGTGTGTGCGGCTGATTTGCGCTTGCGCGAGAGCACGATAAATAGAACAATTCCGACAACGAGCAGTACAAACGCCGAGATAACGATAATCACGGTGGTGTAGCTAACCCTGTAGCCGAGGAAGTAGATGTAGTCAGCGTTGACCTCGGACGTGCTGTTTTCCTCATCGCCCGGGGTGTATTCAACGCGCTTTCCGCGGACGAGCAGTCGGTGGGTGTTAATCGTGTAAGGCGTGCAGGTAAGCAGGGTTAAGTAGTCCTTGCCCTCGGCAACGTACAAATCCTTGGTGTTGTCAGGAAGCACTACCTTAATTTGGTCGACCTCGTACTTTAACGTGCGGTCGAGCACGTGGATATAAAAATCGTCGCCTATTTCCATATCGGTCAGGTAGTCAAAGAAGGTCTCGGTCGGGAACGCCGAGTGAGCCGATACCACGCTGTGGGTACTCGGACCGCCGACAGGCAGCGACGTGTTCTCAAGATGCCCTGCGCCCTTTGACAAAACCTCCTGCGAGGTTCCGTGGTAGATAGGCAGATACACGTCGATTTTCGGGATTTCGACATAGCCGATTAAGCCGCCCTCACCGACGTTGAAGGTGTCCTGATAGTGAGCGCCGATTTTTTCGTAGGCTTTTTCATCAAACGGGTCGGTAATGATAACCGTGTCCACCAGCTTGTGGTTGTAGTCATCCGCTTCCTTAAACAGCTTGTCAATTCTCGCCTTGTCCATATTTTGAGCCTGCTCAACCTGAACCTTTGCGTTTTCGCGCATTTCTTTATTGTTGATTACAGAGCTGATTAGCGGATAGGCGAGAATTCCGATTCCCAGAAAAAATATCAGTATTATTGCGATTATGGGTATGAATTTTTTCATATTGATTTCCTTTGAAAGTTGCTTTAATTATTATAATACAAATTTAAAATAAAAGCAACAATCACGAAAATTTAAGCATAAAACAACGGCGGCTACCTAAGTAACCGCCGTTTAATTTCAGAAAAGTTTTCAGTCGGGAAACGATTTTAGAGTTAAACCGATTTTTCCGTCCCGAATTGCGCCGTCGCCGCAGCGACTTACTTGCTGCTTCTCTTCTTCATTACTACTACAAAGAGAGCGCCTGCGAGGAGTACGAGGCTGCCGCCGATGATTGTGAACATCATTGTGCCTGCGCCGCCTGTGTTAGGAGTCTTTGTCTTTGTATCGGAAATTGTAACTGTAACAGTACCTGTTGTAGCGTCGCCTACGGTTACTGTCTCAACCTTTGTGTTGATTGTGTAGCCGTTGGGCTGCTTTGTCTCCTTAACAACATATGTGCCTGCGGGGAGAAGTACATCAAAGTTAGCGATACCTGTTGTATCGTCTGATGTCGCGGTTGCGATAACTGTTGTGCCGTCAGCCTTGTAAAGTGTGAACTCAGCGCCGCCGAGCTTAGCGTTTGACTGAGCGTCGAGCTTGAGAGCCTGGATCTTGTAGGTCTTGAAGTTTACTGTAGGACCTGTAACAGTCTTGGGCTCGTGGCCGTTGTTGTATGTAAGAGCGTCTGTGTTGGGGATGTTTGTAGCGATAGGAGCAGTAGTCTTGTCGATCTTTGTGGTGAAGGTTACAACAACCTTGTTGCCTGCTGTGTAGAAGTCAGCGTTGTTAAGCTCAGTTGAACCGAGGAATACAGCGAATGTCTTGCCTGAGCCGATAAGAGCTGTGTCGTCAGCTGTGAACTTAGTTGAAAGGTTTGTGCCCTTGAGTGTGTATTCTGTGATATCTCTTACCTTTGTGCCCGCGGCGTTAACGAGAGCTACGCTCTGGATGTTTACAACGCTTGTGTCAAGGCCTGTGCCCATTGTATCGGAAATAACATAGTCTGTGAGCTTGTTTGTAGCGGAACCTGTTACGTCAGCTGTAAGAACATATGTGATTGTGTCAGCGGAGCCGTATGTCTGGTCATCCTTTGTAAGGCTGTTGTTAACCTTGAAGTCCTTATCGATTGTGGGCTCGCCGCCGTTCTTAACCTTGTTGGAGAGGTCAACCTCTGTAACGTTTTTGTCGAGAACGATGATAGCGCCGCCGAAAATCTCTGTGTTTTCAATAGGTACATCTGTTACCTTTACAAAGTAGATACCGGCTGTCTGTGTGTATGTCTTTGTGGGGTTATCTGTGCTTGATGTGAACTTTTCAGCAAGACCTGAGCCGAGACCTGTTGAGGTTTTGCAGAGATTGTGAAGATCCTGTGTGCTTGCCTTGCTTGCGTTGATTTCAGCGAGAACAGCTGCGTCTGTTACATTGCCGGTTGCTGTGTAAGCGCCTGTTGTGTCGTCGATTGTTGCGAGGGGATAAACGGTGAATTCGTATCCGGGCTTTGCACACTTAAGTGTAAAGCTGTACTCTTTTGTTGTTGCTGCAGAAGCCGCAAAGGGGATAGCCATTGCGAGCATAAGAGCTGCAAGAACGATTGCGATAACTCTTTTTGTTGTTTTCATTCTTAATTAATCTCCTTTATTATTTATAGTGTTTTGCTTTTGAAAAGCTTTTATTGTTTCTTTTTTTGTAGAGGACGAATCCCGCAAGAGCGAGAAGCGACATACCAACGATGAACATACCCGCAAGCTTAAGCGCGTTCATTCCGTTACCCGCTGTGTAGGGGTTGCGGATCATTCCGTTGACATAGTCGAACGCGTAGTGGTATTTGTAAACACTCTCTTGTGTATCGTATGTCGGGAATTTGAAGATTTGCGGAGTTTTGTTGATGTGATAATCAGCGTTTCCGCCGATTTCAATCAATGCGTAGTTCTGATATCCGGGCTGATTTGAGCTTGTGTAGTTTGCCTCATAAATATCAAGATTACTAAACTCTGCCACGCCGTTTGTGTTTGTGGTTTGTTCTGACACCTTAGAACTGTCGCCGAGAGCGAGAACAGTGTCGTACTTGTCGGCGTCAGACGACATAGATTTAATGCTGTTTGCCTGCTGCGCGGTGAGCTTATAGAGCGCGAACTTAACCGAACCTACCTTTTCGTCGGACTGGTTGGTCTTGTTGATTGTAAGACTTCCCTTTTCCGCAGCGTTTGTAAAGGTAGCTGCAGTTAACGACTCTCCGCTGAGATCCGATGCAGTAATGGCGGCAGCCGAGGTCTTGTTGGTACGTGTAAATACGGGGTTTGAAGCGATAAACTTATTACTGCTCTTTGTTACGGTAATAGTCGCGACAAAGTTAGAGCTTGTCTTGGTGATATCCTGAGCGTAGGTGCTGCCCTGTTCAACAAGATAGCCTGTGTCCTCGTATACAAAGTAACGGTAAACGCCTTCGCTGTCAAAGGTAAGCGGATTAAATGTAACCGTACCGTTTGATACCGATATTGTCTCCTGAGAAACAATTGTAGTATCCTTTGCGTTAGCGGCGGGATCGTCAGGAATATTCAAGCCCTTAATGCCGAACTTAAAGAGTGTACCGCTGTAGTTTTGATCGTCAAAGGTCTTTTTAGCGGTAATAGTCTGTGTGGCGGGTGTAAGCTTCTGGTTTGTAACGGTAATCAAGTTACCGCTTGCGCCTACGGTAATACCGTCGCTATCGCCTGTTACGCTTACAAAGCTGTGCTCTTCGTCGGTATCGCCCTCGGTAAAGCGAACCTTTGCGCCCTGCGGAAGATTTGCGAATTCAAGAGTTCTGCCGTTGCGAAGCTGTGCGTTTGAAGCAAGCTCACCTTCTGAGGTCAGAGTGTAAGTCGTACCTGTATCGCCGATTGTGTATTCGAGCGGATATTTACCCCAGTTACTGCCGCCGTCAAGGCTTACCTCAACCGTACCGTTAAAGTCGGTGTTGTCGGTTTCGCCTACGTTAAGACCCGTAACGGTCTTTGTGATTGATACCGGAGCGACTGACGGGGTGTTGACAAAATCCGCCTCAACTTCGGCAAAATCGTAAGTATCGCCCGACGGGTTAATCAGCCTTATATCGGGAGAAGTAGTTGTTATTCCCGATTGTATGGTTGATTTGTCCGCGGTATTATAAATATCGTAGCTTGTTGTGTATTTAAGCCCGGTATCTGGGTGGGTTTGAACAACATGAACATAGTTACCCGTGGTACACTTTGTTTCGGTTGCGGTATCTCCGTTACCCAAATCAAACGAGCTCTTTACTGTAGAACCGTCATAAACATCAAAACCAAATTTGCTTGCAGCCGTAACAGCGTCTTTAATACCGGCGTTAACTTCAGTGGTATCAATTCTCTCGGTAACAATTACGTTGTTTCCGAGGGGAACCATTGTAAACGTCATTTTACAGTTACTCTCAAGCATACCTCTTTCCATATAGAAAATACTCATCTTGTATGTTTTTGAGTAATCGTAAGTAAAGTCTGTTGTTACCTTTCCCCTGCCGTAAACGTCGTTTGCGGTTGACTTCATGGTTTTGAAGTTAATTTCACCGGTAGCCTGCTTGTGGTTACCGCCGAGGTCAAGAACAAGCTGAGAAGTGTTTGTGGTGGTATCCGTGATGTAAACCCAGAGGTCGTCGTCTCCGGAATACGTAAATTTAATATCGTTTCCGGCTTTATCGACTCCGCCCTTAGGAACACGGAAGTTCATTTCGGTTTTTATACCGAAGCCAAAGTCAAGATTTTCGGACGTGTTAGGCTTAGAAACCACGCTTCCGCTGTAATTATAAGCGCCGCCCTTGTAATCACTTATGTTCAGGTTTCCGGTTTGGTTATCCCAACCGCCGCCTTTTGAAGTGATAATGAAATTAGAATAGCTGCCGATCATGCTTTGATTGATTACAAAGTAACCGCTGCTGTTCTTTGAAAGAGCTATCGGACCGCCATTGTTGCCTGAATTATTCCAAGCGTAAAAGGCAACTGTGCCGTAGCTTGACTTAATCCAAATCTCGTTCGACGGAACGTTAACAGCGCTGCGGTTGTTAAATGGGAAAATACCGTAGCCTGATGACTGGCCGTCAGCAGGATTCATAAAGTAATCAATGCCGTCCTTTACTCCGTAGGATGTACCCGCACCGTAGTTTACCTTTGTAGGTGTGGTTCCGCTCCAAGTAAAGTAAACATTATCCTTTGCTCCCGTTGAATCAAACTCATACTTGGTTACGCCGTTTTCTTCATAGGATCTGAACGGGAAGCGGCTCTTAAACACCTTTGCGTAATCGCCTAGCTGAGCTTCGTCAAAGTAAGGCGCTTTAAGTGTACTTGTAGCCATGAGGTTTCCGTTAGCGTCAAGCGTAGACTGCATTAAGCCCTGATAGCTTTGATGCATATTGGAAAGTCCGTTTGAGTTGTTAGCAGCGTAGTTAAAGCGTGTTGTTTGCGCAACCGCCTCGTCATAACCGCTGTGCCAACCCGATCCAACGTGGTGCGGCGATGTGTCGTAAGCGCCCGAGGTGTTACAGAAGTTACCGAAGTAAAGCGGTTTAGACCATGCTGAATTGCTGCTGTCATTGGCAATATCTTTAATCTTATTATTAAATCCATAATAAGGATACCACTCATCAATAGAGCCGTTAAAGCCTGTACCGTATTTTTTAATACCGGTAAGATAACCGCCGCTTTTTTCGTCATCTGTCAAATAGTCGAAATATGTAGCGTTTGTCCAAACGATATTGTCCTGGGTGTTGCCTATCGTGGTAACATCGGTTGCTCCCGTTGCTTCGTCATCCACACTCGCGGCATTTGCCGAACCGAGACCCGTTGTAATTGCGGGAACAGCGCTTGAAACAACAAGAACCGCTGCTATTGCAGACGCGATAATCTTGCTCTTTAAGCTTCTGCTTTTGTTGTGTTTGCTTTGCAAATGTTTTCCTCCTTTTCTTAAATTTTGCGAAGAAATAGTCAATTTGGCAAAGTCAGCCATTTCGGCAAATAGTGCCCAAGTGGCAAGAACTGCCACAGAGGCAGAATTCACCAGAATGATTATTTTTCCTTATATATCATAAATCTATGTTGCTTTTTTGTCAAGGAGAAACAAAGAAGAATTATATGAAAATTTTGTAATTTGTACATAATATTATGGAAAGTGCCTAAATTAGTGATAATTTTAGTTAAAAAAAGAGACAGGCAAAAAATCCTGTCCCTTGAAATATTGCTATAATTCAATTCGTCTCCGTCGCCTTGGTGAAAACAAAAGATGTGGTTTCGTTGTTGTAGTTGAAGTTCAGCGTTAACATTCCGTCGGAATATCTGAGCTTTTCGCTCTTTCCGCCGTACTCAACATCAACCGAGGTCTCGTTAAAGGTGTAGGTGCCGCTGTTTTTTGTTCCTGCGATAGTGATTTCGCAGCTTCCGTTGGATTCAAACACAAATCCGAAGTTGTCGCTGTCGGTGTTGAGCTCTCCAAACTGCACCGTCTCGCCGTTGATCGTCGCGGTAGCAGGTACCCACTTGCCGACAATTTCATTGTTTTGCGCGTTATCGCCGCAGCCCGAGAAAAGCATTAGTCCGAAAACAAGGCACAGCGTAAGTAATGCCGCCGAACAAGCTGTTTTTACCATAAACTTCACCTGATATCTAAAATTTGTTAATATGACACTATTTTACCATTTTCGCCAATATAAGTCAATACGTTATTGCCGCGTTAAAATGACGGAACGGCAAAGGTGTAATTCAAAATCTACGTTATATTTCTGTAATAGAACAATAATTCAGCCATTCTGCAATTATTGTCTGAGAATACTGCAATATCACTTGCAAAAAGGTTTTTATAATGCTATAATAGGCTGTGCATAGGCAAAGCACATATATTAGTATATTAACAGGCGGTTTCCGCCTTAGCAAAGGAGTAATGATATGTCAACAAAAGCTAATTATCCGATTAGCGAAATCGGAAAGGGAAAGGTCGGTTTTTCTAAGACCAGATCAATCATCGAGGCTGCCTTTTACGGCAACAACGTTGTAAAGGTTAACACACTTAAAGAGGCTTATAACCTCGCTAAGAATTCACCCGGTACTATCGTTACCGATATGCCCGTTTACCGCGGCGAGGAGTTCGGTCTTGAGCCGGACGCCAAGGTTCTGCTTTTTAACGACGGCGCAATCACAGGCCGTTACGCTACCGCAAGACGTATTGCAGGCGAGCCCGGCGTTGACTGCGAGGCTCTTGACAAGGTTGTTATGGACGCGGTTTACAGCGCTCGCTGGAAAAAGCTCTATCACGCTACCTGCTACGCAGGACTTGACAAGGAGTTTATGGTTAAGGTTCACCTTCTTATCCCTGAGGGTGAGGAAAATATTATGTATAACTGGATGCTCAACTTCCAGTATATGTCCGACGAGTACGTTAAGATGTACAAGGAGTCTAAGCCCGTAGGCGATGGCAAAGAGCCCGACGTTTACATCTTCTCGGATCCCCAGTGGACTCCCGTTGAGAACCCCGGCGTAAGCTTTGACTGCCTGTCAGACCCTGCTAAGAAAACTCTCTGCTACTTCAACACAGAGACAAACTGCGCTTGTATCCTGGGTATGAGATACTTCGGCGAGCACAAGAAGGGCACACTGACAATGGTTTGGGCTATCGCTAACCGCAACGGCTACGCTTCATGCCACGGCGGTCAGAAGGAGTACACACTTCCCGACGGCAGAAAGTACGTTGCTTCTGTTTACGGTCTTTCCGGCTCGGGTAAATCAACCCTTACCCACGCTAAGCACGGCGGCAAGTATGAGATTAAGGTTCTCCACGACGACGCGTTCATCATCAACACCGACACCTGCGCTTCTATCGCGATTGAGCCGACATACTTCGACAAGACAGCCGACTATCCCACAGGCTGCCCCGACAACAAGTATCTGCTCACTCTCCAGAACTGCTCCGCTACTCTTGACGACGAGGGTAAAATTCAGGTTGTTACCGAGGATATCCGCAACGGCAACGGCAGAGCTATTAAGTCAAAGCTCTGGTCACCCAACCGCGTTGACAAGATCGACGCTCCCGTTAACGCTATCTTCTGGATTATGAAGGATCCTACACTTCCGCCTGTTGTTAAGCTCAAGGGCGCGTCGCTCGCATCTGTAATGGGCGCAACACTCGCAACAAAGAGATCCTCGGCAGAGCGTCTTGCTCCCGGCGTTGACCCCAACAAGCTCGTTGTTGTTCCTTACGCTAACCCGTTCAGAACATATCCCCTCGCGAACGACTACGCTAAGTTCAAAAAGCTCGTTGAGGAGAAGAACGTTGACTGCTACATCGTAAACACCGGCGACTTCATGGGCAAGAAGGTTCAGCCCAAGGATACACTCGGAATTCTCGAAGCCATCGTTGAGGGCAAGGCAGAGTTCAAGAAGTGGGGTCCCTTCTCCGACATCGAGATTATGGAGTGGGAAGGCTTTGTTCCCGATATGAAGGACGAGGATTATGTTGCTCAGCTTAAGGCACGTATGATCGACAGAGTAAACGAGATTAAGGCGTTCGGTTACGAAAAGGACGGCTATGACAAGCTTCCCGACGACGCTCTCAAAGCAATTGAAAAGGTTGTTGAGGAGCTCGGCACCAACTGGTTCGACCAGCTCAAGATGAGCCTGTAATTTCCAAAATTTAACAGCTTTATAACTGTACAAAACACCTTGGTTATGATAAAATGTAACCAAGGTGTTTTTATACTAATACCTAATAAAAAACAGACAATCTTTGCGGTCTATTTTCCGCAATACTGCGTTGTCGTCCTTGCAAGGCGCCAGCCTTGCCGCGTCCTTCGCCTTGTCTTGCGAAAAATATCCTCGCAAAATATTAGTCTGCTTTCTATCAGGAATTAGTATTTTGGTTTTTACAGGTTTATGCTATGGATAAAATTATTACGTTTTTTCAGAGAAAAAGAGCGGTTTCGCTCACGCTGATATTTGCGTCTTTTATGCTGATACAGCTTGTAATTTTGCGGCTCGGCAATCAGGCAGGGCGCGGATTTATTATGCCCGAGCATCAGGAGCTTGTGTATTACGGTATGCAGCTGCCGGTAATACTCGGCTTTGTTCTGCGTACCTTTATTAATAACAGGGCTGTAAAGCTGACCGCTCTCGGCGTTTGCTTTACGGGCTTTTGGTTAATGCTGTTCTTAAATGAGGCATCGCTGTTTTATTTGATTATAACAGGCGTGACGGTGCTGTGTCTCGGTTACACCGGCGGCTGCGTATACTATTATATGTCCTGCTGTGCAGATGTCAGGCATTTCGGGCTTTGCTTCGGGCTGGGCTACGCCCTTGCGATAGCGGTTCAGTATGTAGTTCAGCTAAAATTTGATTTGAAACCTCTGCTCGGAGTGATTGGATTTTCAGCGTTTGCGGTATTGGCGATATTATTAAAAGCCGAAAACCGCGTTGTGAAACCAACTGCCGAAAATAAATTTACCCCTGTGCCGAAATTCAAGCTGATTTGCGCGGTGGTTATCACGGTCGCCATGCTGATGTTCACAAGCTACTACAACAACTACATTCACCACCTGCAGATAGCCTCAAACTACACGGAGTACAATGTTTACAGCTTTCCGAGGCTGCTGATGATACCCGGTGTAATTCTTTTTGGCTTTATAGGCGACATAAAAAAAGGAAAGCTGCTCCCGATTTGCACGCTTTGTGTGACGGTAATCGCCCTGCTCAACGCGGTGCTCATCGGTCGCGAGACCTACACACTCAATATGTGCCTGTTCTACCTTTCGATGTCGGCGGTTATCTCGTACTACAGCCTCACCTTTACGCGCCTTGCGCAGAAAACAAAACAGCCCGCGTTTTGGGCTTCGGCAGGACGGATTATCGACAGCGCCGCGGTTCTGCTGTCCTTTGCGCTGAAATTTTCAACACTCTCAGCCGTGAGCGTTTTGGTAATCGACATCGCCATGCTGTCCGCCGCGATTGTCTTTATGGCTCTCAACGGAGATTTGAATTTGAGCTCGATTGCGAATAAAGAAACGGAAAAATCAGAACCTAACGCGAAAATTACACCCGGGCAAATCCGCGAAAAATTCGGGCTCACTCCAAAGGAAGCTCAGGTTTTTAAGGAGCTGACCGAGACCGACGACAAGCAGGAAGCGATTGCGCTGAGAATGAATATGTCGGTCAACACCCTGCGCCACCACGTCACCTCAATCTACAAAAAGACCGGCGCTCAGACCAGAGCGGCGCTCTGCAAGCTGAGCATTACAGATAAATAACCACAATCCTCACCACGACGGTGAGGATTTTTGTTTTGCCAAAAACCGCATAGATAAGCCAAATAGCAGGAATATGCCATAGCGGATAAAATGTGTTTATGCTATGATTATTATGAAAAATTATATACTCAGGAGGGTAAACAAATGAAAAAAATCTTAGCCGCAGGTATGTCCGCTTTGGCAATCCTTTCACTGACCGCCTGCTCGTCGGCAGGACAGAGCAGTGCCGATAGTCAGCAGTCCGCACAAGCTCAGCCGACCACCGCCGCGGTTGTCTCTCAGGACAAAGGCGTAAACCAAATGAGCTTCACCGCTCCCGAAGCCTACAAAACCGTCGAGCGTTATATTGAAAAATACTCCGACGGCAAGTTAGCGGAAAAGGACATCACCTACAATTTTGAGGACGAATCAAGCATATGCTACGCCTGTATGTTCGGCATTACGCTGGCTGACGAAATTCCGCTCGAAAAAACCACTGCCGCGGAATACAACGGCGTTTCATATCAAATGTACGAAACAGGCAAAAACGAATGCGCGTTTCTTCAAAAGGACGCCGACGCCTATGCGATTCGCTATAAATTCGCCGACAGCATTGACAAGGAAAAGTTTGACAAGGTGATGGCGAACGTTAAATTCACCGAAAACGCCGATTTGACGGAGAACAATATTGAGTTCGACGGAATTCAGTACACCCTTGACAGCACGCTCAACGTTTACTGCACGACTTCAACGCTGAAAGAAACTCCCGACGGCACCGCCGTTGAAAAAAGGCTGAGCTGGAAGTTCGGCAAGGATAAGGACAACGAGGATTTCGCCTTTTTGATTGCGGAATATAAAAACACAACCGTGGAGCAGCAGCTTAAAAAGGATAAAAAATACGAGCAAAAGCAGGTCGGAAACATCACTTACACCGTCCGCGCCGACAGCGACGGCAAACCCTATGAGTACTACGCTCAGCACGGCAGCGACGTTTACCTGATCAGGAACAACGGCAAAAGCGGATTTGTAACCACCCGTTCGGATAAATCCGTCGAGGCTTTTGAAAAACTATTGAGCACAATCAGCTTTAAGTGATAAGAGGGATATTATGAAAAAACTAATTTCAACCGCGCTGTGCCTGATTTTGGCGGCAATGCTTTCGGGCTGTTCGCTGTTCCCCTTTGCAAAGGTGCTAAGCCCCGACCAAGCGCCCGAGGATATTCCAAGCACAGCAAACGCTACATATGAGCTGCCCGACGACTACACCACCGCTCCGGTCGCGCAAGCTCCGGCTCCCACCGCCGCCGAGGTAAATATAAGGCCTGCCGAGTGGGCAAGCGTTCAGTGGCAGCCGTACCAAAACCAATATTTCACCCTGCAAATCCCGGCAGGCTGGCAGGTGGAATTTAACGGCGACGCCAATCAGATGCAGTGGCAAGTGTATGCTCCCGATAAAACCGTGGGATTTGCGAACATCGACCACGCCTACGCCGCAAAGGACGCTTCAATGAAGGACGCGCTCGGCTTTGGCTTGTCAATGCAGGACGGAACGGTCAGGGAATTTTTTGAAGCGATGTTCAGCAGCACGACCGAGTATTTCACCGTGCAAAATTCCTGCGTTCCCGACAACAAGGCTCAGCTGCAGTCAATTCGCCCGAACACGCCGATTCACGATTATCAGTCGCTGTACGCCACATTTAAAGATGAAAATGTCGACGGCGAGGGCATATATACGGCGGTTGTTATGGATTCAAAGGACGTTGTCTTTAACGGCAAAAACTACGGCGCGTGGGAGGTCAACTGCATTTTTACCCAGTGGGCGCCCAAGGGTGAGCTTGTTAACTGGGCTCCGGTGCTGGCGCAGATAGCAAAGTCGTTCAGCTACACCGAATACTATTTACAGCAGTGGAAGCAAATCGCGCAGGACGCAACCAATGTACCCTCGACCCTCAACGACCCCGATCCGGTTATGGAGGCTTTTGAGGAGAGGAGCAAGTCAGACACTATTATTCAGGAGAAGCGCTCGGATATGCTCGGTGAATACGAGCGCGTTTACGACAACAACACCGGCGAGATTTACCGCGCCTACAACGGCTTTTTGGACGATATGGGCGACCAACCGCTACACGCCGATAACCGACAACCAGTACACCGAGGGATATAAGGGCTGGATTGACAAGCCTTAGAGCATATAACGCAAAAAACCTGTTCACCGTATGATGAACAGGTTTTCTATATTTATAAGCTTTTATTTGTTTGCTTCCTTAAGCAGCTTTTCCCATTCCTTAATAATGGAACGGTCGCCGAAGTAGTCAATTCTCATTGCCTTTTGAACACGCGCGAGGGTTTCGTTTGTCGTCTCTCTCGCCTTCTTTGTTCCGGCTTCGAGGATATCGTAAACCGAGGCGATGTCCTTTTCCCATTTTGCGCGGCTCTCGCGGATTGGGTTAAGGGTTTCCTCGAGCACGTTGATGAGGAACTTCTTGCAGGTTCCGTCGCCGAGACCTCCGCGGCGGTAATGCTCCTTCATTTCGTCGAGGTTCTTATAGTCGGGCAGATACTCGGCAAAGTGGTCGTCGGTGCAGAAGGCGTCGAGGTAGGTGAACACCACGTTGCCCTCGGTGTGGCCGGGATCCTCGATTCTCAGGTGGGTCGGGTCGGTGAACATCTTGCCGTTGACCTGCTTTTTGACGGTCTTGGCGGTGTCGGAAAGATAAATGCAGTTGCCGAGCGACTTGCTCATCTTCGCCTTGCCGTCTACGCCGGGCAAACGGCGCTGGGTTTCGTTTTCCGGGATAATCGCCTTGGGCAGAACAAGGGTTTTGCCGTAGAGGCGGTTGAACTTCTCGACAATCTCACGTGTCTGCTCAATCATCGGGAGCTGATCCTCTCCTACGGGAACGACGTTAGCGTTAAACGCGGTGATGTCCGCCGCCTGAGATACGGGATAGGCGAAGAAGCCCACAGGAAGTCCCTCGTCGGCAAAGCCGCGCATTTGAATCTCGGACTTAACGGTTGGGTTACGCGCGAGACGTGCGGTTGTAACGAGGTTCATATAATAAAATGTGAGCGCGTGCAGTGCCGGAAGCGCGGACTGTACGCAGATTGTGGTCTTTTCGGGGTCAAGGCCTACCGAGAGGTAGTCGAGCACAACGTTGATGATGTTGTCGCGGATTTTCGCAGGGTTGTCGGCGTTGTCGGTCAACGCCTGGTCGTCGGCGATAAGAATGTTGATCTCGTCAAACTCGCCGGAGTTCTGGAGCTCAACGCGCCTTTTGAGCGAGCCCACATAGTGACCGAGGTGAAGTCTGCCGGTGGGGCGGTCGCCGGTTAAAATAATCTGTTTCTGCTGTTCCATAAATATATCCTCCGTATTCGGTTTATGAGTTAGCTAATTTTCCGAGAATTTTAATTCCCTTTTCAAGCTGTTCGTCGGTCGGGGTCGAGAAGTTGATTCTAAAGCTGTGGCACTCGTCGTTTTCGTCGGTCAAAAAGGCGTTGCCGGGAACTACGCACACCTTGTTGAGCACCGCCGTCTTGCAGAACTGCGGCATATCAATGTCCTTCGGCAAATCACACCAGATGAAAAGTCCGCCGTCAATCTTGTTATAGGTGATCGCCGGAGCGCAGTATTTGTCGAGCAAATCCATACAGAACTGCGCCTTTTTGGTGTAAATCTGTCTGAGCTTTTCGAGGTGCGCGTCAAAGTCGTACTTGGTGACAAACTCGTCGCAAACATACTGCGACCAGATATTTGTGTGAACGTCGTTGCCCTGCTTGCAGACAACGAGCTTTTGGAAAATCGGCTTGGGCGCGATTGTGTAGGCGACGCGCATTCCGGGAGAAATTACCTTTGAGAACGAGCCGGCGTAGATTACAATTCCGTCGGTGTCAAAGGTCTTGATGTTCGGCAGGTACTCTCCGCTGTAGCGCAAATCGCCGTAGGGGTTGTCCTCGATAATCAGCACGCCGTACTGCTTTGCAAGCTCGTAAACTCTCTTGCGCTTTTCAAGGCTCATTGTTACGCCCGAGGGATTTTGGAAATTCGGAATTGTGTAAATCAGCTTTGCGTTGGGATTTTCCTTAAGCTTTTGCTCGAGCTCGGCAGTGCTCATACCGTCGGGCTCAACGGTTACGCCTACCAGCTTTGCGTTGTAGCTGCGGAAGGTGTTGAGCGACCCGATAAACGACGGAGCCTCGCAGATTACAACATCGCCCTCATTAACAAGCGCCTTTGAGCTCAAGTCCATAATCTGCTGTGCGCCTGTGGTGATGAGGATGTCGTCGTTGTCGGTGCCGGTGTTGTGCTTTTGCTTCATATACTCCAGCATGTGCTGTCTGAGCGGAGTGTAACCCTCGGTAACGCTGTACTGCAAAACCGAAATCGGATTTTCCGCCAAAACCTTTGCGGAAATCTCGGCAATCTCCTTTGCCGGAAAAGCGTCGGGCGACGGATTGCCGGCTGAAAGCGATACTACCGACGGGTCGGCGGCATATTTAAAAATCTCCCTAATAGCGCTGGGCTTAAGGGTTTGAACTCTGTCTGAAAACTTGTACTCCATATAATCATCTCCAAAAGTAAAAATTTTACACTTTGAATTTTATTATATCACGGTTTCGGTCTTTGTTCAAGTGTTGATTATCAGCGTAATTTTAGGGTTTACAAGCCGTTTCACCGTTGCTTTGAATAAAACTTTGTATGCTTATTTGTCTTAAATGTACAAAAAACGTCGTCAGTACTAAAAATCATTGCATTCAGTGCTTTAATATGATAAAATGATTGTGTTCTTTTGCCGAATTTTGTCAATTCGGAAAATATTAAATGAGGGAGATAGAAAATGAACAAAAAGACTTTGGTCAAAAACCTGATCTTTATCGGCTTGATTATTGCGTACATTGTTTTCTGCTTTGCGCAAACGCCGATTACTCAGGCTGTTGTCGTAACCGGAGAGGGCGAGGACGCCGTTGCAACCGGCTCGCTGTGGTCGCTTTTGCCGCCGATAATCGCGATCGGTCTGGCGCTGATAACAAAAGAGGTATATTCCTCGCTGTTCATCGGTATTATATCCGGCGCGGTCATTCACGCTGTATCTATGGGTACAGGTTTTGTCGGAATCATCAACGTCGTTGTAAAGGACGGTATAATCTCAAATATCGCCGACGTCGATCTTAAAAACAACGATTACGGTCATGTCGGCATACTTGTATTTTTGGTAGTGCTCGGCGCGATTGTGGTGCTTATGAACCGCGCGGGCGGAAGCCGCGCTTACGGAGAATGGGCAGCTAAGCACATCAAATCAAGAGCAGGCGCGAGCTTTGCGACCTTCCTGCTCGGCGTACTTATCTTTGTTGACGACTACTTTAACTGTCTTACGGTAGGCTCTGTTATGCGCCCCGTTACGGACAAGCATAAAATCTCGCGCTCAAAGCTCGCTTATATAATCGACGCCACCGCGGCGCCTGTCTGCATTATCGCCCCGATTTCATCATGGGCGGCTGCGGTAAGCGGCACCGTTGAGGGCGTTAACGGAATTCAGCTTTTCATCAGCACAATTCCCTACAACCTCTACGCTATTCTTACGCTGATTATGGTAATCTTTATTTCGTTCTCGAACTCCGATTACGGCCCGATGAGAACTCACGAGATCAACGCTATTAACGGCGATTTGTTCACAACTCGCAACAGCGTTTATGAGGAGGACGACGAACCCACACATTCAAGAGGCAAGGTCATTGACCTGATCCTTCCCGTTATCCTGCTCATCGGCTTTTGCGTGCTCGGTATGCTTTACACGGGCGGTATCTTTGAGGGCGAAAACATTATTGACGCGTTCGCTAACTGTTACGCCTCGACCGGCCTTGCTATCGGCTCGTTAGGAGCGTTGATAGTGATCATATTCTATTATTTGATACGCCGCGTGCTCAAGTTTACAGAATGTATGGAGTCGCTTGTTTTGGGCTTTAAGCAGATGGTTCCGGCTATTCTTATTCTCGTATTCGCTTGGACATTAAAGACAGTTACCACCGAGCTCGGCGCGGCTGAGTACGTAAGAGGCATTGTTGAGAACGCTCACGCTGTTCAGCTTCTGCTTCCGCTGCTGCTGTTCGCTGTCGCTCTGGGACTTTCATTCGCGACAGGTACATCTTGGGGAACCTTCGGTATTCTTATCCCGATTGTTACCGGCGTGTTCAGCTCACAGCTCGCAGGCGTTACCGACGGCAACATTCCGTCAATGGTTATCATATGCATCTCGGCTTGCCTTGCAGGCGCGGTATGCGGCGACCACTGCTCGCCTATCTCGGATACGACGATTATGGCGTCGACCGGCGCACAGTGTGACCACGTTAACCATGTTTCAACCCAGCTGCCCTACGCGATGACGGTTGCAGGCGTAGCCGCCGTGGGATACTTAATCTCCGGCTTTGTTCAGAACGTATTTGTAGTTCTCGGCATTTCAATAGCGCTTATGCTCGCAGTACTCTTTGCAATCAGACTTATTGCCGGAAAAGACAGCGTGAAGAAGAGCTAAATTGTCGCCTTGCGACAGCTAAATTTGGCTTCGCCAAGCTAAATTGTGACTGAAGTCACAGCTAAATTCACCTGACGGTGAGCGAAATTGTTTCCTTCGGAACAGCTGAATTTGCAATGCAAGCTTAACTGTACAAATCACCTTAGCTATGGTAAAATGTAGCTGAGGTGATTTTTATGTCGGACAGTATTATGCTTGATAAGGCAAAGGACTTTGCGGTTGATATAGTTAATTTATGCAGGCAAATCAGCTTTGAAAAGAAAGAATATGTTTTGACTAAACAGCTTATGCGCAGCGGCACAAGTATTGGAGCTAATATTCACGAATCAAAATACGCTCAAAGTAAGCCGGATTTTGTATCAAAAATGCAAATCGCTTTAAAAGAATGCTATGAGAGTGAATATTGGCTTGAAATAATGAACCGTACAGCTTTGCTGTCAACTGAACAATATAGAATTTATTTAAGCAAATGCGGAGCATTAAGAAGAATGCTCATATCATCAATAAAAACAACCAAATCAAATATTGAATAAACACAAAAACGCTTTTGACACCAACAATCAATGTCAAAAGCGTTTGATTTTTAGCTTGCAAAGCAAATTTAGCTGTCGCAAGGCGACAATTTAGCTTGGCGTAGCCGAATTTAGCTGCGGCGCAAGCCGCAATTTAGCTCGCCGCCAGGCGAATTTAGCTGCGGCGCAAGCCGCAATTTAGCTCGCCGCCAGGCGAATTTAGCTGCGGCGCAAGCCGCAATTTAGCTCACCGCAAGGTGAATTTAGCTGCGGTGCAAGCCGCAATTTAGCTCACCGAAGGTGAATTTAGCTGCGGCGCAAGCCGCAATTTAGCTCACCGCAAGGTGAATTTAGCTGCGGCGTAAGCCGCAATTTAGCTCGCCGCAAGGCGAATTTAGCTGCGCGCAGCGCTTATTAGTCAAAAAATTTCTCATGAATAGCGGCAACTGCCTTGTCTGCATACTTTGCGTCGATAAGTACAGAAACCTTGATTTCGCTGGTGCTGATCATCTGAATGTTAATCTGAGCGTCGTAGAGCGCCTCGAACATCTTTGTCGCAACGCCTGCGTGGCTCTCCATGCCTGCGCCTACGATTGAAATTTTTGCTACATTGTCATCGTAGAGAATTTCCTTTGCGCCGAGGTCGAGCATATAATCCTTAAGCGCGTCAACAGCCTCCTGCCCTCTTTCCTTGGCAACGGTAAAGCTGATATCCTTTTTGCCGTCGTGACCGATTGACTGGAGGATGATGTCGATGTTAATGCCCTTCTTTGAGAGCTTAGAGAACATTTTGAAAGCGAGACCAGGGTTGTTGGGAACGCCCATAACCGAAATTCTCGCAACTTCTGTATCCTTGGCAACGCCGCTGATTAACATTTTTTCCATTCTTGTTTTCTCCTTTACTATTGTACCCGGAGCTCTGGTAAGGCTTGAGAGAACCTCGAGCTCGATGTTGTATTTCTTAGCCATTTCAACCGAGCGGTTGTTGAGCACCTGCGCGCCCAGAGTAGCGAGCTCGAGCATCTCGTCGTACGAGATTTCCTTGAGCTTTGAGGCGTTCGGAACCTTTCTGGGATCCGCTGTGAAAACGCCCTCTACGTCGGTGTAAATCTGGCACAAGTCCGCGTGCATTGCCGCGGCGATTGCAACAGCGCTGGTGTCTGAGCCGCCTCTGCCCAGGGTTGTGATGTCGCCAAAGCGTGAAAGTCCCTGGAAGCCGGCTACAATAACGATGTTTCTCTTGTCAAGAGCAGCCTTGATTCTGGAGGGGTCAACCCTTTTAATTCTCGCGCTGGTGTGAGCGGACGAGGTCTCGAAGCCTGCCTGCCAGCCGAGCAGAGATACCGCGTGGTAGCCGAGCTTTTCAATCGCCATCGCGAGCAGCGCGATAGAGATTTGCTCGCCTGCCGCGAGAAGCATATCCTTCTCTCTGCGCGAGGCGTTGGGGTTAATTTCCTCCTGCTTTTCAACGAGAACATCGGTAAAATCACCCTGAGCCGAAACAACAACTACAACGTCGTTGCCCTTGGCGTAGGTGTCTGTGACAATTTTCGCGACGTTCATTACGCGCTCGGCGTCACGGACAGATGTTCCGCCGAATTTTTGAACTATTAAACTCATTTGTTCTTACTCCCTTGCTTAGTTTGCTTGATTACCCAATATATAAATCACCTTTTGGTGTTTATTACATTAAATTAAAGGTCTCCCATACGGATTGTCGAGAGGATGTTTACTCCGCCGGCTGTCAGCTCGTCACACTTCTTATTAAACTCGGACATCGGCATAGCCTCGGTGATTACCGCGCCGCGCTTGCCGTCCTCGATAGCCTGAATCTTGCCGAACACCTTCTCAGCCTTAGCCGCAGCGTCCTCGCCGTTTAAGCGCAGGTACATTCCGAATACGCTGTCGTCCACGCTGATGATGTTGCTGCCGTCGCCGTCAGCCCAGAACAGGAAGCGGCGCTTTTTGAGGTGCATACAGCAGTCCACAATATCCGCGCAAACCGCGCTGGCTGTGGGCAGCTTGCCTGCGCCCTTGCCGTAGAATACAACGTCGCCTGTGCAGTCGCCCCTTACCATAATGCCGTTGAACTCGTAGTCGATGTTCGCAAGCTGGCTCTTTTTGGGTACGAGCATAGGAGCTGTTACGATGTCAATCTTGCCGTTTTCGAGCTTTTTGACCCTGCCGATAAGCTTGATTACGCAGCCGAACTTTTCAGCGAACTTAACGTCCTCAAGGGTGATGTTTGTAATACCCTCGGTATGTACGGCTTCGGGATAAACGTGCTTTCCGAATGCGAGAGAAGCGAGAATACAAATCTTGCGGCACGCGTCGTGTCCCTCGATGTCGGCAGCGGGATTACGCTCCGCAAAGCCGAGGTCCTGAGCGAGCTTGAGCGCGTCCTCAAACTGCATACCGTCCTCTATCATTTTAGTCAGAATAAAGTTGGTTGTGCCGTTGAGAATACCTGCAATCTCGTCGACGTTATTTGCAACAAGGCACTGGTTCATCGGGCGGATAATGGGGATACCGCCGCCTACCGACGCCTCGAACAGGAAGTTTACGTTCTCCTGCCTTGCAAGCTCCAAAAGCTCTGCGCCGTGAGCCGCAACGAGCTCCTTGTTTGAGGTAACAACGCTCTTGCCTGCCTTGATACAGCGCTTAACGTAGTCGTAAGCCGGGTTAAGACCGCCCATAACCTCAACAACAACGCGGATTTCGAGGTCGTTGATAATATCGTCAAAGTTCTTTGTAAACCTGTCCGCGATGGGGCTGTCGGGGAACTCGCGCAAATCGAGCACCTTTTTTACATAAATCTCCTCACCGAGACGGGAAAAGAGCTTCTGCTTGTGGGTGAGCAAAATCTCAACGACGCCGGAGCCGACAACTCCGTGTCCCATTACTGCTACTGATACCATATTTTTACCTTACCTTTCGTTTATTGCTCATTTATCTTAAAATCAAGTTATCCTGCGAAACGCGGATTAGTTCGGCTGAGCGCCGTCGCCGCCTGCGCCGCTTTCTCCGCCGCCTGAGCTCTGGGCTCCGCCGCCGCCCGAGGCCTCGCCTCCGCCGGAAGCTTCGCCGCCTCCGCCTGAGGCTTCACCGCCTCCGCCTGAGCTTTCGCCGCCGCCGGAAGCTTCACTGCCGCCGCCTGAGCTTTCGCCGCCGCCGGAAGCAGCGCTTTCGCTGCCCTGACCGCCGCCGCCTTCAACAGCCGAGCTGTCGCCGGAATAATCGCCGTAGCTGCTATTGTCGCCGTAGGAAGCGTCTCCCCAGTATGCCGCGCCGAACGCAGGCATATTGTCCTCGGTGTAGTAACCTATATATTTACCCGAAACGTCCTCGGTCGATACAACAAGTCCCGAAAGCGGATTGTAGGTCGCCGCGATAACGTTGGGGGACATCTGGTATTTCTTCTGTTCCTTGTTCTTCAGATACTCGCCCATTACCGTAGCAAAGAACTTCGCTGAATGTGAGGTATCCGAGATTGTTGCCGGGTTATCAAAGCCCGTCCATGTAGCCATTACGCAGTAGGGTGAAAGTCCGCAGAACCAAGCGTCCTTGTCGTCGTTGGTAGTACCGGTTTTGCCGACGATATCCCAGCCCTGAACTCTCGCGTACATAGCGCGTGTATGCTGGCTGTTTTCCACGTTGTAGTGGAGAAGTCTGTTCATAATTGTAGCCGTCTCGCCTGAGTAAGCCTGCTTGGGAACAGCGTCGCGGTTATCAATGATAACGTTGTCCTCGGAGTCGGTTACATAGTAGTAGGTGTAGGGCTTGTAGTAAAGTCCGCCGTTGCCCATATATGCGTAAGCCGCAGCCATCTCTCTGACGGTTACGCCTCCGCGCATACCGCCGATTGACAGCGCACCGGTGAGGTTTGCGTCGGCTTCGTCGAGGTTGTCAAAGCCCATCTTCGTAATCGCCTGCTCATACGCTACGCTCGGACCGCCGATAAGCTCCATAACCTGAACCGCCGTTGCGTTTGAGGAGTACTCAATCGCGTCGGGCAAAATCATATTGCCGAAGTACGAGCCGTAGGCGTTTTTAGGACCTGAAATGTAGTTTCCGTTAGAGTCAACCTCGTACTTTTCGAGCGGTTCGTCGAGTACGGTTGACGAGTAGTAAAGCTGCTTGGTGTCAATCGCTATGGGGTACACAAACAGCGGTTTAATTGCCGAACCGGGCTGCAATACAGAGCGGCTTGCTCTGTTCCACTCAAGGTCGCCGGTCTTTCTCTTTGAGCTGCCGACCATGGAGATTATCCTGCCGTCAAAGCCCATCATAACCGAGCCTATCTGAATATCGGGATCGGCGCTCTTGTCCATATTGAGAGCCGCCTGCTCGATATAGTTCTGCATGCCCTCGTCCATGGCGCTGTAAATTTTAAGACCTTCGGTGTAAATCTTCTCGGAAGCCGCGCCTTCGCTGATGTTATAGTATGCGGCGAGGTCGCGTCTGAGGTCGAAAACAATCTGGTCCTCATACCAGTTCTGGATGTTCTCGTCATCCTCATCCTCGTCCTCATCCTCGGGGCTCTTAAAGCCGACAAAGGTCATATTCTCGCTGTCCTGCATAGCCTTGTCGTACTCCGCCTTGGTGATAACGCCCTGGTCGTACATCTCGTTGATGATGATGTTGCGGCGTTTTTTGTTATTATCGGGGTAAATCAACGGATTGAACCGCGAGGGGTTCTGGGTAATTCCGGCGATTGCCGCGCACTCAGCGAGCGAGCACTGCTTAATGCTCTTGCCGAAGTACAGCTGAGCCGCCGCTTCAACGCCCTGGCAGTTGTTGCCGAAGTTTACTACGTTTAAGTACGCCTCAAGGATTTGATCCTTGGTGTATTCCTTTTCAAGCTTAAGCGCCTTGCAAATTTCGCGGAGCTTACGGTTGATGGAAACCTCGTTGTCGTCGGTTATGTTCTTGATTAACTGCTGGGTGATTGTCGAGCCGCCGTAGGTGTCAGAGCCCGTAGCCAAGGTTGCGACAGCCGAGAGCGTACGAGTCCAGTCAACGCCGTTGTGCTCGTAAAATCTCTTGTCCTCAATGGCAACCTGAGCTTCCTTCATATAAGCCGGAATGTCCTGATTGCTCACCCAGATACGGTTCTCCGTGCTGAAGAGCTTGCGCTTCTCGACAAACTCGCCGGATTTTTCGTCCTTGACGAGAATTCGGCTTGTCTGGTTCATCGACTTAGCCTTAAGGTCGATACCCGTCGGCTCATTGGCGAGGGTAAAGATGTAAATCGAGAGCGAAATTCCCGTGATAATTCCCGCGATTAATAAAATTACGAAAACGGTCAAAAAGAACTTGCCTATCGCCTTAAAAAACCGCGCGGCTCCGCTTTCGCTCTTTTTCTTTTCGGGAACGAGCTCGGGGATTTTACCCGTGTAGTTGCTGATATCTGTTTCACGTTTGTTACGCATATTTTTTCCTCTGTTCGTAAAAAATACTTTATTGATTATGCCCCTGCACTGCCTGCAAGAGCGTATTTATAATTTATTATAGCACTTTTGCGCGGAAAAATAAATATATATTTTTAATTTTTCTTTAGAAAATATACGTTTGACCGTGTTTAATTTTATGAAAAAGGGTGAATAATCTGTTTGTTTTGTGAAAAAATAACCCTGAAAAGAACGCCGGGGAGGAAAAATTGATGAAAAAACTGACCTTAATTGTGATTACGGGAGCGATTTTGATAAGCTGTGTGCTGATAAGCGCGCTTTTTGGCGGTTCAGCCGCCGAAAATTCAGTGTCTGAGCCGAATATTCAGAGCGAAACCGAGGATGCAAACAAATATATTTTAGGCTCTCAAAACGGCAGGCTCGTTGTGTTTAAAGACGGTGAGGACGAGCCGTTTTTGGTGACGGATACCTTTGTAAGCTACCTGCCCAAAGCAGACAGAATTAACCTTGAAAACGGCGTAAGAGTTACCGGAGAAAGGGAGCTTAAAAAGGCGATTGAGGACTACTGCAGCTAATCCGCGGTACGCTCCGCAAAAATATTGCTCATAAACATAATAGTAAAATAACTATATAAAGAACGCGCCTCTTGGCTCAAAATCATTGACTTTTAGTCCGTTTTGCGGTATGATAGATTTAATAATGCGCTGATAGTTTTTTGAGCAGTAAAACCCGATTTTTACTTGCTTGGCAGTGACAATATTTTGCGCGAAAAGTCTGAGCTTTTTCGACTTTTTTCGCGGGAAAAGGAGATTTTACATATGATATCCACGGTAATCGACCAAAGTCTCGGAATTGAGTATCCGATTTTTCAGGGCGGTATGGCTTGGGTAGCCGACGCTTCACTCGCCGCGGGAGTTTCAAACGCCGGCGGTCTCGGCTTAATCGCCGCTATGAACTCCAACGGAGAACAGCTCCGCGCGGAGATTAAAAAGTGCAGAGAACTCACGGACAAGCCCTTCGGAGTTAACATTATGCTTATGAGCCCGTTTGCCGACGAGGTCGCGGACGTGGTTATTGAGGAGGGTGTTAAGGTTGTCACAACAGGCGCCGGAAACCCCGGAAAATATATGGAAAAATGGCTCGCGGCAGGAATTAAGGTAATCCCCGTTGTTCCCTCGACCGCACTCGCCAGAAGAATGGAAAAGCTGGGAGCCTTCGCGGTTATTGCCGAGGGCGGAGAGAGCGGCGGCCACGTGGGCGAGCTCACAACAATGGCGCTTGTTCCGCAGGTGGTTGACGCGGTGTCAATCCCCGTTATCGCGGCAGGCGGCATTGCAGACGGCAGACAGCTTGCGGCGGCGTTTATGCTCGGCGCGGTAGGCGTTCAGGTAGGCACAAGATTTTTGGTTGCCAAGGAGTGCACAATCGCTCAAGAGTACAAGGACAAGGTGCTCAAGGCTAAGGACATCGACTCGGTTGTTACCGGCAAGCGCCTCGGTCATCCCGTGCGCTCAATCAAAAACGCCTTTACCAGAGAGTATCAGAAGGCTGAGTACGACAGGTCGTCCGTCTCCGACGAGGAGCTCGAGAAGAAGGCTGTCGGCGTTCTGAGAATTGCCGCGAGAGAGGGCGACGTAAAGAACGGCTGCGTACTTGCAGGTCAGGTTGCAGGAATGATTGATAAAGAACAGACCTCGCGCGAGATTATCACAGAGATGTTCTCGCAGGCTGAGGAAGTATTAAACGGAGCGACAAAATGGGTAAAATAGCATTTGTTTTTTCGGGCCAGGGCGCTCAGTACAGCGGAATGGGCAAGGCGCTCTGCTCGTCATCAGCCGCGGCAAAAGCGGTGTACGATATGGCGGACGGCGTTCGCGAGGGCACTTCAAAGATGTGCTTTGAGGGCAGCACCGAGGATTTGAACCGCACGGTAAACACTCAGCCCTGCGTTTTTACCGCCGATTTGGCGGCGGCAAGGGCGCTTGAGGAAAAGGGAATTAAACCCGACTGCGTTGCAGGCTTCTCGCTCGGTGAGATTGCGGCGCTGGCATTTTCGGGAATTCTGACCGACGAGGAAGCTTTCAAGCTCGTCTGCAAGCGCGGAGAGCTCATGGACAAGGCGGCTACGGAAAATCCCGGAGCGATGGCTGCGGTAATGAAGATCACTCCCGAACAGGTTGAGGAAATCTGCAAGGGCTTTGATAAGACCTACCCGGTAAACTACAACTCACCTGCGCAGACGGTTGTCGCTACGACAAGCGAAAACGCCGAGGCGTTCTGCGAGGCGGTTAAAGCCGCAGGCGGCAGAGCAAAGCTCCTCGCGGTAAGCGGAGCGTTCCACTCGCCGTTTATGGCGCAGGCGGCTGACGGACTTGCGGAATATATGAAGGATATCGACTTCAAAAAGCCTCAGCTTGAAATTTACTCCGACGTAACCGCTCTCCCCTACGAGGGAGATTACAAGGCTCTTGTAAAGGCACAGGTCGAAAGCCCGGTGCGCTGGCAGAGCATTGTTGAAAATATGATAGATAACGGCGTCGACACCTTTATCGAGGTCGGCGTAGGCAAAACACTAACAGGATTAATCAAGAGAATCAACTCAGACGTCAAGGCGTTCAAGGTTGAAACTCCCGAGGATATAGAGGCTTTAGAGCTGTAAAGAAACGAGGATTGACTATGAACTTTGAAAATAAAACCGCGGTAATCACAGGCGGTTCAAGAGGAATCGGACTTGCAATTGCAAAGAAGCTTGCCGAGGGCGGCGCAAATATCGCAGTGCTCTATGTGGGCGACGAGACCGAGGGCAAAGCCGCTAAGGCTGAGCTTGAGCAGTACGGCACAAAGGTTGAGCAGTATTTCTGCGACGTATCCGACTTTGAAAAGTCAAAGGCGGTTTGCGAGCAGGTAATCGAGGAGTTCGGCAAGGTTGACATCCTTATCAACAACGCCGGAATCACACGCGACAAGCTTGTGCTCAATATGGACGAAAAGGACTTTGACGCGGTAATTAACGTTAACCTTAAGGGCACGTTCAATATGATTAAGCACTTCTACAAGCACTTTATGAAGAACCGCGGCGGCAGAATCGTCAGCACATCTTCAATCGTAGGTCTTATCGGCAACGCAGGACAGGCGAACTATTCCGCCTCAAAGGCAGGCATTATCGGACTTACAAAGTCCGTAGCGCGTGAGCTTGCAGGCAGAAACGTAACCGTTAACGCCGTTGCTCCCGGCTACATAGGAACCGATATGACAAACGTGCTCCCCGACAAGGTTAAGGAAACTATGAAGGCTCAGATTCCCGCAAAGAGGATCGGAACTCCCGAGGATGTTGCAAACGTAGTTGCCTTCCTCTGCTCCGACGAGGCGGCTTACGTAACAGGCGAGGTTATCCGCGTTGACGGCGGACTCGCGATTTAACAGGGGGTCAGTATGAGCAGACGAGTTGTTGTAACAGGAATCGGCGCGGTAAGCCCCGTGGGTAACGACGTGCAGACAATGTGGAAAAATATGCTTGACGGCGTGTGCGGAATCGAGGAAATCACAGCGTTTGACACCTCGGATTTTAAAGTACATATCGCAGGCACTGTAAAGGGCTTTGAGCCTGAAAAATATTTTGAAAAGAGAGAAGCCAAAAAGCTCGACATCTACTGCCAGTACGCTCTCGCGGCGGCTCAGCAGGCGGTTGACGACAGCGGTATTCTCGGAAAAATCGACGAAAACCGCTTCGGCGTTTACATCGGCGCGGGTATCGGCGGTCTTAACACCTTCGTAAACAACACGCTGGGACTTGACCACGGCGGACCGCGCAAGGTTTCTCCGTTCTTTATCCCGATGATGATCGGCAACATCGCCACAGGCAACGCGGCTATCCGCTTTAACGCCAAGGGTGTATCGCTTTCGGTTATGAGCGCTTGCGCAACAGGTACAAACTCAATCGGTGAGGCGTTCCACGCGATTAAGGACGGCTACGCCGACGCTATTATCGCAGGCGGCGCAGAGGCGGTTGTCGCTCCGCTGACAATCGCAGGCTTCCAGAATATGAAGGCGCTCTCCACGAACCCCGATCCCAAAAAGGCTTCGCGTCCGTTTGACAAGGACCGCGACGGCTTTGTTATGGGCGAGGGCGCGGGAATCCTCATTCTCGAGGAATACGAGCACGCCAAGGCGAGAGGCGCTAAGATTTACGCAGAATTCGCAGGCTACGGCAACACCTGCGACGCTCACCACGTAACCGCTCCCGATCCTGAGGGTGCGGGACTTGCAAGAGCAATCAGAATCGCGTTTGACGAGGCAAATGTGCCCGACGACGCTCAGATTTACATAAACGCTCACGGAACGAGCACTCACCTCAACGATTTGACAGAAACTATGGCGTTCAAGTCAGCTCTCGGCGACAAGGCGTATGACGCGAGCATAAGCTCAACAAAGTCAATGACCGGACATATGCTCGGCGCTACAGGCGCGATTGAGGCTATCGCGGCGGTCAAGGCGATTGACGACGGTATGATTCCCCCGACAATCAACCTTGACGAGCCCGACGAGGGACTTGACCTCGACTACACTCCCAACAAGGCTAAGAAGCGCGATGTTAACGTTGCGGCTTCGACAAACCTCGGCTTCGGCGGTCACGACGCGTGCGTAGTTTTCAAAAAGATTTAACGAATAATATTGCATCGCAATCCGCACCCGAGTTGTGCGGTATTGCCTTAACGGAGGACTTTTGTAATGATAGATATTTCCACACTTAAAGAATATATAAAGGTTTTGGAGGAATGCTCGCTCGAAAAGCTCGAGATTTCAGACGGCAAGGACACCATCAGCCTTGAAAAGGCTCATGCCGCCGCGGCTGCTCCGGCTGCCGTTACCGTTAACGCCGCTCCTGCTCCTGCCGCAGCTCCTGCGGTAAGCACTGCCGAGCCCGACAACGGCAAGACCATCAGCGCTCCGATTGTAGGCGTGTTCTACGCCGCTCCCTCGCCCGAGAGCGATCCTTACGTTCACGTGGGCAAAAGGGTTAAGAAGGGCGACGTTGTATGCATTATCGAGGCGATGAAGTGTATGAACGAAATCCAGGCTGAGGAGGACGGCGAAATCACCGCGGTTCTCGCGACAAACGGCGAGCTTGTTGAGTACAACCAGCCCTTGTTCGCAATAAAATAAATTTTATCAGCAGAGCGTTTGGTAAAGTTAATTTCGCTCCATATTAATTCATTCGGGAATCAAACGTATCGGAACAGCAAACTAATACTAATACCTAATAAAAAGTAGACAATCTTTGCGGTCTATTTTCCGCAATACTGCGTTGTCGTCCTTGCAAGGCGTCAGCCTTGCCGCGTCCTTCGCCTTGTCTTGCGAAAAAAATCCTCGCAAAATATAAGTCTACTTTCTATCAGGAATTAGTATAATATTCCCGACCGAAATTATCCATTATCAATTTTCAACTTTCAATTTCTAAAACGAGGTCGTTATGAATCAGGAAGAGATTAAAAAGATTTTACCCCACCGCGACAATATGCTCCTTGTCGAGGAGTCCGAGGTCGTTGACGAAGTAACCGCCAAGGGCCGTTACACAATCAAGGGCGACGAGTTCTTTTTGCAGGGACATTTTCCGGGCAACCCCGTTGTGCCGGGCGTTATCCTGTGCGAAATGATGGGACAGGCAAGCTGCTGTCTGCTCGCAGACAAGGTCAGCAACTGCACGCCTTACTTTACCAAGATGAACAACGTTAAGTTCAAAAATCCCGTTAAACCCGGCGACACCCTCGAGAGCGTCTGCACACTGACCAAAAACAGAGGTCCGTTCTACTTTATCGACGCCAAGGGTTATGTTGACGGCAAGCTCTGCGTAAGCGCCGAGCTGTCGTTTGCGCTTATTGAAAATAAAGATTAAGAGAACAGAGGTAAAAAAATGTTTTCTAAAATACTTGTAGCAAACCGCGGCGAAATCGCGGTTCGCATTATCCGCGCCTGCCGCGAAATGGGTATCGCCACCGTTGCGATTTATTCCGAGGCAGACAAAAACGCCATGCACGTTCAGCTCGCGGACGAGAGCTACTGCGTTGGCGGCAACCGCGTTGCGGACAGTTACCTGAATATTCCGGCGATTTTGACCGTCGCGATTGAGAGCGGCGCTCAGGCGATTCACCCCGGCTACGGCCTGCTCAGCGAAAACGCAAAGTTTGTATCGCTGTGCGAGCAGTGCAACATCAACTTTATCGGCCCGACCTCGGGTATGATCGCCATGCTCGGTGACAAGGACAACGCGCGTAAAACAATGCGTGCCGCAGGCGTTCCCGTAACGCCGGGCTGCGACATTGTTGAAGATATCGAAATAGCTAAAAAAGAAGCTGAAAAAATCGGCTTCCCCCTGCTTATCAAGGCTCGCTCGGGCGGCGGCGGAAAGGGTATTCGCCGCGTGGACTTCCCCGAGCAGTTTGAGGACGCATTTCTCTCGGCTTCCGCCGAGGCTGAGGCGGCGTTCGGTGACGGCGCATGCTATCTTGAAAAATTCATCTTCCCCGTTAAGCACATCGAAATGCAGCTTCTCTGCGACAAGTACAACAACATTATTTGTCTCGGTGAGCGCGAGTGCTCGGTTCAGCGAAAGAACCAGAAGATGATTGAGGAAAGCCCCAGCCCTGCGCTTGACGACAAAACCAGAAAGCAGATGATGATTGCCGCCGTTAAAGCGGCTAAGGCTGTCAACTACATAAACGCAGGCACTGTGGAGTTTTTGCTCGACAAAAACAATAACTTCTACTTTATGGAGATGAACACACGTCTGCAGGTTGAGCACGGCGTTACCGAGATGGTAACCGGTCTCGACATCGTTCAGTGGCAAATCAGAATTGCCGCAGGCGCAAGGCTCACCAGAACTCAGGACAGCATTTTCACCCACGGCAATGTTATTGAGTGCCGTATCAACGCGGAAAATCCCGACAAGAACTACCGCCCGAGCTGCGGCGTTATCAAGCGTCTGCACACTCCCGGCGGCTCGTTTGTACGCTTTGACACCGCGATTTATCAGGACTATATGGTACCGCCGTACTACGACTCGATGATAGGCAAGCTGATTGTTCAGGCTCGTACCCGCGCCGAGGCAATCAGAAAGATGAAAATGGCTCTTTCGGAGCTCACAATCGACGGAATTGAAATCAACCGCGACGTACTCGCTGAAATCCTCTCGGATGAGCAGTTTGTGAGCGGAGAATACACCACCGACTTTATGGCAGGCTTTGAGGAAAGACGTAACAACAACAAGTAATTCACATATTGAAAGGACAAATTATGGATTTGTTTGCCTTTGTAAAACCAAAAAACGAGCTTGAAGCCTCGGCAGAAAAGCAGCAGAATGTGCCGTTTGTGCCCGAGGAAATGTGGATAAAGTGCCCAAACTGCAACACCATGCTACTCACTACCGATATGGAGGAAAACCTGCACGTTTGCACGCACTGCGACCACCACTTCCGCGTAAGCGCAAGACAGAGAATTGCCCTGCTCGCTGACAAGCACACCTTTAAGGAGCAGGACGGAGAGCTCACAAGTAAAAATATTCTCGAATTCCCGAGCTACGATGAAAAGCTCGAGAAAGCAAAGAAAAAGTCAAATGAATCTGTGATTTGCGGCGAATGTAAAATAGGCGGAATCAAAACCGAACTCTGCGTTATGGACGCCGAGTTTATGATGGGCAGTATGGGCACGGTCACGGGTGAAAAAATCACACGCGCGTTTGAGTACGCCACCGACAACAGACTGCCGATTGTAGTCTGCACCGTTTCGGGCGGAGCGCGAATGCAGGAGGGTATTTTGTCGCTTATGCAGATGGCAAAGACCTCAGGCGCGGTTAAACGCCACAGCGACGCAGGACTTTTGTACATCACCGTACTCACCGACCCCACCACGGGCGGCGTAACGGCGTCGTTTGCGATGGAAGGCGACATCATTATCGCTGAGCCGAACGCCCTTGTAGCGTTCGCGGGACCTCGCGTAATTGAACAGACAATGCGCCAAAAGCTGCCCAAGGACTTCCAGACGTCCGAATTTGTAATGCAAAAGGGCTTTATCGACGCGGTTGTAACGCGCGGAAAGCTCAAAAAGACGATATCAAAGCTGCTTAAAATGCACGGCTATAAGGAGGCGGAATAATGGCTGAGAAAACCGCACAGACAAACACCGCCTACGAAAAGGTCATGGCCGCACGCGACGCCAACAAGCTGACGGCGGTTGACTATATTGCGAATATGTTTGGCGACAGCTTTATTGAGCTGCACGGCGACAGAAGATACTCCGACGACAAGGCGATCGTCGCAGGTCTCGGAATGCTCTACGACACTCCGGTGACCGTAATCGGAATTGAAAAGGGAAGAAATACCAAGGAGAGAATGGAGCGCAACTTCGGTCAGGCTCATCCCGAGGGCTACCGCAAGGCGCTCAGGCTGATGAAGCAGGCGGAAAAGTTCCGCCGTCCGGTGCTCTGCTTGGTTGACACAAGCGGCGCTTACCCGGGAATCGGCGCTGAGGAACGCGGTCAGGGACAGGCTATTGCCGAAAACCTGATGGAAATGATGGCGCTCAAAACCCCGATACTCGCCATCTTGATCGGTGAGGGCGGCAGCGGCGGCGCGCTTGCGCTGGCGGTTGCCGACGAGGTTTGGATGCTCGAAAACTCGGTTTACTCGGTTATCTCGCCCGAGGGCTGCGCGTCAATCCTCTGGAAGGACAGCGCAAAGGCTCCCGAGGCGGCAGAGGCGCTCAAAATGACCGCGCAGGATTTGTTCGGCTTCGGAGTAATCGAGCGTATTATCCGTCAGCCCAAGGCTGAGGACAAGGCGATGTTCGAGAGCTTAAAGCTCCTTGTCAGCCGTACATTTGAGAAAAACCTCGCGCTCAGCGACGAAGAACTGACCGAGAAAAGATATCAGCGTTTCAGAAAAATCGGAAATCAGCAAAATTAATATATCACCTGTCACGGCACTGCCGCGGCAGGTTTTTGCTTTTAAATATTCTATTTATATTGACAAGCGAATATATAAGTGGTATACTCAAATTAACATATGAGCATTTATTCATATGAACAGGTATAAAATTGATTAGGGTGATATAAATGGATAACAAAAATGCAAGCCTGCCCGACAATGAGGTTTTGTTTGACCTCGCTGATTTGTTCAAGGTTTTCGGAGACTCAACGCGCCTGAGGATAATGTACACGCTGTCCGAGGGTGAGGCGAACGTTCAGACAATCGCCGAAACGCTCGGAATGGAGCAGAGCACAATCTCGCACCAGCTGAGAATTCTCCGCGACAACAAGCTCACGCGTGCAAGGCGCGACGGCAAGCAGATTTACTACTCGCTCGACGACGACCACGTTAAAAAGATAATCGAGATGGGACTCGACCACGTTTTGGAGTAATATTATGAAGTACAGCTACACTCTTGAAAATCTCAACTGCGCCCACTGCGCGCAGAAAATCGAAACTAAAATTGCCGAAACCGACGGCTTTGAAGGCGTAAGCTTTAACTTCGCGACCAAAAAGCTTAACTTTGAAAGCGAGAATAAAAATCCGCTGTCCGAAATTCAGCAGATTTGCGACGATATCGAGGACGGCGTGACCGTTAAGGACAACAACGAAAAATCAGATGACGACAACCCATCAAAAGTCGAAAAAATCCTGCTGATTATCGGCATTGTCCTCGGAATCGCGGCGCTGATAACCGATTTGTTTTTCAAAACTCCGCTCACGAAATACATCATTCTCGGACTGAGCGCGGCGGCAACGCTGCTCGCAGGCTGGAAGGTCTTTGTAAAGGGCATTAAAAACCTGCTCAAATTCAGAATTGAGGAAACCGTTTTGATGATGGTTGCGGTTATCGCGGCGTTTATTCTTGGCGAGTACGTCGAAGGCGCGATGGTAACGCTGCTGTTCACCATCGGTGAGCTGATTGAGGACTACGCTGTTGACAAATCGCGCAAGAGCATTGAGCAGCTAAGCCAAATCCGTCCCGACACCGCAACGCTCTACCTCGACGGCGAGGAAAAAACCGTCCCTGCCGAGAGCGTAAAGGTCGGCTCTATCATAACCGTTAAGCCGCACGAGAGAATTCCGCTTGATGGTATAATCGTTGACGGAATTTCCACCGTTGACAACTCCGCTCTCACAGGCGAAAGCCTGCCCGAAAACGTCGCGGAATACTCCGAGGTGCTCAGCGGCGGCATAAACGGCGACGGACTTATTAAAATTGAAACCACCAAGGAATTTTCGCAGAGCACCGCCGCGCGAATTCTCAGCCTTGTTGAGGACGCGGCGGCTAACAAGGGCAAGCAGGAAAAGTTTATTTCGCGCTTTGCCGCTGTATACACCCCCGTTGTAATCGGGCTCGCGCTGTTAATCGCGGTACTTCCGCCGCTGTTCGGAATGGGCAGCTTCAGCCAGTGGATTTACAACGCCCTCGTTGTTCTCGTGGCGTCCTGTCCCTGCGCGATTGTAATTTCCGTTCCCCTCTCCTACTACTCGGGAATCGGCGCGGCTTCGGCAAACGGCGTGCTGATTAAGGGCGGCAACTACCTTGAAGCTCTCGCAAAGGCGGATGTTTTCGCCTTTGACAAAACGGGAACTCTCACCAAGGGCGAGCTGACCGTCAGCCGGGTTTACACCTACGGAAGCTACGGCGAGGACGAGGTGCTTTCCCTTGCCGCGGCGTGCGAAAAATACTCTGTTCACCCGATTGCCGAGGCTATAAAGCAAAGCGCCCAAACCTCTGTAAAGGGCTTGAGCGACTATAAGGAAATTGCAGGCCGCGGAACATTCGCAAAGTACAACGGCAAGGAGCTTGCCTGCGGCAACAAGCGGCTGTTGAGCGAATCCGTACCCGACGAGCTAAAGGACAGACCTGCGGTATATTTGGTATATGACGGCGAGCTTATCGGCGCGATTGAGCTCAGTGACACCGTAAGAGAAGAATCGAAGAGCGTTATTTCTCAGCTCAAAAAGCTCGGTATTGCCAAGACGGTTATGCTGACGGGAGATAAAAAATCCGCCGCGCACAGCGTGGCTAAAAAGCTTGGAATCGACACCTACCACTCCGAGCTGCTACCCGACAAAAAGCTTGAAATTATAAACGATTTGAAGCGCGAAGGCCACACGGTCTGCTTTGTCGGCGACGGCATAAACGACGCGCCTGTGCTAAGCGCGAGCAACTGCGGAGCTGCGATGGGGCTCGGCAGCGAGGCGGCGATTGAATCGAGCGATATGGTGCTGTCCTCGGGCAACCTCACTCAGCTGCCTAAGGCGGTAAAAATCGCGCGTTCGGTAATGCGCACAATCAAGGGCAACATCATTTTCGCACTCGCGGTTAAGGCACTTGTAATCATACTCGCGTGTCTGGGACTTGCGGCAATTTGGATGTCGGTAATCGCAGACACCGGCGTATGCGTAATCTGCGTTTTAATCTCGGCAAGGCTGCTAAAGAAAAAGTACTGATAACTAAAAAGAAGTGAGCAAAATAACTGCTCACTTCTTTTTTTATACTAATCTCAGATAAAAATCAGACCGCAAAGATTGTCTGTTTTTTATTTGAGTTTAGTATTAAATGCGTCCTTAAACGGAACTACGCTGCCGTCCTTGTTCTTAATGCTTACGTTGTCGAGCGTTTTGTCGAACTGGGTGCGGATTTCACCGAGGTAAATTTTATACAGCTTTTTCTGCTCTGCCAGCTCGTCGGCGGTAAGACCGACGGTCTTTTTCTTTTTGGCAAGCTCGTTAATGCGCTGCAAAAGTTTATTTTCCATATTTTCACCTTTTTTACAAAAAAGGCTCCCTCGAAGCCAAAGCGTTAAGGGAGCCTCTGATTTAAGTTAAACGTTAAAAGAGAAAATCATTAAACTCTTAACTCTAAACTCTTAACTCTAAAAATTAGTTATTGATGAGCTTATCCTCGTCAGACCAGCTGTAGAGCTTTCTAACTTCCTCACCGATCTTCTCAGCAGGAGCCTCGGCAGCGTTCTTTCTCATAGCGCGGAAATGAGCCTGACCGCCTGCGGGTGACATATCGAGCAGGAAGTCCTTAGCGAATGAACCGTCCTGAATATCGTCGAGAATCTTTCTCATAGCCTTCTTGGTGTCCTCTGTGATAATCTTGGGACCTGTGATGTAGTCGCCGTACTCAGCGGTATTTGAGATTGAATATCTCATACCTGCAAAGCCCGACTGATAGATAAGGTCAACGATGAGCTTCATCTCGTGGATGCACTCAAAGTAAGCGTTTCTGGGATCGTAACCAGCCTCGCAGAGAGTCTCAAAGCCTGCCTGCATAAGTGCGCAAACGCCGCCGCAAAGAACAGCCTGCTCACCGAAGAGGTCGGTCTCAGTCTCTGTCTTGAATGTGGTCTCGAGAACGCCTGCTCTTGCGCCGCCGATACCGAGAGCGTATGCCAAAGCCTTATCCTTAGCCTGACCTGTAGCGTCCTGATAAACAGCAACAAGGCAGGGAACGCCCTTGCCAGCCTGATACTCTGAACGAACTGTGTGTCCAGGTCCCTTAGGCGCGATCATTGTAACGTCAACGTCCGCGGGAGGAACGATCTGACCGAAGTGGATAGCAAAGCCGTGAGCGAACATAAGCATATTGCCTGCCTCGAGGTTGGGCTCAATGTCCTTCTTGTACATAGCGGCCTGCTTCTCGTCGTTGATGAGAATCATAATGATGTCTGCCTTCTTAGCAGCCTCGGCAGCGGTGTAAACCTCAAAGCCCTGCTCCTCGGCTCTTGCCCAAGACTTACTGCCCTTGTACAGACCGATGATTACGTTACAGCCTGATTCCTTAAGGTTGAGCGCGTGAGCGTGACCTTGGCTGCCGTAGCCGATAATCGCGATTGTCTTGCCATCGAGGAGCGCAAGGTTACAATCGGACTGATAATAAATTGGTGCCTTCATGTTTTCTCTGTAGTCTTTCATTTTTATTCCTCCAATAAAATGATTTATAAAATTATGTTAAACAGATACCGCCGTGTTGCCTTTGTCTATTGCGACTGTGCCTGTTCTAACAATCTCACGAATTCCGTAGGGCCTGAGCAAATCAATAAGCGTCTCTACCCTGCCCGCGGTCTCGCAGTACTCAACGGTAACGCAGCTCGGCGCAACGTCAACGATTTTCGCCTGCATAATCTCGGCGGTTTTGATAATTTCCGCACGCTTTGAAGCCGCGCAGTGAACCTTGATCAGGATAAGCTCGCGGCTGATAAAGTCGCCGTCGTTAAGCCTTTTTACCTTGATAACGGGAATCACCTTGTTAAGCTGTTTTTCGAGCTGTTCAATCACATACTCGTCGCCGTTTGCGACGATGGTTATTCTCGACACTCTCGGGTCGTTTGTCACGCCTACCGCCAAGGAGTCGATGTTGAAGCCTCTGCGCGAGAAAAGTCCCGAAATTTTCGAGAGCACGCCGGCTTGGTTTTCTACAAGAATTGACAAAGTATACTGCATTTTATCGCTCCTTTACATCAACTCATATCGACGGTGTGTCGGGATAAACATTGCACACCAGGATAAACGGCTTGTCCGACTTTACAACGTCCTTCAAAATCTCCTCTGCCTCGGCGTTGGAGCTTACCTCGGCGTGGTCGATTCCGTAAGCCTCCGCGATTTTCAGAAAATCGGGATCGCCCTGAAGAACCGTTGCCGAATGACGGCCGTCGTAGTAGTTATCCTGAAGCTCGCGCACCATGCCGAGCCTGTGATTGCGCATAATGATAATCTTTACCGCAAGGTCGTTGCCCCTGATTGTCGCGAGCTCGTTCATGCTCATCTGGAAGCTTCCGTCGCCGCACACAACAACAACGTCGCGGTTAGGTCTGGCAAATTTCGCGCCGACAGCCGCCGGGATTGAATATCCCATCGTGCCCATACCGCCTGTGGTTAAGAACCTGCCGTCGCGAATTCTAAAGTTATTTGCGCACCAAATCTGGTTTTGTCCTACGTCGGCAACAAGGATTGCCTTTGATCGGAGCATTGAGCTGAGGTGGGCAATCAGTGTTCTGGGCTCAACAAAGCCGTCAAATACGGGCGGAACCCTGAGGAAGTCCTTTTTCCAGGTCTTGACGGTCTCCTGCCACTGGTTGGGAACAACGTAGTCACCGATATTTTCAATCAGCATATTCATAACGTTCTTCATATCGCCTACAATCGGGATTTCGGTCTTAACGTTTTTGCCGATTTCCGCGGGGTCGATGTCGATATGAATTACAAGCGTGTTTTCGCTCATCTGGTGCGGAGAGGCAACCGCTCTGTCACCGAGCCTTGCGCCGCAAACAATAACCAAGTCCGCGTCGTGAAGTGCGCGGTTTGCGACGGTCTTGCCGTGGGTACCGAGCATACCGAGGTAGAGCTCGTGCTCGCTGGGCATAACGCCGATTCCCATCATCGTTGAAATTACGGGAATTGAGGTTTTCTCCGCGAATTTTCTGAATTTGGGCTTAACGCCCGAGAGCAGCACTCCGCCGCCCGAAACAATAACGGGGCGTTTGCTGTTCTTAATAGCCTCAACCGCGCGCCTTACCTGAATTGTATGACCTTTTGTGTTGGGCTTGTAGCCGATTATGTTTACGCTTTCGGGGTACTCAAAGGACTCGAGCTCGTTAATCTGAATATCCATCGGAATATCAATCAAAACAGGGCCTTTACGTCCGGTAGATGCGATGTAAAACGCCTCTTTAAATACCCTCGGCAAATCCTCGGTCTTTTTGACAATGTAACTGTGCTTTACAAACGGCTCGCACGCGCCGGTGATGTCCGCCTCCTGAAAAACGTCTCTGCCAAGCAAATCGCTGCGAACCTGTCCGGTAATCGCGATAAGCGGAATAGAGTCGGTATACGCCGTGGCGATACCCGTAATCAGGTTTGTAGCGCCCGGGCCCGAGGTTGCGACGCATACGCCGGGCTTGTTGCTGCACCTTGCGTAGCCGCTCGCCATATGAGCCGCGTTCTGCTCCTGACGAACCAAAATGTGCTTAATCTTCGAATCGTAGATTTTATCGTAAAAGGGGCAAATAGTAGCGCCGGGATAGCCAAAGACGACCTCAACGCCCTCTGCTTCCAGACATTTTACCATTATTTCGGCACCGCTAATCATGCTGTTTGTCCCTCCTTGTGTTTTTTCTTCGTAAAAATGCTATTATCCCATATTCACGATTAAACTATATTATACATCAAACGGCATTAAATGTAAAGAGTTTTATTAGAGTTTTGAGGTGTTGTCCAAATCTTTGATTTGGGTAACAACACCCATTCGTTAGATAGAGTTTAATTACTGATTGGAGAACAATATAATAAACGGCAGCCGTGAGGACTGCCGAAAATTCTTATATTTTACTCAATGCTTTCCTTCGGCGTTACGTACACCGTGCGGTTGTTTACGTAGATTACCATACCCGGCTTTGCGCCGTTCGGCTTGCTGACGTGCTTAACGAGCGTGAAGTCGACGGGGACTTTGCTGCTGTTTTGCGCCTTGCTGTGGTACGCAGCAAGCGACGCCGCTTGCATAATCGCCTCGTCGCTTATCTCCCTGCCGTCGGCGCGGATGATTACGTGCGAGCCGTGGATGTCCTTGGTGTGGAGCCACATATCGTTTTTTGCGGCGGTTTTAAGCGTGAGCTTATCATTTTGCAGGTTGTTCCTGCCGACAAGGATTTTGAAGCCGTCGGTGGACTCGAATTCCAAAAACGGAAGCGCCGACTGCTTCGGGCGTTTTCCGCTTGGCTTGCGCAGATATCCCTGCTGTTCGAGCTCCTCGCGGATTTGCGAAAGCTCGCGCTCGGTCTGCGCCCTGCTGACCTCGTCGATGACGGACTCGAAGTATTCAAGCTCCGCCGTGCCCTTTTCTATCTGCTCCGCCAGGTAAATTTCTGCGTTCTTTTCCTTTTGATATTCCTTGTAGTACTTCTGCGCGTTCGCGGCAGGCGAAATCGCCGGATTCAGCGTAATGCGCAGGGTTTTGCCCTCGGGGTCGTAATAATTTTCAACGTCGGCAAACTGTGCTCCGCGCTCAATGCGGTAAAGGTTTGCCTGTAGCAAATCGCCGCGTATTCTGAGCTGTTCGCGATCGGCGCAGCGCGCAAGCTCGGTCTGCTGCTTTTGAAGCTTCCTTGCGGTGCGGTCGCGCAAATTAACAAGCAATTTGTTAAGACTCTGGGTTTTTACCCTCATTCTGTCGCGCGTGTCGCGTTCGTCGTAAAAATAATCGACCGCGGCGTTGAAGCCGCTCTGCTGCTCAACGCGCAGGAATTTGCCGTACTGCTTTATTTCTATAAAAGAAATATCCATCGGCTTTTTATCCTCACGGTAGACGATGTACGGCTTGCCGAGGCAGTTTTCCGTGATATTTTTAAGCTCCGCAAGCTCGTCAATCAGCTTGGCGTACAGCCCGCCGTCAAGGCGGTTGGTCGCGCCCTCGCACACGCGATACTCAATTTCGCGGCTGATAACGGGGGATATTCCCTGAACCGCGCTCAAAACCGCCCTGTTGAGCGGCATTTCCGCCGGCAATGTTTTTATTCTCTGAGCGATTTCCTCCGGAGCACTCTCCAAAATATTGAGCTTATCCTGCGAATCGGGCAGCTCGTACTTTATATTGGGAAGGACAAAGCGCTTGCTGCTTACGGTCAAATCAACCCTTTTCAGCGCGTCGACAATCACGCCCGTGTCGCGGTTTACGAGGATAATGTTGCTGTACATTCCCATAATTTCGCAGACGATTGTGAGCCCTACGACGTCACCGAGCTCGTTTACGCACTCAAAGTCGAGGAACAAAATTCTGTCGCAGTCGAGCTGGCGCACCGCAGTGAGCTTTCCGCCGCCGAGGCGCTTGCGCATAAGCATACAGAACATAGGCGGCTGCGCAGGATTTTCGGGAGTTTTTTCGCAAAAATTCACCCGGGGCGAATTCGCGCGTGCCGAAAGTAAGAGCTTTTTTGCTCCGCCGTAGGTGCGCAGAACCAAAACAAGCTCGTCGCGGTTGGGCTGGTAAATTTGGTTAACCCTCGCGCCGAGCGATTCTTTCTCTATTTCATTTTTAATATGACGTAAATATATTCCGTCTAAAGCCATTTATTTCACTTCGATTCATAAAGAGTTTAATGTTTAGAGTTTAGAGTTTAGTTAATGGTCGCTTCGCTCCGATTTTAAATAGTGCAGAGTGTTTGGGTAAGTTTAGCTCTCTTTAATATAATAACTGCTACCACAAACGTTATAGGCAAGGGCAAGCCTTGCCACTACAATGTAACGGATAGATTTTAATTAATTTAACTCTATCTAACGAATGGGTGTTGTTACCCAAATCAAAGATTTGGACAACACCTCAAAACTCTCAACTCTTAACTCTATTTGTGGTATTTTCCGTTTGTCGAGATTTCGAACGCGCGGTAGATTTGCTCGCTCAAAATCACCCTCGCGAGCTGGTGGGGGAAGGTCATTTTGCTCATTGACAGGCGCAAATCCGCACGTCTTTTTACCTCATCGCTCAGACCGTAGCTTCCGCCGATTATAAAGTCAACAGTGCTTTTGCCGCTGAGAGCCGCCTTGTCGAGCGTTTCGGAGAGCTCCTCGCTCGAGAGCAGCTTGCCCTCAATGCACATTGCGGCTACGTAATCCGACGTGCCGACTTTTTGCAGAATCCTCCTGCCCTCGGCTTCGATAACCTCGGCGATTTGCGCCTCATTTGGCGTGTTGCTCCTGATACGCTCTTCGTTAAGCTCGACAACCGAAAACTTGCAGAACGCAGTCAGCCGTTTTGCGTACTCGGCGACCGCGTCGGTAAAGTATTTTTCCTTGATTTTTCCGATACAAATTATGTTGATTTTAAGCATTAAAAAATCACGCTCTTTACTGTTGCTTCCGCAGGCGCTACGTCAAGCGTGTAGTCGCTGTTGTACTTCAACCCTGCGCGTTCAAGCTCCGCCGCCGAGGTGCGGATCGCGATTCCCGGGGTATTGTTCTGCTCGCTGAGGTGGCCGAGCATAAGCCTGAGCGTTCCGCCCTTTACCAGCTCCGCAAGCTCCACGGCGCAGGCTTCGTTAGAGAGATGTCCCCTGTCGGACATAATTCTGCGCTTTAAGGGATATGGATACGGCCCTGTCTTTAGCATTTCAATATCGTGGTTCGATTCAATCACCGCAAAGTCGCTCATAGCCGCCGCGGCACGGACGCCGTCGGTCATATAGCCCATATCGGTTGCGATTAGCGCCGACTTTCCGTCGGGAGAAACAACTCTGTAGCAGCAGCTTTCCGCCGCGTCGTGCGGTGTGTCAATACGGTTGACGAGAATATCTCCGACAACCGCTTCGCGCTCGATGATGTGAAGCTTTGTTTCGCTCTCGACCTTATGGCTGTTAATCAGCGCGTCCATCGTGCCCTTGCTGGCGTATACGTCGAGCTTGTACTTCTTTGCGAGAACCCTGAGCGCCGAGCAATGGTCGATATGCTCGTGGGTTATAAAGACGGCGTGGATACCAGCAATATCGACCGAGTTGAGCGCAAGCGCCTGTTCAATCTGCTTGCACGACCTGCCGGCATCGACCAAAACGCCCTCATTACCCGAGCCTATGTAATAACAATTTCCCTTGCTTCCGCTGAAAAGCGGAACTACCTTTGCCATAAAATTACCCCTAAAGTTTGTTCTAAATTTAATAATAGCATAAAAATGAAAAGTTGACAACAGCTTTGCGGCGGAGGCTTTAATAAAACAAAAAGAGTTGAAAGTAATTAAACTCTCAACTCTTAACTCTTAATTATGCTCTTAATTCCTGTTCGTTGTCTCCGGTGTAGTAGACCTTTTTGATGTCCGCGCCGAGAGCCTTGAACTTTTCTACAACATCCTCGTAACCGCGCTCGATAAACTGAATGCTCGAAATTTCGGTTGTGCCGCTTACCTCAAGCGCCGCGATAATCATAGCCGCGCCTGCTCTGAGGTCGGTAGCCTTGACGGGAGCCGCTGTAAGCGGTGTGCCGCCCTCGATGATGGCAAGTCTGCCCTCTACCGAGATATGAGCGCCCATTCTGATAAGCTCGCTGATGTACTGATAGCGGTTGTCCCAAACGTTCTCGTTAACAATGCTTGTGCCGGGCACGCTCATAAGCAGAGCGGTAAACTGCGGCTGGCAGTCTGTCGGAAAGCCGGGGTGAGGCATTGTCTTGATGTTACAGCGCTTAAGCGGTTTAACGGTGGCGTCAATTGTGAGCGCCTCGTCGTACTCCGTAATCTTAACGCCCATCTCGCGGAACTTAGCCGAGATTGACTCAAGGTGCTTGGGAGTGATGTTTTTGATTGTAATGCGGCCGCGTGTTGCTGCGGCTGCGCACATATATGTTCCCGCCTCAATCTGGTCGGGAATGATTGAGTAAGAGATACCGTGCATATAGTTCACGCCTCTTACCTTGATAACGTCTGTACCTGCGCCTCTTACGTCAGCTCCCATGGAGTTGAGGAAGTTTGCGAGGTCAACAATATGCGGCTCCTTAGCGGCGTTTTCAATAACCGTAAGACCCTTTGCGCGGCTTGCCGCGAGCATAATGTTCATTGTTGCGCCTACAGACACAACGTCGAGGTAGATGTGAGTGCCCACAAGACCTTCCTCGTCGCATTTTGCCTCGATAATCGCGCCGTCAACAAGTCTTGTCTCCGCGCCCAAAGCCTCAAAGCCCTTTAAATGCTGGTCAATGGGGCGAACGCCGAAGTTACAGCCGCCGGGAAGGGCAACCTTTGCCTTGCCGTACTTTCCGAGCAACGCGCCGAGAAGATAGTAAGAAGCTCTCATACCTCTTACATAATCGGTAACCGCCACGCTTGTCTGAATGTGGGTGGGGTCGATGTAGAGAGTACTCTTGTTGATTCTTCTGACCTTTGCGCCCATCTGCTGAAGAATTCTGCTGATAAGCGTAACGTCGCTGATGTTCGGTATATTTTCAATCTGACAAGGCTCGTCACATAAAATAACGGCGGGGATAATAGCAACGGCAGCGTTCTTTGCGCCGCTGATATTTACCTCACCAAAAAGCGGTTTACCGCCTGTAACAACAAATTTTTCCAAATGTTGACACTCCTAACACTGGTGATGGGTTTTCGCAACAACATACTATAGGTAAAGTAACATACTACCTGTTGTGGTTCTAAGTCTATTATTCCGCAAAAACCACAAAATATGTTACATTTTTATTAAAGTACACTACAAATTGTGGTTACACATACGTAACGCCACAATTCTCCTGTAGAAAATCATACTACAAAATTGTAGTAAAGTCAACGCAATATTAAAATTGTAACCGTTTTTTGGCAAACTTGTACTCAAATTATTAAGGAATTGTCACTTTCTTTTTTAATATTAACAACGGCTGTAACGCATTGGGTGAATTTCTGCAAAAGAAATAAAAATCGCTTTATTTTTCCGTTCGAGAAATATTCGAGTTGTGACAAAATATTAATAAAATAAGCGGAACGCGCATACGCTCCGCCTTATTTTACGATATAAATATCAAATATATTCCTTGTGTTGATGAATTTTTTGATTATTTTACCAAAATTTATAGTTCTTTATTGTCCTTTATCGGCAACGAGCTCAATCTCAGCTTCCTTTTCGGTCAGCTTTCCGGTTGAATTTGACTCTGCGCGGTAGTATTTAATCGTGATTTTATCGCCGTCACCGTGATTTTCGAGCACGTTGTAGATTTCTGAGAAGGATGAAATGCTCTTTCCGTCAGCCTCGTAGATGATATCGCCGGTTTCGAGAACCTTACCGCACGGGCCGTTTGAATCGACGGTCTGAACCAAAATACCGCCCTTAACGCCGAGAGCAGAGGCTTCCTCTGTTGACAGCGCCGCTCCGCTGATACCGATTTTAACGCGGTTTTCAACGTAGCCGTTCTTCATAAGGCTGTCGACAATCGTCTTTACCGTCGCGGATGGAATACAGAAGCCCATTCCCTCGTAGCTTTCGTCTACGATTTTTGCGGTAGCCATACCGATAACCTGGCCGTAGAGGTTAACCGCAGGACCGCCGGAGTTGCCGGGGTTGATTGCGGCGTCGGTCTGGATATACTTAACAATGCTCTTTTTCGAGGCGTCGCGCTCCAAGGCGGAGACAATGCCCTTTGTCATCGAATTCTGGAACTCCATACCGCCGGGATTGCCGACTACCACGATATCGTCGCCCTGACCGAGCTTATCCGAATCGCCAAACACTGCCGGGGTAAGTCCCTTTGCGTCGTCGAGCTTGAGCAGAGCGATGTCGGTTCTGGAATCAAAGCCCACAACGCCTGCGTTGTATTCCTTGCCGTCGTAGGTATACACCGAGAGAGTCATTGAGGTTTTGCTGTTTGCGATAACGTGGGCGTTTGTGATAATATAGCCGTCCTCGGAAATTACAATTCCGCTTCCCTCGGAATTTTTGATGGTCTTGTTGGAATCGGAAAAGCCCTTAATTCCCACAACCGAGGGGGAAGCCTTTTGGAAGGCGTACTCGGCGTTGTAGCTCTTGTTTGTCGCCGCGTCGGCAGGCTTTTGCTCTACCGTGAGGCCTTTGTAATCCTTCTGGATTTTATCGCTGTAGTCGCTGTCCTTAAAAACAGGCGCTTCGGTGGCAGGCTGAACCATTCCCGGATTTTCAAAATTCGGAATTTGGAAGTTATTGCTGTTGCCGTTCTGAGAAATCTCGCCTGAGGTATTTCCCTTTTGGTTTGTCATTACATATATAAATATGCCTGCAAAAGCCGCAACAAGCATTACCGCGAGAATGATAATCACCGCGATAAGTCCCTTGTTACCCTTGGGCTTTTGCTGCTTGGGAACGTTGTAATAACCCTGTCCGGCAGGCATTTGCTGCTTTATGTATGGATTTTGGTTGTTCGGCTGAGGCGCTTCACCCTGCAGGGGAGAAACATACTGCGGCTGAGCAGGCGTATAAGGCGGCTGAACAGGCGACTGCGGCGGTCTGCCGTAGAACTGCTGATTGCCTTGGTTATACGCATTATTATAGTATACGGGATTTGAATAGTCCGTTTTCTGAGCGTTAAACGGCGGCTGAACACCGAAATTTTGCTGAGGAGCGTTTTGAGCCTCAGACTCTGCCGGGTTTGGCTGAGCCGTACGGTTAAACGCACCGTCCTGATACACCGCGGTCTGGTTTATCGGGTTATATCCCTGCTCCGCGTTCTGCCCGGGCTGTTCCGGCTGCTGCATAAGCGGCTTTTCGGGGTTAAAATCAAACTGCTGAGGCGGCTGTTCGCCGGGTTTTTCGGTAAACGGGCGCTGAGGCTGTCCGCCGAAATTGTTATCATAATTATTATCCATAGTTATCACCTTGGTTTTTATTTTTACAAACACATTATACAACGTAAAATTATCAAATGCAACCGAGGAATGTGACGGGAAACTGAAAATTTCACGAATATTTCAAGATTTCCCGCATTTTCTCAAAAAAAAGCAGTTTTTTTTTCGCAAAGCGCTTTATATTCGTCGGAATATATGTTATAATTTGTATAACTCGGTGAGAGGAGACGTTCTCCGCCGAAATATCAGTAAAAAGGAAGATGATTATGCCATTAGTAAACGCAAAAGAAATGCTTACAAAAGCAAAGGCAGGCCACTATGCAGTAGGCCAGTTCAACATCAACAACCTTGAGTGGACAAAAGCAATCCTTCTCACAGCTCAGGAGCTCAACTCTCCCGTTATCCTCGGCGTATCCGAGGGCGCAGGCAAGTATATGTGCGGCTACAAGACCGTAGTCGGCATGGTTAAAGGTATGCTCGAGGAGCTCAAAATCACAGTTCCCGTTGCTCTCCACCTTGACCACGGTTCATACGAAGGCGCTAAGGCTTGCATCGAGGCAGGCTTCAGCTCAATTATGTTCGACGGCTCGCATTATCCGATCGAGGAGAACGTTGCCAAGACAAAGGAACTCGTAGCTACATGTAACGAGCTCGGTCTTTCAATCGAGGCTGAGGTCGGTTCAATCGGCGGCGAGGAAGACGGCGTTATCGGCGCAGGCGAATGTGCAGATCCCAAGGAGTGCAAGATGGTTGCAGACCTCGGCGTAACAATGCTCGCTGCAGGTATCGGCAACATCCACGGCAAATATCCCGAGAACTGGGCAGGTCTGAGCTTTGAGACTCTCGACGCTATCCAGCAGCTCACAGGCGAAATGCCCCTCGTACTCCACGGCGGCACAGGTATTCCGGCTGATATGATTAAGAAGGCTATCACCCTCGGCGTTTCAAAGATTAACGTTAACACCGAGTGCCAGCTCGCTTTTGCTGCTGCTACAAGAGAGTACATCGAGGCAGGCAAGGATCTCCAGGGCAAGGGCTTCGATCCCAGAAAGCTTCTCGCTCCCGGCTTTGAGGCTATCAAGGCTACAGTAAAAGAGAAGATGGAGCTCTTCGGCTCGGTAGGCAAGGCATAAGTCGTTGCGACGACGGCGCAACACGGGACGGACAAATCGGTGATTTTCCAAACTCGGTTGCCCGACTTTTAACATCAGCTAAATCAAGCTGAATTGTTTCCTTCGGAAACAGCTAAATTTGCCTTCGGCAAGCTAAATTGTTTCCTTCGGAAACAGCTAAATTGCGCTTTACGCAGCTATATTTGCCTTTCGGCAAGCTAAATTGCCGCTTTGCGGCAGATGACTTAAACTTAAACCGCGGATGGTTTTTACCGTCCGCGGTTTTTATTTTAAAATATTTTAAAAATATATTGACTTTTTCTTTTCTATGCTATATAATTTATACATAGATTTGCTATGTATATGTTTATACGAGGTGTTAGATATGAAAAATGATTATCTTTCCGTCATAAGCAAGCGTATCAAGGACAAAAATACGCAAAAACAAATTTACAGCGAGCTTGAAGGGCATATCCAAGACAAGATTATGTACTACAAAGAGCTGGGGTATTCTGATGACGAAGCGGAAAAGCTCGCGGTCGAGGATATGGGCGAGCCGGACGACGCCGCGCTTCCGCTGAGAGCGCTTCACAACGGAGCAGGCAGAAATCTTTTGATTATAATTAGCTTAATCTTCTTTGCGGCTGTCGCCGTTGTGCCGTTCTTTTTCCACAAGTTCAATTACGCCGACAGCTACTACCGCGCTGTATATCACCTTATCACGGTAGATTTTCTGTCCGTTGCGGTCATCGCGGGTTATATCTTCTTTTTAATCAAGGCTTTCAAAATGAAAAGTAAGCTCATACCGCTTTTCGCGGCAGCGGCACTGCTTATTTCCAATTTCACGGGAATGGCAATCTTCCGTCCGGCGGCGTATTCCGCTGTAAAAATCGCGACCTCGGGCATAGGCGGATATTTCGACAGTATTTTCGGCTACGGTATTTTTCCCGAGAATATGAAAATACCGCTGGCGGTCGGCTCATATGTTTTTTTCGCGATACTCCTGATTTGGTCTGTTGTTCAGTTTGTTACTGTTTTTATGCAGGAACGCCTGTACAACACTAAAAAGCTGAACTGCTTTATACGGATATTTAGGCGCGCGGTGAGCGTTTTGCTGTGCTTAAACCTGATTGTCGGGACGGCAGGCACGGTAATCGCGGCTGTTTATCTGCCCCAAAAGCGCGAGAGCCTGCACAAAGAACGGCTTGAAATGATAAACGAAGTCATCAACGCGCCGATTGGGAAAATCACCGCCTCCTCGCCGGACTCCTTCAAAGAAACTGTATTTTACGGTTCAGGCGGCAACAACACATTGACGACCATGAGCGGCTTTGGAATCTACTATGCCCGAACGGATTTTGATTTGCCGTTTGACGCGCTGGAAAATTATACCGTTGACAGCAGTCTCCTTTACAACAGAAGGTTTGAAAATCTGCAAGAGTTCTTCGACGAGGGCTTGTACGGCAAGGCACTTTTGGTCTCTAAACTATCACCGCAAGCAATTATATTCAATGTTTATACAAGCGAAAACAAAATCAGCGTTATAACCTTTGAATGTCCGGACAGAGAAACAGAAAAAAGTGATTTAAGCAAATATATTTTCGTCAGCAACAATGACGGTTATTTTGAAACAAACTATGAACAAGGGAGTGAATTAAATGAAAATCAGTAAGGAATTATTAAAGGGAAGCACTCCGATAATGGTAATGAGCGTACTAAAGGGCAAGGATATGTACGGCTACATCATTATCAAAGAACTGCAAAACAGGAGCGAGGACGTTTTTGTGCTCAAAGAAGGCACGCTCTATCCCATCCTGCACGCGCTTGAAAAAGAGGGTTATCTTGAAAGCTACTGGGAAGAATTTGACAACCGAAAGCGCAAGTACTATCACCTCACGCGCAAGGGCGAAAAACAGCTTGACGCGAAAAAGGAAGAGTGGCAGGTGTACTCAAAATCTGTCGGCAAGGTGCTTAGCTTTGCATAACAATTTAAAGCCTCCCCTGACGTGCGCAAGCACTTTAGGGGAGGTGTCAGCTTTGCTGACGGAGGGGTCCTCGCCGGAATAATTGATATTTTTCTGCAAAAGCAGAGGAAAACGCAACCCCTCAGTCGCTTACGCGACAGCTGACTTAAACTTTAACCGCGGATGGTTTTTACTGTCCGCGGTTTTTATTTAATCATTTATTGTAAGGCGGTTTATACGCGCATAAAATCATTGAAATATCCCGGCAACTATGCTATAATTATTTGGTATAGTATTTTTTATTAAAAGGGTGATTTTATGGCAGAAAAAACCGTCAGAACACGATACGCTCCGAGCCCTACGGGCTTTATGCACGTGGGAAACCTGAGAACCGCTTTGTACGAGTACCTTGTGGCGAAATCTCAGGGCGGAAAATTTGTTTTGAGAATTGAGGACACCGACCGCGAACGCCTTGTTGAGGGCGCGGTGGACTTTATATACAACACGCTCGAGCTTGCAGGGCTTAAGCACGACGAAGGCCCCGACATCGGCGGCGACTACGGCCCGTATGTTCAAAGCGAGCGCAAGGATATGTACCTTCCCTACGCCGAGCAATTGATTAAGGAAGGCAAAGCGTACCGCTGCTTTTGCTCCAAGGAAAGGCTCGAAAAAATCCAGAACGAAACCGTCGGCGGCGGATATGACCGCCACTGCCGCGATTTGCCGCAGGAAGAAATCGACAGACTTCTTGCCGAGGGCGTACCCTACGTAATCCGCCAGAAAATGCCGGTAGAGGGCAGCACGACCTTTACCGACGCGGTTTTCGGCGAGATTACCGTTGAAAACTCCGAGCTGCAAGACCAGATTTTGATTAAGACCGACGGCTACCCCACCTACAACTTCGCGAACGTAATCGACGACCACACAATGGGCATTACCCACGTTGTAAGGGGCAGCGAGTACCTCAGCTCAACGCCCAAGTACAACCTGCTTTACGAGGCATTCGGCTGGGAGATTCCCACCTACATTCACCTTCCGCTGATCATGGGCAAGGACGAGAACGGCAACGTCTCCAAGCTCGCAAAACGCCACGGCGCGACAGGCTTTTACGATTTGATTGAGGACGGATATCTTCCGCAGGCGATCATCAACTACATCGCCCTGCTCGGCTGGTGTCCGAAGGACAATCAGGAGATTTTCTCCCTTTCGGAGCTTGAGCAGGCGTTTGACATCGGCGGAATAAGCAAATCCCCTGCCGTATTTGACTACGACAAGCTGAGCTGGTTCAACGGCGAGTACATCAAGGCTATGAGCGCAGAGGAATTCACCGAAGTCGCTATGCCGTACTACAAAAAGGTTTTTGGCGACAAGGAAATGCCCTATGAAAAATTTGCCGCGATTTTGCAAAAGCGCGTAACACAGCTTACACAAATTCCCGAAATGCTCGACTTTTTCGCGGAGCTTCCCGAATACAGCAAGGATTTGTTCGTAAATAAAAAGAGCAAGACAAACCTCGAGAACGCGCCCGTTGTGCTCAGAGAGGCTTACGAGAGGTTAAAGGCTCTTCCCGAGTGGACAGCCGAGCCGATTCACGACTGCCTTATTAATATGGCAAAGGAAAAGGAGCTCAAAAACGGCACGGTAATGTGGCCGGTAAGAATCGCCGCGGCAGGCAAAACCGTAACCCCCGGCGGCGCGATTGAAATTCTCGACATTTTGGGCAGAGAAGAAACAATGAGAAGATTGGAAATCGGATTAGAAAAGCTTGAAAATCAATAATGAATAAACAGCCAAAAATCAGAAAAAAACTAAGGCTTAAAGAATTTGATTATTCAAGCTTCGGCTCGTATTTTGTAACTATTTGCACTTATCAAAGAAAGCAAACCTTGTGGGATTTTCGTAGTGGCGACCCTTGCGGTCGCCTAAAGCCGGCGTATTCCGAACTCGGTAAGATTGCCTTAGGAGCAATTGCCGACTTAACAAACGGCGGCGAAATCGAAATTGCCAACTACGCAGTTATGCCTAACCACGTTCATCTGTTGATCAACTTCTTTAATCCCCCAGATGACAGCCGCGAGGGCTGTCACTACAATCTCAGTCAGACGGTCAGCAAGTATAAATCTTTGGTCAGCAACAGATGGCTCGCTGTTTGCAAAGCTAAAAACATATATATGGGCAAAGTCTGGCAGCGTTCCTTTTACGACCACATCATCCGCGATGAAAGAGATTATAATGAAGTTTGGCAGTATATCGAAAACAATCCCGTTAAATGGGAAGCCGATAAATATTATTATTAAGTTATAGAAAAGAAGGAAATAATATGTCAGAAAATACAAACCCGGAAGTTATGACCGGTAACTTCATTCACGATTTTATTGACGAGGATATTGCCGAGGGCGGCAAATACGAGGGTAAAAAGGTTCACACCCGTTTTCCGCCTGAGCCGAACGGCTATCTTCACATCGGCCACGCAAAGGCGATTTGCGTTGACTTCGGCACTGCCGAAAAATATAACGGTCTGTGCAATCTGCGTATGGACGACACCAACCCCACCAAAGAGGACGTTGAGTACGTCGACGCGATCAAAGAGGACATCAAGTGGCTCGGCTTTGACTGGGACGACCGCTTTTACTACGCTTCCGACTACTTTGAGCAGATGTACGGCTACGCAGTTGAGCTAATCAAAAAAGGCCTTGCCTATGTATGCGAGCTCAACGCCGAGCAGATGCGCGAGTACCGCGGCGACACCCAGACTCCGGCAAAAAGCCCCTACCGCGACAGACCGGTTGAGGAAAGCCTTGATTTGTTTGAGCGTATGCGCAAGGGCGAGTTTGAGGACGGAAGCATGACGCTGCGTGCCAAAATTGACCTCGCCTCGGGCAACTTTAATATGCGCGACCCGGTAATTTACCGTATCAACCGCCTTAAGCACCACCGCACAGGCGACAGCTGGTGCATTTACCCGATGTATGACTTTGCCCACCCGATCGAGGACGCGATTGAGGGAATTACCCACAGCCTTTGCACGCTGGAGTTTGAATCGCACCGTCCGCTCTACGACTGGGTAATCGAGAACATCTCAGCTCCGAGCAAGCCCAGACAGATTGAGTTTGCAAGGCTCGGAATCAACAACACCGTAATGTCCAAGCGCAAGCTCAGAGAGCTTGTTGAAAATAACCACGTAAACGGCTGGGACGATCCGAGAATGCCAACCCTCTGCGGACTTCGCAGACGCGGCTACACTCCCAAGTCCATCCGCTCGTTCATCGACCAAATCGGTGTGTCAAAGGTCAACTCCATTGTCGAGTACAGCTTTTTGGAGCACTGCCTGCGCGACGACCTCAACGAGAGCGCCGAGCGTACAATGTGCGTAATTCATCCCATCAAGCTCATCCTCACCAACTATCCCGAAGGCAAGACCGAGGAATTTGAGGTTGAAAACAACCCCAACCGCCCCGAGGACGGCACAAGAACCGTTACCTTCTCGCGCGAGTGCTGGATTGAAGCCGAGGACTTTATGGAGGAGCCGATCAAGAAGTATCAGCGTCTTTACCCCGGCAACGAGGTAAGGCTCAAATCCACCTATATCGTAAAGTGCACAGGCTGTAAGAAGGACGAAAACGGCAACGTTGTTGAGGTTTACGCCGAGTACGATCCCGAAACTCGCGGCGGCAACACCCCCGACGGCAGAAAGGTGCGCGGCACAATCCACTGGGTTGACGCGAACAACTGCGCCGACGCCGAAGTAAGGCTTTACGACAACCTCTTTACCGTACCCGATCCCGATGCAGGCGAGGGCAGCTTCCTCGATTATCTCAACCCGAACTCCCTTGTAATTCTCAAAAACTGCAAGGCGGAGAAGAACCTCGAAACCGCTACAGCTCCTAAGAGCTTCCAGTTTATGCGGCTGGGATATTTCTGCGTTGACAACAAGGACAGCAAGCCCGGTCATTTGGTATTCAACCGCAGCGTGAGTCTTAAGGACGGATTTAAACCCAAGAAATAAAATATGGAAAATGTATTAGTAACAGGAGCGAGCGGCGGCATCGGCACAGCGCTTTGCGTTGCCTTTGCCCAGACGGGCAGGAACGTCGCCGTTCACTACCGCAACAACAGACAACAGGCGGAAAACCTCGCGAGAGTTCTTTCCGACACCTACAGGGTTAAAACCGCCGCGGTTCAGGCGGACGTTGCCGACAGGCAGTCGGTTAACGCTATGCTCGACGCGGTTTCGGCACAGCTCGGGGATATCGACATTCTTGTAAACAACGCAGGAATCGCGCAGCAAAAGCTTTTTACCGACCTCAGCGTTGAGGACTGGCGCAATATGCTCGGCACAAACCTCGACGGAGTTTTTAACTGCACTCAGGAAGTGCTCAGGCGCTCTATGATTAAAAACCACCGCGGAGTTATCCTCAACATCAGCTCGATGTGGGGGCAGGTCGGCGCGTCGTGCGAGGCGCATTACAGCGCGGCAAAGGCAGGCGTAATCGGGCTTACAAAGGCTCTTGCAAAGGAGCTGGGACTGTCCGGAATCCGCGTAAACTGCATTGCTCCCGGTGTTGTGATGACGGATATGATGAAGGGCTTTGACGAGCAGACAATCGCTGAGCTAAAGGAAGAAACTCCCCTAAACACCCTCGGAACACCGAAGGACATTGCCGATGCGGCGATTTTCCTCTGCTCCGACCGCGCGAAGTTCATAACCGGTCAGGTGCTCGGCGTTAACGGCGGATTTGTTATTTAAGGAGACTGTTATGAAAAGGTCAACCAAGGCAAGGATTCTGCTTATTTCAGGCTTGGCGTTTGTTGTAATTGCGCCGCTGTTTTACCTGTTTGTGTGCGTACCGGGTGACATCTGCACAAGAACCTGCTTTTCAGCCTGTGATGTGATTAACAACGTTAACTTTAATATAAAGCCTTTTGCTTTTGAGAGCGAAGCTGTCGACAACGGTTTTCATAACGCGAGGGCGGGCGGTCTGCTCGCGTATAAGGACAAAACCCTTTACGCAATAAACCAATTTGGGCAAAACTCGCTTGGGCTGTATGCGATAAGCAAGGACTCCGTCGAAAAAATCCACAGCGGCAGCTTTGTTCAAGAGGAAAAAGGGAAATATCATGATATGTATCCGTTTGCCATGTACCAAAACTCGGATAAGATATATGTTATTGAGAATATTTATAACGTTGACGATAACTTTACGGTTCGGAAGTTTAACCCTTCAACAAATGAGCTTACCGACAGCGGTTTGGGAATAGAAACAAACAGCACTGATATATATATTTCCGATAAACTTATGGTTTGGTTCGATCTTAAAAACCCCGAAAAGCTTCTCGTAAAATACAACGGCAAACAATCTGTTGCTTATGATAAAAGGATTAATTCGTTCGATGTTGTTGACGGAAAAATCTATTATGTAAACGATTTTGGTAATCTTTACCGATACGACCCAGAAACCTCGGAAAACAAAATGATAAACAAAAAGGATAAATCAAAAATCCGCTACTTAACTCCCAATCAAATTATCTGCAGTGACAATTACTGTTATTTTATTACCTCTGAAAGTCTGATAAGCTATCCCTTTGACGGCAAAGAGGAAGAATACACCTATCTATTGCAGGAAGATAAAATTTACAGTCTTAACTCCTACGGCGGTAAGGTTTACGCCGCGGCTGAAAGCGGAATTTATGAGCTCAACAAAAGCGAGTGTAAAAAAATCAGCGACATAAAGACAAAGCGGATTTATATTTTTGACGAGCAGTATATTTTTACTCACGATAACAACGGACATGTACTCCGCCTTGATCCCGAAACAGGCAAGGTAGATGAAATAATTTAATATAATTAATTAGGGCGGACAAACTTGTCCGCCCTGAGTGTTTTAAAAATCAAAAAGGACTGTTCACGAGGAACAGTCCTTTGATGTTTATTAAGCTATAATTACTTAAGCTCAACCTCTGCGCCTGCAGCTTCGAGCTTCTCCTTGATAGCGTCAGCGTCTTCCTTAGAAGCCTGCTCCTTAACGGTCTTGGGTGCGCCGTCAACGAGAGCCTTAGCTTCCTTAAGGCCGAGACCTGTGATCTCACGAACAGCCTTGATAACGTTGATCTTGCTTGAGCCAGCGCTCTTAAGGATTACGTCAAACTCTGTCTGCTCTGCAGCAGCAGCGCCTGCGTCTGCAGCAGGACCTGCAACAGCTACAGCAGCGGCAGCTGATACGCCAAACTCATCCTCTACAGCGTGAACAAGCTCTGAAAGCTCGAGAACTGTGAGGCCTTTTAATTCTTCAATAATAGCAGTAATTTTCTCTGATGCCATTGTAATTTACCTCCAATATAAATAAGTTGATTTTGAAATTAATTTGCAGATTACTCTGCGGCAGGAGCTTCCTCAGCGGGAGCCTCTGCAGGTGCTTCTGCGGGAGCTTCAGCAGCTTCCTCGGCAGGAGCGGCCTCCTCAGCGGGAGCCTTCTTTGCGAGACATTCCTCAAAGCCGCCCTCGTCAACTACAGCCTGCATAACGCGGGCAAATGCAGCGATAGGAGCCTGGAATGCACCGAGTACGTTTGCGAGAAGAACCTCTCTGGTGGGCAGCTTTGACAGGGATGTGATAGTATCCATATCAATTACAGCGCCGTCAAGATAACCTGACTTAACCTTGAAGTTGTCGTGATCCTTAGCGTAACCGCAGAGGATTCTCGCTGCGGCAGCGTATTCGCTGTCGCTGGTGGCAAGTGCCGTTGTGCCCTCCAAAACGGGCTTAAGATCTTCAAGACCTGCTTCGTCACACGCACGTGAGAGAAGTGTGTTCTTAACTACGGTGTACTTAACGTCGTTTTCACGGAGCTCTTTTCTGAGCTTTGTGTCGTCCTCGGTGTTGATACCCTCGTAGCTTACAACAAGACCTGTAACAGAGTTCTTAAGTCTTTCGGTGAGCTCGGCAACAATAGCCTTTTTTTGCTCTAAAACACTTTGACTTGGCAAAAATTTCACCTCCGATAGTTTTATATCGCAGTTCGCGCCAAACGGCGCAGCCAAAAGTTACAGCTTACAATATAAAGTAAAACTGTCCGAGACATACCTCGGACAGTGACAATTACATAAATGTAAATGCAACTTCCTCGGCAGGCGGATAAATCCTTACGCTTTCGCACCTACTGTCTTTAGAACTGCAAGTATTTATCTGACTTAAAGCCAGGATAAATTAGATTATGCGCCGAACTTAGTCGGGTTCATTCTTACGCTCGGGCCCATTGTTGAAGTAACGGCAACTGAGCGAATGTACTGGCCCTTTGCAGCAGCAGGCTTAGCCTTAACGATAGCGTCCATAAGAGTACCGAGGTTCTCAGCGAGCTTCTCTGTACCGAACGATACCTTGCCGATGGGGCAGTGAATGATGTTTGTTTTGTCAAGACGGTACTCAATCTTACCTGCCTTAGCCTCTTTGATAGCTCTGGCAATGTCGGGAGTTACTGTACCTGCCTTGGGGTTAGGCATAAGACCACGGGGACCGAGGATTCTACCGAGACGGCCTACAAGGCCCATGCAGTCGGGTGTTGTAACGAGCACATCGAAGTCCATCCAGTTTTCCTGCTGAATCTTCTGTGTCATATCCTCAGCGCCTACATAGTCAGCGCCTGCTTCCTTGGCAAGCTCCTCGTTAGCGCCCTTGCAGATTGCAAGAACTCTTACGTTTTTACCTGTACCGTTGGGAAGAACAACCGCGCCTCTAACCTGCTGGTCAGCGTGACGGCTGTCTACGCCGAGCTTTACGTGAAGCTCAACGGTTTCGTCAAACTTAGCGGTAGCTGTCTTAATAACAGTGTCAAGCGCCTCGTCTGTCTCATATAATTTGGTTTTGTCAACGAGCTTAGCAGCGTCAACATATTTCTTACCGTGTTTCATCAATTTTCCTCCATTGTTAGGTGGTCAAGCGGAAAAATCCTCCCACCCGGATTAATTAGTCAACTACTGTAATACCCATGCTTCTTGCAGTACCTGCAATCATGCTGATTGCGGCGTCAAGAGAGCCTGCGTTAAGGTCGGGCATTTTCTGCTCGGCAATCTTTGTGAGCTGCTCTTTGGTAATCTTGGCAACCTTAGTCTTGTTAGGTACGCCCGAACCGCTGTTGATGCCGCATGCCTTCTTAAGAAGAACCGCAGCAGGCGGAGTCTTTGTGATAAATGTGAACGAACGGTCTGCATATACTGTAATTACAACAGGAATGATAAGACCTCTGTCGTTCTTTGTACGCTCATTAAAATCCTTTGTGAACGCAACAATGTTTACGCCGTGCTGACCAAGTGCCGGTCCAACAGGCGGAGCCGGAGTAGCCTGTCCGGCAGGAATCTGCAGCTTAATTAAGCCTACAACCTTTTGAGCCATTGTGTTTGCACCTCCAAAATTCGTGGTAAATTGCGGAACGCCACTGTGTAGGGTCCCTCCCACAGGGAACGTAACGTTCCCAATAAAAAAGCCGAAATGGCGATTTTACCGTAAAATTAATTAGTCTTCCAAAGCTTCTGCCTGGCTTAGCTCAAGCTCGACAGGAGTTTCGCGTCCGAACATAGAAACAACTACGCGGACATAGTTTTTGTCGGTATCAAGCTCTTCTACAACACCGACGAAGTCCTCAAGCGGACCGTCAATAATTCTTACCGAATCACCAACGGCATAAGAAACCTTGACAACTTTTTGCTCAACGCCCATTCTGTAAACCTCGGCGTCTGTGAGCGGAACGGGTTTTGATCCCGGGCCGACAAATCCGGTGCAGCCGCGAATATTGCGCACGACGTACCAGGTCTCGTCGGTATAGACCATCTTTACAAAAACATAGCCGGGATAGATTTTATGCTCGACCTCTTTGGTTTTTTCCCCAACGGTCTCGGTGACGATTTCGGTGGGAACCTTGACGTCGATAATCATATCCTTAAGATTGCGGTTCTCCGCTGTAGTCAGCAAATCGGTCGCAACCTTGTTTTCGTAACCCGAATAAGTATGAATTACATACCATTTTGCTTCATAATCAGCCATTATAACTCTCTTCCTTTCGTAAGATTAGCGATAAAAGCGATTACGTAGCGGAACCTGTACCCATAATCAAGCCGAGTATAGCATACAGACCTGAATCAAGGCCGAAAATGAACAAGCCCATAACAACAAGAACGGCGATAACGATACCGAAGTTCTTTGTAGTCTGTGCAGGCGTAGGCCATGTAATCTTCTTGATTTCACCCTTACAGGAAGAAAGGTACTTAAGCAGCCTTCTGAAAACATTAGGCTTTTTGTTCTTAGCGGCTTTTTTAGAATCTACCTTTTTAGAGGCAGCCTTCTTAATTTCAGCCTTTTTATCAGCCATAATGTACCTCCTTATTTAGTTTCCTTGTGAAGAGTGTGTTTTCTACAGAAGCGGCAGTACTTGTTCATCTGGAGTCTGTCGGGACTGTTCTTCTTGTTCTTCATTGTGTTGTAGTTACGCTGTTTGCACTCTGTGCAGGCCAATGTGATTTTAACTCTCATAACGGCACCTCCCGGTTATTCGGAATATTTTTAGCCTCCCTCAACAGGGCACAAAAATAAAGCCCCTTTTAGAGGTGATAACATTTTAACACAGGATTTGCATTTAGTCAAGGGATTTTTAGTAAAAAATTTGCTTTTACTTTACTGTTTATCTATGTTGTGGCACATTCGCAACCCTGCCCACAACATATTGATTTTCCTCCAAATTACAAAAGCCTCCTGCCGCAGATAAACGCGGCAGAAAGCCTTATGTTTTTACTTACTCTGGTTGAGCAGAGTGCTGCCGATTGATTTTCTCGGCTTTTTGGGAACTTCGGGCTTAACCTCTTTTCCCTTGTACTTTCTGGCAGCCTTGGCAGCCTTTTCGAGGTCGTCGTTAAAGAACTCCGAAACCTTATAAAACTCCTCATCCTCGAGCGAGTTGAGAATTACAATCGTGATAACCGCGCGTGTGTCGCGGTCGCCGTTGCCGTACTGAACGTTAAACACGTTCGCGAACTTCTCGGTCTCCTTATTATTTGCACGCTTGATGTAATCAGCTACCCTCGGGGCGATGTGCTCCTTTGCAAACGTCGCTCCGCGGAAGGGATAGTAGCAGTCCTCCTCGTTTTTAATCTCGTCCTTGAGCTCTGGGAAGTACGTTACAAAACGCTTTGCCAAAAACTTCGGGTCTGCCGAGCCGTCATCCGACTTCTTCTTTTTCTTCTGAACCTGCTTTGCGCGCTTAATCGCAACCGTGCCCGAAACGCCCTCGATAAAATCATTCGCGATACTTTCGGCGTCCTTCTGGTCAGCCGTCTGCTCGTCATAAAGCCAGGTGGCGAGAGTTTTCCAATCGTTATCGGGACCGTCGTCGGTCATTGCAGCCGAACGGAGAACCATCTGCTGCTTATCCAAAATATAAACAACCGAGTAGGCTACGTTTTCGCTCGTAAAGAGAGAAACCAAATCTCCGCCGTCCTCGTTAGAAACCTTCTGTTTTGTGTAATTCTGCTTGGCGAGTTCTTCCTCGACCTTTTTTGAGATATATTCAAAAGCCTTTGTATATTCCAATTTGATCTTCCTTTCGGATAAAAAATTCGTCTTTGCCATATCATTATACTATTAATAAAAAAATAATGCAAGTATTTTAAATCGTTTCATAAGTTTATCTTAATTCATAACTTCTGTTCTCGACTTTAAACTTCGATTTAACTCTAAACTTCGCAATTTTAAATCGTTCCACACGTTTTTCTTAATACATCACTTTTGTTCTCGACTTTTGAGTTCTGTTTAATTCTTACCTCGGTAATTTTAATCGTTCCATATGTTTTATTTAATTCATAACTTCTGTTCTTGACTTTCTTTTGTTCTCGACTTTTGAGTTCTGTTTAATTTTTACCTTCCCAAACTATATACAAACGTTCCTTTAAATGATAACTTATAGGTTTTATTGTAGTGACAGCCCTTGCGGCTGTCAATTCCACGTCGCAAACGACGTGGAAAGGGAGACCGCGAGGGTCTCCCCTACAACTGTAAAGGAAATGTTGGCGGTATTTCCCGGGCGGACACATGGGTCCGCCCCTACGGTGTAATTGAATGTTTGGTTTTAATTGAAATGTTGGCAATATCGGCAACGTCTGCCCCCTCCGTCACGCTGCTTTGGCAGCGTACCATCTCCCCCGCAAGCGGGGGAGGCTTTAAACTATATACAAACGTTTCCTCAAAATTAATTAGCTAACGCATGGGTGTTGTTACCCAAATCAAAGATTTGGACAACACCTCAAAACTCTAAACTCATAACTCTTAACTCTAAAAGGCTTGCAACCAACCCGATATTGTGGTATTATTTATTCTGTATAATAATGTAAAAGAGGTTTTTCTATGTCATCGCGCAACGCTATCGGCGTTTTTGACTCGGGACTCGGCGGACTGAGCGCCGTCAAGGAGTTTATGCACGTCCTCCCGAACGAAAACATCATATATTTCGGCGATACCGGCAGAGTGCCCTACGGCACCCGAAGCCGCGACACCATTAACAAATACGCGTTTCAGGACGCTCATTTTCTGCTTGAGCACGACGTAAAGATGGTCGTAGCCGCGTGCGGAACCGTCAGCTCGGTATCCGGAGCAAGGCTCGAGGCTGAGCTTCCCGTGCCCTACACCGGAGTTGTAAACCCCACCGCCTACACCGCCGTGCGCAAGACCAAAAACGGCAAAATCGGCGTTATCGGAACTTCCGCGACGGTCAACAGCCACAGCTACAAAACTCGTCTGCAAAAGCTCAATCCCAATGTCGAGGTTTTTGAGCAGGCTTGTCCGCTGTTTGTGCCGCTGGTTGAAAACGGTATTATCCACCGCGACGACCAAATCACTCGCCTTGTTGTAAGGCGCTACCTAAGCGAGCTTAAGGAGCAGGGCGTTGACGCGCTTATTCTCGGCTGCACGCATTTTCCGTTGCTGCGCGAGGCTATCTCGGACTTTATGGGCGAGGGCGTTGAGCTGATTGACTCGGGCTTTGAGACCGCGCTGTACGCGGCGAAGGTGCTCAAGGAGCAAAACCTTCTCAACGATGACCAAACCCCGAAAACTCCCGAATTTTACGTAAGCGACACCCCCGAGGGCTTCAAAAACGTCGCAGGGCTGTTTTTGGGCAGGGATATGGAGCACACCGTAACCCAGATTGACATTGAACAGTATTGAGGATTTTATGGATAATCAGGACAAATATATGATTTCAATTGTCGGTGAACAGTGCCTTGACGGCGAGACCGACAAAATCGAGGTAATGACCTCGGGCAAGTTTATGCGAAAGCGCGACCACTACTACATCGGCTACAAGGAGTTCAGCGAGGATAACCCTGCCGAATATTACGACAACCTGATTAAGGTTGAGGAAAACACGGTGACCATCAGCCGCAAGGGGCAAATGCAAACGCGCCTTATCCTTGAAAAGGGCAGGCGCCACCAGTGCATTTACCAGACAATCGCGGGCGACTTCACCATCGGAGTATTCACCAAAATGCTGACCAACAACCTCACCGAAAAGGGCGGCACGCTCGAGGTGAGCTACACGCTCGACTTTGACACAAATTTAGTAAGCGAAAACAGATTTTACATAAAGGTAGAAGAAAAAACAAACGAGGAGTAATTATGGACACATATTCAAACGCAGTTTTACAGCTCAAAAACGCGGTTACCGCCGCGCTTAAAAAAGCCATCGAAAAAGAGGAGCTTCCGAACGCGGAAATTCCCGATTTTATTATAGAAACCCCTGCCGATTCTTCGCACGGAGATTTCGCGACCAACGCCGCCATGGCCGGCGCAAAGTCATTCAGAATGCCTCCGTTCAAAATCGCGCAGGCTATCACCGCCAACCTCGACCTTGACGGCACTATGTTCGACCGTTTTGAAACCGCAGGTCCCGGATTTATCAACTTCTTCTTAGGCGCCGATTTTTACACCGGCGTTATCGAGGAAATCACCTCAAATCCCGAGGGCTACGGTCAGTCCGATTACGGCAAGGGCGAGAAGGTTATGGTTGAGTTTGTTTCAGCCAACCCCACGGGTCCTATGCACATGGGCAACGCACGCGGCGGAGCGCTCGGTGACTGCCTTGCGGCAGTGCTGAACAAGGCAGGATATTCCGCCTACCGCGAATTCTACGTTAACGACGCCGGCAACCAGATTGAAAAGTTCGGCTGTTCGCTCGAGGCGCGTTATCTGCAAATCTTTAAGGGCGACGAGATTGAGTTCCCCGAGGACGGATATCAGGGAGCCGACATCACCGAGCTTGCCAAGGAGTACGCCGAGATAAACGGCGATTCGCTCGTAAACGCCGACAGCGAGACCCGCAAAAAGGCGCTTGTTGACTACGCCCTGCCCAAGAACATCAAGAAAATGCAGGAGGATATGGCGGCTTACAAAATCGTCTACGACAAGTGGTTCTTCGAGAGCGAGCTCCACAACAGCGGCGAGGTCAAGGGCGTTGTTGATTTGCTGACCGAAAAAGGCCTTACCTACGAGCAGGACGGCGCGGTTTGGTACAAGAACAAAGAGGTTCTTACAAACAAGCTTCTCGCTGAGGGCAAGATGCAGCAGTACATCGACAACCTCGAATTAAAGGACGACGTGCTTATCCGCCAGAACGGCAACCCCACCTACTTTGCCGCTGACATCGCGTATCACAAAAATAAATTCGACCGCGGCTTTACCACCCTGATTGACGTTTGGGGAGCAGACCATCACGGCCACGTTATGAGAATGAAGGGCGCTATGGACGCCATTGGTTACGACGGCGACAAGCTCAACGTCGTGCTCATGCAGCTTGTTAAGCTCGTCAGGGGCGGCGAGCTCGTTAAGATGAGCAAGCGAACCGGCAAGGCTATTCAGCTCCGCGACTTGCTCGAGGAAGTTCCCGTTGACAGCGCGCGTTTCCTTTTCAACACCCGTGAAGCCAACACCCAGATGGACTTTGACCTCGACCTCGCGGTTACTCAGGACAACCAAAACCCCGTTTACTACGTTCAGTACGCCCACGCGAGAATTTGCAGCATTTTCAAGGCTCTCGCAAAGGACGGAATTACTCCGCGCGACTGCTCAAAGGACGAGCTCGCGCTGCTTACAGCTCCCGAGGAAAAGGAGCTTATCAGCCACCTTGCGCTGTACACTAACGAGATCATCAGCGCGGCGAAGGACTACGATCCGACAAAGATTACGCGCTATGTGACAAAGCTTGCGACGCTGTTCCACAAGTTCTACAACGCCTGCCGCGTTAAGGGCGAGGAGGAGCCGCTTATGCAGGCAAGGCTTGCGCTGTGCGGCTGCGTCCGCTCGGTAATCAAAAACGTGCTGACGATGTTCAACATCACCTGCCCCGAAAGTATGTAATCGCGGCGGCGTATGAATAATTAAAAAACAATTGCCCATACTATTACCAAAACGAAAGGCGGTAACAGTATGGGCAAAAATTCTAAGTCAAACAAAAACTATCCGCTGGAGTTTCCGCCGCGCGACAACCGCGCCGAGAATACTCCTGCGACCGACGAGGTGATTGAATACGAGGCGATGGGCGTAAATTCGCGCCATCACAGCGGAGTTCACATCGACAACATCACCGAGGTAATCACCACCGAAGCGGATATAAACAAGTAACGCAAAAACCGTCAACCCTTGCACATAAAGGGTTGACGGTAAACTTTATCTCTTAAAAATTTCATACGGAAGCGCGAACCATTCGCGGACAACATAGGTCGGCACATACTTAAACGGTGCGTCGGAGTTCACCGCACCGACGTTGCCCTTTATACCGAGCTGCATTGTGATTATCCTCGCCCTGAGCTGGTGAAAACGGTCGGTGGCAATCGCGATGTCGGAATTAAGCTTATTTTCCGCGATTATCTTTTCCGAAAATTCAAAGTTCTCGCGCGTAGTCGTGGACTTGTCCTCGACAAACAGCCTGTCCGGGCTGATACCCTCGGCGGTCATATTCTCGTACATACAGCCTGCCTCGCTCTTGACCTCGTCGCTGCCCTTGCCGCCCGAGAGCACCGCACAGGATTTTTCATTTTGCACAAGGTAATCCTCAGCCGCGCTTATTCTTCCGCGCAAAATTGTGGACGGCTCTCCCGACGGACGAACCTGCGCTCCGAGCACAACAACGGTCGAGTTCTCCTTGGGCGCAATCAATGACGCGCCGACAATCGCCGCCGTGGCAATCAAGCCGTAAACGAGCAGTACCGTGAACGCTATGGTGACTATCCTGTGCAGAAACCTTGTCAAAAAGAAAAACCTAAGGCTCCTTTTTATCGCCAGATGTATGGGCTTTATGCAGACCAAAATTACCCAAACGCACAGCGCTGCGCCGACGATATTGCCGACGTTTTTAATGCCGATTGCAAACGTCGAGATAAACGTTGTGAGCAAAACAAGCGCGCCTGCGATAAACAGCGCGCGGAAAAATACCGAAAAAAATTTTTTCATAATAACCTCCGTCAATGCTATTATACCGCAAAGTACGACATTATTCAACAAACAATATACTCAACAAATATTATTAATTGTATTGACTTTTTGTACTAAATGGATTAGTATATTAGTATAAATTCCGCGAGGTGATTTTATGAAATGTACAAACTGCGGCTTTGACGCCGAAAACAACACGGTTTGCCCTATTTGCGGACATCAGATATCTCCTGTCCAAAATCAGGAACCGCCCGTAAATCCTCAAAATATACCGCCGCATCCTCAGCCTGCTCAGCAAAATCCCTACACCGCACCCACCGCTCCGCAAAACCCCTACACCGCGCCGCCGCAGCAGTACCAAGCACCTGCAGGCGGTTACAATAATCAAAATCAACCGGCTCCTCAGTACAATCCTGCGCCGAACATTCCGCCGCTCCCTGCCGCAACGCCTAAAAAGGGCGTAAAGCCGGGTATCATCGTGTTAATCTGCATTGTGGCAACGGTGATTGCCGCCGGAATTGTTATCGCAATAATCTCTCAGTTCACCCCAAAAAGCGTTTTTGACGTTTTCAATTCTCAAACGCCGTATTACAACGACGTGTACGATTATCAATACGAAACCGCCGACCCGGCAACAATTGATATCTCCGGCATAAACGCTCATAAAATCGGGGATAGCTTCGAAGTTTACGGCTGCGGAACAGCAACGGTTACAAAGCTTGAAAAGCAAACCTCAAACAAGCCCGTAAATCCTGATTTTAACCGCTACGCAATGACGATGGAGTTTAAGAACTCACGGCCGACCGAGGGCTCCTTCCCCGACCTTTGCCCGTGTTTTTACGACGGACTGGGCAGAGAGCTGACCTACCTTCCCGAGCCCGAGCTCGAGTACCTTTACACCGACTACGGCGGAGAGCAGTACCAGCCGATTGAGAGCGGAAAAACCGCCACTCAGGTAGTTTACTTTGACGTTAAAAATACCGTCAACAAGCTTTATGTAAGGTTCGAAAACTACACCGTGGCAAATCCCGAAAACAGCTCGGTATACTACGAGCTTGAATTAAAATAAGACAGACAAAAGGCACACAGCGTTAATTTGCTGTGTGCCGTATTTTTTATCAGTGCAGGTCGGGGAACTTTAGTTCATAAACAAACGAAACTACCGGGGAATAAGCGCCGGGATTTCCGTCGAAAATCGGCTGAACCTGAGCATAGTACTTTCCGTTTTCCAAGCCGACGATTTGATAGTATGTCTGATAGGCGGTCATTGAGGACCATTTGCTGTCATTCTCGGATTTGAGATATAATCTGTACGCCGTCGCGTCCCTAAAAGCATTCCATTCAAAGAGGACGCCGCTGCCTTTTGGGGTAATTTTCAGCGTAGGCTTTATCGTTGTGATATGGATAATGTTCTTAGGCGCTGAGAACGGGCCGTTGACCGTGCTGCCAATCGGGCGAACCTGAACATAATAATTTGTGCCCGATTTTACTCCGGTAATCGGGAGCGAGGTGTTTGTGGTAGTCGCGGTTTTCCAAGCGGAGTCTTCGACAGACTTAAAGTAAACAATATACTTTTTTGTTCCCCTGATAGCGTTCCACTTTACCATAACCGCGTTCGCCTGGTTTGAAAGCGTAACCGTAGGCGCTACGAGAGTGGCAACCGACTTTGCGGACGACCACGCGCCGTAGGCTGTTCCGCTGTTAGCGGTAGCGTACATAGCCCTGACCTGATAGGTATAGGCAACGCCGCCTGTCGCGTATTCGCTGAATGAGGTGTTTGTTGTTGTAAAGTAGGTATACGCCTTGTCGCCGGATTTAAGCCTTGCAATTTGGTACTTGTTAGCTCCGCCGACAGCATTCCACTTCAAAGTGTTGTTTCCGTTGTAGGTAAGGCTTGTGATATTAGCCTGCGGAATGTAAGTTAGCGATTTAACCTTTGAAAAACCGCCCTTGTCGCCGCTCGCCGCAACGGGCTGAACCTGAACATAGTAGAGCTTGCCGGGTGTAAGCCATGACAGCTGAGCGTAGTTGTTATATGAAGTAAAGGAATTCCAGCCGGATTCGCTTGCGCTCTTATAAAAAACAGTGTACTTTTCGGCGTTCGCAATCTTATTCCAGCCGGCGTAAATTCCCTGAGAGTTATTTGAAAGGCTCACGGTCGGAACAGCCATATTAACCCTGTAGTTATTTATCGCCGAAATAATCTGCGAGGTGGTGTGATAGCAGTTGTTGTAGTTTAGTACGCCTGCCTTACTCTTGTTGAACACTGAGTTTAACGCGCTTGTGTACTGAGAATACGTAGCCTGTTTTTGAGACGAACCGTTAAGGCTGTATTTATAGGTAAAATCATTCGGATTACTATAATTAAAATTATTTGACCTTGCAGTCCTGCTGCCGCTAAAGACAACGTTGGAAGTACCGCTTTGTCTGTAAACGGTATCGCCGTAATGCCCCTGTCTGCCGTACGATAGCAAAAACATATTGTTTTGGACTAAAATTGTACCATATACAGCCGCAGTGATTGTATCCAAATTGCCATTATTGTATGTAATTACCTGTGCCGCGCCCATTGCCGCTGAATATGACAAAAACAGCTCGGGAATACCGTTGCCGTCAAGGTCTTTAATCCAGCCCCAGCCGCCGTCGTTAATATCGTTTTTATACTTATTAATCAGCTCAATATACGCTGCTTTCCACGCAGATGTTGCCGCGCCTGCCGAAAACGGCGCAATCATCATTACTCCAAAAAGCATTACAACCGCGAGAATAACCGCTGTTATCCGTGAAAATTTCTTCATAAACAGCCCTCCTGTTTTTTTATTTAGTTTAATTAAATTATACGCTTCCCGAAAAGTAAAGTCAATTCAAAAAACGAAAAAAGGCACACAACATCACTGCTGTGTGCCTGTATTTTTTATCAGTTGAGCGCGTCGATTGCGGCTTTAATAAGCGCGATTTTCTCGCGTTCCTTTGCAGCCTGTCCCTTAACCTTTTCGATTACCGCGGCAGGCGCCTTTGATACAAAGCCCTGGTTGTTCAGCTTGCCCTCGCTCTGAGCAAGGCGCTTTTCAACAGCCGCAAGCTCCTTGCCGAGCCTTTCAAGCTCAGCCTTTTTATCAACAAGCTCGTCCATAGGGATGTAAATCTTGGCGTCGGCGGTGACTACGGTAACCGCACCGTCGATGTCAAAGTTATCGGCAACCTCTACTCCGCTTGCCGAGGCGAGCCTTTCGATAAACGCGCTGCCGTTTTTGAAGGTGTCAGCGAACTTGGTCGCAACATAAACCTTCGCCTTTCTCGACGGCGGAACATTCATCTCGCTGCGGCGGTTACGGATTGCGCGGATCGCCTCCATAACGCGGCGCATCTCAGCCTCCTCCTCAGGGAAGTCAAGCTCGGGCTTGTAGGTGGGATATTCGCTGAGCATAACCGTCTCGCCCTCGTGGGGGATGGTCTGCCAGATTTCCTCGGTAACGTAGGGCATAAACGGATGAAGCAGTCTCAAAATCTGGTCGAGAACATAGAGGAGAACCTGCTCCGCGGCGATATAGGAATCGTCGGCGTCGTTGAACAGGCGAGCTTTTACAAGCTCAATGTACCAGTCGCAGTAGCAGTCCCAAATAAACTCGTAAACCTTCTGCACCGCGATACCAAGCTCGAATTTCTCGAGGTTTTCGTTGACCTCTTTCGCCACGTTGTTGAGGGTTGAGAGTATCCACTTGTCCTCGGTGTGAAGCTCCTCGGGAAGCTCGTTTTTAACCTCGTGGTCGTCGATGTTCATATGAACAAAGCGCGCGGCGTTCCAGAGCTTGTTCGCGAAGTTCGAGCAAGCCTCAATTCGCTTTTCGGAGTAACGGATGTCGTTTCCTGGTGAGTTGCCCGTCACGAGCAAAAACCTGAGCGCGTCGGCGCCGTACTTCTCGATAACCTCGAGCGGATCAACGCCGTTGCCGAGCGACTTGGACATCTTTCTGCCCTGCTCGTCGCGGACAATGCCGTGGATAAATACGGTGTCAAACGGAACCTTTCCGGTGTATTCAAGGGCGGAGAAAATCATTCTCGAAACCCAGAAGAAGATGATGTCGTAGCCCGTAACGAGGGTGTTTGTCGGGTAGAAATACTCAAAATCCTCGGTCTTTTCGGGCCAGCCGAGAGTTGAAAACGGCCAGAGCGCCGAGCTGAACCAGGTGTCGAGGGTGTCCTCGTCCCTGTGCATATGAGTACAGCCGCACTTCGGGCAAACCGTTACCTCGTCCTTGCTTACGGTAACCTCGCCGCACTCGTCGCAGTAGTAGGCAGGAATACGGTGTCCCCACCAGAGCTGACGTGAAATACACCAGTCTCTGATGTTCTCCATCCAGTTAAAATATACCTTTTCAAAACGCTCGGGAACAAACTTGGTTTTCTTTTCCCTAACCGCCTTGATAGCAGGCTTTGCGAGCGGCTCCATCCTTACGAACCACTGTTTTGAAACCATCGGCTCGATGGTTGTATGACAGCGGTAGCAGGTTCCTACGTCGTGGGTGTGGTCCTTGACCTCTTTGAGCTGACCGAGAGCCGTTAGGTCGTCTACAATTGCCTTTCTCGCCTCGGCGGTCGTCATACCTGCGTACTTGCCGCAGTCGAGAACCTCGGGCTCGTTTTCGGCGAGATTGCCCTTCGCCTTGAGCTCCTCGTAAGCCTTAACGTCCTCAGCGCCTGTCATATGGCCGTCGTAGGTGAACACACGGACAATCGGCAGACTGCAGCGCTGGCCAACCTCGTAGTCGTTCGGGTCGTGGGCAGGAGTGATTTTTACAACGCCCGTTCCCTTTTCCATATCGGCGTGCTCGTCGCAGACAATCGGAATTACCTTGTCGAGCAGCGGCAAAATTACGTGGCAGCCGTGCAGGTGCTTATATCTTTCGTCGTCCTTGTTGATGGCAACGGCGGTATCACCGAGCATTGTTTCGGGACGGGTTGTCGCGATTTCAAGGAACTCGCCTGTCTCCTGAACCTTGTAGAGAATGTGCCAGAAGTGGCCGTGCTGTTCCTCATACTCAACCTCCGCGTCGGAAATTGAGGTATTGCAGTGCGGACACCAGTTAACCATACGGTTTCCGCGGTAGATTTTTCCCTCGTTGTAGAGCTTTACAAATACCTCGTTAACGGCTTCCGAGCAGCCCTCGTCCATTGTAAAGCGCTCGCGGCTCCAGTCGCAGCTAACGCCCAGTTTGCGGAGCTGTTTGGTGATTCTTCCGCCGTACTCGCGCTTCCATTCCCAAGCGCGCTCAAGGAATTTTTCGCGTCCCAAATCCTCCTTGGTAACGCCCTCCTTACGCATAGCCTCAACAATTTTAGCCTCGGTGGCGATTGAAGCGTGGTCTGTGCCGGGAACCCAAAGCGCGGAATAGCCCGACATTCTTTTCCAGCGAATCAGAATATCCTGCAAGGTTTCGTCAAGCGCGTGTCCGATATGCAGCTGACCTGTGATGTTCGGCGGCGGCATAACGATTGTATAGGGCTTTTTGTCCTTGTCAACTTCAGCGTGAAAGTAGTTTCCTTTTATCCAGAAGTCGTAAATCTTGTCCTCAAAATCCGAGGGCTTGTAAGACTTTGCGAGCTCCTTTGCCATAAAATCACTCCTTAATTACTTGCTTTTGCGTATACCTTAATATTATCGCACCGAAAGCGGATTTTGTCAATATTTTTGCGTAAAAAGTAAGGGCAGCCGAAGCTGCCCTTGAAATACATTTAATAATATATGTATGGATTAGTGTTCTTGCCGTAACCGCTTTTGTGGTTCATTGTGCCGTCGGCGTTAAGCACGCCGATTTCCTTAAGCGCGGCGACGGTGTTTTTATAGCTCTTATAAACCGGCGCGTAGTCGGCTTTTCCGTTGCTCGGGTTTAATTCGTTCATAAGCTTTTCGGTCAAAGAGGCGTTGGCGTAGTTGTCAGACGTGTCAAACCAAACTACCATTTTCATTTCAATATCCTTATCCTCAAACACCGTGCCGTTTTCCTCAACGTCCTTGCGGTAGGCTTCAATAACCTTTTTCATATCCGCCTTTGCCTGATTGGCGCTGACATCCTCTCCCTCGGCGATGTAAATATTGTTGCCGGCGTAATTATTCGGATTACTTGCCTGCACTTGAATCGACTTAGCTTTATCTGCACGGTAGTTCATAACCGAGCTGTAGTTTCTAAAATACCCGTCGGTGTCGGTAATTCTGCCTACCGCCGAGATATCGTACTCCCTATATTCTCCGCCGAAAATACCGCTTGTGAGCATAGAGTCGTAGTAGCGGAACACCAGCCTGCCGTCATTCAGCCTATAGGCAACGCAATAGCTGTCGTACATATACTCGGAGGGAATATTGCTAACCAGCATATTCGCCCAGATTGAAGCAAACTTTTCGTTTGACTGTCTGTCTCCGACCTTTACCGCAGAGCTGTGGAACTTTCTGACGTCCTTTATATAGGTGCTGTCGTCAAAGTCGTCGGACGCCATCTGCGCAAGCCCGAAAGCGCCCTTTGTCTTGGCGCAGTAGCAGTTGTTCAAATCAACCAAGCCTGCGGTTTTGATTTCATCCTCGGCAGGAACGTAGTTGTTGTAGCCGAAAACATCGTAGTTGCAAACGCCCATAAGCGCGATTACCGTAAGCACCATAGCCCCGATGGGAATTGCCGATTTCCAGAGCTTAGCAAAGCCCTTGTACAAAATCAGGTGGGTGATGATAAACGCCGGAGCGCTTCCGACAAGAAAGCCGAAGATAAATCCGAGGTAGCCGTATAGCATAACGTTGAGCGAGCCGAACAGCACGCCGACGAACATTCCGATGATAAATGCGACAAGCACCTCTACGATATAGCAGGGCAGGTGGTACGCGAACGAGGTCTGGGCACATTCGGCTCTCCTCTTTTTGACAAGCCAAATTCCGAGGAACAGGCAAACCGCCGTGAACACCAGCCAGTAGATAACATTTGTGCCGTCGTAAGCTGCCAGCGGATTGAGCGCCTTCATAACAAAGCTCGTGCTGTACTGGTTTGTGGGCATTCCGTAAAAGAAGGCCTTGATTGCGCCCTTGATAAACAGGGTAGAAACCGGATAAGCTGCATTTATCGCGATAAAGCTGAGCACGGCGTTGAGCGTTGTGCCCGAGCAAACCGCCAAAAGTCCGTAGAACGAAATGCAGGCGATTGCGCCGATGAGCAGCTTTACGTAGAGCATAGCGAAGTCAGTAACGACAGGCTGTCCCATTATCACGGTGATAATCGAGATTATTCCGAGGAAAAACAGCGCCGGAACTACCGACAGCAGATACGCCGAAACGGTTTTAGAAACAAAAAACGTGCGGCGGCTGACGGGCATTGAGCCGTACAAATCCGCCTTGCGCTTGTTGTGCAGGTACGAGTAAATGCGGATTGTGTAGACAATTGTAAACACGGCGGTCAAAACGAAAACCATATATCCGCTTATGTACTGGAACACACTCAGAGCGTTTTGAATTTGACTGTAGTCAATTTCGCCGTCCTGAATCGCGTTTGTGTAGCCTACAACGAGCGAGAGCGTGAAAACAATCGTGATAAACGTGGCGGCGAGGATCGAAAAGACAATCAGCGTGCTCCTGCAGCTTTTGAGCTCCCACTTAAACAGGGCGAAGCCGTTTTTGAATTTTCCCTTAGACGATGTTGTTTGTGTCATATCCGGCAGCCCCCATTTCACTGATAAATATTTCCTCCAGCGTAAGCGGCATAGCCGAGATATACGCAGGGTTAAGCGCGTTTAGCTGAGGCATAAATTCCGCCTCTGTTCCGCGGATCGTAACGTTGAACACGTTGCCGTTGCGCCATACGTTCACCACATTGATTCCGGCGAACAAATCCGGCACATTCGGAACTTGGTTGAACGCGACCTGAACCTTTCTGAATTCAAGCCTGAGCGAGTCGATATCGCGCTCCATAAGCACCTTTCCGCGGTGCATAAGGCAAACTCTGTCGCACAAATCCTCGAGCTCGCGGAGGTTGTGCGAGGCGATAATTACCGTCATTCCGTGCTCGAGCACATGCTCAATCAAAATCTTTTTGAGCAGGTGGCGCACAACAGGATCAAGTCCGTCGAAAATCTCGTCCAAAAACAGATAGTCCGGACAGGTCGAAAGCGCCAAAATCAGCGCAGCCTGGCGCTGCATACCCTTTGACATATTGATAATTCTGCCGTTTCGGTCAATCGGGAACATCGAGCAGTATTTTTCATACTGAAATTCGCTCCAGTTCGGGTAAATATCGCGCAGCAGAGCCGCGGTGTTTTCTATAGTAGAGCTGTTGTAAAAGTACGGAAAATCCGGGATGAAGTAGCACTTTCCCTTTGCCGCGGGATTGTCAAAAAGACTTTCGCCGTCGAGCAAAATCTCGCCTTCGTCGGGCGCGAAAACTCCCGAGAGCATACGCAAAAGCGTTGATTTTCCGCTTCCGTTGCTGCCGACAAGCCCTAGCACCGTGCCCTGCTTGATGTCAAGGCAGAGGTTGTCAACAGCCGTGACGGTATCAAAGCGTTTGGTAAGGTTTTTAAATTCAATCAAAGCATTAACCTCCTTTGAACATTTCCTCCACAATCTCAATCAGCTTTTCCTTGTCCGCGCCGAAGTTAACCGCGTTTTTCGCCGCGGTCTTAAACTCGTTTATCACCATCGCCTTTTGCGCCGAATGCTCGTCAAGCTTGTCGGTGAGGTAGCTTCCCCTGCCGACGGACGAAAAGATATAGCCGTCCTGCTCGAGCTCACGGTACGCCTTTGCGGCGGTGTTTGGGTTGATACCGAGCTGAGCGGCAATCACCCTTACCGGCGGCAGCTTGTCGCCGGGCTTGATAACCCCGGCGGAAGCGAGCTTGATGACGTTGTAGTAAAGCTGCTCGTAGATTGGCATTCTCGATGAAAAATCAATCTGAAACATAAATTCCCCCTGCAATTCACCGCCGAGCATCCCCTCAAACAGCACCGCGGTATTGTATTAATAAATATAGTACGATTAAATAATATCATATATATACGGCTCTGTCAAGAAAATAGTTAATTTAAGGCAGAAAAAATCGGGGCGGTTTGCACCGTCCCGAACAAATTATTTTATTTTAGCGAGCGCCTTGTTAACAGGCACGGCAATCAGCGAAGCGATTACACACTTTGCAAGGTCAATCAGGATAAATACCGAGGTGAGCGTCACTATCGCGGTAAGCAAATCGGTCTTGACAAAAATCATATACATCGCTATTCCCGGGATATAAATGCAGGGAATTCCGACGATTACCGACGAGAGGATGTACCTTAAAACCGAATTTTTGATTTTGAGCTTTTCCTTTACAAGGCTTACAAAGAACGACGCGAGGATAAAGCCGATGATAAAGCCGCCCGTTGGCGAAAGGATTGTTCCGAAGCCGCTTTTTCCGCCCGAGAACACAGGAAGTCCCACAATGCCGAGCACGGTGTAAATGAGCTGGGCGATAATCGCGTATGAGGGTTTTAAAATCAGCGCAATCATAACCACCACAAGCACCTGAAGCGTAAACGGCACGGGAATGGGCAGCGGAATTGCCAGCGGCGAAAGCACGCACAGCAGAGCCGCGCTGACGGCGATTTGCGCCATTGCGAGTGTGGTAAGCTTTAGCTTTGAATTGTTTTTCTCTTCCATAATGTCAACCTCTTTTAAATTCTCTGTTGACATTATAGCACAGCACAATCCATTTGTCAACCAATTTGTTTTAGTGTGGTTGACAATCTATTTTGAAATACTTATTGAAATAAAGCCTGCACTATGATAAAATATTACCGTAATAACGATTTTTATTTTGGAGATGCTATATATGAAAAAGTGCGAATACTGCGCCAAGGAAATTTCCTATCACGAGCAATACTGCAGTGACGAGTGCCACATCAACGCGAATAAATACTACGAAAAGGCGGAAAAATTCGCCAGACCGTTTTACATTATCAGCACAATCTGCGTTATCGCAATTCCCGTAGGACTGTTTTTATTCTCATTCATAAAGGGCCCGGGAGCGGTTATCACCGCCGTAAGCTGCGCTCTGCTCGGCATTATGATAATCGCCGTGCCTATGCCCACCGAGGGTATGATTAAAAAGCGCAAAATCAAAAAAGCCGTATTTATGACGCGCATTTTCGGCATTTGCGTAATCGCGCTCGGATTTTTGGCGCTCGGCCTGATAACGGCATTCGGTCTTTAAAAATAAAAAATACGAATAAAAGCAAAAATTCCGTCAACAATAATTACACTACCGTAAAAGGAGGTAATAAAATGATTGACAGAATAGCTTTAACACTGCTTATCATCGGAGGCTTGAACTGGGGCAGCATAGGCATTTTCCAGTTTGACCTTGTGGGCTTTATCGGCGGCGGACAGACGGGTGTAGTCAGCAGAATTATCTACATTCTCGTAGCTCTTGCCGCAATCTGGTGCGTAACTCTGCTTTTCAGAGATTCGCGCGACACCTTTATGGATGAGCCCGAGATGAGCACAACTTAAACTTTAAATTTAAAACAACAGCTGTCAACCTGCGCACAAATGTGGTTGACAGCTGTTTTGTTTATTTATCAGGTTACGTTTCCTAAAACCTTATATAGCAAGGTGTAGAGTTGAATCGCTTCTTCGGGCGACAAGCCGATACACGCGCCTACCGACTGCGGAATGCCCTCAGCGCTCTTTTTGAGCTTTTCGCCGTCCTTTGTCAGCTCTACAAGCAAAACTCTCTCGTCGCTTTCGCTGCGGAAACGGCGGATAAAACCCTTCTGCTCCAAGCTTTTGAGCACGGGAGTTAAGGTTCCCGAGTCGAGATACAGCTTTTGTCCAAGCTCCTTGACGCTGCACTGCTCTTGCTCCCACAGCACCATCATCGCGATGTACTGGGTGTAGGTCAGGTTGATTTTGTCGAGGTGCGGACGGTACAGCTTTACAACCTCGCGCGCCGCGGCATAAAGCGGAAAGCACATTTGATTTTCGAGCTTAAGCGGCTCAAATTTTTTTTCGCTCATAGTCCACCTCAGCCTGCGTGCTCTCTGTTGTAGGCTTCCCTAACCGCGAGCGCGAACTGATCCGCACATGAAGTAGACCTCGGACCGCAGGTGTTGCCCTTTAGCTTTTTTTCAATCTGCTCAACGGTCATTCCGTCGCAAAGCTTTGAAATAGCCTTCAGGTTGCCGTTGCAGCCGCCTAAAAAGCTGATGTCGCTTACAACGTCGCCGTCAAGGTTAAAGTCGATTTCTCTTGCGCAAACGCCTCTGGTTTTGTAACTGTATCTCATGATATTTGCCTCGCTTTAAATTTAGATTTTATAGAAGTGCCGCGATTTTTCCGTCAATTTTTTCGGGAGTAACCGTCGGCGCGAAGCGGTCAACAACGTTGCCGTCGCGGTCGATTAAGAACTTTGTGAAGTTCCACTTGATTTTGCTGCCCATAACGCCGCCCTTTTGGCTTTTGAGGTAGGTGTAAAGAGGAATTTCATTCTCGCCGTTTACCTCAATCTTTGAGAAGGTCTTAAAGCTTGTGTTGTACTTAAGCTGGCAGAACGAAACAATCTCCTCATCCGAACCCGGCGCCTGGTTGCCGAACTGGTTGCACGGGAAGTCGAGAATTTCAAAGCCCTGTTCTTTGTACTTTTTATACAGGTTCTCGAGTCCCTCGTACTGCGGAGTGAAGCCGCAGCCCGTAGCGGTGTTGACAATCAGCAAAACCTTGCCCTTGTAGTCTGAAAGGTCTACCATATTGCCCTTTGCATCTTTAACTTTGTAATCATATACTGACATAATATTTCCCCCAAAATAATTTGGTTGAGCTCAATTGATTGAGTTCAATTAAATTATACTCAACACTTAAACCTTTGTCAAGGGTTATTTTAATTTTTTTACATTAAATATTCATTCGCAAGCAAAAAGGGCGGACACACCGTCCGCCCCGAATATTTTGCAATTAAAATTAAGCCTCTTTCTTTCCCTCGAGGAACTTGTAAACGAGAGCCGCAACAATCGCGCCTGCAAACGGGCCAACGATAAATACCCAAAGTACGCCCATAGGAGCGGCGTTGCCCTGCATTAAAGCAACCAGAGCCGGACCGAAGCTGCGAGCCGGGTTAACCGATGTGCCGGTAAGACCGATGCCGAGGATGTGTACGAGTGTGAGTGTAAGGCCGATTACAAGACCGCCGAACGAACCGTGGCCGGCTTTCTTTGATGTAACGCCGAGGATTGTGAGTACGAATACGAATGTGAGGAAGCACTCAACAATAAGACCTGCTACAGCACTCTCATTAACGCCTGCAAGGCCGTTTGTGCCGAGACCGCCTGTCTGGTCGGTAACTCCGCCGAGACCGAAAACAGCAGCGAGGATACCTGCGCCTGCGAATGCGCCGAGGCACTGGGAGATGATGTAACCAACAAAATCAGCTACGCTCATACCGCCCGAAATCAAAACGCCGAGAGAAACGGCAGGGTTGATGTGGCAGCCCGAGATATTGCCTACGCAGTAAGCCATTCCAACGATAACCAAACCGAACGCGAGCGCGGTAAGGATGTAGCCGCAGCCGTTTTTAGCGTCGCAGCCAACGAGCATTGCGGTTCCGCAGCCCAAAACTACAAGAACCATTGTGCCGATAAATTCGGCAATGTACTTTTTTACAGAACTCATTTTTGTTCCTCCTTTTAAATTATAGGCATAGCCGCCTATGTTTTTCAACTTAAATATACCACAAACCGCAACTTATTGCAAGTAAATTTGCACAAATATATTGTAATCTTTAGTTACAATTAATTCATTAATCACATAAATTTCGACTTTATCCGCACCAGATAAGCTCGGTGAAGAATTGCTCGTAGGTGTCGTCCCAGCCGTCAATCGGGTTTACACCTCCGCCGTTGACGCTTCGCAGCTTTGCGTCGCTGTTATTCTGTCCCGAGGCAAACAGCTCACCTGCCGTAATATTGTACCCCTTTTGCCTGCACAAAGCGCAAAAATCCTCGACGGGATTACCGCTTTCGCGCGTTTTGATCAGCTCAGCCTTTAAGCTTTCGTCAAGCCGCGCCGCCTTAAGCAGTTTTTCAAGCTCCTGTTCAACCATAATACCCTCCAAAATTCAAAAGACCGTTCAAAACGAACGGTCCTTAATATGCTGTTATTCAATAGAGTTGTCAAGATACTCCATAAGCTCTTCGTCATCCTTCTTCTGCTTCTCTTTCAGAACAAAGAAAGCGGTAAACGCAGCCGAGATAGCCGCAACTAAGGAAATAACGCCGATAATAAGCATAAATTTTCTTTTCTTCATATTGACGACCTCCAAAAAGATTTATTTCAAAAAATATCTATATATATTCTAAACAATTTTTTGTAAAAAGTCAACAGTAAAATTAAAAACAAGCGCTGATTTTGCGCTTGTTTTTTAGCCATCGCTCGTGCGCACCTTGTGCGCAACTGAGCGGGCAACAAAAAAAGCAGAGAAAAACTCTGCTTTAAATTTGTTCAGTTATTAAACTTATGCAGAAGCGTTCAGACGCTTTGCGAGCGAAGACTTGCTTCTTGCAGCAGTATTCTTATGAAGAATACCCTTGGCAACAGCCTGGTCAATTTTCTTGATAGCAAGACGAACTGCCTCCTGCTTGTTGTCAGCATTTGTGTCAACAGCATAGTAAGCCTTTTTAATTGATGTTCTGAGAGCTGACCTTGTCGCCTTGTTGCGGGCTGTTTTTGTAGCAATAACCTTAACGCGCTTTTTTGCAGATTTAATGTTGGGCATTGTCCCACCTCCTTGGAATTATCGTCATACAGGTGATATTTTATCATATACAGCGCCAAAAATCAAGTATTTTTTTGAAAAATTTGAGTTTTTAAGAATTTTAAAAATCCGCGTCTATATATTGTGTCAAATTATAAATACTAATCAATATGCAGACTATTGCTCCCTGTTATCGTCGTTGTTCTCCGCCGCTGCCTTGCGCGATTTCCACCAGATAAAGACGATGACCGCCAAAAATACAACGAGTAGTCCTCTGAAAATATACCCCCACACGCCGTCAAACACCGGCAGGTTTCCGAACGCGCGGAGTCCGTACCACACCGTCATAAACACAAAGAAAACCGAAAGCAGGTAACCTACCAGCCCCTGTTTTCTGCCTATAAAAAACGTGAGCACCGCAAGTATCGCCCACAAAAAGACATATCCATACTGCAAAAACTGAGTCATCTTTACTCTCCCCGACTATATACAATTTAAAATATATCCTTATTTTATCCTGCTCGGGCTCAAAAAGCAAGGGTAATGTGATAATAAAGTGAAACTTTTTAAAATCAGGAAATTATTTTGGCAAAAGTATTGACTTTTTCTGACTTTGGTATTATAGTAAGAATACAGTGATTAGCACTCCACCACCAAGAGTGCTAAAACGAAACAGAGGTGAACAAAATGGAGCCCGCCGCAAGAAGACAAAACATACTCGCGGCTATTGTAGAAAGCTATATCGCCACCGGAGAGCCCGTCGGCTCAAAGTCGCTTATATCCGAAACCGGTATGAACGTTTCGTCCGCGACCGTCCGCAACGATATGGTCGAGCTTACAAACCGGGGCTACATTGTTCAGCCGCACACCTCCGCCGGAAGGATCCCGACCGCGCAGGGCTACCGCTACTACGTTGACAACGTAATGCAGGTCAAGCCGATTTCGGGACAGGGCAGGCAGTACATCCTCGAGGAGCTCCAAAAAGACGGAGACTCCCCCGAGAGCATACTCAAAGGCGCAGCCGACTTGCTGAGCAAGCTCAGCGGTTACGCGGCAGTCGCCACAACCCCGGGCGGAGAGAACAGCAGAATCCGCCACCTGCGCTTCATTCAAACCGGAGCACATTCGGCAATGGCGGTTCTGATTGCCTCAAACGGCACAATCAAAACCAAGCTGTTCCGCTGTGAGTTTTTAATCACCCCCGAGCTAATGGGGATTTTTGACAAGGCGTTCAACGAGATTTTCACCGGAGTTAAGCTCAGCTCGGTAAACCGCCCGTTCATCCAGACCGCCGCCGTAAGGTTCGGTGAAATGTCGCTTTTAATGCCCTCGGCGCTGATGGCAGTGCAGGACGCGGCAGAGCAGGCGACGACGGTCAGCGTTTACCAGAGCGGCAGAGGAAAGCTCGCCTTTTCTGAGGATGCGGATTTCCGCTCGGCACGCAGGATAATCGAGTTTTTGAACAGTCCGCACGACCTCGCGGCAACGCTTGAAAAATCTCCGCAGCACACAGCCGCGTTAATCGGCAAGGAAAACAGCCGCGTTGAGCTTGCGAATTATTCGCTGATATCGGCACGGTACAAAATCGACGGCAGTCCGTCGGGCGTAACGGCGCTGATAACGCCGCTTAGAACCGACTACGCGAGGAACTTTGCTCTCCTCGAATGTGTCGCGGACTGCGCCGGAGAGCTGATTGACGAGCTGACGGACATAAAAAGTGAATAACCCCAAGAGGAGGATATACAATGGCTAAAAAAGATAAGACCAAAGACACCAAGGCAGCCGAGGTAAAGGCTGACGAGGCCGAGGAGGAAGAAACCGAAGCCGCCGAGGTTGTCGACGAAAAAGAAGCTAAAATCAAGGAGCTTGAGGAACAGCTCGCCGCGGAAAAGGATAAATATATGCGCCTTGCCGCCGAGTATGACAACTACCGCAAGCGCACCGCCAACGAAAAGCTCGGCATTTACGACGACGCTACCTCAAAGGCGGTAACCGAAATTCTTCCTGTCGCGGACAGCGTAAGAATGGCGATTGACAATTTGAAAGAGGCAGATCCCGAAATATTAAAGGGTATCGAGCTTATTTCAAACCAGCTCGGCAAGAGCTTTGAAAAGCTGAAAATCGAGCAGTACGGCAAGGTCGGTGACGAGTTCGATCCGAACCTTCACAACGCGGTTTCGATGGTCGACAGCGACGAGCTTAAGTCAAACCAGATAGCGCAGGTTTTCCAGACCGGCTACAAAATCGGTGACAAAATCGTTCGCCACGCCATGGTTCAGGTGGTAAACTAACAAAGTCAAGCACATAACTTAAAATATAAATCAAAACAAAATTGGAGGAATTAATTATGGCAAAGACAATAGGTATAGATTTAGGTACAACTAACTCATGCGTAGCAGTTATCGAGGGCGGCGAGCCCGTAGTTATCGCCAACGCCGAGGGTTCAAGAACAACCCCGTCGGTAGTAGCCTTCTCAAAGGACGGCGAGAGAATGGTAGGCCAGGTTGCTAAGCGCCAGGCTATCACAAACCCCGACAGAACCGTTGCTTCAATCAAGAGAGAAATGGGCTCTAACTACAAGGTAACAATCGACAACAAGAGCTACACTCCCCAGGAGATTTCCGCAATGATTCTCCAGAAGCTTAAGGCTGACGCCGAGGCTTACCTCGGAGAAACCGTAACACAGGCTGTTATCACCGTTCCTGCATACTTCACCGACGCTCAGCGCCAGGCTACAAAGGACGCAGGTAAGATTGCAGGCCTCGACGTTAAGAGAATTATCAACGAGCCTACAGCCGCCGCGCTTTCATACGGCGTAGACAAAGAAAACGACCAGAAGGTTATGGTATACGACCTCGGCGGCGGTACCTTCGATGTAAGTATCATCGAGATGGGCGACGGCGTTCAGGAGGTTCTCGCTACAGCAGGTAACAACCGTCTCGGCGGCGACGACTTTGACAAGAGGATTATCGACTGGATGGTAGCGTCCTTCAAGACAGAAACAGGCATTGACCTTTCATCCGATAAAATGGCTATGCAGAGACTTAAGGAAGCCGCTGAAAAGGCTAAGATTGAGCTCTCAGGCGTAACAACCTCATCAATCAACCTTCCCTTTATCACAGCAGACCAGACAGGTCCTAAGCACCTTGACCTCACCCTCACAAGAGCTAAGTTCAACGAGCTCACCTCAGACCTCGTAGAGGCTACAATGGGCCCGGTTCGTTCGGCGCTTTCAGACTCAGGCCTGCAAATCGGTCAGATTGACAAGGTTCTCATGGTAGGCGGTTCTTCAAGAATTCCCGCTGTTCAGGAAGCTGTTCAGAAGCTTATCGGCAAGGAGCCGTTCAAGGGCATTAACCCCGACGAGTGCGTTGCAATCGGTGCTTCAATCCAGGCAGGCGTTCTCGGCGGCGAGGTTGACGGACTTCTGCTTCTCGACGTAACTCCCCTTTCTCTCGGCGTTGAGACAATGGGCGGTGTTATGACAAAGATTATCGACAGAAACACAACCATCCCGACCAAGAAGAGCCAGATTTTCTCTACCGCTGCCGACAACCAAACTCAGGTAGAAATCAACGTTCTCCAGGGCGAGCGTGAGTTCGCACGCGACAACAAGTCGCTCGGTCTGTTCGCTCTCACAGGTATTGCTCCTGCAATGAGAGGTATTCCGCAGATTGAAGTAACCTTCGACATTGACGCAAACGGTATTGTTAACGTATCGGCTAAGGACCTCGGCACTGGCAAGGAGCAGAAGATTACAATCACTGCTTCGGGCAATATGAGCAAGGACGACATCGACAAGGCTGTTAAGGAAGCCGAGCAGTATGCGGCTGAGGACAAAAAGCGCCGCGAGGAGGTTGACGCCAAGAACGAGGCTGAGAACCTCGCTTATCAGGCAGAAAAGCTCGTAAACGAGAACGGCGACAAGCTTGCTGACGCTGACAAGACAACAATCAACACCAAGGTTTCGGCTGTAAGAGAGGCAATCTCAAAGAACGACGCAGCTCTTATCAACACAGCTAAGGACGACTTGCAGAAGGCTCTTTATGAGGTTTCTTCAAAGCTCTATCAGCAGGCTGCTCCCCAGGGCAACCCCGGTCAGGCAGGTCCTGATATGGGCGGTGCACAGCCCGGCGCTGACAACGGCAACGGCGGCAACAACGGCGGAGACCCCAACGTTTACGACGCTGACTTCACAGACGTTAACGAATAATTTATCAGTATAAAAGTAATCAAGCACAGCAAAGGGCGCACATTTTCCGTGCGCCCAAAAGCTGTACATAAGCTAAATTTCGTCTTACGACGAAGCTATATTTGCCTTCGGCAAGCTAAATTACAGCTAACGCTGTAGCTAAATTCGCTTACGCGAGCTAAATTTGGCTTTGCCAAGCTGTTTGCAACTTTAGCTTTTCGGTTCACCGAAAAATTTAGCTGTTCCCAACGGGAACAATTTAGCTATTGAGCGAAGCGAAATAATTTAGCTGTTTCCGAAGGAAACAATTTAGCTCGCCGACAGGCGAATTTAGCTGCGCCACCGGCGCAATCCAGCTGAAAGGTGTTAATCCAATGGCAGATAAAAGAGATTATTATGAGGTGCTCGGCCTTAACAAGGGCGCGAGCGACGATGAAATAAAAAAGGCTTACAGACAGAACGCCAAAAAATATCACCCCGACCTTCACCCCGGCGACAAGGCTGCCGAGGAAAAATTCAAAGAGGTAAACGAGGCGTACGAGGTTCTGTCCGACAAGGAGAAAAAGGCGCGCTACGACCAGTTCGGCCACGCAGGAGTTGATCCCAACTACGGAGCAGGCGCAGGCGGCTACGGCGGCAATCCGTTCAACGGCGGAATTGATATCGACGATATTTTCTCGAGCTTTTTCGGCGGCTTCGGCGGAAACCGCGGACGTTCGGCTAACCGTCCTCAGCGCGGCAGCGACGTAAACGCCGCTGTGACTATCACATTTGAGGAAGCGGCAAAGGGCTGCAAAAAGACAATAAACTTCAACAGCGTAGACAACTGCGACTCCTGTCACGGCACAGGTGCAGAGCCCGGTACTCAGGCAAAGACCTGTTCTGCGTGCGGCGGCTCGGGCAGAGTTACCGTAAACCAGCGCACTCCGTTCGGCACGGTGCAGACTCAACGCTCCTGCGACGCCTGTCACGGCACGGGCAAGGTGATTGAGCACCCCTGCCGCAAGTGCAACGGCTCCGGCAGACACAGAAAGAACCACACGGTTGACGTTTCAATCCCGGCAGGTATTAAAGACCAGATGATGCTCAACGTCAGCGGTCACGGCAACGCCGGCTACAACGGCGGCCCCAAGGGTGACTTGCACGTTACCGTCAACGTTAAGAACCACAATCTTTTCGAGCGCCGCGGCGACGACGTCTGGTGCGATTTGACCATAACTCTCACCCAAGCGGTTTTGGGCTCTGAGGTTGTAGTGCCCACGCTCGACGGCAAGGTTAACTACTCAATCCACGAGGGAACCCAGCCTAACGATGTGTTCAGGCTGAAGGGCAGGGGAATTCCCCACCTCGGCGGACGCGGCAAGGGCGACCAGTACTGCAGGGTGGTTGTAGAAATTCCGAAGAACCTCAACAACAAGCAGAAGGAGCTTATATGCCAGTTTGAATCGACAACGACTGAGAAAAACTACGCAAAGCGCAAAAACTTCTTTGACAAGCTTAAGGACTTTTTTAACGAATAATTATGAATAACTGGACTGAAATAAAAATCGAAGTAAACTCCGCCGACATCGACAAGGCAGGAGATATCGCGAACATCGTAGTGCCCTACGGAATTTACATAGAGGATTACACCAACCTCGAGCAGACCGTTGAGGACATCGCGCACATTGATTTGATTGACGAGGACTTGCTCAAAAAGGACAGGAACAAGGCGTATGTTCACATCTACCTTGAGCCGGACGTTTCGCCTGCCGAGGCGGTTGCGTTTTTGAGCGAACGCTACGACAGCGAGGGCATTAAGCATAAAATCGAGCTGCTTAACTGTGCCGAGGAGGATTGGCGCAACAACTGGAAAAAGTACTTTTCTCCGCTCAACGTCGGCACAAAGCTGACAATCGTTCCGAGCTGGTACGAAAATTACGACACCCACGGCAGAACCGCGCTGAACATCGACCCCGGACTGGCGTTCGGCACGGGCGGCCACGAAACCACGCGCCTCTGCCTTGAAATGTGCGAGAAGTATATGAAATTCGGCGACACCGTACTCGACGTAGGCTGTGGAAGCGGAATTCTCGGAATTGCCGCTCTGCTGACAGGCGCTTCAAGGGCTGTCGGCGTTGACATCGACGAGGTTGCAGTGAGAACCGCAAAGGAAAACGCCGAGCTTAACGGCGTTGCGGACAAGTTCACCGCGATTCACGGCAGCTTTACCGACAAGGTCGAGGGCAAGTTTGACATCGTGCTCGCGAACATCGTAGCCGACGCGATCATCTTCCTCTCAAAGGGCGTTAAGGACTTTATGAAGGAAGGCTCCGTCTACATTATGAGCGGAATTATCGACACCCGAGCGGACGAGGTAAAGGCGGAAGTAAGCAAATACTTTGATATAATCGAAGAACACCTTGACGGCGGCTGGGTATGCCTGGCAGCCAAAGCAAAAGCATAAAATAATCCCCGAAGGACGAAATAATCCTTCGGGGATTTTGGTTTTTTATACTTATTTATTTAGCATTTCCTCAAGCTGAGCGGCGGCTTCGTCGAAGTAGTTGCCCTCGAACATCTCCGCCTTGCCCTCATCGACCTTCTTTGCAAGCTCGGGGTCAATCGGCAGCTTTGCGAGCACCGTTGTGCCGTGCTTTTCGGCAACCTCGTCAATGTGGCTGTCGCCGAATACCGAATGCTTTTTGCCGCAGTCGGGGCATACAAAGTAGCTCATATTTTCAACCAGACCGAGCAGGGGCACGTTCATCATCTCTGCCATTTTAACCGCCTTTTCGACAATCATCGAAACAAGCTCCTGCGGAGAAGCGACTACGATAATGCCGTCGAGCGGAAGGCTCTGGAACACCGTGAGCGGAATGTCGCCGGTTCCGGGAGGCATATCGACAAACATATAGTCAACATCGCCCCAAACAACGTCCGTCCAGAACTGCTTTACCGTGCCGGTAATCATCGGCGCGCGCCAAACAACCGGATCGGTGTCATTCTTCAAGAGCAGATTGATTGACATAATCTCAATACCTGTTTCGGTCTCCGCCGGAAGAATTCCGAACTCGCTGCCCATTGCCTTTTCGGTAATTCCGAACGCCTTGGGGATTGACGGGCCCGTGATATCGGCGTCGAGAACAGCGACTTTCTTGCCCATACGGTTAAAGGTGACCGCCATATTCGAGGTCACCATACTTTTTCCTACGCCGCCCTTGCCCGACACTACGCCGATAACGTGCTTAACGCTGCTGTGCGGATTGAGCTCCTCGTGCAAATCCTGCTTGCTGCCGCAGTTGCTGCTGCAGCTTGAACAATCGTGATTACATCCCATAATTTTCACCAATTTCCTTAATATTTTTCTTCTCAAAAGAATAGGGCAGCCCGAGCTGCCCTACTTTTTATTCAGGGTAATAATATTATTATTCCGCTGTTTCCTCGGTTTTATCCTCGGCTTTTACGTCCTCGGCAGGAGCTTCCGCTGCTTCCTGAACTTCATCGGCAGCTTCCTGAACTGCTTCTTCGGTCTCAGCGGTTTCTTCCTTAGCGGCTTCGATAACGTCAGCCTCAATTCCGCCCTCAAGAACGGTAGTCTCCTCTGCCTCGGGCTCATCGTCGGGCTTGAGCTCAAATCCGCTGAAGAAGGTGTACGGAATTCCGTAACCGAGCGCAACGCTTGCCAAAGCCACGATAACGCTTACTGTGCCGTTGTTTGAAGCAAAAACGCTGTTGAGCGGCATAAACTTAGCCATTGAAGCGATGATGATGTACAGCGAGGGGAGTACAAGAATAACGAGTGTAAGCGGCGAAAAACGCTTAACCGCCTTGCCGTCACCGACTCTTGTAGCGTAGAACACCAAAAGTCCGAATACAACGTAGATAAGCGAGGTCACGAGCTGTCCTGCAACGCTGAGCTTTCCGTCAGCGCCTGTGAGGTTAGCCGCGAACTGCGAAAAGAACTGTGCGCATACGATAAATGCCAAAATCAAAAATGCCGAGAAAAACAGGTTTACCGTTTCTCTCTTATTCGGTTTCTTCAAAATTCATTACCTCCAATATAGTATGGGTTTTGCCCTTATATCACTTTATCACAAATGATAAAAAATTGCAAGTGCACAACGAAAAATACTCAGTTTTGCAAACAAAAGCGGAGCCCTTCGGCTCCGCTCCGTATTAGTTATTCAAATTTGTCTGAAAGGTCAGCGGTTATGCTGTCCAGTAATCCCACGAATTTGATGGAACTGTATAAAGCTTTCCGTCGGTAATATCAAGGTCAGCCGACTGGTTCCACTTGTTATTCCAGTTATTTACTGTCGACGCAGGATTCATGCGTACAAAGATAACCTTTTCCCATGTGCCTTCGGGAAGTGTTACTGTATAAGTGCCGTCGCCAACTGCTGTCATATCAGCCCAAGCGTTTGTGCCGGTGCTGTCGTTAAATACATAGATAGCAAAACGTGCGCCTGACTGAGTCCAGTTGCTGTTGGGCTGGAGCTTTACAGTTGTGCCTGTCGGCTCGGGAGTAGGATCCTCAGTGGGCTGAGTTTCCTTGCCTACGAGAGTTACCTTGTAGTTGTTGCCGTCTTTTTCATCTACCGTGTACCACTGCGCGCCGTCTGCGATATCTGTCTTGATATCTACAGTCTGGTTGCCGTTGCCGTTGAAGATGATTCCTTCTACGTCTGCGGGGATTTCTGCGGTGTATACCTGCTGACCGAAGTCGTTGACCTCAGCCTTTTCCATAGCTGTTCCGGGCCACTCTGCGCCGTTCGGCCAGTAGTAAACGTTTGCTGCGCCCCATTTAAGAGCGTCTGTGAACTTGATTGTGATTGTCTCAGCAGGCTCCTCAGTGGGTTCGGTTGCCTCCGTAGGCTCTGTTGCAGGCTCAACTGTTGTGGGTTCAACAACCTCTGTAGTCGCCTCTGTCGCGGGCTCTGCCCCTACGAGATTTACCTTGTAAGCTGTGCCCTCTTTTTCGTCGATTGTGTACCACTGTGCGCCGTCTGCGATATCTGTTTTGATATCTACAGTCTGGTTGCCGTTGCCGTTGAAGATAATGCCGGTTACATCGGCAGGAACCTCAGCGGTGTAAACCTGCTGACCGTAGTCGTTGACCTCAGCCTTTTCCATAGCTGTGCCAGGCCACTCTGCGCCGTTGTTCCAGTAGTAAACGTGTACGTCGCCCCAGCTAAGAGCGTCTGTAAACTTAACTGTGATTGTGTTTGCAGGAGTTGTTTCGGTAGGCTCCTCTGTGGGCTCGGTTACAACTGTAGGCTCCGCTGTTGTGGGCTCCTCAACCGGCTTCCAAGAGGTCTTTAATTTGCCGCTTTCGTCCTTCTCGTTAAGAATGTAGAGTGTATTGCCGTCCTCTACCTTAACATCCTCTGTCTGAACAACCACGTTGTCCCAATTGGGAGTATCTGTATTGAAGCTTGCGAATACAACGTTGTCATATGCCGCAACATAGCCAAACTTCTCTACAGATCTCCAAACGGCATCGTGAGTGTCATCCCAGGTCCAAGCGTACCAGTTTGTACCCTGACCTAAAACTGCGGTAAAGTCAACATAAAAGCTCTTGGGGAATGTTTCAACTGTAGTGGGCTGCTCTGTAGCGTCGGTAGGCTGCTCTGTTTCAGGCTCTGAACCTACGAGAGTTACCTTGTAGTTGTTGCCCTCTTTTTCGTCAATTGTGTACCACTGTGCACCGTCTGCGATATCTGTCTTGATATCTACAGTCTGGTTGCCGTTGCCGTTGAAGATAATGCCGGTTACATCGGCAGGAATCTCAGCGGTGTAAACCTGCTGGCCGTAGTCGTTAACCTCAGCCTTTGCCATTGCTGTGCCGGGCCACTCTGCGCCGTTATCCCAGTAGTAAACGTGTACGTCGCCCCAGCTAAGAGCGTCTGTAAACTTAACTGTGATTGTGTTTGCAGGAGTTGTTTCGGTAGGCTCCTCAGTGGGCTCGGTTACAACTGTAGGCTCAGCTGTTGTGGGCTCCTGTGTGGGCTCGTCGCCTACGTTGAAGCCTGTTACCAAGTAGTGTCCCAACTCGTTTGTAGTGCCGTCCATCCAGTAGCCGTCAAAGCTAAAGTCTGTGATGTCCTCGGTCTGTGCGCCTGTGCCGTTATTTACGATAACGCCTGCTGCGCCTGCGGGAACCTCTACTACAAACTGAGTCTCGCCCATATCGTTTGTTGTTGTTTCTTTAATCTCGATTCCGGGCCAGTCGCCGTAGATTGAGTTGCCTTCTGCATCCCAAGCGTATACATACGCCTTGCCCCAGTCAAAGTTATCGGTAAGGAGGAATGTGCTTTCAACCTCAACCTCGGGCTTTGTTGCGGGCTCTGTAACCTCTGCTGTTGTAGCTTCCTCGGTGGGAGCAACTGTAGGCTGCTCTGTTTCAGGCTCTGAACCTACGAGAGTTACCTTGTAGTTTTTGCCTTCTTTTTCGTCAATTGTGTACCACTGTGCACCGTCTGCGATATCTGTCTTGATATCTACAGTCTGGTTGCCGTTTCCGTTGAAGATGATTCCCTTTACGTCTGCGGGAATTTCAGCGGTGTAAACCTGCTGACCGTAGTCGTTTACCTCAGCCTTTGCCATTGCTGTGCCGGGCCACTCCGCGCCGTTATCCCAGTAGTAAACGTGTACGTCGCCCCAGCTAAGAGCGTCTGTAAACTTAACTGTGATTGTCTCACCGGGCTCTGCTGTTGTGTCGGGCTCGGGAGCTGCAGTTGTAACTTCCTCTGTGGGCTCCTGTGTGGGCTCATCTGTGGGAGTTTCGCCTACGTTGTAGCCTGTTACCAAGTAGTGTCCCAACTCGTTTGTAGTGCCGTCCATCCAGTAGCCGTCAAAGCTAAAGTCTGTGATGTCCTCTGTCTGTGCGCCTGCGTTGTTATTTACTATTACGCCTACCGCGCCTTCGGGAACTTCTACTACAAACTGAGTCTGATCCATATCGTTTGTTTTTGTTTCTTTAATTTCTGTGCCGGGCCATGCGCCGTAAAGCTCATTGCCGTCACCGTCCCAAGCGTATACATATGCCTTGCCCCAACCGAAGTTATCTGTGAGCAGGAATGTGCTTGCTGGTTCGGGATCTGTTGCAGGCTCTGTGGAAGCCGCGGTTGTCTCGGGAGCTGCTGTGGTCTCTGCCTCTGTAGGTGTTTCGCCTACGAGAACTACCTTGTAGTTGTTGCCTTCTTTTTCGTCAATTGTGTACCACTGTGCACCGTCTGCGATATCTGTCTTGATATCTACGGTCTGGTTGCCGTTTCCGTTGAAGATGATTCCTTCTACGTCTGCGGGGATCTCTGCGGTGTAAACCTGCTGGCCGTAGTCGTTAACCTCAGCCTTTGTCATAGCTGTGCCGGGCCACTCTGCGCCGTTCGGCCAGTAATAAACGTTTGCAGCACCCCAACCGAGAGCGTCTGTAAACTTAACTGTGATTGTTCCGACAGGTGCTGCTGTTGTGCCTTCCTCTGTGGGCTCGGGAGCTGCTGTGGTCTCAGGTGCGTCTGTGGGCTGAGGCTCTTCCTGATTTGCAGCGTAAATTACGCCGTTGAACCAATCCTCGCCGCCCTGTCCGTCGGGACGGAAGTAGATGTCATATACGCCTACTGCCTTGATCTCGCCGTTCTGACCGAAGTTGTTATCCATACCTTCGGGATACCAGGTTTTTGCAACCGAGCCGTCCTCTGAGTAAACAACCTTGAACTCGTCAGTCGGTGTGAGGTTGAGACCTGTGAACATATACTCGCCCTCAGCTGCTTCGTTAGCTGTGAGCTTGTAATCGGGGTTAATTCCCCAATCTGTCATTGTACCTACGATGTAGTAGCCTTCTGAACCGGGCTCGGGAGCTACGGTTGTGTCGGGCTCAGGCATAACTGTAGTTTGAGGCTCGGGCTTAACTGTAGTGTCAGGCTCGGGCTTTACAGTTGTATCAGGCTCGGGCTTTACAGTTGTATCAGGCTCGGGCTTTGCTGTAGTATCAGGCTCGGGCTTTACAGTTGTATCGGGCTCGGCTGTAGGAGCTTCCTTAGCCTCTAAATAGATTACGCCCTTGAACCAATCTTCGCCGCCCTGTCCGTCGGGACGGAAGTAAAGGTCATAAGTGCCGTCTGCCGTGATTTCGCCGTGCTGACCGTAGTTGTCGTTATATCCGTTGGGGAACCACATTTTGGGTTCTGCTCCTGCTACGGAATAAGCAACCTTGAACTGGTCTGTGGTTTTGAGTTTAAGTCCTGTGAACACAAACTCGCCGTCGGCTGCCTCGTTAGCAGTAAGCTTATAGTCATCGCTTACTGACCAGCCGTTCATTGTTCCCAAGATGTAATAATCACCCTCGGGAGCTTCTGTGGGCTCTTCGATCGTTGTCGGCTCGGTAGGAATCTTATCCTCTACCGGGAATTTGTCGATTCTGTTAACAACAAACTTCTGAACAAGTGTTGCGTCGATAATATCAACTTCTCCGTCGCCGTTAACGTCACCCAAAATCTTTTGTTCATTGTCAAGAGCAGCTTTGCCGACCGAGTACTTCTGAACTAAAGTGGCGTCCATAATGTCAATAACGCCGTCGCGGTTGACATCACCGAACTCATAAGATGAACCGGGTGCCTTGGATGAATGGTCAAATGCTGAAATCGGTAAAATCGCGAAGCTCGATAACGCGATAAGAACCGCTAACAACACGCTGACCAGCTTTGTTGTTCGTTTCATAATTGTTCCTCCTTTATAAATTTGAACATACAAATGAACAGTATAATTATAACAAAATCGGCTAAAAAAATCAATAAATTTTATTATAAACTTAATAAATATTGTCATAAAAATGTAATCTTGTTTAAACCGCTTAAACTTTAGTATGCTAAATTGTGCAAAATGCCGCCGTATGGAAAACAAAAAAACAGCTTATTTCCAAGCTGTCATTTAAAGACAGGGGAAAAAGCTGTTTTATTTGAATAATTTATAAATTTTCAGAAGGTTTTTATCTTTGTCAACAATCCCGAGACCTATGAAATCTCCGCCGCTTTCGCCAACGCGGAACAGCTGTTTGTCAGATGGCTCTTTGGCTCTGAGGGCGGTTCGCGAGATGTCGAGCGCTCCGCCGTTTGAAAAGCGCTTTGCCTGCGCCGGAGAGATATTAAGCTTTGGGTATGTCACGAACAAATCCTCAACCGAGGTCAGCGCGTCGGTGATGTTGCCGTTTTCCTTCATCGCCTTTAGCTGTTCGAGCGTCAGGCAGTTGTCGAGCGTAAAGCCGCACGCCTCTGTACGGCGCAAATCCGTCATCACCGCGCCGACGCCGAGCTGCTTGCCGATATCGTCAATAATCGTGCGGACGTACGTGCCCTTTGAGCAGAAAATTTCGAGCCTTCCGCGCTGAGCCGCGCGGTCAAAGCCGAGCAATTCGAGCGAATATACGGTCACCCTTCGCCTTTCGCGCTCAACCTCAATCCCCTTACGGGCGAGGTCGTAGAGCCTTTGACCGTTTTTCTGCACCGCCGAGAACATCGGCGGAAGCTGCCAAATCTCGCCGCGGAAGCTTTCAAGAGCGGATAAAACCTGTTCTTCGGAAACATCGGTCTCCGTCTGCGAGAGCACCTTGCCCCAGATGTCGAGGGTGTCGGTGGTAGTGCCGAGCTTAAAATCGGCGGTATATTTTTTGTCGTGATTTGGGATCAAGTCCTGAGCCTTGGTGGCGTTGCCGAGCAGAACAGGCAAAACCCCCGTCGCGTTTGGATCAAGAGTACCCGTATGCCCTGCCTTGCGCTGACCGGTCACTCCGCGAACCACGGCGATTACGTCAAAGGAAGTGAACTCCTTGGGCTTGTCGATCAGCAATACTCCGTTCACAGCACACCTTCCGCAGCCTTTTTGAGCTGAGCCTTAGCCTCGTCGAGCGTACCCTTGACGGTACAGCCTGCCGCCTCTGCGTGACCGCCGCCGCCGAACATCGCGCAATACTCCGCTGCGTTAACGCTCCTGTCGGTTCTGACGGAAACCTTGAAAACTCCGTCCTCTTTTTCGCGCATTGTAATGCCGATGAGCACGCCTTCGATCTGCCTCGGGATTGAGGCGAGGCCTTCGAGCTCGTCGTCGCCTGCGCCGAGCCGCTTTTGCATTTCGGTTGTCACGGCGATGATCGCTCCGCGGTCGTTTGCGAAGTAGTCGATCGTGCCGTAAATCTCCTGCTCGAGCCTGATTTTCAGCTTGGTTTTGGTGTCGAACATCACCTTGTTGATGAGCGCCGCGTCAATGCCCGTGTCGAGCAAATCAGCCGCAATCCGCATGGTGGTCGAGGTGGTGTTGCCGTACTTAAAACAGCCCGTGTCGGTTGAAACTCCGGTGTACAGGCAGTTTGCGATCTGCTTGGTGATCTCCACATTCATAACGCCGAACAGGCGGTAGAGAATTTCGCAGTTTGCCGCGGCTTCGGGCTCGACAAGCTTAATATCCGCCTCAACGCGGTTAATTCTGTGGTGGTCAATGCAGAGCTCGATTTTGCCGTGGTATTTTTCAAAATTTGAGCCGAGGAGCTTTTCGTCCGCAACGTCAACGCTGACGAATGTCTGAGCCTCAAAGCTCTGCTCCTTAACTCCCTCTGTTAAAAACACAAAGTCCTTCGGGAGATTTGTGGTGATAACCCTCGCGTTTTTGCCGAGCTGCTGCAGCGCAAGGCAAAGGCCGTAGCCGCTGCCGAGGGTGTCGCCGTCGGGATAGGCGTGGGTTAAAATTTCAAAATTATCGCGCGAGAGCAGAAAATCCGCAACCTGATTAATACTATTCATCTGTTTCCTCCGCGTCCCGGGGAATGTCAAGGCTGTTCAGAATTCTGCTGATGTTTGCGCTGTATTCAATGCTGTCAGTCGCGTTAAAAATCAGCTCGGGAACGTGGCGGAGCTTAAGGCGGTGACCGAGCTCGCGGCGGATGTAACCGCTTGCCGATTTAAGACCTTTGACCGACTCCTTGGCGCGGTCGAGCCCCTCCATAGCGCTGACATAAACCGTGCAGTAGGACAGGTCGTTTGTGACCTCTACGCGCACAATTGACAAAAACGCCTGATTAACCCGCGGATCCTTGAGCTCGCGGAAAATCGCGGTGAGCTCGCGCCTGATATCCTCGGATGCGCGTTCTATTTTATGACTTGCCATTTTGTCCTCCAATAAGAGAATTCTTTATAATTATTATCGTTTTATCGTTTCAACGCACAGAACATTGTTGTTTTATAAATGCCGGTGCACGTCTTACGGGCGGACACACCGGTGATTCCCCTATCAGGGGAAATGTCACGAAGTGACAAAAGGTAATTCCCTTTTTAAGGGAAATGTCGCGTAGCGACAAAAGGATTGCCGACGTGCTAAGGTTGCCGTTGTGCTAAGAACGCCCCTACAATTAAAATTAACGTTAAATCTATTGCAATTCAACCTTCGGGAGTCGATTTATAAACAACAAACCGACTTTTCCGTCCCGAATTGCGCCGTCGCCGCCGCGACTTAATCTCTGTATTCCTCGATGGTGTAAACCTCGAACATATCGCCTTCCTTGAGGTCGTTGAACTTTTCGAGTCCGATACCGCACTCATAGCCCTCGTTAACCTCTTTTACAGCGTCCTTAAAGCGCTGGAGAGAGCCGATAGCGTCGTCAGCGATAACAATACCGTCGCGGATAACGCGAACGCTTGCGCCGCGCTGGATTTTGCCGCTCTTAACGTACGAGCCTGCGATTGTGCCGACGGACTTGATCTTGATAACGTTGCGGCACTCTGCCATACCGAGTACGACCTCGCGTGTTTTGGGAGCGAGCATACCCTTCATAGCGGATTCAATCTCATTAATGCAGTCGTAAATTACGCTGTAAAGGCGCATATCCACTCCTGCACGCTCAGCGTTGTCAGCCGCGACTGAATCGGGACGAACGTTAAAGCCGACGATAATTGCCGATGAAGCCTCAGCGAGCATAACATCGCTCTCGTTGATAGCTCCTACCGCGCCGTGGATAACGTTTACTCTTACTTCCTCGTTCGAGAGCTTTTCAAGCGACTGCTTTACAGCCTCTACCGAGCCCTGAACGTCTGCCTTAACGATAATCTGAAGCTCCTTGACCTCGCCGAGCTTCATCTGGTCAAAGAGGTTGTCGAGCGTAACCTTGGTCTGGGCGTTGAAGATTTCTTCCTTCTTCTGCGACTTTCTCTGCTCAACAAGTGTGCGCGCAAGTCTTTCGTCCGAAACCGCGTCGAATACGTCGCCGCCGGTGGGAACCTCGTCAAGACCGGTAATCTCAACCGGAACAGAAGGACCTGCCTCCTGAACGCGCTCGCCTTTGTCGTTTGTCATAACTCTTACTCTGCCGACAGATGTGCCTGCGATGATGGTGTCGCCCTTGTGGAGAGTACCGTTCTGAACAAGAACCGTAGCAATGGGGCCTCTGCCCTTATCAAGACGGGCCTCGATAACCGTACCCTTAGCCGCACGGTCGGGGTTAGCCTTAAGCTCCTTCATCTCGGCAACAAGCGCTACCATCTCGAGCAAGTCGTCAAGACCTTCCTTTGTCTTTGCCGAAACAGGAATACAAGGTGTGTCGCCGCCCCATTCCTCGGGAACAAGCTCATACTCTGTAAGCTGCTGCTTAACCTGCTCGGGGTTAGCGCCGACCTTATCCATCTTATTAATAGCCACGATTACAGAAACTCCGGCAGCCTTGGCGTGGTTGATAGCCTCAACGGTCTGCGGCATAATACCGTCGTCCGCCGCAACTACGAGAATTGCGATATCCGTTACCTGAGCGCCTCTTGCGCGCATTGTGGTGAACGCCTCGTGTCCGGGGGTGTCGAGGAAGGTGATCGGTCTGCCGTTTACCGACACCCTGTACGCGCCGATGTGCTGGGTAATACCGCCTGCCTCGCCTGCGGTAACATTTGCGTGGCGGATAGCGTCGAGAATCGAAGTTTTACCGTGGTCAACGTGTCCCATAACAACTACAACCGGCGCTCTGCCAACGAGATTAGCCTCGTCGTCCTCGCTGTCGTCGATAATCTGCTCCTCGATGGTAACGACTACCTCTTTTTCAACCTTCGCGTGGAACTCCATAGCGATAAGCGACGCGGTGTCAAAGTCGATGGTATCGGTCGCTGTAACCATTGTGCCCATCATAAACGCTTTCTTTACAACCTCGGCAACCGTCGCCTTAAGGCGCAGTGCAAGCTCCTGAACCGTGATTTCGTCGGGAATTTCGATAGTGATGGGCTTTTGCTTGCGCTCGAGGGCAATTCTCTTAAGTCTTTCAGCCTCGGTCTCGCGCTTGCCGTGACGTCTGTTCTTCTGCTTCTGCACACGGTTTGAGAACTTCTGCTTTTTAGTGGTGTGGTCTCTGTCGGTGCTGCGCGACTTTGATGTGCCCGAAGCGAGGTCGTCATACTTTGAGTTGTAGCGCTCAACGTCAACGTTTGTAGCGCGTGTGTCGATTACCCTGCGCTGACGATGCTTTGTCTGCGGAGCAGGCTTATCCTCTTTATTCTCAGGCTTGTTATCCTCAACCTTCGCGGACTTGCCGTCCTGCTTTTTATCGTCGGCTTTCTCAGCCTTATCCTGCTTTTTCTCGGGCTCGGGTGCAGGGCCGTTCTCAATCTTCTCATTGCGCGAGGCAAAGTAAGCGTCAAGGCTCTCGACCTTGTTCTCCTGAGTGATGACGTCAAAAATCACGTCGAGCTCGCTGTCCTCAAGCGAGGTACCCGCCTTTTTATTTACGTTGCAGTACTTATCCAAAATTTCGGTAATCTTTTTATTTGCCACTCCCAAATCGGCGGCAACATCCTTAACCTTGTATTTTATCATATTATTCTCCTCCCTGTTCGTCTTTGATCATCTGCGAGAGCTTTGCGGCAAAGCCGCTGTCCTCAACCGAGATAACTCCGCACAGCCTGCCGAGCGATACGCTGAGCTCATCCTTGGAGCGGTTTATCATAAGCGCCTCAACGCCGTTTTTCTCCGCCGTTTCAAGCACCGGCTTTAGGCTGTTTGACGAAAAATCAAGCGCGTAGATAATCAGCTTTGATTTTTTGCTCTCTATCGACTCCGCCGCGGTCTGAGCGCCGATTTTCATTTTTCCGGCGCGGCGGCAAAGTCCCAAAAAAGACAGAAGTCTGTCGCTCATAAATTAAATATCCTTTACTCCATAGTCAGGCTGTCGAGCTCCTCTTTGAGCTGTTCAAAAACCCCGTCGGGGATTTTGCAGCTAAGCGAGCGTTCAAAGCGCCTTGCCTTTCTCGCGAGCTCAAAGCACTCGGGATTTTTGCAGACATACGCTCCGCGGCCGGGCTTTTTTCCGGTTAAGTCGAGCGAGATTTCTCCCAAAGCAACGACGTTTCCGCCGTCATCCAAAACGTCCTTCGACTTTACAACCCTGATAAGCTCGCGCTTCGGCTTCATCTCGCCGCAGCCTGTGCACTTTCTTAACGGTATCTTTTTCTGCTGTTTCATACGATACCTGCCTTTTTATTATTCAGCCGCTTCTTCGGTAACTTCCCCGGCGGATTCCGGCTCTGTATTCTCGGTTACTGTTTCCTCTGCCTTGTCCTCGTCGTCCTCGTCCTCGCCGTAGAAGCCGCTCTCGGGACGAATATCGATCTTCCAGCCCGTGAGCCTTGCGGCAAGGCGGGCGTTCTGTCCCTTGTTGCCGATTGCAAGCGAGAGCTGACCGTCGGGAACGGTAGCCTTGCAGCTCTTTTTGTCGGCGTCAACAATCTCTACCTTGACAACATCCGCCGGCGACAGCGCGGAGGAGATGTACTTCTCGGGTTCTTCGCTGTACTCGATGATGTCGATTTTCTCGCCGCCGAGCTCATTTACAATGCTGTTAACCCTTGCGCCTTTGGGACCGATACATGCGCCGATTGCGTCAACGTCGGGATTTGAGCTTACAACAGCCATCTTGGTACGTGAGCCTGCCTCGCGAGCTACGGACTTGATCTCAACAATTCCGTCGTAAATCTCGGGAACCTCCTGCTCAAACATACGCTTTACAAGTCCGGGGTGAGTTCTCGAAATAAATGCGTGAGGGCCTTTCTCGTTGTCCTTTACGTCAGAGATAAACACCTTAACGCGGTCTCCCTCGCGGAGATTTTCAAGGCCGATTTGCTCGTTCTTGGGGAGCATAGCCTCGCTCTTGCCGATTTTGATTGTCGCGATACCGCTCTTGGGATCAATTCTCTCAACCGTGGCGGTTACGATCTCGCCGAGCTTGCTCTGGAACTCGAGCAGGGCTCTGCCCTTTTCTCCTGTGGTAATGCCCTGACGGATTACGTTGCGCGCGGAGGATACCGCAATTCTGCCGAGCTTTTTGGGATCGAGCGGAACCTCAACCTCGTCGCCGACAGCGAATTTCTTTCTCTTGTTGATCTGCTGAGCCTGTTCAAGAGTTACCTCGTAGTTGGGGTTTTCAACCTCGTCAACGATAGTCTTTACAAGCTTTACGTCAAAGGTGTTTTTCTCGGGATCAACCTTGAAAACAACGTTCTCGTTGCCCTCATAGTAGTTCTTGCAAGCGATTACAATCGCCTTTTCAATCTGCTGAAGCATATAGTCCATCGGAATGTCTTTTTCTTTTTCAAACATTCTCAGCGCTTCAAATAATTCCTTATTAGTCATTTTCCTATCATCCTTTACATTTTTTTATAAGTTTATATATTAAAATCGTCCAGCTTCACCCAGACCATATCCTTCTTGGTAAAGCTCAGCTCATTTTCTCCCTCGTGATCCTCAACGGTGATCTCGCCGTCGGAGTACGCCTTCAGCCTGCCGTCGAACTCCTTGCCAACGCCCTCGACCGGACGGCGCAGCTTTACGAGAACATCCGCTCCGATATACTGCTCAAAGTGCTCATCCCTGACAAGCTCGCGCTCAAGCCCCGGTGAGCAAACCTCCAGGCAGTACGAACCATCGATCGGATCGAGCTCGTCGAGCGGCTCGTTGATCGCGCGAGACACCGCCTCGCAGTCGTTGATGTCAACGCCGCCGGGCTTGTCGATGTAAACTCTGAGGTACCACTCGGCACCCTCCTTGACGTAGCGCACATCCCAAAGCGACAGCCCGAGCTCGCCGACAATCGGCTCGCAAAGCTGCCAGACCTTAGAAACGGTGACTCCACCCTTGCTCTTTGCCATATATCTCCCTCCGAATTCTGTTTTACCATAAAGTAAGGAGCGGGCCGTTTGCCCACTCCTTAGTTTCAGCATATTCAACATTATGAATTATAGCACTCTGATTTGTAAAATGCAAGTATTTTTCCTGAATTTAAGCCATTTTTTCGAAAATTTGTAAGATAAATCAAATATTTTTAAAAAACTTTTAAAAAACATTTGAAATTACCGCACAGTTGTGTTATAATAACGCTGTTGTCTAAAAGATAACACACGCTGATATAGCTCAGTAGGTAGAGTGCATCCTTGGTAAGGATGAGGTCACCGGTTCAAATCCGGTTATCAGCTCCAAGGAAAGAAGAGTAGTCACCAGACTGCTCTTCTTTCTTTTTACCGTAGCACACGAGATGATAACCGGATTTGAAGGTGACGAGAACGACCGCCGCCGGTGGCGGATGAAGGGAGTTCGAGGAAGCGCAGAAACAGGGAGCTCGAGGAAGCGACTTTAGGCGCGACGCTGAGCGACCATGTTTCAAACGAAGAGCGTGCCAAGGCGCAGGCGGAACGCCGAGCCACAGGCAAAAACAGTCCTGAGGACTGTTTTTAGCGAGGGAGCTACGCGAACCTTTCCCATCCATCATGCCGCATAAAACGAGCTGAAACGCTTAGAGACAACAAGCGCAGGTTATCAGCTCCATAGAAAAGAGGTACTCCACACGGAGTGCCTCTTTTTTACATCGGCTCAGAGCTTATAATATTAACAAGGCTGCACACCATTACGGGGTACAGCCTGTTTTCTTCTAAAGGTGTTCTACGGCGAAAAAGTATAGAAAAACCCGGTTCCCGAAAACCCGCATAAAATGGGTGTTTTCATCACCTCTTTACATTTTTATGAGCGAATTATCGGCGGTTCACCGCACTTTTATGAGGGAATAGGTTTTTTCGCGGTAAAAATATCCTTGACTGCAATTTACAATCAAGGGCAAATTTAATTATTTGTGCTTAGTATTTTTATGATTAACTAAGGTCTTGCCGGCTTTTGACTTTGAAAACTTGCTTGAGTTTTTACTCGCAAGAGTCTTTCCGGCATTTCCTACTTTTCCGCCGTGGTGTACCGGCATTTATTCATCTCCTTCTGTTTGTTCTTCGTCATTATTTTCGTTTGTATTTTCTTGATTATTGTTTTGTTCAAATAATGCCCCAATATTCATTACCGGAAGTACATAGGGGGATATATTAGCATTTGCTGTTACCATAGTTATTAACGACCTTAAATAAGGGAAAAGAATAGCAACAGCATTTGAAGTAATTAATGGTAATAGCTCCGGACTTTCCCAATTTTCTAATTCAAAAACTCCTCGTATATCTGCATATATATCAAAAGGCATATCTTTGTTTTCGTTTTTTATAGAAAATCTTAAGCTTACGAGAACGTTATTGTCGTCTATTTTTCCTATTTTTCTTTGAAATTCCGGTGTTAATTTTACTGGTTTTCCCTCAGAATTTTGAAATTTTTCATTAATTGAAAAGTTAATAGTATTTACAATGTAGTTTTTTAGTGTTAAACAACTTTTATGCATATTTAAGTTCTCCTATATTTGAATAATAATTTGATGATTCTGAGTAGTAAACAGGTGTTGTGATATAGACTGAAGTTATATTAAATTTGTTATATGCCTTTATTTTTTCTTCAATCCTTCTTTGCTCTTTAAGTGTGAGCAAATTCCTACGTTCTTTCCAAAGAATAATAAAAGCATCAATTGATTTCATCAGTCTAATAATATTATCATGACACAAGTCTTGTATAGCACCATTTTCATATCTGGTAATTGTTTTTTCGCCAAAGCCTAGAAACCTAGAAAAAGATGCTTGAGAAAGATTATACCGATTTCGTATGTTCTTTATTTCATCGGGTAGTAGTAAACCTTTCTTCCTGCGATATTCGTTGTAAAAACGATTGAGAGTTTTGTTGTCAAGATCGGTGTCAATAATCTCTTCACCACAAGCACAACAAACTCTTACCGGAGCGGTTAAAGTAATGCTTATTCCCTTAACACAATACGTCTGCTCCTTTTCAATAATATTTGTTTCTTGCAACGCTTCGCAATTAGGGCAATAAAATGTTCCCTTCATAGTGAATTCCTCCTTGTTTGGTATGTTACATACCGTCTATATGATAACTCATAACTAATAGCATTCCTTTTGGTGATGAATGAATTTTAAGTTTAATGTACATACACACTCCATGTAGTTGCTTTTTACATATCCATACATCTCCGGGGAAAGCAGGATTATCATCCGGCCTTTTAGTCCAGCCATCATTAGCCGACAGATTTCTTAAATCATCTAATACATCCTGATGTATTATTCCCAGTCGCGTCAGTGTATCATTAAACTTATATCTTTTATCTAGTATACGATAATTATGTGAATTTAATGCCGCTTTAACCTGCGACAAAAAAGTAGTAATCTCAGAAGTAGTTGCCATATATCCTCCCATTATTATTGGTATTTTATGATACCATTATACAGCAAAATCCTGATTTGTCAATATTTTAAACTGGGAATATATGTTAATTTGAGTCAATATGTGTTTCTCACCCCGTCTTTCGATTCCCTCCTAAAATCAGCTCCAGTGTATTCGCCGCGTCGCGCTCTGCTTGCTCTACAGCGTGGACATATCTATTAGTTGTTTTTAGCTGGGTGTGACCGAGGCGGGTGGCTACGTTCTTAATGTTCGTGCCGTTCGAGAGGAGCAGTGTCGCGGATGTGTGGCGCAGGGCGTGGAACTTTCGGTGCGGCAGACCGCTGCGCTTTAGGAATTTACTGAACCACTGCGTCGGCGTGGTGGGGTACATCGGCACAAAGTCGGCGAGCTTTAATCTGCCGTCGGAGCTGACCTGGCCGTTTCGCACCTGCTCCTCAAAGAGAACCGCCTGTCGCTGCACCTCTTTCTGAATTTGTTTCTCGGTCATATTCGGCTCGGGCTTGCAGGTCATCGTGCGGCGAATCTGCCTGCCGTTTTGGTCGTAGCCGCAGGAGTTTTTGATACCCCCACCTGATTGTAGCCGATGTAGTCGGTAAAAGTGGTTATTATAAATATCCGTTACTATATAGTACCAATATTTTTGCGTCTACATCGGCTACATTTTAAGAAAGAAACTCACTGATAAGTTTATATCCTAAAAGCATTGTGGTCATATTTCCACCGCCTTTCGGGCGTTTCTTTTTCACCTCTGCAAAGGTCAGTAGGGATTGCTTGAAGTTGCGCATACCCTCGGTATGGTAGCCGTTGTCGATACACCATTCCTTGTAGCGCGCATAGACGTCGGCGGTTTTACATTCGCTTTTCTCGTCAGGAATCAGGCAGTCCTCGGCAAAGCAACGGATTTTGTCGCTGTCCTTTTCGTAGCTCTCGGTCGCCTTTTGCACGGCGTAGGGCAAGCCTAAGCCCTGCTCGCGCTGCATTGTAAAGCCCTTAATCAGCCAGTTGAGAATGGCGCTTTTGTTTTCGGGCTTTGCAAATTCCGATTTGAGCGTTCTGTCCTGTTCGTCCTCGGAAAAATGCCGTTCAAAAGGGATTGTCACGATTCTGCCGCTGGAAAAGAGCGTCATATCGTTGACGACGGGCAGGTAGTTGGTATTGATGTAGAGCTTGAACTGCGGCTTGAAATCAAAGCTGTTTTCATGCAGAAAACGCGCGTTGAGGCTGTCGTTGCCGGTCATCGTTTTGAGCTTGGCGGCGTCGAGCGTTAAGCCCTTGCCGGGCTCGCTGATGTTGACAAACCGCACGCCTGCCAGCCTTGCGACGTCCTCGCTGGGAGAACCCGATTGACGGTTGAGGTTGGCGCTGATGGTCTCGGGACGCGAGGTGCAGCCGTAGTCGCCGAGCACGCCGAGCACGCTTTCGCACAGTGTACCCTTGCCGTTGCGCGTTGTCGCGCCGTAGAGAATGAACAGGCACTCGTACCGCGTATCGCCCGACAGACCGTAGCCCAGCGCCTTTTGCAGAAAGAGCGCCTTGCCCTCGTCGCCCTCGCAGATTTCGCCGACGAAATAGTCAAAGCGGCTGCACGCCGCCTCGGGATTGTAGATGACGTCGGCAATTTTGGTGAGCCTGTCCTCGGGCTGATGTTTTGTAAACTGCATGGTGTCAAGATGGAGGGTGCCGTTTTTGCAGTTGAAAACATAGGGGTTCAAATCGAACTCGCCGAGCGACACGGGATAAACGCCCTGCGCGTCTTTGAGAAAGGTGTCGCGGTTGTGGCGCTTTTGCCATCGCGCACAGAATTTGATGTAATCCGTCCGCTTGAACTCGCTCGGAATGGTCAAGGCGTAACTCATCAGCGCATTGGAAAGCTCCTTGAGCAGCTCCATCGCCCGTAAGTTGCCGACGTCCTGCCGCCATATGCCGCCCTCGTAGCAGTACCAGCACTTGCGCTCGGGCACATACCGCGCGATGTCCTTGAAGCAGTCCGCAAACAGCCGCCCTGCGCCGATATCGGTTTGGGGGTATTTGTCGTTTTGCTCGGGTTTTATTTCGTTCAGTTTCTTGACTAAATCACTCGAAAAGTCGTTTATGGCACTTGACCTGATAACAGGCGCATACGTTTCCGTACAGCCGCTGACAGCCTTTTTCAGCGTTTCCTCGCGGTAGTCTTTTCTCTCCCATTTCTCGCGATACAGCCCCGACTGACGGAAAATACGGTCTATTTGCGCACTATCGCCGCCGCACCAGAATGCGAGCATACTGCATAATGCGAGGTCGGCTTCGCTATGGCTGTTCGGGAAATTGCCGCTCCATAACGCGCGGAACTTTGCGCCGTTTTTGGCGTTCATCGCCTTTTCGATAATGTCGCTGTCGGACAGAGTACTCGGCGCTTGGGAGGGCTTGTCCGTTGGCTCGGCGACAGACTTTTTCATATAGTATGCGAGCACGGCTTTCAGCTCCGCTGCGCGCTCGGCAATCGGCACGTTGCGCAGGACGTTGCCGGTCAGCGTGACGTACTTGTTGGTGCTGCCCGATACGTAAATCTCTAAGCCGATTTGGTGGTTGTTGATGTAGTATTGCTGCTTGTCGTATGTAAAGCCGTCCGCCTTGAAGATAATTCGCACGCCCTCGCCTGACGGACTGTACTCGGTGTAGCTGTTCATCGCGTTGATGACGTCCAGCGCAAGCTCGCTGAGCCTGCCGTCCGCGACACAATGGTCGATGTCCACCGCGCAGTAGCCGTCGAATATGCCCAGTCCGATGCCGCTGTATTTGCCCACGGCGCGGATAGCGGAGTTGAAGTCGCAAAAGCATTGGCGGTCGGTTGATTTTGCCCTGTAGCCGCTTAAGCTGTACGGAATTTTCGAGAGCCTACCCTTCACCTTCTCGTACCGCCACAGGCAGAACAAGCCGTTTTGCTTTAGCTCCTCGGGTAAGTTTTGATAGTTGGTTGTCAAATTATCCCTCCCTTCCGCTTAAGTAGTCGAGCAGGCTGTCGAGGTTAATCAAATACTTCTTGCCTGCCTTGATTTTCGGCAGCACGCCGTCGAGCACCAGCCGGCGGATATGGTACTCTGTCACGGCGGTGTTCGCGTCAAGGCGCTTCATCTCCTCAGCCGCCTCGTGAACCGTTCTCATTCGCGGAATGTTTCTGTTTGTATTGATTTCTGTTGTCATAATTATCTTCTCCTTATCTTTTGTAATTGAAAGTACCCTCCACTTATAGGAATTTTTCGGGAAAAATTGCATATAAATGTGCAATTTCAGAGGAAGAAAATTCTTGCTTAAATGATTTTCAGCAATCTGCACAACCCGGGATAGCAAAAGTTGCCAAAATTCACAAACGATTATTTGCCCCTCTCACAGTTAGCTCACGGGAAGGGCGGATTTTTAACGGTTATTCTAAAAACTTTCTAAAGCTTTAGAACCTTGCACAAAAAATCATTGCTTGTTTTATGCAACTTAACAACAGAAAAATGGCATAAAAAATCCCACCGCAAAACGGGTGGGGATAACGCTGATAAACGTTAAGATTAGACGATATATCAAACATTCAACACCCATATGAAATGTGCTGGAGTTTAATATATAGAAAACTTACCGGTATGAGAGGTTGTTCGTTTGTAACTGACTACGAATATACAAGTCTATTTAACCTATTCTCAGCTGAAAACAATAATATACCGCTTTCATCTGCCGGTTATACTTATGATGACGGATTAAAGAAAATTGTCTCTGTAAATAATTGTGCTTACGAGCTTAATGACACATATATAAACCAGATTTTTTAAATATGGTCGAATATTTGATATCAAACCTAACACTTTCTAACGCTTTTCTAACACTTTTTTAACGCTGCATAATACAATAAAAATGCGTTAGGATTATTCAATGATTCTATACTTTGCATATCTTCCGCGATTAATCGGTTCAAGTTTTCCTGCATCTACTAAGCTTTTCAAAAGCCGATATGCATGATTCTCATTAACATGCAGTAATTGTATAACATCTGCTCTTGAAATAAATTCATTTTGTTTTGCCATACTGATAATCAGCTCAAGATAACGAGTTTCATCAATATCTCTCTGTCGTACATATCCAGCCTTGCCATAGTTTTCCTTATATACAACATGGGAAAGCATATAATACCTCCCTCGTGCGTTACCATATGCTTCAACAAGACCTATGGAAATAGATTTTTCAAGAACAGTTCTAACGATGGCTACTGATAAATTTGTATACTCTGATATTTGCTTAACATCTGACTTGGGCATTTCTCTCAACGTATTTAACACTAACAAAGTATTAACGGGGAGAGGTCTTCCTAATCTGTTTTGTTCATCAGCAACCAACTTTGCCATTTGGATATCAGGGGAACTTCTCGGAATAAACAGTGAAACCGTTGAAGAATTTGATAAAGAATAGTCAGGTAACAACCTGCCGTAAATTAGTGATCCCTCAAAAATACGATCAATTCCTCTTCCGGTTTTTTCTGCTAAGCCAACGCGTTTTAACGCATCTGCTAACAAAGGATTTCTCCCGTGAGGTTCAGCTGTAAGAAGATTATCAATCGTTATTCCTTCAATAAACCCACCGGGGTTTGCAATCGTAAGACCTTCATCTGTGATAGATACTCTTACTCTTCCCATCTTTGCATAATCGCGATGGCTAAATGCATTAACCAAAGCCTCTCTTATAGCGCGTTTATTAAAGTCTGGCGCGGGCATTCTGAATAAGCCCATCTCAATCTCTCTGTCTGGGTTCCACGCCTCTAAAAAGCCGTTCATTCGTTCAATAGAAGCAAGAATTGGTAAAGCAAAATCCTCATTAATACGCACCTGAGTTCCTTCTAGCACTTGAATAGATGCAGATGAAGTTGGAACGAAACGCTTAAGAGCAGCCTCTTTTCCTATTAATAATATTCCTACAACCGTAGGTATTAACTGTGAATTAAGTTCTTTAACTAATCCTAAAGCTTTATACAGTTCTTCGTCTGACAATTCTAAGAGTGATTTATCACCGTCATAAGCAAGAATTGTTCTTCTCAAACGATCTAATTCAACAGAATCGAAATCGTCAAGAGTGGCTTCAGCAATCATCATAGCTGAGTAGTCTAATAGACGCAGATCTGATAATCTTGTATTAAGTTCAGTAGGATACATCGGAATATTTTCCGGCTTGCCATCTGCTTTGATGCGTCGACGCAGAATTTTTCCTGATGCTGTTGCCACTATTCCGGTATATGATTTAGGAACTGAAATTTTCAGAACCGGCAATTCTTCCTCAATAATTTCACATCTCGTTGATATCGGGGGGATAGTGTGATTAGCAATAAAAGCGCTTAACGAAACAGGATTTTGATGTGCCTTGTTTAGTCCTGTTATTGTTCCATCATCTTCGACGCCTAAGTATAAATCACCACCATCTGTATTAGCGAAAGCTACCACAGCTTCAAAAATCTCTGAATCTGGATACTTAGATACGTCACTTTTAAACTCAACAGTTAAAGTTTCTCCATTAGGAATCATACGCATTTAATTCACCTCAATATTAATTTTAACACATCGGTGTGTTAGAAGTCAACAGTTTAACACTTGTTTTTGCGTGTTAAAAGCATTATACTTGATTATTCTATAAATAATATTAAAATAACGATACACCTATTTAAGCAATAAACGCTTTTCACTGCTGGATAATAGTATTTGATGTTTATTTGATGTTTATTAAAGATGGAGGTTGCGGAAAACTACAAACGACAGCAAAGCTGTATGCTCATAAAACCTGCGGTTATAATTGACGATAACCGTTTGAATTGCTCCTCAATACTGCCCGATACTGTTTGGTAAGGATGAGGTCACCGGTTCAAATCCGGTTATCAGCTCCAAGGAAAGAAGAGTAGTCACCAGACTGCTCTTCTTTCTTTTTACCGTAGCACAAGAGATGATAACCGGATTTGAAGGCGAGCGTGCCAAGGCGCAGGCGGAACGCCGAGCCGCAGGCAAAAACAGTCCTGAGGACTGTTTTTAGCGAGAGCTACGCGAACCTTTCCCACCCATCACGCCGCATAAAACGAGCTGAAACGCTTAGCGACAACAAACGCAGGTTATCAGCTCCATAGAAAAGAGGTACTCCACACGGAGTGCCTCTTTTTTACATCGGCTCAGAGCTTATAACCGGATTTGAGGTGACGAGAACGACCGCCGCCGGTGGCGGATGAAGGGAGTTCGAGGAAGCGCAGAAACAGGGAGCTCGAGAAAGCGACTTTAGGCGCGACGCTGAGCGACCATGTTTCAAACGGAGACTGTGCCGAGCGCAGCGAGGTAAAAACGTCACAGTGTGACGTTTCAGTTTGTCGAAAAACGATATTTTATAAAGAAAATGGCAAATTATTAGGTTATGCTGTAGGGGCGGACCCATGTGTCCGCCCGAGCTGCGTTTCCTATCTAACCATATCCGCCACGGAAACGTAGGACTTCCTGTCCCGGGCGCACACGCGGGTGCGCCCCTACGATTATGTCAAATGTTGTCCTGAACAAATCGCGTTTGGACTTTTTCGGGAAAAAGTGCATATAAATGTGCAATTTCAGAGGAAGAAAATTCCTGCCTAATCAAATTTCGGCGTTTTGCGCAAAAACAGGAATTATCTTTTGTACGATATAACAACAGAAAATGGCATAAAAAAAGCCCTGCCGACAATTCGACAGGACTTTTTCGGTTAATTATCTCCCCTACTCCTTTTCGCCTTCGAGGTCGTTTATTCGATGATTGGCGACCTTGATTTTTTCGTCGAGCAGGTTGATGGATTCCTCCGCCTTGAACATTCGCTCGATTAGGTTGTTGTGCTTATCGACCTTTTTTTCAAGCTGTTCAATGCGGTAGTTGCTGAGCTTGCTCGTCGCCAAAATTCCTCCCAGCGTTCCGCCGAGAGTTCCGATCAGGCTGAGCAAGGCTACGATTACGGTTTCTGACACATCGCGCCTCCTTTGCGCGGAATTTCCCCCTATATCAATTATAGAACATTTATTCGATTTTGGCAAGCGCCTGCCGTATTTTTCTTGATTTATACTGCTCTTGATGATATACTTAACTCAGCAAACTTACGGAGTGAAAATTATGGAATTCAAGCCGATAGCGTTTTTGCACAACGATTTTCCGACGAAGTTCGGCCTGCCGAGGCAGAGCGGAATGGCGGACAGCCTTGTGTCGCGCGTGGTGATGGAAAAGGAATATCAAAATCCCGAGGCGTTCCGCGGAATTGAGGAATTTGAATATTTATGGCTGTTGGCGGTTTTTGAGCCTTTAGGGAACAGAAGCTGGTCGCCGACGGTACGTCCGCCGAAGCTCGGCGGCAACAAGCGTATGGGCGTTTTTGCCACGCGCTCACCGAACCGCCCGAACCCGATCGCGCTGACGCGCGTCAGGCTTTTGTCGGTTGAGTGCGGCTGCGCCGAGGGAACTGTACTCACGGTTTCGGGAGCGGATTTGATGGACGGCACGGCGATACTCGACATCAAGCCGTACCTGCCGTTTGCCGACAGCGTTCCAAACGCCGCGACGGGCGCTTACGGAATAGACAAGCAGGCTCTGCTCGAGGTTGAAATCCCCGACGATATCCAAGCTCTCTTTAACGACGGACAAATCGCCGCGCTTAAGGAAGCGCTTGCGTTTGACCCGCGCCCGGGCTACAAGGGAGATGACGAGCGGATTTTCGGCTTTTGCTACGGCGGATACGACATTAAATTTAAGGTAAATAACGGCTTGCTGACGGTGGTCGGCGCAGAGCCGCTGAAAGACAATGAATAAATTATACTATTGTAGGGTTCGGTCACGACCGAACCCTACGTTTTTGCTTAATTAAATTGTGTTACTTTACAACTATTGCCTGCTTGAACATCTGCTCGTAGCGCTTCTTTACCAAATCCTTTTTGAAACAGGAAATCGTGCCGGCGGTGGAGTCGCCAAAGTAATAATTTTCTTTGTCGTAGCCTGCGAGCACAAGGCAGTGCTCGTGCATATACCAAGAGAATTTGTCACCGATTTTCGTCTTTGCGTTTTCGTCTACGTAGTTGACCGTCCATGTGTGGTAGACGTAGGGCTCCTGCATATAGGTCGTCGCCCAAATCATAACGGGTACGCCCTTTGAAACGTACTGCTCAACCAAATCATCGAGCTCGACATTCTCCAGCGCGTACGCCTTTAGGTTTGATTTTTGGTCTTTCAAATACTCGTTCATACTCTTTGCCATTGACGGCGCGTACACGCCCCATCCGGCGTAAGCCGTGCCTGCGAACGCACTGTACATATCCGGACCTTCGCCGTCCAAGCCGTCCTCGGTCAGGTAAACGTACTGACAGTTGAGGTAGCTGTCGGCAATTGTATGCTCGTCCAAGTCAAAGCCGAGGGAGTTCAGCAGCATTGTGCAGGCGTAGGTTTCGCAGCCTGCCTTAAGGTCGTCCATCGCGATCGCCTTTACGCTGTTTATCATATAGCTTTCGGGGATAGTGTTCTCCTGCACGGCAGGCTCGGTCGGCTCGGGCTCGGCAGGTCGTGAATTTGCCGGAGAAATACAGGCAGCAATAATGCTGAGCGCAATTATCAAACCTGCGAGCACGGAGAGTACCGCAAGCTTTCTCTTTTTTACGCGCGTAAGCCTAAAGTTTTTCAGGGATTTTGCGTAACGCTTTATTTCCTGCAATTTCCGTTTAATCATTTTATCCCACTTTTGTCACGGTGTAATTTTCGTTTTCTGTATCCAAGCAAATCACGGCTTTAACAACGTCTTCGGCGGTTTTTGATTTGCCGTTAAGCTCGGTGTAGCCGTAGAACACAAGTCTGCTGCCCGAGAAAAAGGCGTCGCGGCTGAGCTCGACGGTTCTGAAATATTTTTTGGTGTTGTTTGAGTAAACAACAACGAGCTTGTTGAAGGTTTCGTCTTTTTTATTGACCGAGAAATACACCGATGAAATCTCGGTTTTGTCGCCCTCGGCGACGTCGGGATCTATTGAAGAAGCGTTGCTCTCAAAGTAGCTCTTTACCGCGTCGAGGTTGTTCTTCGCGCTGTCGGCGGAGAGCGCCTCGGGCTGAACCACGGTATATTCAACGGGCTCGCCCGTCAGCAAAATTCCCTTTTGCTCGGCAGAGCGGTTGTCGGCGGCGTAGCTGAGCTCTACGGTATCGCCCTCTTTGAGGTCGCCTGTCTTTGAAAACTCAAAGAAAATCGAGGTGAGGTAGCTGCCCTTTGAATCGTAAACGCGAACCGACGACTCGTAAAAGCTTCCGTTTTCAAGCGTATAATCACCGATTTTTGTCTTGAATTTGTCCACTCCGGCGGTGATTTTTCCGTCGACCGGCACGCTGACAATCAGGTTGTTCTCCTTGATATAGTCGAGGGCGTTGACCTCGGCAGGCTTTTTGAGCTCGAGCTTTTGCTTTTCGACGTAATCGGCAAGCTTAAGCTCATAGGTCTTTTCGCTTTTGTCGATTATCATTCCGACGGTTTTTTCCTCACGCGCAATGGCGTTTTTAGCCTCGGGATCGTCAGGCCAGCTCAGCTTGACGTTCAGCACGTCGTCCTTTCCGAGACCGTCAAAGCGCACAAAGTTTGTGCCTGTGCCGCTGCCTGAGCCTTCCTTGACAGAATATTCAAGGTTTGCAAAGCTCAAGAGCCTGTCAACTGCTCCCGAGAGCACAACCTCGTCGGTATCTTCCTTTTCAAAATCCTTCATAAAGGCGGTACGGTCGAGCGTTATCGAGCCCGTAAGGTTGCCGTTGTACTGGGTTTCGCCGTCGAAGGTTACGGTTAAGTATTTAACGACGTCGGTCTTGGGCGCTGCCGCAGGAACGATCACCGTAAACATCAGCACCAAAATCAGCGCAATAAGCAAAACTGCCGCCGCTGACGCGGTGATAATCACCTTTGCCTTTTTGGGAAGGTTTTTTATTCTTTCAATTATACCTCTCATATTATCTCCTCATTACCTATCTATCCACTGTATATTGTACTGATTTTGCTGAAAAAGTCAAGTATTTTGCGCGTGACAGGCAAAACAAAGGGGAGCTGTGCATTTAAGCTTGTACAGCTCCCTTTGATTTATACGTTATTTTATCAGTCCCTCGAGCGTGTGGAACAGAGCGTCGGGCTCGACGGGCTTGCTGAGGTGGGCGTTCAAGCCTGCCTGCATACTGCGTTGAACGTCCTCGTCAAAGGCGTTCGCCGTCAGCGCGATTATCGGAACCGACGACGCGCCGGGCTTGTCCATTGAGCGGATAGCCCTTGTTGCCTCCAGTCCGTCCATCTCGGGCATACGCATATCCATAAGAATCGCGTCGTAGTAACCCGGCTCGTGACCTGCAAACATATTGACGGCTTCAAGTCCGTTCTTTGCACGCTCGGCAACCATCCCGCGCATAGAGAGAACCATCATCATAATTTCGGCGTTGACGTCCATATCCTCAGCGAGCAAAATCCTTTTGCCCTTCAGGCTTGCGGTTTTCTTAATCAGCTGAGCGTTTTTCTTTTTTAACGCCTCTTTGAACTTATCCATTACCGTCGCTGCAAACAACGGCTTTGAAACAAAGGAATCCACACCTGCCGCGGCTGCCTCGTCGATAACATCGTCCCAGCCGTAGGAGGTCAGAATTATAACCGGCGTTTCGCTTCCGACAACCTCCCTGATACGTCGTGTAGTCTCAATGCCGTCAAGCTCCGGCATTTTCAGGTCAACCAAAATCAGGTTGTACGGCTCGCGTCTGGCGTAACGCACCTTTGCCATTTCGATGCCCTCGGCTCCGCTTTGAGCGGTCTCGCAGCTTACGCCTACCTGTCCCAAAACAACGCCGGCGTGCTCGCAGGCGATAGGATCGTCGTCGATAACCAGTACGCACATATCCTTGGGGCTGATAACTTCGCCGTTATCGCTGCCGACGCGGTCGGAATCGAGCAAGGTCACGGTGACAACAAAGGTTGTTCCCTTGCCTTTTTCGCTCTCAACCTCAATGTCGCCGTTCATCATCCCGACAATGCTCTTTGTAATCGGCATTCCGAGTCCGGTGCTGCCGTATTTGCTTGTTGAGGACGCGTCCTCCTGCGAAAAGGCGTCGAATATCTTAGGCAAAAATTCCTTGCTCATACCTACGCCCGTGTCTGAGATTATAAAGCGGAGAGTCGATTTTCCGTGGTATCTGGCGACCGCCTCTACCGTCATGGTAACGCTGCCGCCCTCGGGCGTGAACTTTACAGCGTTTCCGAGAATATTAATCATCACCTGACGCAGTTTCATATCGTCGCCGATGTAATAATCCCTGATATCGCCGCGAATATGACAGTCATAATGCAAGCCCTTGTCGCGGCACTGACCTCCGGCGATGGTGTTGACCTGTGCGAGCGTGTTCGCAAACGAGAACTCCTCGCTTTTTATTGTCATTCTGCCCGACTCAATACGGCTCATATCCAAAATGTCGTTTATGATACCAAGCAGATGATGAGCGGAGGTTTTTATTTTTTCAAGATGCTCCCTTGTTGTGTCGGAAATTCCCGGGTCGGACAGCGCGATGTTGTCGAGACCGATAATCGCGTTCATCGGGGTGCGGATTTCGTGGCTCATATTCGATAAAAATACCGTCTTTGCCTTGTTGGCGTTTTGAGCCTCGGTAAGCGCGTTTGAGAGCGCCTCCTTTTGCTCCATCTCCTTGCGGACATTTGCTGTTACCTCGCTGTGGTAACCTCTGAGCACCTGCTTTTTGTCCGTTCCCGTATTCATTGTTCCGCCGCAGCGGACATATATTATTCCCTTTTGGGGATGACACCAGCGGTAGGTGTTCTCCGACAGCTTTCCGCGCAGCATTTCATCAACACTGTTGTGTACCGACTCCAAGTCCTCGGGACAAATCCGCGAATACCACGCATCGTAAACCTCATTCGGAGAAAGCTCCTTGCCGCTGATTCCCAAAAGCTCGAGCATCTTGACGTTGCCGGTCATCTCGGGGGCTTTGCCGTCCTCCAAAAATATGTGCCAAACGCCGAAGCCCGCGTTTGCGAGAATTTTATCGGTTTCCTCTAAAGCGTCCATACTGCGGGCAAGCTCCCTGGTCTTTTCTTCAAGGGCGATTCTCGCCGCCTCCTGCTCGCGCATTCTTGCCTTTGCGGTCTTTGCGCCGCGCAGCAAAAGAATTATTATCAAAGCGGCTACCGCGAATATAATCGCGCCGAACAGCCAGAAGTAGTCTATCAGCAAGTCGGCAACGGTGTATTTGTGGAGCTCATCGGTATAGTGGTATGCGCGGCTCCTGGCGTAGTCGTCTCCGATTACATTGATTCCGCGGTTAATTAGCTTTAGCAGCCCCTCGTTGCCGATTTTTATACCGAAGTAACGCGCGTCGTCAATTCCGAGCGGATACATACTCAGGTCGCTGTACTTTCGGTTTTTCAGGATTTCATACGCGCGAAGTCCGTTAAGCGTAGTCAAATCCGCCTCTCCGCGAAGAACCGCCTCAAGGCAGGCGTCTATTGAAGGATAAAGCTTAACCTCTGCCTGCGGATAATTTGTCTTGACAAAATACCGCTGCATACTGTTGTTTTCGTTAACGGCAAATACAGCGTCGCTGTTTTCGTTAAGAGTTCCCTTGTAGACAAGCTCTGTAGGGGAGGAGGCTACGGTGTTTGTCTGGTAGATTCCGCTCTCCTCGGAATAGTACAAATCGCCGCCCACCGGAAACGCCATATCGACGTCTCCGTTGTTGACGGCTACAACCATATCGTCGTAGTTTTCGTAGCCCTTATAGCTTATTTCTACCCCGGTTATTCCGAGGCTTTCAAACATCTTCGGCAGTATATCCTTGACGATACCCGTCACCTGTCCGTCTTTTGTGCGGTCGCAGTAGGGTAGGTAGTCGAGCAGGTATCCCACCTCAACCTTGTTGTGGGTTTCAAGCCAATTCTTTTCCGCAGCAGAAAAAGCCCTGCTCATCATACTTACGGAGTAGTATTTGGAATTCAACGCACTGAGATAATTCGGCTCCTCAGCGGCGAGCATGGTCTGGGCTGTATTGAGCTCTTTTAAAAGCTGCGGCTGCTTTGCGCTGACGCAAAGATAATAATCGGACGAACCGATTGTGCATAGCACCTCTGTTTTATCTCTGCCGAGCGTTCCGTCGCCCTCAACCGCCATAACATCAGCGGCGCGGTTATCAAACGCATTAAACAGTTTTTCATAATCCGCAAACTTCACGACCTCCGCTTTGATATGATGACTGTCTAAAAATTTGTTGAGAACATCGACTATCGCGCTGTCAAGAACGGCGATTTTCTTTCCGTTCAGCGTAGACGGTTCGGCTGTGATGCCGTCGTCGTCGGCATGCTTTACAAGGTTGTATGTTTCGTGTCCCATAGCGTTGTCGGGATACAGGATTTTTTCCGCGCGTTCTTCCTTCCACGCAAGTCCCGCGAGCATATCAACCTCTCCGTCAAGGAGCTTTTGGTACAAGTCAGCGTACTCGCCGTAAACATATTCGTATTTCCAGCCGGTATACTCGGACAGCTTGCGGTAATACTCATAGGCGTAGCCGTTCTTTACCGCGTTGTCGCGCGCACCCTCCTGAAAAATCTCGTTCTCATAATAGCCGACCTTGACGACCTGAGCCTTCACGTTCTCCGCCGATGCCGAAACCGCTCCCGCGGAAAGAACAAAAACAAGCGACAGCAAAAGCGCAAGCGCCGGTTTGAGCTTAAATTTGGTTTTGCATTTTTTCACCGAAAAACCTCCCGGATAACTTTTTGGGATTTTAAAATTCCAATCCCAAGCCGTGAAAATAATATATATATATTATACTTTATTGACAAAAAAGGCAATAGGGCAGACAAAAATTAAAAAATTTCAATTTATATATTGTATTTTACCGCCATAATAGTATATAATTGTATCATCAAACGAAAGGAGACAACCAATGGAAGAAAAGAAAAAGAACCCAACCCTCCGCTGGAAAATCATTTCAGGCGTACTGGCGGTCGCGTTGATTACTGTATCATGTTTTTACGCCTTCGGTGTGGGCAAGCCTGCCTGCACAAACGCAACAAACACTCAGTCGTCGGTGACTGAGACCGTTGCCGCGACAGACGCTGCCAAGACAGACGACGCGCTTTCGCTCTGGACAGACAGCGCTCCGCTCAAAAAGCAGCTTACCGACTTTATGAAGTCAATCACCGCCGAGGGCTCGAACGACTTTATCCCTGTTAAAGACCGTATCGCGGTGTTTGATATGGACGGAACGCTCTGCTGCGAGACCGACCCCGGTTACTTCGACCACAAGCTCCTCTACTACCGCGTGACCGAGGATCCCGATTACAAGGACAAGGCAAGCGCTGAGGAAAAGGCAGTTTGCGAGAAAATCAAGACCTACTTTGAAACGGGCGAGTACCCCAAGGGACTTGACGTTGAGCACGGCAAGGCTGTTGCTACGGCGTTTAAGGGAATGACTCCCGAGGAGTTTGACGCTTACGTTAAGAAGTACAAGGAACAGCCGACAATCGGCTACAACAATATGAAGTACGGCGAGGCGTTCTACAAGCCCATGCTTCAGGTGGTTGACTATTTGCAGGCGAACGACTTTAAGGTTTATGTAGTCAGCGGAACCGACAGACTTATCACACGCGGACTCTGCGACGGTGTTCTCGACATTCCGCCGAGCCAGATGATAGGCTCAGACGAAAGCTTTGTCGCGACAAATCAGGGCGACAAGGACGGCCTTGACTACACCTTTACAAAGGACGACAAGGTTATTACAGGCGGCGAGTTCATAATTAAGAACCTCAAGATGAACAAGGTCAGCGTTATCGAGCGCGAAATCGGCCAGCAGCCGGTGCTCTGCTTCGGCAACAGCTCAGGCGACGGCGCTATGGCAAACTTCACCATCACAAACAACAAGTATCAGAGCGGCGCTTATCTGCTCTGCTGCGATGACCTCGAGCGCGAGAACGGCAATCAGAAGAAGGCCGACTCTATGCGCGAGAGCTGTGAGAAAAACGGCTGGACGGCTGTTTCGATGAAGGACGACTGGAAAACGATCTACGGCGACAACGTTACAAGAAAAGCCGCGTAAAGCTTCATAAAAACAAAAATTGTAGGGTTCGGTCAAGACCGAACCCTACATTTTATTTGCATTAATTTAAATTTCACTTTTCGGGTTGGACACTTTAGAGCCAACCCGTTTTTTGCGCTTATTACAATTTATCGTCGTAATGCGCGCGTTCGCCGCCGATGTATTTCGGTCTGGTTCTGGCGGCGAGCAAAATCGCGTTGCCGATATGGTCAATGCTCAGCCTTACCGGAACTGCCACCCTTTTGAGGTGCATACCGATAAGCGTTCCGCCGATATCCATTCCGGCGTCGGCTTTAATTTCCTCAAGAGCGACGGGGTTTTTGAAGGTCTTGTACGCGGTCGTCGCGAACGAACCGCCTGCCTTGGGCTGAGGCACTACGTTTACGATCTCGGCGTTCGGCACGGCGTCGCGCTCAACAATAATCGCGCGGTTGAGGTGCTCGCAGCACTGGGCGGCGAGGTACACTCCGCAATCGTTAAGCGCCTCGTAAATTCCCTTGAACACCGCCTCGGCGGTCTCCAAGCTTGAATTGTGTCCGATAACTCCGCCGGCAACCTCGCTCGACGAGCAGCCGATTACCATTATGTCTCCGGGCTTAAGATTTGCCTTTACGCAAAGCTCCGTCGCGGCGAGCCTAGCCTGGTCAAACAGTTCTCTGTTCATAAAATCATCTCCGATTTTTGTTATGTAAATAGTATAACACAAAAAGTTTTAAAAATAAATACCGGTTTATTGCATAAAACACTGCAATTTTTCCGTTTTTGGGCTTATAAGTGGAGGGAGGTGAATGTCATTATTCGGGTTTCGGCATAAAATGTATTAGCGCTGACAAGCGCAGATTTTAAAATTACAGCAAACCCGAATACGGTTTTATGAAAGAAAAGGCTATTAAATGGTTAAAGGCTGCGGGAATTCGTGCCCTTAAAACAGCCGCCCAGACTGCGGCGGCGATTATCGGCACGGCGGTGCTGTTTGACGAGGTCAACTGGGCGGCGGTAGGCTCTGCTTCACTTTTGGCGGCGGCGCTGTCGCTTTTGACCTCGCTCGGCGGACTTCCCGAGCTTGAAAAGAAAGATTAAATCAAGGAGGTACTATGGGTTTATCAGGAAAAAAGGGCGTTGACATTTCCTCGCTGAACGGAAATGTCAGCATTGAAAAAATCAAAAACGCCGGTTATGACTTTGTTATGATCAGGTGCGGCTACGGCTCGGACTTGACGGTTCAGGACGACAACCAGTTTGAAAATAATGTCAAAAAATGCGAGGCGGCAGGCGTTCCGTGGGGAGCATACCTGTACTCCTACGCGCTGAATATTGAGGACGCCGTGAGCGAGGCAAGGCACGTTATCAGGCTGTTAAAGGGCAAAAAGCCCACAATGCCCGTCGCGTTTGATATGGAGGACGCCGACGGCTACAAGCGCCGCAACGGTATGCCGTCCGACAAAATGCTCGTTGACATCTGCAAGCGGTTTTTGGCGGAGCTTAAGCGCGTGGGATATTACCCGATGCTCTACGCATCGCTGAGCTGGCTCAACAATCAGCTAAACGACCCGGGCCTGCTTAACGCCTACGACGTATGGGTGGCGCAGTGGAACTCCACCTGCGACTACCGCGGCAATTACGGACTGTGGCAGTACGGCGGCGAGACGAACTTTTTGGAGAGCAACAGCATATCGGGCGTCGGCGTAATCGACAAGGACAAGTGCTACAAGGACTACCCGACGATTATCAAAAACGGCGGCTATAACGGCTGGAAAAAGCAAAGCGGAAAGGTGCTTGACGAAACGGGCTATAAAATGCTCGACCGCGGCACGGGAGTTTTGGCGCTAAAGGAAATGCTCCTGCTTGCGCGTCAGCTCAAAATCACCAATCAGGGTATGGACGAGAACGGTGTGTTTGGCGACGGCACGCAGATCGCCGTTAATCAGGTGCTCAAAAAGGGCGGTTATGTTCAAAACGGTATCGCCGGCGACAACTTTATAAAATATCTCGCGAAGCTTATCAGAGAAAAAGCAAAGTAAATTCTTGCTAAGCCGCCCTGCGTATGGTATAATAACCGTAAAATTACGGTTATTATAGAAATATATTTGCCCGCCCGGTTTGTCGCTGCGCGACAACGGGCGATGGCTGATTTTACCATAAACTCCAAAGGACTTTATGGTAAAATAACCGTAAAATTACGGTTATTACAGAAATATATTTGCCCGCCCGGTTTGTCGCTGCGCGACAACGGGCGATGGCTGATTTTACCATAAACTCCAAAGGACTTTATGGTAAAATGATACCATCACAGGGCGGAGGTTTTTATTATGTTCAGAAAAATGCGGAGATTTAAACAGCAAATCAGCGACGAAAAATGCGTTGAGATTTTAACAAACGAGCCGCGCGGAGTTCTTGCGCTTTACGGAGAGAACGGCTACCCCTACGCTCTGCCGCTCGACCATCTTTACGACGACGGCAAGCTGTACTTTCACTGCGCCGCCGAGGGGCATAAGATTGACGCGATCAAGGCAAATCCGCACGCCTCGTACTGCGTTATGGACGAGGGTTTCAGAAAAGAAAACGAATGGGCGCTGAACATTAACAGCGTGATTGTTTTCGGCAAAATTTCCTTTGTCACGGACACGGATGAAAAAGTGAGAATTCTCCGCCTGCTCGGAAACAAATACAATCCCGATCCGCAGGATGTTGAGCGCGAAATTGAAAAATTTCTGCAAAGGGTTTGCATACTCGAGCTGAGCATTGACCATATGACCGGCAAGCTCGTTAACGAATCGTGAGGGAATAATTATGTTAAATATCAGGCGCTTTTTTAACATTCTCAAACGCACAGGTCTGCTGCATATGTTCACCGGGTTTATAATTTGTTACTTCGCCGCGGCGCTGGTGCTGTTTTTGGTTGAGCCGCAGGTGACAAGCTACGCGGACGGACTTTGGTTTTGCTTTGTAGCGTTTTCGACAATTGGCTTCGGCGACATCACCGCCGTCACGCTAACAGGCAGGATTACCGTAATTTTAATCACAATTTACGCAATGGTAGTGCTCGCGATGATACCCGGCGTTGTGGTAAGCTACTATACGGAATATCTAAAGGCGAAGGAGAACGAGACAATCTCAACCTTCCTCGAAAAGCTCGAGCGGCTGCCGGAGCTTTCCAAAGAGGAGCTTGCGGAAATATCGAAAAAAGTTAAACGGTTCAATAACAAAAGATAAAACAAACCGCTGTAATTAAGCGACAGGCTTAAATTACAGCGGTGTTTTTATGTATATTAATTTTGCGCCTCGGCGGTTTCTACCGAGTATTCAGTCACGTTCAAAACCGTCTCGCCGTCAATTTGCAGGGCAACCGGACGGTCGAATTTTACGGTCACGTTCTTGCCCTTGAAGATTTTTACGATTTTCTCCTTTTTAACGTGCTCGCCCTTGAAGATTGTCGGGAAGGCGATGAGCGTTCCGAGCTTGCCCTTGCCGAACATCACCATTGTTGTAACGGTGCGCTCGGGGTTCAGTCTGTCCTGACCGGGAGTCGCCATCATTCCGCCGCCGTAAAACCTGCCGTTCATCGTCGGCGCGAGCCAGACCTTTTCGTACTTATGGGTAACGCCGTCCACGGTAATTTCGGCGTTTGTGGGCTTGTAGTGGAACAGAAGTCCCTGAATAGCGATTGAGGTGTAGTTGATTTCCTTGGTTATGTCGCTCGAACGCTGACGGTCGCCTTCCTCGCAGCAGTAGCCGTCAATTCCGTAGCCTATGCCGTTGACAAAAAGTCTTTTCATACCGTTAACCTTAACCGTCGGAAGGTTGACAATGTATTTATTAATCTCAACAGGGCCGTCCTCGGCGGTTTTTCCGAGGTCGTTAAAGAAGTCGTTGCCCGTGCCGGTGGGGTAAAAATAAACCTTTTTGCTGTTGTCAAAGCCTGCGTCATTTGCGTCGTTCACAAAGTGGTTGAGCGTGCCGTCGCCGCCGCAAATGCAGATTTCATCGTCAGGCTGCAGCTTGCTGAAAAACTCCTTGTAGTCGTCAATCGAGAATACATCCACAAAAACAAGGTCTTTGTCCTTCCAGATATCCCCGACCTTTCGGGCTGTTCCGCCGTCCTTGCCGTTGTTCGATTTGTTGTTATAAAGCACGTAGGTTTTCATCATTACACCCCTTCTAACTCCTTAAGTCTTTTGGTCATCATCTCCGCCGCCATATCACCGAGCTCGTTTGTTTTGAACGACTTTACGGTTTCAACCGGAATAACTCCGACCACGTCCATATTAACTACGCTTTTGTGAAGCGGAAAATTCTTTTGAATTTCAAACGTTCCCTTGACGGTCATAACCACCACGGGGACATTCGCCTTTTGCGCGATTTTGAACATCGCGTTGTGGAACGGCAAAAGCCCCTTGCCGTAGTTGCGCGTACCCTCGGGATAAACCGCGACGCTCGCGACATCGTCGGTAATCAGCTTTGACGCGCGCTTAACGGTTTTGATCGCGTTGCGCGGATTATCGCGGTCAATCGGCATAAAGCAGCAGCGGTGGATTATCCTGCCGTAGATGGGAACCTTGAAGTTTTCCGGCTTTGAGATAAACGACAGATTTTCCTTTGCGAAGATATGCCACGAAAGTATCGGATCGAACTTTGAGCGGTGGTTGCAGACGAGCAAAAACCTGCCCTTGGGCAAATTTTCTTTACCCGTAACCTTGATGTGAATTCTTATCAGCTTAACCGCAACCGCCGTTGAGCTGTTGAGCAGCCATCGGAAATATTTGCTGTCGCGGTCATACTCCCTGTTCATATCTACAAAGAGCGAGCTGACGGCGATCAACAAAAAGTACGCCGCAAAAAGCGCGACAATACCCAGCAACACCCAGAGTATTATAATTAAAACTATCATCATATACACTCACTTTACAATTATACAGGCGACAAAACAAAAATATCACGCCTAAATTTTATTATAATCACATTTCGACAAAAAAGCAATATTTTTGCGAAAGAAAAACCCGGACGATTGTCCGGGCTGCTTTCGCGATTATTATATTTTACTTTTTCTCAGCGACAACATCGCGGATAACCTTTGCGATGTGGGGCTGGGTGAGTCCGAATTTATCGAGAAGCTCCCAAGCCGGGCCGCTGAATCCGAAGGTGTCCTGAACGCCGATTTTCGTCACCTTAACGGGGCACTCCTCGGCAACAACCTGACATACCGCGTCAGCGAGGCCGCCTACAACGTTATGCTCCTCAACGGTGATAATTCTGCCGGTCTCCTTGGCCGCCTTGGTGATAATCTCGCGGTCGATCGGCTTGATTGTATGGATGTTGATAAGCCTTGCGTTAATGCCCTCTGCCTCGAGCTCCTTAACCGCCTTGAGCGCCTCGTTAACAACAAGGCCTGTCGCGATTACGGTAACGTCGTTGCCCTCGTGAAGGGTAATACCCTTGCCGAGCTCAAAGCTGTAGGTCTCGGGATCGTTGAAGCTGTCGATTGCAAGTCTGCCGAGTCTGATGTAAACAGGGCCGTTGTACTCGATAGCCGCCTTTGTAGCCGCCTTCATCTCCCAGTGGTCGGCAGGGTTGAGAACTACCATACCCGGGATCGCGCGCATAATGCCCATATCCTCAACGCACTGGTGAGTCGCGCCGTCCTCGCCGGTAGAGATACCTGCGTGGCTGCCTGCGATTTTAACGTTGAGCTCGGGGTAAGCAACCGAGTTGCGGATTTGCTCAAAGGCTCTGCCTGTTGCGAACATAGCGAACGAAGCCGCTACGGGGATCTTACCTGCCGCAGCCATACCTGCCGCAACGCCGATCATATTGCCCTCGGCGATACCGCAGTCAAAAAATCTGTCGGCGTATTCCTTTTGGAAAATGCTTGTCTTTGTGGCAGCCGCCAAGTCGGCGTCGAACACCACGATATCTTTACTATCCTTAGCGAGCTCGCAGAGCGCTTCACCGAAGCTCTCCCTTGTCGCCTTCTTAATTATCTCAGCCATCAGCACTCGCCCTCCAGTTCCTTAATCTGAGCCTCAAGCTCGGCGGTAGCGGCTTCATACTGCTCCTTGTTGGGAGCAACGCCGTGCCAGCCGACCTGATTTTCCATAAACGACACGCCCTTGCCCTTTACGGTCTTTGCAAGGATCGCCGTGGGCTTGCCCTTGACGGTTCTCGCCTTGTCGAGAGCGGACTTGATCTGCTCAAAGTCGTGGCCGTCAATCTTGATTACCTCAAAGCCGAATGCTTCAAACTTTTTGTCGAGCGGTTCAATACCCGCTACGTCCTCAACAGCGCCGTCGATCTGCAGGCCGTTCTGGTCTACAAAGAGCACAAGGTTGTCGAGCTTGTTGTGAGCGGCGAACATTGCCGCCTCCCAAACCTGGCCTTCCTCAACCTCGCCGTCTCCGAGGACTGTATATACGCGATAGTCTTTGTTGTCAAGCTTTCCTGCGAGCGCCATTCCACAAGCCGCGGAAACGCCCTGTCCGAGCGAGCCGGTGCTCATATCAATGCCCGGAGTGCCCTTCATATCGGGGTGTCCCTGGAGCATTGCGCCAACGTGACGGAGCCTTGTGAGCTCGTCCCAGTCAAAGTAGCCCTTGAGCGCCAATACGGCGTAAAGGCTGGGGCAGCAGTGTCCCTTTGACAGAACAAAACGGTCTCTGTCCTCCCACTGCGGATTCTTAGGATCAACCCTCATCTCCTTGTAATAGAGGTAGGTGAAGATGTCCGCCGCGGAGAGCGAGCCGCCCGGGTGACCTGATTTTGCGTGATAAGTGCCGAGGATTGCTCCCTGTCTTGCTTTTGCGGCAAGAATTTTCAGCTGCTTGATTTCTGAACTATCCATAAAAAACCATCCTTTCCGCGCGTTTTTAAGCCCGGCGGTTATTATCCCCTCACGCGCCGGCTGTTTTTGCGACAATTTTCGCAATACAAAACGCACGTAGCTAAATATATTATACACCATAATGTTAAAAATTCAACAAATGTTTTGCGATTATTTGATGATAATCGAAAATTGTTGTAAAATACCTAATAACATCCTTGAAACATTTGAGATTTGTGGTATAATTTTTATATGATAACATTCAAATAGCTAACTGCGGAGGTTGTTTTATGCTTCTTACAGCCGATGTCGGCAATACAAATATTAAGCTCGGTTTATTCGACGGCGAGGAACTCAGGCACAAGATGAGATTTTCGACCGATACACGAAAAACCAGCGACGAATTTGCCGTTGTTTTGCACTCGTTTTTTCAGGTTTACGGAATTGACGTAAACCTTATTAACGCATCCATAATCAGCTCGGTTGTACCCAAGGTAACCCAGCCTTTAAAAGACGCGATAAAAATTGTCACCGGAGTTAAAAGCTACGTTGTAGGCCCCGGACTTAAAACCGGAATGGATTTGAAAATCGACCGCCCCGAAACCCTCGGCGGCGACATCGTATGCGGCTGCGTAGGCGCTTTCAAAAAGTACGGCGGCCCGTTGATTATGATTTTTATGGGCACTGCGACGGTTATTGCGTACGTTGACGAAAACTTCGCCTATCACGGCGGCGTTATCGCCCCGGGCGTTGGAATTTCGCTCGACGCGCTTACCCAAAGCGGAGCACTGCTGCCGTCGGTTGATTTGCTCGCGCCGAAAAACGTGATTTGCACCAACACCGTAGACTGTATCCGCTCAGCGGTGACCTACGGCAACGCCTGTATGCTCGACGGACTGATTGACAAGTTCTGCGAGGAAAAGGGTAAGGAGTGCAAAATTATCGCTACAGGCGGACTTGCGGAAAAGATTATATGCAGCTGCCGCCATGAGATCACCTACGACGAGAACATCATCCTCGACGGATTGTACAACATCTATCAAAAAAACAATAAAAACAGATACAAATAAGGCTTTGCCTTTTTGTAAATAAATTTGCGTTTCACCTGCGGAAAATGAGCAGGGAAACAGCAGGAGGTTTTTTTAATGACAAAAGCAAAAAACACACAGCAGAGCAAGACGTTTAAGCTTGTGGGACTGGCAATTCTGACAGCAATTATCGTTGTGCTGCAGGTAATTACGACCTACTTCCCCACCAAGCCCTTCGCCATTACGCTAGCGTTAATTCCCATTGTAATCGGCGCGGCACTGTTCGGCAAAGGCGCAGGTGCTTACCTCGGCGCGGTATTCAGCGTTGTTGTAATCATTATGTGCGTTATCGGCGCTGACGCAGGCGGTGCGATGGTATGGAACGCAAATCCGTTTATGTGCGTTGTGCTCTGTATGTTAAAGGGCTCGCTTGCGGGCTTTGTGGCAGGTTTGGTTTACAACGCGCTGAGCAAAAAGAACCAAATCCTCGGAGCGGTTGCGGCTGCGTTCTGCGCTCCGATTGTTAACACAGGCATTTTCATTATCGGTCTGCTCCTCTTCTTCAGAGAAACCCTACAGGTATGGGCAGGAGATACCGACATTCTTTTCTTCGCGGTTATCGGACTTACCGGAATCAACTTCCTCGTTGAGCTCGGCGTTAATATGGTTTTGGCTCCCGTAATCGTAAGAATTATCAACGCAATCAGAAAATCTTCAAAGTAATTTATATAAACCATTTGGCTTCAAAGGCGGGTTGTTTATGAAAAACAAAATTCTCTCAATCCTGTTAAGTTCAAAGGACTATGTTTCGGGGCAGGCGCTTGCCGAGGAACTCGGAGTGTCGCGTCAGGCTGTCTGGAAGGGCGTTAACGCTCTAAAGGAAAGCGGCTACGAGATCGCCTCAACCCCGAACAAGGGCTACAAGCTTGTTTCTCCGCCGGAGTTTTTGAACGCCGAGGCGATAAAAAACGAGCTTCACACCGAAGTTATAGGCAAAGAAGTTATTGTGCTGGACTCGGTTGACTCCACAAACGACTACCTTAAGGAGCTCGGCAACAACGGCTGCCGCGAGGGCGTTGTTGTTACCACGAGAGAACAGAAAAAAGGCAAGGGCAGAATGGGCAGAGTTTGGCAGAGCAAGCGCGACGAAAACCTCGCGTTCTCCTTCCTGCTCCGTCCCAAGATGGCACCCGGCGGCGTTGCGGCGGTAACGCCCTTGGCAGGGCTTGCGGTGTGCAGGGCTCTGCGCGAGACAACCGGACTTGACTGCCGCATTAAGTGGCCGAACGACATTATTGTCGGCAAGAAAAAGATTGTCGGAATACTCACCGAGATGGCGGCGGAGTTCGACGCGGTTGAGTACATAATCACCGGTATCGGCGTGAATATCGACCAGGCAGTTTTCCCCGAGGAAATTGAGTACAAGGCAACTTCGATTTTGCTCGAAACCGGCAGACATTACGACAAAAACCGCCTTCTCGCCAAGATTTTGACCTGTCTTGAAAAGGAGCTTTTGAGCAACAACCTGCGCCTGTCGCAGACCGCCTTAGAGGAGTACAGCGACCTTTGCGCGACTATCGGCAAGGGGATAACCTTTACCAGAGGTTCGCGGAAAATCAACGGTATGGCTGTGGGCGTTGCCGAAAACGGCGAGCTGAAGGTTATGCTGTCCGACGGAAGCATTTGCTCGGTTTATTCGGGCGAGGTCACCGTTCAGGGTATATATTAAATTACATTTAAACAACAAGGGCTGTCACGCGTGAACGTGACAGCCTTATTTTTTGCTTTGTTATCTGTTAATTAAAGCTTGTGATTTTATCGGCGGCGAGCATTTGAATGAGAGTCGCGTCGATAATATCGACAACTCCGTCGCCGTTGGTGTCGCCCTTAACAACATCCATATAAAGGCTGTCGGCTCTGTGCAAAGCCTCAACCGCAGGCTTGAATTTGCTGAAATCTCCGTCGCAGCGGTAGAACAGAGCTTCCTCAACCGAGTCGTAGTCTACCTCTAAATCGGACATTAACTCTTTGACCTTTTTAGGAGCGGTCATCTTATCATTTCCGCTGTAGCGCAGGAGATAATCGGCGGCGTCCTTTACGTTTTGTTCAAACTGCTCGTCGTCTCCCGGCACTGTGGGCTGCGGTGTAGAGCCGTTCGGATTTTGCCAATCTACGAATTTGCCGGATTCGGCAATTGCCCTTTCAATATCATCGGCGCTTAACCCCAAAGCCTTTGCTAAGTCGTCCAAGGTTTCCTGAGCGGTTTTTCCGTTGTATTTCAAAGCGTTATTCAGTCCATCCATGCCGTCGGACTTAATAAAGTTTACAAGCATATCGTACTTTGTGGTATCAGCCCAAACCGAATAGCCAACAACGTTTCCGAGAGAGGTAATACTCAGAGCAGGTCCGTATTTTTCGGGATCGGCGTTGTTCCACCACGCTATATAAGCTTTCCCGTTGTAATCAACAATGTTCTCCGCTTGTTTTCCGTCGCAAAATGCAACGTCGCCGAGGCAGGACGCGTCCATTATAAGATCACAGGTCTGTGTTTCCCAATCGGCTGTGAAAATAACGCCGTATTGTTTGCTGCTGTCAATGGTGATGCCCTTTGCGTTAAAATCAAACGACCATGTGTTGCCGTCCTCCTTAGTCATATTACCCTTTTTGCTGCCCCATATTATTACTTCATCGCCGTTGTGATTGTAAAGATACATTGTAATATTTTTATAATTCTTCCAAAAATCGGGGACCTCAAAATACACCTTGTTAGTTGTATATTCTACATTCGGGTTTGGTGTGATATGAGAGGGTTCAAATGTGGTCGAATCATCTGTAGGAATTGTCGGGTTGACAGGCTTGTTAATCTCTTTATTGTTCCAATAGTCTCCGGTGATGTTGCCGAACACAACAAAATCTCTCTTTATTGTCGTATCGTAAGCGTCGGTGTGCTCTCTCAGGATAAAGCCTGTTTTTTCACCAACGGTTTCGCCGTCTGTAATAACCTTTCCGCTTTCGTCAACGCTGAGACCTTCCTGCTTAACGCAGAGCTCCTTTGTCGGCCAGATACCGAACTCGCCGTTGCCGTAATAGAAGTAGAACGCGCCGCTGTAGCCACCCTTGCCGCTGACAGGCGAAATCTGCATATTCATCTGGTTATAATCGACAACAAAAACCATATCATCAATATATTGATAAATGGCGTCGTCATACTCGTCAAAGAAGAAATTATCGGCGTAATCTCCGAAGTCTTTGATGCTATATACAAAGTTTTCAAGGAAAGCGTCATAGTAATTATCATATAGATAGTCCCAGAATTCCTTTGGATAATAGTCTGAATCTCCCTGTCCGAACCAATCAATTTGAAGGTCTTTTGTATGCTTATCCGCGTTATACTCAGGATAGGAATTGTCCATACCGCCGTCTACAAAATTAGAAAAGATAGCATTCGGCGCACTCTTTGACATAGCTGTTGAGTAAAGGTTTGGAATGTACGGATTCTTTTTCATTTTCCAGCCCGGCCAGCCGTGACCTGCTGCGGCAGGAGCCTCATCGGGGTTGTCCTCGCCGCCCCACCAGTATAATCCTGCTGTGCTGCCGTACTTTTCCCAAGTTTCTCTGTCAGCAGAGCCCTCTGAACCTGTCCAAAAACCGGGCATTGCGAACATTACGTTGCGGGTTTCCACACCTGCCGACGGCGTATACTCGGGCAGACGGTTGGGATTCGGCGGAGCGTCCGCCGCGAATGAGCTTGATATTCCGGTAATCGCAACAGAAATAATGATTACAACCACCAGTAAAATTGATATTAATTTTTTGGCTTTAAATTTCATAAATAAACCTCCTTGACACTGTTAACGAAAACAGCTTTCTATACATTGATTATATCATATTAACACCTGATTTTTTATTGTGATTTATATAGAAATAAATAGCGACGTTTTGTGCAATTTGATGACCTGCTGTCAATATAAACAAAAAAATAAGGGATCGGCTCAAAACTCAATTTGTGAGTAGAGCCAATCCCTTGTTTTATATCTTATAATTTGTTTAATTAAGCGTCGCGTCCGCAGCACTTTTTATATTTCTTTCCGCTTCCGCAGGGGCAGGGATCGTTACGTCCTACCTTTTTACCCTTGCGGACGGTTTTGTTCGCGGTGTCTGTTCCGTCGCCCGAGGTCCGGGTGGGCTTTGCGACCTGCTCGCGCTTGAGAGCCGCCTGAACAGGGTTCTCCTTGGGCTTTTCCTCGCCGTTGTTGAGCATTACCTGATGAGCGGCGGCAGCCTGCTTTTCGGCAGCCTTGCGCGCAGCCTCGATTGCCTCCTGGCGCTTCTGAATTTCATATACGCGCTTGGGCATAATGAGCATCATCTTCATTGTGTCCTCGCGGATGTTCTCGATCATCTCGTCGAACATATCGAAGCCCTCAAGACGGTACTCTACAACGGGATCGTGCTGGCCGTATGAGCGCAGGCGGATACCTGATTTGAGCTGATCCATAGCGTCGATGTGATCCATCCAGTGAGTGTCAACCGCTTTGAGCAGGTATACGCGCTCCATCTCGCGGATTGTCTCGGCAGGAAGGAGCTCCTCATTCGCCTTGAAGATAGCGAGAGCGTCGTCTACGATATGCTGACCGATTTCCTCAGCCTCCATACCCTCGAGCTCGTCGGTTGTGAGCTTGTACTTTTCCTCGTCGGTAATCACCCAGCCCCTGTAGTACTCGATAAGGCTCTGGTAGTTCCAGTTTTCGCGCGGTCCTTCGGGCAGGTAGTGCTTGATTGAGGTGTCGATAGAATCGGAAACCATTTTGAGCACGGTATCGTGAAGATCCTCGCCGTTTAACACCTGATCGCGCTGACCGTATATAATCTCACGCTGGCGGTTGAGAACGTCGTCGTACTGGAGTACGTCCTTACGAATTCCGAAGTTGCGCAGCTCGACCTTCTCCTGCGAGCTTTCGATAATGCTCGAGAGCATTTTGTTCTCGATAGGCGCGTCCTCCTCGACGTTCATACGGTCCATCATAGCCTTCATTCTGTCGCCGCCGAACAAACGCATAAGGTCGTCCTCGGTTGAAAGGAAGAAACGGCTGACACCGGGATCGCCCTGACGTCCCGAACGTCCGCGGAGCTGGTTGTCAATACGGCGCGACTCGTGGCGCTCTGTGCCGATAATCATAAGTCCGCCGGCTTCGCGCACGCGGTCTGCCTCGTCCTTGATTTCATCCTTATATTTTTCGTTGAGCTCCCTAAAGGTTTTACGCGCTTCCAAAATTTCCTCGTTGTCGGTCTCGGCGTAGCCTGTCGCTTCCTCGATAAGCTCCTCGGGATAGCCCTGCTTGCGCATTGACGCCTTCGCCATGTACTCGGCGTTACCGCCGAGGATAATATCCGTACCACGGCCTGCCATGTTGGTCGCGATCGTTACCGCGCCGAACTTACCTGCCTGGGCGATAATTTCCGCCTCTTTCTCGTGGTGCTTGGCGTTGAGCACGTTATGAGCGATACCTCTGCGCTTGAGCATTTTTGAGAGAAGCTCTGATTTTTCGATTGAGATTGTGCCGACCAGCACCGGCTGTCCTTTCTCGTGAGCCTCGGCAATCTGGTCGATTACGGCGTTGAACTTTCCGCGCTCGGTCTTGAACACTGCGTCGGGCAAATCCTTACGGATTACGGGCTTGTTGGTGGGGATTTCAACAACGTCGAGCTTGTAGATTTCCTGGAATTCCTCGGACTCGGTCTCACCTGTACCGGTCATACCCGAGAGCTTGTTGTAAAGACGGAAGTAGTTTTGGAAGGTGATTGTCGCGAGGGTTTTGCTCTCGCTCTGAACCTTAACGCCTTCCTTTGCCTCAATCGCCTGGTGCAGACCTTCGTTGAAGCGTCTGCCGTACATAAGACGGCCCGTGAACTCGTCTACAATAATAACCTCGTCGTCCTTAACAACGTAGTCAACATCGAGCTTCATTACGCCGTTTGCCTTAATCGCCTGGTTGATGTGGTGCTGAAGCGTGAGGTTGTCGGGATCGGTGAGGTTTTCGATACCGAAGTATTCCTCTGCCTTTTTAACACCGTTCTGGGTGAGGGTAGCGGTCTTTTGCTTTTCGTCTACAACGTAATCGATTCCGTTCTCGGCGTAGTATTCCTCCATATCCTCCTTGGAGTCGAGCTCGGTAAAGCGCTGGAGCTTCAAGGTCTTTGCGAAGCCGTCAGCCTTTTCGTACAAGTCGGTAGATTTGTCGCCCTTACCTGAGATAATAAGCGGAGTTCTCGCCTCATCTATGAGGATTGAGTCGACCTCGTCGACGATACCGAAGGCGTGTCCGCGCTGAACCTTCTGTTCCTTGTAAACAACCATGTTGTCACGCAGGTAGTCAAAGCCGAGCTCATTGTTTGTGCCGTAGGTGATGTCTGCGGCGTAGGCTTCTTTTCTGAGTGAATTTTCGAGGTCGTGGGTAATCAGACCGACGGAAAGTCCCATATATTTGTAGAGCTTGCCCATCCACTCGGAGTCACGGCGTGCAAGGTAGTCGTTGACGGTTACGATGTGTACGCCTTCGCCTGTGAGGGCGTTGAGGTACGCCGGAAGGGTAGCAACCAAGGTTTTACCTTCACCGGTTTTCATCTCGGCAATACGTCCCTGGTGCAGGACGATTCCGCCGATTACCTGTACGGGGAAGTGCTTCATTCCGAGCACACGCCAGCTCGCCTCGCGGCATGCGGCAAATGCGTCGGGAAGAATATCATCGAGAGTCTCGCCGTTTGCAAGTCTTTCCTTGAGAAGATCGGTCTGGTTTTTAAGCTCGCTCTCGCTCATTTGAGCATACTTGTCCTCGAGCGCGAGCACCTTGTCGCAAATCGGCTGAACGCGCTTAACCTCGCGCTTACTGTAGTTGCCGAACATTGCTTTTAAGAAATTCATCGCCATAGTAAAATATATCCTTTCTGTGCTGTGTTCTATATAAAGTTATTTTTTACCTCTTAACGCTTCCGCGGAAGCCTTCATAGCCGCCTGAGCGACAGGCCCTGCGTACTCAAAGCCGAAGCCTGCGTCCTCTACTACGCACGCAAATGCCAGCGGACAGTCCTGATCCTGAGAATAGCCGACCATCCAGGCATTAGGCTTTTTGTCGTTGCCGACCTCGCCGGTACCGGTCTTTGCGCAAACCGAAAGGTTGCCGAACAGGTTGTCGCCGTAGTAATCGGTGATTGTGTAGCGCATAACCTCGCCGAGCTTTTGGGCGGTCGAGGCGTTGAAAAGCTCCTTGCTCTCGCCCTTGTTAAGACCGATAAGCTTCATCAAGTCGCCCGTTCCGCTCTTGATATAGGTCGGGTTAACGGACTTTCCGCCGTTCGCGATTGCTCCGCAGATTATAGCCATCTGCATGGGGTTTACGGCGTCGTTATACTGACCTACGCCCGACCACGCGAGCTGGTTTTTATCCGCCTTTGACACGTCGTAGTGTCCCTTGGCGGTCTTGATATCGTCGAATTCAAAGCTTGCGTTGATTCCGATTTTCTCGGCAGCGGCGGTCATTTTTTCCGCGCCGAGCTCAACCGCGAGCTCTGCGAAAACTATGTTGCAGGAATGAGCCATAGCCTCTTGGAAATTAATTGTTCCGTGGTTTTCAACGCAGGTGATGTCGCTTCCGCCGATTTCCTCGCTGCCGTAGCACTCCCATGTGCGCTGGTACAAATCGGGAATATTCTCGATTGCCGCCGCCGCGGTTACAAGCTTAAAGATTGAACCGGGAATGTACGATGACGACACGACGTTGTCGAGATAAACGCCGTCGTACTCGCTCTCGTTCTCGGAAGTGATGTCTGGCGGATTTTGAGGATCATAGCCCGGTGTGCTGACCGAGCAGATAACCTCGCCGGTCTTGTAGTTGTAAACAACGCACGCGCCCTTTTTGTCGTACGAAGCCAAAGCGTCATACGCCGCTGCGCAGGCGTTTGCGTCCACCGTCAGCGTAATGTCGTGCGAAGCCCTGAGCGACTGGGGCATATTCAGTCCCCAAATCAGGTTGTAGCCGGTAAGCTGAGAGCGGTATTTGCTCTGCACGGCTGTTGAAATATTCAGGCTGTTGTCGCCCACGGTGTGGAGCAGAGCTTTCCTTATACTTAAATTTTCATTGTAGTTTCTGTTGTTGTCTGCCGTCTGAGCAAGTGCAACGCCGTTACGGTCAAAAACCGCGCCTGCCTGTTCAAGGCCGCCGTTGCCCGAGATATGAGCGTTATACGGCTGATTTGCCCAGTCGTCGGCGTTCATAACAAGCTCTACGGTAAAAAATCCGATTCCGCCGATAAAAGCAAGCGCGAGAATTAATATCAGCGTGCTCCGGCGAAGTATTCGCTTCAAAAACATTCACCCTTTCTGTTAGGGGATTTTGGGCGGCTGTTCCGCCCGAGAAAATTATCAATTTTCAATTATCAATTATCCATTCATTAAAACGCTCAGCGTTTTAATGAGTAAGTGCGCTCGTCAGCCGCCTTGATGTAGGCGAGCAGTCCCCAGCATGACATTATGCTCGAGCCGCCGCAGCTGATAAACGGGAAGGTTACGCCGGTGAGGGGCAGGATGTCCGTCGCGCCGAAGATATTGAGCGAGAGCTGAACGACAAGAAGTCCTGCGGCGCAGCCTGCGGAGATTGAGTAGAAGGTGCTGCGGCTTCGCGTGGTGATCGCCCTTGCGTAAATTACCAAAAGCGCAACGGCAAGCGCGAGGGTGATGGCGACGATTACGCCCATCTCCTCGGCAACAACGCCGAACACGAGGTCGCTTTCCGACGCGGCAACCTGTTTCAAAAATCCGTTGCCTATGCCTACGCCGAACAGTCCGCCGCTGGCTATAAAGGTCAGCACGTGAACCTGCTGATAGCCCTCAGCCTGAGCATACTGCCAAGCGTGACGCCAAGCCTTAAAGCGGTCGGCTACGTACGGCTTAAATCGCAGTACAATCGTTACGCCGAACACCGCCGCGGCAAGCGCCAGAATAATTGTTTTGAAATCGCCCGAACGCATAAACGCGATGAGCAGGAAGGTTACAAAGAATATGAGCGCCGTTCCGAAGTCGCCCATGAGCGCCAAAAGTCCTACACAGATTACCGAAAAGATGATGAATTCAATCAAGTTCCGCTTGGTCTGCAAGACATCGAGTGCGCTTGCGCCGATCGCTATGTAAATTACCTTTACAAGCTCGGACGGCTGCAGTGAGATAAAGCCGATGTAAATCCAGTTTGCCGCGCCCTTTGTCACCTTACCGAAAACTATGCTCGTCAAAAGCAGCAGCACGGCGATTATCATCAGCGGAAGTCTGAATTTGTTGATTTTATCGGGGTTTTCTATCAGCTTGATAATTATGCAGAATATTACCATTCCGACCACGGCGGCAATTAGCTGGACATACGCCGAGCGTTCGACCTGCCGCACAAGCAGTATGACGCCGATTCCTGTTAAGAACAGCGCGAGCGCTTCGAGCTCAAAGCTTGTTCGCCTTAAAATAAAGTACGAAACGGAGAAAAATCCCCATTCTACCGCGGCGAGAGCGCCGAACATTACGAGCGGAGAATACAGATTTGTACCGTCGTTCCAGAACATCGCCTCGATGCTCATAAACAGATGGAACAGCGTTACCATAAGCATTAGCTTCCACGCCTTGATGGCGGGCTTGTTGCTTACCTTCTTAAAAAACCAGCTTGAGCGAACCTCTTCCTCGTATTCGTCGCCCCTGAGGAGCTGAAAGCGCGTGTTGCCCACGCTGATTACGTCGTCTACGAGTACCCTTGTTCTCTCGTCGGCAGGCTCGCCGTTTACGTAAGTGCCTGCGGTGGAGCCGACGTCGGTTACAAACCAGCCCTCGCTTCGCCTTAACAAAACGCAGTGATTTCGCGAGACAGTCGGGTCGTCTACCGTAATGTCGTTTGCTTTACCGCGTCCGATTGAGTTTTCCCAGAGCACTACGGGAGTTTTTTCTCCCGTCTCGGTATTGAACAGGGTTACAAGCGGTTTTTCGGAACGTCTGCGGCGACGCATTGCGGCGTAGCACTGATACACGATGAATATCGCGTAAATCGGCATAAGTATTCTCAGTCCGACAACGCCTATATCAAATATAACGTCGAAATTGAACAAATCGCAGACCTCCTTTTCTTTATTATAGTTATACATATTAGATTGTACTCCAATTCGCCTGAAAAGTCAATAAATACCCGCCGACTTTGCCGCCGCGCAAAATTACTTCTTTACTTTAACGCGCAAAGATAGTATAATAATATGGATAAAGAATGGTTACTACGCGGTGTTCCGCGATTATACGGAGGTCGTAATGAAAGCTGTTATTACCGTAATAGGCAAGGATACTGTTGGTATTTTGGCAAAGGTTTCGGACGCTTGCGCTCAGGCAAGCGTTAACATTGTTGAGGTAACTCAGAGTGTTTTGCAGGATATGTTCGCGATGATTATGCTTGTTGAAATTGACAAGTCAACCGTCGGACTTGACGAGCTGCGCGACAATCTCGACAAGGTAGGCGAAGCTACCAACACCAAAATTCACGTTATGCACGAGGACATCTTTAACAGTATGCATAAGATTTAAATGGGATTTTAAGGGGATATATTTATGCTTGAAACCAAGGATATACTTGAAACCATAAATATGATCGACAACGAAAACCTTGACGTGAGGACAATCACGATGGGTATTTCGCTGCTCGACTGCCTTGACGAGGACATCGACAAGGCTTGTACAAAGGTTTATGACAAAATCTGCCGCAGTGCAGGCGATTTAGTAAAGACAGGTGAGGATATCGAGCACGAGTACGGTATTCCGATTATTCACAAGAGAATTTCGGTTACACCGATTGGTATGGTTGCCGCTCCGTGCCAGAGCAAGAATGTTGTTAAGTTCGCCTACGCGCTCGACAAGGCGGCTAAGGAATTGGGCGTTAACTTTATCGGCGGATATTCCGCGCTTGTTCAAAAGGGCTTTGCAAGCGGCGACTACGCGCTTATCGAGAGTATTCCGCAGGCGCTCAGCGAAACCGACTTTGTCTGCTCGTCCGTAAATATCGGCTCAACCAAGGCAGGCATTAATATGGACGCCGTAAGAATGATGGGCAAGACAGTTAAGCGCGCCGCTGAGCTGACCGCAGACAGGAACTGCATAGGCGCGGCGAAGCTCGTTGTGTTCTGCAACGCTCCCGAGGACAATCCGTTTATGGCAGGCGCTTTTCACGGGGTTGGTGAAGCCGACACGGTAATCAACGTCGGCGTATCGGGCCCGGGCGTTGTAAGGGCGGCTCTCGCGAAAAACGGCGGCGGAAAAGACATCACCGAAATCGCGGATTTGGTAAAGCGCACCGCGTTTAAGATTACAAGAATGGGACAGCTCGTCGCAAAGGAAGCGAGCAAGAGGCTCTGCGTACCGTTCGGCATTGTCGATTTATCTCTCGCTCCTACTCCTGCCGTGGGCGACAGCGTAGCATATATTCTTGAGGAAATGGGACTTGAAACCTGCGGCTGTCACGGCACAACCGCTGCTCTCGCGCTGCTCAACGACGCCGTTAAAAAGGGCGGCGTAATGGCGTCAAGCCACGTGGGCGGACTGAGCGGAGCGTTTATCCCGGTATCCGAGGACGCAGGAATGATTGCCGCGGCAAAGAGCGGCAGGCTCGACATCACAAAGCTTGAGTCGATGACCGCGGTATGCTCGGTAGGACTTGATATGATTGTTGTTCCCGGCGACATTTCCGCCGAGAAAATCTCAGCGATTATCGCTGACGAGGCGGCAATCGGTATGGTCAACACCAAGACAACCGCTGTTCGCCTGATTCCTGCAATCGGCAAAAAAGCAGGAGATATGCTCGAATTCGGCGGACTGCTCGGCGCAGGTCCGGTTATGCCGGTGAGGGAAGGCTCTCCCGACGTGTTCATCAACCGCGGCGGCAGAATTCCCGCACCCTTGCAGGCTCTTAAAAACTAAATTACAAGGCTCTGTATTCAGCAACGAATGCAGAGCTTTTCTACATTTTTAATATTGCGGATATTTTCGGCTTGTGATATACTTAATTTATAGAAACAGGGGGTTGTTATGAGCGCGATAAAAAACAAAATTGAGATTAATTTAATAACCACCGGAACAGGACTGATGTTCTTTGGCTTGTGGACGTTTATAAAATTTTTCCTCACCATTGTATTTTTGGGGGTTGAGTATGATGACAACACAAGCGATGAAATCAAGCTGATAGCGACAATTATAACGATTATAGCTGTCGCGATTGTTTCGGCGTTGTTCTGTTATGTCGGTTTATCGGCGCGCGCCGAGGGAAAGGGAAAGAAAAAATCCGTTATGTACCTTATCGTCAACGGATTTCTTCTGTTTTTTCATATCCTGATAATAATTTTAGAGGCGGCGGCGCTGCTTTTCGGCGAAAATATACTTACGATTATTATCACCATGATCATCGACGCGACCGCTGCCGTATTAATGTTAGAGGTTATGATTAACTCGATAAAGCTGCGCAAAATTCGCAGGCATAAAAGGATTATGGAGGTGGGTTATGAACTCTGATTTTCACTACTACGCCACCTACTGTGCGGCAATACTCGCAGGCTATAATCACCGCGACAGCCTTGACATAGCCTACAGCAACTGCTTTGTGGATATGTGCACCAAAACAATGCTGTCGAGGATAAAGGCGCCGCTTGCCGCCGCGACAACCCAGCTCAACCTTGAGCTTATGGACGCTAACACCGACATTGTAGGCTTGCAGGACATCACGAGGATTTGGGCTTCGTTCCACTTTCTGCCGAAGGATTTGTACGCCGAGCCTGCCGCAAGGCACTGCTCAAAGCGTTACAAAAACAAGTACCGCCTGATTTGCGGAACAAACAGCGAGCTGCTCGGACACACCGTAAGGCTTGCAAAAAACAAAAGCCTGCAGGCGATGGGAATAGCTATGCATGTGCTCTGCGACACCTGGGCGCACACCTATTTTGCAGGCACGCCGTCGCTTGTAATCAACAGCCCGTACAACCGTTTTTATGAGATTATGCCCGACGGCACCGAACGTAAAATCACGTTCAGGCACAGCGCTTCACAGCCCGACGACCTCGACAATAGCATATACACGAGCAGTCTGGGCACGTCGAGCGAAAACTCGATTATGAACCTCGGTCACGGCAGAGCAGGCCACCTGCCCGACTACAGCTTTATAAAGTACCGCTACCTGACCGCGTGGGGAAATTATGAGGAAACCGTAAAGGACAATCCGCACGATTACCGCTATGCGTTTTGTCAAATGCTCTACGCGCTTAAATACCTGCGCGGAGTGTATGATGAATTCGAGCTTAACCGCTACGAATTTGAGGCAATAGCGGATATTGAGGACGAAATCAGCGCGATTATAAACAAGCGTCAGCTCAGCTCGGCAGAGGACTGGAGAGCTCTCGGAGAAAAGCTTTCGGGAGAAAAGGTCGAGGAATTTGACCGCGAAAAATATATCGCGGAATATTCAAACGCCGGCGAAAAACAGAAGGACGGCACCTTCCTCGGCAAATTTATTATTGGCGCTCTCGCCCAAAAGAGTATGGTCACCAATAAAATTTACAGCTCGGGCAACAAGCTTGCCGGATACTCCATTGACTACAAAAAGAAGGGCTTTCACGGCATAAGAGCATACAGAAAGCTTGTAAAGGAGGGTGAACATGAGTAAATTTAAGCGGATAAGGGATGTAATTCTCGGCGTGTTTATGATTTTACTCGCCCTGTTGATGATACTTCTTCCCGAGAACAGCCTCGGTATTGTAGTACTGATTTTGACCGTTTCGATGTTCGCCTACGGCTTCAGGCTTTTGTGGTTTTACTTTACTATGTCACGGCATATGGTCGGAGGAAAAGCCACGCTGTACCGGGCGATTATCGTGCTGGACTTAGCGCTGTTCTTGGTTTCAGCGGCTGCTTTATCGCGAATTATCGTTCTCATTTACCTTATATTTATCTTTATTTTTACGGGAATAATTGATATTCTCCGCTCGTTCGAGGCGAAAAGCAACGGCGCTGCAAACTGGCGCTTCAAGATGACAACCGGCGTTATTACGGTTTTGCTTGCAATCGGTTTGATTGTCGCAGGTCTGTTCTTCCAAAGAGAGGATATCTTGGTTTACGGCTACTGCATAAGCCTGATTTACTCGGCGGTTACGAGGATTACAAATGCGTTCAGAAAAACCGCGATAGTTTACATACAGTAAAAATCACTCAGCTATTCCATTTGGTTTAGCTGAGTTTTTTTATAAAATATTGATATTTTTCCGAATAAACATAATATTATTTGCGTTTATGATATAATCAAAATTAACCAAAAATCATCAAATTTCGACAATGGAGATAATATGACTAAACGGTTTATTTGCATTATACTCATTCTTTTATGTCCGGCTTCATTTTTTATCGGCACTGCATGGGCGGACAGCACCGCTTTGTTCAGCGAGCTCGGCAACTGTAAATATATTTACACTTACAGCGGCAGGAATAACGCCTATTTTTACGGATACACAAACATTACGCTATACTCTGCAAGGGCTGTTCCGACAGCAAATCTTCGTTATGTCAACACAGACGGTTGTATAAGGGCGGTCTGCCACGACGAAAGTAACGCTTACGCGCTTTTTGACGGCAACAACTGTTATAAAATTGTGCGTATGAATATGGACAGCGGCGCGTGTGATTACGTAACAATTACAGGCTCGGAAAGTATCTCCAACCGTTCGTTTGCGGTATCGGGAAGCGAGATTTTTATTCTGCAAAAGAGCAATTCATATCCGTACGTGAAAAGCTATAATTTCAGCGGCAAGGCGCTTTATTCATATACTTTTTCCAAAGGGGTTGACCGCCTGTTCTGCAACGGCTCAAACGCCTATGCGCGTTCCGTTTCGGGCGAAATTTTCAGGCTTTCGGGCGGCAGCAAAACAAAATGCGCCGACCTTGAAGCATACACGGATTTTTCCGACGCAGGCTGCGGTTATATTCTCACAAGCGACGGCAGACTTGTTTCGCTCGGCAGCGGCGATGTCGAATATCCGCGCTGCGATTACGCTGTAAGGACCAGCCAAAATTCCTTTAAGCTGTGCGGAAACACCCTGAGCTTTACGGGCGGAGATGTAAACGTAAGCTCGGCAAAGCTGATGTGCGCCGCAGGACAGACCGCGACTGTGCTCGGAACCGACAACCGCTGCACAACGTTCAATGCAAGTCAAATTAAAAGCAATCCGCAAGCTTCCCAAAGCGGTTCAAAAAGCTCGAACCTCAAAATTTCCGACGGAGTTGCAGTGGGAATTGACGCGGAAATTACCGTTACTCAGGCAAAGGAGAAGTTTCCCGAAATCGCAGAGCTTTACGATTTTGACGGATGCAAAATCACCTCGGGCAAGCTGAAAACAGGATATTACGCGCTTATCGGCGGCACAAAATATCCGGTTGCGATACGGGGCGACGTCAACAGTACGGGTACACTCAACCGCTCCGATTTGGTTGATTTGATGGACGCGATTATCGAAAAAATTACGCTTTCCCCTTGCCGGAGCAAGGCGGCGGATTTTAACCTTGACGGAAAGATTAACACGCAAGACCTTGTGCTCCTCGGGCTGAGGATAAAGGGCGAGATTTAATCAAACAACAAAACCGCGGCGGTGATCGTCGCGGCATTTGTTGTTCATTTTTCTCTATTATAATCCGGAAATCCCTCTGTCAAGGATATAAAACTCAGTTTGATTATATAAACATATAATCAGCGTCATACTCCTTTGCAACCGGTTCGTCAAAAATCTGAACCTGCGAGGAAGTGTTCTGTTCGGGCAGCCCTGAGCTGTCCTTTTTCGGTTTAATGCTTTTTTCTGTAACTGCCTTTGCGGCTGAGGCGGCAACTGCCGCTGCTCCAATCGAGAGTATTAAAAGCTTAATCATTTTTATTCCTCCTTTGATTGAACTGTGTATATTTTAGCACACGCACTATGACAAAACCCTAACAAATTCCGTAACTTTTAAAAATAATTTTAAAAAATTATTGCGGCGTCGTCTGACGCCGCACTGACTGTAGAAAAAGTCCAAACGCGATTTGTTCAGGACAACATTTGACATAATCGTAGGGGCGCACCCGCGTGTGCGCCCGGGACAGGAAGCCCTACGTTTCCATGGTAGATATGGTCAAATAGGAAACGTAGCTCGGGCGGACACATGGGTGATTCCCCTATCAGGGGAAATGTCACGAAGTGACAAAAGGGTTGCCGTTGTGCTAAGAACGCCCCTACAGCATAACCTAATAATTTGCCATTTTTCTTTATAAAAAACGTTTTTCGACAAACTGAGCGGCGTCGTCTGACGCCGCGTTTTGTTATTTATTTTACGTCACGCTTTTTGAAGGTGATATATGTCAAAATTACAAATACCGCGATGAATGCCGCACCCACAACAATAGCGTTTACTACGAGCTCGTTGTTTACAACGCTCACGCTGTTCATAAGCGCGTCGGGCATAAAGCTGCCGAAATCAAAATCGTTTATCTTAAACACGTTTGCTACAAGTGTGTTGACGCCCAAATACGCCAGCGAAAGCGCGTTTAGTGAAAGCACAACGCCGATGATTGTCGCGAGGGTTTTGTTCCTTATGCCCACCGCGAAGAAAAGCAAAATCGAGCTGAGCGCCATTGACAAAAACCACTTAAGCAAAAGCGTGAGTATTCCGCTCATAATAGCCGCGTCAGCGGTAATCTTACCGGCGATTAAGGTTCCGAGAAGTCCCGAAAGCACGCCTACGATAAAGAAAATAAGGTTGTGAATTCCTACGGCGATGAACTTTGCGATTACGATTTTTCCTCTGTCGCCAACCTGTCCGGCGATGTTCTTGATAAATCCGCCCGAGTAGTCAAGCGACATAAAAGAAACCGCCGAAACAAAAACGATTATCATCAAAAGCGAAAGCCCGAACGGCTGAGCGAGCACAGACGACAGCGGTGTTGCCTCAACCGGCATATTTGGCACGAACAGCTTGGGAAGCATTTGCGCGCCAAGCGAAAAGAGTAAATTAGCCGCAAAAGCTACCGCGAGCAATATCATAAACAGTTTTGAAGTTCTCAGCTTGTAGCACTCCATTTTTATCAAATTCATCATTTTCTCTTTCCCCCTGTAAGGCTGAGGTAATAGTCCTCTAGCGAAATGTTTGTTTTATGAATTTCATTCACCTCAAGTCCGCCGTTAACGAGCATTTTGTTAATCTCGGCGGTTTGGTCAAGACATTCGTTAATTCTGATTGTGTCGCCCTTGATATCGACGTCGCTGATACCCATCGACTTTATCATCTCAACCGCCCTGGCGTTATCGTTGGTGTGAACCGTAACGTACCTGCCGCACCGCTGTTCGAGCTCCTCGTTTGTGAACTCGTCAATAAGCTCACCGTTGTTGATGATTCCGTAGGAATCCGCGAGCTTTCCGAGCTCGTCGAGGATATGGCTTGAAATCATAATTGTGATTTTCTTTTCGTCCCTGAGCTTTTCGAGGGTTTCCCTGACCTCGGCAATACCCTGTGGATCGAGTCCGTTAATCGGCTCGTCAAGTACGATGAACTTCGGGTTGCCCGTGAGCGCCAAGGCGATACCCAAGCGCTGGCGCATACCGAGCGAGAAAGAGCCCGCGGGCTTTTTGCCTGTGTAGGAAAGTCCGACGATATCCAAAAGCTCGTTTACATATTCCTTTTTATAACAGCCCATCGCTATGCACTTGATTTTGATGTTGTCAAACGCCGAGCGGTTCGGGTAAATTCCGGGGCTTTCAATCAACACGCCGATTCCGTTATCGCTATTTCCGTTGTATTTGAAGCTGCCCTCTGTCGGGCTTGACAGACCGCTGAGCATTCTCATAATTGTTGTTTTGCCTGCTCCGTTTCTTCCGATAAGTCCGTAAATCTCTCCTTCGGGAATGTGAATATTGATGTTTCCCGCGGCAACCTTGTCGCCGTATTTCTTTGTGAGATTGTCGGTTGTTAAAATATATCTCATAGTTTTCTCTCCCTTTTCGTTTGATTGCAAGCACATTATAACATACAAACCCTAACAAAACACTTACAAATTTTGTAATTATCCAAATTTTTTCACAAATACAAAAAGCCAAGCGGTTTTTTCTCGCTTGGCTTTTTGTATTTTAATCAATATAATGGCTTGCGGCGTCAGACCACGGACCTGCTACACTTCCGTTTACCGGACACACCTGCGTAATATACGTCGCTCCCTTTGTGGGGTTGACTACATTATAATAACGTGAGGTGGTTGTGCGGTAGTTCCACGCGCTGTCGGTTGTCCGCTTAAACGCCACCTTGTACGCCGTCGCGCCTTTTATGGAATTCCAATTGATATTCAGGCGGCTTGCGTTGCTGTTCATATTTGTAACCGTCGGCTTGAACAATGTGGTGACCTTTTTGGTATCGCTCCACTGACCGTACGCCGTGCTCTTTCCGACCGTATAATACGGACTGACCTGATAATAATAAACCGCTCCTGCCTCGACGTTTTTATCGTTGAAGCTTGTGCCTTTTGTGTAGTAGTAGGTGTAATTATTGTCGCCTGCTTTTTTCTTGGCTATTGCGTAGCCTTGAACTTTTTCGGCTTCGAGCCAATTAAGCGTAACCGAACCGTTGGTGTTGTACTTGCATGTGTGGTATGTCCTCGGGACAAAGGTATACGAGCTTACCCGTGAAAATCCTCCGGTAAAGTCGTTTAGCCCGAGCGATTGAACCTGAACATAATACATCTCGCCGGGTTCAAGATCCTCGATGTTCATATAATTATGATATGTCAAATCGTAAAGCCACTCGCTCGATTTTGTCTTGATGTATACTACATATCTCTGTGCGTTCGGGGCTTTATCCCAGTTTATATTAAAGCCCGTTTCGTAGTTGCGGATTCTGACGTTTGCAGGCACTGACGGTGCAGGCACAACCGTAATGAAGCAATCGGCTGTTCGTACATACGGATCTGCGGAGGTGTACGCCTTTACGGTAATTGTTACTCTTGTTGTGCCGGACTTTTTGGCGTAGATATTCATACCACCCTTTCCGTCGCCCTTCACATCGACAATATCGGGATTGGATGTGGTAATGTTCTCATAAAAAACGTTGGTGTATTTTAGCTCCATATACATGTACATCGACTGTCCGGTGTGCATTGTGTAGCTGTTTGACGCGCCGATTAAGCAATTATCCTCTCCGGTTTCTGCCGCCGAAGCAGGAAAAAATATAACGCTTGACAATATCAAAATCAGCGCCATTATAGCGGATGTAATTTTTATGCCTTTTTTCATAACAAAGCCTCCTTGTCTATAATTGATAGACTAATCTGCTGTCTATAGTCTATCATCAATAGACAACAATGTCAAGAGGGTATTTAAAAAGAAAAGCCCGACACAAATATGCCGGACTTTAAGTTTAATTTATCAGTCGAGAAAAGCCGCGCCGATAATTCCGGCGTCGTTTGCGAGGGTGCAGGTGCAAAGCTTTGTCTGCTTGTCGTTGTGCTTGGTGTAGCGCTCCTCCTCGATAATCTTTCTGAGCGGACTGAGCAGGTTTTCACCCTGATTTGAAATTCCGCCGCCGATGCACAGCACGTCAGGCTGGAAGATATTGATGATATTTACAAGACCTGTCGCGAGATAGCCGAAGTACTCGTCGAGCACCTCCTGCGCGTCGGGATCGCCTGCCGCCGCAGCGTCAAAGGCGGTTTTGCCGTTAACCTTGTTGATGTCGCCGTCGCACTGCTTTAGCATATAGCTGTAGTCGAGCTTACCTGAGAGAATTTTCTGCTTTGTCAGGTTGATAAGACCTGTTGCGGAAGCGTAAGCCTCCCAGCAGCCCTTTCTTCCGCAGCCGCACTCCTTGCCGTCCTTTACGATTACCATATGGCCGAGCTCCGCGCCTGCGTAGTTTGAGCCGCTGTAGATTTTGCCGTCGATGATAATTCCGCCGCCTACGCCAGTGCCGAGGGTGATGGCAACGGCATTTTTAGCGCCCTTAGCGCTGCCTGCGAGGTATTCACCGAGAGCCGCGGCGTTAGCGTCGTTCTCGATAATAACCTTTGTGCCCAGCCTTTCCTCCATCATCTTAACAACTTCCCAGTTGTGGAAGAAAAGGTTTGCCGAATACTCGATTACGCCGGTTTTGGGGTTAACAGCGCCCGGTACGCCGATACCGATGCTCTCAACATCCTCCATTGTAATGCCTGCCTTTGCGACTGCTTTTTTGGCAACCTCAGCCATGCTGTCACAAATCTCGCTCTCGGGACGCGGAACGTTAGTCTTGCAGCTTGCTCTCGCCACAATCTTATAATCCTTGTTTACCAAGCCCGCAACGATATTTGTACCGCCGAGGTCAATACCTAATCTATACATAACAACACTCCTTATGATTTTTTATTTATAATCATAATAACATAAAAATATGAGTAAATCAATAAAAAATAAGTATATTTTGACAGTTTTTAAAATATAAAAGCAGGGGCAGTCTGCGACCGTCCCTGCAAAAGCTTTATTATGAGAAATTATATGAATAGTTGGGAGCTTCCTTGGTGATTTGAATGTCGTGCGGATGGCTCTCTCTGAGGCCTGCGCCGGAGATGTGAACAAAGTGAGCCTTCTCGTGAAGCTCTGCGATTGTTGCGCATCCGGTGTAGCCCATACCTGCCTTTAAGCCGCCCATAAGCTGATAAACCGTGTCTGAGAGAAGTCCCTTGTAAGGTACTCTGCCCTCAACGCCCTCGGGAACAAACTTGCGGTTGCTCGCCTGGAAGTAACGGTCTGCGCTGCCCTTGCCCATAGCGCCGAGGCTGCCCATTCCGCGGTAAACCTTGAACTGTCTGCCCTGATAAATCTCTTTATCTCCGGGGCTTTCCTCACAGCCTGCAACGAGCGAGCCTACCATAACAACGCTTCCGCCCGCGGCGAGAGCCTTTACGATGTCGCCGCTGTACTTGATACCGCCGTCGGCAATTACAGGAATTCCGTACTTTGAAGCCTCGCAAGCCGCGTCGTAAATTGCTGTAATCTGCGGTACGCCGATACCTGCTACAATTCTGGTTGTGCAGATTGAACCCGGGCCGATACCTACCTTAACAGCGTCCGCGCCGGCGTCGATAAGCGCCTTTGCAGCTTCGGCTGTCGCGATATTTCCGGCAACGAGAGGAAGATTCGGGTATGCCTGCTTAACTCTGGCAACCGAGTTAACAACGTTTGAGTTATGGCCGTGAGCCGAGTCGAGAACTACAACATCAACACCTGCCTCAATCAGAGCCGCTACTCTGTCGAGCACGTCGGCGGTTGCGCCGATAGCCGCGCCGCAGAGGAGTCTGCCCTTGTCATCACGCGCGGAGTTGGGGTACTGAACGCTCTTTTCGATATCCTTGATTGTGATTAAGCCCTTGAGCGAGCCGCTGTTGTCAACAATCGGGAGCTTTTCGATTTTGTGCTCTCGAAGAATTGACTGAGCCTGCAAAAGAGTTGTGCCGACGGGTGCGGTAACGAGGTTTTCCTTTGTCATAACCTTTGAAATCGGCTGAGAGAAATCCTCGGCTGTCATAAAGCGCATATCGCGGTTTGTAATAATGCCAATCAGCTTGCCGTCGGTGCAAATCGGAACGCCCGAAATTTTGTACTTGCCCATGAGCGCGTCGGCGTCACGGACGGTGTTTTCGGGAGAGAGGAAAAACGGATTTACGATAACGCCGTTTTCGCTTCTCTTAACGCGGTCTACCATATCCGCCTGTCTTTCGATGGGCATATTCTTGTGGATAATGCCCACGCCGCCCTCACGCGCGATGGCAATTGCCATTTCGGTTTCGGTTACGGTGTCCATAGCCGCGGTCATAAGTGGAGTATTGAGCTTGATTGTCTTTGTCAGGTTTGTTGAAACAGATACGTTTTTCGGCTCGACGTTTGATTCGCCGGGGATAAGAAGGACGTCGTCAAAGGTAAGTCCCTCTTTGCCGAATTTGTCGTTGAAATTTGTGTTCAGCATACTTTCTTCCTCCATCCATTACATATATTTAAACTTTATTATATCAAAAAAATACTCTATTGGCAACACTATTTTTGCGTTATTTAAGTCTTTTTGAGTATTTGCGGCGAATTTTGTCAGAACTAATGCGGCAAAAGCGCTTTCCGACTTTTTTCATATTGACTTTTTTTTCATATAATTATAAAATTAATATGACTTATTTTTAGATTAGAAAGGCTATGTTAATATGAAAACTCTGATTAAAATATTATGCGCGGTTTTGGTTTTGTCATCCGCCGCGATTTTTGCAGGCTGCGGAGAAAACAACGACCTCGTGGCGTCTACCGTGGCTGTTGAGGAGACCACCGACGACAGCAAGATGAATATTTCTGAGCAGGCGGACATCAGCAAGCTTCACGCAATTAATTACGAAGGCGACGAATTTGCAGGCTACTGGCAGATTACCGAGGGTGAAGGCTCGCAGTTCAAGAGCTTTGTTTACGCCTTTGACGGAAAAGGCAAGGCTTACCTTATTATCGGCACAACCGGATATATTGAAAACTACAAGGCTGAGACCAAAACCGACGACAGCGGAAGTTCGTATAAGGCGGTTACTGTTCAGCTTATGTTCGGAATAAACGGCGTTTATAAATACGAATTTTCCGAGGACAAGTCCACCCTTACCCTCACAAACACCAAGGGCGGAAAAACCACTACTCTCAAAAAGATGGCGACGTTTTCATTTGTTCCTATCCCCGACCCCGAGCCTGTTGTTGACGAAAAGCTGCTCGGCGCGTGGAAGGATGACAACGGCGAGTATTACTACTTTGACAAGAGCGGAATTATGTACAACACAATGAACGGCATAAACTTTACCTTTGCTAAATACTCTGCGAAGGACGGCAAGGTCACCTCGGTTTTCACAACCAACAAAGAGGAAACCAACACCGTTGACTATTCGGTTGACGGCGATACGCTCACATACAACAAATTTAAGTTCAAGAAGATCGCGGTTGACGAGCTGGTATAATTATGGCTGTTAAAATTGAAATGGTAAACACCGCTGAATTTAAAATGAAATATTTTAAGTTCGGCTGCGGAGAGCAGACTGTGGTTGTCATTCCGGGGCTGAGCCTGAAAAGCGTAACCGAATCCGCAAACGGTATTGCAAACGTATTCAAGTTGATGGGTGATAAATACACCGTGTACTTTTTCGACCGCAGAACCGACTGCGGAGAGGATTACAATGTAGAGGATATGGCTGACGATACCGCCGAGGCTCTTGATATTCTCGGGATAAGCGGCGCGTATGTTTACGGCGTTTCGCAGGGCGGAATGATAGCCCAGCTTATCGCGCTCAAACGGCCCGACCTCGTAAAAAAACTCGCGCTCGCCTCGACCACCTCGAGATTTACCGGAGATAACAGCGCTGTTATTGAAAAATGGGCTGACCTTGCGGCGAAAAAGAAAATTTTAGAGCTGATTAACTGCTTTATCGAGGCGGTTTACTCAAAGGAATTTGCCGAAAAATTCGGAGAGTTAATCAGGCAGATGTTAATCGGCGTTAGCACCGACGAGCTGCACCGCTTTGAAATATACGCGAGAGCCTGTAACGGCTTTGACGTATACGATAAGCTCGGTAAAATTGCCTGTCCTGTTTATGCGGCAGGAGCGACAGGCGACAAGGTGTTCGGCTGTGAGCCGATAGCAGAGCTTGCAGAAAAAACAAACGCTCAGCTTTATATTTATGAAAATTACAGTCATGCGGTCTATGACGAAGCGCCTGACTTTATAGAAAGACTTGTTAAATTTTTTGACGAATAAAAATTACAATTAAAAGAACAGCGCTGTGTCTTTAACGATACAGCGCTGTCAGTTTGTCGAAAAACGTTTTTTATAAAGAAAAATGGCAAATTATTAGGTTATGCTGTAGGGGCGGACCCATGTGTCCGCCCGAGCTACGTTTCCTATTTGACCATATCTGCCGTGGAAACGTAGGACTTCCTGTCCCGGGCGCACACGCGGGTGCGCCCCTACGATTATGTCAAATGTTTTCCTGAACAAATCGCGTTGGGACTTTTTCTACAGTCAGACAGCGCTGTATCTTTAACGATACAGCGCTGTTTTGTTGTTTCTTTTGCTGTTTTAAAGGCGACCGCAAGGGTCGCCACTACAAAACAACTTATAAGTAAAATTGTAGGGGCTGGCTCAAAAGTCCAACCCGGAACCAAAGTTGTAGGGGTCGGTCTTGACCGACCCGCAGATTGAGTACCAAAGTTTTGCTATTTGCCGGCGGTTTGGTCAGCTGTGCATGGGTGAAATGAACCAAATTAAAATTTGGATTTCACCTCAAAGGCCAAACCCTACAGTACAATGAGATAAAAAACAGGGGCTTGGCTCTTACTCGTGAATTGAGTTTTGAGCCAGTCCCTTTAATTCTACTTTTTATACTCCGTCAGCTTCCATTCTTTTTTCAAATCCGTGCTGATTGGGAAAACCCTGAACAGCATAATTCCGTTTTTGCTGTCCTCTTTATTGTCCTTGGTGCTGAGCGTAAAGACAAAGCCCTCGTACCACAGTGAATCCTCAGAGCCTGTTGCAAGCTGATAAAAAACATTCTGCAGGGTGTCTATTTTGTCTGTGCCGAAGCTGCCTGCCGCCTCTGCCGCGATTGCAGCCCTGCGAAGAATATTGTCGCTGTTATTCTCTCCGCTCTCCTGCGCCATAAAGTGGCTCATCGTTGTGCCAATGCCGATATTCATAAGCTTATTGCTCTCGGTCTCGACCGTGGCGGTGATATTGACGTTTTCATCGTCGTAGTAGTAATACTGAATTTCAACGCCGTGGTTGTCGGTTTCGGGCACGCCCATTTTGCTCCACTTGTTCATAGTAATCAGGTCTTTGTCGCCGATTAGTTTTTTTGTGGAGTTGTAACGTTCGGTAAACTCCGCGAGGGTAAAGGCGAACCGCTTGCCGTTTACGTTTTCGCTCGGCTCAATCGCCGTTGTCACGGGCTCGGCGTCATCATCGACAGCGGAAATGCTCTTTGGCTGCTCAATTTTGAGCTTTGCGCCGCCCGAACAAGCCGTCAGCCCGAAAATTATTACAGCCGACAGCAGCAATGCCGTTATTCTTTTTCCTATCTTCATATACCTTACCTAAAACTTTTAAGTCTCCCCCAACGCCTTGCGCATTGGGGGAGATTGCAGTTTATTAATTATTCCTCTGCAGGGGCTTCTTCTGTAGCTTCGGAATTTTCAGGAGCTTCTTCCTGCTTTTCCTCAGCTTCCTCGTCCTCGTGAGGAGCTCTTGCGACGGTTACAACCCTGTCGCCCTCGCCGGTTTTCATCAGAGTTACGCCCTTTGACGGACGCGAGCAGACTCTGATTGACTCCGCGGCAATTCTGATGATAATGCCGTCCTGCGAAATCATAATAATATCGTCGTCGAGGTCAACCACCTTGATTGCGGCAACGTCGCCGTACTTTTCAACATGGTAGTTGGTAAGTCCCTTACCGCCTCTTGACTGAATACGGTAATCCTCGGGCTTTGAAAGTCTGCCGTAGCCGGTCTCGCTGACGGTCAGCACAAATCCGCCGTCGCGGACAACGCTCATTCCGACAACCTCGTCGCCTTCCTTAAGCGAGATTGCCTTTACGCCACGCGCGAGTCTGCCCATCGGGCGGACGTCGGTTTCCTTAAAGCGGATTGAAACGCCCTTCTTTGTGGCAACAATCACATTTGCGTTGCCGTCGGTCATTCTTACCCATGCGAGCTCGTCGCCTTCGTTGAGCTCAAGCGCGATAAGACCGCCCTTGCGCGCTGTGTTGTAGGCGTTGAGCGCAATTCGTTTGATGATACCCCTGCGGGTTACCATAATCAGGTATTTTTCCTCGTCAAACTCGGGTACTCTAATCATCGAGGTTACCTTTTCGTCGTTTGAAATCGGGAGCAGGTTGGCTATATTAATGCCCTTTGACTGTCTGCTGCCCTCGGGAACCTCGTAGCATTTCAGGCGGTATACTCTGCCCTTGTCGGTAAAGAACAGAACGTAGTCGTGGGAATTTATGATGAACATCTCGGCTGCGACGTCCTCTTCACGGCGCGACATACCGGATACTCCCCTGCCGCCTCTGCGCTGAATTTTATATGTATCTACCGCAAGGCGCTTAACATAGCCGAAGTGAGTGAGGGTAAGCACGCACTCCTCCTGCGGAATAAGATCCTCAATATCAACCTCGCCGCTGATTGCGCAAATCTCTGTGCGGCGCGGGTCGGCATACTTGTTGCGGATAGCGATAAGCTCTTCCTTGACGATTTCGAGCTTTCTGGTCTCGCTGCCGAGAATTTCGAGGTAATTTTTGATTTTTTCCTGCAGAGCCGCAATTTCATCCTCAATCTTGTGACGCTCCATATTTGTGAGCTGTCCGAGCCTCATCTGCACAATTGCCTGTGCCTGAACCTCGTCAAGACCGAAGCGCTCCATCAGCGCTGCTCTTGCTGTGGGCAAATCCTTGCTCTTTCTGATAATCGCGATAACCTCGTCAATAAAGTCAATCGCAATCTTCAAGCCTTCCAAAATATGCTCTCTGTCCTGAGCTTTTTTGAGGTCATACTCAGTACGGCGGCGGATTACATCCTCCTGGAACTCCACATAGCAGCGGAGCATATCCTTAAGGGTTAAAATTTTGGGCTGGCCGTCGACAATTGCGAGCATAATCGCGCCGAAGGTAACCTGCAGCTGGGTGAACGAGAAAAGCTGGTTGAGCACAATCTGAGGCGAAGCGTCGCGCTTGATGTCAATCTCAATGTGCATACCCTTACGGTCGGAGTGATCCTCGATGTTCGAGATACCCTCAATTCTCTTGTCCTTAACAAGGTTAGCGATATTTTCAATAAGCCTTGCCTTGTTAACCTTGTAAGGCAGCTCGCTTACTATAATTTTAAATCTGCCGTTCTTGGCTTCGATAATCTCGGTCTTTGCGCGGACGGTGATTTTGCCCTTACCTGTGGCGTAGGCGGCTCTGATTCCGCTTCTGCCCATGATAATTCCGCCTGTCGGAAAGTCCGGACCGGGAATACATTCCATAAGCTCCGGCAGCTCAATGTCGGGGTTGTCAATATACGCGCAGGCGGCGTCGATAGTCTCGCCTAAGTTATGCGGCGGAATTTCGGTCGCCATACCAACTGCGATACCGCTTGAACCGTTTACAAGCAGGTTCGGGAAACGGCTCGGGAGCACAACCGGCTCTTTAAGTCTGTCGTCGTAATTCGGTACAAAGTCAACGGTGTCCTTGTCGATATCGGTGAGCATTTCCATAGAAATTTTGCTCATCTTTGCCTCGGTATATCTGTAAGCCGCCGGCGGGTCGCCGTCGACAGAACCGAAGTTTCCGTGGCCGTCTACCAGCATATATCTCATTGAGAAGTCCTGAGCGAGACGTACCATTGCGTCATAAACCGAAGCGTCACCGTGGGGGTGGTACGCACCGAGCACCGAACCTACGGTATCGGCGCATTTATGGTACGGCTTTGAGGGCTCAAGTCCTCTCTCGTACATTGTGTAGAGAATTCTTCTGTGAACGGGCTTTAGTCCGTCGCGCACGTCGGGCAGTGCTCTGGCTACGATTACGCTCATTGAGTAATCGAGGAAGCTCTGCCGCATCTCGTTTTGCAGGTCAACGTCAATTATTCTTTTGTCATTCACTTGCTGCTCGTTGTCCATCTTATTACCTCTTTATTTCAAATCATTCAATTATAATCTAAATCTCTTTAATATTGCCGTTCAGCTTTGCGTACAGCTCGGGCAAACGCTTTTTTGCGTTGCACGGTCTAAAGGTTTTTGAGTCGATAAAGCCGTGCTCGGTTGTGCCGTAGCAGAGCTCAACCTCCTTGCCGTCGCTCTCTTTTCTCCTTACGGAATAGGAAAATTCAATCCTCGCGGCTGTCATATGAATACACCAGGTGCGGACGATAAGCTCGTCCTCATAAAGCGCAGGCTGAATAAAATGACAGGTCAGATTAACCAGCGGAAGCATAACTCCGGCGTTTTCCAAATCAGAATAGGTTGTCCCGAACATCTTGATAAAATCGGTTCTGCCTACCTCAAACCACACGGGGTAATTTGAATGGTGGGCAATTCCCATTCTATCGGTTTCGGCGTAACGCACTGTAATGTAACTTCTTGAATGCATAATATCCTCCGAAATTTATACGTCGAGGTTTTGTACGTACTTGGCGTTTTTCTCGATGAATTCACGTCTCGGCTCAACCTTGTCGCCCATAAGGATTGTAAAGGTTTCGTCAGCCGCCTCGGCGTCGCTGAGCTCTACCCTGAGCATAAGCCTTGTGTCGGGGTTCATTGTAGTCTCCCAAAGCTGTTCGGAGTCCATCTCACCGAGACCTTTGTAACGCTGAATTTCAGTTTTACCCTCAATCTGAGCCAAAATCTGGTCGCGTTCAATGTCGGAATAAGCGTATTTATGCTCCTTGCCCTTTGTAATTCTGTAAAGCGGCGGCTGAGCGATATAAACGTGGCCGGCTTCGATAAGGGGCTTCATATATCTGAAGAAGAAGGTCAGCAAAAGTGTGCGGATATGCGAGCCGTCGACATCGGCATCCGCCATGATGATAACCTTATCGTATCTGAGTTTTTCAATGTCAAATTCGTCGCCTATACCCGTGCCGAGCGCGGTGATTACCGGCATTAATTTGTCGTTGCCGTAAACGCGGTCGATTCTCGCCTTTTCAACATTGAGCATTTTACCCCAGAGAGGAAGAATTGCCTGAATTCTTCTGTCTCTGCCGCCCTTTGCAGAGCCGCCCGCCGAGTCTCCCTCGACGATGAAAATTTCAGTTTCGCTGCTGTCGCGCGACTGGCAGTCCGCAAGCTTACCGGGAAGCTGGGCAGATTCGAGAGCGGATTTTCTCCTTACGTTCTCTCTCGCCTTTCTCGCGGCTTCACGCGCCCTTGCCGAGGCGAGTGCCTTTTCAAAGATTGCCTTTGAAACCGCGGGATTTTCCTCGAGGTAGGTCATCAGCTTGTCGCGGACAAGCTTGTCTACCATTGTTCTTACCTCTGTATTACCGAGCTTTGCCTTGGTCTGTCCCTCAAACTGGGCTTCCTTTAGCTTAACGCTGATAATCGCCGTAATACCCTCGCGGACGTCCTCGCCGCTTAGGTTTTTATCGTTATCCTTTAACTTGCCGAACTTGCGCGCGTAGTCGTTCATCACGTAGGTCAGGGCTCTCTTGAAGCCTTCCTCGTGAGTACCGCCGTCGGTGGTGTGGATATTATTTGCGAAGGTCAGCAGATTTTCGTTGTAGCTTTCGTTGTACTGCATAGCGATTTCTACCGCTACGGTGTCCTCCTCATTCTTCGAGGAAAAGTAAATTACGTCGGGATGAATAACAGCGAGTGAGCGTTTTTTGTGGATGTACTCTACAAAGCTCTTGATTCCGCCCTCGTAGTGGAAGTTGTTTTTGATGATTTCTTCGGGATTGCGCTCGTCCCTGAGCTCAATGTGAACGCCTGCGTTGAGGAACGCCTGCTCTCTTAAACGTCTTTCGAGCACCGAATAATCATAGATTGTGGTTTCCTTGAATATCTCGGGGTCAGCCTTGAAACGAACCTCTGTGCCCTTGATGTCGGACTTGCCGATTTTTTCGAGCTCGTTTATTATTTTTCCGCGCTCATAACGCTGGAAATAAATATCCTCGCCGTCGCAAACCTTAACCTCGAGCCATTCGGAAAGCGCGTTAACAACCGACGCGCCTACGCCGTGGAGACCTCCGGATACCTTGTAACCGCCGCCGCCGAACTTACCGCCTGCGTGGAGCACGGTAAATACAACGGTAACCGCAGGAAGGCCTGTCTTGCTGTTTACGCCGACGGGAATTCCTCTGCCGTTATCGGTAACTCTGATGATATCGCCGGGCTCGATTACAACGTCGATTTTTGAGCAGTAGCCTGCGAGCGCTTCGTCGATTGAGTTATCAACAATTTCATAAACCAGATGATGAAGTCCTCGGGGACCGGTTGAGCCGATATACATGCCCGGACGTTTTCTTACCGCTTCAAGTCCTTCGAGAACCTGAATTTCATCCGCGCCGTATTCCTGTTCAACCTTGGTTATCTCAATGTTTTCTTCGGTTTGTTCAATATTCTTTTCTACACTATCCATAAAATCCTCCGAATATTCATTATCTACTTCTTTTCAACAAACAAAATATAGTAAGGCACGAGCGTTAACGCCAATGCCGTTAATACAACGTTAATTATAAATAGAGTTATAAGATTTACTCCTGCAAAGCCGATTAGCAGTAAATTTACCGCGATTAAAACAATCAGGTATTCGATAAACATTACAATCAGCTTTTTCTTTGAGATTTTAAATCTCTTTTTGCAGTGGTAACATTCTTGTTCTTTCTTAAAGATTAATTTTCTGACGTCGCCGTACCTGTAAATTGTCTTGCAGTGCGGACAGACAGGCAGGGACGGTAAAAACAGATTAGCCATAATTATTAAAACCTTCTGTTGGCGGAATATCTGTTATTGTCGTTTTTTTCAGTCTTTTTAGGCTCGGGAGCTTCCTCCTTGCCGAAAATCTCTTCCTCGGCAGAAACGGGCTCAGCCTCGGGAGTTTCGATATAATGACGGCTCCTGTTTATCCTTGTACCCTCGGAATGAAGCTTTTTGAGAGGAGAATCCTCAGTTCCTGCGTGGTTCTCCCTAACGTCGCTTATAACCTCAACATAGGGCTTTTCCTGCGGATTAAGCTCGGCGGAATTTGAAACCAAATCCTCATTTTCCGTCTGAGTTTTAGCCGCGTTGCGCTCCGCCTTAATTTTATTAAACACGTCGTTGTTAATCTGGAACTGGTTTGAACCCTCGGCGTAGCCGATTTCGTCGTCGAGCTCGGAGATTGAGAGATTGTCGGAGTACTCAATTCCTGCACGCTTTGCTTCCATAGACTTTTGATATTTCTTAAGCGGATCGAATTTTACGAAATTCGGAGAAACAAGTCCGAAGATGATCAGCGGAATTGCCACTGCCAAAATTCCGAGCGGATTGCTCACCATATTCAGCGCAATCCAAGCGGTCAAAATCACCGCAGAGATAATTGCGCAGATGATAAACACCAAAATAACCTTTTTGTTGATAAATACGTGGCTTTCCTTTCCGCATCGGGAACAGACGTATTCCGCCTTTCTCCTGTAAGAAAATCTTTCCCAGTATGTAATTCTTTTTCCGCAGTACGGACATCTGTTTTTCCTGTTCATAGCTCTCTCCGTAAAATTAATTTATATACCTTCAAATTTATAAGCTCAGTTTTCTTCTCGACAAGGTTTTGGTTGAAAGCTGAGAAATATAAACGCTTGTTTTGCCTTTATCATTACAAACTACAAACGACCTCGGCAGCTCGTAGGACACGTTTATAACCTCGCCGTTTTTTTGAGCCGCCGCCAAAAAATCACGTGTTTTTTTAGAAACCGTGCAGGCGTCGATGTCAAACATCGCGACGATTTTTTCGGTATTTATTACAACGTCGTTTCCCAAATGCAAATACATATATCAGTTTTCTTCCTCTGAAATTTTGCCGTTATTCACAAGGAAAACCTTTCCCTGTTTAAGCTGTTCTTTGTTTGATTTTTCACAGCAGGTTATAAAAACCTGACAGCCTTCAAGCTCGTTTAGCAGATAGTCCTGACGGCTGTTGTCAAGCTCGGACAGTACGTCGTCGAGCAAAATTACGGGCTCCTCGCCCATTTTTTCTCTGAGTACGGCGGCTTCCGCGAGCTTTAGCGACAATACAGCGCTCCGCTGCTGTCCCTGAGAGGCAAACGACTTTGCGTTTTTTCCGTTTATGATAACCTCAACGTCGTCGCGGTGAGGTCCTGCAAGCGTTACTCCGCAGGCAATTTCGTTTTGACGGTTTGCGCTGTACTTTGAGCGCATTTTTTCTTCAATTTTTCCCACGCTGTCGCTGTACTCGGCGCCTACGCTTGAAATATATTTGAGCTCGAGCTCCTCTTTATTTTTTGAAATTCCGCTGTGATACACCGCCGCCTTTTGAGTTATCATATTTACAAACTCAAGTCGCTGTTTTAAGAGCCTCGCGCCCGACATAATAATCTGGTCGTCCCAGATATCGAGAGTTGATTCGAGCGCGGGATTTCTCAACACGTCCTTTAGCAGGGCGTTTCTCTGAGCGATAAGGCGGTTGTATTTTGAAAGCATTACCGCGTTTTTCAGCTTTTCGCGGCATATTGCGCTGTCTATAAAATTTCTTCTCTCCCCCGGACCTCTTTTGATAAGGCTGAGGTTTTCGGGAGAAAAAACAACCGCGCAGAATTTTTCTATAAGCGCGGATGAGGAGCGCTTTTCAACACCGTTGATTTTTACGTTTTTTTTCGTCGCTGAAAAACCGAGAGAAGCGTTTTGCTCCCTCTCCTGACCGTAAAACTCACATTCGAGCCGTGAAAAGTCCGTTCCCCACTTTATCATTTCACGCATGTTAGCAGTTCTGAACGAATGACCTCCGCAGAACAGCCAAAGCGCTTCGATGATATTTGTTTTTCCCTGTGCGTTGTCGCCGTAAATTATATTTACACCTTCGCAGGGAAAAATTTCCGCGTCGTCTAAATTTCTGAAATTTTGAAATTTTAAGCTGTTAACCTTCATTTATTCAACATTAATCAGAGTTCCGTTATACTCGGCGGTATCGCCGGGTCTCAGCTTTTTTCCGCGCATGGTGCAGACCTCGCCGTTGACCTTGACCTCGCCGTTTTGAATAACGACCTTCGCCATTCCGCCGGTATACGCCTCTCCGCTGAGCTTCAGCAAGTCCTGAAGCTTAATGTATTCTGTGTTAATTTTGATATTCTCAGTTTTCATTAGCAAGCCTCATCGGCACAACGATGCTCAAAAAGCTGTCGCCCGAAACGGGTTTTACAATAATCGGAGAAACCGGACCGTTGAGTACGAGCTTAACCTCGTCGGTGTCGGTATTCTTGAGCGCGTCGAGCATATATTTGTTGTTAAAGCCGATTTCTACGCTCTCGCCTGCGATATCAACGTCGATAACATCCTTTGCGCTTCCGACAGCCGAGGCGCAGGAAAGTCTGATTTCGTTTTCAAGGAACTTACACCTTACGGGGCTGGGAGTTCTCTCGTTATTGAGGAGCGACATTCTCTCGACCGACTCAATCAGCTTGCGTGTAGAGATTACAAGGACGGTTTTTTCTTCCTTGGAAACCGTAGCCTTGTAGTCGATGAAAGTACCCTCGATAAGTCTTGAAATTACCCTGTAGCTCTTAACCTTAAAGGTGATGTGCCTTTGACCGATAATAATATCAACCGGCTCGTCGTCCTCGGTAAGGAGCTTCAAAATTTCGAGCTGGGTCTTGCCGGGTACAACAAACGAGTTACTGCTCTCGGTATCGACGTTCTCTTTTCTGATAGCCATTCTGTAGCCGTCGATTGCAACTATAGTAAGGGTTGAATTGTCAATTTCAAATAATGAGCCTGTGTAAATCGGTTTCGCCATATTTTCGCTTACCGCGTAAACGGTTTGGCGAATCATATCTCTTAAAACCTTTGAGCTGAGAGTGATTGAATCTGTCTGTTCAAAGCTCGGCAGGTCGGGATATTCAACGGACGACATACCCATAATTTTATAATCCGCCTGTCCGCAGGTGATATAGGTTACCATTCTGTCGTCGGTCTCGATTGTAACGACCTCCTCGGGAAGTCTTCTTACTATATCGAGGAACAGCCTTGCGCCGATTACAATTTCTCCCTCTTTAATAATTGAGGCTTCGATATCGGTGGTAATTCCGATTTCGAGGTTGTAGCCCGAGATATTGAGCTTATCTCCGTATGCCTTTACAAGTACGCCCTCAAGAGCAGGAATTGAAGATTTTGAAGAAACTGCCCTTGATACATTTGAAACGGCAGAAACCAAATCTGTTTTGGAACAGGTAATTTTCATTTCGTATATCTCCTCTGATGATATATTCTTTTAAATTTTTAGTAGTAGTAGTAGGCGGTGTTAAAATATGGAAAAGTGCCTTAAGACGGCTTGTCTGTTCGGTTTTTTTATCAACACCGTGTTATTGAAAATTTAATGAATGATGTTTATAAAATTTTAACACCCGTTAACATTGACTGACAAAGTTAAACATTATCAACGTTCTGACATAATTTTCTATATTGAAAGATGTTAGTTTATAGAATAAATTTATCTGTCCTGAATGTTCTTGATTGTGTCGTCAATAAGCTCTTTTACTTTTCTGTCCTTATTAATAAGGTTCTCTACCTTTTGAATTGAGTAAATTACCGTTGAGTAGTGACGGTGACCGAACTCCTCACCGATATTTACCATAGAGAGCGTTGTAATCTGCCTTGTGATGTAGATTGCTATATGACGCGCGTTGCTGATGTTAGCACTCTTGTTTTTCTGAGAGCGGATTTCCTCGGGAGTTACGCCGTAGGTGCGCGCAACTTCGTCGATAATTCTCTCAACCGTTACTTCGGGCGGAACGTCGTTGTTGAGAACGTCCGCGATAACCTCCTGAACGGATGTGAGAGAGGGCTTTTCATTATTAAGAAGTGATTTTGCCTTTAGCTTTTTAACAGTGCCCTCAAGCTGGCGGATATTTGCCTTTAGCTTTTTGGCTATGTACTCACAGATTTCGTTCGACAGCTCAATATCGACAAGCTCAGCCTTGCGCTTAATGATCGCAATTCTCGTCTCCAAATCAGGTGGCTGAATGTCGGCAATTAAGTCCTGTTCAAAGCGCGAGCGCAGACGGTCGTCAAGGGTTCTGATTTCCTTCGGCGGACGGTCTGAGGTGAGTACGATCTGCTTTCTCGCCTCGTGAAGCGCGTTAAAGGTGTGGAAAAATTCCTCCTGGGTACTCTCCTTGCCGCCGATAAACTGAACGTCGTCCACCAACAGGACGTCGGCGTGTCTGTACTTATGTCTGAACTCGCTCATCTTTGCCTGACGCAGACTTTCGATAAGCTCGTTTGTAAAGTCGTCGCCCTTGATATAGCAGATAACCATATCGGGGTTGTTCTTTTTAATCTCGTTTCCGATAGCGTAAAGCAGGTGGGTTTTTCCAAGTCCCGAGTTGCCGTACAGGAAAAGAGGATTGTATGCCTTTGACGGATTTGTTGCAACCGCAAGGCAAGCTGCGTGAGCAAATTTATTTGACGAGCCTACGATAAAGGTATCGAAGGTGTACTCATAGTTTGCGTTTGTTTCCTCGCTGATAACCTCCGGAGCAGGCGTGCTGATATTAGCTTCATCCGGAGTTTTAAGCGCGATGTTGAATTTATTGTCAAAGATAGCCTCAAACGCTTCGTTTAACAGCGGAATGTAGCATCTTTTAATTGTCTGTCTGTGAAAATCGTTCGGAACGATAAGATAAGCCGTGTTGCTTTCAAAGTCAAGGTTGAGCGGTTTAATCCTGCTGATCCATGTATTGTAAGCCACGTCCGTAATTTTTGTTTTGCAGTAGGAGCATATCAGCTCCCAAGCGTCGTTAAATGAATCCATTTTCTCCTCCACATCCTCATAGGGCATTGTTTTGCGGGTTAAGGTGATGGTGCCCTTTTTACATATTTAAATAATCAAAAATTCCTGTAGTCGCAAATTAACCCACAATAATTCCATTCTAAATAATTATACTCCAACCGCGAATAAAATGCAAGCATTTTGACTTTTATTAAGATTTACATTTTAAATGTATATATAGAGAATTTTAGTTTAAAATGTCAAAACTTTTTTGAAGTAATTTGATATTTGATTTTTCAAAAATTTTGACACACTATAAGTTGTTGTCAAAGTTTCAAAAATAACTATATTTAGTGGTGAATTTTTAACGGCAAAAAAAACTTGACGGATTTGATAAAATAAGCTATAATGCTATATTGCAAGGATAGGGCAGTAGGTTTATTCCTCTGCTCCGAAACCTAAAAAAGGAAGTAAAAAGCATTACATTCCACTATATTCCGATATGCTTTTTAACCTTATAATTTCGAAGGGAGGGTTTTTGAGTATGTTGAGAACATATCAGCCTAAAAAGCTTCACAGAAAAAAAGAGCACGGCTTCAGAAAGAGAATGGCTACATCTAACGGCAGAAAAGTTTTGGCGAGAAGAAGAGCTAAGGGCAGAAAAAGGTTGTCTTACTAAGGCGTTTAGTGAATAACAAACTGTAAAAGCGGATGTTTTTCATAAGCCTTGCTTTTGAGCTTTTCAAAACGCAACGACTTAAAACAGCCGCATTTTATTTATATGTTGTTTATTAAATAGTCTAAAGAACGACCACTTTTAATTGTGGTCTTTCTTTAATTATATCTGCCGGGGTATTGTTATGGGTAAGTATGTTACGGTCAAGGAAAACAGAGATTTTTCGAGAATTTATAAAAGAGGAAAATCCTTTGTAAGTCCTGTGCTTGTTACCTATGTAATAAAAAACCGGTCGGATAACGTAAGATACGGCATTACTACAGGTAAAAAAATCGGCAACGCAGTAAAACGCTCAAGAGCAAGAAGAGTTATAAGAGCCTCATATTATCAACTTTATTCCAAACTCAATTCCGGCTACGATATTATTTTTGTAGCGAGAGGAAAAACGCCGTTCGTAAAATCTCAGGTTGTGTTAAGCGCAATGCAAAAGCAGCTTGAGCAGGCAGGCGTTATAAGTAAAAGCTAATCCTCGCGGTTATTAACGGTAGATTATTATGAAAAAAGTTTTAATGGCTTTAATCAGATTTTATCAGTCCGCAATATCTCCTTATACTAAAGCCCGCTGCATATACACCCCTACGTGTTCGCAGTACGGACTGGAGGCTATAGAGCGTTTCGGAGCGTTAAAGGGCAGCGCTCTGACAATATGGCGTTTTTTACGCTGCAATCCGTTTGCCAAGGGAGGGTACGATCCCGTCCCGGAAAAAAAGAAAAAATAACGATGAGGTAAATTTATGCAAATTTTCGGTTTTCTCGGATACTTCCTCGGATATCTGCTTTGGGCATTATTCTACGTATTTCAGAATTTCGGTATTGCGATTATTGTATTTACAATCGTAATTAAACTTGTGCTGTTCCCGTTCTCTGTAAAGCAGCAAAAGTCAATGGCAGGCACTCAGAGACTGTCAAAAAAGCAGAAGGAGCTTCAGGAAAAGTACGGCAATAACCGCCAGCTCCTTCAGGAAGAGATGAACAAGCTCTATGAAAAAGAAGGCGTAAAGCCCATGGGCGGCTGCCTTACAATGATTGTCCCGATGCTTGTTCTATTCGGCGTGTTCTACGCCGTTGCGTATCCCCTTACAAATACTCTGCACATCAACGCCGACAGCGTTAACAAGGCTGTAGCTTATATTCAGCAGATTCCCGGATACGCTTCAAGCGCAAACCCTGCTTATCAGCAGATTGCGCTCTTAAGGGTATTCCCGAACATTGCAAATACCGACGCTATTCAGGGACTTTTCAGCGCGGCTGACATCGACAAGATTCATTTGTTCTCTAACGGATTTACAATTTTCGGCGGCGTTGACCTGCTTATGGTTCCCTCGGACTTCGGCTTCTGGTCATGGTATCTTCTGTTCCCAATCCTCTGCTTTGTTTCAAACGTAGGTTCACAGTTTGTAATGCAGAGAGTGAACAAAAATCAGATGAACCAGCAGCAGGGCTGTATGAAGGTTCTTATGTACGCGCTTCCGCTTTTCTCGGCTTATATCGCCTACAGCGTACCCGCGGCTATGTCCTTCTATTGGATTATTTCGGCATTGCTCAGCTTGGTACAGTCGATTATTCTTGCAAAGGTTCTCGGACCCGTTCAGCTTAACGCGAAAAGTGAAGCAATGCACGCAGCGCTCATGTTTGAAAACGAGGCTAAGGTGCCGTATATCTACGCGCCGCAGGAAAAGGCGGTTACTTCGGTAAACAATAAAAATAAGAATAAGAAGAAAAAGTAATTTGTTTTTTAACCGTAAAAAACAGGAGAAGAAAATATTATGTTAAAAGAAGTTATCGGCGTCGGAGATACCGAGCTTGAGGCTCTTAACGACGCAAAAAAACAGTTGGGACTTGACGAGACCGACGAAGTTGAATTTGAGCTTATTCAGAGAGCTGAAAAGAAGATGTTCGGTCTTTTCGGCGGAGCTCCCGCTAAGGTTAGAATTATCATCAAGGACACTCCCGAGGAAAAGGCTGAGAAGTTCTTGAGGGAAGTTCTTGATAAAATGAAGCTCTCCTCTGTTGAGGTTGAGAAGAAGAGCGAAGAAGGCGCTGTAGAGTTTAATCTCTCGGGCGAGGACGTTGGCTTTGTAATCGGCAGAAGGGGAGAGACTCTCGACGCTCTCCAGTACCTCACAAGTCTTGTTGCAAATCACAGCGAGGATCCTTATATTAAGGTTACCGTAAATACGGGTAATTACCGCGAGAAAAGAGAGAAAACTCTTGAAAGTCTCGGCAGAAAGCTTGCTTTCAAGGCTATCAAGACAGGTAAAAAGACCTCGCTTGAGCCTATGAACCCCTACGAGAGAAGAATTATCCACACCTCTGTTCAGAAGGTTAACGGTGCAATTTCTTGGAGCGAGGGAGAGGGAGCGGCAAGGCACGTTGTTATCGGCCCCGACCCCAAGGTTAAGAATAACCGCAAGGGCGGATATAACAACAACCGCAGAGGCGGTTCAAGACGTTCCTACAATTCAAACAACCGCTCAAAAAGCGCGTCTGTAAATCCCGACAGAGTTCCGCTCAATGAAGGCGGCGAAACAGGACTTTACGGAAGACTCGATAAATAAGCTTTTCAAATTATAGGAAAGCAAAATAAAACTAAAGTTAGGGCGGAGATTTTTCCGCCCTTTTAATTTAACTGCTATGAATGATAACAAAACTATTGCCGCAATAAGTACAGCCCAGGGCGAGGGCGGAGTCGGAGTAATCAGAATTTCAGGCGAGGACTCCACGATTATCGCTGACAGAATTTTTAAGAATATAAATTCAAAAAAGCTTGCCGAAATGAAGGGCTATACCGCGGCTTTCGGAAAAATTATATATAATAATGAGGAGCTTGACGAGGCGGTTGCGCTTGTTTTCAAAGCTCCGCACAGCTATACCGGTGAAAATGTTGTTGAGCTTTCCTGCCACGGCGGAGTTTACATAACAAAGCAGGTTTTACGCGCCGTGCTCGACGCAGGAGCGGTTCCTGCCGAGCCGGGTGAATTTACCAAGCGCGCGTTCTTAAACGGTAAAATTGATTTGACCGAGGCGGAAGCGGTAATTGATATTATTACCGCGAAGAGCAGAGGAGCCGCGCGCTCGGCAATGTGCGTAAAGGAAGGCGCGCTAAGACGGAAAATCAGCGCGGTTAAGGATGACTTGCTGTCGCTTACCGCTCATCTTTCCGCTTGGGCGGATTATCCCGAGGAGGATATTGCCGAGGTCGATGACGATATGATTTACTCGACCTGCGACAGCGCCGTTAATGAGCTTGAAAAAATGCTCTCGACCTACGACGCCGGACAGGCGGTAAAGCAGGGAATTGACACCGTTATCGCAGGACGTCCGAATGTCGGCAAAAGCACGCTTATGAACTTGCTTTCGGGCAGTGAAAAGAGCATTGTCACCGATATTCCCGGCACGACGAGGGATATTGTCGAGGACACCGTTGTTGTAGGAGACGTCATTTTAAGGCTTAGCGATACAGCAGGATTGAGAAACACCGACGACGAGGTTGAAAAAATCGGCGTTGACCGCGCAAAGAAGCGCCTTGAACAGTGCGGACTGCTGCTTGCGGTTTTTGACAACAGTCAAATGCTCAGCGAGGATGATTATAACTTGATTGAAGCCTCACAGGGCGTGCCGACTATAGCGATAATTAATAAAACTGATTTGGAAAACAAGCTTGAAATAGACAAAATAAAATCTAAGATAAGCAATATAATATATATTTCTGCCGCAAACGGAGAGGGCAAAGAGGATATTATCAATGCGGTTGAGAAGATTGCAGGCACTGCAAGGCTCAACCCCAGCGAGGGAATTCTCTCGAATGAGCGCCAGCGTGCGAATGTAAGCAACGCGCTCAAATCCGTTAAAGAGGCAAAGCAGGCGCTTGAATTTGGACTGACCTACGACGCGGTTACGGTGTCCTTAGAGGACGCAATTTCCGAGTTGCTCGAAATGACAGGAGAAAAAACAAGCGACGAAGTGCTCGACAGAGTTTTCCACAACTTCTGTGTGGGAAAATAAAGGAAGATTTTTATGGATTATTTTGCAGGTGAATATGACGTTGCCGTAATCGGCGCAGGCCACGCAGGAATTGAGGCGGCGCTTGCCGCGGCAAGGCTCGGATGCAACACCGTTATCTTTACAATTAATATGGACGCTGTGGGCAACTGCCCTTGCAATCCGTCAATCGGCGGCACAGCAAAGGGACACCTTGTGCGTGAGCTCGACGCCCTCGGCGGAGAGATGGGTAAAACAGCCGACGAGTGTTTTTTGCAGTCGCGTATGCTCAACCGCGGCAAAGGTCCTGCGGTTCATTCACTACGCGCGCAGATTGACAGAAGAAAATACTCCGACACTATGAAGCATAAGCTCGAGCTTCAGGAAAATCTTGAACTAAGGCAGGCTGAAATTACCGATATAAAAAAGACAGACGACGGCTACGAGCTAAAAACTCAAATGCTTGCGATTTTTAAATGCAAGACGGTTGTTATCGCAACCGGCACATACCTCGGTGGCAGAATTTATGTCGGCGAGGTGAGCTACGAGAGCGGCCCTGACGGAATTTTTCCTGCGACTAAGCTCGGAAAGAGCCTTAAGGAGCTCGGACTTCCGCTTAGAAGGTTCAAGACAGGTACTCCTGCCCGTGTGCTCAGACGTTCGATTGATTTTTCAGAGCTTGAAGTGCAGAAGGGCGACGAACCGCCGCAGCCGTTTTCTTATGAGACGGAAAGCCTCGGGAAAAACAAGGTAGATTGCCACATTAGCTGGACTAACGATAAAACCAAGCAGGTTATCCTTGAAAATATCCACCGCTCACCTTTATATGCAGGCAGGATTGAGGGAGTAGGACCGCGTTATTGTCCGAGCTTTGAGGACAAAATTATGCGGTTCAAGGATAAGCCCAGACATCAACTGTTTATTGAGCCGTGCGGCGAGAATACAGAGGAAATGTATTTGCAGGGAATGAGCAGCTCATTGCCTGAGGAGGTTCAGCTAAAGTTTTACCGCACTATCAAGGGACTTGAAAATTGCGTTATTATGCGACCTGCCTATGCAATTGAATACGACTGCGTTGACCCGACCGCGATGAACCCGACTCTTGAATTCAAGAGCTTCGAGGGATTGTTTGGCGCAGGTCAGTTTAACGGCAGTTCCGGTTACGAAGAAGCCGCCGCTCAGGGCTTTGTAGCAGGAGTAAACGCCGCTCACAAGGTTTTGGGCAGAGATCAGTTTGTTCTGACAAGGGCGAATTCCTATATTGGCACATTAATTGACGACCTTGTAACAAAGGGCGCGAACGAGCCTTACAGAATGATGACCTCGCGAAGCGAGTACCGACTTGTGCTCCGTCAGGATAACGCCGACGAGAGATTAACTCCCACAGGCTATGAGCTCGGATTAATCAGCGAGGAACGCTATCAAAAGTTTCTTAAAAAGCAGCAGATAAAAAAGGACGAGATTAAAAGGCTCGAAAAAACCACGCTTTCTCCGAGCGATGAGTTAAATAAATTGCTTGTTTCACGTGAAACATCGCCTGTCACAACAGGAGTAAGGGAGATTAATTTGCTCCGCCGTCCGCAAATCGGCTACGATGTTATTAAGCAAATTGACCCCGACTGTCCTGACTTGGATGCGAATATAATAGAGCAAATTGAAATTGAGATTAAATACGAAGGCTACATCCAAAAACAGCTAAAGCAGGTTGAGCAGGTAAAAAAACTCGAGAAAAAACAACTGCCGTCAGACTTTGACTACTCAACACTTGCAGGTCTGCGCCTTGAAGCTCAGGAAAAGCTCAACAAGATAAAGCCGCTCAATATCGGGCAGGCTTCCAGAATTTCGGGAGTATCTCCTGCGGACATTAGCGTGTTGCTAATTTGGATGGCAGCAAACAAAAATCAGGATTAGTTATGAATATTAAAAACTTTGTTTTATCAGCCGTTAAGGATTATAAAATTGAATTGTCCGAAGAACAGCTTAATCAGCTCCAAAAGTATTTTGAGCTTTTGATGTCGTGGAATGAGAAGATAAACCTCACCGCAATTACCGAGCCAAACGAGGTTGCAGTAAAGCACTTTGCGGACAGCCTGTCGGTATTCAATTACGTTGACTTTCCGAAAGGTGCAAGCGTAATTGACGTCGGCACGGGAGCAGGTTTTCCCGGTTTGGTGCTCAAAATCGCACGACCTGACATTAAGTTAACCTTGCTCGACAGCCTTAATAAAAGGCTTAAGTTTCTCGACGAGGTGTTAAACACCCTCGGACTTGAAGCGGAGCTTGTTCATGCAAGGGCAGAGGAAGGCGGTAAGAGTATTGATTTAAGAGAATGTTATGACTTCGCCGTATCAAGAGCAGTAGCAAGGCTAAACGTGCTATGCGAATACTGCCTGCCGTACGTTCGCCTTTCAGGTAAGTTTATCGCGTTCAAGGGCGGAGAGGCTGACGAGGAAATTAAGTCCGCTTCAAAGGCAATCCAAGCTCTCGGCGGAAAGAAAACAGATGTATATGGCTTTGAACTTCCCGAAAACAGCGGTAGCAGAACTCTTGTTGTAATAGAAAAGGTTCAGCCTACACCCGATAAATACCCCAGACAAAACGGTAAAATCAAAGCAAAGCCTTTATAATTATTACTCGACAAAATACAGCCAAAAAAGCTAAAACAATCTAAAAATTTAACACAGAATCTGACACAAACCGCACACCCAATGTGATATTATAATAGCACAGGGACAACCCCTGATGCTGACAAGGGTGATGCGGTTGAATTTTTTGGTAAAAGGCGAAAATAAAATTTCAGAAATACCAATAATAAAGATTCGGCCAAACAAAGCCCAGCCCCGTAAGGTTTTTAATGAGGACGAGCTTTCGGCGCTGTCGCGGTCAATCGCGGAAAACGGAATTTTGCAGCCGCTTACAGTCAGAAAAGCAAGCCAGTCCGAATTTGAACTTATCGCAGGAGAACGCCGCTTACGCGCGGCAATCCTCGCGGGGATGAAGCGTGTTCCGTGCATTATAGTAAAATGCTCAGACAAGGAATCTGCCGTATATGCTCTTCTTGAAAATCTCCAGCGGGCTGACCTCGGAATCTTCGAGGAAGCCCGAGGGATTTCAAGGCTGATTAGGCGGTACGGGCTTACACAGGAACAGGCGGCGGACAAGCTCGGAAAAACCCAGTCCACAATTGCAAACAAGCTCAGATTGTTAAAGCTGAGCAGTGAGGAGCAGGAGTGGATAGAAAACGCAGGGCTTACCGAACGCCACGCGAGGGCGCTTTTGAGAATTGACGATGAAAACATAAGGCATGAGGTTCTCTCAAAGATAATCTCGGACAACCTCAACGTAAGCCAAACCGAAGCGCTTGTCGGCATATACAAACACAATAACCCGAAAACCGAAAAAAATCGGGGCAGAAGCAAAGCGGTGATAAAAGACATCAGGATTTTTCTGAATTCCATCAACAGAGCAATAGATACAATGCGGCTGTCGGGAATAGACGCGCAATCTGTAAAAACAGACTCAGAAAATTTTATCGAATACACAATCCGTATTCCCAAGTCGCAGCTTAATAAAACAGAAAAATCCGCGTAGACACTTAACTAACTTTCCACTTTGGGCGCAAGCCCAATCCACTCATACCCATTTCCTTATCTAACCCCTTGCGAAAAGACGTGCAGAAATGTGCGTCTTTTTGCATTTTAAAATATTAATTGTTTCACGTGAAACATTATTTGCATAAAAAATCAAAAAAATCTTTAAATCCTCTTCAAAATCTAACACGTATATGGTATAATCTTAAAAGAATTTATTAGTAAGGATTTGAAATCAGTGGCAAAAATTATCGCTATATCAAACCAAAAGGGCGGAGTGGGCAAGACCACGACCGCCGTTAACCTTGCTGCTTGTCTTGGTGCACTCGGCAAAAAGGTTCTTCTTGTCGACGCCGACCCTCAGGGTAACGCCACAAGCGGCGTTGCAATCGACAAAAGCAAGGTTAAGCTTTCCACCTACAACATCCTTGTAGACGGAACAAAGGCAGAGGAGTGCGTGCTGACAACTCCGTATCAGAATCTTCATATTCTGCCGTCGTCAATTGACCTTGCCGCGGCGGAGCTTGAAATCGCGGAAAAATCACACCGCGAGGCACTTCTTAAAAATTCAATTCTGCCGATAAAGCAGTACTACGACTACATCATTATCGACTGTCCGCCGTCACTTGGACTAATCACGGCGAACGCGCTTACGCTTGCGGACTCGTTCATCGTTCCGATTCAGTGCGAATATTACGCGCTCGAAGGATTGTCACAGCTTATGAGCACGGTTAGGCGCATAAAAAGGCAGTACAATTACTCAATCGAGCTTGAGGGAGTTCTGCTTACAATGTACGACGGCAGGCTCAACCTGACTCAGCAGGTTGTTGAGGAGGTCAAAAAATTCTTCCCCGGCAAGGTGTTCGGCACGGTTATCACCAGGGGAGTAAGGCTTTCCGAGGCGCCGAGCTTCGGTATGCCTGTAATTTACTACGACAAAAACTGCAAGGGCAGCTTGGCGTACACCGAGCTTGCCAAAGAGTTGATTGCAAAGGAGAAACGCTGATGGCAAAAAAACTCGGCGGACTCGGCAAGGGTCTTAACGCCATATTCATAGAAAACGACAACGAGGACAAAAGCGGAGGCGTTACTCTGAATATATCGGAGATTGAGCCGAACCGCTCTCAGCCGCGTAAGGAGTTTGACGAAAACGCTCTAAGCGAGCTTGCGCAGAGCATCTCCGAGCACGGACTTTTACAGCCGCTTTTGGTACGTCCGCTTCCGCTCGGCGGATATGAAATTGTAGCAGGCGAGAGAAGATACCGCGCTTGCCGTATGGCAGGGCTGACGGAAATCCCCGTAATTATCCGCGAGCTCGATGAAACCCAGACAATGGAGCTTGCGCTTATCGAAAACCTCCAGCGAGAGGATTTAACGCCTTTGGAAGAAGCCGAGGGTTACAGCGTGCTTATCGACGAGCACAATATGACTCAGGAGGAGGTCGCGCGTTCGGTCGGTAAATCCCGTCCGGCAATCGCAAACGCGCTCAGACTTCTAAAGCTCCCCGACAGCGTTAAGGAGTATCTAAAGGACGGAAAAATCTCGGCAGGTCACGCAAGGGCTCTATTGACGCTCGACAGTGAGGACGATATGCAGGAGCTTGCGGATTTGATAGTGAGTAAGGATTTGTCGGTAAGACAGACCGAAAAGCTCTGCAAAAAAGCTCCGAAAACAAATAAAGAGCAAAAAGCGGAGAAAAAACCGTCGTTTTACAGCATGGTTGAGCTCGCGCTTAACGAGAGCTTGGGCAGAAAAATAAGCATTACAAAAAACAAGGGCAAGCAGGGAGGAGTACTCCAAATCGAGTTTTATTCCGACGAGGAGCTCACCGAGCTTTCCAACAAGTTAAAATAAAGGAGCAGAAAAATGATTGACATTAAATTTTTGAGAGAAAACCCCGACGCGGTAAAGGAAAATATAAAGAAAAAGTTTCAGGACCACAAGCTTGAGCTTGTTGACAAGGTAATTGAGCTCGATAAGCTCAGCCGCGAGGCAAAGCAGAAGGCTGACGACCTGCGTTCAAACCGCAACAAAATTTCTAAGCAAATCGGCGTGTTAATGGCTCAGGGAAAGCGCGAAGAGGGTATGGCGCTTAAAGAGGAGGTAACAAAGCAGGCTCAGCAGCTTCAGGAGCTTGAAGCTCAGGAGAGCGAGCTCAGCACTCAGGTTACCGATATTATGATGCAGATTCCCCAGATTATCGATCCGTCAGTGCCCATCGGCAAGGACGATACCCAGAATGTAGAGATTGAGCGCTTCGGAGAGCCCGTTGTGCCCGACTTTGAAGTTCCATATCATACAGATATCATGGAAAAGCTCAACGGCATTGACCTTGACTCGGCGCGTAAGGTAGCAGGCAACGGCTTCTATTACCTTATGGGCGACATCGCGAGACTTCACAGTGCGGTTATCTCATACGCTCGCGATTTTATGATTGACCGCGGCTTTACCTACTGCGTACCGCCGTTTATGATCAGAAGTAACGTTGTTACCGGCGTTATGAGCTTTGCCGAGATGGACTCTATGATGTACAAGATTGAGGGCGAGGATCTTTACCTCATCGGTACAAGTGAGCACTCGATGATTGGTAAGTTTATCGACACAATCAACAAGGAAGAAAATCTGCCCTACACACTCACAAGCTATTCGCCCTGTTTCAGAAAAGAAAAGGGCGCTCACGGAATTGAGGAGCGCGGTGTTTACCGTATTCACCAGTTCGAAAAGCAGGAGATGATTGTTGTCTGCAAGCCCGAGGACAGCAAAATGTGGTTTGACAAGCTCTGGCAGAACACCGTAGATTTATTCCGTTCACTCGATATCCCCGTTCGTACACTCGAATGCTGCTCAGGCGACCTCGCGGACTTAAAGGTTCGTTCGCTCGACGTAGAGGCTTGGTCGCCCAGACAGAAAAAATATTTTGAGGTCGGCTCATGCTCTAACCTCGGCGACGCTCAGGCGCGCAGACTTAAAATCAGAGTTTCAGGAGAAGGCGGCAAAAAGTACTTTGCCCACACCCTTAACAACACCGTTGTCGCTCCGCCGAGAATGTTAATCGCGTTTTTGGAGAACAACCTCAACGAGGACGGCACGGTTAATATTCCTGTTGCGCTCAGACCTTATATGGGCGGCAAGGAAATTATCGGCTAAGGAGATAATAATATGATTTGCAGAAATTGCGGAGGCAAATACCCCGACTACAAGGACAATTGTCCAAACTGCGGAACAAGAAATCCGAACGTAAGCTACAACTCTCAGTATTCAGCACCCAAAAACAGCGGAAACCGTAACGGCGGACAGTATGGCTATCAGCAGCCTGTCAACACCGTTTATGTAAACGAGCCCGACGTTCACTACGACGAGCACGTGTCAATCGGCGGATGGATTGGAAGATGGATTGTAATGTGTATCCCGATTGTAAACATCATTATGCTTTTTGTTTGGGCGTTCGGCGGTTCAAGAAAGTACTCGCTGAAAACCTGGGCACGTGCAAGACTTCTGCTGGCGTTGATTGTGATTATAGCTTTGCTTATTACGGTTATCGTATTGGCGGTGTCCGGAGTTAACGTTCAGGAAGTTTTTAAAAACGCAAAATATTATCGCTGATAAACAAAAAATAACACTGTCGTTTCAGGCGCATAACCGAAATGACAGTGTTTATTTTTTATTATTTGTTTTCTTCTTTTTTCTCTTTGAAGGCGAAAAATCTTTGTCCGATGTAGTTTACCATTACGAACACAGCCGCGCCGACTGCCCAGCTAAGGTTTCCTGCAAAGGTGTCGACATCCATACCGAACAGCGTCCAGCCTACGCCCTTGGAGATTGCGCTGACCGCCGTGGCGACCGCAACTCTAATCAGCATACAAAGCAGGATGTTGACGGTAAATCTAACCACGGGCTTCCAGCCCTTTTCCTTGTTTTTGAAGGTAAAGGATTTGTTGAGGAAGAAGCTCACGATGCTTCCCACAACAACGCCGATAAACGCCGCGGCACCGGGTCCCCATGAATACTGCTTCCAGCCGACAGGATTTGTCAATAGAAGTACAACGCCTTCGCCCACGACCGTGTTGATTATTCCGACCAAAATAAACTTCCAGAATTTTATGTCAAAGAATTTTTTAAGAAAGCCGGACACCTTGCCGTTTTTATTTTCCTGATTACTCATAGCTGCCGCCGTCAGCCTCCTCGTTATTCTCATCCTCAAAGTTCGAGAATTTTGTTATATAAATCGGTCTTTCCTTTGTTTCCATATAAATTCTGCCGATGTACTCGCCCAAAATTCCAATTGACATTTCGGTAAGTCCGCCGAGGAACAAAATCGCGCACATTGTGGTGACGTAACCGGGCGTGATAACGCCGAGGAACAGCGTTTGAATCAGAGTAATAATGATGTAAATAAGCGAGATAAAGAAGATTATCGCGCCCATCACTGCGATAAAACGCAGGGGAGTGACCGAGAAGCAGGTAATTCCGTCAATCGCGTACCTAAGCAGCGAGGAAAATTTCCACGAGGTTGTGCCGAGCTGTCTGTCGACGGTCTTAAACGAAATCCATTTTGTATTGAAGCCAACCCACGAGAAAATTCCCTTTGAAAATCTCTGAACCTCGCTGAGCTCCAAAATCGAGTTCACCATCTGGCGCGTCATCATACGGTAGTCCATAGCTCCGTAGGGGTTTTTAACGCTTGTCATTTTGTTTGACAGCGTGAAAAAGAGCTTGGAGAAAAATCCTCTGAAAAAGCTTTCGCCCTCACGCTCGTCACGCTTTGTCGCGCAGCAGTCGTAGCCCTGCTCCATAGCCTCAATCATCTGAGGAAATACCGCAGGCGGATGCTGCAAATCGGCGTCCATAACAACCACATAGTCAGCGTCGCAGTGCTGTAAGCCTGCATACATAGCCGCTTCCTTGCCGAAGTTACGCGAGAACGAGATATATTTAATGTTTGAAAAACGCGCGGCGAGTTTTTTCATAACAAGATAGGTCTTGTCCTTACTGCCGTCGTTAATGAGAATGTACCTAAAGCTGTAGTCGGGGATAGTGTCGATTACCTTGTTGGTCTCCAAAACAAAATGTTCGAGGCCTTCTTCCTCGTTATAGCAGGGTACAACCAAATCTATGGTTTTCATATTTTTAACTCCTTAAAGGGATAGAATGTTGCTATACCAACTTTTATTATAACAAAGATAAGGGTAAAAGTCTATTTCTTTTAAAATTTTTTATAAAGTTTTCACATTTATATTTACCAAAACAAAAAAACGTGTTAAAATAAAATGGTATAGGCGAATTTGCACATGGCAAATGAGCGACAATTTTGCATTTCGGAGGTATATTTTAATGACCGACGCGACAACAATAAAGCAAAAAAGGAGCTTCGGCGAGTGGTTTAAGGAATTTGCAACGCGCAATATATTCCTGTGGCTCGCATTCCTAATTCCTTTTTTGCTGATGGTTATAGCATACGGAGTAATGGACGTTTCTCCGTTCGGCGACAAACAAATTCTCGTTACCGACAACTGGCACCAGTATTTTCCGTTTCTTGCGGATTTACAGCACAAGCTTCAAAACGGCGAGTCGCTGTTCTGGACATGGTCGGTCGGCGGAGGCGTAAACTATTTTTCGCTGATGTCGTACTACCTTGCAAGTCCGGTGAACTTCCTGGCGATGTTTATCCCTGCCGGCGTGCTCAGAGAATTCTTGATGTTCTCGGTATGCTTAAAAATTGGTCTTGCAGGCTCGTTCACGGCGCTGTTTTTGAGGAGCGTATTTAAGCGTAACGACCTGTCGCTTGTGATGTTCGGAACGAGCTTTTCGTTCTGCGCGTTTTTAATCGGCTACTACTGGAACACAATCTGGCTCGACACGGTTTGTATTTTTCCGCTCTGCGCGCTCGGAATTGTAAAGCTTTTGACCGAAAACAAATTCAGGCTTTTCACAATCACGCTTGCGCTCTGTATGCTGACAAACTACTACATCGGATTTTTCGTATGTATCTTTGTTCTTTTAATTTTCATCGCGTACAGCATTGTTCACTGGCACGGCTTTAAGAACTTCGCGGTTAATCTGATTAAAACAGGCGCGTTCTCGCTCCTCGCAATCGGAATAACGCTGTTCTTCCTTTTGCCTGCCTTCCTTGCTCTGCAAAACACCCACGCTTCGGGTAGCAACTTCCCCTCGACCTTTGCGATTAATATGGGCGGCAGCAACGACCTTTTAGGCGTGCTCAAGGCGCTCAAGAGCATTACGGGCAATATCGCGAATTTCACCAGCCCTGCGATTAAGGCTGCCGACGCTATTCCGAATATCTCCTGCGGAGCGGTTACGGTGTTCTTCGGTTTCCTGTACCTGACCTGCTCAAAGGTAAAGACAAAAGAAAAAATCGTGGCGATGTGCCTGATTCTCTTTATGTTCTTAAGCTGCATTATCCGTCAGCTCGACTACATCTGGCACGGCTTCCACTTTACAAATATGATTCCTTACCGCTTTACCTTCCTCATCAGCTTTGTGATGATAGCTATGGCGTTTAAGGCGTATAAATACCTCAATTCGACCAACGTAATCTCCGCGATTATCGCAACGCTACTCAGCGTGTTTGTCCTCGTGATGGAGATTGACGATCCCGGAATTGAAAAGATGTTCACAACCGAACGTCTTAACTGGGTAACCCCGACGCTCATCGCGTTCGGAAGCATAATCGCGTTCACCGCGCTTGTGGTAATTCTGTACTCAAAGAGGATTATCCCAAAGAACGTTGTGACAATCGCTCTCACAATCGTTGTAATTGCTCAGAGCGCGGCGACGGGTATTTGCGGCGTTATCGTAACGACCGTTACCGGAACATATGACTATCCGCGCGGCGGAGAAAAAACCGCGTATCTCCTTGACTATATGAACAATCAGGAGGCGAACACTCCCGAGCTTTGGCGTTCCGAGATGACCTCAACCCAGACGCTCAACGACGGAGCGCTGAACCACTACAACGGACTTTCGATGTTCAACTCAATGGCGAACGAGAAGATTACCATTTTCTATGAGAATATGGGTATGATGGGCTGGAAGAGCGGCAACCGCTACACCTATGCCGAAGCTTCTCCGTTTGTAAATATGTTTATGAACCTCAAATACCTTGTCGCGCGTGACGGAAAAATCCACAACACCTACGATATGGCGGAGGTTTGCACCAAGGATAATGAAAAGCTTTTCCAGAATACTCACTATATCCCGATGGGCTTTGTGACAGACAAAAACCTGCTCAACTGGAAGGCTGACGAAAACGAAGGCAATTATAACCCGATTGAAAAGCAAAACGAGTTCTTCCGCAACGCTACCGGAATAGAGGATGAGCTCAACACCAGACTCGAGGTTGTTTCTCAGGGACATTCTGATTCAAGCAAGTTCACGGTAAACAAAACCGACTACGGCGTTTACTCGTTTAACTGCTCGGATTCGAGCCTTAAACCGCACGTTAAGTGGAACTACACCGCGCCCAAGGACGGTCTTTATGTTATGTACGCCGACATCAAGGACGGCGAGGATGTAACGGTTCTCCAAAATGACAAGGAGCAGCCCGGAAAATACGGTATGGCACGTCCGTATGTTTCGCCAATCGGCTACTTTAAGAAGGGCGACAAAATTTCCGTTTATGCCGAGTTAAAGGCTGGCAGCAGCGGAAAGGCGAGAGTTTATGTTGACTTGTTCAACGAGGATGTTTTCGAGCAGGGCTTTAACAAGCTCACACAAAACGTTATGAATACAACCAAGCTGACCGCAAGCTCAATGGAGGGAACAATCGACGTTAAGCAGGACGGTTTATTCTACACCTCAATTCCGTACGAAAAGGGCTGGACAGCCGTTGTCGACGGACAAAAGGTTGATGTTAGCGCGGTGGGCAACGCAATGCTCGCGTTCCCAATTTCGCAGGGCGAACACACGATTAAGCTGTACTACTATCCCAACGGCTTCTGGCCGGGATTTGCGGTTACAATGGCTTGTATACTGATATTCGCGGCGCTGTGCTTCCTGATATATGTTAAGAAAAAGAAGCCGATTCCCGAACCCGCAAAGCTCGATATCCCCGAGCCCGACGAAGAATAAAAAATTAAGCCTGTTCCGTTTTTGCGGAGCAGGCTTTTTTGTGGATTGGATGCAACGTTATGTTGCCTTATACCAATCTTCATTAAAAAGCAGACTTTCTATCAGAGAATAGTATTAGTCGCTGAAATCGGTGTCGAGCGTAGCGCGTAATTTATAATCGGGATACTTCTTTTGAACCTCGCTGACAATCTGCTGATAAAGCGCGTTTCTGTCGGGAGCGGCAAAGTCGATAACAAGGTCAAAGCGAATTTCCTTTTCTTCCTCGTTAAACGAAAAACCGTGAAGCTGTAAAACATACTGATACTTCATTACCGTTTTGCGGATATCCGTCAAAATCTCCTCAGCCTTGCCGCCGTCGGCGCACGCCGAGTAAATTCCGATTCCTGCCAAAATAACCTTGTGGTCGCAATAAACCGCGTCGGCAATATCTCTTTCAAGCCGGTCGAGCTGATTCATTGTGTAGGTGTCGGGCAGCTCAATATGAACCGAGCCAATGTACGAATCAGGACCGTAGTTATGCAAAATCAAATCGTAAACGCCGCGAACATCCTCAAACTTAAGGATAGTCTCCTTGATTCCGTTTGTAAGCTCACTGTCAACGCGTTCACCGACGATTGACGAAACGCCCTCACGGAGCATATCAATACCCGATTTAATAATGATTAGCGAGATAACCGCACCGAGCCACGCTTCAAGGCTGATTCCCCAAATCAGGTAAATTCCCGCGGCAACAAGGGTAGAGGCCGAGATTACCGAGTCGAGCAGCGCGTCCTTTCCCGAGGCAACCAGCGAGTCGCTTTTTACCTTAACTCCGGTACGGCGTACGTAGGTTCCGAGCACGATTTTTACAAGTACGGCGACCGCGACGATTATCAGCGCTACGGGGGTGTAGTCGGGAGCTTCAGGAGTTATGATTTTTTTGATTGACTCAACCAGCGCCGAGATACCTGCGTAAAGAACGATAACCGAAATCGTCACCGCGCTGAGGTATTCAATCCTTCCGTGGCCGAACGGATGCTTTTTGTCGGGACGTCTGCCGGCAAGCTTAGTGCCGATAATCGTGATTACCGACGACAGCGCGTCGCTCAGGTTGTTAACCGCGTCGAGCGAGATTGCTATGGAGTTTGTGAAAAAACCCACAACCGCCTTGAACGCCGCCAAAAACACGTTCGCGAGTATTCCGATAATACTTGTTCTGATAATAATTTTGTTTCTGTTCATTTAATCACCCGGTTTGTGTTGATGATATTATTATATCACCGTAAAGAAAAAATGTCTATGTATAAAAACGGCGAATATAAAAACGGAATCGCCGGACTAACCGGGATTCCGTTTGTAACTATATTATCACTTGCCCTTTGGCGCGAACAGCTTTTTATCAAGGCCGTTAAGCTCGATAACCCTTGACAGCGGAAGTCCGAGTACAAAGAGTACTGCGAGCTCACCGAGAGCGACCAAACCGCCCTGAACAAGAAAGTCGGCAAAGTTAAAGCCCTGACCGTTGTTCATAACCACAATGTCAATTTCCGCGCCGATAATAATTCCGTTGAACAGCGCGGGCATAAGCGCGGCCAAAACCGGAAGCTTGAAAAGGCGGACGTTCCTGAGCAAATACATCGAGATTGCCGCAAGCAGCGTAGCGATTGATCCGAGAATCATATCGAGCGGACCGAGCTGAGCAACCGAGCTGATGTTCGCGATGACGCAGCCGATTGTAAGTCCGGGAATAGCCGCGGGGGTGTACAGCGCCAGAATTGTGAGAACCTCGGAAATTCTGAACTGAACCGCCATAGACGCCGAGCCGGGCAGCAGCACGTTTTGCAGAATTGTCATTGTCGCGTAAAGCGCGGCAATAATTGCGCCCTGCACAATGTAGAGCGTGGTTTTGTTTTTCATATTTAGTTCCTCCGTAGTATTTTTTTATGGTCTGGATTTTGCGAACAGACCGCTTGTCGTTTAGACAGCCTATATACTATAACATAAAAAAATTTAAAATGCAATTGACGTAAAGAGAAAAATAAAGTACAATTATATTGAATATGTATAGATATTGGATAGTTTTTTAACAAGGTGATTGTGTGAGACCTTTTAAATATATAAAAATCGCGGCGATAATCACTGCCGCGGCGGTTTTTGCTTCTGCGTTTTCGGGCTGTTCGCTGATGAAATTCTTCAACAGATACAACTCTTCAAACGCCCCCACCGCCGCTCCTAAAAGCAGCAGCGGTTCGGCGGTTGCTCTCGGCGACAGAAAGCAGACAAACAGCAGCTACGGCTACAGCAGCCTCGGCACTGACGAGCTGCGCTCACTGTACGACACGATAGGGGAGTATATGAACAAATCCTACGAGGAGGAGTTCACCACAAACGCGAGCCTTTCGGATTTTGATTTTGCGCTCGGCGCGTACGAGGCGGATCATCCCGAGGAGTTTTGGCTCGATTTGAATTCGCGTTACAGCTACATAGATTACGGCTTCAGCTTTAGCTTCAAGCTCAACTTTGAGTTTGAGGGCGACAAGCTCAGCGCGGCTAAGGAGACTTTTGAACAAAAGCTCAGCGAGATTACCGGCTCTGCTCCGCAGGAAGCCTCCGACTATCAAATTGAAATTTTCGCAAACAATTATTTAATAGATAACTGCTCTTACGACAACGAAAATTCAATGCGCCACAATGCCTATGGAGCGCTTATAGACGGCAAGGCTGTCTGCGACGGCTATTCAAAGGCTTTTCAGGTAATCTGCAACAGCCTCGGCGTGGAGTGCGTGGGTATTAACGGCTACTGCCCAGAGTTTAACCGTGAAAACGGCGAGAGCTCCGACACCGGACATATGTGGAACTGTGTAAAAATCGACGGTGACTGGTATCATATCGACGTAACCTGGAACGACGGCGACGCGCATATTCAGCGCTATCTTTACTTTAATATGACCACAGAAAAAATTAAGGAAAACCATGTAATCAGTCCGCTTTTTGCCGACAAAAAGGAGTCCGACGAGTTGTTCAACGTTTTTGTGCCCGAGTGCACGAGCGATAAATACAACTATATGAAGCGCGAGTTCGTCACGCTGTATAACCTCGACGAGGACAGCGAGCTGTTGGCGGAGTTTTTGGCGGCGGTTCAGCGCGGAGACCGTTATTTTGATTTTCTGGTCTCGGAGGATTTGGATTATCAGCAAACCACCCAGTCAATTTCCGATTATTACGGTTATAAATGGATAGAGGCGGTTAACGGATACAACAGCGGCGGAGCGCAGATTGACAGCGAAACGCAGTTTTATACCTATCAAAACATCAACGCAGTCACTTTTGACATACAATATATTAATTAAGGAATGGTAGAATGAAGTACGATGTAAGACAGCTTACGCTTATTTCAAATGACAAAATTGCCGACGGAATTTACGATATGCGCCTTGAGTACGCTCAGGACGATTTACCCGTATCCTGCGGCCAGTTCGCGCACGTTTATGTGCCCGGAAAATCCCTGCGCAGACCTATTTCGGTATGCGATTGCTCAGACGGCGTGCTCAGGCTTGTTTATCAGGTCAAGGGCGAAGGCACAAAAATTATGTCGGCTATGAAGCCCGGCGAGAAGGTTGATGTGCTCGTACCGCTCGGCAACGGCTTTGATATTCAAAAAGGCAAAAAGTATTGCCTTATCGGCGGAGGAATCGGTGTTCCGCCGATTCTCTACACCGCCAAGCAGTGCGACAGCCCCGTTGCGATAACAGGCTTCCGCGACGAATCGCTTGTGATTTTGCAGGACGATTTTAAGTCCGCAGGAGCCGAGACGGTGCTCGTTACCGACAACGGAAGCGCCGGAGCAAAGGGCTTTGTCACCGATATATTAAAGGAAAGAATAAACGAAATTGACGAGGTCTGCGCCTGCGGCCCTACGCCTATGCTAAAGGCGGTTGCCGAGGTGTGCAGAGAATACGGCAAGCCGTGTCAAATCTCGCTCGAAGAGAGAATGGCGTGCGGAATAGGCGCGTGCCTTGTCTGCGCTGTTAAGGTCAGAAAAAACGGCGGGGAAATTATGCAGCACGTCTGCAAAAACGGCCCTGTATTTAACGCTGAGGAGGTTGTATTTTAATGGCAGATTTATCCGTAAATGTAGCCGGTGTAAAGTTTAACAACCCTCTGATTGCAGCTTCCGGAACCTTCGGCTTCGGCAGAGAATACGGCGAGTTTTATCCGCTCGAAAAATTAGGCGGAATTTCCTGCAAGGGCATTACCCTAAAGCGCCGCGACGGCAATCCGCCTCCGCGCATAGCCGAAACTCCTTCGGGTATTCTCAACGCCGTAGGACTTCAAAACCCCGGAGTTGACGCATTTATAAACGACGACCTTCCGTGGCTCAAACAGCAGAACACGGTTGTTATCGCGAACATCGCAGGCAACACGGTCGAGGAGTATTGCCAAATGGCGGAGAAGCTCTCGGATACCGACGTTGATATGATTGAGCTGAATATCTCCTGCCCCAACGTAAAGTCGGGCGGAGTTCAGTTCGGCACAAGCTGCGAATCTGTAGAAAACATTACAAGCGAAGTCAGAAAGCACTGCACAAAGCCGCTTGTTGTAAAGCTCAGCCCCAATGTTACGGACATCGCCTCAATCGCTCAGTCGGCAGAGGCAGGCGGAGCAGACGCGGTTTCGATGATTAACACCCTCACGGGTATGAAAATCGACATTAACTCGCGCCGTCCGATTATCCGAAACAACACGGGCGGACTGAGCGGAGCGGCAGTTTTCCCCGTGGCTGTCAGAATGGTATGGCAGGTTTCAAACGCAATTAAAATTCCGATTATCGGAATGGGCGGAATTTCAACATGGGAGGACGCTGTTGAAATGCTGATCGCAGGCGCTTCCGCTCTGCAAATCGGAACAGTGCTGTTTTCGGACCCATATGCACCGATAAAAATTAACGAGGGAATTAACAAATTCCTCGACGACAACGGAATCAAGAGCGTTACGGAGCTCACAGGAACCGTAAAACCCTGGTAAATCCGTAATACCCGCAACGCAAATACCCTGTTTCCACGCAAAGAAAGGCAAATACCCATGGACTATAAATATGACATCATCAGCTTTGACAACAAAATACCCGCAACCTTAAAAGTTGAAAATATCGACTCAAAAACACGCAAAACCGAGCTTTTATGGCACAGAGAACCTGAGCTTGTGTACGTAATGTCAGGTAAGGCGGAGTGTGTTATTAACGGAGAGGAGCAAACGCTCGACAAGGGAGAGTTTGTTCTGCTCAACAGCGAGGATGTCCACCTCGCCCGACCGCTCGAAGATTCAAGCTGTTCTCTGCTTTTTGTGATATTCTCGCTCGAGTATATCAAGCAGTTCAAAAGCTCCGTTGACGGATTGCTGTTCGATATCGACTCAGTCAGCGGAATTAAAGAGCGCGTCGGAAACCTTCTCGGCAAAATTTCCGACTCCTACGGCAACAACAGCGCGTACGTCTCGATGCTCCAAATCGCGTATGTAAACCAAATTTACTACCTTCTGCTCGAGCACTGCGTTTGCTACAGACGTCTGCCGAATTCCTCGGGAATTCCCAAAAGGGATTTTTCATACGCCAAAACCGCGATTTCCTATATTAATGAAAACTACAGCCGCGAAATTTCGCTTGATGAGATTTCTTCAATCGTGAACCTTTCGCCGTCGTATTTTTCAAAATACTTTAAGAAGGTTACTCAAACCAGCTTTTCGGAATATCTCGCGAATCTTCGTCTTGAAAAAGCCATCAGGGATATGCTTGACAACAACACCTCGGTATCTGCCGCGGCGCTCAAAAACGGCTTTGCCAACGTAAAGTCATTCATAACCCAGTGCAAAAAGGTCTACAACTGCACTCCGGCGCAGTACAAAAAGAGAATTACCGAGAAAAACGTAAAGGTAAAAACCCACTAACCGTGATTTATATACATATATAACGCTTTCTCAGCGGCAGCTTTCGGGCTGCCGCTTTTCCTTTGTTATGCCGATTGTGTAATAATTGCCGTAAATACCACGTATAAATATTACAACCTTGTAACCAAACGGTTACAAACGGTGGTTTTTTAAATTCTTGCAAATTGACCATAAAAATGCAGGATAATTTTAAAATGAAGCTTCAAAAATAATTCTAAAAAGAAAATATAGTTAATTTTGTTGTAAGAGTTGCACAAAAACCAAACTTGTTTTTAGGTTGACATTACCAAAGACCGGGACTATAATGTCGAACAACGCGAACAGGTTTTGCGGAACAATCCTTCAAAACCATCTGCGAAAAGGTATTTATGAAAAGATTTTTGTTACAACAAGGCATAAGGCGAAGCTGCTCACCTAAGCGGTGCGGTATTGCCTTAACAAAAAGGAGTAGTAATTATGACTGACAATGGTTCGAATTTCAATCATATAAAGTCAGCGGGCGCACTCTTGCTCGCGGCATTGATTGTACTCGGCTCGGTTCTCACAGTTGCGGCTGCGGCTGCAGTTCCTGCCGAAAAGGCAGAGACCGAGAACAACGTCGCAAACAGCATGGTTTATAACAACCTCGCCGACGACGGCACATTCCACGTGCTCTCAGCGCACGAGGTAAGCGTAAAAAACAACGGAGTTATCAAAAAAATCATCGTTTCGGGCGGTACGGTTGCCGACGCGTTAAAGCAGGCAGGCGTTAAACTCGGGGAAAACCAGATTTCCGTTCCCTCGGCTTCAACCGAGATTAAATCCGATACAGACATCGTTATCTTAAACGCCAAGAAGGTTTCGCTCACAGCCGACGGCAAAACTCAAAATGTTCTGCTTCCTTACGGCAAGGTGGGCGAGAGTATCATCCTTGCCGGCATCAGACTTTCGCAGGACGATATTCTCAGCGTTGACCGCAACACCAAGGTTGACGACATCAGCGAGCTTTCAATCAAGCGCGTTATCTATAAGAACGTAAGCGTTACCGAGGCAGTTCCCTTTGAAAGTAAAAAGGAGAACTCGGACGAAATCGACCTCGGTGACTCAAAGCTCAAGGCCAAGGGCGTTGACGGCGAAAAGCTCGTAACCAAAAGAGTTAAATATATCGACGGCGAAAAGGACGATGAAAAGGTTATCTCCGAAAAGATTACCAAAAAGCCCGTTGACGAGGTAACTCTCGTCGGAACAAAGGGCGCGGCTTCGGCAGGCGGCGCAGGAACCTTTACGGATGAAAACGGCGTTAAGGTTTCTTACAGCTATAAGCTGACCGGCTCGGGAACAGCATATACAGCTCCTGCAGGCGCACTTGCCGCTTCGGGACACGAGGTTTACGAGGGCGGTGTTGCGGTTAACCCCGCGCTGATTCCCTACGGTTCAAAGCTTTACATCGAGACAACCGACGGCAGCTTTTCCTACGGCTATGCTACAGCAATTGACACAGGCGGAGCGCTTATGGATGGTTCGGCAATCGTCGACCTGTTCTATTTCTCGCTCGACGACTGCTACAGCTTCGGCAGACGCGACGTAAATGTATATGTATTGTAATTGCCGCAAACACGGCGCTTACATAAATAAGTAATTTTGAATTGTGTGTTTTTTAGAAAATGATTGATTTATTCAAAATTATGATGTATAATGGGTGATATCAATTTGGCGTCACCCATTATATTTCTTCGGAAAGGAACGTATATATTATGAAAAGGATTTTTGCCGCGCTTCTCTGCGCAGGTTTAATTATGGTATTCGCGTCAGGCTGTTTCGGCGGTCAGCAGACCAATCAGGCGGACGTTGCCACAGGCGACGAGGCGAGAAGCCTTGAAGCAGCAGATTATAATAACGACTTCGAGGGACTTTGCAATTACTTTGCAGCTCACGGATACATCAACCCCAAGGACGAGGCAAAAGCTACCGAGATGGACTTGTCACTTGTCGGCGCAAAGGCAGGCAAGAAGTTCACGGCGGTTAGAATTGATGATAAGGATGTCAAGGACATCACAATCGAGCTCTATGAGTTTAATACCGGAGAGAACAAATCAACGGCGGACGAGATTATCGCTTCTGTAAAGAGCAACGGCACATTCTCAATTTTGAATTTGCCCGAGGTAAAAGCGTATCTGTCAGACAACGGAAAGTTTATGATGATTTATACCGATAAAGGACTTGACGAGAAGAAAACCGATTCCGATAACTACAAGTGGCGCGAAGAGGTGCTCGAAAAGTTCAAGGCTTTTCATAAATAATTCGACAGCTGTCATGCCCTCCGTTTAGAGGGCTTTTTTGTTTAATCAAAAAAGCCGTAAACTGTTAAAATCATTGATTTGTATATTATTGCGGTGAACGGTGAAATTGTTCATACTATATATTGTGGTGAAAAATGAGCTTTTCCTAAATCGACCACAAATTAAAAGAAATTCCAAATTTATTTAAAATATTTCAAAAAAACACTTGACTTTTCGGACTTAACGTACTATAATAGCATATGTTCGGTCAACGAAATCGGCTGATTTGAATGTTAAATATAAACAATCAAGAGCCGCTTTAGTTGTGTAAAGTGAACAAAGAACCTTGAAAATTGAACAATAAGGAAAACAAGAAACCCGTAATGACTTTGAGTGAGAATACTCAAGAAATTACAGTGAGTACACACTAAAATGTACAGTAAATTCACGAACGTGTCAGTATGATAAGTTCTGGATAAAGAGATTAAAGCTCTGAAAAAAGGTTTTAACGCATAAGCGTTGAGATACAAATTTTAGAGAGTTTGATCCTGGCTCAGGACGAACGCTGGCGGCGTGCCTAACACATGCAAGTCGAACGGAACTATTTTGACAGATTTCTTCGGAATGATGGATTTTTAGTTTAGTGGCGGACGGGTGAGTAACGCGTGAGTAACCTGCCTCTAAGAGGGGAATAACGTTCTGAAAAGATCGCTAATACCGCATAACATATTGAAGCCGCATGACTTTGATATCAAAGATTTATCGCTTAGAGATGGACTCGCGTCCGATTAGCTAGTTGGCGGGGTAACGGCCCACCAAGGCGACGATCGGTAGCCGGACTGAGAGGTTGAACGGCCACATTGGGACTGAGACACGGCCCAGACTCCTACGGGAGGCAGCAGTGGGGGATATTGCGCAATGGGGGCAACCCTGACGCAGCAACGCCGCGTGAAGGATGAAGGTTTTCGGATTGTAAACT
>Ga0310695_10000101_pt1 | contig 224805 bp, 206 predicted proteins | sample RumenRJG_04DNA_FD_203882 | JGI IMG/M metagenome (GOLD analysis project Ga0310695, IMG submission 203882) | Bovine rumen microbial communities from Lethbridge, Alberta, Canada - RJG_04 (v2) (version 2) | ecosystem: Host-associated > Mammals > Digestive system > Stomach > Rumen | place: Canada... | reverse complement strand
CGTAGGCATAGATCCATCGAAGGACATCTCGATGCGTGAGGTATACGGATTGGATCCTGCCGAAGCACAGTAACAATAATCATTACAATAAAGTGGCTCCCGTCAGTCCGGACATGTGGCTCTCGCCACACCGGACAGGCGGCTCCGCCACGCGAGAATATTCATAAACTGCCTTCAAACGAAAAGTTCACTGCGCTAAAGAACATGGCAGCTTATAAAAAGGCAGTTGATGATAATAATAATAGAAAGGGGGAATAATGCAATGAAATCCACTTTTGATGAATTTATTTCTGATGATCCCAAGCAAAAAGCGTTGTTTGACAAGGAATATGATGATTTCCTTCTCTCCGAATTTATCATACAAAAAATGGAAGAAGAAAATCTCTCAGTTCGCTCACTTGCACAAAAGGCTTCTGTCTCTCCCACCGTGATTCAAAAGCTTAGAAACAATGAAAGTGCCGAAAAAATCACCTACAGCACTTTTTTGTCAGTGATCCGATCTCTTGGATACAAAATGCATCTTGAAAAAATATAAAGACTCCCGTCTATTACGATCTGGAAAAACTTCATGACGATACCGACCACTGCCATTGGGATCTGTGCATTCTGCTCACGCGGCATAGAAAGTTCACAAATATTTCACAGATATTGTTAGCACTCTCTCTTGACAAGTGCTAATTTAAGTGCTATAACATAATCGTACAGAGGAACAGAGAAGACCAAAAGAACGGGATGTTCCAATGATCTAATCCCTCCTTCCCCTTGCTCAGTAGCTATTAACAGTATTGAGTGAAAAGGAGGTAAGCATTATGTTAAGGCCTAGTATTTTTGGAGAAGATTTATTTGACGACTGGTTCGCATTCCCGGATTTCAGTGATCTGGACAGAACCGAAAGAAAGCTGTATGGCAGACACGCCGACAGGATGATGAGGACCGATGTTCATGAGCATGACGATCACTACGAAGTAGATATCGACCTGCCCGGCTTCAAGAAAGAAGAGATTGGTCTGGAGCTGAACAATGGATATCTCATTGTCAGTGCAAACAAAGGTCTGGATAAGGACGAAAAGGATAAGAAGGGCAAACTTATCAGGCAGGAGCGTTATTCCGGATCAATGCAGAGAAGCTTCTATGTCGGCGAGAACATCACCGAAGAAGATATCAAGGCAAGCTTCAAGCATGGAGTTTTGAATCTCACCCTTCCTAAGAAGGACAAAGAGAAGCTTCCCGAAAAGAAACAGATACTCATCGAAGGATGATGTTAAAATGGGCCTGCGGATTTCCCGCAGGCCTTTCTTTTCAATGATTCTATCTATTGTTTCCCCCAATCAACGTCTGGCAGAAAATGTTTCCCACTATATATTTTTTGCTTTCAGGGCACATGGCCATCAGCCTTTTGTCAAACATTTAAAACCTGCCTTTCATAATAACAGGTAAAAACCGTTTGCTATTATATCAGAAATGTACCCCCGGGGGTCCATTCTCAGAATATTTTAACGGTTTGCTATCCCATTAATGTATGTGATGTAACAAGCAAAATCCCCGATACGTTTTCTGTCATCTCCCAGGTCTTCGCGCCATGATGAATCTGCATCTTCAGCAGCTGCCAGTCTGGATAGAACATCAATGGAAGTGATAAAACTGTTGTGGCAGCCCGTTCGGAAGTTGTCGTTATCTATTTTTTCTTCACGGTCCATAAGTTCCCAACTGCATCTGATTGAAGTATATTCAAATGCCTTTTTTAGCATATCATTATAAAAGTCCATTTTGTCTTCGGCTTTGATGCTTGCTACGCACATATTTATCTTTTTCAGGATTGAGTCGGCATCTTCCAGAGTGAGAGTACTTCCGCGTGATAGATCAAGGTAAAAATCATAATCGTTCATTGTTTCCCTCCTCCTTGCTAAAACTATTGGGCCAGACGGGAGTCCCGCCGGCGGCTTAGCCGCCTTTCAGGCCGGGCTTCGGCCCGGACGTGCCACCGGCACGTCCTCTCAGGGCTTCGCCCTTCGGCCTCGCCGTTCGACTCCCGTCTGGATAGTGCGAAAAGCACAGAGGATAAATCCTCTGCGCTTTTTGCATGGACCAGACGGGAGTCGAACCCGTGTCCGAAGATAATTCTTAAAAAACGTCTACATGCTTAGTCATTCATTAGGGTTTTGACGACCGGGGGTTTTCAGTGAATGACAGCCTTTCCCCTGACCGGCGAAAATTCCTTATCCGGCGCGTCAATCCGCAAATCCGCGCCTTTGGTCTTTTTTACTTTAACACTTCTTCGTTGCCAAAGACCGTGGTCTAAAGAAGTGCTTATTCTCTTATGAGAGTCAGACTGCTGACCTAAGGTCAGGCAGCTGCAAGAGCGTAGTTGTCTTCTTTTGCAACTAATTTTAGGTGAGAGTTTTTAGGAAGTCCCTCGTCTTCCGCATGCAGTTTAGTCCTCCTTGTCCCCGTCGAAACCTTTACTGGCCCTTAACAAATATTGATAAAACGATTATACACTATTTCAGGCTCATTTTGTAGTCGCGTTCGGCTGCGCGGCGCGCATCCTTTGCGGCTATATCGGCCCGCTTGTCATATAGCTTCTTGCCGCGGGCAAGTGCGATCTTCACCTTTGCCCTGCCCTTTTTGAAATAAACCTCCACCGGTACTATGGTGCAGCCCTTTTCTTTTACTTTTCCGGAAAGCTTTCTGATCTCGCTTTTGTGAAGCAGGAGCTTCCTGGGACGGAGCGGATCGCGGTTGAAGATATTGCCCATCTCGTAGGGTGAGATATGCATCTGATAGATAGTCATCTCGCCATTGTCTATCCTGACAAAGGCCTCTTTTACCGAGCATTTCCCGAGCCGAAGAGATTTGACTTCAGTCCCGGCAAGGACTATCCCCGCTTCAAAGAATTCGTCGAGAAAGAAGTCGTGATAGGCTTTTTTATTGTTTGCGATAAGTTTTTGTTCGGTTTTTTCTGCCACGATGTCCTCCCTTCTCAGTCTTTGGCCGTTTTATATCCTTTCTTCCATCCTGCTTTTCAGGCCTTTTTGAAAACTCATTACCATTTTCATCAACAAAGACGAAGTCAATGCTTCCCAGCCGTTTATCGGTAGAAATGCATTTTACATAAACCTTTTGACCTATAAAATAATGACGATTGAAATTCTTTCCGACTAGTTCCATATTTCCTTCGTCATATTCGTAATTGTCATCCCGCATCATATGGCTTTCCACCATACCTTCAACAGTATTTTTGAGGCGGACAAAGACTCCTCGCCTTATTGCTCCTGAAACCTGTCCTTTGAAGCATTCTCCGATGTGGTCTGCCATGAATTCCGCCATCTTCATTGAGTCTACTGCTCTTTCAAGCAAGTCAGCCCTTCGCTCCGTATCGTTTGCATGCTGGGCTGCATTTGAAAGCGCCTTAAGATAAGCCTTCTTCTGCTTCTTTTTGTATCTGTCCGTGAGGTAGAGATTGATCATCCGGTGGGTGACAAGGTCACTGTAACGCCTGATCGGAGAAGTAAAATGGCAATAGCAGGTAGACGCGATTCCAAAGTGTCCGATATTCTCTGTTGAATACACAGCTCTTTGCATAGAGCGAAGCGTAAGCTCTGTAAGGAAGGCACTGTCATCCCGGCCCTTTATCTCATCAAGGAAGGCGCTTACATCCTTTGGAGTAAGGCTTTTCTTTCGCTTCAGGGCACTGATCCCCCTCTTTTTTGAAAATGATACGAGCCGCTCAACACTCTCCCTGTCAGGCTCTTTGTGAACGCGATAGACGATCGGAAGCTTCTTTTCCGTGAAATACTTTGCCACTGCCTCGTTTGCGCTGAGCATGAAGTCCTCTATCATTCGCTCGGCCGTCCCGCGGTTTCTCTTTTTCACGTCGATCGCATGACCTTTTTCATCAAGGACGATCTCGCACTCCGGTATATCAAATTCCACGGAACCGCGTTTGATCCGCCGTTTCCTAAGCTTTTCAGAAAGCTCTGCCATGAGTAGCGCATGAGGAAGAACATCCTTATATTTCTTTCTCATTTCTCCCCCGTCATCCGCCGACAATATGAGATTCACATTGTCATAGGTCATTCTGTGACGGGATCTGATCACACTTTGAACGATCTTTGTCTCCTTCAGCTTCCCTTCAGGAGAGAATCTCATAATGCAGGAAAGCGTGAGCCTGTCCTCGCCCTCAAGAAGAGAGCAAAGATCATCTGAAAGGCGGGAAGGCAGCATGGGGATCACTCTGTCGCAAAGATAAATAGAGTTCCCCCTGTCAAAGGCATCAAGATCAAGAGCACTATCCTCAGTCACAAAATATGACACATCAGCGATATGGACTCCGAGAATGTAATCATCGCCCTTTTTCCTGATCGATACCGCATCATCAAAGTCCTTTGAGTCATTCCCGTCTATCGTGAAGACAAATTCGTCCCGCAGATCCTTTCTTTTCTTGAGTTCCTTTTTTTCAAGCTTATCGGAAAGGGCATCAGCCTCAATTAATGCATCTCTTGAAAACTCAACCGGGACATTTGCTCCGCGCACCAGAGACAGTACATCAATACCGCTGTCACTCTTGTCCCCAAGTATCTCTATGATCTCGCCCTCTATAGGAGTACTTTCCGAGCCATAGTCTATTATCCTTGCAACGCATTTCTGGCCGGGCTTTGCGTCGGAAGTTTTCCCGTTTTCTATATGAATATTGGCAGGGATCCTTTTGTCATCACAGATCAGAAAGCCAAAGTCCCCGGCTCTCTCAAATTCTCCTACCACCTCTGTAACGGAGTGATGGAGCACTTCTTTGATATGCGCTTCCTTCTTTAGCCCGTAAGGAGCGTCGTAAAGGACAAATCTTACAAAATCACCTGTGAAAGCGCGGGAAGCATATTTCTCCGGAACAAAAAAATCCTCCTTCTCCCCATCCACCGTGATGAAGCCAAAGCCCTTCTCGTTGGCAGTAAAAAAGCCTTCTTTATAGATTTCGTTTTTCTTTTTTCTTTTTTCCATGTCTTCTCAAAAAACCTTGTCCTCAAAAAAAATAAAAGGGGACATCCACTATGGACGGCCCCTGATTATCCTATAGATTCCTTCCTTCTCAGAAAAGATTGGTATTTAAGAGCAATACGATCGCGAAGAAGATGATGACCAAGACTGCGGTACCGCGAACCAGAAGTCCTTCACGCGAACGCTTCTTGTTCTTGCTCCAGTAGGTTTCAAGCCTCTGTCCTGAGAGTGAGCCAAGCCCTACCGAATTGCCTTCCTGAAAAAGGATAATGACCGTCAATACAACACACAAAAGAATGAGTACTACTGTAAGAAATATTTTCAGTGCTTCCATAACCTAAAAAAACCTCCTTAAAGCGGAGTGACCTTTTTCGCCACACAGCTTGGAAATAATACCACAACGAAACATATAATGCAAGAAAAAAAAGACCGGACCCCCAAACGAGGATCCGGTCAAAATTTCAGTATTCTGAATTGATCAATAAGCTATGCCCTGAGCCTTCATTGCTGTGGCTACCTTGTCAAAGCCCGCAATATTCGCGCCTGCCACAAGGTTGTCCTTCATGCCGTACTTCTCGGCAGCATCGTAGCAGCTGTGGAAGATGGTCTTCATTATTCCTTCAAGCTTGCCGTCAACCTCTTCAAAGGTCCAGTGAAGTCTCTCTGAGTTCTGTGACATCTCAAGTCCTGAAACAGCGACACCGCCGGCGTTTGAAGCCTTTGCCGGAGCAAAGAGGATGCCTGCATTCTGGAAGCATGCGATAGCCTCGGGAGTAGAAGGCATGTTTGCGCCCTCTCCTACTGCTATAGCGCCGTTTGCAACGATCTTCTTCGCGGATGCCTCGTCGATCTCGTTCTGTGTAGCGCAGGGAAGATAGATATCAGCCTTTGTACCCCAGACATCAAAGCAGCCTTCATGATACTCGGCGCCTTTGACACGTGCGGCATATTCCTTGATACGGCCTCTTTCAACCTGCTTGATCTGCTTTACAACATCAAGCTTGATGCCGTCATTGTCTACTACATAGCCATTTGAATCTGATACGGTGATGACCTTCGCGCCAAGCTGGGTAGCCTTCTCTGTAGCGTAAGTGGCAACATTTCCGGAACCTGAGATCACAACGGTCTTGCCCTTGAAGCTGTCATTCTTCATGACTTTGAGCATTTCCTCGACATAATAGCAAAGACCGTAGCCTGTTGCTTCGGGACGCGCAAGCGATCCGCCGAAGGTGAGTCCCTTTCCGGTAAGTACGCCTGTGAACTCGTTTCGAAGCCTCTTGTACTGCCCGAACATATAGCCCACTTCTCTTCCGCCTACACCGATGTCGCCTGCGGGAACGTCGGTATCAGCGCCGATATGCTTTGAAAGCTCTGTCATGAAGCTCTGGCAGAAGCGCATTACTTCTCCCTCTGACTTGCCCTTGGGATCAAAGTCGGAACCGCCCTTGCCGCCGCCCATGGGAAGCGTTGTAAGGGAATTCTTGAATATCTGCTCAAAGCCAAGGAATTTGATAACAGAAAGGGTTACCGAAGGATGGAAACGAAGTCCTCCCTTGTAAGGTCCTATAGCGGAATTGAACTGTACGCGGTAGCCTCTGTTCACCTGAACCTTGCCATTGTCGTCAACCCAGGGAACGCGGAACATGATAGTTCTCTCAGGCTCTGTGATGCGCTCAAGGATTCCGAGCCTTTCGATATCCGGATCCTGCTCAACTACAGGGACAAGTGACTTCAGCACATTCCCTGTCGCCTCGAGAAACTCCTTCTGTTCGGGATAGCGCTTCTCAAGCCCTTCATAGACACCCTGTACGTAGCTGTTTTTGAAATCCATAATTTTTTCTCCTTCCTCCTGCATCGCTGACTCTTGCGGCTCAGTCTTTTGCGCCATGTCAGCACAGTTTACGGATTACAACAAAATAATAATAACCGGTGTTTCATCACTTTAAAGCGAAAAAACACCGGAAAATATTTTATTACTATAATGCCATGTTCGCAAGAAAAAAGTTGTCTTTAAACTTTAATTTCTGCTGATAGACCGAGGAGGTCTTTGTTCTCTGAAAGCACGGGCTTTACAAAGTCTCTTAAATATACTTCGACCTGACGAGCTGAGCGCCCGGTATATTCTGAAGGATCCATCTTTTGCGCGAGCTCTTCCTCCGTGAGATTGAATTTATCCGACTCTGCGATCAGCTTCAGAAGGTCGTTCTCCTTACCTTCCTGCTTCACATGGGCACCTGCCTCCATTGAAAGCTGCCTGATCTCCTCGTGAAGCTCCTGGCGGTTTCCGCCCTCTTTCACGGCATCCATCATGATATTTTCAGTTGCCATGAAGGGAAGCTCGGACAAGAGCCTCTTTTCAATGACCTTCGGATAAACCACGAGATTTCCGGTCACATTGATGCAAAGATCGAGTATCCCGTCTGTCGCAAGGAAGCCTTCAGCTATCGAAAGGCGCTTGTTCGCCGAATCATCAAGAGTCCTTTCAAACCACTGGAGAGAGCTTGTGAATGCGGGGTTTAGGGCATCAATCATCACGTATCGCGATAATGCACATATCCTCTCGCTTCTCATGGGATTCCTCTTGTAAGCCATGGCACTTGAACCTATCTGGTTCTTTTCAAAGGGCTCCTCTATTTCCTTCAGGTGCTGGAGGAGTCTGATGTCATTTGCCATTTTGGATGCCGACTGTGCTATTCCCGAAAGGACATTTGCGACTCTTGAATCAAGCTTTCTGGAATAAGTCTGGCCGCTCACCGGAACACAGGAATCAAAACCCATCTTCTCTGCTATCATAGGGTCTATTTTGTCGATCGTCTCATCATCCCCGTTGAACAGCTCCTTGAAGGAGGCCTGGGTACCGGTAGTTCCCTTTGAACCGAGGAGCTTCATTGTTGAAATCACATAGTCGAGATCCGATAAGTCCTGCATGAACTCATTTATCCAGAGTGTTGCCCTCTTACCCACAGTAGTAGGCTGGGCGGGCTGGAAATGGGTAAACGCAAGGGTCGGAAGCGCCTTGTGTTCTTCCGCGAATTTTGCGAGATTGTTTATGACATTGAGGAGCTTCTTTCGGATGAGAAGGAGCGCTTCTCTCATTATTATGACATCTGTATTATCGCCTACATAGCAGCTTGTGGCGCCAAGATGTATGATCCCGGCGGCCTTCGGGCAGAGCTGGCCGTAAGCATAGACATGGCTCATTACATCATGACGGACAAGCTTCTCCTTCTCCCGCGCCACATCATAATTGATATCTTCGACATGAGCCTTCATCTCGTCTATCATTTCCTGCGTGATGACGGGCTTTCCGTTTTCTGAGAGGCCAAGCTCCATCTCGGTCTCGGCGAGCGCTATCCAAAGGCGCCTCCAGGTCGAGAACTTCTTGTCCTCACTGAAGATATACTGCATTTCCTTTGAAGCATAACGCTCGGACAGAGGGCTTATATACTTATCGGTTTCCAAAGCAAAACTCCTTTAATAGCTATAGTTTATTATCTGACTGACTCAAAGCGGTAGCCGGTCCCTTTACTCATCATGATTTCCTCTGATATCCTCTGTCGGCGGCTCGACCGGATATTTCCCGTTGAAGCAGCCCTTGCAGATGGAAAGACCGTTGCAGATCTCAGGCAGCCTTTCCTCCCGAAGATAAGCAAGGGAGTCAGCTCCTATTATCTTTCTGATGTCTTCGATAGAGCGCTTATAGGCTATGAGATGCTCTCTCTCGGGAACATCGGTCCCGAAGTAGCAGGGCCAGAGGAACGGCGGAGAAGCGATCCTTACATGGACCTCGGAAGCCCCGGCATCCCGGAGCATCGAGACTATCCTATCACAGGTCGTGCCGCGGACTATTGAGTCGTCAACCATCACGACTCGCTTTCCCTTTATGACATCCTTCATGGCATTGAGCTTCACCATGACGGCATTTTCCCTCATGGTCTGCTTGGGCTTGATGAAGGTGCGCCCCACATAGCTGTTTTTGTAAAAGCCCATCTCGTAAGGGATGCCTGACTCCATCGCAAAGCCAAGAGCCGCGCAGTTTCCGGATTCCGGAACGCCTGTCACAAGGTCTGCTTCAATGGGCGAATCCATAGCAAGGTATTTCCCGGCAAGTATCCTTGATTTGTAAACACCCATCCCGTCGATATAGCTGTCGGGACGCGCGAAATAGATATATTCAAAGATGCATCTTCCGCGGTCTTTTTCCGCGACGCATCGGGAGCGGTCGCTCTGAAGCCCCTCTTCCTTCGTGACCCAGACCACTTCACCGGGCTCGACATCCCTGACAAACTCTGCGCCTATGGTATCAAGGGCGCAGCTTTCGGATGCGAAGATATAGGCATTGTCACGCTTTCCAATGCAAAGAGGCTTGAAGCCGCAGGGATCGCGGAAGGCTATGAGCTTTCTCGGGCTCATGATGATCGTTGAATAGGCGCCCCGGAGCTTGTCCATAGTCTTTGCGCAGGCTTCCTCTATGGTTTCCGACTGGATCCGCTCGCGGGCGATGATATAGGCTATCGTCTCGGTATCGATGGTAGTCTGGAAAATAGCGCCTGTCTGTGACAATTCTCTCCGAAGCTGCGGAGCGTTCGTAAGATTCCCGTTGTGCGCAAGGCCAAGGGTGCCCTTTGCGTAATTTAAAACAAGGGGCTGCGCGTTTGCTATGGTGGACTCACCGGCCGTAGAATATCTCACATGACCTACGCCGATGTTCCCCTTCATCTTCTCGACCTCATCGCCGATGAAGACCTCGTTCACAAGGCCCATGCCCTTTTTCGAATCCATATTCCCAAAGGGGCCTTCGGTGTCGGACACGGCGATACCGCAGCTCTCCTGTCCCCTGTGCTGGAGGGCGAAAAGTCCGTAGTAGACGGTGGGCGCGACATCATTTCCCGAAAGGTCGTATATCCCGAATACGCCGCATTCTTCGTGGAGACCTGTAATATTATTATTTTTTTTCATGAAAGACTCTTTCCCGAAAGCAGTTGATAGGCTTCGTGGTACTTTTCAATTGTTTTTTCAATGACATCCGAAGGAAGCGTGTAGTCTGAATCGGGATTTGCTTTGAGATAATCCCGTACAAACTGCTTGTCAAAGGAGGGTTCTGACTGCCCGACTACGTATTCAGACTTCGGCCAGAAGCGGGAGCTGTCAGGCGTCAGCATCTCGTCTGCGAGCACTATCTCCCCGTTCTCATCAAGGCCGAACTCAAACTTCGTATCGGCAATGATTATGCCTTTTGAAAGAGCATAGTCCGCGCACTTTTTATAAAGCTCAAGGGTAAGGTTTTTGAGCATCTTCGCATAGGTATGTCCTTTTCCGGGGAATAGCTTTTCAAGTATCTCAGCAGACTCGGAAAGTGATATATGCTCGTCATGATCCCCTATCTCAGCCTTTGTCGTAGGAGTATAAATGGGCTCCGGAAGTATCTCGGACTCCGAAAGACCTTCGGGCAGCGGTATCCCGCAGACCGCGCCTTCCTTTTTGTAGGATTCCCAGCCCGATCCCGTGATATAACCTCTTACTATGCACTCGATCGGAAGCATCGTAAGCTTCTTTACGAGCATGCTCCTGCCTTCAAACTCAGGAGTCCTGAAGAATTCAGGCATGTCTTTTGTGTCGGTTGAGATCATGTGGTTCTTTACGATATCAGATGTAAGGCCGAACCAGAATTCCGACATCTTTGTAAGGACTACGCCCTTGCCCTTGACCTCATTTTTCAGGATAACGTCAAAAGCACTGATACGGTCGGTAGCGACCATGATGAGGTTGTCGCCGATATCATAGATCTCACGGACCTTTCCTTCCTTTACGGGTGAATACTCTTTCATAAGCTCCTCTTCTCTCGAATGAAAAACCTCGCGCCCGTACTTATGGTAAGCACGGGCGCATGAAGGTTCATTATTTGTAATTTACGATCTTTCCAAAGTCCGCCTTAAGCGAAGCGCCTCCAACGAGGCCGCCGTCGATATCGGGCTTGCCGAAAAGCGAAGCGGCATTTCCAGCATTCACAGAGCCGCCGTACTGGATACGGATAGCTTCTGCAGTAGCCTGATCATATATCTCGCAAATGCAGTCCCTTATAGCCTTGCAGACCTCTTCAGCCTGATCGTCCGTAGCGGTCTCGCCGGTTCCGATAGCCCAGATGGGCTCATAAGCGATGACCGTCTTTGCGGCGTCAGCAGCCGCAACATCCTGGAAAGCGATCTTAATCTGCATCCTGATCCAGTCAAGGTAGATGCCCTGCTTTCTCTGAGTGAGGGACTCGCCGCAACAGATGATGGGCGTAAGGCCTTTTTCGATAGCCTTCTTTACCTTCTTGTTCACGGTCTCGTCGGTCTCTGCAAAATATTCTCTTCTCTCGGAATGTCCGATGATGACGAACTTGACGCCCGCATCAAGGAGCATATCAGCTGAGATCTCGCCGGTATAAGCGCCCTTGTCCTCAAAATAGAGGTTCTCGGCACCGATACAGATATTGGTTCCCTTTACGGCTTCAACCGCAGCAGGGATATCGATAGCGGGAACGCAGAATACCACGTCCACATCATCAGACTTTACAAGCGGGATGAGTTCCTCACAGAGAGCCTTTGCTTCCGAGGGAGTCTTGTTCATCTTCCAGTTTCCCGCGACTATCTTTCTTCTTGCCATTTCATTATCCTCCAAAATAATCAATCTTTGTCATCTGCTGCGTAAACGCCGGGCAGCTTCTTTCCCTCAAGGAATTCAAGGGATGCGCCGCCGCCTGTGGAGATGTGGCTCATCTTGTCCGCAAAGCCCATCTGGTTTACAGCTGCTGCGGAATCGCCGCCGCCGATTATCGTTGTGGCATCGGTATCTGCAAGAGCCTGGGCAACTGCCTTTGTACCTGCAGCAAGAACGGGATTTTCAAAGATTCCCATAGGTCCGTTCCAGACAACAGTCTTTGCGCTCTTTACAGCATCTGAATAAAGTTCGATGGTCTTCGGTCCAATATCAGCGCCTTCCTTGTCAGCAGGGATCTTGTCAGCGTCAGCAACCTCAGTCGTGATCGATGCATCATCGATAGGATCGGGGAAAGCATTGATAGTCACGGTATCGATAGGAAGAAGGAGCTTCTTTCCGGACTTCTCAGCCTTCTCCATCATTTCCTTGCAGTAGTCAACCTTTGTCTCGTCAAGGAGGGAATTTCCTACTTCATAGCCCTTTGCCTTAAGGAAAGTATAAGCCATTCCGCCGCCGATGATGAGAGTATCGCACTTTTCAAGGAGGGCATTTATGACGTTCAGCTTGTCAGCGACCTTTGCACCGCCGAGGATAGCTACGAAAGGTCTTACCGGGTCCTCAACAGCATTTCCGAGGAAGTCGATCTCCTTCTTCATGAGATAACCGACAGCGCAGTTTCCACCCTTCTTCCTGATATAATCAGTGACAACGGAAACGGAAGCGTGGGGCCTGTGAGCAGAACCAAAGGCATCGCATACGAAGTCGTCTGCAAGAGCAGCAAGCTCCTCCGCAAACTTCTCACCTGCCTTCTCGGGCTTTGTCTCCTCCTCACCGCGGAAACGCGTATTCTGAAGAAGGATAACGTCCCCTTCGTTCATCGCGTCAACAGCAGCTGTGGTCTCAGCGCCTGTGACATTGTAGTCGGAAATGAACTTTACATCCTTCCCGAGAACCTCAGAAAGCCTCTTTGCAACGGGAGCAAGTGACTCCTTCTCGTTCGGGCCGTTCTTTACCTTGCCAAGATGTGAGCAAAGGATGAGTTTTGCGCCGTCACCTATGAGCTTCTTTATTGTGGGAAGTGCTGCGCGGATCCTTGTGTCATCACTTATCTCGCCGTTTACGATCGGAACGTTGAAATCGCAGCGGACAAGGACTCTCCTGCCCTTTGCATTGAAATCATCAACGGTCTTTTTGTTAAGTGCCATTTCATTACCTCCATTTTAGAAAAATCAAGGGTCCGATCGATTAATGACCGGGCCCTTTTTCTTTGATCAGTTACTGGTTGGTCTTCAAGTCTCCGGCTTAATTTCTCAATCCTTGAGCGAAGAATCAAGCTCAGCGAAATACTTGATCGTACGAACCATCTGTGATGTGTAGGAGTTCTCATTGTCATACCATGAAACTACCTGTACCTCATAGAGGTCATCGCCTACCTTGTTGACGAGTGTCTGTGTAGCATCGAAGAGTGAGCCGAAGCGCATTCCGATGATATCTGAGGAAACGATCTGCTCTGTGTTGTAGCCGAAGGACTCGTTTGCCTGAGCCTTCATAGCTGCATTGATGTCATCTGCTGTGAGGTCACCTGCGTGCTTAACAACTGCAAAGAGAAGAGTTGTTGAACCTGTAGGGGTGGGAACTCTCTGTGCAGCGCCGATGAGCTTGCCCTTGAGTTCAGGGATAACAAGGCCGATAGCCTTTGCAGCACCTGTTGAGTTGGGAACGATGTTGCAAGCGCCTGCTCTTGAACGGCGAAGGTCGCCCTTCCTCTGAGGTCCGTCGAGGATCATCTGATCGCCTGTGTAAGCGTGGATCGTGCACATGATACCTGACTGGATCGGAGCGAAATCGTTAAGAGCCTTTGTCATCGGAGCAAGGCAGTTTGTTGTACAGGAAGCTGCAGAGATGATCGTGTCATCCTTTGTAAGTGTAGTATGGTTTACATTGTAAACGATAGTAGGAAGATCATTTCCTGCAGGAGCGGAGATAACAACCTTCTTTGCGCCGGCATTGATATGAGCCTGAGCCTTTTCCTTTGAGGTGTAGAAGCCTGAGCACTCAAGAACAACGTCTACTCCGAGCTTTCCCCAAGGGCAGTTGTTTGCATCGGGTTCCTTGTAGATAGTAATGGTCTTTCCCTTTACGGTAATGGTGCCCTTCTCATCATCAGCTGTTACATCATCCTCATGTCCGAGTTCAACATAACGTCCCTGAGATGTGTCATACTTAAGAAGATGAGCGAGCATCTTGGGGCTTGTAAGATCATTGATCGCTACAATCTCATAACCTTCCGCACCGAACATCTGCCTGAATGCAAGACGGCCAATACGGCCGAACCCATTGATAGCAACTTTTACTGCCATTTTGAAATTCCTCCTAATTCTTGTAATATAAGTTTCCTCCAAGAGAAAGCGTAATTTCTTGTTTTTCCGCCCTCTCAAGACACGATTGTAATTTTAATAAACTTCACTTAATATTTCAAGGAAGATTTATCGTCATTTCAACGAAGAATAGGAAGATGAAATGGATTATTTTGACTGTCATATGCACTCGTCATTTTCAGGGGACTCGGAGACGCCTCCAAAGGAGATGATAGAGGAAGCAAAACGAAGGGGACTTTCCGGCATCTGCTTTACAGACCATCTCGACCTTGACTACAAGCCCTCTCCCCATCTTTTCGACCTTGACCTTGAAAGATACGAGACAACTATCAGGTCGCTCATTAAAGAATATTCAACTCCCGGATTCATTATCCTAAAGGGGCTTGAGCTTGGCTTAAAGCCCACCCTCTCAGCCACGCATAAAAGCATCCTTTCAAAGAACGACTTTGATTTTGTGATAGGTTCAGTGCATGTGATAGACGATATGGATCCTTATTATCCTGAGTACTATGACTTCAAGACACCTTTGGAAGCGTACGAAAGATATTTTTCCTGCGTTCTTGAAAACCTGAAGGCCTTTCATGACATAGACTCTCTCGGGCATCTCGACTATGTATGCCGCTACGGGATGAGGCATTACGGAAAAAATGAAGGTGCGCTTTCCTTTGATGATCTTTCGGAAAGCATAGAAGCTGTCCTCCAATTCATCATCAAAAACGATATTGCGCTTGAAGTAAACACAGGCTCATTTCGATATGATATGACGGAGCCGAACCCCTCCTATCGGATAATACAAAGATACCATGAAATGGGCGGAAGGATGCTGACGCTCGGCGCCGATGCGCATGACACAAAGACGATCGCCGATCACTTTGAAAAGGTCGCTGAGCGCCTGAAAGGAATTGGATTCAAGTCTTATCTCGTATATGAAAAGAGACGCCCCGTGGAGCGCCCTCTTTAAGATCATCCTCTTTTTTTGCTGATCTCATACATGAATATCCCGGCCGCGACTGAAGCATTCAGGGAATCTATATTTCCGCAAAGCGGGATCTTTACCGTGAAATCGCACTTCTTTTTGAGAAGCGCCGAAACGCCCTTCCCCTCATTTCCGATCACGAGGCATACAGGTCCTGAAAGATCAGTCTTTCCAATATCTTCCCCGCCCATATCAGCGCAATAGCTCCAGAGTCCTTTTTCTTTGAGTTCCTCCAGAGTCCTTGAAAGGTTTACAACACGCGCAACGGGCGTATATGAAACCGCGCCGGCAGAGGCCTTTACAGCACTTTCCGTAAGACCTGCGGCATTGTCCTTCGGGATGATGACCCCGTGGGCACCGAAGCAGTTCGCTGATCTTATGATGGCGCCGAGGTTGTGCGGATCTACGATCCCATCAAGCATTATCACAAAGGGAGCTTCATTTTTCTCTTCAGCCCTCTTCAATATATCATCAACCGATGAGTAGCTGTATGCCGCAGCATAGGCGCAGACTCCCTGGTGAGCGGCGTTTTGGGTGATCTCGTCAAGTCTCTCCCTTGATACGAAGTCTACCCTGATACCCTTTTTCCTTGCAAGTGAGACTATCCGCCCGAGAGGGCCCTCTTCATTTTTGTCAAGCACAAAGAGCCGGTCGATCGAGGCACCTGCCGAAAGCGCCTCCCTTACAGGATTCCGTCCGTATATGATAGATGAACTGTCACGCATCAATCTTCCTCTTTTCCTTCCATTCCCTTTTCCATGAGATAAAAAAGCCTCTCCTCATCGCCCTTGATATAAAGATATCCGATCAAAGTCTCAAGCCCCGTGGCCTTTAGATAATCCTTCGTCGACGCGTTCTTTGCCATAGTCCTCGGCTTTGAATTCCTTCCCCGCCTGACAAAGTCTATTTCATCATCCGTCAATTCCTCTTCTATCCTGTCAAGAAGCGCGGACTGCGCGGCGGCCTTTTCAAATGAAGAGGAGGTCTTGTGGAGCTTTGCCGGAGAGGTATTTCCCTTTCCTACAACGAGTGTCCGGATCACAAGCTCATAAACCGCATCACCAAGAAATGCCAGCGTCAGCGGCGAATAGGTGCGTATGTCCTTTTCTTCGATATCAAAAAATGAAAGGATGCTCTCATTTGTCATATATCATTCCCTGTGCCACTTCACGCCGTCTTTTGTATCCTCGAGGATAATGCCCTGTCTTTTCAGTTCATCCCTTATCTCGTCCGCTCTCTTGAAATTCTTTGCCTTCCTTGCATCCTGTCGTTCATTGATGAGGGCTTCTATATCATCATCGAGTGAGCCCTTGTTTTCTGTGATATCAATACCAAGGACCTCCGTAAGCTCAAGGAGCGCGTTTCGCATCGCAAAAAGATCGGCACCGCTCGTCTTTTCATCAGCATTCTGGTTAATGAATTTCACTAGCTCAAATATCGTTCCGATTGCTCCCGCGGTATTGAAGTCGTCGTCCATATTGTCGCAGAAGGCCTGCCTGAAACCGTTCAATTTTTCATAGAGCTCGTCCGAGATCTCGGCATCTTCATCCTGATCTATCTTTGATGAATCATAGAGCTCATTAAGGCGCGAGCAGCAGGTGATGATGCGCTGGAGTGACGCCTTGTTTGCTTCCATTATCTCTTTTGAGAAATTAAGAGGAGTCCGGTAATGCGCGCTCAGCATGAAAAAGCGGAGCACCCTGCCCTCGTATTCCTTTAAGATATCGCGGACCGTAAAGAAGTTCCCGAGTGACTTTGACATCTTCTGGTTGTTGATATTCAGAAAGGCGTTGTGCATCCAGTAATGCGCGAAAGGCACGCCATTTGCGGCCTCAGACTGCGCGATCTCGTTCTCGTGATGCGGGAAGATGAGGTCCTCGCCACCCGCGTGAATATCTATGGTATCTCCGAGATATCTCTTTGACATGCAGGAGCATTCTATATGCCAGCCCGGACGCCCCTCGCACCAGGGCGACTCCCAATAGGGCTCCCCCTCCTTCTTCGGCTTCCAGAGCACGAAATCCAAGGGATCCTCCTTCTTGTCCTCGCCGTTTACGAGCAGCGACCTGTGGGAATTCGGCTCAAGGTCGTCTATGTTCTTGTGCGAAAGCTCGCCGTAGCGGGAGAATTTCCTTATACGATAATAAACCGTCCCGTCATCCGATACATAGGCAAAACCCTTGTCGATCAAGGTCTTTATCATCTCGATCATGGAAGGGATCTCTTCCGTGGCCTTGGGATTTGTGGTCGCGGGCATTATCCCCATGGCTTCCATGTCCTTCTTGCATTCGATGATATAACGTTCTGAGATCTCTGACGCGGTTGAGTTTTCGGCTATCGCCTCTTTGATGATCTTGTCATCGACGTCCGTGAAGTTCGAGACGAAATTTACCTCATAACCTCTGTACAGGAAATAACGTCTCACAGCATCAAAGACTATCATGGGACGGGCGTTTCCGATGTGGATGAGATTGTAGACTGTGGGTCCGCAGACATACATCGAGACCTTGCCCTCCGAGATGGGCTTAAACTCGTCTTTTCGCTCAGTTAATGTGTTCAATATCCTGATCATTTCTATCTCCTTTTTACCGGCTCTGTGAAGCCGGGCATGATGCGTTATATATTCCTTCTATAAGGCATACGGCCTGCGCCGCTATCCCTTCTCCCTGCCCCGTGAAGCCGAGACCTTCCTCGGTAGTCGCTTTCACATTGATATCATCTATCGGAAGGAGAAGCGCGTTTGCGATATTTTTTTTCATCTCGTCTATGTAAGGCCGCATCTTCGGTGCCTGTGCGATGATCGTCGAATCCACATTGTTTACGGTATAGCCCTTTTCAAGGAGCAGCCGCCTCACTCTTTTCAGAAGTTCGATCGAAGAGATTCCCCTGAAGCTCTCATCCGAGTCCGGAAAATGAAACCCTATGTCGCCAAGCGCCGCTGCTCCTAGGAGCGCGTCCATTATGGCATGCAGGAGCACGTCCGCGTCGGAATGTCCGAGCAGCCCCTTTTCGTAAGGTATCTCCACTCCCCCTATTATGAGCTTTCTTCCTTCTGTCAATCTATGGACATCATAGCCTGTTCCTATCCGCATCACTCATCATCCTTTTTCTCGGAGAAGAAGAATTCGACCTTGTCCTTGTTCTTCTCCCGCTTTTCCTTTTCCTTCTTTTTGGGTTCCTCCTGCGGCGCTTCCTCACTTGCGCTTTCCTTCACTATCCGCTCTCCCTTTCCTGCGCCATGCGTCCTGAAGCCGCCGTCGCCTGAAGAGCGCCTCCTTGAGAGGAGGATTATCAAAACGATCACAGCCGCGACCGCTGCCGCAATCCCTATTATCACTGGAAGATAGGGCTTGATAAGCTCTAGGGCATTCGGCTTTGTCTTTTCAGCTCCGCCGTTTTCATATTCGTCAAGGATGCCGTTCCCGTCCTTGTCGCCCTCTATTCCTGTCACTATTACGGGGGTGTCTTCGGAAGAAGATGTGTCACTTACCTTTTCAGATGTATCGGAAGTATCGGGAGTCTCAGGTATCCCCGCTGTCCAATGCTCTATCGGCACTGTCTCTCCGGTCTCTTCATAAGCATCCTCAAATCTCTCCTGCTCCTCTTTAATGACATTTACTGAAGTCATCTTTGAGATGACATTCTGATAGGCCGCATTTGCATCAGCACCGCTTACTACCTCGACAGCGCCGCCTGTCTTTTCGCAGAAGTTCGTAAACTGCGCCGTAGTCTCGGGCGTTGACTGCCTTGATTCAACAAGGACACCGTATATCCTGATATTGTTGTCATAGAAGCCGTTCATGAGTGAAGTTGCGGTCTCCGGCGTCATATCGGAAACATCGACTCCGTCTGTCATTATGACAGCACGCTTTATAGGCTGCGGCGCGGCTGCGGCACGCTGCTGAAGAAAGCCGAGAGCTTCATAGAATTTCGTGGTCTGATCATGTGGGAGGATGTTATCAAGAACCTGCAGGGCATTGTCTGCATTGGCCTGATCCCCGCCATTAAATGAAGCGATCTCGGTTACCGCATCCCCAAAGGTAATGACGGACATTGAATCAGAAGCCCCGAGCCTGTGTGATAATTCCCTGATGCCGCTTCGTCCGGACACAAAGGCATCTTCCGGCATTGAGCCTGATATATCTGCAAGAGCAGCATAAAAGGTTCCGTCAGTCGATGCAGACGTCGCTTTTGATATCACAGGATCAAAGAAAAAAGAAAAAGCAAAGAAAAAAACAGGCAGGAAAAACAAAGCCCAAAGGCGGTGTTTTCTATTTGTTGTCATAGTTATAAAGCTCCTTAAAAACGATCTCCTCATTATTTTGTTACAACATCTGCTTTTTTACAAGTCTTGCAAATCCTTCGCCTTTTTCCATCAGCTCCTGATAAGTCCCCTCTTCCACGATCCTTCCCTTCTCCATCACAACTATCCTGTCAAAGTCTTTGACCGTAGAGAGTCTGTGTGCGACCATCACAACTGTGGAATTTTGATTTCCGATATTTTCGAGAACCTTTTTCTGTGTCACATTATCAAGCGCTGAAGTCGCTTCGTCAAGTATCAAGACCTTTGGATGATCAAGGAGGGCGCGCGCCAAAAGGATGCGCTGTCTCTGTCCTCCTGAGAAGCCCCTCGAATTTGATTCTGAGATCTCGGTATAGATCCCAAGCGGAAGTTCTCTTATGTAATCGCCTATCACTGCATTATCCAAAGCCTCCCAGATCTTTTTCTCACCGGGATCATCATCATTTCCGAATGCGACATTGTCCGCGATCGTTCCCGGAAAGACGCGGCTGAACTGGAATACTGAGCCTATGCACCTTCGAAGGGACTTTTGGTTCAATGAGTCTATGGGCTTTCCGTCAAAGCAGACGGTTCCCGAATCCGGCTTTTCAAGACCGATCATTATCTTGAGGAGTGTACTCTTGCCGCAGCCGCTTTCTCCGACGATAGCAAGCTTTTCACCTTTTTTGACCTTTAATGAAACGCCCTTCAGACATCCCATCATGTCGTCTTTGTATGAAAAATGAATATCCGAAAGCTCGATCTCTCCCTGGAGTCTATGAATATATTCGAGCGCCTCTGTCTCCTCGTTCTTTGCGGTGAAGATTGGATAAATGTTTCTGCAGAGGAAACGGGTAAGGAACATATTGTCCATTATTTCCGTAAGACTCCCGACGACCGTCACAATGAGGGCAAACGCAGATATGAAGGAAAGATAATCCTCCGGTGAAAGTCCGTTTTCAAGTGAAGTTCCAAGGAGCGCGATCGTCGTAAAAATGGAAATGCCGGACAATATCACCATCTTGTATTTCAAAAGAAAAGGCTGATTGTAGGTCAATGAAAGCCTTCTTCTATACATGTCAGCCCATTTTGAATAAACAAAGACCCCTGCGCCAAGGCTCTTAAGCTTTGAGATCCCTCTTACTGCGGAATAAAGGAAGTTCGTATATTCCATATCGAGATCAAGGAGGCGGGTCTCATTTGTCATATGAAGCAGCGAGCTTATCACGGAAAAAAGGATCTTGATAATGATCATGACTAGCGCCGGAACAAAAAGGACCGGCGACATATATCTCATCTCAAAAAGATAAGCAATAGAAAACGAGAGATTCAGCAGCACATCCATGAATACATCGAGGATGATCTCCGACAGTCTCGAGCAGCTGCTGATACGTTTTGAGAGCTTTCCGGAGGATGTCTCCTCAAAGAAGGAATGCGGAAGATGGAGTACCTTTGCCATTACCGCAGACTCCATATCAAGGGAGACACGGAGTTTTGTATGCGCAAGGATCAAAGTCTTCAAGAATGAAAGCAGAGCTCTTGAGATAATAACAGATAGATAAATGATAAGCGTCCAGACAAAGAGCATCACGCTATGATCAACTCCGTCTATATATCTCTTGTAGACAATGCTTGTCAACCCAGGGATTATCAGACCAAGAAGCGCTGCTATCGCAGTTGCTGCAAGAAGCTTCATCACATCATAGACTGTCAGCGCTCTCATGACATTTGAGACAAAGGTCCCGATGATACTCTCCTTTTCAATGAGAGGTCTTGAGAAAACATAGCAGTCCTTTTGAAGACGCTTGAGAAACCTTTTTGTGGCAAAGCCGGCAGTCCCATCTGAAGGACAATAGTACCTGTATCCTGCCATTGTCGGCAGCAGAGCGACAGCCTTGCCGTTCTCTTTGAAGGCAAGGATATACTTTGATCTCGTTTTGCATTCTGCTATGAGGTCATCCGAGTCTTCATACAGCATTCCGAGCGGATCGAGCAAAGTATCAAGAAGTCCTTGAAGAGTCAGAAAACCATACAGCCTTTCGGTCTCTATATTGAGGTGTTCTAAGATAAAAAGAACTGCCGACTGGGCATCTTCTATCTCTTCTTCGATCCGGATCCCTCTTTTGTCGCCGAAAAGAGACTCGTCCGCTTCGTGTTCGAGGCGGATATTGTTTTCTTCTCTTTTGTTAAGAATATCTGTAAAAAAAGACATAGGATTTTTCCTTAAGCGATCAAAGTCCTATAAAGACCTTCTTTTTCATAAAGCTCTTCATGAGTTCCGACCTCTACTATCTTTCCTTTTTCCATCACATAGATGCGGTCGCAGTCTACGATCGTCGAAAGGCGGTGCGCGACGATCACGCAGGTCGTCCCCTTTTCCTTTAATGCCTTCATGGCATTGTCCTCTGTCAGGGCATCAAGAGCGGAGGTAAACTCATCAAGAAAGAGAAGGGTCGGCTCATGTGACAGCGCCCTTGCAAGCTCTATCCTCTGGAGTTCTCCTCCGGAGAAATTCCGTCCGTTTTCTTCCATGCGGGAACTGTAACCCTTTCGTTCTCTTGTGATCCTGTCATGTATCTGGGCATCCCTTGCCGCGAGTACAACTTCTGCTCTGTCAATCGTGCTGTCCCACATCCTGATATTATTGTAGATCGAGTCCTCGAACATGACATTTTCCTGATCCACCGTGGCAACAGAGGATTGAAATATTACATCCGCTATATCTTCTCTTTTCTTTCCGTCATAGAATATCTCACCGGACTCAGGCTTATAAAGATCCGAAAGTACCTTGAGGAGCGTGCTTTTGCCACAGCCGGTCGCACCTACTATCGCGACCATCTCACCGGGCTTTACCTCGATACTGACATTATCGATCGCTAAAGGGTCAAGCGGATTGTAACGATAGCAAAGATTCTCAGCCTTGAGACTGCCTCTTAGCTTCTCCGCGCTCTCTTTCTCCTCTTCCTTAAGAGCAGAAGACTCCTCTGCCTCTCTATTTGTAATATCATTTACTCTCTCGATATTGGTCCGCATGGTCTGAAGTTTGTCCACGGAATTGATGCAGTTGGTGATCGATGTGACCATACTTGAAAGGACTCCCTGAAACAGCGCCATGGTGCCGAGCGTGAAGTTCCCGCGCACAACGAAATAAGCTCCCATGAAAAGCAGGACCGCCTGAAGGAAATTGCCGGACAAGCCGGTATTCAGATTCGAAAGTGCGCCGAATCTGATCTGGATCTTCTTGCTGTCTTCAAGGCGTCTCAGCGAGGAATGCCACATATTGTAGAAGTTCCTTTCAGCGCCTGTCGACTGGATCGTGTCGATCATATTCATTCCGTTCAAAAGAGAGGAATTCACGCTGTTGTCATATGTCGTCATGCTTCTTGACGCGATCGCGCTTTTGTCCTGTATCTTAAGGCTTATCAAAAGAGATATTATGACTACTATTAGACAAACCAAAGCGATCAGGGCATTGTAGGAAAAAAGAGTAATAATATAGATCACACACATGAATACATCGATCACCCTCGGAATGAGCGCTGTCATGATAGAATTGTCAAGCTTGATATTGTTCTCTATCCTGGAAATGATCTCCCAGCCGCTGAAGGTCTCGAAGAATCTGAGCGGCTGGCGGAATATCTTCTTGAACAGGATACTGCCGGACAGCGCGGAATTACTGCGGCTGGAGCGGTTCAAAGCATAAACTCTGATGATAGAGAAGAATACATAGACTATCATCAGGATAATGTAAAGGATGAGCATCCAGTATCCCGCCTCAATATCTACAGGATCACGACTCCCTATCGGGCCGTCAAGAACAGCCTTTTGCTGATCGATCATTGCAAGATCAAGAAGAACACATGCTACCGTAAAGACCGCGATCACGATCATGGACTTGATAAGAGGTTTGACTCTGTTTGTAAGCAGTGAAAGCAGTGATGTCCTTCTTCCGCCCGGTTTGAATGAACTGTTTTTCTTGAAGGAGATAGCCGTGCCGGTGAAAAGAATAGAAAGCTTTTTCATCTCAAGCTTGTATTCGCCCCTTGCAGGATCTACGACTGTGACAATATCTCCCTTTATGGATTTGATAAGGGCATAATAGCGCCTTTTCCACTGGATGATGAGAGGCAATTCCTTGTTTTTGAGTTCTTCGATAGTGAGCTTTTCGATCGTTGCATCAAGTCCATAGTGGGCGGCTGCTTTTTCGATCGAATCAGGACTTTGGCCGTTTCGCGAGGAAACGCAGACTTGCCGCATCTCTTCGATCGAAACAAATCGTCCAAAGTAGCCGAGCATCATAGAAAGAGCTGCCGCTCCGTTCTCGCCGCTCTGCATCTGGATCACTACCGGAATCTTCATGTAATCCTTTCTCTCTGCCAAAAATCTTACGCCAAAGTGACCGCTTTGTGTGCAAGCACCCAGCGGTCACTTTGGCTCTTTGCCTTCACATAAAGAGAAGGGGAAGTAAGTAGCCTGCACAAAAACGGCTTTGGTCTTCGGCCGTTTTCAAAAGCCATTTGATGAAGACTTATCCGTTTTTTTTGAAAACGCGGCAAAAGCGCCGCACCCTTCTCTCTTCGCACAGAAGTATACATTAGGAACCCCTCATTTTCAATATGTTTGAATGGCTGCCTTTCTTGACAATGCAGCCATTTCAATCAATAATGAAGCAGCTGTGACAACTGCTCCTTAAAAGAGGCTTTGATATATGAGCTCATGTATTCTTAAGCTTTCCATGAAAAATGAGGTGCGAAAGGCCTTTGTGGAAAGCCGTCAAAGAAAGATAATATATGACGAAACTTCCTTCAATGAGATGAAGTCCTATATATTGGGGGATGATTGTGTCAGGGATCTCGAGCGGCTTATAGCAGGAGATTATTTCTTCCCGCCACCCATTCATTTTCGTGTACAAAAAGATTTCTCGGGTAAAAAAAGGGATGTCTATACCTGGCGGGACACAACGAAATACCTTATGAGCCTGATCTGTTTTGCAATGAGGAGTTGTGACCATATTTATTCCGATGGTCTTTATTCCTTCCGCGTAAAAAAAAGCTCGAAGGATTTTCTTTTGAAGCTTAAAAATGTGCCGGATCTCACTGATTATTATATTGTGAAAGCGGATATCTCAAACTATGTCGGTTCGATCGTACCGGAACTGATCCTGCCGATACTTAAGAAGATCTGGAAGGACGATCCGTCTCTTTATGAGCTTATGGAATTCCTTCTTCTGCGCCGCGAGTGCGTGGAAAAGGACGGTACTATCGTCTCTTGCGAGCCCGGTGGAATGGGAGGCGTGCCGCTTTCAAATCATTTCATGAATGTCTATCTGATGGAGATGGATGAGTATTTTGAAGGGCGCGTTCCATTCTATTGCCGCTATTCTGACGATATCATAATATTCGAAAAAAACCGTGAAGAAGCGGAGGCGCATATCTCATATTTCAGAAATTTCATCAGCGAGAAGAAGCTTGTCACCAATTCTGAAAAAACCCGTCTGATCGAGCCCAAAGAAGCAGTTGATATCCTCGGCTTCAAGCTGAAGGCCGGAAAAATTGACATCACGGATCATGCAAAGAAAAAGCTCAAGCAAAAGATCAGGCTTCACGCAAACAAACTGATCCGCTTAAAAAAGGAAAAAGGCATATCTTCCGACGAGGCCGGAAAAATGATGATCGAACACTGCAACAAAAAATTTTTCGGGCAGCTGAAAAATATTGAACTTACCTGGGCAAAGTGGGTCTTTCCAGTCATCACCGAGACCGCATCACTTCGCGAACTTGACGATTATATTCAAAACGCGATCCGTTATGTCATGAGCGGCACCATAAAGAAAAAACGCTACAATATCCGCTACAAAAAGCTGAAAGAGCTCGGCTACAGAAGCCTCGTGCATGCGTATTACCACTTTGAGGGGGTGTAAGATCCGGAGCTTTATGCGTCCTTTTTCTTCAGATATTCCTTCAGTTTGAACGCGCAGAAATATGGGAAAGTGTATATGTCATTTACATGTCCCACATTGAGATCACCCAGCTTGATCCCATATGAGATATCGCTGTAGTTTTCATTTTTAATAAGCGAAGATAATGACCTTGACCTGTCATTATTCGATTTGACCTCAACTGGAACAAGCTCACCCTTTGTTCTTACAAAGAAGTCTTCTTCCAATGTGGAGTTTTCCTTTTTGTAATAAAATAGCCCCAATCCCTGTTTAACAAAGGCCTCAGCCACAAAGTTTTCATAGAGTGCGCCTTTATAGACCCCAAGGTTTTTGTTGATCCGAAGGTCCTCCTGAGCCTCCTCGTCCAATGCAGATACAAGGAGCCCGGTGTCAGCATAATACAATTTGTATCTGCTCTCTTCTATATTTCCTTTCAATGGCAGTTCAGGATACTGGAGACAATGGCATTCTGTTATGATACCGGAATCAATAAGCCACTCTATGCAGCCTGTGTACTCTCTGGATCTTGCATTTTTATCGATCTTATTGAACTGAAACTTCTTGTTTTCCTTTGCAAGCTGAGCAGGAATACTTCTGAATACACTAATGATCTTTGCCTGATCAAGTCCGTTTGCGTACTTTCTCACATCCTCCTCATAATCAAGCCTGATCTGGTTCTGTACATCAAGTATTCCCGAAAATGTTCCCGTTTCTATATATATCTTTACAACATCGGGCATGCCTCCCAGCACACAGAAATCAAGGAACAGTTTTTTGAAAACATTATACTCGTTGTCGTTAAATGGCCTGTTTTCAAGCATATGAGACAATATGAGGTCGATCTGTTCGGGACTATATCCTTTAGCCCAAAGAAATTCCTCAAAATCCATCGAATACATCTCATAGTCAGTTTTATAACCAACACTGTTGCTATGGATCTTTTTGTAGTTTATCCCCAGCATTGAGCCGCTGCAGATGACATCAAAATTGCCGTCTATCTTGAATGCTTTCAATGTTGTTGCAATATCAGGATTTTCCTGAATCTCATCAAAAAGAATGATTGTTTTGCGGGGAACAAATTTTAAAGAGGGATCTACAAGTGAAATATTTTTGATCACGCTTTCAGCACTATATCCGTCCGCAAGAATATGCATGAATTTGTTATCCAATGCAAAGTTAATATATATGACGCTCTCATATTCTGCTTCTGCAAAATGCATGATCGATTCCGTTTTTCCGATCTGCCGCGCCCCTTTTACAATAAGGGGCTTATGAGCTTTGTCTGCCTTCCATTTTTTCAGAAAGTCATCAATCTTTCGTCTGTAATACATGGCCTTACCTCCGAAATGATGATATCACAAAAAATGAGCCGTCACAAGACGACTCATCACATTTTATGAGGTAATAAAGTGACTGTCTTCACAAAATAATAAAGATAGTCTTTGTTTAAAACCGACAAAAGCCCCGCCGGAAAACGATCTACCATCATTTTGCCAAAGCATTTGAGACAAATGGAAACTTAATAATAAGCTCTTTATCCTGTTCTATCATGTTTAGAAGTCTGCTGGCAGCTCCGGAAGGGTGATTTGTGCCTGCCTCCCATGCTTCAACTGTTTTGTCAGAAACCCCCATATAGCTTGCAAACACCTTTTGAGACATTCCGGTTGAATTTCTGATCTTTTTTACCTCATCAGCCTCATATACCTTAACCGGCTCAACAATCTCCTTCTGTCTTTTTAGTATTGGTTTTGCACTCTGAGCATCTTCCAATGCCTCATTTAGGCCTCTCATAATGCTTTTATATACGCTGCTTCCCATATCATTTTCCTCCAAGATTTTTCTTAAGCATTTCAATAGCCTTCTTGATTTCGTTTCGCTCTTCCATTGAAAGATTGTCTTTCTCTTTCTTTGAATAAACGGTTATAAAATACACAGTTTCTTCAAGGATGAAATCAACAAAACAAACCCGTGCCCCACCGCTTTTCCCTTTATTATCATCCAAGGTAATCCTTGCCTTACGAAGTCCGCCAGTCCCTTTTATAACAGGATATTTTTTCGGGTGTTTCATGATATCTATTTCAAGCAGCCGCAGATCGTCGTCATCAAATCCCAAATCATCCCAATTATGTGAAAACTCGTGGGTTTGTATGAATGTTCGTGTCATTATCTCTCCTTTAGCTAATAATATATACCCTATCAGATAGGGTGTCAATGTTTTTTACATTCGCACTCACCTTATAAAAACGGCGGGGCTTTCGCCCCGCCGGAAAACTGTAATCAACCTATATCAAACATTCCTGCCGTCGTGATATGAAGTGTCGCTTCATCCCCTCTATTTTCTTTGCCTCCTACTATTGTGACCGGAGTAACTTTGATATCAAACTTACTCGGAATCTCTGGCGGAACTACAAAGGATTCAGCTCCGTGCCCTTGTTGTCTTGCAAAAGTATTTGCTTCCGCAGCTAGCTTTTCATATATCAATGACAGCTTTTCCATGTCGATACAATACGTCTTCCCTGATGTAAAGCCTCCCTTAGCCGGCGACTCTCCATTTACAACATCTACCCCATTAGAATCAAATATTCTGACTTTTTCAGTAGATGTCTTCACTTTCAGATCATTATCAAAGTATTTAAAGCTCACAGTCCCATCTTCCGAAATCTCAACAGTCAACGGTTTTTTCAATGCCTCAGGCGTGTTGATCATCACCGGTAAAAGCATATAGAAGCTCTTGTCAGGGCATTCATATTCAAGTTGCTCTAAGATGCTGTTTTCGGCCCCGATTATGATGAATTCCTTTTCATTGCTCTTCTTTGCGAAGTCAATGATCCCGGTGGTGGAGCCCACATAGTCGGCAAGGTCAGTGACCTCGCTCTTGCATTCGGGGTGGACTAATAGAAGGGCATTGGGATGCTCTTTTTTTGCTTGAAGCGCTTCTTCCTTTGTGACCGCGTTTACATCCTTGTGTGAATACGGATCAGGAATCTGAGCTGCCTTGATCCCATCCCATGTCAATTTAAGCCCCGTCAATTTGAGCCTCTTCCCCTCAGCAAGATTGGTATCGCTGATCTGGAAATTGACCCTTCCGGAGAGCTTGTCCTGATCGGAATAAACCGCATCCTGCCCGTTTGCGGCATGAGCCCCTACTACCGGCTCCGAGGGAAGGCAAATCCCGCTGATAGAATCCGCATCATTATCACTTGACAATGAAGGAACAAATTTAAATTCAGGAACTCCGGTCGCTGCACGATAAGCCGCAACAATAGTATTAACAAAAAGCTTAGCTTCAGACTCAACCGAAGAAATAGAGGAATGTCCTGCTCCCGTATAGGTCACATTCTTGAAACTGTAAATATAATAGCTATTTACAACATCATTGGGCACAATATTATAAATACTGGGAGCTGTTTCCTCATTCTGTCCAAGGCAATACCAAACAATAATGTCATCATAGTTCATATTCAGCTGGAAGTATTGATAATGAGTGTTGCCGACTTTAAGGGTTCTCCGCCCGTACCCATCATCACCAACTCCGCCAACAGAAGCAGACTCAATAGAGAACGGATACTTTGTGATCTGTCCCTCGTTCTCCTGAGTTACCGTGGTTGTAATCTGGTTTTTATCTAAGTAGCCATTATTAAACTTTTGCCTATAGGTCTGGACCTTATCATTCTTAATTACACTGGCATTATTGACTGAAAGATAATAATCAGTAGTCCCCTGCGTTTCCGGAACTAACTGACCCTTATAACCTCCGGGCTGCTTTGCCAGATCATATCCCGCAGCCTCTATGGCAGATTGAAGCAGCTCACTCATGTTTGTATTTTTTTGATACAAAAGCCCTTCTCTCCAGCCATTAGCTTCCGACATGGGACCCCCAAGTTTAAATTCCGTCCCATTCTCGTTGTGAACTTTCTCATCAGAAATTCCATATCGATCAAGACCAAGTGTACTTCGAAGATATTTATTAAAATTGTAGCCCCAAAGATTACCTCCACCCAGCGTCGGATAACTCCCGCCTTTATCAATCACATCTTTAAGTTCATTCTTCCCATTCTTGTAGACAGCAGAACCAAAGCTACTATTCAACCAATCATATGAAATAAAAGAAGTGGTATCATGACTGAAAAGCACAGCCCTGCCATCATCAGCAAATTCAAGTATGGCCTCAGCAGTCAGATTATTAATTTCCGAAAAACAATCATAGAATCCTATGATGAGCATGTCGTATTTCTTGATATTTCTCTCATCATCATCGCTTCTTTGATCCGCAGCAGTACTATAATAAGCATTCATATCTGTCGAGGATTTTGTCGTGAAAGTAAGACTGTACATATCACTGATGTTTTGAAGCAATTTCCCGTATTGTGAGTTTCTATTGGCAGCCTGCTTCATGAGGTTGTTATTATCAGGATTTGCTTTATCAGCAATCTGTAAAATCTTTATGCTTATAGGCTGATCAGGTCTCGCATAAGACCAGCCGTTCTCAGAAGCATGAACTCTCCTGAGCCCAGCGGAACTTGAATTCTTTGTCACTTCAAGTTTCCATGGAAGAACGCCTTTCAAGTCACTGGGAAGCTCTCTTGAAAGATCATAGGAAACGTTTGCCAAAAGTTTGTCTGTTGCTATTGCTCTGCCAGCTCTCCTTACCTGTAGATCGGATATTGACTCAGATTCAGAATACAGCCCGTCTCCGTTCTGATCAATATATAGTGATACGGAATAAGTAGTACTATCAGGTGTTGGGTCTGTGTCATTACTGATGGTAAAAGTATATGAAAGTTCAGAACCAACACTCTCGTGGGAGGTCTCATTGTACTCAACCGGTCTTCTTGAAAGGTTAAGGGAGGGCTTTGAAAGACTCACATAGCGCATCACGCTCCCGGTGTTCTCGCTTGCTTTTCTGCTGGAAAACACATTTTCCCTTTCTTTGATAGAATCAAGCAGACCATATATCTTTGAATTGACATCTACGCGACCACTATTTACAGTATAGCCGGATGTATTGCTCTGCAGAAGGTCGTTTGCAACAACAACAGGGAAACCACCCTCTGCAAAAGCAAGCAACTCGTCAACTTTCTTATTTGTAAGGTCATTTCCGGAAAATCTGTATGTAAACCTATAATTGTTCAGATTATTTAAATCCAGATATCCATCGGTTGTATGCCCATTACTATAATTATTCAGAAAATCAACCTCTTCTTTAAAGAGCCCCATCCCCCGATATTTGGTTGTCTTTATGGTATCCCCGATATTATAATATATAAGGCCATTCATCACGGCATCATTATATCTGGTCCCATAAAAAATCTCGTAAAAAACAGCGTCAAATATGTCCTCAGGTTTGTCTGAAGGTCTTACAACATCATTCAGGCGAAAATATTTGTAGTCATCCTGAAAAACAATAGTGTCCCCACGCTCTACCCAGTGAAGATACTTATTATCGCAGCCATTTTTCCACCCGCTGAACCATGAACCTGAAACGCATTCAACTCTACGTCCGCTTTCTTTACCATCAGCTTTAACGCCCTGCCAATGACACCAGCCCAAATTATTAAATCCAGAGAATTTAGTTGTCACAGCCTCCTTGTTGAAATCCATAACATCCGAGCCTATATATACGAGATCATAATCCTCAGTCACATCATTGATCTTTCCTATAAACTCATAGGTAGACATAGTCGCAATAGTGATCTGATCCTTCGTATAGGTGTTTCCAAACCACGAAAGAACCGTGCTGTTCGCCTTTCCTGTCACACCATTAGGATAGGCATTTGTATCATTTTCAAGGAGTTCGGAATGGTTGTCCGGCTCTATTTCAAGAATACTGATGCTGGTCTTCTTTGTCTGTTCACGATGACCATTTTTATAATTCAAAACATAACGAAGAATGTTTCCAAACGTGAATCCATCCGTTTTAATCATCTCGGTGGAGCCATTCCTTTGCCGAAGGAAATTCTCATATACTATTTCCTTGTAAACACCTTCAAAAGCCGCTCCAGAACTCCTAAAATAGAGATCATCATTCCCTACTGCATCCTTCACACTATTGGTAAGAAACATCCCGCCGGAAAGATCTTTAAGATCATAAAAAAGAATATTCCCGTCTACATACCCGTGATCGAAGCCAGGATCGGGAGCAAAATTGTCTCTATCATCGAAAGTCTTTTTAGCTTTTGTAGTCCGATCATACGAATCAGCCGGCTCCTCTTTTGAATAGTATTTTCTGTTAAAGTTGTAAGAAATAAACTGCGTCATTAGCCAGTTTTTATCTACTCCATAATGCCCCCTATCTACGTCAAAAAGAATAGCAGTTCCATTGATCGCCGCATTTTTGAGTACGTTCCTGAATACTTCAGGAACTTCCTTTACGCCTTCTCCATAAACATAAGCCCCCGGCTGCATCACTATCATGTCATAGGCTGATGCCGGAAAGCTCTGCCCCGCTGCCTCATTCTGTTCAGGCGAAACATCAGTGTAGACAACACTGTCGACCGTAACGTTCGCAGCAGCTTCTCTTAATACCTCATCAGATGTATCCAGATCAAAGTCCAGAACATATTTCAGGAAAAGATTATTGTTCTTTACTTCGTATGAAAAGAACGATTTGTCGTAAATAACGGAAAAATCCGCTTCCACAGGCAACCGGTCATTCTTGTGTGCATCATTGTAAGCAGGATCCCCCTCGACCTTTTTTACCTTTATATCAAAGCTGCCCTCTCCATCTCCGACATATCTGAAGGAGGAAGGTACAAAATCAAAGAATTTATCATAAGGGTCTTGTGATTCGTTTGTGAAAAATAATGAAGCAGGAAGAGAATACCATGCCTTGCTCTCTATCATTGAAGAAAGCACGCTTTCAGACAAAGCGTCATTATCTGAACTGCCTATGATCGGTAGATCTTCACCATTAGTAAGCGAATCCATATAATAGTATGGCTTACGCTTTATCTTATTGTTTTCATCTTTACTGTATTGGTATTCCCAATGATTTGTCTCACCAAAAGTACCGTAGTATTCATACTTGGTAATATCTTCATCCGGTTCATCAGGAGAAGTAAAGATAAATTTGCCTGTTAAACCCGAAACATCAAGAGGCTGCGTTTCTTCATCATCAAGGAAGAAAAGAGCGGATGTTTCGTCAGGTTTCACATAGAAAGGCACCATCTTGGGAGTATAGAAAACAAAGTCACCCTTATTTTCCATGGTAACGCTGTCATCTACAAGAGAAAAAGCAGCACGATTTCCGTAAATGTCCTGAGTATAGGTTCCGGCGGCTTTTCCGCTTGAATCAGTAAGGATCTTGTACGAGGAGCCATCAGGAAGAAAATCGCCTCCCGTCCTTCCGACAAAAGTATAGCTTCCTGTAACAGAAACAGTCTCCTTATTGATATCCTGCTCTCTTACATTGTCAGGCAGCTTTTCCCAGGGATAATACTCCTTAAATGCTTCTGTAAACATCATGACAGTAGAGGAATCACCGCCCAGGATGCCCTTTGAAGCAAGTCCAAAGAAGTAATTATCAGCTGCCTCCTGTCTTGCGGCACGGAGGGTCTGTCCCTCTTTTTTCTGAGCAGTGCCAAGAATATCATTTTCAAAATCAACAGGCTCCTGCCCCTCAAAATAATAGCCAAAGGTAGCTGACTCCTTATTGTCAACTATCTCAAGTATTCGAAGGCTGTCCTGTCCGGAACTCAAAGCCGCCTTTAGTGTCTCAATCTTTGGAAGAGTCACAGAAGCTTCAGCTTTTTGCGGAGCGGGAATAAAAACAGCAGAAAGAAGCCCTGTCACCAACGCCCCTGACAGCGCAACTGCGACAACGCCTGCTTTCTTTCTTCCCTTCCTGCCATTTGATCCTTTTTTGGAACCGGCACTTGTTTTTACAGCAGATTTTTTTTCATTATCTTCAGGAAACCGGAATCTCACTGTATTCACCATACCCCACCTGCCTTGGAACATTTCTAAACGCTATTGTTTCTCTTGCAGTATCTATCTTCTCGTCCTTTTGTATCTCTACCTCAACATCGATCTTGTCTATATAATAAATGCTATTTGTTGTATCCTTTTTATTCTTTGGCTTTACAAGAAAGCTCTTAACTCCCTCCGCAAGAACATGAGTGCAGGCAGCTTCAACGCTTGTCTGAAGACCGGCCTCGGTAGGGGTATCAAATGTATACTCTCCGTAGAATAGCTTTTCTGCATCACTGTCATAGTGATAAATATGCGCGGTATAGGTAAAGGCAGACGGCGAACCGCTTCTGTCCACAGCTACAAAGAACTGCGATTCTTTGTTGTCGTCTTCGAACTCATATCCGCCCGAGTCTTTTGCTTCTCCTATCATCACCGTACAGTTGCAGTCTATCATTGTCTCCTTGATCTGGGACAATACCTCCTGAAGAGAATAAGTAGTCTTTATTGAGGCGTTTGACTTATGGAAAAATGTTGTTCCAGAAGTCATCATAGAAAAGATCATGACGAGTACCACCGAAAGTACAGCGACTGTCACTATAAGTTCGACAAGTGTAAAACCCTTCTGGTTTTTCTTTTTTTTCAAAATTAATTTCATAAAGCTTCCTTTACCTCTCAGGTTCCGGAATAAACTACCTGCACAGTACCCGTCAGGGAATTGATCTTCACATCATATCGATAATCGCCCTGTCCAACTCTCAATATCACATCGTCGGTCCAGTCACTTACAGTAGATATATCGGCAGAAGATCCATAATTCAATATACAAAGTCTGCCGCTCGACCTTCTGAAGCCTACGCAAAGATGCTTCCCGACATTATCTCTTGAAAGAGTTCCGATAGAAGCTCCGGTATCCGCATTCAAAATCTCTATTGAGATCTCTGACCTTGCAAATTTCACCTCACTGGAGGACGAAACAGAACGATCAACCGCCCCATCCTTCAGCATCTGACCATGAATACAGCCATCATCAGCCACATAGATATCTGCGGCAAAAGACCCGGCTTTTGACATCTGATTAATCCTTGCTTCAGACACCAATGACCGAGCATCAAGGGCAGCGGATTTCACACCGGCTCTTGAAACTCTGCTGTAGGATATGGCTATCCCGCCCGTCAGAACAGAAATGATAGCCACTACAACAATAAGCTCTATAAGCGTAAAACCTGCATTTTTGGAATCAAAACGTCTTTTCACGAAAATCAGCCCTCATTCTTCTTCCAGTTTTCAAATACAACAAGATCATCCGGTACCCAATCGTCCTTGTTGTCAGCGTTAGTAACACCTTTGTAAAAGCCTGACTGTTTAAGAACCAAAGAAGGCTCACCAAGAGGTCCGGAGTTTCCTGTACCCATTTTAATATGTGCGGTCCCCGGATATATCGTACCGCTTGAAAGCAGCAAGATTCCCTCTCCTGCGCCGTTAAAAACAATATCACCATCAGCTATCACAAGCTGTAAAGTGGCATCGGTTCCGGTAACTACATTATTCCCGGTCTTGGGAACACCTGGCAATTGATTTCCGTCGCCTATATAAACATCATCCTTTGATATAACAATATAGACCTGAGACCCGTAGAAATTCTGATTGTTCTTTGAATTCTCCTTTTTTGGTATTTTAATAAGCCTGTATGTATCGCCGGGATTGTTATTAACTATCTCTGCACCTTCGAAGCCACCTATCGCTGCGAGTTTTTCTTCCGCCTCAGCTTTTGGCAGATCGACAATTTCTTTCAAGATATCAACATCAACGATCGAATAGAAGGGCGAACTCCCCTCTTCAGTCCTCGACCTTGTCATAGTCTGTGAAATGCATTGATAATCCTTGTACCAGGTATTGGGCTTCGAACCTGTGGGCAAAATACTCTCACCATCGGAGAGAAATTCCGTCCCGTTAAGCCGGAAGACACTCTTGTCGTTATATAAAATATCCGCATAGGAATCGATATAATTCGAAATCTTTTCCCCTCTGTCTGATGAAAAATAATCCTTGAAATAATCATTTGCCTGTCTCACAGTAGGAAAATCGAAGAAATAATAAACTGCGAACAATCCACCCCCGACATTCTTCGTAAATGCCCGAATATGATCGGAAGTCGTAATGCCATAATTCCTTGCGTACTTTGGTACACCGTCCACACTAAACAGCGGGTAATAATCGAAATTTGATACAAGGAGATTTTTCATATGAGGGATTACATTGTTCTTTAAATCATCAAGATTATTGTAATCATCTTTGAAAACAGGATTTGAACTAGCCTCATTTCCAAAGTATTCAGCCGGGACAAGATATAAAAGCTGTTCTCTTGTCGAAGCTATTGACGACCCCATACTGACATCGGGATTTGCAGCCTTGTCAGAAGCCGATTGCTGAACATAAGCTGTACCGGCAAGATTGAATTCCTTGCAGTTTGTCAGATCAAGCTTCGCTTTTCCGTCATCTGTTCTCCTGGGGAAAAGAACAGAACTCGAATAGCTGGCATAATCGTTGAGCTTCGAACCGCCCTCATTGGTCTTGCTGGAATCTCCAAAGCCATAGTAATAACCTGCTATTACGGCTTTACTCTTTTCAGAAAGAGAAAGGTCGTCAGCAACATATATTTTATTGTTTTTGCCAATCTCTCCTGTATCATCTTGATTCGCCCCTCCTTTGAATTCGGCACTTAAAAATTTAGCGCTGTTCTTCAGTTCTATATCCTTTGCCCATAGCTCTGTGTCTACCCCGGCGAAAAACCTCGCGCTATCTTTTAAAAGAATCTTCCCGTTTGAAGTGACCTCAGTAGCGGGATCCTTATGTTTATTATCTCCCTCTCCTACCGTCTTGTACCTGTCTATCGCGCCAACATATACATGACTGCCATTCGCTAGTGTGATTGATTTATTTTGACCGACTTCTATGTCGCCAAAAAAGGCGCTTCCTGTTATCTCTAATCCACTCGATGCATTGACTGAATTTGGCATTGTCTTGAGTCCCTGATCAGCTATCATTACATAATCACTCAAAGGACTTGAGGCATCTTCACCATAAATAACTACATCGGGCATCTTCAGTTTGATGTCCGTGGTAATATTGGATGTGTATCCATCTTCTGAATACTCGACTTTAACTCCGTTGATTATGATAGTAAGCTTGCCATTCTCTGTTTTTTGGGTACAGGGAATGGTTGTCGTATTTGAAGGATCTGTGGTAGAAGAAATCTTGAGATTGTTTGAGTCCACTTTGCTCTTAAGCTCAGGCGCGAGGAAACTCTTAAGACCGTTTATATACACTCCCCCGATATTGCTGCCTTCAAGACCTTCTGCCCCGGGAAGAAACAGACGGTTACTGCTGTCGTACTTATACTTGAAAAAAGCATCCTTGAAGCCCTGATCAAAGAGGCCTGTCACATTCTCTTCAAGATTGTTGAACTGCGTAAGGGACTTCTGATACCCTTTTTCAGCGCAGTCGGAAACCACCTTCTGAAAACCGGTCTTGATCTGCTCAACCGCAGTATCTGCAATATAAAAGGCTGAATTTGAGCGCTTGGAAGAAAGCTTTACATTGTATGAAGTAAAGGACGCATATATCAGAGAAGAAGAAAGGAGCATAAGAAACAATACGGCTACGATTACGACGAAAAACGAAGCTCCCTTATTATTCTTTCTAAATTTTTTTAATAGCTTTCCTATTCTCATCTGAGTCTGACTCCTTCAATCTTGTAGACGGGTTCTTCGGTATGAAGTGCTCCTGTCGGTCTGTAAACCTTGACAGAATAAGAATAAACGCGGTTTAGTTCGGATTTTGTGATGAAAGATCCGTCCAACTCACTCTTTGTATAAAAGTTATTGTGTCCAATAGCACTAAAGGTGTTGAAGACCTTGAAGGATCCCGGAAGAATTTTCCCGTCTGTCAGATGAGATGCATTTACATTTGTTTTCACTTCCATAAAATTTTCAGGATTCTTCCAATGATCTTCGATAAGCTCAATAGTAGCCGAGTAGGTGTTCTCCTTTGCTGCGGTGACATCGGAAAGCTTTTGGGTGATCACATAAAAACGTCCCGGAATAGACTTCAGATTTTTGATTTCAATATTATCCTTCGGATTTCCGGAGCCATTATAATCAGGATTTATAAAAAGAAAATAATTAAGCCCGTCGCTTTTTCCTTTTCCGGCGTAATTATCATATTCTCCAACATCATCTGTTTTACAGTCAATTCTAATATTTGAGCCTGATACATAATTTCCTTCCTGATCTATAGCTGTAAGACTCGGATAAATATAAGTAGTAGTCACCTGAACATGCTGCGTTGAAGAGCCGTTACTTTCCGTTTTCTCAACTATTTTGATAGAAACCTCAATCTTCCTGCTATGCGATACTTCGGTCAAAGTAGTTCCGGGATGAGAATCTTGAAGTTTCTTTAACGCTACCGCAAGCGGATTGTCTTCAGCACTTCTTGGTTCGGAATAACTATGCAGCGGATTCTGGGGAAGAGTCACATATTCTGTATTTCGTTCCCTGATATATTTATCATCGTCATTATCAGCATCTCTTTCATCGGTGTGGGGATCAAGGTCTATCACCGCATCATAGAGAGCTCCACCGGAAGAAAAATTATTGAGCTGAAAGATCAGTTCTCCGGAAGAAGAGATGGATAGCTTATCAGACAATATGGGATCTCCGACAAACTCACCTGCCGTATTATATCTGGAAAGAGGGATAATATCAGTTCCGGAGCCAAAGACATTTATGATGCTGTTTTTCCTGTCATCAATATTTTTGCTGTTCCCTGATTCTTCAAGATAAAAGTCGTTTTGCAGATCGGCCGCTTTTATGATCTCCGCGATTGAAGATGCGGCATCATTTGTGTTCTGAACAGTACGAGCCTTATGGTTAAGCTGCGCGGAATGGGCGAACATATTCATGATAGGAATAACTATGACGCCAAGGATCGCAATAGAGATTATGAGTTCAATAAGCGTAAAGCCACGGTTATCGTGCCTCTTCTTATCCCTTCTTTCTCCTGACAAAAGCAGTTTTAATGCTTTTTTGTTCATGTTTCTCTCACAATCCTTTTCAAGTGAACAATAACGACAATGGGACGCAGCTTTATTTACGCGCGTCCCTGATGCAAAATATTAATGATTAACGATTTGCCGGTTGTGGCGGAGCATTTACTGCAGTTTCAGCAGCAGCCTCAGCAGCAGATCTTGTATTTCCGGCAGTTCCCGCAAAGATATCAGGCGTTCCGCGAGTGATACCACCGATATTGCGGTTCCTGACGGGCGCATCCTTGTAATTAAGTGAATACATATCTATCATGGCACTGACATTAAGTTCCGGTCCTTCCCCGGCATTGTAGGTGGCCGAGAAAGAAGGAAGGCTCGTGTAGTAGTTTGTAGTATAGACATAAGTGATCAGCTTCTTCAGCGCCTCATAATTCATCTGTCCCTCGATTGAAAGGCTTGTACGATAGGCCTTCATTGGAACTGCCGTGCTCGCTTTGTCAACATTTTCAGGTGTCACGCCATTGAACTCCAGCAAGAGCGCCGGTGAAGAAAAACCTATACTGCTCTCATCCAGCCCCACATTGCTCTCCAACGCCATCGCGTCGGTGTAGAGGATCATGTCCTCATATCTCACTTCCGAAGGAAGCCTCTTCATGGTGTCGGCGATCATTTTCTTGTCCGTCGCTGTTTTTGTCCGGTATTCCTCCATATGCTCGGCGTAGCCCCTGTATTCAGTCAGAGTAGGCTGAAGCGCGGCCGTTGCAGCTTCTGCGGCATCTTTCTGTTCAGTGAATCTCTGATACAAAAACACATAGCAAATAAGGAGAACCGCAACGCCGATCAGGACGATTATTAATTTCTTTAAATTTTCCGATAAACCCTTCTGCATTTTCTCTCCCCTCCCTTACTGCGGCTGAGCTTCCGCTTGGGAAGTATCAGTACTCTGCTCTGCGGAATTCGTTTCTTCAGTGATCAGCGGATAAGTAGCTGTCAGAGAGAAATGCTGTCTCGCCTGGCCGGTCACCGAATCGATCTCCTCGGAAACACCCGAAACAGAGATAATGTCAAAGGACTCAAATGTCCTGAATGTATTTATCACATCGGCGACTTCCGGCAGAGTGTTGACTGTAAAGTCAAGCGATATCCCGTCTGTGGCAGCCGTGAGGGACATCGTAAGCACGGATGCGGGAAGCTTCTTTTCAAGTTCATTCAGAAAATCCCTCATATTCTGGTTCTGATCGAGGGCGCTGTCAACGACAACCTTCAGATTTCCGGCATTCGCTTCATAAACCAAGAACTCATCATGGGCGACCTTCGCGGGCTCAAGGGAGGCGAGCTCCGCCTCGGCCTCGAGGAGCTCTGTCTGGGCGTTCATATAGCCTATGAAGGAAGTAAGGGCGAGGACTGCGCCAACAGCGATCAGCCCTATCATAAGGATAAAGGCCGTGCTCGTGGAAAAGCCCTTTGACTGCGCTGCCTTCTGCTTCGTGCCATAGGTCGAAGGAAGAAGGTCGACCGGAGAAATAAGGCTTCCGAGGCATGAAATATAATTCGAAGCCGCGCCGACAGAATTCGTGAACTTCTTGACTTCATCCGTAGTCCCAAAGATCTCAACCGGGATGCCGGTCTTCTCGGAAAGGATACGCTTGAAATAAGGGAGATTCGAGCACTGCCCAAGGAGAACCACCCTCTCCACATCAATCGACTTCACTGAACGGGCGAAATCATTGACTCTCATCGCGGAGGTCACGAAGCGGTCAAGCTCCTCCTGCGCCACATCCTCACGGATAAGCTCCTCGCCGCCCCTTTCAAGCTCTGCCATCGCAACAGCGTAGCTTTCAGGTCCGCGTCCCGATCCTTCAAGGAAAGGAACCACGAGCTCATCACCACCGTAAGGGAAGACCCTCTGGAGGATATATTCCGAACCGTTCAGAAGCGTACATACCGTCCTTGAGGTTGAAACATCAAGGTACATGGAAAGCTTCTGCGGCTTCAGTTTCTTGAGTACCTGATAAACCGAGTTTCCGATGGTGTCGATAGCCTGAATCTTGAGCCCCAACTTGTCAGCGACCTGGGTATAGCTCTTCAAAAGGTCGTTTGGCGCTGCCTTTACCGAGATATGCCAGCCGCCGGCATCGCCCGGAACCTTACCGAGCATTACATATGAAACAGTATACTGGGACATATCCACCGGGAAATATTCGGAGGAATTTGTCTTTACGAGCTGCTCAATCTGCTGCTCCTTGACCGCGGGAAGGTTGACCTCGCGGGACGCGATACGCCCGGAAGAGATCGTGAAAACGACCTGCTTTGAGCCCGCGAGCCCGTGGGTGCGGAGCTGATCCATGAGCGCTCCGGAGAACCTCTCCACATCCATTATCATTCCGTCGCTAACGGTTTCGGAAGGATTCTGGTATGTGAAATAATCCTTGATCTCGTACTCCCTGCCGCGCTTGACCGCCCGGCAGACCTCGGTCAGCCTGTCGCCGACCTGAATGTTTATTGTCTCGTTTGCCAAGTTTTCTCCTCTCCCCCCTCGCTTGAAAACGCTTGATTTACGCTCCGGTGAGCAGTCCTATATACCAGTTTATAATAATATCGCCGAAAAGAAAAGCGATGAATATCCCGATTGAAAGATAAGGACCGAAAGAAAGCACCTTTCCGGCTTTCACAACAGCCATCCTTATTAAATGCACAATAGTCGCGACTATCGCCGCGATCATCAATGATAATAATATGTTTTTCCAGCCAAGCAGCAGCCCCGCAGCCGCCATCAGCTTGATGTCGCCCCCTCCTATGCCGCGTCCGCCTGTGATCAGGTAGACAAGAAGGAAGAAGCCTGAAACCGCAGCAAAACCTATGAGGTAGAGCGGCCAGTTTCCGAGATCCGTAAAGAGTCTGACGAGACCCAAAACAAAAATAAATACATTGATCCCAAACGGGATCTCCATCGTCCGCGCGTCTATGACAGAAAGGGTAAGAAGTGCCGAAAAAAGCCCGCAGCCGAGGAAAAATTCAAGTGAGAAGCCTCTGAGTAAAAGGCAGATAATCCAGCCTGCAGCGTTGATCGCCTCAATCAAGGGATATTGAGGCGATAACTTCGCTTTGCAGTGCCGACACCTCCCGCCCTGCATGAGCCAGGAAAAGACCGGAATCAGTTCATACCATTTCAGTCTCGTTCCGCAGCTCATGCAGTGCGAGGGTCCCGTAACGATGCTCTCCTCCCTCGGTATCCTGAATATGCAGACATTCAGGAAGGATCCGACACAAAGGCCAAAGGCGAGTGTGAAGATGAGGATGAGGGCATCGAAGGGTTGCATGTCATACGGTCAGGTGGTGGGGATTAGCTCCAGGAGCCGGTAACTACCCAAGTGCTACCATCCTGACTAACATTTATTGTATATGTTTCAGTTTTCGCAGCAACACCCGAGCCCAAATCAGCTGAATGACTACCATTATTCTTTAATTTATAGTTGCTGTAATTCTTATCATCTGCCGCCAATTGATCACCAAGGCTACCAGTAAATGTTGCGCCATTAGTCTTAGTAACAGACGCTGATTGTGCAGTAACAGAACCACCCGCATCTTCAACCTCAACAATTGCTGTCTTCACCATGCTGACAAGCTCATTCATCTGGTTTACGTCATTTGACCATCTTGACTTCTCAACATACTTGATGTACTGGGGAGCAAGGACGATAGCAAGGATCGCGATGATAGCGATAACGATGATGAGCTCAACGAGGGTAAAGCCCTTGTTCTTCTTTTTCTGATTCTTCTGATTCTCCTGAACCTTTTTCATTTTTTCTCTCCTTTGTTTTTTGACTCTGTTGACAGTTGATAAATTTCTTCAAGCCGAACCTTGTTGTGTTTTTGTTTATTGCTACCGGAATGAGGTCCCTTTTCCTCTCTTCCGGAAAACAATCGTTGTGTTTGAAATATTCAGATAAACGCCTCTCGCGGCAAAGCCGCCCGGAAAAACTGAATATTTTAGAGGTTTTCCATCCCGCCCATCATAGAAGCCATAGGCATCATGATGGAAAGCACTATTGAACCGACCACGCCTGCGAGGAGGATGATGACGAGGGGCTCAAGCAAGGCCATTACCTGCTCGGTAGCCTCCTTCACTTCCTCTTCATAGTAGTCCGCCAGACGATCCAGCATCCCATCGATATTACCGGTGTCCTCACCGACCGATATCATATGATGCACGAGGGGCGGGAAACGCTTTGTTGCCTTGATGGGGGTCGAAAGATTAGATCCCATTGAAACGGAATTCTTCGCTTCATTCAAGGCATCCTTGAAGCAGAGGTTGTCCATGGTATTTGCGGTGATCCCGATAGCCTCTATCATCGGGATACCGGAACCAAGGAGCGTCGAAAGCGTTCTCGCGAATGACGCTGAAGCCGTCTTTATTGCAAGGGTGTTGAACTTCGGGATCTTGAGCTTTAGGGTATCGAGCCCGCGCTTTGTATTTTCGTTTGACTGGAGCAGCTTTATGACTACTATGACAGCAACTATTATGATGATAAGAAGCCACCAGTATTGCTGCATCCAGTTTGAAAGTCCGAGCATGAACTTCGTGATCCCCGGAAGCTCCGTCCCGAGCTCTTCCAGCATGTCCTTGAACATAGGGACTACCTTTACGAGCATCACGATAGCGACTATGAAGGTCACCACCAAAAGGACTATGGGATAGATCGAGACCTTCTTTATCATGTTCCGGAGGGCATGGGTCTTCTCAAACTGGGAACCCATACGGTCGAAGGATTTGGTCAATGAACCGGAAGCCTCGCCCGCGTCCACGAGCATCACGAAGAGGTTCGAGAATACCTTCGGATAGTTTTTCATGGAATCCGCAAGCGACGAACCCTTTTCGATCGAGTCCTTGCAGCCTGCTATCGCGCCCGCGAGCATCTTGTTCTCAGTCTGCTCCGCAAGCATACCGAGAGCCTGCACCACGGGAACACCGGCATCAACTATTGCGCAGAACTGCCGGCAGAAGACTGACATATCACGGGGAGTGGGCTTTCCGCCTATGTTGATCGAGATATTCTTGTTAAGCGCCCCGGCTTTTTCGAGGGAGACTATGGTATAGCCCTTGCCCTTCAGGGTACGGGCAGCCGCCTCCTCGGAGGGCGCCTCTATCGTGCTCTTTACCTGCTTGCCGTTCGGCCCGTAGGCCACATATGCAAAATCCAATGTATTTCCTCCCTGTACCGGAATCCTGTTAAGATGAACCCGCTTAGAAAACTCCCATACTCATGAATTTCTTGTTCATGATCTGCTGATCCATAGCAGCATGAATGGCTACATCCCTTGTGATCATCCCCTTGCCGTAGAGCTCCATGAGGAAGTCGTCCATAGTGATCATGCCCATCGCCTTGTTGGTCTGAATGACAGTAGTGATCTGGAAGGTCTTTGCCTCACGGATGTAGTTCTGTATGGCGGAATTTGCAAGCATTACTTCAAAAGCCGCGCAGCGCCCCTTCCCTGATGCATGCGGAAGCAGCTGTTCCGCCACCACGCATTCCAGGATATCAGCAAGCTGTGTCCTGATCTGCTGCTGCTGATGGGGCGGGAAGACGTCTATGATACGGTTTACGGTATCGACGGCGCTTACTGTATGAAGCGTCGAGAAAACAAGATGTCCTGTCTCCGCCGCTGTCGCCGCTATTGATATCGTCTCGTAATCCCTCATCTCTCCGATGAGTATGACATCGGGATCCTCACGGAGGGCCGCACGGAGAGCATTAGCATAGGATTCCGTATCCGGTCCGATCTCCCTCTGATGGACTATCGATTTCTTGTGCCTGTGCAGATATTCCACAGGATCCTCAAGAGTGATTATATGATAATGGTAATTGCTGTTTATATAATCAATGAGCGACGCAAGGGATGTGGACTTCCCGGAACCTGTAGGTCCCGTGAAAAGTATGAGCCCTCTTTTCTTGTTGCAGCAGTCTACAACTGCCTGGGGTATCGCAAGTTGCTCCGGTGTCGGGATGTCGGGATTCAGGACTCGGGCTGCTATGGCATAGGTTCCGCGCTGCCTGTAGATATTCACCCTGAGTCTTGCCGTTCCGGGTATTGAATAGGGAAGATCGATCTCTCCCTTTTCATCAAGTACATTTTCAAGGTGCGTAGGAACTATCTTTTTCAGGAAGCCTGCTACGTCATCCACCGAGCATCTCTCGTCCATCATCGGTGTGATCCGCCCGTCAATTCTCGCGCAGGGAGCCATTCCTGCCCCCACATGCACATCGGATGCTCTGTTGTCTATGGCTGCCTTGATGATTACGTCAAAATCCGGGATCATTATTTTTGTACCTTGCCCTTTAAAACTATGCTGTCCTGTTCATGAATGCGGATATCTTTGCCGCTTCCTTGAGTGCCGCCTCATCGATGGAGGAATTTCCGTTCATATCCAGACCGTTATGATCAGTCTGCTCTTCGTCGTCCACCACCCTTGATGTAACCTTCAGCATCTCGGGCACTGTGGTTATACCCTGAAGGATGTAATAAACGGCGTTGTCCTTGAGTGTGCGAAGACCGTTCTCGTGAGCCTCCTCTTCTATCTCATGGGTGGTTCCTGCCCGGGCTACTATATCCCGGATCGCGGGAGTCATCTCCATGACCTCAAAAATACCTATACGGCCGTAATATCCGGTGCCGTTGCACTTCGGGCACCCCCTGGGGTGAAAGATCTTCGGATGGGGACCGTTTACGGGAAGCCCCATCGCTCTCATCTCGGTATTGTCTGCCTCTACCTCCACCTTGCAGTCCTCACAGAGCCGTCTCACAAGACGCTGTGCTATGATGCCGCGGAGCGAGTCCGCAAGAAGATAGGATTCAAGCCCCATATCAAGAAGTCTCGTGACTGAAGCCGCTGATGAATTCGTATGGAGAGTCGATACCACAAGGTGTCCTGTGATCGAAGCCTGCACCGCTATCTCCGCAGTTTCCTGATCTCGGATCTCTCCAAGCATTATGATATCAGGATCCTGGCGGAGGAAGGAACGAAGGGCGGAGGCGAAGGTAAGCCCGGCCTTCACATTCACCTGAACCTGATTGATGCCGGCGATATTCGCTTCTACAGGGTCTTCAACTGTCAGGATGTTTACATCCTCGGTATTAAGCTCCGCAAGCGCGGTATAAAGTGTTGTCGACTTTCCCGAACCCGTAGGGCCTGTGACAAGGATGATGCCGTTCGGGTTCTTTATTATCCTCGAGAAGAGCTCGAGCTCATGAGGCTGCATGCCGAGCTTTTCCTTCGGTTTCGTAAGGGCGTTTGCCTCTGTAAGTCGCATAACGATCTTCTCGCCGTAGACTGTGGGAAGGATGGCGACACGGATATCGTACTCGACCTGATCGACAACCTGCGTCATGCGGCCGTCCTGAGGCTTCCTTTTTTCCGCTATATCAAGGCCTGAAACGATCTTGATACGGGTTGAGAGCGCCGGAAGAAGCGTGATGTCATATCGCATCTTCTCTATCAGCGCGCCGTCGATCCTGTACCTTACACGGACCGCCCTCTCAAGCGCGTCGATATGAATATCGGATGCACGAAGACGAACAGCCTGCTCTATCATGGTTTTTACAAGCTGTACGATGGGGGCGTTTGAAAGCGCCTGTTCATCAACTACTTCCTCTTCAACGAAGGAACTCTCACGAGCCTCCCGCTCCTGCGAATACTTCTCGACCGCCGACATAGCCTCGGCATTTCCGAAATAACGGTCGATCAGGGCATTGATCTCAGATTCAGCAGCTACACAAGGCTCTACCCGGCAGTTTGCCTGAAGCTCTATATCCTGAATGGCATTCACATCCTGAGGGTCTGCCATGGCAAGCCATATAAGGGACGGATCGATCTTGTCAAAGCAGAGGGGGATTACCGTATCCTTCCGAAGGGTGATAGGGTTGATACCCTTAAGTACCTCTTTGTCTATATCGACGCCGTGAAGGCTCACAAGCTTGAGTCGAAGCTGTTCCGCCAGCGCCTTTGCGATGATCTTGTCCGTAGTGAGACCGAGCTCGATCAATATCTGACCCAGCCTCTTCCCGGCCCCCTTACCTCTTTTGTATTCCATCGCAGTATCGAACTGCTTCTGTGTAATGGCGCCTTTTTGTATCAGAAGATCGCCCAGACGTACTCGTTCAGCCACTAATTGTTTTTCTCCTTCGAATTTATAAATTATTTATAAATTATGTTAAGTTTATCACAGAATGCAAAAATTCTCATCCCTTTTTTAGGTGATTTTTACACAAATAATCTAAATCGTTTTCGTAAAAAATGCAAGAAAGTACACGGAATTTCCTCATTGCAATAGCACTATAACTATACCATGGATCCTCCATGAGGCCACCGCTGTTGGCAATATAAATCTTATCGGCATAGACGCTGATCTGGATCGGCACACCATAATTGTACCGGGAATGACATAAGGCATTGAACAGCGCTTCGCGCAACGCTGCATCCGGAACAATATAGCACTCAATCCGACATAGCCTTTCACAAAAGAGGCCTCCTCAAAAATCACCGTTTCTTCTTCCTTCGCAAAACAATGGCAAAGATAATGACCATCACCGCAATACTTCCTATCGAAACACCTATCCCGAGTCCAAAGCCATAGGGTCTCCAGTAGAGCCTGATGATATGTTCGCCCTCCGGGACATCTACTGCCATGAAGCCCGGTACTATGCGCTCAAGCTTTGTCTCAACACCATCCACATAAGCCTTGAACCCCTTGTCATAGGGGATTGAAAAGAACACGAGGTTCTCCTTCGGAAGGCTGATCTTCGCTAAATACCCGTCACGGTCATATGAGAAGACAGACGCCGCGCTTGCGGCACGCTTTTCGCACTCCGCGTAAAACTCTTCATCAGAGAGAGGCTTTTCATGAGCATCCGTGTCTTCCTTCAGAAGATGCCCATACTTTTCTATCTGTTCATCGCTTAAGATCAGATCCTTTACAAGAAGATTGTCTCCGGTATGATAGATATATTTATCTTCTTCGAAGATCTTCTTCATTTTCTCATTTTGGATATAGTACTCATAGGTGAAGCCCATCGGAATGAAATGCTGGTTTTCATATATTTCAAAGCCATCCGACTCTCCTGTTTTGATAAATCTGTCCGGAACAATGCTTCCGTCCTCTTCTTCTGTTTGAGAATCGTTGCTGCTTTGAGAAGAGTCCTCTGGGCTGTCATATGAGATCAAATTGCTTATCCTGTCATTTATTTCAGATACTGCAGAGGACTGCTTGTAAAAGACCTGCTCTCCATCCTCTCCACCGAAATTTCCCCAAGGAGTTTTTTCCTCGAGCGGTTCAAGGTTTACAAGGAAGTATTTAGTGGATAGAAGCTGCCGGAGGCCTTTTTCTTTTAAGTGGATCTTCGTCTGCTGCATCCTGCCAAGCCCGATAGTATTTAATACATTTACAGTCGAAGGTGTCGGAGTAGAAATAAACATCTTTGTTGAAGGATATCCCCAGTAAAATGAATAATTAAGAGCTTCGTCCTCCACTCTTCCATACTCAGACATATCAAGGTCCGGCTTATTATTAATGACCCTCGAAATTGTATCCTTTGCTGATTCATCGGTAATAGCAGTCGTGCCGTTTATCAAAGTCCCGATCGTAGAAGCTACACAGAAGAATGCTATTATCCCGATCGTATCGCCACGGACATTCTTGAATGAAACTCCCTCTTTCTTCTCTCCAAATGCTATATACAGCATAAATACAGCCCCGAGCAGAGATATCACAAGTGTCAGAGCATAATACTTCATTGTGAAGAAGCTGAGAAGAACGAACAGTACCGTGATCACAAGCGAAACAGCACTTCCAATCTTCAGATTCTTTTGTTCCGAATACTCCAAAGCTTCTGCTGTCATACAGGACATGAAAAGGATCGGAATATAGAACCATCTCGCGAAATACATGGAATTGAAGGCAGAAAACAGTGCGTTTAATGCCGGGATCATCATCATCAAAGCAAATATAGCAACAAGGATAGCTTTCCAATCCTTTTTCCTTCTCCCTTTTATCATCAGATAATAAGCTATCACCCCGGCTATAGAAACGCAGGGAAGGAAAAGGCTGACAGAAGCCCATCTCACATCATCATTGTAAAAGAGCTGCTGGTTTCCCATTGTCTCCGGAAGGATAAAGAGCGATTTTATCACATTCCAGACAGTCGTGGATGAAGAATAGGCAAGGAGAGACTCGCCCGAAAGAGTGCTTGATATCCTGCTGTTGCCTAAAAGAACTGACAGAACATGGAGAATCTGCGGCATCGCTATACAGACTCCAAGGATGCCGCAGCCAAGCGCGGATAAGAATCTTTTTAAATTATTCTTTATCCTTATTTTTTCCTTCCTGTCTTTTAATGACAAGCCTTTGATATGATATCTATGATATCTGACGAAATAATAGATAAGGAAAAATACAACCTCTACAAAGAGATGGTAAAGACTCATAAACGACATCAGTGCCGTCATAAGGGTAAAGCCGCCCCACCCCTTTTTCTGCATCAGCCTATCAAAGCACAGAAGATAAAGCGGAAAAAAGGCCGTAATATCATGAAACATAGTAAATACGATATTTATAGCCTGGAAACCTGAGAAGGCATAGAGCAAGGCTCCGATCAAAGCAGCATTGCCTGTCTTCGTGAAGGTACGAAGCCACGCAAATGCAGTGGTTGCAGCTATTCCGTAACGAACTGCCATAACAAAAGGCAGCAGATAAGGCACCCATTCCGTTGGAAAAGGAAGAAGAAGATAGAGAAAAGGACTCGTAGCGTAACCGCCTAAGGTCGCAAACAAAGACCCTCCCCACTCAATGTTCGGATTCCAGAAGAAATACCCTTCCCTTATTGCCCTGTGGGTGAAGGTATAGAACTCAATAGACTGGTAGTTGTAATCGCCGTAGTAATAGAACAACCCGTCACGCATCACGAGCACGGGTATAATCGCGATGATGTACATCAGGGTTCCGAGAAGGAAGACGGAGAGATACTTGTGCTTTTTAATGAATGCGGCTAGGGGGTTCTGTTTTGTTAAGGATATTGATTCTGTTGGCATGGCGGTTATGTAAACCTTTCTAAAAATAGAGCATAGAGCTACTTCTTGACAAATATATCTGACCGTTGTAAAGTGATGAATAGTGATCAGGTTGCAGAAACTCGAGATGCCTGCGGCCGGGAGGAGGACCTGAGGGCCCTCTTCTTTTTTTCGAACCCCAAATTCATTAAATTATAGGAAGCTATTGGCTGATGGAATATAAACCGATAAAACCCTTTTTATCATACGAAGATCAGATTCGGAATCTAATTGAAGAAAAAGAATTGATCATCAATGATGTTCCCTCGGCGATCAAAGCTCTTGAGGATATTTCTTATTATGCGTTGATCGGGGGATATAAAAAACTCTTCTACAACCCGATGACAAGGAAGTACAACCCCGGTACAACATTCGATGATATCCTCGCTATCTATTACTTTGATCACGCACTACGCCAACTGTTTTTCAGCTATATCTGCCTCATAGAGGAAAAACTCCGTTCGCACATTTCCTACCATTTTATAGAAGCCTACGGTGAAAAGCAGGAGACTTACCTTACGCCGGAAAACTATGCCAACACTCGCAGAAATCGTTCTGATATAAATGACCTTATACGCATCCTTGATCATATCGCCCGGAATGATAGGCAGCACAATAGCGTGGTATATCAACGCACAACTTATAACAACGTGCCTCTTTGGGTCGCTGTCAGAATACTGACATTCGGTCAGTCCTCAAAAATGTATTCTCTGCTTCACCCCTCCATAAAATCTAAGGTCTCTCACCACTTCAAATATGTGACAGAAAGAGAACTCATCCAACACATTCGGTTTTTGACAGATATAAGAAACATATGCGCACATAATGAAAGGCTCTTCTCCCACAGAGACCGGTTTGAAATACCGAATACAATCATTCATACAAAACTCAATATATCGATGAATGGTGAACAGTATGTCTTTGGTCGACGCGATCTTTTTGCCACCGTCATCAGCCTAAGATACCTTTTGAACAAGCCTGACTTCCTTGAATTCAAACGACAACTGAAACATGAAATGACAAAGGTCATAAAGCGTTCGCATTCGTTAACAAAAGAAGTTCTCTTATCGTCCATGGGTTTCCCCACAGATTGGGAACGGATCAGCCGGTTGAGTCTAAAATAACGTTGTTAATAACGCTTTGGGGTCAGGTCAAATTATTGGGCTTAAAATCTGATATATATCGCCTGTGAGCAATCAGATAAACTCCGTCAAGAATTCTATCAATCTAAAATAGTTTCAAGGCAATACTTCTTAATACCTGTTATATCCTCAATAGCAACACATAAGTTCGTATCAAGGCTTACATTTCCCGCATCAATCTCAATGTCAGCAAGTTTCAACCTCATATAAAGTTGTGCTTCAGCTTGCTGCTTTATCTCAATTGGAGCGATTGTTTCAAGTTTAGGATGTTCAGTTACAGCCGCATTCCTTCCACAAAGAACAACTCGACTCACAGGCCAGCTTTTTCCAGAATCATCGATTATTGTCGATCCCTCTATTCTCATTTTTCCCTCGCTATTTGCAACGCTAACCTCATTAATCATTCCCTAGAATCATTGTCGTCTGATAGGAACAACCACTAAGAATTCTTCTCTTCTTTGACTTCATAATAAGTACTTATACCATCACTCCCAACCTTAAAGCCTTTAGTTTTAGTTTGCTTATCATACTTTTTATTAGCGTCATCATCTTCTTTAATAAGAGTGTTCCCCAAAACAGTAACCATAGGATAAGTGTCACCAGCATTATTATCAACCGAAATAAATGCACATTCTTCAAGATAGGACATAACTCTCTTTAGCTTTTCAGGTTTAGATGATGGAAAAAGCTTGATATTGATTCCACTATTAAACACATTCAATCGCCGCATCACTTCCGTTGCATAATGCCGTGTACAAGGTGGCACTGTAGCTTCATCGGGAATATCCCAGAACCTATTCTTCTCAGCTAACGGAATCATATGTTCCCTGCAGCGCTCTCTAATCCATCGTTCGGTTTGTTTCCATTTTTTTGCTGCTTCAGAAATCCTCATATTCCTTTTCCTTTTTAAAAGACATGTTGAATCGATCTCCTAAAAATATGGAGCAGATTCGTTTGGGCAAACTATACCTTACGCCAAGTTACTGTATTATCTACGCTCTTTATCTATAATATCAATCCACAAGAGTAATGCCTCGCAAGGGAGCAGTATTTCATCGGTTATCTTTTTCGAACCTTCTTTGTCCTCCAACAGGCACCGCCCATTTGGAAACAAATAAGTATTCCCATAAGCAAATGAATTTCGAATATGCCTAAAAATCGCATTTATTCTGCTTTCCTTTGAATTAATTGTGGTATTCTCGTTTTCGTCAATTACTATATCAAAGTTCTGCATCAATACGGCTCTAGGATGGGCTGTACATATTCTGTCTTGCGACAAGCCCATTTGTTGTAATGTATCTTTTATCGTGTTACTTCGTACTATGCAAAATGACTCGATCCCCGCTGTTTCCGCAAGTCTTCTTTCTAATGCAGGAAACCCATCGGTGTTACTCTGAGTACTACTCCAGCCATAATCAGAGAGAGAAATAGATAATCCTGTTTCTGCCGCAAAGGATCTTGAAACATAAAAATCCCAGATTGTTCTACATTCAGTATCTGAGAAAGAAAAATTCTTCAAAGAGCACTTATGGTCTATCTTCATTACCTTATCCTCAGAACAACTATGCGAAAAATCACGTAATCCCGCCATAATAACTACCACCTCAAAAATGCATCCAAATAGTCTTAGAATCGCAATACTTATCAAAGGCATGAACGGATTTGTCCTTACCAATTCCTGACTGTTTCACGCCTCCAAAAGGAGAGCTGTTATCATCATTACCATAACTGTTAAGATGAACAAGTCCTGCTTCCATCCTATCGGTCAGATAAAAAGCCTCATTCACATCATCAGTCCACACCGCGCCAGCAAGACCATATTCCGAATCATTTGCAATATCAATAGCCTCTTCCATCGAATCCACCTTGATTACTGCAAGTACAGGCCCAAATACTTCTTCCCTCGCAATCCTCATATTGTTATTGACATTTTCTAGAATTACTGGAGTAATGCATAAGGCTCCTTCAGGTTTTTCTACAACAGATGAAGGTCTGTAAACAGTTGCGCCTTCGTCAACCGCAAGTTCTATATATCCATTTACCTTATCGTACTGATCCTTGCTAACAACACAACCAACTTCATTTGCAACGTCAAATGAATATCCGGGAACATATTTTTCGCTCTCTGACTTCAACGCATTCATGAACTCATCATATACAGATTTATGCACTATCGCTCTGGAGGGAGCTGAGCAGATCTGCCCCTGATTATAAAACATATTCTTGGCAAGAACTTCAGCTGCTTCACTAATCCTGCTACACTTATCAGATACGATATATGGACCTTTCCCACCGCACTCAAGTGCTACACGCTTCATATTTGATTTTCCTGCATACTCCAAAATCTTTTTACCGATTTCTGCTGAACCTGTAAAAAACACACCTCTAACATCTTTATGCATAGCAAGAGCTCTACCCGCTACTTCTCCGTATCCAGGAATCACATTGAATACCCCATCAGGAATACCTGCTTCCTTGGAAAGTTTGCCGAGATATATTGCCGACAAAGAAGATTGCTCTGCTGGTTTAAGTACAACGGTATTGCCCATAAGTAGGGCTGGAGCGAACTTCCATGCTGTTACTACCATCGGATCGTTCCATGGAGTGATAAGACCTACAACTCCTAATGGAACTCTCTTAATCACAGCAGTATCCGAACTACGCAGCGGAATACTCTCGTCATAGAGCTTGTCAACGGCTTCTGCGAAGTACCTTACTGCCTCTATAGCCTTTGGAAGAGAATCTCTCGAATAATTAATATATGCGCGTCCTGTCTCAAAAGTATCTAAAAGAGCAATATCTTCCAAGTGTTTTTCCATAAGGTCAGCTAGTTTAAGAAGAATTTCTTTTCGTTCTGAAGGAGTTTTTCTGTTCCATATCCCACTATCGAATGCTTTTTTTGCAGCAACAACAGCTTTATCAACATCTATTTCGTCACATGCCGCAATTCCATCAAACCTTCTTCCATCGAATGACAGTGTCTTGCTAATGACATTACCCCTAGTTCCCTCAGTATAAATACCGTTTATATATGCCCTTTTTTCAATCGTTTCTATGTTAAGTTTACTCAAAACATCCATATATTCCCCGCTTTCTTAATAGATAAACCCAATTAACATCAGATAAATCTATCATACTCTTCGATGATATCAACCTTTTTCCCATTCCTCATCTCTGCTATTTCTATATTGGTCTCATTTCGAAGACAATGAAAACCGCATACCTTACAAGGATCAAGCCCTCTCATCACCTGCTTTCTCCTGTCTCCAAACCAGATATTCTTCATCGATTCAGTCATCGCATCACCTATCTTGAATGGCTCCTTTCCTCTCCAGTATGGGCATACAAATACACCTGACGGACAAATTAGTGTCCTTAAATGAGCCGAAGGACAATCTGTATATTTCTTTGTCTGTTTCGTCTCAACACAATTAAGAGAATCCTCAAGATTAATCGCCGTAACTACTCTAAAACCGTCAGTTCCTACTTCTTTAATCTTTTCAATCTGCTTTTTCGCTTCTTCCATCCTTTCTTTGCTGTGTATGACCAGTGCGTGATCTTGCCCGTCTACATAGCTATAACTCGGCTTGACTTCAAAATAATCGCATCCGATCTCTTTAGCCAGAACAGCTGCTTCATATATCTCATCAATGTTGGATTTTATACCGAATCCATCCGCTTCCGTCCTTATAAGGTATGAAAATCCAAGCGTGCCCGTCTTTACTTTGGCAAGATCCTTCATAGCATTTACAATAGCTTCAAACTTGTTTTTACCATCCTTAGCCGGTCTGAGTTTATTAAATGTTTCCGGAGTCGCTGCATCCATCGATACCCTGGTCCATGAGACATACTTTGCAATTATATCTAAATACCTCGGGATAAAATAGCCATTGGTCGTAATACCGATATTGATATCATTATTCCCGAGATATTCAATTAGTTCTCCTACCGCCGGATGAGCAAGAGGTTCTCCACCACCAATCAATACAACTGCTTTAACACCAAGGTCCTTAAGTTCTGATGCAATTTCCAAAAGTCTCTCTCTGCTAAATGACGTACTATTACAAACAAGATCCTCACTAATACATCCCGGACAAGCAAGATTACACACTTCTGTAGGATCCCATTCTACCACTAATGGACCAGATTCATATTCATCACCCATTATCTTATTTACCACAAATGTCTGGTGAAGTTTTCTTACTAAATCCATTCTCTGAATCATCTCATCATCTCCCAGCTATTTTAACTTATAAATATATTGGATGAATATAGTTCATGATATTTTCCACCTTATGAAGCATTTCTTCTCTGTCATCAAACTCAAGCAAGACTATCCCGACTTTATCAACAAGGTAATTATCTATCCGTCTGGTATTCTCCCACCATAAAAGATCTCCGTATATATTCCCTTCAATCTCAGGTGAAATATAGATTCCCTTCAATTCGCCATTACGATCCCCAATTATACAGTGCCTTCCGCCCATTATCTTCTGCGTAGCGCCCCTCGGGAAATCATTGCAACTCATCCCACACTCGGTTCTTACGATCCACTCAGCCCACGGGATTCCTGTAGAATGTTCAACCGGCAAAGAATAAAGATCACCTGAACATCTTCTGGTTATTTCCAGAATATACGGCCGTAAATCTTCTGAAAGGATATATTGAATATGAAAAACACCATCTCGAAGTTCCAGTATCCTTGCAATCTTTTCCGATACAGCAATCAATTCATCCGACACTTTCTCAACAGAAGTTGCTGGTCCTGCAGACGTTGAAATCAGAAATGGGCTGGCAAAAGAATACTCGTTATCACTATAGTATGCCGCAACTTTCTTGTTAATAATGAATGTACTGAAACTGTGGTGTGTCCCTTTAATAAAAGGTTCAACGACAATACGCCCTGCGGGAGACATATTAAAAGCTTTTTTTACAGCAGCCTCATAATCTTCTCTTGATTCAACTTTTGTCACACCTTTCCCACCGGTAAGATCGATTGGTTTCACCATTACGGGAAACTTAATTCTATCAATTGCTTCCAAAGCATCTTTATATTCAGTATAACTATCCGCCAAAGGTGTTGGAATATCATTTTCTCGGGCAAACTGCTTGAATCTGTCCTTATGATGTAGAATAAGAGTCGTCTCATACGGATCGTGTCCAGGAAGTCCAAGTTTCTCTGCAACATATGAAGCACTAATAGCACCAAAATCATTGGAGCAGGAACATATTGCATCCACTTTATTCTCTTCCGCCACTCGACACATCTTCTTAATATCAGAAAAATCACCTGGCACATACTCATCCGAATATCTGTGCCCGATAAGATCCGGTCTGTTCCCGGATGTTATGACATGGTATCCTATTTTTTTTGCTGCTTTGATCAATGGGATATCTGAATGACTGCCATTGAGTATCAATATCTTAGACATATACATTTCCTTAATTTATGTGATGTTTGTAAATCAAATAATCATACGTACTTATTCAGTATTATCATCCTTATAGTCTATATTTATGGTCTTCTTTACAACATATTGAGGAGAGGCATTAAGACATATATAGATTCTCCCAATATACTCGCCCAACATTCCAAGCCCCATCAATATCAATCCCCCCATAATCAAGATAATGATCAGCATTGATGTATAACCAATCTCTACCGCTGGATTAATTATCTTTCTGATAAATGTCACTATCGCCCATATGAACCCAGCCATAGCTGCTATTACTCCAATGCTAGTGGATAAACGAAGCGGTTTAACAGAAAATGATGTAAAATTATTTAGGAAAAGATTGATGGATTTCTTAAGTGTGTAGCCTGTCTTTTTATCATCTGCTCGATTGCGTTCTTCCATCTCAATCGCCATAATTCTATTTGTCGTTCGAACAATAAGACCGTCGAGAAAGGGATAAGGGTTCTTATATTTCATCATTTCCTTGGCCACGAACAATTTCATTGCATTAAAATTGTCAAATCTCAAATCCTTTGGTTTGTCCAATAAAAAACCGGAAATAAAATGATTAAAGTTACTGCCAATATTTTTCCACCATGCCTGCTTTTTTTTCTTATAATTGGCCGTCACTACATCACAAAGGTCTTTCTCAAGCGGTTCAATCAGCTGCCAAAGATTATAGATTGGTGATTGAAAATCATCGTCTAAGTTTACAACAATCTCACCACTTGCTACAGCATAACCCGCCAAAACAGCCGAGTGTTTTCCCATGTTTTTTGCAAGGTCTATAACCTTAATTTGCCTGTCAGTCTTCGCGAGATTCTCTAAAACATTATATACTCCATCAGGAGAGCAATCATTAATACATATGATCTCATAATCATATTCATCACGCATTGCTACTGTAGTCTTTATCTCATCAATAACTTTTGTTATTGTATATTCACTTCTGTAGCATGGAATTACAAAACTAATCAGCATTCTTTCTCCCTTTATTCGGCACATTAGTGCCTGACCCCTTTAAGAAAATATTGCAAATTGTTGCAAAAATGTTACGCCGGTTCTATCGTTAATTGTATCAACGCCTATGATAGCACAATCCGCTTATTGAGCGACATATGAGTGTCCGACCCATTAAAAAATGCGTACATCGATTGAAAATGAGTATAGTCTGTCCACAAAATGATTTTCATCCAATCGATATATCGGATTCACATAATAATCACCTTTATCATGCTCGATTTCTTTATGGGTGCCCGATTCATTTAATGATGACTTGGACCCCTGATACTTGTCTTGGTCAGTCTAAAAATAAAACTCGCCTGCCGAGTTTTAGCCTTTTACCCCGACAGGCGATATGATAGCACAATCTATCCTTTTGATAAAGACAAAGCCAAGGCGCGACGGCGTAAATCTACAGTCGAATTCGAATAAGCAAACACATCTCTCCCCCGGACGCAACCGTCAGACCATCTTTCAACCACATCGCCGCCTGCCTCCGTTCACTCAGAAGCTATGCTTCAGCGTAAACAATGTTTTCCCTTCGTCAGAACTGCTTTCAAGCTCCATAATTTCTTCCTGATCCAACATCAGACCCGTGGGATTCCGACCAATCAGGATATATTGGTTTTTCCCGTCCGTGGCGATATACCAGCGAAGCGCGTCATCTAACATGATATCTGCATTGTCGATGATAAATAGTTTACCATTTGATTTTTTGATTGCGGACTTGTATCCCGTTTTTTTGTCAAGGTAGTTATAGCACTTAATCGATTTGTTCTCCGCTGCAAACTCTTGCAGGAAAGAGAAAACTGCTGATTTTCCCGTACCGGAATCACCAACGATGAAAGTAACATTGGCTTCCAGGATAAGATCGACCACGTAAGAAGTATGCTTTGTTTGAATTCGATCAAGAACAACCGGTTTAATTTTCATTGCTCCACCACTCCTTCAATGTTTCATAGGAGTCAATTTCCTGCTTCTCATTTTTATCAGATATCATCACCTTATCCATATCAAATGAGATCAAAGGATAATCGCAGTAGATGTTTCCTTCGGGAAAGGAATAGATCACATCCAACGCATTATCTCCACACTCACGTATGTCAAAAACTTTGTCCGGGTTATACAGTACATTCAGCGCCGTCTTACAACCGGTTGAAAGCTTGTCGATGTTCAAGGTCATACCGTCAAAACGGGAACTGATTGAAAACGGACTAAGCATATCAGAATGATCTATCTGCCTGATAATCTCTTTTGCCCTGTCATCAAGAAGCGATACGGTTTTTTGGTTGAAATAAATATCGTTCATCACGACTAATTCCATGGTCTTGGATGAAGGCTTCTTCTTATAGATCGTGATCATTTACAGTCCCACCCTTTCAAACGCCTCTTTCAATACAGAATAATCCACCAATAGCCTTGCCTTTTCACCCGCACTGATCCGATGGCTGTCCAACCCGCAAATATCATCGTTTTTCCGTTCCAACCACTCACAGCAGGTATTGATAAAGCAATCTCCAAGATGTGATTTACTGGTTTCAAAACCGGTATTGCGGGTAATTTCAAAAAGCAGTTTCGCAGCAATCTGTTCTGAGTTCTTGCCATCATATTCTTCAAACGCATCTTTAAAGGCTTGAAGTCCAAAAGCATCCGCTTCAGGAGCATTTTGCCTGAGAAATAATTCTCTTTCTTTCAGCAAATATTGCCGCTTCTCTTTTAATTCATCTTTATCAGCAAAGACCCATTGTTCCAACAATTTAAAAGACAAAAGCGCAAATTCAAAGGAATGTACTTTAATTACATGAATGTTGTCTTTCCCGGTAATACTCGCATTCAATCGTCTTGTTTCTCGCAACACTTCCGGATTATCTACGGCTGTATCCATGACGATATAATATAGATTTTCGTCAGTACTATCAGCATTTATCTTGTCCACGGCTTTCCACAATCCCGTGTTTCCATGTTTGGTATCCACATTAACGTCAGGGTAAAGTTCCTGAAAAAGTGCTCTCCAAAAATGATACCCGGATTTACTATCTTCACACCATAAAAATCTGCTCATTATAATATGAGCCTCCTTTATTCTGTAATGGGTCAGATGGATGTTTTTCAGCTTCAGGCCGAAAGAATATCATAATTGATATCGTAGCACCATTGGTCAAACCATGACGTAACAGTCTCTGCAGAATTGTTCCATTCATTGTCCCAGAATACAAAATCGTACAACTCCCATTCTGCGCATTTCAATTCCCATTTCTGACCAACAGAGCTTTTGGGATTTAGATAAATTGTATTACATAAATGATGGAAAAGCTCACCCTGCTTTTCCATACGATTATACGCCTCTTTTGTTTTTGACAGGTCATAATCAATCTTATAATTTCTTAACCTGTCAGCTTCGCCCCATATATCCATCATCTGCGCATAGAAACTACGATCGAACCATTCCTTCTTTATCTTTTCATCTTCCGCATCCGTATTTCTTACAAATTCTTCGAATTCTGTTTTTTCTTTAAAGATCATATTTAAGCCCCTTTATCCATGGTTTCAACAGGTTATTTATCATCTCGATATCATCCTTGTCTGATATTATTCTCGGATTTCCCCGAAACTTTTTCCTCAGCACTCCTTCGGAATGATTCTTGATATTTTTCGAGACATTTAATGTCGACGAATATTCAATATGTCCATCTTCAAAAAAAATATTTCCTCCATAAAGATTATCCGAATTGTCGGGATCAATAACATTTATTCCATCAAGCACAGCGCAATCTCTGTGAATATCCATTCCTACGCATACTCTCGTGGTATTTGTATCAACAACGAATTTAATAAAATCTTCATAAAACTGAGGTTCAAGGCTTTTAAGCCAGGCAAGATCTACAGTATCTGTAAGAATTATGCCTTGTCTAGGAACTATCATAAAACACACCTTCCTCTATTCATCTTCATCATCCCAATCAGGATACTGCTCCAAACATAGGTGCTTGCCTCCTTTAAGGATGACTTGGACCCCTGATACTTGTCTTGATCATTCTAAAAATAAAACTCGCCTGCCGAGTTTTAGCCTTTTACCCCGACAGGCGATATGATAGCACAATCTATACTTTTGATAAAGACAAAGCCAGAACGCAGGACGGAAGATCATTAGTGTTTATGCGTGACAACACATCCCGCGTCATCATCCGTTAACGTTCTCCGGAAGTTTAAAGCCGGCTTTTCGCATGCCTTTCAGGAATTCTTCAAGTGTCACATTAAGAAGCTCTGCACCTTTTTCGGGAGAATAGAGGCCCGATGAGACATCGCTGTATCTTGCATTTTCTCTGCCAAGCTTTTGCCCGATCTTCTCGCCTTGCTCCCGTCCGATCTTCTCGCCTTGTTCCCGCCCGATCTTCTCGCCTCGCTTCTCAAGATTTGGTGCCTGACCCCATTAAGAGTAGTCTAGGCGCCTTTGCAAATATAGTAAACGCAAAATGTTGCCTTCTCTTTCCCCTCAAAGATTCCCGCAGGCTCGAATTCTTTCTTTGTTGGTTGTTTTTTGATTTTCTACCCCTTCAAATCCTACCTCGGTCCCAGAAACTTATCCCCATTCAGATGTATCATATGCTCCGGCATGTCGGCGATCCACACTTCCGTCTCCCAGGCCAGAGAATCCGCATATCTCTTGTAGGTTTTTATATTTTGGAATGCCGTGACAAATATCTTTCCGGACTTGACATTTCTTGTCATTTCAGTGATTTCAATGAGCCGTTTGGGATCCATCGGGCCGACTGATGTCACAGACTCTACAAAATAAATCCAGTCTTCATCTTCCCGGTAAAGAACGACGTCAGGCATCTTGTCATGAAGTGTGATCTCAAGGCCTAGTTCTTTGAGCTTTTTCACATTCTTTACAAGGTCTTTTTCTATTGTATCTCCAACATACAGACATTCTGATCCGGGTGCAAAACGTGGAGCAAATTCTTCTATGATCGCCTTCTGAAGCTCATTGTGCTTTCCGGCAGAAAAATGATAATCTGCCCCATTTATCTTTACCGGCATCATAGTCATCTTTTTCTTCGACGCATAGATGTCGATCAATTGTTCGTGGTAAGCAAGAAACCGCTCTATCTGCTTTTTTGCATCGGGGCCTCCCCATGCTTTAAGTATGGCTAATGTCTCATCAGTTATACGATACCGATAGTCCGGGCTGTTTGTGGCTTTTCCATTATCCTCTATCAATGCTGCCGTTCTGAATCTATGTATTGCCTGCTTTCTGAATGTCTCACGGCTGTTCTCCGCATAAGTAGTCCCATAATACTTGTTGGAAAAAGCTATGATGTCATGAATCCTGACCCATCCATTGGTAGCATCTTTCCAGTTGTCATCCGGCTTTATTCCGGTCATCGCAAGAATGCTCAATGCGCAAATATCTGCCTGCTGGGCCTTTGGCATTCCTACACTCGCAAGAAATTTTCTTGCTTCATCTATTTTATGCATATGCTACCTCTGAAATGATCCTGTCACAATTGTCTGTGGACAGATCTTTTGAAACAATTATCTTTTCACCAATTTTCTTTATCGTGGATACTGGCGGAACAGGTATATTGTTTATTTCCGTACTATTCACCTGGGTGCTGCCGTTTAGGATCCTGTAATACATGTCAAACAGCGTTGAATTAAGCAATGCATAGATGCCATATGTGGTCTGGGTATCCATCTCCGTACCATCGACCTTATCAACGAAATTTATCTTGTTCTGTGTTCCGATATACTTATACTCCTTGAAATCATCAGGAGAATATACACCGCACTGCAATCTTCTTTGTTCTTCTTTGGCTGTAAACCTTTTTATGAAAACATAATTCTTGTTTTTCTGAATAAGTCCCGGATTCTCATCAATTATCCAGTCATATTCTTTCCCCGATGGCTGATGATTCACTCTGCCATCCCGAATGTGCTGGCTGTAAAATAACGGCAGAATATGCTCGCCCGGTTCCTTCCGCAATTCATTCCACTGACGAAAATCAACAACTATACCTGTCTTCATCTTCAAGCCTTCTTCCGGTAAGGTTGAATGATATGTGTTGATCTTCTTGATGACATCAATTTCCTCTTCACTTGTAGGCAGATATACATACAATTCTTCGCCTGATACAACTGCATCATAGGGAACCATAAGAGATGTAATCCCATCAAAATCGCTGCTGCTATTACTCGAAGTGATCAGAACTTCCGAGGGTTTGTTCGCAGTCTTTCTGATCTTGACGATCATAGTCTCCTGCAATACATCCTCAGAATTGAAAACTTTATCCCTGCTTACAAACAAATGTATCTGTTCAATTTTCCCAACCGTGAGCAGATATTCTCTGAATGCCTTAAAATAAGCACCGGATGTCCAGCTTCTCGGGATTATATAAACCATTTGAGCATCCTGCTTAAGATTAAATAATGACATGGAAGCAAAAAGGAAATACAGATTCGGTGCACCATGAACAACTCCCGGCATTGCAAGTGCAGCCGGATTATCCCGCATAAGCTTTAAATACGGGGGGTTCGAAATTATGTAATCATATTTTGGGGGATCAATTGAAGCCAGAAGATTCTCATTAAAATCATTACTTTGAGACAGTATATAGTCTTCCTCTATGATCTCATAATCAAGCCTTTTCCCCAGCAATTCCTTTATATGTTTTAAATTTGCCTTCAGTATCGGCAATACATCATCGTCCGTCTCGTAGCATGTCAAAGATATATGCGCATCATGAAATACCGATGTTATCCGGTCAACAAGGGCCACGGCAAGAATCCCGGTCCCTGATCCCGGATCAAGAACGGTTATATTATCTCCACAGGAAGAGATGTCAAACATTCCAGACATAAATCTGGCTGTCTCTACCGACGTAAAGAACTGCCCTTTCTTTTTTCGCTTACTTTTGGGCATATCCTCCAGGAATAATCTTGTTTGCTCAACTATGAATTCCAGCATACCAATCCTTCTTTTACTTTTTCTGGAGCCTGGGAACAGGGTTTCCATCGCTATAAGCCTGATAAGGGTAATGATAGCACATCCGAAACAATTATCAAGGCAGTGTCAGGCAACGGGAGCTGCCCCGCTGCAAAGGGAACATCATTACCTGATTACGTTTTGGGCGTATCCTGGGGGCTTTTGCATTTATCAGGGATCAGGTGGCTGTTTTTTCAATACCTACCGCGGAAATGGCACTGACCCTCTTTTGACCGGAGATGAGCTTTCAGTCATCCTTGTAAAGGGCGCCTGCCCTGATCTGTCATTTGAGCACAATGCCGGGAAGTGCCGGATAGAAGGAAAACTGTAAACATTGTCTTCTATTTCAGCATTATCAAAAAGCCGCTGTCGGAAAACCATGGATTGTCTTTATTATTGGCAACAAAGCCCTCCGTACCGTGAAGCCCATGTTCAAACATTCTGGCGTAGAATGCACTGATATTAAGCACATCCGAAAGAGACAGTGACGAGTCCTGCTCCATCCATATCAAAAACAGTACAGAACGGATCAATACATACTCAAGCAAAAGTGTACGAATGGTAATATCTATTTGATCCTCGGCAAACATATACTCGGCATGAGTGAAAATATAATTCACTGAAAAATTCTCAAAAAACCGCTCGTATCCGTTTTCAAGCATGAATTTTTGATACTGATCATATTTTTTTACAGTGATCTTGTCGGCATTGGGTAAAAGCGAAAGCTTTGACTCGATCCTCTTGATATATGTCCGATAGGCTCCAAGATTTTTTTTGTAGCACCCGATATCGCGAACAAGCTGATAATGCATATTAAGAGTCTTTTCCACCGGTATCCGGATAAATGCCACACTTTTAAACAAGTCTGCTATCAGCCTTTGATCTACAAGGTCAGAGGCTGTTTTTTTTGCATCCTTTGTCCTGTCATATTCACCTGACAGTTTCTGAAGGATAAACAATCTATAAGGCAGTGGTATCGGAAGAGACATCTGCAAAAAATCTATGAATCTCTCTCTTAACAGTACAATATCCTCAGAAACCTCAAAAACATTACCATCCGGCATTCCGTCATCATCCACGAAATACATCCTCTCCTGTCCTTCGTACAAAAAACGAAGAACCTCGGGACATGCATTTGACAGATGAAGCTCCCTCACGTCATTGTATGAGGTTTCAAACCTTGGAAATACATGGCAGGTATGACAAATAAACTCCTCCCCATGTGTAAGCACAAGCCTGCAAAGTCCCCGGTCGTCCAAGAATCTGCATTTGCCGTCATTCTCTCGAAATCTAAGCTTTGATGTACCATCAGGATTGAGAATGAGCGGCTCCTCATTCCTTTCTCCAAAGGCAAAGAGATGCCGCTCTGTCTCCTCGTGATCGAGAGTAATGCCCCAATCCATACAGCAGGTATAAGTACATGCGTCACCTGTGCAATGAAATTTGTCATAAAACCAGGGTTTCAGGATCATAAGTCTCTATTCAATAATTCAGTCCAAAACCTCTTTGATAAAGATTCTCTTTACCAAAGCCAAGCGTTCCGTCGTCCCGCTCCAAAACCACAGGCACATTCACCGGAAGCTTCCCCTTTGGTGCGTTAAGTCCGAATACCGTATCAAGGGCCGCCAGGATATTTGCGTTTCTTGCTTTAAGCCCTGTCCCGCTCTCATTCTTTTCGGTCGGATCGAGATTGAGTCCCGAACTAAGATAGGCGAGTACTATCGCATCCGCATCCTTGTATACCGCTGAGTCATACGGAAGGTTCTGGCTTATGAGTACAAAGCGCCCTCCCGCCTTGTGGGTATCTTCGATCGCAGTCTGAAGTGCTATGTAATTGGCATTATCTTTGTTAAGATATGAACTTCCAGATGCATTTGAAAAGCCAATGACTGTGCCGGCGTTTTTGATCTTTTCCTTCAATTCATCCGTATAATGCAGCTTCACATCAGAAGATGAATCATAATAATAATCTACCGTAACATCTGAAGATGCCCCGATAGCGCCGCTTTCCTTCAGGCTGTTCATCGCGGAATTGATCGTGGTAAGGTCATTTTTCAAGCGCCCGAGGACCACGACATCGCCGCTGTCCTTTGAAAGAGGCAGGGCATTATTATCATTCTTTACAAGAGTGATCGCTTCCCTTGCGATCCTCATCTCTTCGTCATGATGCTCCAGCGAACCTACTGTCTCAAGGCTGTGTCTGACTTTGTCTTCGATGTAAACGGCATTGTCAAGCTCCCCACGCGCATCAAATATATAGTATTTCTGTTTTAATTTAAGGATCCGCCTGACGCTCTCATTGATCCTCTTTTCGCTTATCTCGCCCGCATTGACCTTTTCCTCTATCCCCGAAATATAATCATCATAGAAATCAGCAACTTCAGCACTGTTGAGATCAACAGGGAGCAGCAAAAGATCAACGCCCGCATTTATTACTTCTTTTGCGATATTGATCCTGTATTCGGTCGAATCATTTTCACCGGGAACAAGTCCGGCCTTTCCTATGGCAGCCATCTCAAGAGCATCTGTTACAACTACTCCGTTATAATTGAGATCGTTCCGGAGAATATCTGTGATCATCTTCTTTGACATTGTCGCCGGATAATACCCCTTCGTCACGCCGTCCCCGAAGGTCACTTCATCATCGATAAGGGGATATGTGATATGAGCGGTCATTATCATATCCGCCCCGTTTTCTATAGCGTTCTTGAAGGGGACAAGCTCTGTGCTTTGTATCTCCTCATAGGTCTTTTCAACGGAAGGCGTGCCTATATGGCTGTCCGTCGCAGTGTCGCCATGTCCGGGAAAATGCTTGTAGGTTGCGATGATATTATTCTCTGCAAGCCCTTTCGAATAAGCCACTCCAAGCTTTGATACGAGAAGGGGATCATCGGAAAATGATCTGGTTCCGATCACAGGATTTGAGGGATTGTTGTTTACATCAATATCCGGTGCAAAGTCCGTATTAAAGCCAACTGCAGCAAGCTCTTCACCTAGTACGATACCTGTCTTTTCGGCATTATTTTCGGAATCCGCTGTCGCTCCGATTGCCATATTTCCGGTCATTCGTGTTCCACTGTTCAGACGGATGACTATTCCGCCCTCTTCATCAACTGTAGTCAGATAAGGTATATTGGTAGAGACATTCCCGTTTTCAAGATTATTGTTCTGAAGATCATTCAGGAGCCTCGTAACCTGTTCTGTCCCCGTTATGTTCGAGGAATATAGTATGATCCCTCCGTATTGATGCTTTTTCAGGGCTTCCGCAAGTTCAGGAGCGGCGGAAAGGTCAGTCATATTCGTCCCGTTCCAGGTCCGGAATGCAGGGATGATCATCTGTGAGATCTTCTCGTCCATTGACATGTTTTCAATAACACTGTCAATTGCAGCTGATACAGAAGGATCCTCTGCATATCCGAAGAATTTGATATAGCCCTCCTGCCAGCCGAGGTCGAGAAGCCACCTTATCTCGTCAGCATTGATCGTGAAATGATGAGCGCCTGACATTCCAAGCGCATAGGCATTGGGATTGTAAACGCCAAAGACCGGGACTGAATTGTCTTCGCTAACGGAAGCTGAATAGAACAAAGCATCGTCCTTCTGCCAACCTGCCTCAATGAGGCTTGAAACCTCAGCAGGATTCATTGTGTAATGATGGTCTCCAATGTTGTTTCCGCTAAGATCGGTTACATTTGGATTGTAAAGTCTGTAAACCGGATCGCCGCTTACGGGCGCATACCACTTTATATCGCCCTCTTCCCATCCCAGCAGGGTAAGACTCGCTGCTTCGTCTTCGTTGGCCGTGAAGAAATGCTCACCGCTGTTGGGGTTGTAAAGGCCATAGACCGGTACTGCCATTTCACCGGTTGCGGTCACATCCGAACCGCTTTCTTTCGCAAGTGAAGCTGTTGCTATGCCGGGCGCGAATGTAAACGCCATAGCAGCTGACATGATCAGTGAAACAAGCTTTTTTCCAAACCTCATTAACCATTCTCCTTTCATAGATAAATCATCTTACTTTTTCTTGAACTTGATCTTGATATTACTTTTCAGTGCATAAGAATTCTGCGGCCAGTCGTCGGAACCATCAAAGATTATGCTTCGCATAATGGTTCCTCCTCATTTTATCAAACGACGCAAAATAAAGCATCACTTATCTTCCCGAAGCTGCTCATCAGCCGAAAGGAAACGCTCCCTTATCGCATCATCTTTGAATGTGCCGAGCTTCTCCACATTTTCTGCGGGTATGAAGCCGCCTGCCATGTTTCTTTCAAAGCATCATCTATGTTAAGTTTTCTTTGATCCACTCTCTTGCGTTTTTCTCGTCACGCGTGATCTGTTCCTGAAGTGTTGAAAGATCCGGGAATTTTTCCTCTTCCCGAAGATAATAAAGAAATGACACCTTTGCGGTCTCATCATAGATATAACCTGAAAAGTCAAATATATGCGTCTCGACTGTAATGCGCCGCTCGCCCTCGCTCTGATCCACAGTAGGCTTCACGCCGATATCCGTCATGCCAAAATATGACCTGCCTGCAACCTGAACCCTTGTCACATAGACTCCAACCTTTGGAAGGAGCTTTTCATCAGGAGGAAGCATATTGATCGTAGGATAGGAAAGCTTTCTCTTTCCCATTCCCATTCCGCGAACGATTCTGCCCATTATGAAATACTCATATCCAAGCATCTCATTTACATAGTCTACGCGCCCCTCTTTCAAAGACTCCCTTATGAGAGAGCTTGATATCACGGTACCGTCAGGATTTTTGAGAAGCGGGATGATATCAAGAGAAAAGCCGAATTTGGACGAGAACTCCTGAAGGAGAATAGCGCTTCCTTTATTTTCCTTCCCGAAACGAAATTCCTTCGTAACGGCGATATATCTCATTTTGAGCTTTTCAACGAGGAATCTCACAAACTCCTCCGCTGAAACATTCATGAAATCCCTGTCAAACTTCTTTTCAAAAAGAAAGTCCACTCCCTGCTCTCTTAAAACAGATATCCTTTCTTCAGAGGTAATGAGGTTTCGTCCCTTGAAGCGATCCTCACCCTGGATGACCATCCTCGGAGACCCTGAAAAAGTGAAGACGAGTGACTGAAGCCCCTCTGTTTCCTTTGCTTTCAGGGCGGAGATTATCCTTTTGTGACCTCTGTGGATGCAGTCGAATTTCCCGATGGTCACTGCAGTGCCATCGGCATCCGAAAAGAGATCCATAATATTGTCTTCACCTTTGATTATCAGCATATCTTTTTGAAAGCTCATCGAGCGTTATAATGTGGTCAAAAAGCGTTCCTTCGTCTAAAAGCCTTTTTACATCCGATATTTTGAGAGCTTCTTCTATCCGAAAATCCCCTGCGGAAAGCCTCCGCAGATCCCCCATGCAGGCACCGGTATCAAGTGCCTCACCCATATCATTGATAAGGGTCCTGATATAGGTTCCGGCAGAGCAGCAAACCTCTATCACTGCGCGCCCGTTCTCAAAGGACTTTAAATCGTTTTCAAATACATGGATAGCCGAAGGCTCCCTCTCTATGATAATGCCCTCTCTCGCATATTCATAGAGCTTTTTTCCGTCCTTCTTCTTTGCGGAATACATGGGAGGCTTTTGAAGAAGGTCTCCGGTAAAGTCTTTCATTACTGACAGGAGTTCTTCTTCTTTGACATTTATCTTATCCTTTTTTGAAAGCACCTCACCGGTGATATCCTGGGTATCCGTCGTGATACCAAAGAGCATTTCCGCTTCATAGCGCTTTACGGTATCACGGGTCAGTTTCTCTGCAAGTTTTGTAGCCCTTCCAAACAAAACAACAAGGACTCCGGTCGCATTCGGATCGAGAGTCCCGGTATGGCCGGCTTTCTTCACACGAAGAAGGTGGCGAAGCTTGTTCACCACATCAAAGGAAGTCCAGCCCTTTTCTTTGTCTATTATGAGGGCACCGCCCTCTAATTCCGAAATATCTGTCATCGCTCAAAAAAGCGCTTCTATCTCCTGGGAGATATTTGCTATAGCTTCCACCGGATCGCCTTCGATCTCACAGCCGGCAGCCTTCGCATGGCCTCCACCGCCGTGACGGGCCGCGATAGAAGCAAGATTGATATCCGCAGTAGCCCTCATTGAGACCTTGAAACATCCGGGCTCAAGCTCATACAAAAATATGGCAGCAAGGGAATCCTTTATATCCCGAAGCGCGCTCACTATCCCCTCAAGATGCCGTGCCTGTACCTCAAATTCCTTCATCTCTTCACTCGTGATAAAGGTCGCGACTATCCTGTCATCTGAAAGCCTGACTGCTTTTTCAAGAGCATGCCCTGTAACACGGCTCTGATTGAAGGTCTTCTGAAAGAAGGTCTTGTCAATGATCCACGGAAAATCAACACCCTTATCCATGAGGATCCCGGCTTTTCTCATAGTCTCCTTTGTTGTGCAGTCGAAACGAAAGACACCCGTATCATGAATGATCCCTGTATAAAGGCATTCAGCTATCTCCTTTGTGATCCTCTCCTCACCGAAGAGATCATAGAGAAGCTCGCAGGTGGAACTGTAATCCGGGATGATATGGTTGTAGGTCGCAAAATCCCCGTCCACAAGGTGATGATCTATGCAAAGGGTCTCCTTTGCAGCAAGAAAACGTGTTTGTGATGGTCCGAGGCGTTTCAGGTCACTGCAATCGAGGCAGATGAACAGATCAATTTCCTCGTCGCTTTCAGAGGGAGGGATAAGTTCATCAGCTCCCTTCAAAAACATGAATATCCTCGGGATATATTCAAGATAAGCCTTGACAGAGGCATCTTTGTAATTGTCTTTGATGAAATTGTACATACCAAGAACGGAGCCAACGCAGTCTCCGTCCGGGCGCACATGGCCGCCGATAGCTATGGTCTTTTTGTCCTTCAAAATGAGATCAATATCTATCATCAAACTGATTCCTCATTATTATCATCAGGATCAACTTCATGCGATATGTTCAGCTCGTCTATGAGCTTTGTCATCCTTGCTCCGTATTCTATTGAATTGTCGAGGATGAAATTGAGTTCGGGGGTATTGCGGAGATTCAGCCTCCTCGCAAGTTCATGCCTTATAAACCCCTGAGAGTTTTTAAGTCCCTTCAAGGCATTCTGCTTGTCGGCTTCATCACCGAATACTGAAATATAGCATTTGGCGAGCTTCAGATCGGCTGTCACCTCTACGGATGTGATCGAGACCTTCATAGAATCCACTCTGGGATCCTTCACTTCATCATGCAATATGAGTGAAAGCGTCCGAAAAACATCCTCATTCACCTTTGCGGCTTTGTTCGAGTTCTTTCTCATGACCTTGGAACCTCTACCATCTTGTAGCATTCGATACGGTCGCCTTCAAGGAATTCTCCGAAGTTTTCAAATACGAGACCGCACTCAAAGCCGGACTTCACTTCCTTCACATCATCCTTGAAGCGCTTCAGTGAAACAAGCTTTCCTTCATAGATCATGTCATCGCCCCTGAATATCCTTGCCCCACAATCGCGCTCAAGCACACCGTCCGTAACAATGGAGCCTGCTATATTTCCGACACCTGAGGACTTGAATATCTGGCGCACCTCGGCATGTCCCGTCACCTTCTCTTCGAATACGGGCTCAAGCATACCCTTCATCGCGTCCTCAACATCCTCGATAGCGTTGTAGATGACGGTATAGAGTCTTATATCCACGCCCTGGGTCTCGGCTGTCTGCTTCGCGACAGCGTCGGGACGTACATTGAATCCGATGATGACAGCATTCGAAGCGGCAGCAAGAGTCACGTCGCTTTCGTTTATCGCGCCAACACCGCCATGGATCACCTTTACAACAACTTCCTCGTTTGAAAGCTTTTCAAGAGACTGCTTTACGGCCTCCACAGAGCCCTGTACATCAGCCTTAACGATAATGTCAAGCTCCTTGACCTTGCCTTCCTGTATCTTTGTAAAGAGGCCGTCAAGAGACATCCTCGATCTCGTCTCGTCGATAAGGGACTTTTTCTCCTCCGCTATGAAGGTCTCTGCAAAGCTATGAGCCTCCTTCTCGGAATCGAAGGACATGAATATCTCTCCACCGGTAGGCACTGCTGAAAGTCCCTGAATCTCAACGGGCATTGAGGGACCGACCTTCTTTAAATGCTTTCCGTATTCGTCTGTCATAGCCCTTACCTTACCATAGCACGGGCCGCAGGCAACGGGATCTCCGACATGAAGCGTTCCCTTCTGGACAAGGACCGTTGCAACAACACCGCGTCCTTTGTCAAGTTCTGCCTCTATTACAACACCCCTTACGTTTCTCTTCGGGTTGGCCTTCAGCTCAAGTACGTCCGCAGTAAGTAAGATCATGTCAAGAAGATCATCAATTCCCTCGTGAGTATGAGCGGAAACCGGGACAAATATGGTGCTCCCGCCCCAGTCCTCGGGGATGAGCTCATATTCCGAAAGCTCCTGTTTTACACGCTCAACATTGGCGTTGGGCTTGTCGATCTTGTTTACGGCAACTATTATCTCTACTCCCGCAGCCTTCGCGTGGTTGATGGCTTCCACTGTCTGCGGCATTACTCCGTCATCCGCCGCAACGACAAGGATCGCGATATCTGTGGATTTCGCACCTCGCATTCTCATCGCGGTGAAGGCTTCGTGTCCGGGCGTATCGAGGAAGGTGATCTTTCTGTCCTTTACACTGACGACATAGGCACCGATCTTCTGCGTGATACCGCCGGCCTCGCGGTCGGTGACCCTTGTATCCCTGATGGCATCGAGAAGTGATGTCTTTCCGTGATCTACATGTCCCATTACGCAGACAACCGGCGGACGGGGAACCTGATCCTTTTCATCCTCATCCTCCTCCATGAGAAGATTCGCGATGACATCCTCCTTCTCCTCGCGCTCAACTATGCAGTTGTATTCGAGAGCAAGCTCTTCAGCTTCCTCAAACTTGAGATCCGAGTTCAGCGTGACCATCTTGCCCTTCATGAAGAGATCCTTTACCACATCCGTGGGCTTCACCATCATCTTCTCGGCGAGCTCTTTTACGGTAATATGCTCGGGTATGATGATGGACATGAGCTCTTCCATATTCCTCTCGGGAGCCTTGTTTGAAGGAGCATGATGCTTTGTCCTGCCCTTTCTCTCAAGGTTTACAAAGCGCTCCTGCTTCTTGCTTCCGAGTGCGTCGTAGTCAGCGTTTCCTGCATTCTTCTTCCTGTCCTTTGAAAATCCGCCCTTGCGTCCTGACTGCTCGGGAACAGAACCCTTCTGCGCTGCGGCAGCACCCTGGTTTTTGCTCATGGGACGACGATCATTGTCACGTCCCTTTTGCTGACCATTTCGCCTGTCCTTGTCGCTTCCCTGAGGTCTCTGCCCCTTCTGATCCTTTTGATCCTTCCCGAAGGACGAAGGCTTTCCATTTTGAAGCCTCTCGGGGTGGTTTGCGTAAATATTCTCCCTGACTATGGTCTTCGGCTTCTCTTCAGTATGCTCAACTATCTTTTGATCCTGAGATATAACAGGTGCAGTCTCCTGCTCAGGAGCCTTTTTCACCTCTTCCTTCGGAGCGGGAGCAGGCTTCTCAACGGGCTTCGGAGGAACGGGAACATAATCTGGCGCGTTGTCCATGCCCCGGGGCCTTATCACCCTTTCATCCGCGGAACGGGGGCGTATGGGCTTTCTGATGCCGGGAGCGCTCTGACTCGTAAATGAAGATGCTCCTTCGGGACGGCGGGGCTTCCTAACGCCTCCTTGATCCCTGCGGCCGCCCTGGGCGCCGTTCTTTGTATACTGCGCGTTGAAGACCGCAGTGATAGAGGATTTCTTCTTCGCGGGAGCGTCAGTCTTTTCAGACGCTTTCTGCGCGGGTTTGGTCGAAACCGGCTTTTGAGCAGGCATTGAAACAGGCCTCTCGGAAGGCTTTGCAGGAGCCTTTGAAAAAGCCTCTTCTCCCTTCTCCTGCATAGCGGGCTTTTGTTTTTTCTCCTCAGGCTTTTTTTCATCCGACTCTTTGGTCTGTTCCTGATCTTTTACCGCCTCTTTGCTCTCGGGCTTTTTTGGCATATCCTTTCCACCATTCGCTCCGGCTGAAAATCTTCCCTTCACCATGGCGATAGCGTCGTCATCAATATTTGAGCTTGCTGTCTTTGCCTCCACGCCCTTTTCCTGAAGAAAATCGAGTATCTCCTTCGAGGAAGCGTCAAGCTCCTTTGCAATCTCATATACTCTCATTTTTGCCATGGTCATCCTCCATCAAAAAGAAACAAAAACTTTTCAAATCTTTTTCAATATACCTCTTGCGAGGTTTTCGTCTATTATGGCTGCGCAGGCTGTAAGGCCTTTCCCTGTGCTCTCTCCAAGAGTTTCCTTTGTTCCGTGCAAAATGTATGGAACTGAATTTCTTTCGCAAAGAGCCTTCAGGTCATCGGCTTCCCTCTCCGACATATCTTCTGAAATGACGACGAGCTTTGCTTTTGCATTTCTCACTGAGTCCTCTGTAAGAAAGGTTCCGCATTTGATACCGCCGGCTTTTCTTGCGATAGAAACAAGAGCTAAAACAGGATCCTTCTCCTTTTTCTCAGGACTCTTCTCCATCCTTTACTTCTGTCTCCTCACCGACATATTCGCCGTTCTCGTCGTAGTATTCCTCACCGTCGTCATAATCCCCCTCATCACCGCCTTCATAAGGAGGCCATTCTCCGGACTCGACCGCCTGTGTCTCTGACTTGATGTCGATCTTGTAGCCGGTAAGTCTTGCGGCAAGACGCGCGTTCTGTCCCTCCCGGCCTATTGCAAGGGAAAGCTGGAAATCAGGAACAACAACCTTTGCCGTCTTTTCCTCGGAATCCGCTATTACGGAGATCACCTTTGCGGGAGAAAGCGCATTCTCAATAAGGTATGCCGGTGTTTCAGACCAGTTGATGATATCTATCTTCTCTCCGTTCAGTTCTTCAACAACGGCATTTACACGGGTTCCGTTCATGCCGACGCAGGCTCCGACAGGATCCACATCCTCGTCATTCGACCATACCGCGATCTTTGTGCGGTTTCCGGGCTCTCTTGCGATGGCCTTGATCTCGACCGTTCCGTCAGCTATCTCGGAAACCTCCTGTTCAAAGAGTCCTCTCACAAGATCGGGATGAGTCCTTGAAACCCTGATCCTCGTGCCCTTCTGCGCCGCCTTTGCCTCAAGGATATAAACCCTGATCCTTTGCTGCGGTCTGTAATTTTCACCCTTAACCTGCTCGCGATCAGCCAAAATCCCGTCCGCAGAACCAAGGTTTATCATTATCGTACCGTTTGCGGCATTTCTTCTCTGGACAACGCCGGTGACGACGGTATGCTCTTTGTCGGAAAACTCACGAAGGACATTTTCTCTTTCCTGTGTCCTTATCGTCTGAATAATGGTATTTCTCGCAGCTCCTGTAGCGATACGTCCGAACTCATGGGAATCAAGTTCGATCGGAACCTTGTCACCGATCTGATAACTGCCGTCTATAGTATGCGCCTCTTCGAGGGATATCTCAGTCCAGGTGTTTGAAACCTCAGAAACCACGGTCTTTACGATATAGACATGATAATCACCGGTCTTTGGATCTACGGTCGCCGTGACCTCCTCGGCCTTCTTGTAATTGTTCTTTGCCGCAGCGATCAGCGCGTTTTCAACCGCAGTGAGGATCACTTCTTTCCTGATCCTCTTTTCCTGCTCAAGCTGCTTCAATGCACCGATGAGTTCGGTATTCATTTCCTTCTTCCTCCTGAAAAAAATAATGTTTAAAAATCAATCGACTGATGTATTGATGAAACTGCTTTTCTTTGAAATGTCTGCTTTTCATTTGTGTCCGGATAAAAAAGTGTGATCGTATTTTCGTTGAAGCTATCGAGAACTCCGGTAAATTCCTTCGCTCCGTCTATCGGCTCGTAGGTTGAAAGATCAACGTCCTTTCCGATATTCCTCTCAAAGTCCCGGTCCTTTTTGAAAGGTCTCGTAAGCCCCGGAGAGCTCACTTCAAAGGTATAGGGAACATCTACGAAATTCTCCCGGTCAAGGATATCATTCATCCTTCTGCTGACTTCTACGCAGTCATCCAATGTGATGCCGCCTTCCTTTTCAATGAAGGCCCGAAGAAAATAATCATTTCCTTCCTTCACAAACTCCGTATCGCAAAGCTCAAAAGAAAATTCCGAAAGCACCGGAGTGATGAGTTCCTCAAGTCTCTTTTCATATGCCTTGCTTTTTGTCAATTCCTCTCACCTCAAAATCCCTTTATACAAAATGAAATCGCACGTAAAAACGTGCGATTTCAGTAGTGGCAATGCTGCGATAGCCCGAAGGGGAGTCGAACCCCTGATTCCGCCGTGAGAGGGCGGCGTCTTGACCACTTGACCATCGGGCCGGATCGGCACGATCTGGCTTTCGCTTCAAAAGTGCCTCCTGAATGCCTGTCTATTTGACAAGCAACTCATTTATTATAATATATAATTGTAGTATTTGCAAGCAAATTTTATTCGTAGCCGTTGGGATTGTTTTTCTGCCAGCGCCAGGAATCCTCACACATACGGCGGATATCAAACTGCGCCTCCCAGTCAAGTTCCTTTTTTGCAAGAGCAGCGCTGCAGTAACACTCAGCCACATCCCCGGGTCTTCTTTCCTTGATCTCGTAAGGGATCTTCACTCCCGTCGCTTCCTCGAAATTCTTCACAACATCAAGAACGCTGTAGCCTGTTCCGGTGCCGAGGTTGTAAATACGGAGTCCTGAGCCTTTGATATTTTTCAGTGCGGCCACATGTCCCTTTGCAAGATCCACCACGTGGATATAGTCTCTCACTCCCGTCCCGTCATGCGTAGGATAATCATTTCCGAATACATTGAGATGGTCGAGCTTTCCTACCGCGACCTGAGTGATATAGGGCATGAGATTGTTGGGAAGCCCGCTGGGATCCTCGCCTATCCTGCCGCTTTCATGCGCACCGATAGGATTGAAGTAGCGAAGCAGCATCACGTTCCAGTCATTGTCTGCCTTCTGCACGTCAGAAAGGATCTGCTCAAGCATTGATTTGGTCCAGCCGTAAGGATTCGTGCACTGTCCCTTCGGGCAGCCTTCGGTGATCGGTATCTCCGCGGGATCGCCGTAAACCGTGGCAGAGGATGAGAAGATGATATTCTTCACATTGTGCTTTCTCATCACATCAATGAGGGTAAGAGTTCCGGCGATATTGTTGTTGTAATACTCCCAGGGCTTTGAAACCGACTCTCCGACAGCCTTGAGGCCTGCGAAATGAATGACGGAATCTATGCTGTTTTCCGAGAATATCTTTTCCAGCGCTTCTCTGTCAAGGATGTCAGCCTTTTGAAACTTCACATCCTTTCCCGTGATCTCGCGCACCCTTTCAAGTGACTTTTCGCTGGAATTTGAGAGGTTGTCGATCACGACAACCTCATAACCCGCATTAAGAAGTTCAACTACCGTATGACTTCCGATAAAACCGGTCCCACCGGTCACAAGTACTGCCATATCAGGCAACCTTTGCTTTTGCTGTGTCGCAGAGTGCCTTGAAGCCCTCAGGATCGTTGACAGCCATATCAGAAAGGACCTTGCGGTTCAGTGTGATCTCGGAAAGCTTGAGTCCGTACATGAACTTTGAATAAGAAAGACCGTTCTGCCTTGCTGCAGCATTGATACGCGCGATCCAAAGAGCCCTGAACTGTCTCTTCTTCTGACGGCGTCCCATGTAGGCGTTTGCAAGCGCCTTCATAACGGTCTGCTTTGCGATGCGATACTGCTTTGAACGCGCTCCCCTGTAGCCCTTTGCGAGCTTCAGTACGCGGTTGTGCTTTTTCTTGGCGTTAAGACCGCCCTTGATTCTTGCCATATCATTATCCTCCTATCAGATCAAAGGTAAGGTAATACCTTTTTCATGTTCTTCTCGTTCGTCTTGTCCATGATAGTCGCGTGACGAAGGTTCCTCTTGTTCTTTGTGGTCTTCTTCGTCAGGATATGGCGCTTGTAAGCCTTGTTCCTCTTGAGGCTTCCAGATGCAGTCGCTTTGAATCTTTTGGCTGCCGCCCTCTTTGTCTTGATCTTCGGCATTTTCATTCCTCCTAACATATTTTTTCATCCGGCAGTTCTGCCGGAGATGATACCCTTACTGCTTTTTGAAATTCAAAACAAGTGTCAGCGTCCGTCCCTCAACCTTTGCAGGCTTTTCAATGACGGACACATCTGAAAGCGCTTCGGCAAACTCATCGAGAAGATGCTTTGAATCCTTCATATGAGCCATCTCACGGCCTCTGAAGCGAAGCGTCACCTTCACCTTGTCGCCCTTCTCAAGGAATTTTCTCGCGGCATTCATCTTCGTGTTCATATCGTTTGTGTCGATGTTGGGGGAGAACCTGATCTCCTTCAATTCCGCGATCTTCTGCTTTTTCTTTTGTTCCTTTTCCTTTCGGGCAACCTCATAACGGTATTTTCCGTAATCGATGACCTTGCAAACGGGAGGAACCGCCTTGGGAGAGATCTTCACAAGATCAAGTCCCGCTTCCTCAGCAATGACCTGTGCCTCCCTTGAGGACATGATACCAAGCTGTTCTCCGTCCTCACCGATCACCCTTACCTCGCGGTCAGTGATCTCCTCGTTTATCTGAAGCTCGTTTCCTATGGTGTTTACCTTCTTTCTATTTCAAAAACAGTAAAAAATAAGGATGAGCACAGCCCATCCACTTTCAAACAAAGATATACCGGCCATAAACTATGGTCGATCTTCTTTATTATTAACACTGAGTCGCAAAGGAAAACGCTCAGGTGAGAGTGGAAAGCTCTGCTTTTTTTACAACGAGTGATAAATTAACACAAAAAATCGGGGATGTCAAGAAAAAACAGCAGAACCGAAGGAAGCGGCCACTTCCTCCGGTCCTATCTCCTGCCTTTAAAAGGTCGGATCTCTGACACCTGCTTATCTTGCAAGCGCCAGGCCAGGGGTATAACCCCTACTTTGGTGTGTGATGCCTGTCTTTGTTTTCAATTCATCACAGGCAGAGATGAATATGTTGCCGAAATCAGAACCTGATTTCCTGCGAGACTGCTTGAAATACGTTTGTCCCTGGGAATCAAGATCTGAACCATCGGACATCTGGATTGGATTGACTCTGTAATACTCATCCATAGTCGCTTTGATCCCTCCTTGGCAGCATATTTCAATTGTGCATCTCAAGGTGCTCCCTGCACCTCAGTGACATAATAACATGCTCCCACGAAATAATCAAGCGTTATCCACAATATCTTGTGGGAATTGTCGATAACTATGACTATATCTTCTGTTTCAGTTCATATCCTGCTGTCCGTCATTTACCGCCCAGACCGGAGTGAAGGTCCTTGTCTTAAAAAGGAGTGCACCTTCTTCATCCCCTGAAAGTGCCTCCTTCATAAACTCATTCTGCGAGCCGAAGGCCTTCTTCCCTCTCCTGTCGAAATGCCTGTATACTCCGTCTGCCGAAAGATAATAAGCCTTGAGATTGTCCTTGAGCGACACCTCAAGTATGTGCTTCACCCTTCCCTTGATATTCTCGTCAAGCACAGGGAAGATGATCTCTACTCTTCTGTCAAGGTTCCTCGGCATCCAGTCCGCACTGCCCATGAATACGTCCTCTTCCCCGTCATTATAGAAATAGAAGATCCTCGCGTGCTCAAGGAAGGTACCGACTATCGATATGACATGGATATTCTCGCTGACCCCCGGAATCCCGGTCTTGAGGCAGCAGATGCCTCTCACGATCAGGAAAATCTCAACTCCTGCGCATGAAGCCTCGTAAAGCTTTGCTATCATATCCCTGTCGCAGAGTGAATTCATCTTTGCGATGATACGCGCCTTCCTTCCGGCCTTCGCGTGATGAATTTCCCTGTCGATGAGGGAATAGAATTTCTGTCTCATCCAGATCGGCGCCAGTATCAAATTGTTCCAATGCTCCGGCTCCGAATAACCCGAAAGCATATTAAATACAGCTGTGGCATCCTCTCCTATCGTCTCAGCACAGGTGAATATCCCGCAGTCAGTATACTGGCGGGCGGTCTTGTCATTGTAATTTCCTGTACCAAGATGCACATAGCGCTTGATCCCTTCTTCCTCGTTTCTGACAACGAGTGCAATCTTGCAATGGGTCTTTAAACCTACGAGGCCGTAGATCACGTGACAGCCGGCCTTTTCAAGCTGTTGCGCCCATTGGATATTATTCTCTTCATCGAAACGGGCCTTGAGCTCTACAAGGACAGTGACCTGCTTTCCGTTTTCGGCAGCTTTCGCCAGAGCAGCAATGATGGGCGAATTACCGCTCACCCGATAGAGCGTCTGTTTGATCGCGAGCACATCCCTGTCAACGGCGGACTGCCTTATAAATTCCACGACCGGCTCAAAGGAATCATAAGGGTGGTTCATGAAAAGATCGCCCTTTCTGATGAGTGAAAAAATATCTGCCCCCTCCGGGATGCCCTTTGGACGGCGGCTTTCAAAGGGCTTGTCATAGAGACTCTTTCCTTCGACCTTGCCGTAGAGCTTCATGAGAAAGGTAAGGTCAATGGGACCGTTCACAAAATAGACCTCCCGGTCCGTTACATCAAACTGCTTCTTCAGGTACATGATGAGCCTCTCATCCATAGAGGCGTCGCAGTCAAGTCTGATGCCCTCTCCCCAATCCCTTCTGTGGAGTGACTTTTTGATCTCCTGCAAAAGATCCGAAGCATCATCCTCGTCTATGGGAAGGTCCGCGTTCCTTATCAGTCGGTAGGGATAGGAGCATACAACCTCATAGTTTTTGTAAAGCTCTCCTATATTCTTTAAGATCAGCTGCTCAAGGAGGATGAAGCTCTGTTTGAAATTCCCGTCTCCCGGCAGCTCTATAAGCCTCGGAAGAACAGACGGAACCTGAACCGTCGCAAAATCATTTTTCCCGGCGCCCTTCCCTTTCTGCGCTTTCACAAGGGGCGCTACCCCGGGCTTCTTTTTGAGGAGGGAGGCGATATTCAAGGACTTGTTCAAAACGAGGGGAAACGGCCTTGACGCGTCAACCGCCATGGGCGTGAGCACGGGATAGACATTCTTCCTGAAATAATCGTCGCAGTACAGCGCCTCCTTTTTTGAAAGCTGTCGAAAATCAGTAACTATCCTTACGCCCTCTTCCTCAAGGAGCGGGATAATGGAGCGGTTTAATGTAAGATACTGCCTGTCTATGAAGCCATGCGTCTCCGAAAGTATGGCGTCAAGCTGCTCATTTACAGTCATTCCCGAAAGATCGGGCTTTTCGTAGGAAGCGTTTATCATGTCGTGAAGCGACGCGACCCTGACCATGAAAAACTCGTCAAGGTTCGAGGCAGTGATCGAGAGAAATTTCACCCTCTCCATAAGGGGATTTTTCTTGTCCCTTGCCTCGTCAAGTATCCTGACATTGAATAAGAGCCATGAAAGCTCACGGTTTACATAATAATACGGATTCAATAGAGCTTTGTCCATAAATCAAAACCTCTTTCAAAAAAAGTGTCAGCGCGTCACAGTTTCCTTGATCACCGGACGCACGGAAAAGATCCTTTCAAAATAATCAGCCTTTCCTTCAAACAGTCCCTTTTCAAGCGATATAGAGTCATCGCTTGAGATCCTTATGATGAGCTCCTTTTCGGTAAGTTCCATCTTTACCTTCCGGAATTTCTGCTTATGCGAGCGGTCGAGGGCGTTTGTGACTCTAAGCACTGCGAGGAGCTTGATTATCTTTACATATTCCTCCTCGGTAAATTCATCCGCCATCTCTTCGTAAGGATAGGGATCGAGCCTGTTGAAAAGAGCCACATAGGCCGCCATCTCCCGCTCCTTGTGGGTAAGACCGAGGATCTCGGAGCTTACTATGATGCTGTGGGAATTCTCTCCGGAATTTGAAAGGCTCACATATTTCCCGCAGTCATGGAGAATGGCGGAAACCCTGTATATCAGGCGGTCACGGCGGGTAAGGCCGCTCTTTTTCTTCATGGCGTCTATTATCTTTGTGCCGAGCTCGTCAAGAACCTTGAGATGGGGCTTGTAGCTCCCGTAACGCTCAGCTATGAAGGATGCGGCAGAAAGCACGTCATTTTCAAAGTCATGCTTCTCGGAAAGAGCCTTTTCGTCCTTTGCAAGCATGAAGGCTATGCCGTCATTGATAGTCTTGTCGGGGAATGCGACCTCTTTGGGCTTTAGCACGGAAAGGATCGAATGGATGAGCTCAAGCATCGAAAGGCTGAAAGTGTCTATCTCGGGGCGGCCGACTTCCTGCCCTTTTGCACCTCCTGCAGCATAAGAGCCTTCATCTATGAGCTGCCCGATAAGTTTCAGTATCTTCTCTTTTTCAAAGGTGGCGCTCTTCGTCTTTACACCGAAGTACTTTGATATACCCTCTGATAGATTATCATTCAAAATAATAAGGTTTTCGACTGATATATCGTCCTTCTTCAAAAACATATTTGAAAAGGCTTCTATTTCCTTCTCAGTCATCTCCGCTATCTGCTGTCTGAGATCGGTTTCAGAGGACAATCTGATCAGGTATTCCCTGATGCTCGCAACGCCTATCGGGATATGCTGCGTCGTCTTTATGGAGCCGTCCACGAACAGCGTAAGCTGAAGGCTGTAGCCGCCTATATCAACAAGTATTGCTGTATCCCTCGTAAGCTTCTCAAAATCCTTCTCGTTTGCGAACGCCCGATATGTCATAAAGCGCTGCTCGGAATTTGAAAGAATGTCGACTGACAGCCCTATCCGAAGACGTATCTGATCCAGCACAAAAAGGAGATTTTCAGCCTCTTTCAGGGAATAACTCCCGCAGGCCCTGTAGCTGTCCACCTTGTAAAGCCGCAGTGTATCAAGCATTTCGGAAAGTGTAGCTATGAGATGCTTCACGGTTTCCGGCGTCAGTCTCTTTTCCCTGTAGATATCATGAAAGATAAGAGTATTCTTCCGAAGACTGTCGATCTCCTTTAATCTCTTTTCTTTTGTAACCTCATAGACCTTGAGCGTCAGCCCGAAGGTCCCTATATAGATCGAACCAAACCGCTTCATGCCTGATCCTCACCCCTCTTTATCGTTTTTTCCTGAAGCCTTTTCGATATCGTGATAAGACAATTGAAAAGCTCCCTTATACTCTCCTTCATAAAAGGATCTTCATAATCCTTTGAAAGCTTATCAAGCATCTCTTCTTCCCTTTTTTTGTCATAGATAGGAAGATCATGCTCTTTCTTGAAATCTGCGATCTCAAGGGAAAGTCCTATCCTTTCTTCAAAGAGCGCCTTTAAGCCTTCATCGACTCTGTCTATATCCTTTCTCATTTCAGAAAGTTCTCTCATCATTATCCTCCGATAACATCAAACAGCGAGATCTGCGGGCTTTCGGGAAGATCATCTATGAGATGGCATTTTGCCATTATCTCGATCGCCTTCTGCGGTGCCTTTCCGCGCGTCCTTATCTCCTCCTTTGAGAGGAAGGGCTTCTCCCTGGCCGCCTCAAAAAGCGCGACCGACGCCTGCTCTCCCATTCCGCTGATAGTCGAAAAGGGCGGCCGAAGAGCATTATCCTCTATCACAAAGCGCTTCGCGTCTGACTTGTAAAGATCAAGGGGCAGGAACGAAAAGCCCCTCGCGTAGAATTCATGCACAAGTCTCATGTCCATATAGCTGTCCTTTTCGGTAGCCGATATGGGCTCGTTGTTCTTCTGCCGCGTTTCGTATTCGTTCAGCTTTTCCTCAAGATGTTCCTTGCCCTGGCACATATCAAGAAGGTCTATCTTTGCCCTTATTGAAAAGAAGGCTGCATAATAAGCAAGAGGCATGTATATCTTGTACCATGCGATGCGCCACGCGGTCATTACGTATGCGGCGGCATGGGCCTTGGGGAACATGTACTCTATCTTTTCGCAGGAGCCTATGTACCAGTCGGGTACATCATGCTCCTTCATATCCGCCTTGTATTTTTCCCATTTGTCGCACTTTCCCTTTGCGACCTTTCCCTTCCTGACATCCTCCATTATCTTGAAGGACTCCTCGGGTTCAAGGCCCTTGCTGATAAGGTAGATCATGATGTCATCTCTCGTACAGATGCATGTGGAAATATCGGCAGTTCCTGAAAGCACGAGGTCCTGCGCATTGCCCCTCCACACGTTCGTTCCGTGCGAAAGTCCCGATATCCTGATAAGGTCGGAAAACTCCTTGGGCTTTGCCTCCTTCAGCATCCCCATGGCATTGTCAGTGCCGAATTCCGGGATTCCGAGGGTTCCCATATCGGTATTCCAGAGATCCTCAGGGGACAGACCAAGCGGCTCCGTGCCCTGGAAAAGCTTCATTACATTTTTGTCATCAAGCGGTACATCGGTAACCTTCGTATCTGTGATCTCCTCAAGCATCCTGATGACTGTAGGATCGACGTGACCTAAGATATCAAGCTTCAGAAGATTTGCGTCTATCTTGTGGAAATCAAAATGCGTTGTGATGACATCCTTCTCCTCCTTGTCCGCGGGATGCTGAACCGGAGTAAAGCTGTTTATGTCCTCACCCATGGGAAGGACCACTATCCCGCCGGGATGCTGACCGGTCGTGGTCTTCACGCCTTGAAGGTGTTTCGCGATACGATCCGTCTCGCAGCTTCTTTTGTTAAGTAAATGAGCCTCATTATATTTTTTTACATAGCCGAAGGCAGTCTTGTCTGCGATCGATTCTATGGTCCCGGCTTTGAAGGTCTGCCCTTCTCCGAATATCACCTCTGTATATTTGTGCGCCTTGTTCTGATAATCTCCGGAGAAATTGAGATCGATATCCGGCTCTTTGTCACCCTTGAAGCCGAGGAAGGTCTCGAAAGGTATGTCGTTCCCCTCCTTGAAAAGCGGCTTGCCGCAGACGGGACAGATCTTGTCCGGCATATCGCAGCCGCTGCGTCCGACGAAGGACTTTACCGTTTCCGAATCAAAGTCGGAATAATGGCAGTTCTTGCAAAGATAATGTGCAGGCAGAGGATTTACCTCCGTGATCCCTGCCATGGTCGCTACAAAGGAGGAGCCTACGGAACCTCTTGATCCCACGAGATAGCCGTCCTCCACAGACTTCCAGACGAGCTTCTGCGCTATGATATACATCACGGCATAGCCGTTTCCGATTATGGAATTGAGTTCCCTCTCAAGGCGCGATGAAACAATTTCCGGAAGCTCTTCCCCGTAAAGCTCATGCGCTTTTGAATAGCATATCCTCCGAAGTGTCTTGTCGGAATCAGGTATTACGGGAGGACATTTGTCGGGACGGGTGGGAGAAATCCTCTCGCACATATCCGCTATCATATTCGTATTTTTGATCACGACCTCATAGGCCTTGTCCGATCCCAGATATGAAAACTCCGACAGCATCTCATCTGTCGTATGAAGATAAAGCGGCGGCTGAAGGTCGCAGTCAGGGAAGTCCTTGTTGAACATTATTATCCTTCGGTAGATCTCGTCCTCCGGATTCAGAAAATGCACATCACCGGTAGCGACGACCGGCTTTTTCAGTTCATCACCGAGCGCGACTATCTGTCTTGAGATATTTCTGATGTCGTCTATTGTCTTTATGCCGTACTTCTCCTCACGAAGAAGATAGGAGTCATTGGCAGCCGGCATTATCTCAAAATAATCATAAAACGAAGCTATCCGATAGAGCTCTTCCTCGCTTCGCCCCATGAGGATCGCCTGGAAAAGTTCTCCCTCGGAGCAGGCGCTTCCGACTATGAGGCCTTCCCTGTACTCAAGGAGCTTGCTTTTCGGGATCTTGGGCTTTTTCTTGAAGTACTTGAGATTTGAAAGGGATACGAGCCGGTAGAGATTGATCCTTCCGATATCGTTTTTTGCGATGATAGTGACATGGCTCTGATGCATCTTCTTTATCGTCTCATCAGTGGGCTGTCCTTTTTCATTTAATTCATCGAGATCGTTTATCCCGCGCTCCCGAAGCAGTGGAAGCATCTTTATGAAGATGCCTGCGGTACACTCCGCGTCATTTACGGCGCGGTGATGATCCTTGAGCTCGACTGAAAACAATCTTGCAACCTGCTCCAGTGAAAACTGCGCCTTTTCGGGATGAAGGAAGCGGGCGATAGTCATCGTATCCGCGTGTGTGAAGTCCCACTCTATGTGAAGATCGGCTGACCTGTATTTGATGCAGGCCGTGTCAAATTCCGCATTGTGGGCAACAAGCACCGAGTCGCCGCAAAACTCCCGGAACTTCGGGAGAATGACATCTATGGTCGATGCATTTTTTACATCATCATTTCTAATCCCCGTGAGGTCTGTGATCCTGTAGGGAATAGGTTCCCCGGGATTTACAAATTCCGAGAATCTGTCGATGATCTCGCCGTTTCTGACCTTTACTGCGCCGATCTCTATTATCTTTACATTTTTTGCATTAAGGCCTGTGGTCTCAAGATCAAATACCACATAGTCGCTGTCAAGGCTCTGTCCCTTCGAATTTGTGACAAGAGCCTTTGTATCGTCAACGAGATATCCCTCCATACCATAGAGTATCTTGATATCAAGCTTTTTTTCCTTTACGAAGATTGCCGCTTCAGGGAATGCGTGGACGACACCGTGGTCTGTTATAGCAAGAGCCTTGTGCCCGAAGGAAACAGCCTCCTTTATGATGTCTTTGATCTCGGAAACTCCGTCAGAGGCGCTCATCTTTGTATGGCAATGAAGTTCCACCCTCTTCTCGGAAGACAGATCCTGCCTTTTTTCGTTATTCAGAAAGTCATCTGTCTTCTTGATCCCGTAGACCCTTTCCACCGCCAGTTCCTTTGAGAACTTGTCCTCGGAGATAAGACCGCGAAGAGCTATGAAGCTTCCATTCTTTATTTCTTCAACCAGGGTATTCCTGACCTCCGGCTCCAAAAACAGCTTCGCTGAAATTGAATCCGTGCCGTCATAGAGACTGAACGTAAAGAGTATCTTCCCGCTTCGAAGTTCCTTTTCTTCAGTAAAGAATACCTGGCCTCTCAACGCGACCTCGCTCGTATCCTCAGCGATGTCGATCATCTTTGTATATTCGTCTCCGACAGCTCTTCCGTAGAAAAGCCCGGGTTCGTTTTCCGACTTCTTTGAAACGCTGTTCTTTTTTGTCCTGTATTCCTTTTCCTTCTTTTCCTTCGGTGCCTCTTTTTTTGCGAAGCCCTTGTTTTCCTTTTCCTCCTTCTTTTCGATCTCAACCGCCTCTCTTTTTGAGATGGCTTCTGATATGGCAACTGACTGCAGCTCCAGTTTCAGACGGTTTTCCTTGAGATGATCGCGCGCCGGCTTTTCGTAAGAGATATCAAATGAAATATTAGACCCAAAGCGGTTTCTGAACACATCATCAAAATACTTGAGTATCTGCCCCTCATAGAGCTCGCTCGTTCCGTCATCCGGAAGACTCATGGAAAGGCGGTCATCCTCATTGAAGGAGAAATTGGATTGCTTAACGATCTGGAATAATATGCGGTCTGACTGGTAGAGCTCCGTAAGGATAGAGTCCTTGTAGGATGATAATATCTGCCTGGGTACAAACTCATCCCCGAGTGAATACCTCTCAACTATGGTAACTGAAACATGCTCCTTGAATACTCTTTCCGATATCATCCTCTCAAGGGCATTTATCCTGTCCTTCGGGACAAGGTCATTAAAAAGGAGGTATATCTTCATCCTCCTTTTGTTTGAAGACTCGGTGATCTTCAGTATCTGCGCATCCCGAAGCACAACAGAAAGCCCGGGGTCCTCATTTTCAAGTTCTTTAAAAACGGAAAAAAATGCTTTTGACATCACTTATCAATTATCATCCACTCTGAAAGTTCCTCGGAGAATGCGCTAAGCAGCTCATCCTCGGGAACCTTTCTCACTATCTCTCCGTGTTTCAAAATAAGCCCCTCTTTCTTTCCTCCGCAGATCGAAAGGTCGGCCTCCTTCGCCTCTCCGGGGCCGTTCACAACACAGCCCATGACGGAGATCTTTAAGGGTTTGAGTTCAAGCCCTTCGACCATTTCTTCCACCTGCTTTTCAAGAGAGATAAGGTCAATTTCTGTCCTTCCGCAGGTCGGGCAGGAGACTATCTCAACGCCCTTTTCCCTGAGACCAAGCTCTTCCAGAATGAGCTTTGCGCTCTTCACCTCTTCCTTCGGATCTGCGGTCAGGGATACCCTGATGGTATCACCTATCCCTTCATAGAGGATAATGGAAAGGCCTATTGCGGATTTCATATTCCCCCGGTAAAGGGCACCGGATTCCGTGATCCCGACATGAAGCGGATGATCAGTCTTCTTTGCGATCAGCTCGTGGGCTTTGATGCTCATGAGGACATCAGAGGACTTTATCGATATCACGAGATTGTCATAGCCCATATCCTCTATCATCGCAGCCTTTTGAAGGGCGCTTTCTACAAGAGCCTCGGCAGTGACTCCGCCGTACTTTTCAAGAAGATCCTTCTCAAGCGAGCCTGAGTTCACGCCCACCCTGATAGGGATATTCCTTTCCTTCGCCGCTGAAACCACCGCCTTTACACGGTCGGCTCCGCCTATGTTTCCCGGGTTTATCCTGATCTTGTCAGCGCCGTTTTCTATAGATGCTATGGCAAGGCGGTAGTCAAAATGGATGTCGCAGACCAAAGGAATATTAATCTCCTTTTTGATGTCCGCTACCGCTCTTGCGGCCTCCATTGTGGGAACAGCAACCCTTATGATGTCGCAGCCTGCCTTTTCAAGCTCATTGATCTGGGAAACCGTTGCACGCACATCCTCTGTCTTTGTATTGCACATTGACTGGATGGCGATTTTCTCACCGCCGCCTATCCTTACACCGCCTATATTTACGGTCTTTGTTGCATGTCTTTTTTCCATATCACATCTGCCCCGTAGCGATCTTTGCCACATCCGATATCAGGACGACAACCATGAGCGCCATCAGCGCGATAAACCCTGCGCCGTTCACATACCCTTCGACCTTTCTCGAAACCTTCTTTCTCGATACTCCTTCGATAAGCAGGAATAGAAGCCTTCCGCCGTCAAGGGCGGGGATGGGTATGAGGTTCATCACTCCGAGGTTTGCAGAAAGAAGTACCGTGATATTGAATAGGTTCATCACCACATAAAGCGCTCCGTCCGGCATTGAATTTTTGACGGTATCTCCTATCACCTTCACAATGCCGACAGGGCCTGACATATCTTTGATCCCGACCTGTCCGGTGATCAGCATTCCGAGACTTTTGAAGGTCACAGTGATCTGGTAGCGAAGCTCATAGAAGGCGTTCCCTATGGCTTCAAAGAAATTCAGTTTTTTGTTCTCGGCAGGACCCGTGATTCCGAGAAGATACTTCTGGTCTTCTTCTGAAAATTTTGGGATGAGGGTAGTCTTATATTCCTTGCCGTCCCTTATATAGGTCACCTCAACGGGCTTTTCCTTGTTGAAGAAATTGAAGGCAGTGACCTCCTTGTAGAAATGGACATCATAATTGTTGAGAGCCTTGATCCTGTCGCCTTCCTGAAGGCCCGCCTCCTCTGCAGAATAGCCTTCCATGACCTTTGATACCACGGGCTCCGAGATCCCCATGGTACCGAGCATTATAGCCGCAAGGATGAACGCGAGAAGGAAATTGAATAAAGGTCCCGCCGCGATGATGAGCGCCCTCTTCCAGATTGGCTTTTTCAGAAAGCTCCTCTCATCATCGGTATCCTCTTCCTCGCCCTCCATCACGCAGGCGCCGCCAAGCGGAAGAAGCCTCAGACAATAATCCGTCTCACCTTTTTTGAAGCCTATGAGCCTCGGGCCAAAGCCGAGACAGAACTCATTTACCTTTACGCCGCAGCGCTTTGCGACTATGAAATGTCCGAATTCATGAAAAAAGATAATGAATCCGAAGACCAGTATTGCTATTACTATTGTCATAAATGATCCTTCCTGATACGCTCCTTTGTAATATTCCCTGTCTGCTCTATTTCGTCAAGCGAGGGAGAATTGATGAATTCTGTCTCCTCCACTGCTTTTTCAATGATGTCGGCAATGTCCAAAAAACCGATCCTCTTTTCAAGGAAAAGCTTTACTGCCTCCTCATCCGCAGCATTGAAGGCGCTCGGCAGGTTTCCGCCCTGTCTTCCCACATCCATTGCGATCTTCAATCCTTTAAAGACCGAAAGATCAGGCTTCTCGAAGGTCAAGTCCTTTATCGAAAAAAGATCAAGCCTCTTTCCGGAAAGACTTACTCTCTTTGGATAAGTGAGGGCGTACTGGATCGGGATCCTCATATCGGGAGTGCCAAGCTGCGCCATTACCGCGCCGTCCTTGAACATCACTGCTGAATGAAGTATCGACTGCCTGTGGACATGGACCACGATATCGACTATCGGCACATCAAAAAGCCAATGGGCCTCCATGACCTCTAGTCCTTTGTTTACCATGTCTGCGGAGTCTATGGTGACCTTCGCTCCCATATCCCAATTCGGATTTTTAAGAGCATCCTCCACTGTCACTTTTTGAAGCTCCGGGACGCTCATCCCGAAAAAGGGACCGCCTGAAGCCGTAAGAATTATCCTGTCTATCTCATTATCCCGATTTCCCTGAAGACTCTGGAAAATAGCGGAATGCTCGGAATCAACAGGAAGTATTGAGACCCCATACTCCTTTGCAAGAGGCATAATGATATGCCCGGCGCAGACGAGAGTCTCCTTGTTTGCAAGGGCTATGTCCTTCTTTGCCTTGATCGCGGCAATGGTAGGCTCTATCCCACGCATTCCTACTATGCCGGAGACCAGGATATCGGATGAAGAGAAAGATGAGACTGTAATGAGTCCCTCCTTGCCGAAGCCCATCCCTTTTATGGGACAGTCTTTTGTCAGTTCCATTAAGGCAGAGAGATCCTCTTCCCGTTCAACTGAGACATATTCAGGATGAAATTCCCTTATCTCTTGAGCCAGAAGAGAAATGTTCCTGCCGCAGGAAAGAGCTTTTACATTGAAAAGATCGGGATGCTCCCTGATGACGGAAAGCGTCTGTGTGCCTATAGAGCCTGTTGAACCTATTATCGAGACATTCTTCAAAAAGATCAGCTCCTTGAAAGAAATACAGCAAAATAGTAAATGATGGGAGCCGTGATGATAACGGAATCAAAACGGTCCAAAATCCCTCCGTGTCCCGGGATCAGCTTCCCGTAATCTTTGATCCCGGTGTGCCTCTTTATTCCGCTTGCCGCAAGATCTCCTATCATTGATATGAAGCCGCCGGCACCGGCGGAAACAGAAAGGAAGACAATATCCGGAATCTGAAGATTTGCTTCATTCCTGAAGATATAAAGGTAGATGAAGGTAAGTACTATCGCACCTGCTATACCCCCGATAGCGCCCTCTACTGATTTTTTGGGGGAAAGCTTCGGTGACATCTTGTGCTTTCCGATGAGAACCCCGACGCAGTAAGCGAAGGTATCCGTTCCCCAGGAGGCAAGGAAAATGAGCCAAACTATGATATAGCCCTTATCCATCTGCCTCGTAAGGAAGATGAAGGAAAGCATCACCGGTACATAAAAGACCCCGAAGAACGCAGTAAAGACATTGGCCGGTTCGTATTTGGGATAAGTAAACACATAGACCGCGAGAAGCGCGATCAAAAGGGCTATGAAGAGGAATACCACAGACTGCGCCACGGCATCAGGTCCAAAAACCGGAAAGATGAAATTGATATAAAAGACTACAGTAAAGATATAGCCAAGAAGTGCCAGGATCGATCTTTGGAGCGAAAAAGCCCGGTATAACTCAAACAGCCCTATCAGTGAAAGAGCCATGGTGGAAAAGAGAAGAACATAGCCCCCCGGTATTATCAAAACAAGCGCGAGTGCAATTAAAATTATCCCGCTGAAAAGCCTTTTGCCAAACATATTCCGATCCTTATTAAGCTTAAAACATTAACTTATGGATTATAACAGAATCCGTCTCTTTATTAAAGATGCCTTAAGCCCCGTACCTTCTGCTCCTTCGCCCGTACTCATCAATGGCCTTGTTCAGTTCATTTTCATCAAAGTCAGGCCAGAGAGTATCCGTGAAGTAAAACTCCGTATAACAAAGCTGCCAGGGCAGGAAATTTGATATCCTCTCCTCTCCCGAAGTCCTGATCAAAAGGTCGGGATCGGGAAGTCCTGCCGTATCAAGAGATGACGATATCAGCGCTTCATCCACGGCGCTTTCCGCGCCCTCTTCCTCTATCCTTTTTCGTAATGCCTCGTCAGACAGGAGCTTTCTCACAGCCCTTATTATCTCGTCTCTTCCGCCGTAGTTCAATGCGATTGAAAAGGTAAGTCCGGGATTAGAGCGTGTGGCGTCCTCAGTGATCTCAATCTCCTCCTGAAGTTCCTTTGGAAGTCCCGCTACATCACCGATTATCCTTATCTTCATATGGTTTTCGACAGCGATCTTCCTGCAGCGGGCCAGATACTGCTTAAGAAGCTTCATCAATGTTGAAACCTCATCCTCGGATCTCTTCCAGTTCTCTGTCGAAAAGGCGTACATAGTAACATATTCAACACCGAGCCTGTCACACTCCTTAACGCAGGGTTCCACCCTCTTTGCACCGGCAGCGTGACCATAGCTTCTCGGCATTCCCTTTTTCTTTGCCCAGCGCCCGTTCCCGTCAAGGATGATCGCAATATGGCGCGGAATTTTTCTTTCTTCCATAATGATTATTCTCTCAAAAACATAAGGGGACACAAAGCTCTGTAAGCCCTGTGTCCCGACCAAAAAACCACTTCACAAAAAAAATCATACAGTCATCACTTCATCAGTCTTCTTCTTCACCGCGTCATCAGCCTTCTTGATGAAGCTGTCCGTGAGCTTCTGGACTTCGTCCTCAAGATCCTTGATCTCGTCCTCTGAAACATCTTCCTTTTCAAGCTTCTTCATGGCATCCACGGCATCACGCCTGATGTTCCTGATGGCGACCTTTGCTTCCTCACCCTTCTTCTTCACATCCTTCGCAAGATCCTTACGTCTCTCCTCGGTAAGCTCGGGAAATACGAGACGAAGAGCCTTTCCGTCATTTGTCGGATTGATGCCTATGTCGGAGGACTGTATCTCCTTTTCAATGACCTTCAGCATCGAAGGTTCCCAGGGCGATATCTGTATCATCCTGGGCTCCGGAACATTGACATTTGCAACCTGCTGAATGGGAGTCGGTGTTCCGTAATAGTCTACCCGAAGATGATCAAGAATATGCGGATTCGCCCTTCCGGCGCGTATGGAATCAAGCTCGGAAAAGAGATTGTTCATGGTCTTCCCCATCTTTTCCTCAAAAGGCTTAAGTCTTTCGTCCATGATGATAACCCCCTTTTTGTTTCTATGCAGTAACTACGGTCCCGTTGAAATCAGCTCCTGATGCAGCCTTTTGTATCTCACCCTTTTCAAAGAGAGAAAAAACATAAAGCGGCATATGGTGCTCCATACACATTACGGAAGCTGAGAGGTCAAGAACCTGAAGCTTCTTTTCGACAACCTCCTCAATGGAGAGTCTGTCATAGCGCACAGCTGTATCGTCAAGCTTCGGATCTGCGGAATATACACCGTCTATCGTCTTTGCAAGAAGAATCCCGTCACACTCTGTCTCTATGGCTCGAAGGGAAGCCCCTGTATCCGTTGAAAAGTACGGATGCCCTGTTCCTCCGGCAAAAAATACCACCTTGCCATCATTAAGTGCTTCGAGTGCCTTGTCCTTTGAGAAAAGCTCTGTAAAGGCTCCGACAAAAAAAGGTGTCATGATGATCGTGGAAAGTCCGACCGATCTCATAATCTCTGAAACATAGAGACAGTTCATGACGGTTGCAAGCATCCCGATCTGATCAGCTTTTGTCCTGTCTATCTTTTCAGAGGAGCGGCCCCTCCAGAAGTTTCCGCCGCCTATCACGATAGAAAGCTGGATCCCTTCTTCAACGAGCTCCTTCACTTCCTTTGCCACCTCAAGAACGGCAGCTTCGTCAAAACCCGTTTTCTTTTCTCCGGCAAGAGCCTCGCCGGAAAGCTTCAGGAGAAATCTCTTCATATCAGGCGAATACGCTCTCTACGTCCACATCTGCGTATTCCTGTGAGCAGAAGCCCTGGATAACAGCACCGTTGTTGATCTGTACGGAACGTGACTTGATATTTCCCATGACTACGGCAGATGTATCTACGACAACCGGTCCCTGAACATCTATATCACCCTTTACAGCGCCTGCTATAACAGCACTCGTAGCCTTGATATTTCCTATGATGACAGAGCCTACGCCGATCTTTACGGTGCCCTGTGTGGAAACCTCGCCCTCTATCTTCGCCTGATCTGCAAAGAATTCAGAGGATGAGGAATTGCCCTTGATAGTTCCGGTAACGGTAAGCTTTCCGTTGCAGTTGACATTTCCGTTTATCAGACCTTCCACGCTTATCGACCCTGTTGATGTAAGGTCACCGGTGATCGTCATTCCTGCCGTGATCACAGCGTTCTCGTCAGATACCTGATTAGCAGGTGAAGGTGCCTCTGCCGCAGGCTGGGCAGCATAGGTATCCTGTACAGGCTCCATTGAAGGAGCAGCCGCACTTGCTTCAGTATTTTCGGACTCTGCAGCTGAAGAAAGTCCCTCAAAATTGAATGTGTTGTTCTCCATGGTATTGTTCTCCTTTTCTTCTGTTTCAGGCTTGATCTCTTTCATCTCGTCAAGTGAGAAAGCGGGTGCCTCCTCTTCCTTCTTGATTTCTTCTGTCTTGGCGGGATCTACCACATTCTCGGAATCCATTGAGAAGAATGACGGTTTGCTGACTTTCTCTTCTTCAGCCGGCTCAGCCTTCTTGTTTGAGTCAACCTTCTTTGAAACAGAAGCAAGGAGCCCGTCAAGCTTGTTCAATTCCTCTTCGACATCAATATCCTTGTCTGCATTGAGGGAAACATCCTTGCCTGTCTTGAACTCATCATCAGAGGTTTTTCCTCCGGGGATGAGCTCATCCACAGCATCTGAAAAATCTTCCTTCAGATCCTTAAAAAAACCCATAATCCTTTTCCTCCTGTAAATTTATTCGCCTTCTTTAAGCTTGACGTGCTGTATCACCGTAGTGTCGCGGCTTATCGGAAGGATCAGGGCTCCCTTTTGCTGAAGAAGCTCTATCAATCTCGGCAGTGACTCGACCGTACGGCCCTTGTCCGCAGCTTCATGCATCAAAACAACGGATGTTTTGTATTTTACCACATCATTCATTACATTTTCAATGAGCTCCTCAACTGTATAATCAGATGAGGTCTCATCCCCGTTCGCCACGTTCCAGTCGAAATAGGTGATATTTTTCTCATTGAGGAATTTGATGAGCTCAGACATATCTGTTGCTGAAACGGTGTTTGAGCTTCCACCCGGAAATCTGTAATATTTCGGCTCGATCCCCGTCACATCATATACATATTTTCTGATCTTCTCAAAATCCGCGGCGAAGGCATCCTTTGATGCATAAAGCTCGCTGTATTTGTGCGTGAAGGAATGAAGACCTATGGTATGTCCCTCATTTACTATCCTCTTCATGGCGATCCTCGAATCCTCGTCGGTCTTTCCAACCACAAAGAAGGTTGCCTTCACGCCGTAATCATCAAGAATATCAAGTATCCTGTTCGTATAAGAGCTCGGTCCGTCATCAAAGGTAAGATAAACCTTGAGCGTGTCCTTCTCCCCGGCGAGATTCGCCTCCGCAGTCTTTGTATCGGCCACAAGGATATCACTTTCAGGCACCACAGTATCAATGACTGTCTTTCTTTGTGCCTTCACAGCCTCAAGCTTTGAAACCTTGTCCGAAAGATCATTGATCTGCTTCTGCATCGAGGCCGCAGAAAATGAAAGTACGAAAAGCATTACTATCGAAACAAGGACATATATCACGATAAAGGCTATAATACCGGTCTTTATCCTTTGAACCCGCTTCCTCTTCTCTCTCTTTCTTCTGAGAAGGATCTCCTGCTCGGTTGAAGTTGTATTTGATGAAGCATCCATCGCTTTATCCTTTAAAAAAACCGGACACCGGATCATTCGGTGCCCGGCGTACTTAAGTATTAAGCGCCAACTTACTGGATCTGCTTTGCAACCTCTTCAGCAAAGTTCTCCTGTTTCTTTTCGATTCCCTCGCCTGTCTCAAAGCGGACAAACTCAACTATCTTGATATCCTTGCCATTCGCCTTCGAAACAGCCTCAAGATATTTTCCGACGGACTGCTTTCCGTCCTCAGCCTTTACATAAACCTGATCGAGAAGGCAAACCTCCTTGAGCTCCTTGTTGAGACGTCCCTTTACCATGCCTTCCTTGACATTCTGGGGCTTTTGGGCCTCCTTCGGATCATTTTCGATCTGAGCCATTATTATCTCTTTTTCATGATCAAGGAATTCCTGATCCACGTCAGCATCGCTCACATACTTGGGATTCATGGCTGCGATCTGCATAGCGACGTTCTTTAAAGCTTCCTTCACATCATCTGTGACATTTTCGCATGCGGCGTGAACAAGAACAGCGATCTTTCCGCCTGCGTGGATGTAGGAAACAACTGCTCCGTCGGAAGCTGTGATCTTCTTGAATCTCCTGATGGAAAGATTCTCGCTTATCACTGCTATCTCGTCGGTAAGAGCTTCCTTCACGGTCTTTGATGTATCCTCAGGCCACTTGTCATCAAGGAAACCATCTATATCTGCAGCACTTGTCTTCAATGCGGCATTCGCCACCTTTCCGACATAAGACCTGAAATCTGCATTGTTTGCCACAAAATCAGTCTCTGAATTGACTTCGACTACAGCTGCACTGTCGCCTTCTATTGCTACATCGCAAAGTCCTTCAGCCGCTATTCTTCCGGCCTTCTTCTCTGCCTTTGCCTGTCCGTTCTTCCTCAGATATTCAACCGCAGCCTCCATATCACCGTCGGTCTCGGCAAGAGCCTTCTTGCACTCCATCATGCCGGCCCCGGTATCCTCACGGAGCTGCTTCACCATTGCTGCTGTTACTGCTGCCATTATTATTCCTCCTTGCCTTCTTCAGGTTCAGAACCTGCTTCCTCAGTACCCTGCTTCGCCTCGATGACCGCGTCAGCCATCGCTCTTGTAAGAAGCTTCACAGCCCTTATGGCGTCGTCATTTCCGGGGATGATATAATCAAGCTCATCAGGATCCGCATTTGAATCTGCTATACCTACGATCGTAAGTCCGAGAGCACGCGCCTCTGAAACGCAGATATGCTCCTTCTTCGGATCGATCACGAATATGGCATCGGGGAGATGCTTCATCTCCTTGATCCCGCCAAGATTCCTCTGAAGCTTTTCTCTTTCCTTCTCAAGTTCAAGAACTTCCTTCTTCGGAAGTACATCATAGGTTCCGTCGGAAGCCATCTTTTCGATCTTCTTCAGTCTTCCGATACGGCTCTGGATAGTCTTGAAATTCGTGAGCATTCCGCCGAGCCATCTCTGATTTACATAATACATACCGCAGCGGTCTGCTTCCTCGGCTACGGTGTCCTGTGCCTGCTTCTTCGTTCCTACAAAGAGAACGGTTCCGCCCTGCTGAACGATATCAAATATCGCATTGTAGGCATCATCCACCATTCCTACCGTCTTCTGGAGATCGATAATGTGGATACCGTTTCTCTCCGTGAAGATGAAGGGTGCCATCTTGGGGTTCCACCTTCTCGTCTGATGTCCGAAATGGACGCCGGCTTCGAGAAGCTGCTTCATTGAAAGTACGCTCATTTTTTACCTTCCTTTCGGTTGTTCATCCATGCCCTTCCTCTGCGAAAAAAGACCGTATAAGGCACCGTTTCTTCGCATCCAAAGCATGTGATTTTTTTTACATGCCGGGACCTTCCCGGCACAAAAGCCTGTAAATAATAGCACAAGGAAAAGGTCAGTGCAAGATTATTTTCAGGTCCTTACAGGTATATTGTTTTCTTTTAAGTACCTCTTCAGCTCCATTATCTTTATCTCTCCGAAATGAAATAATGAGGCGGCAAGAGCCGCATCGGCGCCGGCCTCTTCAAATACATCAAGAAAATCGGAGGGTTTCCCGGCTCCTCCCGACGCGATAACGGGAATATTTACCGCGTCTGTGACAGCCTTTGTAAGAGCTAGGTCGTAGCCGTTCTTCGTTCCGTCCCCGTCCATTGAAGTAAGAAGTATCTCACCTGCGCCGAGAGACTCGGCCTTTTTGGCCCATTCAACGGCATCAAGCCCTGTATCCACGCGCCCTCCATACTTGAACACATGAAAAGTACCGTCAGGAAAGGCCTTTGCGTCTATCGCCACGGTCACGCATTGGCTTCCGAATTTGTAGGAAGCCTCCCTGATCATTTCGGGATTTTCGATCGCAGCTGAATTCACAGAGACCTTGTCCGCACCCTCACGAAGGATCAGGCGAAAATCCTCAACAGTCCTTATCCCGCCCCCGACGGTAAAGGGTATGAACAGTTCAGAGGCAACTTTTGACGCAAGTTCCACCGTTGTGTTTCGACCGTCAGATGAAGCTGTAATATCAAGAAATACAACCTCATCAGCCCCTGCCTTGTCGTATTCACGTGCGACAGAAACGGGATCTCCGGCATCGATGAGACCTACAAAATTCACTCCCTTTACAACCCTGCCGTCTTTCACGTCAAGGCAGGGTATTATCCTTTTCGTATACATGATGTTTTCTCACTTTTGGGAAAGAAAATTTGAAAGAACCTTAAGTCCTGTGTCACCGCTCTTTTCGGGATGAAACTGACATGCGAAGAAATTTCCATCCTCTATTGAGGCATGGGTCCTTGTCCCGCCGTAATCCATTACTGCCCGGACCTTTTCCTCATCATCCATCGAAAGATAATATGAATGAACGAAATAAAAAAACGGTTCGTCCTTGATACCGGAAAAAAGCCTGCCGGAATTTACAAGAGAGCAGGAATTCCAGCCGATATCGGGGACCTTGAGCCCCTCTGAATCCTTAAGCCTTTTTACGTGACCTTTCAATATTGAAAGACCTTTTACGCCCGGGCTTTCCTCACTGTCCTCAAAGAGGATCTGAAGGCCGAGACAGATCCCGAGGAAGGGATTTCCCTCCTTGCGGAGTTTCATTATGACATCGATAAGGTCATAGGAGACGAGATGCTCCATCGCATCTGCAAAGGAGCCGACACCGGGAAGAATGACATGGGAAGAAGATAAGATCTCGCTCTCCTTCCTCGTGACGAAGGCTTTGAAGCCCAGATACTGAAGGGCCTTGACCACGCTCTTGATATTTCCCGCGTCATAGTCGATGACTGCTACCTGCTTTGAATAAGTCTGCACCTCTTACTCCTTAATCTCCTCCTTGAAAGGATCCTCGATAAGCTTCAGTTCCCGCAATTTTCTGTTGATCCTGATGGAATATTCCACCCTGCTCTTTGAATTGTAGATATTGTGAGCTTCCTCTTTTGAAAGAGTAAACTGATCCTTCAGCTGATTCTCGATCCTCTTCCCAAAGGAATCGTAGACCTCAGATATCGACAGCTCGGCAGCATATTCCTTGTTCTTTTCATAGCTCTCAATACCCATTATCAATGAATCAAGAGCCATATCGTATTTCTTGTACTTCATTGATACCTCATACTGCTTCAGATGAAGATCCAGCGTCCCAAGAATACGTGACCTGTCAAGATAAAGGACATCATCGCCCTTTAACTCGAGACCGGAAAACTTCGTATATGCCTCATTGTATTCGCCCTTGTTGTAGGCCGCTTCGGCAGCTGAAAACAGGAGCTTTGACGATATGGTCTTTGAAAGGACCGTTACGAAAACAGCAACCGAAATCCCGAATATTGCAAATACGATTATGGTCTTTTTGGGAATAACAGGAGAAGTGTCTGCGGCTTTTTCTGCTTCCTTTGCCGCTTTTTTCGCGGCCTTCTTTTCTGCTGCCTGCTTCTTCTTTTCAGCCTTCTTGTCGGCTGAATCGTCCCCTTCGACTTCTTCTCCTTCGCCCTTTCCTTTCTTGCCCTTTTTCTTCTTTTCCTTCTTCTTTTTCTTTCCGTCTCCTTCTTCCTTCGGTTCTTCTGAAGCTTCAGGATTTGATGCCTCGGGAAGTTCACCGAATTCAGCAAGAAGATCGTTGGTCTCGCTTGAAAGCTCAGCGGCTGAGGGGTTGATCGGATTGATATTTACAGGCTCTGCTGATTCAGCAGGAGTTCCCTTATCCCCGGCCTCCTCTTCACCCTTCTTTTTCTTCTTGAAAAGACCTTTGAGTTTTCCGAGAAACCCTCCCTTTTTCTTTCCTTCACCGTCCTCTTCTGAAACAGGGACATCAGAAGAAAGACTTCCGTCACCACCCGGAGAAACGCTTGAAGCCTTTGCCTCAAATTCCTGCGCAGCCTCGGGAAGAGCTTCCTGGTTCGCATCAGCTGTAAGCAGGTCGCCGATATCAGAAAACTCACCATCCTTTCCAAGGATGTTGAGAAGGTCCTGATCAGCTCCCTCCTCATCCATCAGGGATACCTCTTTTGCGGAGGTGTCGCCGTCGGGGAAGAGATTTTCAAGCTCTGAAGCGGCGGAAAGCGCACTCTCATCCACTCCGTCAAAGGAATCCCCTTGGGCGGAAAGGTCGGGCTCAATATTGTTGTTTTCATCAGAGGGAGAATCGGAGGAAGGAGTATCTGAAGCCCCGCCTCCAAAGATATCCAGATTTGAAATGAAGCCCAGATCGTCGCTGACGCTGTCCTCCTGCGGTGTTGACAGATCACTGTCATCCGGAGGGACAAGCGCGCCCTCCTCGACCTGCATCTTTGCATTTTTTACGATCTCGTCAATATTTGAAAGAAGCTGTTCGTCAGGGTTTTCGACAGTGGAAATATCGGGAAGGGGTTCCTCCTGTAAAGGTGAAGGTGAAAAATCAAGATTGAAGTTTTCCTGATCGCTGCTGCCACCGCTGCTTACACCGGCAGGCACAACCTCTTTCTCAGACCTTCTTTCCTCGTCCAGAAATGCAGAAAGCTCTGCCTCGGAGCTGTTTCCTGAAAGTTCATCATCCTCGAGTTCCCTCTCAAAATCTTTGATGAAGTCGTCGGCAGTACCGTCATTTAAGGTTTTTTCAAAGTCAGAAAGAAAACCGGACTCCGAAAAGGCCTGCCTTAAGTTTTTCCTGTCAACTGCAGACGGCCTATAGTCAGAAAGCCCGGTTTCTTTTAAGAAATCGTCATCTGGGCTCAGTCTCGTACTTTCCTCGTACTTCTTCCGAAGGTCCGACTCCTCACGGGACTTTTGCTCTTCTATATCAGATTTTTTTTGTGTGATCGAACTTAATAGTCCGTCAAGATAATCTTCTTCGTTGGTCAAAGCCATCCTCCGGATGTCTTATCGCTTTTCGTATTTGTCTACCAGCGTATCGACCGCATCAACAAGCTTTCCGATCTCCGGCTTCGTAAGCTGGGCATCCGCTCCTACCGACTCGCCCTTTCTCCTGATATCATCATTGATGAGTGATGAGAAGATAATAACGGGGATGGGCTTCATCTTTTCGGATTCCTTAACAAGCTTCGTAAGCCTGTGTCCGTCCATCTGGGGCATCTCTATGTCGGTGATGATGCAGTGAACATCATTCTGAACCTTTCCTGCAGCATCCTCCTCACAAAGGAAATCCCATGCCTCTTTTCCGTTGGGGAAGATATGAAGGTTCGTATAACCGGCCTTCTTCAGGCAGTCAACGATAAGCTTTGAAAGAAGAGGTGAATCCTCTGCAATGACAAGTGGTGAAAGCGAACGATCCTTTGCCTCGTCCTTTATATAACCATCCATATCCGAAACCTTGAGACCTGTTTCAGGATTGATATTTGAAACGATCTTCTCAAAATCAAGGATGACAACGAGATGCTGGTCAAACTTGATCACGCCTGTCGAAACGCCTGAATCCTCAGCACTGATGGTGGAATCCGGGGTATTGATCTCTTCCCATGAAACCCTGTGTATTCCGAGAACCTCGTCTACATGGAAGGCTGTATTCAGGTTGTTGAAATTTGTAATGAAGAAAAGTCCCTTTCCTTCCGGAAGATCCTCATAGCCAAGGCATTTCCTCAGATTGATAACGGAAATGATCGTATCTCTCGGCATAAAGATCCCTTCTACGAAAGGATGCGAATTCGGAACGGGAGTGACATGCTGATATGTCAATATCTCCCTGATCTTTGCGACATTGATCCCGTAGAAATTGTCAGCAACTCTGAACTCCAGTATTTCAAGCTCGTTAGTACCGGTCTCAAGTAAGATGTTTGTGTCCATTCAATAAGCCTCCCCCTGAAAGATAATTTTACTCCGTTATCCTGAAAATAGTCCCGTCCTGCATCGCCTTCAGCGTGAAGGATGAGGTATTTTGAAGCACACTGTTCTCGAAGGGGAACAAAAGCAGAAGATCCTTTGTTCCGCCTGCGGGTATATTCCCTGCCCAGGTATTAAGGTCATTTGGCAGGAAACCGTTTCCGCTTGACATAACAGCCTTGTCACCTATAGTGCAGCTGTATTTGAGTCCCTTTGCGGATAGATCAAGATCCTTTCCCGCAGCACCCGCGTTCACGGCCGTCACGGTAACCATGAAATAACCCTTCCCGTTCCCGGGATAAAGATCAAGGACCCCTTCAACGGTATAATGATCTATGACCTCAGTCTTTGAAACGGAAAACCTGATCGAATCCTCAGCCATAAGTTCGGAAAGAGTGATCTCCTTTGAAGCCGGCTCCGGAGGATTCGAAGTGGACGAACCGCCCTCACCGGAATTCCCGCCGGAGGATCCGCCCTGCCCATCGCCGCCAGATCCGTCACCGCTTGAGTCGGAGCCGGGATTCTTGTTCCCGCCGTTCTTCTCGGCCTCCTCAATAGCTTTTCGCTCCTCTTCCCGTCTCTTTCGTTCTTCCTCTCTCGCTTTTTCAGCCTCGTCATATTTTGCTTCGGTCTCGTTTGAGACAAAGCAGACGCCTTCGCTCTGCTTGATATTGTATTTCGAGACTGCAGCTGCAGCGTAGAGCGCAATGTCCTTCTCTTCCTCTGCCGTGAGCGGCGTCATCATTGTGCAGCCTGTCAGTGGAAGGGCAAGCGAAACAGACAGTATAAGGCTAAGGACTCTTTTTTTCATAGAGTTACTTTATCATTCTTAAGTTCAATATTCAACTGTTTTTCAGAAGTCAAGGTCAAAGTAGAACTCGACTCCGTCGGAAAGATTATGGACTCCACACCCCGCTCCGAGCTTTTCGGACAGCGTCTTTACAAGCGAAAGCCCGATCCCTGAGCCGCCGTATTCCCTGGAGCGCGCTTTGTCAACCTTGTAGAATTTTTCAAAGAGATGTGGAAGCGCTTCTTTGGGGATATTGTCCCCGGTATTCTTCACCGAGATGCGGGCCTTCTTTTCATCTGTTTTTTTCAGACTTATGGTTATTATCTTTTCATCGCCCTTCACATAGTGGAGTGCATTTGAAAAATAATTTTCTATCATCTGCCCGGTATGAAACTCATCGGAGATCACGTAAAACGGCTTTTCTCCATCAAATTCAACCCTTATCCCGCCGTCCGAGAGAGGCTTTTTGTTCTTCTCTATGATCGAATTGATAACAGGAACAATATCAAAGCGTTCTATTATGAACTCTCCCTTTCCCTCCTCAAGTCTGTCAAGGGAAAGAAGCTCGTTTACAAGCCTGTTCATCCTTCCTGCTTCATCTTGTATGACATCTGCATAAAATTTCCAGTCCTCGGGATCATTCGCTATACCGTCGGAAAGTCCCTCTGCGTAGCCCTGGATCAGCGCGATCGGTGTCTTCAGTTCGTGTGAGACCGCGGAAAGAAATTCCCTTCTTTTTTTGTCTGTCTCACTCAACTTCTCCACATCGTTTTGAAGGTCAAGGTTCGCCTTCTTCAGTTCAAGTATCGTATCCTCAAGCTTTTCTGACATGAGATTCATATTGTCGCCGAGAACATCTATCTCATTTGGTATATCCCGCGACACATATCTCGCGTCAAAGTCAAGAGAAGCCATCTGCTTTGAAAGGTTGGAAAGCTCCATGATGGGCTTTGTAAGCCTTCTTCCAAGCATATACGCAAATATCAGTCCGATGAATATCGAAATGATACCGGTTATGAAAACGAGCCTGTTCGCTACTCCTGCCGAGGTCTCAATAGGCTCGATCCCTGACTGCATAAAAAGGATATTGCCGTCAAAAAGCGTCCCCCAAAGCACCAGAAAATCAGACCCCATCTCTTTGTCATGGAACTGCTCTATGGAGCAATTGTCTTCGGAATAAAGGATGTGCTTTTTCTCCTCTCCCTTCCCGGAAAAGAGCATTGAGTACATCCTCTTCATCATCCTTGAGAGGAGCTGTCCGCCCTCGCTCTGTGTCGTAATGAGTACGCCGCCGTTTGGAGAAGCGACTATGATGTCCACATTATAGCGAAGAGATGCCTCCTCAAGACCGTAAGCAAAATCCGAATCATAAGAACTTCCGTAAGCCCCCGCATCATAGATCGAGTTGAAGGCCGAAAGCATGCCGTTCATCCTCTCCTTCAGATAAACCCTCCTCAGGAATACATTGTTCATAAAAAAGCTCGCTGCTATCGAAACAAAGCAGACAAAGACGATCACGAGGACGATCTGTGTTCGGATTGAAGTTATCTTTTTCTTAAATTTTTCCTTCATGGGATGATAATGCTCTCACTGTGATGAGCCAAATTTATAGCCTACTCCCCAGATCGTCTTTATGAGATCCCCCTTGTCAAGAAGCTTGCTCCGAAGCTTTTTCACATGCGTATCTATGGTACGCGCGTCCCCGTAATAATCATAATCCCAGACGCTGTTCAATATCTTCTCCCTTGAAAGCGCAATGCCGGGATTCTTCATGAAATACTTAAGAAGGTCATATTCCCTTACGGAAAGCTCCACATTCTTCCCGTCAACCGTCACCTCATGCGCGTTTTCGTCAATCCTGATCCCGTCATTTTCAATGATTGATGTCTCTTCACCCAAACTCCTTCGAAGAACAGCCTCTACCCTCGCGACCAGGACCTTCGGACTGAAAGGCTTTAAAACATATTCATCGGCACCGAGAGAGTAGCCGTTCAGTTCATCCTCCTCCTCGCTCTTTGCGGTGAGCATGATGATCGGAACACGAGAGCTTTCCCTTATCTCCTTTAGGACCTCCCAACCGTCAAGATTCGGCATCATCACATCGAGGATAATGAGAGAAATATCCTTTGTTTTGTAGAAGACTTCCAGGGCCTCTTCCCCGTCAGACGCTTCTATTACTTCATAGCCGCCACGGCGAAGATAATCCTTTATGAGCTTCCTTATCCTGCTCTCATCATCTACGACCAGTATCTTCTTTTCATTCATTTCTCACTCCGCTGAAACACCGCTTTGATTTTTCATTTCACGCTCCATGAGTTCCTTTTCCCGAAGGTCAAGGGCTGCTTCCCTCTCTTTCAGTTCCTCATCCCACGAGGCATATTCATTGTTGAGCCTTGTCCTGTAATTCACTATCGTGGGCAGATCCGAAGAAAGGGTGATAAAGAACATCACACCTATCGTTGCAAGAAGTATGAAGACAAAAGCCAGCGCTCCGTGAAAGCGTCTTCTGTACTTTCCGGCCTCTGTCTTTTCATTGAATGGATAGGCATCTTTCTTTTGTCTTTCTTTTTTTGAAGATCCCTCTTCCGACTGAAGACTGCTTATGCTTACCGAAGGTTTTTCCGGCGGTCTTTCCTTCAGGGGAACAGTGACTGCCATTATCTGATCCTTCGGTATGCTCTCGTCCTTTTTCAGCCGAAACTCGATGTCCCTTAAGAAAGTAAGTCCGATCACGGTAGAAAAGAGCTTCTGGGACGCAGCCTGCTGATACAGGCGCAGGGCCTGCTTATTGTCCGAAAGGTCAACCTGTTTCGAAAGGTAGGCTACCGCCAGCTTTTCCTTATGAGCCTCTTCATAAAGCTCATCCGTTTCAAAATAGAAACCATCGATCGTTCTGTCGTTTTTCGGCATAAAGCTCCCCTTATTCGTAAAAAAGGCGTGCCTGCAGAAAAACCGCAGAAGCACGCCTTAAGATAATACTATTTCTTATACAGGGTAGGAAGCGTTTTCCTTGTCATAATGTGCAGGATCAACTCCTGTCTCCTGCGCCCTTCTGTATTTGAAAAATTCTGTAGCAACCTGCGGGAACAGAGCATAGGAAAGCGTATCCTCGGGCTGTTCCTTCCACTCAGCCACAGCCTTTTCCATTTCAGGAAGCTGAGGTTCAAGAAGATCCGCCGGTCTGCAGGTGATGGCATTCTTTTTGTCATCGCCGAGAACCTTGTCTACAACCTCAGGGTTGAAGGGCTTTACGGTCTTTCCGTATTTTCCGAGCAGGATATCCTTTGTCTCCTGGGTAGCGACCTTGTATCTCTCGCCCATCAATACATTGAAGACCGCCTGGGTACCGACTATCTGTGAAGAAGGAGTAACGAGCGGCGGCTCGCCAAGATCCTTTCTAACCCTCGGAACCTCTTCAAGAACCTCTTCAAGCTTGTCAAGCTTGTGCTGCTCTGTAAGCTGATTTACGAGATTTGAAAGCATTCCGCCCGGTACCTGATAAAGAAGGGTCTTGATATTGACACCCATGACCTTTGTAGACATGAGGCCGTTCTTGATATACTTTTCACGGATAGGTCTGAAATAATCAGCTATCTGTGCGAGCAGCGTCTGGTCAAGTCCCGTGTCATATTCCGTTCCCTTGAAGGCTTCGACCATGACCTCGGTAGCTGCCTGTGAGGTTCCCATTGCAAAGGGCGACATTGCTGTATCGATGATATCGCAGCCTGCCTCAACTGCCTTCATCAGAGTCATTGAGCATACGCCCGAAGTGTAATGGTTGTGAAGCTCTATCGGAAGCTTAGTCGACTTCTTCAATGCGCCCACAAGCTCGGAGGCAGCCTTTGGAACAAGGAGCCCCGACATATCCTTGATGCAGATGGAGTCTGCACCGAGAGACTCTATCTCCTTTGCAAGAGACGACCAGTATTCAAGCGTATAAGCATCTCCCAGTGTATAGGAAAGAGCTATCTGCGCATGACCGCCCTCTTTCTTTGTAGCCTTTACCGCAGTCTCAAGATTTCGAAGGTCATTAAGACAGTCAAATATCCTTATGACATCGATACCGTTTGCGATGGACTTCTGTACGAAGTATTCCACAACATCATCAGCATAAGGCTTGTAGCCAAGGATATTCTGTCCTCTGAAGAGCATCTGAAGCTTCGTATTCTTGAAGCCCTCTTTCAGTTTTCTCAGACGAACCCAAGGATCCTCCTTCAGGAAACGAAGGCAGGCGTCAAAGGTCGCTCCGCCCCAGCACTCAACGGCGTTGTAGCCTACCTTGTCCATCTTGTCGATGATGGGAAGCATCTCCTCTGTGGTCATCCTCGTTGCGATCAGTGACTGATGCGCATCACGAAGGACTGTTTCTGTGATTTTTACACCCATTTGGTTTCTCCTCTTAAATTATTTACGAATTGTTTTATCTAACTAAGCACTCAGACTCCGAATATAGCCATGAACACACCGGCTGCAACGGCAGTTCCGATAACACCCGCAACATTCGGTCCCATGGCATGCATGAGGAGGAAGTTCGTGGGATCCGCCTCTGCGCCGACCTTCTGTGAAACACGGGCCGCCATAGGCACGGCGGAAACTCCGGCAGAACCGATAAGAGGATTGATCTTCCCCTTGGTGAGGTGGCAGAGGAGCTTTCCAAGAAGTACGCCGCCCGCGGTTCCGAATACAAAGGCTATGAGTCCGAGAGCTACGATCTTCAAGGTGCTCACATTCAGGAAGGCCTCGGCTGAAGTTGAAGCTCCGACCGAAGTTCCGAGAAGAATAACGACGATGTACATAAGCGCATTCGAGGAGGTCTCCTGCAGCTGTCTGACGACGCCGCTCTCCCTGAAGAGATTACCGAGCATCAGCATACCTACCAGAGGAGCCGTTGTCGGAAGGATCAGACATACGACGATCGTGACAACGATAGGGAAGAGTATCTTCTCGAGCTTTGACACGGGACGAAGATTTGCCATCTTGATGGCACGTTCTTCCTTTGTTGTGAAAAGCTTCATGATCGGAGGCTGGATAATGGGAACCAGTGACATATAGGAATATGCAGCCACCGCAATGGGTCCCATCAGAGACGACTGCCCCAGCTTTCCGGCCAGGAAGATAGATGTAGGTCCGTCAGCGCCGCCTATGATGGATACTGCTGCTGCGGCCTCGTCATTGAAACCAAAGAGGATCGCGAGAAGGTATGCAAGGAAGATACCAAGCTGCGCCGCCGCTCCCATGAGGAAGCTTATGGGGTTTGCGATCAACGGTCCAAAGTCCGTCATTGCCCCTACTCCAAGGAAGATAAGTGAAGGAAGGATCGACCACTCATCAAGCTGGAAGAAGTAATAGAGAAGACCGCCGGTCCCTCCGTTCTCTGCAGGAGAGGCAATAATGGCGGGATAGATATTTACAAGAAGCATTCCGAATGCTATCGGTACCAGAAGCAACGGCTCATAGCCCTTCTTGATCGCAAGATAGAGAAATACAAGGGCTATTCCGATCATTATGAAGTTTCCGACCGTAAGATTCGCAAACGCTGTCTGGTGGAATAGATTTTCCAGAGTTTCAGCTACGTAATTCACTTTTCTTACTCCTTTAGAACCCTGCTTCTCAATCCATTGTAGCCAGAAGCTCGCCGGCTTCTACTGACTTTCCTTCGGTAACGTCTATAGAACGAACGGTTCCGTCCTGGGGAGCAACAACCGGTGTCTCCATCTTCATGACCTCGAGAACAAGGACTGTATCACCCTTCTTTACCGCATCTCCGGGCTTAGTCTCGATCTTAAAGACCTTTCCGCTTGCGCCGGCTTCGATCTTTACAGATCCTGCGCCGCCTGCGGGGGCTGCAGCCTTCGGTGCGGGAGCAGCTGCCTTCGGAGCTGAGGCAACAGCTGATACGCCGCTTCCTCCCTTGTCTTCAACTGTAACATCATATGCCGTTCCGTTTACGGTAACAGTATAATTCTTCATCTTCATTCTCCTTTATCTTAAATCTTAAAATTAATATCTTCTTACAACTGAACGGACAACCAGTGAATCTGTGGGGATGCCCTCTTCCGAAGCCGCGCATATCGCTGCTGCTATGGCAGCGGCTATCTCTTCATCATTTCCGGCACTCGAACTTGAAACTCCATTGGTTTCACCGACCGTAGGTCCCAAATGCTCTGAAGTACTCCTGCTGTTTTCAAGTGCCTTCTTCTTTTCCTCGCTCCTCTTCTGAGCCATATTTATGAGCTTGAAGGAAGATATGAGAAGTGATATGAGCACCAGCACCGCAAAGACTATGCAAAGACCGATAACGGTGTTCAGTCCTGCCTTTGACATGATCTCACCGAGCGAATAGACCGGATTGATGTTGATGCTTGAGATCTGCATGTTGTAGGTCTTGTAGGTGGTGAGAAGCTTCGCGTCCCTGTTTGTGAATGCCATTGTAAGGGTCGTGGTCAGGGATTTTCCGGTCTTGTCAATGGAAAAGTCTGAGAATCCCAGGAATTCGCCAAGTTCAGGCGAAGCCTTTGCCCAATCACCGATCATCACAGAAAATATCTTGTATTGATCCGCTTCTACTCCGGATGTGACCTGGGACTGCTTTAAATACTGTTCGGAAAGCTGTGACGCCTGATCGCCGGGTACCGCAAGTACTGTCTGAGCAAGCCTTTCAGCTTCATCTTGAAGATCTGCGGCAGTGTAATCACCGTATTGATCCTCCTGTCCCTTGGCGCCGCATGCGCAGAATGAAAATACCATTACGAGGGAGAGAAGCGTGATTATTATCTTTTTCATTTTTCCTCCCGCTTAATATTCTTCCTTTGTCGCAAGCATATCAAATGCCGCGATCAGGTACTTCCTTGTGTCGGCAAAATCAAGTATCCTGTCAACGAAACCGTGACGCGCTGCATTTACAGCTCCGCACTGCTTTTCGGAAAATTCCTTTCCGGCAGCAGAAGCATCAGTTCCAAGTTCTTCCGCCACAAGGGCTCCCGCCTTTGAAGAATCCATGGAAGCTATGTCTGTATCCTCATAAGCATATACCACATCCGCCCCCGTGCTCTTTGCACTGAGGAAAAGATAACCTGTCCCGTAAGCCTTGTTGAGAAGGACTGAAACCTTCGGAACGCTTGACTCGGCAAATGCATAAGAAAGTGATGCAAGAGCTCCCGGAAGATCTCTTTCGCTTTCCTCAGTCCTCTTGAAGCCGTCACAATTGACGAGCGAAAGAACAGGAATTCCAAAGCTGTCGCAGAAGTTCACGAAATCTGCAAGCTTTTCCGCTCCCCTTGCACAAAGAGGATAATTTCCGTCCGGATCGGCGGAATTTCCCGCAACGCCTACGGTCTGTCCGCCAAGCTTGATAAAGCCTGTCACTGCGGAAGGAGCAAAGCCGCCCTTTGTTTCCACAAATATGTTTCTATCCGCGATTTCTGCGGCATAAGCCCTGATATCACTCCTCTTTTCGGATATTCCTGCAGCCGCGCGGTTGAGGTCGTCTTCAGGATCATCCATCCTTCCACCCTCACGGTCGCAGCCGGGGATCATTGAAAAGAGCTGCCGAAGTGACGAAGCTATCTCTTGAAGATTGCCTGTCCCGTCAACCACTCCTGTATTTTTGTACTGGTAATCGGGAGCTGAAAGATCGTTCTTTGCCGCGGAATTTCCGGGGATCGAGTCGGGAGAATTTACAAAAAGGGATGAACCCTCTGCCATAAAACAGAAATCAGAAAGTGAAGCGATAGCGGAAGCTCCGCCGCCTGCCTTTCCGCAGATCACAGTGTAGAATACGCTCCTGCCCTTGATCTCGGTTATCTTTTTGATGATGCTTCCGACTGCCTCGATCGAGTCAAGAGACTCGGAAAGCCTGATACCTGATGAATCAAGAATGCCTACGACGGGAGCGCCTACCTTTAATGCTGTGTCAAAAAGATCTCTGATCTTTTTTGCGTGCATCTCTCCGATGCTTCCCTTCATTACCGAAGGGTCCTGTGCAAACACGAAGCAAAGCTCTCCATTGATGAGCCCGTGCCCCGTAATGACACCATCGTTGTTCCCGGAGCCTTCATTCAAAAGAGCATTGAAATCCGTGTTTCTCCTTGTGACAAGAGAAAAAAGCTCGACGAAGCTGTTTTCATCAAGGATGCTCTCGATCCTTGAAAGCGCCGGGCTCTTTGAAACTCCTTCCATTTTCATTTCCTCCATCTTGTAATTAATATATAACTTCAGACAGTGATGATATCATCATTGTCCTTGTTTACTGCTCCAGCCTCTTCCTCGGCTTCCTTCCGGTACTTCTCGAGAAGATCCTCCGGAGGCTCGGGGAGATCCTTGATATCCGAAACGCCAAACGAACGGAGAAATTCCTCCGTCGTTCCAAAAAGCATCGGTCTTCCGGGCGCGTCAAGCCTTCCGACCTCGCACACAAGGTCATATTCCACAAGCTTGTTTACGGCATGTTCGCTCGAAACACCCCTGACTCTCTCGATCTCAGCCTTTGTCACCGGCTGCTTGTAAGCAATGACGGAAAGTGTCTCAAGAAGCGTATCCGTAAGTACCCTCTTCTTCGGCTCCTTCGCTATCCTGATGAGATAGGGATAGATCTCCGCCGAAGAGGACATCTGATATGAATCATCAAGCTTTGTGATCCTTATTCCCCGGCGGTTGCTCTCATATTCCGCCGCAAGGACCGAAAGGAGTCCTTCGGCTTCTTCCTTTGAGATCTCGAGAGCCGAGGCTATCGTACTTGAGGATACTGAATTCCCCATAACGAACAGTATTCCTTCGACCGCTGATTTTAATTCTTCTCTATCCATTATTTTTCCCGATCAGGCGGCAGACAAACGTGATTCTATCATAATATCCGAAAAAATGCTCTCCTGTTTTGTAAAAATTTCTCCGGATTTGATAAGTTCAAGCACGGCAAGGAAAGTAACGATGATCTCGGTCTTTGTGGACTGCTCCATCAGAAGCTCTCTGAAGGAGAAACTCCTGTGCTTCAAAAGATAAGCCGATACATAGGCGATCTTCTCATCCACCGAGACTTCTTCCTTCTTGATCTTTCCAAAGGAACTCCTCACGGGATCGACCCTCTTGTCGGCCCTCTTCAAAACCTCCTCAAATATCTCGTTCAGCTTCGCGAGTGAAAGCCCCTTTACAAGCTCCCTGACATCCACGGGCTCTTCGTAGGAAAGGATCTCCTCGGGGATCGAAGGCTTCCTGAAGCAGACACAGCCGGCCTCTTCATTCATCTGGCGCAGCTTTTCGGATACATTCTTCACGATCCTGTATTCTATGAGCTTCCTGACAAGCTCCTCCCTCGGATCCTCCTCCTCGCCTGTGACGGTCTCCTCCTTCGGAAGCAGCATGCGGGCCTTTATGGAAAGTAATGTCGAAGCCATAACGAGGAATTCACTCATTATATCAAGATCCCGCCTCTTCATCTCCTCGATGACGGTCATATATTGCTCGGTGATCTCAGCAATAGGGATATCATAGATGCTGACCTTGTTCTTTTCAATAAGGTGGAGCAAAAGATCCAGCGGTCCTGAAAAAACCGGAAGTTTGAATTCTATTTCCATTCCCATTATATTCCCCTCCCGGGAAACCCATCATAAAACAACGCTCAAAGTCTGTCCATCACAAAGCCACAGAGCATTATATACAATATGATGTAAAATAGCAAGGAATGAAATACAAAATCTAGTGTGTCAGCCGGAAGTCCTAAAACTCACTCTTCCTTTCCCGGCACATCAGCGCATACACGGCGTCCCTGCAGGGAAGACCGTCAAAGAGTACCTTGTTCACGGCTTCCATTATAGGCAGGGTGACATTATATTTTTTTCCGAGAGCAAGGGCTGCTTTTGCTGAATAAACCCCTTCGACGACCATCTTTACCTCTTTTGTCGCTTCCTCCATTGTCTTCCCCTGACCAATGAGAATGCCCGCTCTCCTGTTTCTTGAATGCATGGAATCGCAGGTCACGATAAGGTCTCCTATACCGGTAAGTCCGGAAAGCGTTGAAGGGTCCGCTCCACAGGCTACAGCAAGGGCACTCATCTCGTGGACGCCTCTGGTGATCAGCGCCGCCTTCGCATTGTCTCCGTAACCGAGTCCGTCAGACATACCGGCAGCAAGTGCTATCACGTTTTTGAGAGAGCCACCGAGTTCTATCCCCTTCACGTCTGAGCTTTCATAAACACGAAACTCCGGATTCATGAAGGTCTCCTGGATGAAGAGCGCAAGGGACTTGTCTTTTGAGCCCGCGACGACAACGGTGGGAAGGGATTTGATCACCTCTTCAGCATGTGAAGGACCTGAAAGCACCGCGGTTCTTGCATCCTTGATCACATCCTCTATTATCTCGGTCTGAACGAAGAGAGTATTCTCTTCTATCCCCTTTGAAACAACGACTATGGGCTGATCCGGCTTTACGATGTTCTTGATCCTTTTTGCAGTCTCACGGGTAGCGGTTGAAGGAACAGCCATTACAATAAGCTCGGCATCTTTCAAAGCCTCAGAGATATCAGAGGTAATAACGAGTTCCTTTGGTATCAAAGAGCCCGGAAGCGAAGGATGGACTCTTTCATCTCGAAGCTTTCTTGCTTCCTCCTCCATAAATGACCAGAGGATTACATCATGACCATTTTTTAAGAGCAGGACCGAAAGCGCCGTTCCCCAGGTTCCTGAACCCAGGACTCCTATCTTTGACATTATTTTTCCTCCTCTGATACGGGTTTTGAATGGAATGAAAGCTTGTTCTCGGTATGTGTGATGAGCCTTTTGATATTTGACCTGTGCTTGATTATCGCGATAAGCCCTGTTATGACGCCAAAGGCCATTGCTTCATATATCTCCGTCCCATGATAAGGGAGAAAGGAAGGGAGAAAGACTGCAAAACAAATACTCTGCGCTATCAGAGCAAGCGCCGCGAGGACTGACCCGAGCGACACATATCTTGTGAGCAGCACCGCTATCAGGAATACAAGAACGCATATCAATATGGTCTTTGGAAATGCGACCATCATAAGTCCAAGCGCCGTAGCTATGCCCTTTCCACCGAGAAACTTGAGATATACGGGGAATATGTGGCCTATCACTGCGCCAAAGCCTGCATATGCCATAAAAAGCCGTATTGATGCAAAATCCGTTGCTCCGGAAATATTTGAAAAGGTAAGGAAAGCCAGCGCGGCTGCTATCACTGCCTTTAAGACATCAAAGACAAGGGTGATAAGACCTGCCGCAGGTCCGAGCACCCGAAGTGAATTTGTCGCGCCTATATTCCCGCTCCCGTGGGTCTTCAGATCTACTTTTCGTATCCTTCCCATAATGTAGCCGAGTGAAATGTTCCCTATCGCGTACCCCAGCACAAAAGAAAGAAGCCTGTATCCGACTGCCAAGATCAATCCTCCTCGCCGCTCTTTACCCTGATAATGAAGTTTAGCGGCACTCCTTCAAACTCAAAGGCCTCACGAAGCCTGTTTTCAATGTACCTGGTATATGAGAAATGCATGAGCTTTTTGTCATTTACAAAGATGACGAAAGTCGGCGGATTCACGGAGACCTCTGTCATATAAAAGATCTTCAGTCTCTTGCCTTTGTCTGACGGGGGCTGCTGCATCGCGACTGCTTCCGACAGCACCTCATTCAAAACTCCGGTCGCGATCCTCCGGTTCATATTCTCATATATCATGTCGATCTTCTGAAAGACCCGATCTACCCTCTGTCCGGTCTTTGCCGAAATGAAGATAATGTCGGCATAGGGGATGAAGGACAGAATCCTCCTGACCTCGCGCGCAAATTTTTCCGCCGTGCCGTTTTCCTTTTCGGGAAGATCCCATTTGTTTACGGCTATCAGTATCCCGCGCCCCTTTTCATGGGCTATCCCGGCTATCTTTGCATCCTGCTCGGTAACTCCGCAAGATGCGTCTATCATCAGAACGACCACATCGGCTCTCTCAACGGCGGATACAGCCCTTATTATGCTGTAGCGCTCAAGGTTTTCCTTTATCTTGCTCTTTCTTCGAAGTCCGGCGGTATCGATAAGTATATATTCTTTGCCCTGATATTTCACCCTCGTATCTATTGCATCACGGGTAGTTCCCGCGATATCGGAGACTATGACACGCTTCTTCCCGGAGAGTCTGTTTACGAGAGAAGACTTTCCGGTATTTGGCTTTCCGATCACCGCGACCTTTGTGATCCCCTCTTCTTCATCGCTTTCCTGATCAGGCGGAAGGAGCTTTATCACCTCGTCAAGAAGGTCGCCGAAGCCGGACATCGAGGCTGCCGAGACCGGAAAGGGATCTCCGAGTCCCAGATTGTAGAACTCATAGATATCGTCCTTGAATTTCTCGTAAGAATCCACCTTGTTCACACAGAGAACCGTGGGCTTCTTTGATTTTCGAAGAAGGGATGAGACCTCCATATCATCAGCCGTAAGGCCGTCGCGCACATCAGTCACAAAGATAATGACATCAGCGCTGTCTATCGCAACAAGCGCCTGCTCCACCATTTCCTTCTTCAGAAAGTCACCGTTGTCAGGCTCTATCCCGCCGGTATCGATGAGATCGAATTTTTTGTCAAGCCACTCACAGGCAGCATATATCCTGTCTCTTGTCACTCCGGGCTCATCAGAAACTATAGATATCTTCTCCCGGCACAGAGCATTAAAAAGCGTGGATTTTCCAACGTTCGGCCGCCCGACGACGGCCACTGTCCTCTTTGCCATATCGTGATCACTCCGTATTTCAGCTTATCAGGAATGCATTTTTGATGAGACTGATGTCATTTCCAAGGATGGAGACCACATCAAATCTCACCTGTGTATCTGCTTTGATCCCATTCTTTGCTATATAAAAAAGGGCTGCCTCATATATCCTTCTCTGTTTCCTGTAATTCACGGCCTCAAGGGGATCGCCGCATTTTGATGAACTTCTGTACTTCACCTCTACAAATGAAAGTATGTGGCCGTCCCATGCGATCAGGTCTATCTCAGCCGCTCTGCATCTGAAATTTTTTTCTATGATGCGATAGCCCTGCTCCGTGAGAAAGGAAGACGCAAGCGCCTCCTTCTCAGTCCCCAAATTCCTTTTGTTCATTATCTTCCAAGCTTCTTTTTCACCTTGTCCATCCCGTCGACAAAGACGAGGATCTGAGCGACCACCTCGTAAAGATCCGGAGGTATCGCGTCCCCGATCTCAAGCGCTGAAAGGGTATCTGCGAGCTTATTGTCCTGGTAGAAGGGGACATTGTTCTTCTTTGCCTCTTCTATTATCTTTTCAGCGATGTGCCCCTTGCCTGTAGCAAGTATCTTCGGCGCACTGTCCCCGGGTTCGTAGGAAAGCGCGACCGCAGTCTTGTCTTTTTCATTTCTTGCCTTTGAAAAGGGAACACCTTTGCTCCTTGCCATATCTTATGCCCTCATATCAAAGGAATATCTCTGAAGCGAGCCCGTTTTTGATGTCGTGACATCCTTTTCAATGACATCCTTGATGAGATTGACGGGTTTTGAATCATTCTCAACAGATATCTTTGAATTGTAACCAAGAGCATTCAACTGATCATTCAGGATATGGATATTGTTTTTGATGAGCTCATAGGAAGCGTCATCCTCCATGTAAAACCTCGTATCCACATTCTTTCCCTTGAGCTTCACGGAAATGTCGGTAGAGCCAAGGTATTCAAGGTCGAAATGAAGGAATGCGGAAAGCTCATCCCCCTCCTCCCTTGTCTTCTTTTTGTTCGTATAGACATAAAGATCCGCTGTCTGGTTCTGCCCGTTAAGGCGCACGGGTAGCTGGACATAGGTGAAAGACTGGTTCAGATTGTTGATGAAATCAACATTGTTCTGGATGAGGTTTCCCGTTGCGGTGACAGGGTTCTTGGGATCCCCGGAAAGTTCGCTCGCGTGCTTTCCCAAAATGCTCATATCAGTGGAAAGCTTTGAGTAGAAGTCCCTCAATGCATTGGGCTTTGAAAGATCCTCGGGCTTCATCGTCCATTCCTTTTCCATCAGACCTTTCATCAGATCTGTAAATGCAGACTTTGAAAGGAGGCGCTTTGAAAGCGCGGGATCATCCTTTGCCGCGGCAAGAAAGGCGTTGAAGACCTCTCTTGCAGGAACGTCCGTCTTTAATGTGCCGTCCTCATTTTGTAATGACTTGAACGCGGGGTGGTTCTCAAATTCAGGACTCCTTATCAGGGAATCAAGCTCCTTCATGGTCTCCTTTGGTACAGTCTTTGAAAGAGCGTCGTCATTGGCCTTCATTATCTCTTCATCGGAGGGCATGACAAAGGCTGCGGGGGATTTTGCCGCCTCTTCTGAAACGACAGCATTGAGTGAAACACCGGCTTTTTCACTCGAAGCATTTTCTGTCAAAATGCCTTCATCCTTTGATACCACTTCAGGAGCAGTCTTTAATGCTGCATCCATCCCTTTTTCATCCGGTGCCTTGTCAAGATTGATATTCTCCTGTCGCAAAGATGGATCCGCCGCATTTTTCGTAAGAAGCGAGCTGTCGACATCACCCTCCTGAAGGGAAATGAGTATCGTTGTACCTTCTTTCATAATGTCAGAAAGTCCTTTTCCATCCGGAAGAGTTTCCGGCATATCTTCTGATGCCGTGAGATTCCGGGCGTTTGCCCCGCCTGCTTCACCTTCCTTGTTTCCTTCCTCAGTGATAATAGCTTCGCCTGGAATGGTCGGAGCGTCAGAAATCGAAACAGTACCATTGAAGATGTCCGCGACCTTTGATAGAAAACTGAAAGCGTCATTTGATGAAACAGAGGGGGAGGAAAAAGTCTCTCTGATATTTTGTGTCAGATCCTTTACAGACTCAAGGATAGCGCCCTCCGAGGATTTGTAATTCTGATACTGCTCTATCATATCATCATTTACTGGAAGGCCGTTCTTCATAAGGGAGACTATGGTCTTTGGATCAGCCGAAGGATGAGCATTTAAGAGCCTGTTCATGTCGGAAAGATTCTCAGCATTTATGGGCATTGATTCCTGCATCATGGAATTTACAAGATTAAGCGACCTCTCATTTACGGGAATCCCGGCAGAGTTCAAAGCATCCATCAGAGTAGGATTGTTCATGGTTCCGCCGATAGAGACAGGGCTTATCCGAACCTGATTTCCGTCAGATTCCCTCACCTGAAAAAAAACGGATTCCCCTTCGGAAAGCGATACACTCCCATCAAGACGCGCAGCAATAGACTGCCCGTTTGAAAGAGAAAGTACCACATTATTGCCCTTCACGGATGTGATCGTCCCCTCAAAGACCTGCCCCTTCTGAAGATCATTTACCGTTGAGACAAGCTGCTCCACACCCTTTGTCTTTGTCGCGACAGTGCTTCCGGCCGAGAGATTATTATAATATTGATTGACTAAATCCTTTACCTGAATCATTTTTAAGACTTTAATGCTCTGAAAGATTCTTAAGAAACGTCATCCTGTGTATCGGAGAGGGACCGTATTTTTTGAGCGCCTCGTAATGAGCTTTTGTGCCATAGCCCTTGTGCTTTGAAAAACCATACTCCGGATACCTTTCATCCATTTCTTTCATGAAATGGTCCCTTGAGACCTTCGCGAGGATGCTTGCAGCAGCGATCGACACGGAAGCGGCATCCCCCTTTACTATCGAAACCTGCTTTATATCAAGTTCAGGGATATGGACGGCATCGACGAGAAGAAGGTCCGGACATGTTGAAAGGCCCAAAACAGCCTTTTGCATCGCCTCATAGGTGGCGTTGAGTATATTTATCTCATCTATCCTTTTCTCATCTACAAAGGCAACCGAATAGGAAAGGGCCTTTTCCTTAATTTCAAGAAAAAGCGCCTCTCTTCTTTTTTCGGAGAGTTTTTTTGAATCATTTAGATATAATATCTCTTCGTCTTTTTTCAAAATGCAGGCGCCGGCGCACACGGGACCTGCGAGAGGTCCTCTTCCCGCCTCATCGATCCCGCATATTAGGGAGAATTCACCTTCGTACTTTCTTTCATAGGCGTGCATTTTTTCAAGCCGCGCCCTCTCCTCTATAAGCTTTTCTTCCTTCATTTTTCCACAGTCCGGTCGCCGTAAAAATCATGATTTATGACATGCATCCTGTTGAAGGGAAAAAGCCTGAAAACCGCTTTCCCTATGATCTTTCCCCTTTTGATATTGCCTACATCCGCAAACCTTGAATCCTTGGAATCATTCCGGTTGTCGCCAAGCACAAAATATTCGTCGTCCCCGAGTTTGATTGGCTCCTCTGCGATCCCGGGATTTCTGATAGTCTCGGCACCGTAGCTTTCTTCAAGCTTTTTCTGGTTGATGAAAATATTGCCCTTGTAGTCGATCTGAACGGTCTCTCCGGGAAGACCTATTATTCTCTTTATATAATTTGTGCCCTTGCTGTCGCCGAAGGGAAAAACAATAATGTCAAAGCGTTCGGGGTCCTTTACCTTGTAAGTTATCTTGCTTACTATAAGATTGTCTCCGTCCTTCAATGTTGGATTCATGGAGTTTCCGTCAACCACTGTCCTCTGCGCGACGAAGGTCACTATGAGGAAGGTAAAGAGGAGGACAAGGCTGATATAGAAAATTATCTCAAGGACGTCCTTTTTGGTGAAGCGCTCCTTCTCCTCAGACTCATTTTTTTCCTTTTTTGCAAAAGCCTTTTCTGACATTATTATCCTTTCAAATCATTCACCTCATCAAGAAAGAGCCTGCCGGCCTTTCCTGATCTCATATCATTGATAAAGAGCATTGCTGCCCTCTTCGTATCCGGTTCATTCCCCTTCTTCAAAAGCCCTTTTCTGCCCGCATATTCCTCGAGAAAGGAATAGGGTTCCTTTGTTTCATCTATCATACTGTATGACTCTATGATACCGGGACACGCATCCCTGATGAGAAGAAAACCTTCTGCAAAAAGCTCTTCAGGCAAAAACAGTTCATCATTCATAGAGCCAAAGAAAGCAAGCAAAAGACCGGCGCGCTTGTCACTGATCTTTTTCGGAAGAAGACCCGGAGTGTCAAAAAGCTCTATTCCGCCTCCGCAGTTCAGCCATTGTCCGCCCTTTGTGACTCCGGCGATATTGCCTGTCTTTGCTGAAGCCTTTCCCTTTAAAGAGTTGATGACAGTGGATTTTCCGACATTGGGAACACCGGAGACTACGGCACGAAAAGGTCTCCCCTTGATCCCCCGCTTTCTGTCACGTTCCTTTTTTTCTTCGGAAAGACTGTTTATCATCTCCCTGATCTTCTTCGCGTCAGAAAGGCTTCTTGCATCAACCGAAACTGCCGGCACTCCGTTTTTCTTCGAGTCATTGATGAAGGAAAGGACCTTTCCTTCATCAGCGATATCGCTCTTTGTAAGAACATACGCCTTCTTTTTCCCGTTAAAAAGCGCTGAAAGCTCGGGGTTTTCGCTTGACAAGGGAAATCTCGAATCAATTATTCCGATGAAGGCATCAAAAAGCTTCAGATTTTTTTCTATCTCCCGGATCGCAGCAGTCATATGACCGGGATACCAATGAAAATCCATTATCCTGTCCTTTATGATACCATGCCAAACCTCGGATAGGTGGCATCCCACCAGATTGCTCCGAGGATATCCGATCTTTTGATCATTCCGATCTTTGAAAAGCGGGAATCCTCACTGGCCTTCGTGTTGTCACCAAGTACACAGTATTCTGAGTCTCCCAGCGTCACTCCGGCGCTTAATATGCCGGGATCCTTGATGCCGCTGATCTTTGGATTTCCTTTATATTCCTGCCCGTTGATGTAAAGATAGCCTGCCTCGATCTTTATCGTATCCCCCGGAACGCCCATTATCCTCTTTATGGAAGGATAAGAGTTCCTGTTCCCTGATGGATAGAAAGCAATGACGTCTCCTCTTTTCGGGGATCTGAAATGATAAATGGCCTTGTTCAAAAGCAGGGTATCATTATCCTCGATGCCCTCTTCCATTGACTGCCCGTGCATCTTGAGTCCGGTAAAGAAGCTGTAGGCAGTAAGAAAAGAAAGGGAGAGGATCACGGCTATCTCCGCGACATAAAGAAAAAACCTGCTTATCTTTTTTTTGTCGACCTTTTTCCTTCGCCTTCTGAAGGAAAGCCCGTCAGAGGTCTTTGAAAACGGGCCTTTTCTCATGGAAAAATCCTTCATGCATTCTCCAAAAAAGGCAGCCGCTTATCCGGCTGCCCCCTTAAACCTATGATGATAATGATCAGATCTTTTCCTTGACCTTTGCGCGCTTACCGATGCGGTCACGAAGATAATTAAGACGGGCACGTCTGATCTTTCCGTGACGGACCACTTCAACCTTCGCAACATTCGGGCTGTTCACGGGCCATGTCTTTTCAACGCCCACGCCGTTTGAGAACTTCCTTACTGTAAAGGTCTTCCTTGCGCCGGTACCCTGGATCTTCAGAACAACGCCCTCGAAAACCTGGATACGCTCTTTCTCGCCTTCCCTTATCTTTGCTGATACCTTCACGGTATCTCCTACCGCTATATCAAGGGGAGTCTCTCTCTTCTGCTCCTCTTCGATCGCGGAAATGACTTCATTTGCATTCATTTCGTTTGAACCTCCTGAAAAATTACTGAACTATACTAACAAAGCAAATATCATATTTCAAGTCGTTTTTGGCTTGTCCAAATAAGCTCTGAACATATCAGGCCGCCGCTCCATTGTCCTTCTTTCTGCTTCCTTCAGCCTGTAGCGGTCGACCGCCGCATGATCTCCCGAAAGGATGATCTCTGGCACTTTCCTGCCCCGCCACTCTTCCGGTCTCGTATACTGAGGATACTCAAGAAGACCGTTTGAGAATGACTCATCCATTGCAGAACCTTCATTATGAAGGACTCCGGGAAGCAGTCTGGATACACAGTCTATGAAGGTAAGAGCCGGAAGCTCACCTCCTGTAAGGACGAAGTCACCCATCGATATCTCGTCGGGTGAAAGCTCCTCTATGACCCTTTCGTCTATCCCCTCATAATGTCCGCAGAGTATGATGATGTGTCCTTTTACATCACACGCATACTCCTTTGCGGCATCCTCGTTAAAAGTTCTTCCCTGGGCTGTCATGTAGACTATCTTCGCGTCCGCTGCCTCTTCAAGCACATGAGATACTGCGGCATATACAGGTTCTGCCTGCATCACCATCCCGGGGCCTCCGCCGTAAGGATAATCATCTACCTTTCCGTGCTTATCGGTGGTGAAATCCCTGATATTGACCGGGATTATATCTATAAGTCCGCTTTTTTTCGCGCGCCCAAGTATGCTTTCTGAAGCTACAGCCTCTATCATCTGAGGAAACAATGTGAGCACATGAAAGACCATATCTCACATCCCCTCCACAAAAAGCACTGTCATCTCACCCTTTGGAAGGTCTATGGAAAGCACATATTCCTTTACAGCCGGAACAAGTATCTCCCGCTCGCCTTTGACCACATAGACATCATTTGCCGCGGTTTTCAAAACATCTTTGAGTATCCCGAGTTTTTCCCCTTTTTCAGAAAGGACCGAAAGTCCTATCAGATCGGAAACATAATACTCGCCATCCGAAAGAGGTATCGCATCCTCTCTCTTTACATAGAGCTGATACTGCGAAAGCTTTCTTGCTTCCTCCGGCGACTCAATGCCGGCAAGCTTGAGGAGCACCATGTTCTTCTGGAACCTGACGCCCTCCACCTTTACGGTTGAAAGGTCACCTTTCTGCCCCTCGGGCGGTCCCATCAGGATCTCCTTCATCCCTTTGAACCTTTTGATGTCATCGGTCACGGGATAGACCTTCATCTCTCCAAGGACACCGTGCGGTCTTGTTATCACGCCTATACGGAAATGATCCTCCATCGCCTCAGTCGTCAATGTCCACGATGACCTTTTCGTCATCACGCATGGCAGCAGCCTTCACAACAGTACGGATCGACTTTGCGATCCTGCCCTGTCTTCCTATGACCTTGCCCATGTCGGACCTGGCCACGGAGAGCTTCACAATCTTTGTCTTGCCGCTGACCTCCTCGGAAACCTTTACTTCATCGGGGTTGTCGACAAGAGCCTTTGCTATTACTTCTACAAGTTCTTTCATGGCCTCATCATTCCTTTACTTTGCGCTCTCAATGATCCCGCACTTCTTGAAGATACGGCTGACTGTCTCTGTGGGACGGGCACCGTTTGAAAGCCACTTCTTTGCCGCCTCTTCATTTACATGAAATTCGCTGGGATCCTTCAGGGGATCATAAGTCCCTATCTCCTCGATAAAACGTCCGTTTCTCGGAGAACGCTCATCCGCAACGATAATGCGGTAAAACGGAGCCTTTTTCTTTCCGATCCTTCTAAGTCTGATCTTTACCATTTTTTGTCTTTCCTCCAAACTTTTAAAAAATAATATGTAAAACCCTCTTCAGGTATTTACCAAATCTCAGAACGGCATTCCTCCAAAACCGGGGAAGCCCCCAAATGAGCGTCTCTTCTTCCCTTTCTTCGGAGCAAACTGCTTCATCATTTTTTTTGACTGCTCAAACTGTTTTACGAAGCGGTTCACGACCGAAATATCAACTCCTGCCCCTCGTGCGATCCGATTCTTCCTTGAAGGATTCAGGATGTCCGGCTTTGCCCTCTCCTCGGGTGTCATCGATTTGATCAGGGCCTCCGTGACCAGGAATTCACTCTCGTCCACATTTCCCGTGATCTCGTCGAGCTTTTTTTTGCTCACTCCGGGCATTGAGGGGAGAAGTCCCATAACACTTGATATCCCGCCCATCTGCTTCATCTGTTCAAGTGAAAGCAGGTAATCATTGAAATCAAACTCGGCCTTTCCGACCTTCTTTGAAAGCTCCTCAGCCTTTTCCTTGTCTATCGCGGCCTCTGCCTTTTCAATGAGGGAGAATACATCCCCCATGCCGAGTATCCTCTTTGCCATCCTATCCGGATAGAAGGGCTCAAGGTCGTCTAATTTCTCTCCCATTCCGGAAAAATAGACAGGCTTTCCGGTGACTGCTTTTACCGAAAGCGCTGCACCGCCTCTTGTATCGCCATCAAGCTTTGTCAGGATAATGCCATCGATCCCCACCTTTTCCTGGAAGGCTGAAGCCACATTCACGGCCTCCTGTCCTGTCATGGCATCCACGGTAAGGAGCGTGTCCATTACTTCAACCCGCTCCTTGATGTCGGAAAGCTCCTGCATCATGCCTTCATCTATCTGAAGGCGGCCGGCCGTATCTATGATATAAACATCATTCCCGCTCTTCTTTGCTTCAAGATAGCCCATTTCGGCTATCTCCACCGGGCTTTTTTCAGTACCGAGTGAAAATACGGGAATTGAAAGCTTCTCGGCATTCCTCTTCAGCTGGTCTATAGCCGCAGGTCTGTAGACATCGCAGGCCGCCAACAATGGCTTCTTTCCTCTTTTGATGAGGTGTCCTGCAAGCTTCACGGCGGAGGTCGTTTTTCCTGCACCCTGAAGTCCAACCATCATGATGACTGTGATCCCCTGCCCCGCTGCCATGGGAAGCTCTGACACCTCTCCTCCCATCAGCTCGGTGAGTGAGTCAGCCACCTGCTTGATGACTGTCTGGGCGGGATTAAGACCATTTAATATATCTGTCCCCGTGACCTTTTCCGTGACATCCTTCGTGAAGTCCTTTACCACCTTGAAGTTCACGTCAGCTTCAAGAAGAGCCATACGTACTTCCTTCATTGCAGCCTTTACGTCATCCTCTGAAAGACGCCCCTTGCCACGGAGGTTTTTGAACACTCTCTGAAATTTTTCCGAAAGACTTTCAAATGCCATCTGTTCTTCTCTACAGCGAATTTGCTATCTCTTTTGAAAGAGAGATTATCATTTTTCTTGAAGCATCACTTTCATAAATGCTTTTGTCTGATGCTGTCTCTTCAATCTTTTCAGCAAGGTTTCTGATGTCAAGGAATCTCTTTAATAGCCCAAGCCTGCTTTCATATTTTTCAAGGGAGGATGTACAGCGCTTGATGAGATCCGATACGCTCTGCCTCGTGATGCCGCGCTCCTCCGCGATCTCTGACATGGAAAGATCCTCGGTGAAGTACTCTTCATAAATTTCCTTCTGGTTCTCGTTTAAAAGTTCACCATAGAGGTCATATAGATAACCGGACCTGATCCTGTCTTCAAACTGCATCGAAAACTCCCCTTGAATCCGCACGACCTTGCCATTATATTCATGGGGGATAAGGTTGTCAAGTATTTTTGTCTGACAGTCATATGAAAGAAAATTAATTTTCCGCTTGAATTATCAAAAAAGGTTTGCTATATTATACGGGCTGTTCCGGTTAAGAACGAATATGCATTCGATGCGTGGCTCAGCTTGGTAGAGCGCTACGTTAGGGACGTAGAGGTCGCTGGTTCGAATCCAGTCGCATCGATGAATCAGGCAGGACAAAGGTCCTGCCTTTATTATTATCATCAAAACGGAGCACATGCTATGATAAAAACAGACGGCATCATCCTTGATATAGACGGGACCCTCTGGGACTCAACAGGCCTTGTTGCAAAGGCCTACAAGAAATCCTTCAGGGCTCATAGCATAGATGAAGAAAGGGTGAGCCCCGATATATTAAAAGGGCTTTTCGGAAGGCCGATGGATGAGATCTTTGACGAACTGCTTCCCGATATCCCCGAAGAGACAAGGCGCGATGCGCAAATGAAGGCTATTTCCTTTGAAGATGAGCTCCTTTTAAATGACCCCTGCGATATTTTTTTCCCCGGGGTGACGGAAACCATAAAGACTCTTTCTGAAAAGAAACGGCTCTTCATAGTTTCAAACTGCCAGAAGGGCTACATAGAACTTGTTATGGAAAAGGGAAAGTTCAAAGACTTCATAACGGACTTTGAATGCTTCGGAAATAACGGTCTTACGAAGGCAGAGAATATACGCCTTGTCATAAAAAGAAATGAACTTAAGTCTCCCGTATACGTCGGAGACACGGAAGGCGACAGGCTTTCCTGCAAGGAGGCGGGAATCCCCTTCATCTTCGCTTCCTACGGCTTCGGAAGCCCGCTGTATTTTGATGAAAAGATAGACTCCTTTACTGACCTTGCTTTGATCCTTGAATAAGAGCCTCCTTCTCCTTCCTTGTAAGATCTTTGATCTCTAGTTCTCTTTTCAGCGCCTCGCTCTTCGTGAATCCTTCTTCCTTATATACGAGAGAAACGGGAAGACGTGAGCGGGTATATTTTGCACCCTTCCCGGAATTATGTACTTCTATTCTCTTTTCAACATCAACCGCTATACCGGTATAGAGGCTATTGTCAGCGCAGCATACCATATAGACGCAATAATCATTTTCTTTATTCATTTTTTTCACTTTGAATATTATAATCTCATCTAAATAAAGGAGGACAGCCATGTCAGAAAAATATGATGAAAAAGAGCTTGACGAGGTGCGGGAATTTTTTGCTTCGGACAGGTACGCCATGGAAACTACAGGGATCGTGATCGACGAGGCGGGAGCCGACTATTCAAAGGTCTCTGTCCGGATCAACGAGTCCCACCTCTCCGCTACAGGCCATGTGATGGGAGGCGTGATGTTTGTCCTTGCGGATTTTGCCTTCGCTGTCGCCACAAATACAAGGGGCAGGATGTGCGTAAATACATCAAGTTCTATTCAGTATCTTTATTCCCCCGCCGGCGGCACTCTTTTTGCAACGGCCAGGTGTGTAAAGAGCGGAAAGCGTATCACCTTCTATGAAGTCGATATAACGGATGACAAAGGGCATGATGTTTCCCGCGTCCAGATCACAGGCACATGGCTGAAGTGACTGGCAGGAATCATTCACTTTTTTCAAAACCTTTTTTGATGACGCCCTTCCCGAACTTTTTGTCAAGGAGGTCGGAAAGCATATCAAGCCGTTTCTCGCGTTCTCTCTCCCTTCCATCAGTTGTCTCGTTATCAAGCTCGAAAAGTGAGATCTGCCGGTTTTCGCCACGATCTATCCCGGATACCCCGACGCCTATCAGGCGGTAGCCTTTGTTGTTTGAAAGAAGCCCCCTGCCCTTTTCAAAGGACAATTCCCGAAGAAGGCTGATAGCAGTCTCAAAGATAAGCTTTGAGCTGTCTGTCGAGGCGGAAAGTGCCGTCTGCTTTGAGTGCCTTTTGAAATCAGATGTCTTCACGCTTACAAAGACAGTCTTTCCAAAGACCTTGTCCTTCCTCAGTCTCCTTGAAACGCTTTCAGAAAGCCTCTCTACTATCGGAATTGCTTCATCTTCAAAGCTTTCTGCCGTGATATCCTTCTCTGTAGTGACCTCATTTGAATAGCTCTTTGAGTCAGCCCTTTCGGTCTCGAGACTGTCCCGCCCTCTTCCGTTCGCGCTCTCATGAATATAGATCCCTGCCTTCTCACCGAGTATTTTTTTTAAAAACTTTTCATCCGCTCTGGCCGCATCTCTTATCGTCATTATCCCGTAGCTTTTCAACTTCTCTGCTGTTGCCTTTCCGCAGCCGAAAAGGTCTCTCACGGGAAGCGGCCACATCTTTTTTTCTATCTCAGACAGATACAGAGTATGGACTTTGTCAGGCTTTTCAAAGTCGCTCGCCATCTTCGCAAGGAGGCAGTTTTCTGAAATGCCTACATTTACCGTGAAGCCGAGTTCTTCTTTGATCCTGTCCTTGAGGGCATAGGCAAGAGAAAGGGGAAAGCCGTATTCTTTTGACTCATAGGAGGAATAAAGCCTTCTCGTAGATGAGACATCCATATAAGCTTCATCTATCGAGGCCTGCTCGACAATATCCGTAAAGTCACGAAGTATGGCAATGAACTGTCTTGAATATTCCTCATAAGTCCTGAAATCGGATCTGACAGTCAAAAGCCCGGGGCAGAGGCGGAAAGCCTCATTCACGGTCATTGCGGTTTTGATCCCGTATGCCTTGGCCGGGATTGAAGCCGCTGTAACAATGCCGTGGCGTGTCTTTTCATCTCCCCCGACTATGGAAGGGACTGTCCGAAGATCGACAGCGCCCGGATCCTCCTTCAGCCGCTTCACCGCCGACCAGGAAAGAAAGGCGGAATTTACATCTACATGAAAAATGATTTTTTCCATTGAAATAATCCGATGCCACTAAACTCGTGCTTCGCACTCGTTAAGTGGCCCTGTATCGCAGGCTCTAAGCTCGCTGACGCTCGCTAAGTGCCTGCAAAAAAAGCCGCGCTCAATATAGAGCGCGGCCCCTTACAGCACATCAGTTGTTTATCAGTTTGTCGTCCTCATTGTTCCAGCTGTAGAGCTTTCTGATCTCCGCGCCTATCTCCTCTGCAGGGTGGCTCTGAGCCTTTGCACGCATAGCCTGGAAATGGATCCTTCCGTTCTTCATATCCTGGATGAATTCAGAAGCAAAGGTTCCGTCCTGGATGTCGGAAAGGATCTTTTTCATTGTAGCCTTTGTCTCAGGAGTGATGATCTTTGGTCCGGTCAGATAATCGCCGTATTCAGCGGTATTTGAGATCGAATATCTCATGCCGGCAAAGCCCGACTGGTAGATCAAGTCAACTATAAGCTTCATCTCGTGGATGCACTCAAAATATGCATTCCTGGGATCATAACCGGCTTCCACCAGAGTTTCAAAGCCTGCCTGCATGAGAGCACATACGCCTCCGCAGAGCACTGCCTGCTCTCCGAAAAGATCTGTCTCCGTCTCAGTCTTGAACGTGGTCTCAAGAAGGCCTGCTCTCGCGCCGCCTACGCCAAGGCCGTATGCAAGAGCCTTGTCCCAAGCCTTTCCGGAAGCATCCTGCTCAACCGCGATGAGGCAGGGAGTTCCCTTTCCTGCCTGATACTCGCTCCGTACCGTATGGCCGGGGGCTTTCGGTGCTATCATTGCAACGTCCACATCCTTCGGAGGAACGATGAGCTTGTAATTGATATTGAAGCCGTGTGCGAACATGAGCATGTTCCCGGGCTCAAGATTCGGCTCGATATCCTTCTTGTACATATCAGCCTGCTTCTCATCGGGAGTAAGTATCATGATGACGTCCGCCGCCTTTGCTGCGTCAGCGGTATTCATTACGGTAAGTCCCTGCTTCTTTGCCTTCTCTGCCGAGGGTGAGCCTTCATAGAGGCCGACTACGACATCAAGTCCCGACTCCTTCAGGTTCAGGGCGTGTGCGTGTCCCTGGCTTCCATAACCTATGATGGCGATCTTCTTTCCCTTCAGATTGTTGAGATCGCAGTCCTCCTGATAGAAAATTCTTGCCTGATCAGACATTTTGAGTTCCTCCATTTCCTTTCTTAAAAAATAATGCTTAAAGTTCTATCTCTTTCTTTGGTATATAAGCTTTTCCGCCCCTCTTGAGCCCGGTGATACCGGTTCTTGCAAGCTCAAGTATCTCATAGTCTGAGAGCATATCAAGCACAGATTCAAGCTTCCCTGTATGCCCTGTCACTTCGATCACCATGGTATCGTGGGTCACGTCAACGACTTTTCCCTTGAATACCGTGATCAGCGAAAGAACCTCCTGGCGCTTCTCCGCAGTCACTGCTATCTTTACGAGCATGAGCTCACGCGTGACAGAATCTCCGGTTTCAAGCTCTGAGACATTGATCACATCACAGAGCTTTGCGATCTGCTTTTCGATCTGCTCAAGGATGAGCTCATCCCCGCTGGTCACGATGGTGATCCTCGTAATGCGCGGATCTGATGTGACATTGGCGCTGAAGGAGTCGATGTTGTAGCCCCGTCTTGAAAAAAGCCCTGAAATATGGCTTGTTACACCCGAGGTGTTTTCAACAAGGATTGAAAATACTTTTTTCATATGACTATGTTCTCCAAACAAAAAAGCATTGTTCTAATATAGCACTTTAAAGCATTAAGTCAATTGTAAAAAGGCATTACCCCTGCTCATCTCTTTCCTTAAGAGCCTCCATGAGCCCCGGGATGAACTGCTTCTTTCTCGACACAACGCCGGAAAGAGTGATATCATCCTGCCCATCATCTTCAATTGAAAATGCCGAAAGGAGTATCACTCTTGAATCCTTTCCGGCATAGAGCACGTCCGAGGCCTCATCCATTATATTTGTAAGGAGCATATAGACCATATCAAGACGCTCTGCTTCAAGCACCTTTTCAAGATATTTTGAAAGCATGGGCTTGATGCCGTCTATCTGCTTTTTGCTCACTGCATTGATCTGGGAAACCCCAAAGGACAATTCTCCGTAATGGAAGACCTTGAAGTCCTGCGAGAACAGCTCCTTTGCGCTCTTTCCAGAGAAGTCGGAACCTGCTTCAAACATCTCGTTTGAAAGAATATCAATGTCCTCTCCGGCGATCGCAGCAAGAGCCTCCGCCGCGTCTATATCTTCCTTCGTGCATGTCGGGGAACGGAACTTCAGAGTGTCTGAAAGAATGGCGCAGAGCATGAGACCTGCGATGTCTTTTGGTATTTCCACTCCATTCTCATCATACATCTTCTTGATGATCGTGGATGAACAGCCAAGAGGCTGGTTTCTGAAATAGATGGGGCTTAAGGTCTCAAGCGAGCCTATCTTGTGATGATCTATGATCTCAAGTATCTCCGCCTCTTCTATCCCGTTGACGGCCTGTGTCTTTTCATTATGATCGACCAGAATGACCTTCTTACGCGGCATATTGAGAAGATTTCTTCGGGAGAACATACCAACATAGCGGGATCTCTCGTCAAGGACAGGGAAATCTCTGTGCCTGATCTTTGACATCGTCTCCCTGACATCATCAACAGTATCTGAAAGGTCAAAGGTAATGAGCTTTCCCTTTGTCATGAAATACCTTATCGGAATGCTCTGATTGATGAGACGTGCGACGGTATAAAGATCATGTATTGTAAGGATAAGTACGCAGTCACGAGCCTCCGCTTCTTTTCTTACCTCATCGGAAACCTCTGATACCCCTGTCACGATAAGGCAGGAAGGATCCTTCGAAAGCGAAGCCATCTGACGCTCAAACGCGTCGCCTATGATGACAAGGTCATCCTTTTCGACTTCGTTTTTTATGGTCTCCCTGTTTCCCGCTGCGGCCACAACCTTGCCTTTCGTGAAATAGCCATGGGGATTGCCGGTGATGAGTTGTCCGTTTATGGTTTCAATGATGTTCTGATATTGCGTCCTGGCGCGGCTCAGAGCTTCATTGTCATAGACATCCATATAAGAATAGGCGATATCCTTGTTTCCGATAAGTCCCTGAAGCCGCCCGTCCTCACGCGTTATCGGAAGGGTGACTACATCAAGCTCCTTCATTATCTCCCATGCCCTTTTTAAGGATATATGGCTTGAAACGCCCTCTGTGTGCCTGAAATCAATATCCGAGATCTGGGTGCTGACATCCTCTATCGTGGGAGGCTCGGAAAAGCCAAAGCGCTCTAAAACGAAGCGGGTCTCGTTGTTCACAGGACCCGCCTTTACTGCTTCAAAGACTGCATTGTCTTTTGAAATGCTGTTCTTAAGATAAGCATAGGATATTGCGGCGCTTATGGAATCGGTATCAGGGTTTTTGTGCCCTATGACAAATACCTTTCCGGCCGGAGTTTTTTTCTGACTCAAAACCATGGTAACAAATTGAGCAAATACAGGATGACAAATGCAATTCCTGCCGTATCGACAATACCGAGGAAAATGAGGAATCCAAAGAACTTCTTGAGCTTTAATACCTCTGTCGTGATCCTGATCCTGTTGTCCTCGCTCTTGTCATTTTCCTGAATGAAGGACTGGACATTCTTGTATGCCTGAAGATTTTCGGTATGTACCTTGTCGAAGACCTCATCCTTCATACCGGAGAAGGAGGCGTTCATTGCATCAACCTTCTCTATGAGGGGTGCATTTGCTGTGTCGGCCTTCTCAAGGAATTTCGTCTTCAGGTCACTGATATCCGAGGATAAGCTTTCCTTTATACCATTGATCCTTGAATCAAGTTCTATCACTATCTTGTCGGACTGGCTCTTCAGCCTGTCGACTTCGTCATGGAGATACCTGTTCTGGGCTTCCTTCTCTCCGACGAGAGCCTCAAGGTTTGAAACCTTTGTCTGCTTTGAATGGATAATGGCAGAGAGCTGCTGAGCCTTTTCCCTGAAAGCGTCTATCTGCTCAAAGAGTCTGTCGTCACCATCCTCAGGTTTCATAAGAGTTTTCTGCTCCTCCGTCCCGATAGTAGGAACAGGCCTTTCAAGAGGCTCTTCAACGGGCGCTGCAGCAGGCTGTTCCTCAGTTTTTTCCGAAGCCACGGAAGCCGCCTTTTCCATTTCCTCCAAAGCCTCACCGACAGTCCCAAGAGCCTTTTCCATACTTTGATCCGTTTGTCCGGAAGATGCCGGCGTCTCCTGAGGTTTTTCTTCTGCGACAGGAACGCTCTCCTTTTCTTTTTCTTCGGTTTTTTTCAGGAAGTCGCCGCTCCACTTGATCTCAGGAGCGCTTTCCTTTGCAGGAGCAGCCTCTTGAACCTTTGTTTCAACTTCCTTTGTGACTTCCACCTTCGGTTCTTCCTTCTTTTTTTGATTGTCTTCTGCAGGATCACCGAATAAACGATCATATAAATCCAAGATGAACCCCCTTGCACAAACATTATGCTCACATACGCAACGCGATTATTTTAGCATTGTAAAAGATTTTTGTAAACAAGAAACAGCGCGGAAGCTTTCGTTTCCGCGCCGAGGAGACAGGGGACGGTTTTCTGTCTCCCTTAATCATTTCTTCTGTTTCTGATTATACCTGTCACAGATCTTTTCCATCTTCTTGTAGTCCAAACATCTGTCTTTGCCTTTATAATCAGATTTTTCCGAACACAGACTGTATAGCACATTTGCTTTGTTGACAATGCTTTCCTGATTTCTCCTGCACCATGCCAGTTCATCTACACACAAATCTTTATAGTGTTGATCAGCAAGGGTATCTGTACTCATTTTTGCAAGATTAACCCGCTGGATCTGTTCATCGGTAATGGGAATCATTAGATTGTAGTTAAGTACACCTATCAGTTTACCATGCCTGTCAAAGATTTTATCAAAATCCGCCCGGGGCTTCATTTTCTTATGCTTCTCTACCGGATGGGAAAGGGGTATGAGATACTTTCGTTTATTGCATATGACAACTACACCTACATATATCCGATGCTGTTTTCCGATCTGTGGAGACACCGAAGAAACCCTGTCATCGGCATGATGAAGATCCCGTACATATTTCATATCTATTAGATAAAGGTTTAATCGCTCCTGAACCATAATCCTCATATGCGTAAATATGGCTATGTCTTACGACATAGCCATGATGTGGAACCACCATCAGCGATTCCATCGCTTTTACAACTTCCACTTATCGGTAGGACTCACCATCAAATGTAGTGTATCACAAACTGTCGATTCGTCAAGCAATTTTGTCGATACTAAAAAAGCGCGGAAACCGAAGTTTCCGCGCCTTTCAAATAAGCTTTTGTTTGAATTATGCCTCGTAAACCGAAGCAAGCTTCTGCAGATATGCAAGGTGGTCTGCCGCGTTCTTCTTGTTCTCTGCATACATCGCATCAGCGTTTGCGGGATTTGACTTCTTGAGTGAGAGGTATCTTACCTCGCCGTCAAGGAATTCCTGATAGTTCTCAGGCTTCGTTGCCGTGAAGTCGATAGTGAGCTTCTTGCCCTCGGCAGCGGGATTGAAACGGAAGATGTTGTAATATCCGCACTCAACCGCTCTCTTCTCCTCAGTCATAACGCCCTTCATGCCGCCGTTGACCTTGATGCCGTGGTTGATGCAGGGTGCGTAAGCGATGATGAGTGAAGGTCCGTGATAAGCCTCTGCCTCGCGGATAGCCTGAAGCGTCTGGTTCATGTTCGCGCCCATGGCGATCTGTGCTACATATACATAACCGTAGCTCATAGCCATTGCTGCAAGATCCTTCTGCTTGATGGCCTTTCCGCCTGCAGCGAACTGTGCGACAGCACCGATAGGCGTAGCCTTTGAAGCCTGTCCGCCTGTATTTGAGTAAACCTCTGTATTTACAACGAATACGTTCACATCCTTGCCGGAAGCAAGTACATGATCGAGTCCGCCGTAACCTATATCAAATGCCCAGCCGTCACCGCCGACGATCCACTGTGACTTCTTTGCGGCGAAGTCCTTGTTCTCCTTGATGAAGGATGCTTCAGCACTGCTGTCGCCCTCGATCGACTCAAGGAGCTTCTTTGTAGCTTCACCGTTTGTCTCGCCGTCAAGGAAGGTATCAAGATATTCCTTTGCAGCGGCATTGCCGTTTCCTGCAAGTACTTCAACCTTCTCCTTGATCTCATCGCGGAGGGCGTTCTGTGCAAGGACCATACCGAAGCCGAACTCGGCGTTGTCCTCGAAGAGTGAGTTGTCCCATGCTACGCCGTGTCCTTCGTCATTTACTGTATAAGGAGTCGAAGGTGAGGAGTTGCCCCAGATCGAGGTACATCCTGTAGCGTTTGCGATATACATCCTGTCGCCGAAGAGCTGTGTAACGAGCTTCAGATAAGGAGTCTCGCCGCAGCCTGCGCATGCGCCTGAGAATTCAAGGAGCGGCTTCTTGAACTGTGAGCCCTTGATCGTAGAGGTCTTGAACTTCTCAACGACCTCCTTCTTCTCGGGAAGAGCCACAGCATAATCAAAGCCCTTCTGCTCCCACATATTGTCAGCAATGGCTGAAAGCTTGAGGGTCTCGCCCTTGTTGTTGCCGGGGCAGACATTCGTACATGAGCCGCAGCCCGTGCAGTCAAGCGGTGAGATAACGATAGCGAACTTGTAGCCTTCCATCTGCTTCATGTCTGTCATCTTCATATCTTCCGGAGCGTTCTTCGCCTCTTCCTCTGTGAGGGCAACCGCGCGGATAGCCGCATGAGGACATACAAGAGAACAGAACTCGCACTGGATACAGCTTGAAGGGTCCCAAGCGGGAACATTGACCGCAATGCCTCTCTTCTCGTAAGCTGAAGATCCGGAAGGAGTTGAGCCGTCTGTATAAGGAATCACCTCTGAAACCTTGAGAGTATTTCCTTCCTGAGCTGAAACCTTGATCTGGATGTTGTTTACGAAATCAACCACATCCTGTCTCTTGCCTTCTGCCTTCGGGAAGTCAAGTCCTTCATCCTTGGCATCCTTCCAGGACTCGGGAATCTCAACCTTGATGCAGTTTGCAGGATTTGCGCCGGCATCGATAGCAGCCCAGTTCTTGTCAACGACATCCTGACCTTTTCTTCCGTAGGTCTTCTGAGCCGCATCCTTCATGAACTTGATAGCGTCTTCTTCAGGTATGATCTTTGTGATCGTGAAGAAGGCTGACTGAAGGATGGTATTGATCCTTGTGGGACCCATACCTACTTCAACACCGATCTTTGAGCCGTTCATGATATAGAAATTGATCTTGTGATCATACATGAACTTCCTTACCTGGCCGGGGATCTCCTTGTCAAGTTCCTCAACTGACCAGGGGCAGTTCAGAAGGAAGGAACCGCCGTCAACAAGCTCCTGAACCATATTGAACTTCCTGATGTAGGAAGGATTGTGGCAGGCAACGAAGTTTGCCTTGTGAATGAGGTAGGTCGACTTGATGGGCTTCTTTCCGAAACGGAGATGTGACATCGTAACACCGCCGGACTTCTTTGAATCATAATCAAAGTAAGCCTGAGCGTACATGTCGGTATTGTCGCCGATGATCTTGATGGAGTTCTTGTTCGCTCCGACCGTACCATCTGCGCCGAGTCCCCAGAACTTGCAGTTCGTTGTTCCCTCGGGAGTCGTAACGATGGGCTCGCCTGCGTCAAGTGAGAGATTTGTCACATCATCATGGATCGAAAGCGTGAATTCAGGCTTTGAATCATTATGGAAGGTAGCAACGATATCCGCGGGAGTGGTATCCTTTGAACCAAGACCGTAACGTCCGCACATTACGGGAACGGACTCGAACTTCGAGCCCTTGAGAGCTGAAATAACATCAAGAGCGAGAGGCTCATGAAGGCTGCCGGGCTCCTTTGTACGGTCAAGAACTTCAATCCTCTTGACGGATGCAGGTATTGCCTCGATAAGCTTTTCAGCACAGAAAGGTCTGTAGAGACGAACCTTTACGACACCGACCTTCTCACCCTTTGCTGCAAGATAATCAATGGTCTCTTCGATAGTATCATTTACGGAGCCCATAGCGATGATGATGGTCTCTGCATCAGGGGCACCATAATAGTTGAAGAGCTTGTAGTCTGTTCCGGCCTTCGCATTGACCTTGTCCATATACTTCTCAACTATAGCGGGAAGGTCATTGTATGCGCTGTTGCAGGACTCTCTTGTCTGGAAGAAGATGTCGGGGTTCTGAGCCGAGCCCATCTGACGGGGATGATTGGGATTCAGGGCATTTGCCTTGAAGGCCTTGATCGCATCCTTGTCGATAAGATCAGCAAGATCCTCATCAGACCACACTTCTATCTTCTGAATCTCGTGGGAAGTACGAAAACCGTCAAAGAAATTGATGAAGGGAAGTCTGCCCTCAACAGCTGCGCAGTATGCAACGGGAGTGAGGTCCATAACCTCCTGAACTGAGGATTCGCAGAGCATCGCGGCACCTGTCTGACGGCAGGCATAGACATCGGAATGATCGCCGAAGATGTTCAGAGCGTGGCTGGCCACGCAGCGGGCTGAAACATTGAAGACACCCGGAAGCCTTTCACCGGCAACCTTGTAGATGTCAGGGATCATAAGGAGAAGTCCCTGTGACGCGGTGTAGGTAGATGTGAGGGCACCTGCGACGAGCGATCCGTGAACCGCGCCCGCAGCGCCTGCCTCGGACTGCATCTCGGTGATCTGTACCGCGCGTCCAAACATGTTCTTCTTGCCCTGGGTTGCCCATTCGTCTACATGCTCGGGCATGACAGACGACGGCGTGATGGGGTACATGGCAGCAACTTCTGTGTAGGCATAAGATGCATAAGCAGCAGCCTCATTGCCGTCCATGGTCTTCATTTTTCTTGCCATTTGCAAAATCCTCCTAATCATTATCACTGTTTCTCTGTTACGTAAGGCGCAAAAAAAATAGCATGAGCGCCAAAACGCTGATATAAAATATATGTATTCAGAAGACAAAAATCAATAAAGAATCGCTCCGATTCTGTACTTATGGTAAAACAAAAAAATACATACTTTGAAAATAATGGTTTTTCGGTTACAATCCTTTGCCGTATGTGGTCCGAAACAAGAATAATAACAGATAGGAGATATACCAAAAAATGATAGAGGCTCATGACATTTCACTTCGCATAGGAAAAAAGGCTCTCTTTGAGGAGGTCAACATCCGCTTCACCGAAGGCAACTGCTATGGTATCATCGGCGCCAACGGTGCCGGAAAATCAACCTTCCTAAAGATACTCTCCGGCCGCCTTGAGCCGACCACAGGGAATATCTCCATGGATCCCGGGCAGAGGCTCTCCTTCCTCGAGCAGGATCAGTCAAAATATGACGAATACCCGGTCATTGATACCGTGATAATGGGAAATCAAAGGCTCTACGATGTTTCAAAGGAAAAAGACGCTCTATATGCAAAGCCGGATTTTTCAGATGAGGACGGGATCAAAGCCTCAGAGCTTGAAACGGAATTTGCGGAGATGGACGGCTGGAACGCGGAATCGGACGCTGAGACTCTTTTGAACGGTCTTTCGGTTCCGGAGGAATTTCATCATTCATTGATGAAGGATGTTCCTTCGGCTCTTAAGGTGAAGATACTTCTTGCAAAAGCACTCTTCGGAACCCCCGACATTCTCCTTCTTGACGAGCCCACGAACCACCTTGACCTTGATGCTATTGAATGGCTTGAGGAATTCCTTATCAATTTCCAGAATACTGTCATCGTGGTCTCCCACGACCGTTATTTCTTAAACCGTGTATGTACGAACATCTGCGACATAGACTATGGGAAGATCCAGACCTTCGCCGGAAATTATGATTTCTGGTTTGAGTCCTCACAGCTCATTGAAAAACAGAAGAAGGAAGCGAACAAGAAAAAGGAGGAGCAGATCAAGGAGCTCAAGGAATTCATCTCACGCTTCTCCGCGAATGCTTCGAAATCAAAGCAGGCGACTTCGAGAAAGCGCGCCCTTGAAAAGATAGAACTCGAGGATATCAGACCCTCCTCGAGAAAATACCCTTATATCGATTTCCGTCCCGGGAGAGAGATCGGAAATGAAGTGCTTGAAGTTCACAATATCTCAAAGACGATAGACGGAAAGAAGGTTCTTGACAACATCTCATTCACAGTCGGACATGATGACAAGATAGGCTTTGTAGGCGGAAACGAACTTGCAAAGACTACATTATTTTCAATACTGGCAGGAGAAACAGAGCCCGATTCCGGAGATTTCAAATGGGGCGTCACGACCTCACACTCCTACTTCCCCAAAAACAACGCGAAGATTTTCGACAACACGGACAGCATCGCCGATTATCTCACGCAGTTTTCGGAGATCAAGGACGCGACCTATGTCAGGGGCTTCCTTGGGCGGATGCTCTTTGCAGGCGAGGACGGTGTGAAGAAGATGAATGTTCTGTCGGGAGGAGAAAGAGTAAGAGTCCTTCTCTCCCGCATGATGATAGAAGGGTCAAATGTACTGATCTTTGATGAACCCACCGACCACCTTGACATGGAGGCGATCACGGCATTGAACAAGGGGATGCAGAAATTCCCGGGAGTAATACTCTTTTCATCAAGAGATCATGAGATCACTGAGACTACTGCAAACAGGATCATAGAATTTTTGCCGGACGGCTCCATGATAGACAAGACAACGACCTACGACGAATATCTCGCAGCCGACGCTGACGCAAAGAAGCGTACTATCTTTACCGTTTCTGAGTCTGACGAGGGTGATGATTAAAGACAAAAGCCTGCTGAAGCTTGTAGCTTACAAAGAAGAGAAGCGTATCGACTATTATCTTGATAAGAGTCTTGTTCCAGTGGAGGATGAGGAAAAGCACGTTTACAAAGAGTGCCGAGAGGCTTGCGATAATTACCGCTGTCAGGATGTATTTGAGGATACCCGGAAGGAGGGCCTGATCCCCGGCCGAGAAGACAACTCGCTTGTTCATGAGAAAATTGAAGGCGCCTGAAATACCTCTTGCGATAAAGGTTGCAACTATGATGTGTTCTTCCGGGATCACGGAGGAAAGCATCGCAGAAAGCATCGTAAACGCAGCGATATCGAGTATTGATGATGATAATGATATCAGGGAATATTTGAGGAACTGTGAGATCAGGACTCCTATTATCTTCAGGGAATCCCTGATCGGGCGAAAATGCGTGCCCTTGTTGTTGTCTACATAGATGACCTCGATCGGGGTCTCGATTATCTCCACATCGCAGCGTACAGCCTTGATCAAGGCCTTCATCTCGTACTGATATCTGTCGCCTTTGATCTTTGTTGCTTCATCAAGCATCGAATAAGGGATCCCGCGAAGTCCCGTCTGTGTATCGGCCATCCATCGTCCGTACATGAATTTGAAGAGTTTTGATGTAAACCTGTTCCCCTTCAATGATTTCGGGGGAACATTTTTGTTTGACTCTTCGCTGAAAAAGTCCCGTACACCAAGAACGAAGGCGCCCCTATGGGCGAGCATCTCCGCTCTCACCTTCAGGATATCTTGTACTGTATGCTGTCCGTCAGAATCTGCAGTTATTACATCAGCCTCTCCATAAAACTCCTTTTTTGAAAGGATCTCAGAGAAACCTCTTCTGAGCGCATAACCCTTTCCCCTGTTTTCTTCATAGCTTACGAGTTCACAGCCGAGGCTTTTGCACTCTTCAAAGATGATCTTATTTTCTTTTGAGGAACCGTCATCTACAAGAAGCACAAAAAGAAAGTCATAGGAAAGGAGCTTTGAAACAAGGTCCAAAAGCGGACCCCTCTCAGGGTCAAGAGCAGGTATGAGTACTACGGTCTTTACATCTTTGATCTTTTCTTCCTGCACGAAAAAGTCCTCTTAATTTTTGAAGCTGTGCACCGGAGCAGGTATCCTGCCCTTCCTTGAAATGAAATTCTCGCAGGAGAATTGGTTTACGCTCATTACGGGAGCCTCGCCTAAAAGTCCGCCGAACTCGACCTTGTCTCCGACCTTCTTTCCCGCGGCAGGGATTATCCTTACAGCAGTTGTCTTTTGGTTTATCATCCCGATCGCAAGCTCGTCGGCTATTATGCCTGAAATTGTGCTTGCAGGGGTGTCCCCCGGTATCGCTATCATATCAAGCCCTACGGAGCAAACGCACGTCATCGCCTCAAGCTTTTCCAGGGAGAGAGCGCCCGCATTCACTGCCTCTATCATGCCCCTGTCCTCACTTACGGGGATGAAGGCTCCGGAAAGCCCTCCAACCGAGGATGAAGCCATGATACCGCCTTTTTTCACCTGGTCGTTCAAAAGAGCAAGGGCCGCTGTAGTCCCGGGAGCGCCGGCATATTCAAGTCCCATTTCACAAAGGATGTCCGCAACGGAATCCCCGATGGCGGGTGTGGGAGCAAGTGAAAGATCTATAATGCCAAATGGTATATGAAGTTCTTTTGAGGCCTCCTTTGCGACAAGCTGACCGACACGTGTGATCTTGAAAGCAGTCTTTTTGATAGTCTCGCACAAGGTCTCAAAGTCGGCTCCGCGAACACTTTCAAGCGCATGCCTCATTACCCCGGGCCCCGATACGCCTACATTTATGACGGAGTTTCCTTCCGTCACCCCGTGAAAGGCTCCTGCCATAAAGGGATTGTCGTCGGGAGCATTGCAGAATATCACGAGCTTGGCACAGCCTATGGAACCCCTGTCTTTTGTGGCTTCTGCCGTATCCTTTATCACGGAGCCAAGCAGCCTTACAGCGTCCATATTGAGTCCGGTCTTTGTAGAGCCCGCATTCACGGAGGAGCATACAAGGTCCGTCACATAAAGGGCTTCGGGTATTGATCTGATAAGAAGCTCATCCGCTTCCGTCATGCTCTTTGGAACGAGGGCGGAGTAGCCGCCTATGAAATCTATACCGAGGGTCTTCGCCGCCCGATCAAGGGTGCGGGCGATCTTCACAAAATCGTTTGCGATATGACAGCCAGCTGAGCCTATGATGGAAATCGGAGTCACCGAAACCCTCTTGTTCACGATAGGGATCCCGTAACGGCGCTCTATCTCGTCTGCTGTTGCTACAAGCTTTTCAGCCGTATGAGTGACCTTTTCATATATCCTGTCACAGGTATTGTCCGGATCCGGATCAATGCAGTCAAGAAGGTCTATCCCGATGGTGATGGTCCTCACATCGAGATTTTCCTCCTCTATCATCCGGTTTGTTTCAAGTACCTCGCCCTGAGTGATCATATCGCATAATCCTTTTAAATTAAATCCTGTGCATCATGTCAAATATCTCTTCACGCTGTGCCCTGATATCGACTCCTATCTCCTTCCCTGTCTCGGAAAGGATATCCTGCATCTCATCAAATGAGAGGTCGGACTTTGAGATATCCGTTATCATCATCATATTGAAAAACCCGGAAACTATGGTCTGGGAAATATCGAGTATATTTATCCCGTGACCTGAAAGCACCGTGCAGACACGCGCTATGATACCGACCGTATCCTTTCCTACTACCGTGATGACTACCTTTTTTTGCATTTCCGGCTCCTTTGCACTACACAGCAACCTTGAGTGAACAATCCTGTCTTTTTGCGACCGTTATCGGGAAATCAGAGCCCCTGTACGGGGTATCGGAGAGAGTTATCTCCTGAAATACCGTTTCATAGGCAAGTTCAGGGAAATTATTCTCCGCTGAAAGGTGCCCGAGGAAAATGTGCTCAGTCTCAGGTCCTATCACTCTTGAAAGCAGAGTTCCGGTCGCTTCGTTTGAAAGATGTCCGCTGTCAGAGAGTATCCTCATCTTCAGCATATAGGGATAAGGTCCGACCTCAAGCATATTTTTGTCATGATTTGCTTCAAGGAAGAGCACGTTCATCCCTCTGATATTATCTACAATGTAATCATCATATTTTCCGAGGTCCGTCACTACGGCTGCCTTTTTCCTCTGGTCGGAAAATATAAAGCCCACGGGGTCGGCGGCATCATGGGAAACGCTTATCGCCTTTATTGAAAGATCTCCAAGTGTGAATTCCCGATCCTTTTCTATCTCCACGAAAAGACTGTCATCTATCTTGCCAAGAGTTGGTATGTTTTTGATCGCGTCTATTGTTCCTCTTGTAGCATAGATGGGAAGACCGTATCGCCGCGCCATGACTCCGAGACCTGCAATATGATCATTGTGCTCATGCGTCACAAGTATCCCGGAAAGATCCCTTGCCGTAAGGTCATTTTTGTTAAGCCCTGCTTCGATCCTCTTTCCGCTGAGTCCCGCGTCGATGATAAAATGCGTATTCCCGCTTCCGACGAAAACGGAATTTCCGCTTGAGCCTGAGCCTATGCTGAATATCTCCATTATCCTTTCCTCAACTAAACCCAAAAAACCTCTATTTTGTCACCGTCATGGATCGGTGCGGCAAGTCCTGCCTTCTCACCGTTCACCCTTGTCTCGACAGATCTGCCGTTCCCTTCGTTTGGATTGAACTCATAATAATTCCAGATATCCGAGAATATATATTCCTCACTCCCTGTCATGGTAATAGGCGTATCATTGACGGTCACGTGGATGGGGATTGAAAGCTTCATTTTCTCTTCAGCCTTCGGTGCCGCTGTCTCAATGTCTTCCACTCTTTCGTCCCCGGTCTCGTCCGATCCGGCATCTTCATTTCTGTCGTATCCGCCGATAGTCCATTCCACATTGAAGTTCTCATAGACCAGGGTATCAAGGCTTGCGGGAACCCGGTTTACAAGTATCTCATTATCCTCTGAAATGACTACGTCCATAAATTCAGCTATCTGGGAAACGGTATAATAATTCCGCGACTCTATAACATCGCCTTCCTTGATCTCATAGCTTCCGGGCTCAATGACACCGTTTACCTCAAAGTACTTCGGGCATCTGATCGTCTGACCATTGATCTTGAATTCAAGGCTTGCATTTGAAAGTCCGGGCAGCTCGGAGAGCGTCTTCTTTGCCTCTTCTCCGGAAGTTGAGGGCTCGATCACTATATCAGCGCTCTGACGAAGCTTTGAATTAAGTGCCGCAGGCTCACCGTTCATCCTGATCACGGCACCGTCCCCGGCATCACCGAGTATCATCCTCTCCTCACCGTCGAACTTGTATCTTATCTCCTTTGCCCTCCTCGGGAAGAGCTCATCGGTAGTAAAGCCGGCCTGGATCGCGGCATCTATTATCCTCACATGCCCGTTGTCATAGATCTTCATCCTCTCGCCGTTCAGCTTTATCATGATGAAGCTGTTCGTCTGTTCATAATAATTAAGGCAGATACCGATAGGCGTGACGAGGAGCGGATCCTTTTTGATATCCTTCTGGTCAAACTCTACCGACTTCATCACCTCTTCGCCGCGGAGAGCGACTCTCTCCTCTGCGATCTCAAGTTTTTTTGAAAGGCTTTTGCAAAAGTCATGCACCTTTCCGCCGCCGCCTACTATGAAGGCCGCAGCTACAGTGTTCCCGCCGTTTAAGTCCTTGATCTTTTCCGCGATCTCATCCGTGATCTTTTCCATCACGGGATCCGTGAGCTTCCAGACCTCCTCAGCAGGGATCGTGTGATCGATCATCATTATATCCGTGTATGTGACGGATTTTCCCGAAACGGAATCTATTTTTATCTGTTCAGCCGTGTCAAAGTCGCACAAAAACTGCTGTACAATAGGCTCTGTCAGTTCGTCCCCTGCATGAGGTATCATTCCGTATGCCGCGATCGCACCATCCTTTGTGACGCAGATATCGCTTGTCCCGGCGCCAACATCAACAAGGGCGATATTCAGCATCCTGTAGTTTTCCGGGATCGCAAGATTGATCGCGGCTATAGGCTCGAGAGTCAGATTCGCGACAGAAAGTCCTGCTCTCTCAACTGCGGAATAAAGGCCGTCGACAACATCCGAGGGAAGGAAGGTAACTATTATCACCTCTTCTATCCTCTTTGCCTTGTGTCCTTCAAGGTGGGAAAATATCTCACCGTTTAAGTAATACTTCATCACGGAATAGCCGACACAGTAGAACTGATATCTCGGATTGTCCTCCTGCACATCACGCTGCGCCTGGTCTATGCCCATCAGGTCAAGATCGTTTAATATCTCACCCGTGACAATGGTCTCCTCCTGAAAGGCCATCTCAACCCTTGTCGTTACAGTGCGAAGAACTCTTCCCGCAGCCGCTATACATACATCGGTAAGGGGAGCCTTTATCATTCCCTCAAGCTCATTCTTCACATCAACGATCGTATCCGCGACCCTTTGTATGTCATGGATCTGGCCATCGAGCATAGCCCTTGTCCTGTGCGGCATCGAAACCTCCGCTGTGACATGAAAGCCCCTCTGCCTTGACTCTCCCGTCATGTAGCCTACCGTACCGACCACATTCCGGGTTCCTATATCAAGACCGAAGATGAGTCCGGCTCCGTTCTCTTCAGTCTTCTTTATTTCATTATCCTTTTCCTCGATCATTTCGGGCGTCTCTCCTTCAGAAGCTCCTCTATCCTTTCTGCTGTCCTCGAAAACGGGCCTTGATTTTCTATTGTTTCTTTTGTGTGACAAAGGAAGTCCTCTTTCTTTAGCTGCAAATCCATTATTCCATCTATCCTTTCAGCTGAATAGCCGCGTTCTAAAAGCCTTTTTTTCCTCGTCTCACTGTCCGCGCATACATACCAGATCTCATCACAGAGCCTGTCATAGCCATCCTCTATGAGAAGCGCGGCCTCGAGGAAGTAGAAGTCGAAGGAGCCGCTTTTTCTCTTTTCCTCTACATCAATCATTATCCTTTTCTTTACCACCGGATGTATACAGGCTTCAAGAAGGGCTTTCTTTTTCGGATCCTTGAATACAAGCCCGGAAAAGGCGTATCTGTTCATGCTTCCGTCTTCTTCGTAAAGACTGCTATCGGGAAAGGCCTTTTTTATCGCTTCATAGCACTCCTCTCCCGGCATTGAGAGCTCCCTCGCAAAGTCATCGGAGTAGAGGACAAATACCCTTTCCTTTTTTGAAAGATAATCCATCACCCTGCTCTTTCCGGCTCCGGCCTCACCTGTGATCCCTATGAAAAGCAACGGCACCCTCCTACTTCGCGTCAAACCAGTTCATTCCGGTCTCTATGTCTATCTTGAGAGGAACCAAAAGCTTTGCCGCATTTTCCATGCCCTCGGAAAGGATCTTTCGTACATCTTCCTCTTCTCCGGGCGCTGTCTCGATCAGTATCTCGTCATGCACCTGAAGAAGCATCCTCGACTTAAGTCCTCTTTCTTTCAGCAAGGCAAAGACCTTCACCATAGCGATCTTCATGATGTCCGCTGCCGTGCCCTGAACCGGAGAATTCATAGCGACCCGCTCCCCGAAGGAACGTGTCATGAAATTCTTTTCAAAGAGCTCCGGTATAGGTCTTCTTCTGTTAAAGAGGGTGAGCGCATAGCCATTCTTCTTCGCACTGCTCACGAGTGAATCGAGATAAATCTTGAGCGCGGGATAGGCAAGATAATAATCATCAATATACTTCTGCGCCTCAGCCCTTCCTATATTCAGGTTTTCTCCGAGTCCGAAGGAGCTTATGCCGTAAACTATACCGAAATTCACTGCCTTCGCGCGTCTCCTGTCAAGGTCAGTGACATCCTCTATATCCTTTTTGAAGACCCTCGCGGCTGTTGCCCTGTGTATGTCGGAATCGCTTTTGAAGGCCTCGATGAGATGCTCATCCCCGGAAAGATGGGCAAGCACCCGAAGCTCGATCTGAGAATAATCAGCATCCGTAAAGCTCCAGCCCTCCCTCGGAAGAAAGGCCTTTCTTATCTCCTTCCCAAGGGGGAGCCTTATCGGGATATTCTGTAGATTCGGCTCGGTCGAAGAAAGTCTCCCTGTTGCTGTCACTGTCTGCTGGAAGGTCGTATGTATCCTCCGATCGGCGGCTATGCAGGAAAGAAGTCCCTTCGCGTAGGTTGAATTAAGCTTGGAATACTGCCTGTACAAAAGTATGTCCTGCACAAGAGGGACAGTGGGCGCGAGCTTTTCAAGGACATCCGCCGCAGTTGAATAGCCGGTCTTTGTCTTCTTTCCTCCGGGAAGTGAAAGCTTTTCAAAGAGTATCTCTCCAAGCTGCTTCGGGGAATTGATATTAAATTCCTCCCCGGCTTCTTCATATATCTTTTTTTCAAGGGATGCGATCTCTTTTTCAAGATCGCTTCCGTAGCGCTCGAGCTCTTCTACAGAGACTCCTATGCCTTCCCTTTCCATCATATAGAGCGTGAAGATAAGGGGGCGCTCTATCTCTTCGTATAGCTCCTTCATCCCGGAATCAGAGACCTGCTCTAAAAGCACGGGAAGAAGCCTTTTGTTTGTAAGGGCGCATCCGCCTGCATATTCCTTCGACTTTTCGATATCGGAAAAGTTCCATTCACCCTTTATTCTTTTTCCGAAGATCTCCTCTATCGACTTTTGCGGGATATCAAGATACTTCGCGGAAAGCACGTCTGTCGGGTATTCCTTCGGAAGCGGATCAAGAAGATAAGAAAGGACTCCGGTGTCAAACGCGTTCTTTGGATCACGATCACAATCCATGACATGAAGATCCCTTTTCAGGTCATCGGTAGATATCGTGACATTTGAGAAATAAAGCTCCTTCAAAACAGAAGCGAGCATGTCTTCACTCACACCGATACCGACAGGGACATAAAAGACCCCTTTCTCAGAAGCAAAAGCCGCGCCATATAATTTCCGGTTTTCTGAAAGAACGCAGACTCCTGCCGCTGCTCCATTTGAAATGATATTATTTATCTCTTCCTTCGCATCGGAAAAGGAGTTTATCAAAGTGATGTCAACGGCTTCATTTTTGACCGCCTCTATGCTTTCCTCCTCCTTTGAAAAATAATGAAGGAGCTTTCGAAAGCCGAGCTTTTTGAAAAGCTGATGAGCTTCCTCCGTAAAAATGTCATGGAGTGCTGAATCCGCGATCTCGCACTCAAGAGGGCAATCGGTAATGATAGTGGCAAGCTCTTTTGAAAGAACTGCCTGTGAATAGAATTCAGAAAGGTTTTTTGCGGCAAGTGGCGGCTTCAGTTCTGAAACATGCTCATAAGCGTTTTCAATGCTCTTGTACTTTTCAATGATAGCCTGAGCCGTCTTCTCACCGATCTTCGGAACTCCGGGGATGTTGTCTGATGTATCCCCCTGAAGAGCCTTGACGTCAATGAACTCCTGCGGCGTCACATGATATTCTTCCTCTACATCTTTTGCATAATAGGTGAAAATTTCAGTCTTTCCACCCTTTGTACGCGGCATATAGATCTTTGTCTTTTCAGTCGCAAGCTGAAGAATATCCCGGTCTCCGGAGACTATGGTGATATCATACCCTGCCGCTTCTCCTCTTCTTGAAAGAGTACCGAGTATGTCATCCCCCTCAAATCCCGGAAGCGCTGCCATCATGATCCCCATCGAAGAAAGAACCTCTTTCATCAAGGGTATCTGCTCGGAGAGTTCCGGCGGCATGGGCTTTCTCGTGCCCTTGTACTCTTTGAACATCTCATGTCTGAAGGTCTTTTCCTTTGAATCAAGGCAGACTATGAGATTGTCGGGCTTTTCATCCTTCATCACGGAAAACAGCATGGTGATAAAGCCGAACACGGCGCCGGTGTGCCTCCCGTCATAGGTGAGATCCGGCATCCCGTAAAAGGCTCTGTGAAGGATTGAATATCCGTCTATAAGTACAAGCTTTGGCATCTTATTCTACCGCCCTTGTGGCGCTATAAAGCCACTCAGCCTCCTCCTCGGAAAGGAGAGGTGCTATTATCTTTCTTACCTTTTCGTGGTAGTCATTCAGTTCCTTCTTTTCTTCTTGTGTAAGCAGAGAAGTCTCGATCGCGTCAAGGTCTATAGGAACCAGCGTGATATTTTCAAAACTGAAGAACTGCCCGTACTCGTTCTTTACATCCTTTACGCAAAGAAGCTCGTTTTCTATTCTGATGCCGTACTCTCCCTCAAAATAGAGTCCGGGTTCATCAGTTGTGATCATGCCGGGCACTATCGGATGAGGCACAAAGTCAGAAGCCTTTTCCAGCTTCCATCTGAAGGAGTTCGGTCCCTCGTGTACTGCGAGCACATGACCTACTCCATGCCCTGTCCCGCATTTATAATCAAGTCCTTTTTCCCACATCACGCCTCTTGCAAGTACATCAAGGTTCTGTCCCGTAGTTTTGTCAAGAAATTTTGCTCTCATCAGCCGAAGTGAACTCTTCAGCACAAGGGTGAAATCCTCCCTCTGCTTCTTTGTGAGTTCTCCAAGTGCTATGGTCCTTGTGATATCAGTCGTGCCCGTAAAATATGTTCCACCGGAATCCACAAGCAGGAAGCCCTTTTTGTGAAGGGGACTTTTCATTTCAGGGGTCGCCGTATAATGCATGAGCGCGGCGTTTTCACCGTAGGCCGCTATAGTGGGGAAGGAAGGCTCTATATAACCCTCACCCTCCTCTCGGAGTCTGTAAAGTATCTCCCCGATCGTATATTCGTCTTCCTTCTCAATATCTATCTTCCCTGTCTTGATCTGATAAAGGAATCTGCACATCGCGACTGCATCTATGATATGTGCTTTCCTTGTATTTTTGATCTCAGTTTCATTCTTGACTGCCTTCATCACCTCGGTGCAGTTGATCTCCTCAATGAAGGAAACACCTGCCCCGAAGCTTTCATATATCCGCTCGTTCACGGTCTCTTTGTCAAGAAGGACTGCGCAGTTGTCATATGAAGACAGCGCATCATAGACGCTCTCATAAGGACTTATATCGATATTCAGCGCCTCAAGATAAGCCCTTATCTCTTCACTCACCGCTTTTTCATTTATGAATAATGTCCCTCCATCCTTTTTCAGGAGAAGGAAGGAGTAAAATACCGGAGTACAGGGAATATCATTGCCTCTTAAGTTCAGGAGCCATGCGATGTCACAAAGAGAGGAAACAAAGAAAATGTCCGCCTTCTTTTCCTCCATATGCTTTCTCACATCGGAAAGCTTGTCGCTCGCACTTTTTCCTGAAAACTCATCTTTTAAGATAAAGAGCTTTTCAGAAGGGATGGCCGGTCTCTTTATAAAGACCTTGTCCATGGTCAGGGATGAAGTATCAAAGACGCCATTATTCTCCTTTATCGCGTCATCATATTTTTTGAAGAGCTTCCTCGAAAGGCGGCGGCCGTCACAGGAAACCTTCTCCCCTTCCTTCACGTGGGATTTCAGGAATTCCTCAATCTGCGGAACGCCCTCTTCGCCTATTCCGAAAAGATCTGTCCCGCTGCCCGAAAGCTCCTTTTCTGCCTGGATGAAAAACCTTCCGTCAGTCCACAGATGCGACTCCTCCTGTGTCACTGCGACCGTACAGTTGTCTCCCGTGAAGCCTGTCAGAAATTCGATATCCGAATCAGCCTCACTCACATATTCACTCATATGGGCATCTGAATGAAATAACATGAAAAGAGAAATGCCCTCTTCCTTCATGTATCTTCGAAGTTCACTTAATCTTTCAAAATTTGTCTTTCCCATCACAAACACTTTCTATCTTATCTTTCCCATTTGTCCGCAAGCGCGTTGATCTGATCCGCGAACCTGCCAAGATCCTTGTTTGCCATACCTTCACAGCCGGTAATAACATGAAGCAGCCTCTTTCCTGCTGCAACAAGGCGCTCGAATACATTTGATGAAAGCCTGTGCGCCTTCTTCTTTGCAGGCGCAGCAGGAACACCGGCCCTTATCCTCTCACCGGTGAGAAGATCAAATGTATCCCCGGAATAAGGCGCATAGGCCTTTGCACCGGTCTCTTTGCTGATATCCGACGCAAAGGTGTCAACTATATCGCTGTCGCCGTGAACGATAAAGTAGGATACGGGCGCAGGAGAAAAAGCCTTTGCCCATTTGATGAGCCCCGTCCGATCGGCATGTCCGCTGATCCCGGGAAGGTTCTCTATCCGTGCGTTCACGGTCACATCCTCACCGAAGAGTCTGACCTCCTTCGCCCCGTTAAGAAGCGTGTTTCCCAGAGTCCCCGGAACCTGATAGCCCACAAAAACTATCGTTGATTCGCTCCTCCAGAGGTTGTGCTTCAGGTGATGTCTGATACGTCCGGCCTCGCACATTCCGGATGCTGAGATTATTACCTTTGGAGTCTTGTCAAAATTGATGGCCTTTGATTCATCGCTTGATACCGCAACATGAAGGCCCTTAAAACCGATAGGATTCTTCCCGGCATTGATGAGCGAAAGCGCCTCTTCGCTGAAGCAGTCGGCTACATTTTCATTAAAGACATGAGTCGCCTCAACTGCGAGAGGACTGTCCATATAGACAGGAAAATCAAGATGCCGTTCCATCAGCCCATCTTCCTTGATCTTCCGGAGGAAATAGAGCATCTCCTGCGTGCGTCCCACGGAGAACGCAGGGATCACTACATTCCCTCCCTTGTCAAAGGTCTCTGTCATTATCTTTGAAAGAGCCTTTGCAAAATCATTGAACTCCGGCTGTTTGTGATCCCTGTCACCATAGGTCGATTCCATGACCACGTAATCAGCCTCGCTTATGTATTCAGGCTTTTTGATAAGGGGCTTGGTAGCATTTCCTATATCACCGGAAAATACTATCTTTTTTTCATTACCGTTTTCCGAAAGCCAGAATTCTATCGAGGCGGAACCAAGAAGATGTCCGGCATCAATGAACCTTACAAAAAAACCTTCAGCGATCTCAATCTTCTCATGATAGGGAAGCGGATGAAAAAGCTTCAGCACATTTTCGGCATCCTGCGAAGTATATATGGGCTCGACCTTCGAAAAACCGGCACGTGCGGCCTTCCTGTTCTTCCATTCAGCCTCCGCCTCCTGAATGTGTGCCGAATCCTTCAGCATGATGTCGCAAAGCTCTGCCGTGGCATCAGTACAATAAACCACGCCCCTGAAGCCCCTTGAATAAAGCAGGGGCAAAAGACCGCTGTGATCGATGTGCGCATGTGTAATGAAGGCATAATCAAGCTTTGGAGCATCCACGGGAATATCCTGATTCAGATATGTATCAGGCCCCTGCTCCATCCCGCAGTCAATGATGAACCTCTTTCCGCAGGCAGAAATGAAATGACAGCTACCGGTTACCTCATGATCTGCTCCAACAAAAGTAAGTTCCATAACCCCCTTGAATATCCCCTTTCAAAGAAACAGGGGACTGTCAGATAGAGCAGTCCCCTTTAACAAGCCTTCAAAAAAACAATTTGTCAAAAATCGACATACGGCAAAGCCTCTTTGGATCAATTTATTTATTAAGGTTTTTTCTCAAAAATTCCGGAACCTTTATATCCTTCTCGGCAATCTGAGAAGTAATATGAGGTTTCGCCATCCCCAGGAAGCCGTTCGAAGAAGCAGGCGTATCAGTCGAGGCAGCAGAGGCAGTAGTCTGTGCCGTTGATGTACCCGCGGCAGCCTTTGCATTTGCTGAAAGCTCTGCGGCCTTTGCTGCAACGGAAGCAAAGGTATTTGATGTGGAGCTCGAAGGTGACGCCGTCTGTGACCTTGCTCCAAAGGCCGTATTCGTCCTCATAGTCTGAGACGGTGTATGTGAAGCACTTCCCGCGCCTGCGCCATATTTAAGACCCTGGAAAGGATTTGAAGATGTCGGCTCCTCAAGTCCTGTAGCAATGACAGTAACCGTGACTTCATCTGAATTCCCGGTATCATCATTCGCGCCGAAGATGATATTCGCATTTTCTCCTACAAGATCATGAACATAATTCGAAGCTGTATAAACATCGGTAAGAGAGATGTCTCCCGTGATATTCAATATGATATCAGTTGCGCCCTTGATATTCGTCTCAAGGAGCGGTGACTGGACGGCAAGCTTGACAGCCTCGGAAGCCTTCTCGTCACCCTTTGAGGATCCGATACCGATATGCGCAAGCCCTTTGTCCTTCATAACTGACGAGATATCCGCAAAGTCAAGATTTATGAGACCCGGCTTGTTGATGAGATCCGTGATCCCCTGAACTGACTGCTGAAGTACCTGATCTGCGATCTTAAGGGCATCTGCAAAAGAAGTACTCTTGTTCGTAAGCTCAAGAAGCCTGTCATTGGGGATGACTATGAGCGTATCCACACTTTCCTTGAGCCTTTCGATACCCGAAAGAGCCTTGTTCATCTTGCTCTTGTTCTCGAAGGAAAAAGGCTTTGTAACGACACCGACTGTCAGTATCCCCTGTTCCTTTGCTATCCTTCCGATGACGGGAGCAGCCCCGGTTCCGGTTCCGCCGCCCATTCCGCAGGTAACAAAAACCATGTCGGCACCCTTCACCGCACTCTGGATAGCTTCAGCGCTTTCCTCGGCAGCCTTCTCGCCAACCTCGGGATTTCCTCCTGCGCCAAGTCCCTTAGTAAGCTTCTCGCCGATCTGTATAGGAGTGGGAGCCTTGCAAAGAGTAAGATCCTGCTTGTCGGTATTCACTCCGATGAATTCCACTCCTCCGATATTCTCTTCTATCATGCGGTTTACTGCATTGTTTCCACCGCCGCCTACACCTACGACAATGATCTTCGCAGCAGCATTTTCAGGCTGAACTATTTCAAGCAAGGTAACTCCTCCTCTCGAACCGCAGAAGCGCGTCCAAAAATCATATGATAACCTTCTGACATCATGACCCGCGGCAAGCCTTATCATGAGGCGCTGAAAAACCGCAGATTTTGATGTGCTTCAAAATTCAATTGACATATTAAAGGTTTTGCTTGTATTACGCAAGTAATTTTTCAAAAATCAGGTCTTTTCAAACACAATATCTGTATTTTCTTCGGAAAAATCTTCCACATGTAGTATTCCGGACTGGTTTTGAAGATTGGGAAGGATGTACGGAAGCCTTTGTATCTTTTCCGCGAGATTTGTACGCTGCCCGAGCCTTATCTCTATATTATCCTTGTAGAGCACTATACTGCCGTCATCGGAAAGCTTTGTATTGTCAACGGTGAGTTCCCTTTTCGGAAGCTCCTTGTCAAGTATCTCAAGGGACTTTATGGTTCCGTCGTCAACAGGAAGCCGCTTTCCTGCCTCCGGCTCTTTCGTAAGCTCAGGAAGTTCCACCGTCTTCACTCCCTCCACCAGACGCTCTGAAACCTCGCACACATTGTAAGCACTGTCATAATAAAGATATCTTCCGTCAGAAAGCTTTGATACGGAAAAAAGCTTTTTTTCGGTAATCTCAACCTTTACGGAATTGAGCCCGGTCGGCTTTATACGAACCCTGCTTACAAAGGGTATTCCCTTTTTCGGACGTATGTAGCTCATTATCGAGCCAATTATCACATTGGTGTCATAACGCTCGGTAACGACAAGCCTCTTGATCTCATTTTCCTGATAGACGGTATTTCCAACAAATGTATAGGTCTTCACGTTGCAGACGATAAGAACAAAAAGCAAAGCTGCAACAAAAATTATCCCTACCATGAGAAATGAACTGAAGAATCTGTATATCCGAAGCTTCATTGCGTAAGCACCGTCCCTTCATCTGCCTCAGCAGGGATAGGTATCTTCGCGGAAACGGACAGGACTATTCCCGCCTCAAAAAGCAGCATGATGAGCGCTGACCCTCCATAACTGATATAGGGAAGGGTAACGCCGGTGTTTGGTATGGAATTTGTGCAGACCGCGACATGAAGAACGACCTGAAGGGATATGTGAGTCATTATTCCGATCACCAGGAAGGAACCGAACTGATCGACTGCGTTCAAAGCGATCACAAGACACCTCCACGCGAACAGTATGTAAAGGATCATGAGACCTATGGCCCCGATTATTCCAAGCTCCTCACAGATAATAGAAAAGATCATATCGTTGTTTGCAGCCGGAACAAAGCCAAGCTTCTGCATTGAGGCTCCCAGCCCCCGCCCGAAAACCCCGCCCGAGCCAATGGCATAGAGTGCCTGCATCGTCTGAAAGCCTTCTGTATAATCTTCCGGATGAAACCATACCAGTATCCTGTTGCTGCGATAGCCCTGAAAGACAATGAACAAGACCACGCCCAATGCCCCTATGATAAGGAGGACAATGAAGACCAATGATTTTTTTCCGGCCACAAAGAGCATGATAAATGCGATCCCGGCAACTATTATCGCGGTGGAAAGGTTCGAATAGGCAATCACTACAACAAAAGGAAGTATAAGCAAAAAGGCCTTTATGATACTGGCGGTACTCCTCAGGCTTTTGTTTGAACGCGAGATAAGATGGGCAAGAAAAATGATCACGGCAACCTTCGCTATCTCTGAGGGCTGTATATTCAAGGGGCCCAGACGGAACCATCTTACAGACCCGCCTCCGCTCGACCCCATAAAATTCACCGCTACGCAGAGGATCAGCGAGACAAAATAAAGCAGGCCCGAAAGCTTGTCAAGAAAAGAATAGCCCACCTTTATCATGATGAAAAGTATGAGCATCCCCACCGCCCCGAAAAACGCCTGCCTCTTTAAATAATACGCACTGTCACCGAATTTCAGGTTCCCCTGATAAGCGCTTACGGAATAGAGCATTACCATCCCGAAGGCAAAGAGGATGATGAGCATCAGAAAAAGACTGTAGTCAAAATAATACAGTCTCTTCGTTCTTGATCTTTTGAATTTTTTGATATTTGCTTCGCTCATTTATTTTATGGCATAAAGAGCCGCTACCGAAAGGATCAATGTTATCGCGGCAAATACGCCCACCACCCTCGGCTCGGACCAGCCCGAAAGCTCAAAATGATGGTGGATCGGTGTCATCTTGAATATCCTCTTCCCGTGGGAGATCTTGAAATAGGACACCTGCAGTATCACCGAAATGGCCTCAAGAAGATAGATGAAGCCCACAACAAGGATGAAAAGCGGCATGTTCATCACATAAGCCATGGCCGCCACATAACCGCCGAGAGCAAGTGAACCGGTATCTCCCATGAATATCTTCGCCGGATGGAGATTGAAGAAGAGGAAGCCGAGGAGGCCTCCTATCATTGATATCGAAAGATCACCGACTCCTGCCCCCGTAATGAAGGATGCCACAAAGAAGAAGCCTGCAACGACCAGCGTCACGGTCGATGACATGGCATCAACGCCGTCGTTCAGGTTCACCCCGTTCACGGTCCCGAGTACGCAGAAATAATAAAGGGGGATCGCAACCCAGCCTATATCAAAGAGCCCCGAAAGAAAAGGCACCCTTATCATGAGGCTGATGTCCGAAAAATATATGATATAGACAAGCATTACAGTTGCCGCTATAAACTGGAGCAGAAGCTTCTGCCAGCTCCGAAGGCCGTCCTTATTCTTTTTTACGACCTTTAAGAAATCGTCAAGAAAGCCAATGAGCGCAAAAGAAATGATCCCGATCATGACGGGAACGAATCTTTTGTTCTGGAACGAAAGTATGATCCCGAATACAGCTACGGGTATGAGGAAGATGAACCCTCCCATAGTCGGGGTGCCGTTCTTTTTCACATGGGACTCCATTATCTCCCTCTCGGTCTGATCGACCTTTTTCCTTGTAAGGAATGGAACAAGGATATTCCCGATGATGATCGAAAAAGCAAAGGATAAGAGAAATATTATCAGGTTTCCCTGTGTTATAAAATCGTTCATTGCTGTGCTCCCTCCGTAGGTTCAGGTGTCGGCGCGGCAGTATTTTCCGTGCTTTCCGGTGCTTCCTGTCCTTCCTCTCCTGTTTGTTCCGTGTGTACCGTACCCTCTGTCTCTATGCTTGTAAACATGGGTGTATATTCCTTTTTCTCGGCAAAGAGGGTAGGATCCGCCTTTTCAATATTCAAATAGGGAAGTATCTGAACCATGATATTGTGCGCTATCTCCTGGGCAAATACGGAATGCGCCTGATCGGGATCGTTCGGTTCATCAACCACAACATATATGAGAACCTTGGGATTCTCCTGAGGAGCATAACCTATGAAGGATACGAGATTCTTCCCGGCAGACCTGGGAAGCTTCTGAGCAGTTCCTGTCTTCCCTCCTATATCATAGCCGAGCACCCCTGCAATACCACCGGTCCCCTCTTCCACTACCGCACGAAGCATGGTCTTCATCTCTTCCGAAACTTCGGAGGAAACGGTCTTTTTCTCTATCTCAGGGCTGAAGCTCTTCACTACATTCCCTGAGGGATCAACAATAGATCTTACCACATGCGGTTTGTAAAGATTGCCGCCATTCACTATAGACGCAAAGGCGCTGGCGAGCTGGATCATTGTGACATTGAAATTCTGGCCGAAGGAATTGGTCGCGATATTGATCGTACGCCCGAGATCATCCTTTGAATATATCAAGGTATCGGTCCTCGCTTCACCCGGAAGATCTATGCCTGTCCTTTGCCCGAAACCGAAGAGGTGCTGATATTCGGAAAAATTATCCGCGCCGATAGCGTATGACATCTGCATCAAAGCATCATTGCAGCTTTGCCCGAGAGCGGCCTTAAGATCAAGCTGTCCATGTGTAAGCATGCATTTCACATAATCAGGTCCTATCTGCTCTCCGCCGTCGCATTCATAGATCTCATCGCCCTTGATAGCCCCGGTCTCAAGTCCCGCAGCAATGGTAAAGGGCTTGAAGGTTGAGCCGGGCTCAAAGGAATGGGTAATGCAGAAATTCTGCCAGATAGTGTTCAGCGCATTGAACTGATCCTCTGAGGTAAGAGCAGCAAGCTCTTCTTCCGAATAGAATGCAGAAAGGTCTCTCGGAGCGTTCAGATCAAAGGTGGGATAGGTTGCCATCGCAAGCACCTCTCCGTTTGAGGGATCCATAACAAGGACCGCTGTATTCTTGCTTCCGAAGCGGGCTTTGTTTTCTTCATTGATCCTGGTATCGTTCCATGCCTTGATCTCGTTTTCGACGATCGTCTGGACATTCATGTCAAGGGTTGAAACGATAGTGTATCCATTTATGGCCTCTATCACAGTCTGCTCCAGTGCGCTTTCCTCACTGACATAACCGTAGCTTCTGCCATTGACGCCATTCAGCATGCCGTTGTAGCGATTTTCAATACCTGTCACACCGTTCCCGTCCGAGGAACAAAAGCCTATGACGCTTGATGCGAAAGAACCATAGGGATAACCTCTTACATATTCCTTTTCAAACCATATCCCCGCGATCTTGTCCTTTGTTTCCTTGTCTGTTGAAAGAGTGGAAAAGGTCTTCATCTCGTCATATGAAGCACGCTTTTTCAAAACATAATACTGACTGTTTGGTTTTTCCTCTATGATCTTTCTCGCTTCAGCGATATCTATATCGGGAAAGACCATGCCAAGATACTGGAGTGTCGTATCTATGATATCCGCATTCTTTTTGTTCTTTTCATTTGTATTCTTTACAGCGTTCAAGACCTTCGAATCAAGTATCACATTGTAGACATCAACTGAAGTCGCGAGCACAGTGCCTCTTCTATCCGTGATATCCCCTCTTTGGTAAGGGATAATGGAACTGTCATATTCCTGCTGTGAAAGAACCTTCTTCTCATAGCGCTCACCGCTGGTCTTTTCTATGAACATGAGCCGTATTGTGAGCAGCGCAAAAAGAACGCAGACAGCGACAAATGAAATAGAGAGCCGCCTCTGCATTCTCTTTAAAAGTCTTTTTTGATCTTTATTTCTTTTTTTAATCACTTTACCGGCTCGATTTGGTTCATGTAATCATCATCCGGCATATTATAATACACTATCTGGTCGGTGTCAGCATAAACCATTCCAAGCTGGGTCACAGCCTTTTCCTTGATGGAATTCAGGTTGAGGGAGGTTGCGATCCTGTTCTTCATAGCGCTGTTGTCAGCCTTCAGTACAGTGATCTGCTCCTTCAGATCGTTGATGTTTCTCCTGCTCTTCGTAATATTGTTCTGGAGGTGGACATAGTAGGCAAAGAGTCCCGCGATCACGACTACTGCAAGAGAAAAGACAAGAGCCTGCTTCTTTAGGGCAGCAAGCTGCTTTTTTCTTCTCTGGGCGATCCTGTGCCTTTCCTTCTTCCTTTCCCTTTCCTGCTCCCGGAGCCTTTCTTCCCGGGTGGGAGCCGCTGCGAACTCTACCTTGTGCGCAAGAGATCCCTCTTCATAATAATACTTCCTGTATTCCTGCATCACACACCACCTTTGCTATCGAGCCGCTACTTCATTATCCTTCTTTCAAAAACACGAAGGCGCGAGCTCTTCGCCCTTTTGTTTGAGGCAAGTTCTTCCTGGCCGGGAATCACTGCCTTCCTTGTGAGTACCTTTCCTTTCGATCTCCTGCCGCAGACACAGACCGGAAAATCAGGAGGACAGATACACGGATCCTCGTTTCTTCTGAAGCCTTCCTTCACTATCCGATCCTCAAGTGAATGGAAGGTAATGATACAGAGCCTTCCCTTGTCCTTGAGGAGTTCTATCATATCGTCAATACTGTCGCTGAGTACCGACAGTTCGTCGTTTACCTCTATGCGGAGCGCCTGAAATGTCCTCTTTGAGGGATTCCCGCCTGTCCGCCTGAACTTCTCCGGGATGCTTTTTCTGATGATATCGCTCAATTGCCCGGAGGTTTTGAGTCTTTCTTTCGCCCTTTCCCTTACTATATTTGCGGCTATCTGACGCGAAAACCTTTCCTCGCCGTATAGTCTTATTATCCTTTCAAGGTCTTCTTCCGGATATGAGTTTAATATGGCTTCGGCTGTCTTTTCCTCTCTCCTGTCCATTCTCATATCAAGGGGAGAATCATCACGCGAATACGAGAACCCCCTTCCACTGTCATCGAGCTGGTGGGACGAGACACCGAGATCAAGAAGTATCCCGTCAAAGGCTTCAATGGAAAGCTCTTTTGAAACACTCTTTATGCTTCCGTAGTTCTCGCGCACTATTGTGACTCTGTCTGAAAAGTCTTTGAGCTTCCCGCCTGCCGCCCTTATCGCATCATCATCGCGGTCAAGGCCTATCAACCTTCCGCCCTTGTCAAGCCTTTTCGCTATCTCAAATGAGTGTCCGCCTCCGCCAAGGGTTCCGTCAAGGTATATCCCGTCGCCTTTGATATTCAGCGCATCTATCACCTCATTGAGAAGAACGGGAATGTGGGAAAAAGCAAGTTCCCTTTCCTCTGTCATATTGCAACTCCAAGAGAAGCCATCTGCTCGGCTATACCGTTCATATCGCCGAAGTCATTGTTCTTGTCCCAGCTTTCCTTGTCCCAGATCTCGACACGGTTCAGGATACCTGCTGAGACCACATCCTTTTTGAGCCCCGCCCATTCCTTAAGAGTCTGGGGGATCAATATTCTCCCCTGTTTGTCACTTTCCGTAAGGGTAGCGCTTCCGAAGAAGAATCTCGAAAATCTCCTCCCGCACTCTGATGTGAGATTTGCTTCCTTGAACTTTTCCACTATGCTTTCCCACTCGCTCTTTGAGTAACAAAAGATGCAGTTGTCAAGCCCTCTTGTGATATAGAAGCTTTCTCCGAGCTCGCTTCTCAGCTTTGCAGGAACGATAAGCCTTCCTTTTTCATCGATCGAGTGAACATACTGACCAGTGAACAAGAGCTTATCCTCCTTCTTAATGCGTTTTATTTAATGGGGAGGTTAATGGGAAATGCTACCACAATCCTCCACTTCTCTCCACACAACACGTACTATACTCCACCGTTCTTCGTTTAGCAAGGAAAAAATAGCGAAAAATAAAGGCTCTCCACTACTTTTAGCGTAGTGGAGAGCCGTCCCAGACAATATATAGCGTTTTAGCACATTAACACATCAAGATGTTGTATCGCTGCTATTTTTTTGTGAATCTTTCACAATCTTTTCTGCTTCCATTTGTTTCATTTTTCTGAGAGTTGTGGTCCTGGGAAGGGGTTCCTGCTTCTTTCTTATTATCCTTGTGTAGTTGAAAGCAAGGAAAATGGCACTTCCGAATACAAGCACAAGAGCAAGGACCTGAGAAACACGGATATTGGTGTTCCCTATCAGTAGTGGATCGGTACGAAGCCCCTCTATCCACGCCCTGCCGGCTCCATAAAGTCCGAGGTAGAGGAAGAAAAGCTCTCCGTTAAACTTCTTTCTGTATCTGTAAATAAGCAGGAAGATAAGCACACCGAGGTTCCACAATGACTCATAGAGAAAGGTGGGATGCACGCTGATGCAGTTTATCCCGTCAACCGTCACCATATTTCTCATCATCTCGTCCGTGATATCCTGGGTGCGGTTCACCATATCATAGGGGATCAGCATCGCAAACAGCCCGTTCGTATAGGTTCCGAAGGCCTCCCTGTTGCAGAAGTTGCCCCAGCGCCCGAGCACCTGTCCTATCAAAAGTCCAAAGGCTGCCATGTCAGCAGAGCCAAAGAAACTCATCTTTCGTACCTTGCAGACTATGAAGCCCGCCAGCACTCCGCCTATCACTGCGCCGTAGATCGCAAGTCCCCCGGCCCTGAAATTGAAGATCTGAAGGAGATTGTCCTTGTAGTCATCCCAGGAGAATGCCACATAATAAAGCCTCGCACCTACAATACCTCCTATCAGCCCCCAGATGATGAGATCGAGATAATCATCCTGCTTCAGCTTCAGGCGCTTTGCCTCAAAGAGGACGAAGATGCCGGCAAGTATCATGCCGCTTGCCATGATTATCCCGTAGATGGCTATCTCAAAGCCGAAAACGCTTATGGTCTTTGGCACAAAAGGAAAAGTAATATGTAGATTTGGAAACGAAATACTGTTTACTGTCATAAAAACCTCATTTGGATCAGTGTATAAACATGGCATCACCGAAGGAGAAGAATCTGTATCTCTCCCTCACTGCCTCTTCATATGCCTTTTTGATATTATCTTTGCCTGCAAGCGCTGACACCAGCATCAGCAGCGTCGATTTCGGAAGATGGAAATTCGTGATGAGGCAGTCGCAAAGCTTGAAATTATAGCCCGGATAAATAAAGATGTCGGTATCTCCTTTGCAGGGAGAGATGTGTCTCCCGTCATCCGCAGCGGATTCTATGGTGCGAAGCGAAGTAGTTCCGACACATATTATCCGACCGCCCTTTTGCTTTGCAGAATTTATGAGATCAGCAGCCTCGCTTGATATTTCAAAACTTTCGGAATGCATATGGTGCTCTTCCACTCTTTCGCACTTCACCGGCCGAAAGGTGCCAAGTCCCACGGAAAGCGTGACTTCAGCGATGTCAACCCCCATCTTCCTTATTTCGGAAAGAATCTCCTTTGTGAAATGAAGACCGGCAGTCGGTGCGGCAGCGCTCCCGTCATATTTCGCATATACCGTATTGTAACGATCCCTGTCCTTCAGCTTGTGATGAATGTAGGGAGGAAGGGGCATCTCGCCGAGGGAATCCAGGACCTCCTCGAATATGCCTTCGTAAGAAAACGAAACTATCCTGCCGCCGTCATCCGTAACCTCTTCTATGTGCGCTTTCAGTCTTCCGTCCCCAAAGGAGGCGCTGCTCCCCGGAAGCAGTTTCTTTCCCGGGCGCACTATGGTCTCCCACCTGTCACCGGAAAGTCTTTTCAGAAGCAATATCTCGACCTTCGCGCCGGTGCCTTCCCGCTCACCTATGAGCCTTGCGGGGATCACCTTTGTATTGTTGAGAACCAGACAGTCTCCCGGAAGAAGAAATGACGCTATCTCAAAAAAGGACCTGTGCTCAATAAAGCCTGTTTTTTTGTCAAGCAGCATAAGCCTTGAATCCGATCTTCTCTCAAGCGGGTCCTGGGCAATGAGCTCCTCCGGCAGGTCATAGTCAAAATCACTTACGTTCATCGATCATTTCCTGAGTTCTACGCCTATATCGGAAAGACCTTTAAGTATCTTTTCTATAGCATGATTCACATCATCATCCGAGAGACTTCTGTCAGGAGCTCTGAAGACGATACTGTAAGCCATAGACTTTCTGCCTTCCCTGACCTGTTCACCCTCATAGACATCAAAGAGGGAGAAGCTTTCAAGGTTTTTGGTCCCGTATTTTTTGAACACTGTCTCGATCTCCCCTGCCGTGATACCTTTGGGAACATCAAGTGAAAGATCTCTTGTGGATGCAGGGAAATTACCTATCGCCTCGTATCTTACCGAAGAGTCGCGGTTCAAAAGCACCTTTTCGATATCAATGCAGGCTATATAGGATCTCTCTCTTATGCCATAGCTTGAAAGAACAGTGGGATGAACCTCTCCGAGGAAGCCAAGGCTCTCACCGGAAAGCTTTATCTCTGCTTTTCTTCCGGGATGAAGGAAGGGATTTTTTGAATCGGGATCAAATACGATATCGCCCCGTATCCCCGCACTCTCTAAGAAATCAAGAACAACTCCCTTCATCACGAAAAAGTCACCCTCTCCGTAAAAGCCGAGAGTAAATATATCTCTTTCATCGGGAAGTTCCGAGAGTGGAAGCGCCTTTGCTATATATGTCTTTCCAAGCTCAAATAGCCTTGCGTCGGGATTTCTCCTCGACGAATTAAGAGAAAGTGACTCAAGCATGGAATTCACTGTCTGGGTCCGCATGATGGAATAATCCTCTCCAAGCGGATTCATTATCTTTATGGCATTTCTTCTTTCGTCATCCTCTGAAAGAAGGAGCTTGTCATAGACCTTGGGACTTTCAAAGGAGAAGCACATGGCCTCTGAAAAGCCGTAATTAAAGGCTGAGTTTCTCGCTATGTCAAGAACCTCATCCTTTTCAGAAATTCCGCCCGAAAGTGTAACACCCTTCAGCGCAGTCACGGGTATCCTGTCGTAACCGAAGAAGCGGGCCACCTCCTCCGCAAGATCAGCAAAGCAGAGAAGATCCTGACGGAATGTGGGAATAGTAACAAGCTTCTTTTCCCTGTCGACGGAAAGCTCCTCGGCTTCAAAGTATGATGCGATCTCGTCAGCGCTTATATCCGTCCCGAGGAATTCATTATATCTTTCCGGCTCAAAGGGTATGGTTACCGGCTCTTTCTTCTCCTTGTAAACATCCACAGTTCCTGCAACCACCTCGCCGGCTCCCATCTCTTCAACAAGAGCGCAGGCTCTGTTCATGGCAAGAATGGCATTGTTGGGATCAAGCCCTTTTTCAAACATTCCGGAGGCCTCAGTCCTCATCCCGAGGCGCTTTGCGCTCTTTCTGATATTGGTTCCGTCAAAGGTTGCCGCCTCAAAAAGGACGGTGGTAACATTGTCCGTTATCATCGAGTTTTCGCCGCCCATTATCCCTGCAAGACCGACGGGCTTTTCCCCGTCACATATCAAAAGCATATCGGGATCAAGTTTATGTTCTTCTCCGTCAAGAGTGGTGAAGCTTTCTCCATCCTTCGCGTTTCTGACTATTATCTTTTTCCCCGCGATCTGATCGTAATCATAGGAATGCATGGGCTGCCCGTATTCTTCCATCACATAATTCGTGATATCGACTATATTGTTGATCGGGCGGATCCCCTGTGAGCGGAGCCTCTTTTGCATCCACTCAGGCGAGGGACCTATCTTTACATTCCTGATCTCCCGGGCGACGAAGCGTTTGCAGAGCTCGTCATTTTCAATGGTGACCGAAATATCATCAGCGCAGTTTCCGCTCACGCCTGTCTCATTTATCAAAGCAGGTTTGAAGGGAAGAGAAAAGGCGCACGCCGCCTCTCTTGCAATCCCGAGAACAGAAAAGCAATCCACTCTGTTTCCCGTGATCTCGTATTCAATGACCTTGTCGTCGAGGCCTAAGTACTTTACCGCATCACAACCGACAGGAGCGTCAGAGGGAAGAATGTAAAGACCATCCTCCGGCGCGTCGGGAAAGAGGTCTCTTGAACTTCCAAGTTCTTCTATTGAGCACATCATTCCAAATGACTCAACGCCACGGAGCTTTCCTTTTTTGATCTTGATACCGCCCTCGGTTTTTGTCCCGTCATGGCCTCCGGCGACACACCCGCCGTCAAGAACAACCGGCACTTTGTCATTCTCCTTCATATTCGAAGCGCCGGTGACTATCTGGATCGGTTCTTCCTGCCCCACATCAACCCGACATATGCAAAGATGATCAGAATCCTGATGAGGCGTGATCGACATGATCTGCCCTACCACTATCTTTTCAAGGTCCTTTGAAAGATCTGTAAAAAACTCAACCTTCTGTCCGAACATGGTCATCCTGTCGGAATACTCCTTGGGGTCCTCAGTAAGGCCGGGAACCATGCTCCTTATCCATTCAAATGAAGTACGCATTGAAAAAGTCCTCTCTATTTCTCTCTATCTCTCAAAACTGGGAAAGAAATCTCGTATCGTTCTCATACAAGAGCCGCATATCATCTATCTCGTATTTGAGAAGCGCTATCCTCTCAAGACCGAGACCGAAGGCAAAGCCCGTATACTCATCGGGATCGACCCCGCTCATGGAAAGGACCTTCGGATGCATCATCCCGCAGCCCAATATCTCTATCCAGCCCTCACCCTTACAGAAGCGGCAGCCCTTTCCGCCGCACTTGAAACAGCTTACATCCATCTCTGCGGAGGGTTCCGTGAAGGGGAAATGATGAGGTCTGAATTTGACCCGTGTTTCCTCTCCGAAGAGCTTTTTCGCAAAGCCTTCGAGAGTCCCTTTGAGGTCCGAGAACCTGATACCTTTGTCTATCACCATTCCCTCAACCTGATGGAAGACCGGAGAATGAGTAGCATCCACCTCATCGGCTCTGAAAACACGTCCCGGAGCGATCATCCTGATCGGCGGCTTCCTCTTCTCCATCTGACGCACCTGAACTCCGGAGGTCTGGGTCCGGAGCAGTATCTCCTTGTTTATATAAAAGGTGTCCTGCTCATCCTTTGCAGGATGCCCTTTCGGTATGTTGAGTGCTTCAAAATTGTAATAATCAAGCTCGATATCCGGTCCGTCAACAACCTCATAGCCCATTCCTGTAAAGATCTTCCTGATCTCTGAAAGTGCGAGTGTATTCGGATGCGGATGCCCCTTCCTGAGCCTTCTCGCGGGAAGTGTCACATCTATCTTCTCCCTTGAAAGCCTCCTTGAAAGCTCAAGTGCTTCAAGAGCCTTCCTCTTCTCACAAAGAGCATCCTCAATAGCCTTTCTCGCGTCGTTCACGAGAGCGCCAACCTTCGGCCTTTCATCCTCCGGCACATCCTTCATTCCCTTGAGTATCGAAGTGAGCTCGCCCTTTTTTCCAAGCACGGCAACCCGTATGTCATTTAACACATTGGAATCGGCCGAAGATAAAATCTTTTCACGCGCCTGGCTTACAATTTTTGACAGATCATCCTTTATCATTTGCTTTTCCTTTCAGACATAAAGATAACCCGAAATGCCGGGCCAGCTTTTTTGACTCCCTAGCGCAAAGCCAGGTGGGCAACCGCAATTTCCTTTTTGCCTTCCTCCGACGTTCGCACTTTCGTGCGAAGTAAGGCCTGACAGCCGGGAAACGATATGGGAAGCCCTGTTTAAGAAATTGTAGGTTCAAAAACAGCAGGCTGTATCGCACATTTCAGGCAACCCTATTATACCCAAAGGCGGTCGCATTGAAAAGAAAAAAGTATAATGCTAAAATATAGCCTGATTTGTGGCATCGGAAGCTTATTACTTAAAGAAAGGGGCGTAAAACACAATGCCGAATTCAAACAAGAAGATAAACGCTGAACTTATCGATCTTTCAGGAAAAACCATCGAAGCGAGTTATATAGATCCGAATCTCTACAAGGAATATGATGTAAAAAGGGGTCTTCGCGACATAAACGGAGAAGGTGTTCTTGTAGGGATCACAAATATTTCAGAGGTCAATTCCCGTCGTCTGATCGACGGAAAAAAGGTACCGATCGACGGAGAACTTTTCTACAGAGGCTACAATATCAAGGACATCATCGAAAACCAGCCCTTTGATTTCCATTTCGGTTTCGAGGACTGTGCTTATCTTCTGCTCTTCGGGAGCCTTCCTTCAAAGAATCAGCTTGATGAATTCTGCGATATACTCGCAGGCTACAGGACTCTCCCCAAAAACTTCGTGAGAGACGTGATCCTGAAAAAACCTTCAAGGGATATGATGAACTCTCTTTCAAGATCCGTCCTTTCACTTTATTCCTATGATGACAATCCGGATGATACCAGTGAGGTCAACTGCCTTCGGCAGTGTCTTTCTCTTATAGCTATGTTTCCTCTTCTCTCGGTATACGGCTACAACTCCTACCGCTATTACTGGAAGGGCGAGAGTCTGATCATTCATCCTCCGAAGAAGAACTATTCCACCGCGGAGAATATCCTGCACTGCTTAAGGGATGATTCATCCTTCACACCACTTGAAGCGAAGCTTCTTGATGTGGCCCTCATCCTTCATATGGAGCATGGCGGAGGAAACAATTCCACATTTACGACCCACCTCGTATCCTCTTCAGGGAGCGACACCTATTCCGTCATAGCAGCTGCGCTTGGCTCACTAAAAGGTCCGCGCCACGGCGGTGCAAATATCAAGGTAATGAATATGATGGCCGACATCAGAAAGCATGTCACTGATTATACCGACGAAGAAGAGGTGGGTGCTTATCTCAAGAAGCTCCTTCACAAGGAGGCCTTCGACAATGCCGGTCTTATCTACGGTATAGGCCATGCAGTTTATTCTCTCTCCGACCCGAGAGCCATTACCTTCAAGGGTTTCGTTGAGGAGATGGTCCATGCCAAAGGCTATGAAAAGGAATACAGTCTGTATCAGACAGTTGAGCGGATAGCTCCGAAGATCATCTCATCGGAACGGAAGGTATACAAGGGCGTATGTCCGAACATCGATTTTTATTCAGGCTTCGTTTATCACATGCTGGGGCTTCCGGTTGAGCTCTTCACCCCCATCTTTGCGATAGCGCGTATCGCAGGCTGGGCAGCGCATCGTATGGAGGAAGTCTGCCACCACGACAAGATCATGCGCCCCGCCTATATGACAGTCGCTCCTCATCGTGAATATATCCCCCTTTCTCTCAGGAAGGAGCAATGAGCAAAAAACCTTTGATTGATAATTTTTCACCTATATTGTAGAATGAATAGGCGTTTAAGAAATACACTCTTTTGTAGGAGATGAAGACAATGGATTTGAACGGAAAAAAGGTTCTGGTGGGCGATGATTCGATCCTTGCCAGAAAACAGCTGATCGATACGGTCAAGGGTTATGGCGAAGGAGCCACCTTCATTGAGGCAAAGAACGGTCAGGAGGCGGTAGAGCTTTATAAGGAAAACTCTCCGGATATCTGCTTTCTCGACATAGTGATGCCTGTTATGGATGGAGTAGCCGCTGTAAAGAACATAGTTGAATTTGACAAGCAGGCTATCATCATCATCGTTTCCTCAGTCGGAACCCAGTCAATGCTGAAGGCTGCCATAGATGCAGGTGCAAAGGACTTTATACAGAAACCTATTGAAAAGGAACAGGTAGAGCATGTGCTTGAAGCACATCTGGAGGGATGACCTTAAATGTATGCACAGTTTTTCGGGAGTTTTCTCCTGAGCAAAAATGCAGTTACACCTGAACAGCTCACAGCCGCCATCACAAAGATGTCGGATACTCATATCAAACTCGGTACCCTGGCTATGCACAAGGGGTATATGACCGCTTCGGAGGTTGACGAGGTTTGTTTTCTTCAGACAAGGGAGGACAAGCGCTTCGGCGAGATCGCTCTTGAAAGGAATTATCTTTTCGAGGATCAGCTTGACGACCTTCTGAAATCACAGAATCCTGACTTCCTCCTCCTTGGCCAGTGCCTCGTGGATATGGGGGCTCTTTCAAACAAGCAGCTTGAGAGCCTTATGGTCGATTATCAGGAAGAGAACGAGATCGTGGACGTCTCGGCGAAGTCCGAGAGCGCTGAAAAGACGCAGAAGCTCATTGAGCATTATTTCGTGATAGCGGAAAAGCCTATTACGGATCACGCTCTCATGTATATGCAGCTTATCTTCAACAATCTGGTCCGTTTCATCGGGGAGGACTTCACACCGCTCTCTCCGATCCCGTGCTCCGAGTATACAACCAATTACTGCACAGCTCAGATCGTGACAGGTCAGATCAAGTGCACGTCCATGATCGATATGCAGCCGGAGGTTGCGGTTGCTTTTGCTTCACGTTATGCGAAGATGGACTTCACTGAATTTGACGAATATGTGAAGGCTTCCCTTGAGGATTTTTTGAACCTCCACAACGGCATCTTCCTTGTGAACATGTCAAACAATTACTCGATGGAGCTCACTCTTGAGCCGCCGTACCATGATGAGGACCCGGTTCTCAAACTTACCGAGGACAGCTTCGTGATCCCGGTCATCTATCCCTTCGGTACGATATTCCTTCTTCTCACTATCTGATGAAAAAAAGGCCATCCGGAACGATCCGGATGGCCTTTTTTATAATCCGAGGAACCCTGCGACTGCAGCTTCCATTTCTTTTATTTCGATCACATCAGTATGTCTCACCGGAGCCGACTTTATCTCTTCTATTGCGGGCGGTATCTTAACCTTACTTATTTTTGAAAGATCTTCTGTAAGTTCGATATCCGTCTTCTTTGGATCATCCTTTGAAAGCGCCTTCATTACATTCCTCGTAAACTTGAAGGGGCTTGCTGTTGATGCGATGACAGTTGCGGTTGTGTCCCCTGTTTCACTTACATACTTGTCATACACCGCTGCTGCGACCGCGGTATGCGGATCTATCACATAGGAGTCCGACTCATAGACCTTTCTTATCGTTTCAGCTGTCTCATTCTCATTGGCATAATTTCCGTAAAAACATAGAAGTCCTTCCTTCATTTCGGGAGTAATCTCATAGCTTCCCTTTTTTGAAAGTTCCTTCATAAGGCCTGAAAGCTTTACAGGGTCATTTCCCGCTATCATATAGATGAGGCGCTCGAGGTTTGACGAGATGAGGATATCCATCGAGGGCGAGCTTGTAAGATGAAACTCCCTGTTCCTGTCATAGATCCCTGTTTTAAAGAAATCAAAGAGCACTTTGTTTTCGTTTGAGGCACAGATAAGCTTCTTTACAGGAAGCCCCAGCTGTTTTGCGTAGTAAGCCGCCAATATGTTCCCGAAGTTTCCGGTGGGAACGGTGATGTTGATCTCCTGTCCGCACTCTATCACCCCATCCTTCACCAGAGATGAATATGCATAAACATAATATGTGACCTGAGGAACAAGCCTTCCGATGTTTATGGAATTTGCAGAGGAAAACCTCTTTCCCGCTGACAAAAGCCTTTCATTGAAGCTTTTGTCGTTGAATATATTCTTGACGCCTGTCTGGGCCTCATCAAAATTTCCTCTTATTCCTATGACCTTTGTATTTTCCCCACTCTGAGTCACCATCTGCTTTTCCTGGATCGGACTCACGCCGCCCTTCGGATAAAAGACTATTATCTTTGTGCCGGGGACAGAGTCAAAGCCTGCGAGGGCAGCCTTTCCCGTGTCACCGCTTGTGGCGGTGAGGATCACTATCTCGTCTTTGACATTATTCTTCTTCGCGGCAGTTTTCATCAGGTGCGGAAGAATGGAGAGCGCCATATCCTTGAAAGCAATGGTTTTCCCATGAAAGAGTTCAAGGAAGTAGGCTTTGGAGGCTTTTTTCAGCGGGGCTATGAGAGGAGTATCAAATTTCGCGTCATAAGCGCTTTCAATACAATTTCGAAGTTCCTCCTCAGAGAAATCTGTAAGGAAGAGCTTCATGACATGAAATGCAGTCTCCTTATAGTCCATTTCAGTAAAATCAGACAGCTCCCTGTCAAAATGAGGAAGCTCTGTCGGGACAAAGAGCCCGCCATCGTCCGCAATGCCCTTAAGTATCGCCTTTGAAGCGCAAAGCCGCTCTTTCCCGTTTCTTGTACTTACATATTCGAGTCCCATATTATTTCCTTTCAGCTTCTTTAAAAAATAATCGGCTTATTATAAGATAGTAGCCGTATTTATGCAAATATGAGACGGAGAAAAAAATGTCCCCCGGAGTCTATACAGCAAAAAAGAAGGATGGATCATCCTATTTCAGGGCCTCTCTCACCTGCAAAAGAAAGCATATAAGCCTCGGAAGCTATCTCACGGAGCATGAGGCTGAAAAGGCGTATAAAGAAGGTAATGCCATCCTTTCCGATACTTCGATCACGATAGAGGATTATAATTCAAAAATACTCACACTCAATCCGGAAAAGGCAGTGAGCCTTTTGAACCTCCGGGACAACGGCACCTATATCAAGACACCCATCTATCTTCGCCAGGGGTATTTTTCCTATTTCATAAAAGGGAAAAATGAACTCAAATTCTCAAATGATGACCTGTTTTATTATTCAATGCATGCGATACTCGTGCATGACGGACATTATTATGTAAATGATTACGGAATGCAGTATGCCATCCTCGACCGCTTCGGCATCAGGCCCTACGCCGTAAAGGGAAGGGACTTCCTCTTTGCAAACGGGGATGAAACTGATTTCAGGTATGAAAACATAATAGTGATAAACCGCTTCCATGGGGTGAGGCGGCTCGAGACAAACGGAGTCATCCGTTATGAGGTAAGGATCAAGATCAACGGAGAGTTTTTGATAGGACGTTTCAGGACGGAGGAACGGGCTGCCATCGCCTACAACAAGGCAGCGGATATTGCCGTAAAGAGCGGCATCAAAAAAAAGTTCCCGCAGAATTATATTACAGAGCTTTCTGCAAAAGAATATGCTGATATCTATACAGATATCAGCATGCCAAAAAAATATCTCGATCATCTTGCAAAAGACTGATCCTCATTCATCATCCTCTTCATCATATATGCCCTTTGCTCTCTGCCGCTCCTCGAGGATCAATATCTGGTCACAGAACTCGTTAACCTTCATTCTTCCTTGGTTTGACATCTTCTCAATCTTTTCCCAAAGGAGAGGGAGTGTTTCCTTATCCCTTGACCTGTAGCTTTGAGCCTTGATCACAAGATCCGGTGCGGTCATCCCGAGGGCTTTACAATATTTCGAGATTGAATCATTTGAAGGGATCACATCCTTTTCTTCGTTGAAATGGTCGCTTACTGTACTCTGCGGAACGCCTGATTCCTTTGACATCCTGTAGTTTGTCCAGTTTCTTTTCTTCATCTCCTCCTTGATGATGATCTTGAACAGCATGGGATTGATCCCCAGTGAAAGTGCCGGATTTGATTTTTTCGGCATAACATAACCTCCCCAAAAAAAACGGTTTATGAGCTGCTATGCCAAAAATTTTATTTAATATTCCGGCGCAAAAAAATTCCGACGAACCGTTATTCCGGCTCGTCGGAGTATCTCACTAAACTCTGATCTCTCAATAGTTTTCTGCTTTTTTCTGGAAATAACTCTTGGGATGGTTGCATACAGGGCACATCTCGGGAGCCTTCGGTCCCACCACTATATGCCCGCAGTTTGAACACTGCCAGATAGCATCTCCGTCAGATGAAAAGACGATACCGTCCTTCACCTTTGAGAGAAGTACCTTGTATCTCTCCTCATGCTCTTTTTCAATAGCTGCTACCATCTCAAAGAGCCTTGCGATATCATCAAAGCCCTCTTCCCTTGCGGTCTTCGCGAAGCCGGGATACATCTCCTGCCACTCATAGGCCTCTCCGCCGGCAGCGGCCTCAAGATTCTCTGCTGTAGTCTCTCCTATGATGCCAAGTATCTTCGCCCAGATCTTCGCATGCTCCTTCTCGTTTCCTGCTGTTTCCTCAAAGATATTCGCTATCTGAACATAGCCTTCCTTCTTTGCCTTTGACGCAAAATAAGTATATTTGTTCCGCGCCTGTGATTCACCCGCGAAGGCCGCCTCAAGATTCTTCTTTGTCTGACTGTTGTCAAACTTCGGATCCCCTGCCCTGCTGTCAAGCTTTGCCATGATTACACCCCTTTCAAATCAGTTGATGAAAAACTTATGTCCTTCTATTATGCCACAAAAAAGGTATTTCTTCCATTAATTCTTTGAGACTATCTCCACATCCCTCCCGCTCTTAAAGATCGATTCCGACGGGATGACGCCGCGCACCGAGGATGTGGGATAGATGTTTGAATGGGGGCCGATCACGGTTCCCGGATTCAGTACCGAATTGCAGCCTACTTCAACATAATCCCCGAGCATCGCCCCGAATTTCTTGAGGCCGGTCTCAATCGCGCTTTCACCGTCATGAACCACCACAAGCGTCTTGTCGCTCTTTACGTTTGAAGTGATCGAGCCCGCGCCCATGTGGGAATGAAAGCCGAAGATCGAATCCCCCACATAATTGTAATGCGGAACCTGGACATTGTTGAAAAGGATCACGTTCTTCAGCTCCGTGGAATTTCCGACAACGCAGTTTTTCCCGACGATAACGCTTCCTCTGATGAAGGCTCCGGGACGAACCTCGGTGCCGCAGTCTATGATGAGAGGTCCGTTCAATGTAGCTGTTGCCGCAATTTTTACGTCTTTTGCGATCCAGATGTCATCACCCTTTTTCTCAAAGACAACTTCATCCAGTGTCGGGCCAAGCTTCAAGATATATTCCTTTATCAGCGGAAGTATCTCCCAGGGATAGGTCTTGCCGGAAAAAAGGTCACACGCAAGCGTTTCATCAAGGCTGTAAAGCTCTTCTATGAGACAGGTTCTTTTTGAAGACATACTCAGTTTTCCTCCTTTACATCTTTTTCCTTTTCCGCCTTTTCCTTCCCGTAGAAGGTTTTGTCATACTCATAGAATCTGAGCATTTCAAGGGAGTTCTGCTTTTGCTTCACGCCGTTTACATTTTTGATGATGAAGTCCGAAAGCTTTTTCATATATTCATCCGCCGAAATTTCTCCCTCTGAAACCTTCGAAAGTCCCTTCTCCCAACTCGCGGTAAGGGACGGCGAAAGAAGGGAGCCTATCGATGCTGCCACGCAGTCCGTCACCATCTCTCCGAAAAGCGTCGGCGTCAGCACCTGCGTCTTTTTGTTGAGTGAAAGATAATGGTTTTTCTCAACCAGCTTTTTCAGTATCTCGGCCCTTGTCGCTGATGTCCCTATCCCCTGGGACTTGATCTGCTCCCGAAGCTCCTCGTCCTCAATGAGGTTTCCTGCGTTTTCCATCGCAAGTATCATGGAGCCCGTGGTATAGCGCTTGGGAGGCGTGGTCTCGCCTTCCTTGACCTTGAAGGCTGAAAACTTCACAGGACTCCCCTTCTTAAGCGAATTAAGAAAGTCAATGTTCTCCTGTGAGAGTCCCTCCTTTTCCTCCTTCTTCTGGAAGCTGTATTCCATAACGGAAAGATAACCCTTCTCAGTGGGTATCCGAAATGATGCCGAGAGCACCTCGCCATTCGACTGCGTATCAATTGTTATCTTTTTGTAAACAGCCGGAGGATAAAAGATCGAAAGAAAGCGCCTTACTACTGTTTCATAAACATCAAGGCTCCTCTTTGGAAGAGAGGAAAGAACATTGATCCCCTGCCCTGTCGGAATGATAGCATAGTGGTCCGTGATCTTCGTGTCATCGGTATACTTCGTCTTTCCGATATTTTTGTAGAGACCATTGTCAAGTATATGCCCCGCAAAGGCAGACACTGAAGGTATCTTTGAAAGCCCCCTGATATTCTGATCGATGACCTTTGCAACCGCTTTGGAAAGAACCCTCGCGTCGGTCCTTGGATATGTGAGGAGTTTTTTTTCATAAAGGTCCTGGATGATATTCAGAGTCTCGTCGGGGCTTATGTGAAAGAGCTTTGTGCAGTCGCTCTGGAGTTCAGCAAGATTGTAGAGAAGGGGCGGATTTTTCTTCTCCGTCTTTTTTGAGATCTCTCTGACATGCGCATCAGGCGAGAGAGTAGAAAGAAGAATCTCGGCATCCTCCTTCTTTTTGAAGCCGTTTTCCTTGTAAAGGAGGGGAGAATTAAAGTAATGGCTTCCCTCAACAGCTCTCCATTCGCATTCAATGCCTGAGGGATCAAGTGATCCCAATATCCTGTAGAAGGGAGTTTTTACAAACTGCCTTATCTCCCGCTCCCGTTTCACGACCATTCCAAGGACGCAGGTCATGACGCGCCCCACTGAAACCGTGCAGTGCTTTTCGGAAAGGAAGCCTGCCATCGTACGCCCGTGCCTGATGGTAAGGGCGCGTGAGAAGTTGATGCCCATGAGATAATCTTCCTTCGCCCGAAGATATGCAGCGTCCGAAAGGCTGTCATATTCCGAGATCGGCTTTGCTTCCCGGATGCCACGCTTGATCTCGTCATCGGTCTGAGAATTGATCCAGACACGAAGCTCCTTCTTATCCTTTACCCCGGCTTCCTGCCGAACCAGCCTGTAGATATATTCGCCTTCCCGTCCGGAGTCGGTGCAGACATAGATCTTTTCGACATCGGGACGGTTCAGAAGATTCTTTACTATCTCAAACTGCTTCCTCGCGTTTTGAATGACCTCGTACCTGAAAGTCTCCGGTATGAAGGGAAGTGTCTCCATCCGCCATCTCTTAAGCTCCTCGTCATAGACCTCGGGATAGGACATTGTGACAAGATGACCGAAGCACCAGGTCACGACTATATGCTCGCTCTCCTGGTAGCCCTCATGTTTTTTCATGGTCTCGGAAAAGCAGTCCGCGAACTGTCTTGCCACGGACGGCTTTTCCGCTATGAATAAGCTTTTTGCCATTATTTCTTTTCGATATATTTTTGAGCCGCAAGAAGCTCCGCGCAGAGCACAGCACCGCCTGCCGCGCCGCGGACCGTGTTGTGTGAAAGGCCGACGAACTTCCAGTCAAAGATCGTGTCCTCGCGAAGCCGTCCTATAGAGACCCCGAAGCCCCTTTCATAGTCAACATCAAGTGCGACCTGAGGCCTGTTGTCCTCCTCCATATAGCGGACGAACTGCTTCGGAGCGCTCGGAAGTTTGAACTCCTGGGGAAGACCTGAAAGAGAGACCATCTTTTCAACGAGCTCCTCCTTCGTTGCTTTTTTCCTGAGCTTTACAAATGCTGCTGCGGTATGTCCGTAGAGCACCGGAACCCTCACGCACTGGCAGCTGATCTTCATATTGTTCGCAGGAACTATCTCACCGTTTTCGATATGTCCGAAGATGCGGAGAGGCTCCATCTCTGATTTTTCCTCTTCGCCTGATATGAAAGGTATCACGTTTCCTTCCATCTCGGGCCAGTCGGCAAAGGTCTTTCCAGCGCCGCTTATCGCCTGATAGGTGGTCGCTATCACTTCATAGGGCTCAAAGTCCCTCCAGGCGTAGAGTACGGGGGTATAGGACTGTATGGAGCAGTTCGGCTTTACCGCTATGAAGCCCCTCTTTGTTCCAAGGCGCTTCCTCTGATATTCAATGACATCAAGGTGTCCGGGATTTATCTCAGGGATGATCATCGGGACATCTGGCGTCCAACGGTGAGCGCTGTTGTTTGAGACCACCGGAGTCTCAGTCTTCGCGTAGTCCTCTTCTATCTTTTTGATCTCGTCCTTTGACATATTGACGGCGGAAAAGACGAAGTCCACATCAGATGTCACCGCGTCGATCTCCGTGATGTCCTTTATCACAAGATCCTTTACATTTCCGGGGACGTCGCCGTCCATCTTCCAGCGCCCCTCTACAGCCTCGGCGTAGGTCTTTCCCGCGCTCCTGCCGCTTGCCGCAACTGTTGTCACTTCAAACCAGGGGTGGTCATTCAAAAGCGATATGAACCTCTGCCCGACCATTCCGGTCGCTCCCAAAATTCCGACTTTCAGTTTTTCCATTTTCATCCTCTCCTTATTCTGATCTGCCGACAAGTGTTTCCTGTATTTTTTTCGCATCCGAAAGGAAGGCCTCTTCCTGCTCTATGGCCTTTTTCATAGCTTCCTTTCCGGGCGCTCCTATGGTCTTTCTTTGATCCACGCAGTTTTTCAGATCGATAGCTTCAAATACATCATCTTCAAAGGTATCTGAAAAACCTTTATATTCCTCAATCGTAAGTTCGTCAAGCGCCTTTTTGTTTTCGATGGCATAAAGGATGATCCTTCCTATGATCCCGTGGGCATCCCGGAAGGGCACTCCCTTTTTCACAAGATAATCCGCAGCATCCGTAGCATTTGTAAATCCGCCGCCTGCCGAAGCCTTCATCCTGTCCTTATTGAAGGACGCTGTCTTTATCTCGCCGTCTGTGAGGACTATGCAGTGCTTTACGGTATCAATGGCGTCGAAGAAGACCTCCTTGTCCTCCTGCATATCCTTGTCATAGGCAAGCGGGATGGCCTTCATTGTGGTGAAGAGGGACATCATGGCTCCATAGACACGCCCCGTCTTTCCCCGCACAAGCTCCGCTATATCCGGATTCTTCTTCTGCGGCATGATGGAGGAGCCCGTGGAATAAGCATCATCAAGCTCTATGAACCTGTACTCATCACTGTTCCAGATGATGATCTCCTCCGAAAGCCGTGAAAGATGCATCATGATAATGGACAGGGCCGATAGAAATTCAAGAAGATAATCCCTGTCCGAAACTCCGTCTATGGAATTTCCCGTAGGTCCCTTAAATGAAAGCTCCTTTGCGGTCATATCCCTGTCAAGCGGATAAGTAGTCCCGGCGAGGGCTCCGGAGCCGAGTGGAGAATAATTCATCCTCTCATATATGCTCGATAGTCTTTCACAATCCCTGGAGAACATCTCAAAATAAGCCCCAAAATGATGCGAGAGTGTAATGGGCTGGGCCTTCTGAAGATGGGTGAAGCCCGGCATTATCGTCTCGACATTATCCTTCATTATGGAGAGGATCGTATCAAGAAGCTCGATCAAAAGCCCCCTGACACAAGCCACTTCACTTCGGGTGAAAAGCCGCATATCAAGCGCCACCTGGTCATTCCTGCTGCGTCCGGTGTGAAGGCGCTTCCCGGCGTCTCCTATCCTCTCTGTAAGCTTTGCCTCAACAAAGGAGTGGATGTCTTCATAGTCGCCCTCTATCTGAAGCTTTCCGGCCACTACATCATCCCTTATCGAGATAAGGCCTTCCCTTATCTTCTTCCCGTCCTCTTCACTGATTATACCCTGCTTTGAAAGCATTAAAGCATGGGCAAGGCTTCCCTCTATGTCAGCGAAAAAAAGCCTTTTGTCAAATGAAAGGGAGTCATTGAATTTTCTTACAAGCGCGTCAGTTTCTTTCTGAAACCTGCCGCCCCAGAGACCCTGAAATTCCTGTGCCATCGTCAGTCACCTCATTATCTTTTTCTTTTTCTTTTTGTTTCGCTCTTTCTCTTTTTGAAAAAACGCAGCCGCAGTAGTCCTGCCTGTAGAGCTTGTATTCTTTGGAAAGCTCGGTCGAACGAAGAAAGCCGCCTCTCTTTTTGAATTCCGAAAAAAGATAAGGCACATCGTACTTCTTTGAGAGCTCATCTCCTATTGTGTTTAAGAGAACAGCGTCCTTCAGCGGGCTTATCGAAAGTGTCGTCGTAAAATAATCAAAGCCCTTCTCTTTTGCGTATGCGGCCGTCTTTTCGAGTCTCAGGCGAAAGCATTTTTCACACCTCCTTCCTCCCTCGGGTTCATCATACAAGCCCTTTGTCTCCTCAAAAAAAACTTCGGGTCCGTATTGTTCAGAAACAAGGGAAACCGCTCTCTTTGCCGGAAAAACCGAAAGGAAGCGCTCCTCCTCCCGCACCCTTCTTTCATATTCTGTGATCGAATCAATATTGGGATTGTAAAAAAAGACAGTGATATCGAAGTATTTTGAAAGATATTCGACGCAGTAGGAAGAACAGGGAGCGCAGCACGCATGAAGAAGAAGCGATGGCACTTCACCCCGGGAGACCAGATCAGAAACAGTTTCATCAAGCCATTTCTGATAAACTCCTATGGAACGGGACATTTTTTATGCCTTTTCCTCTCTCGTCCAGAAATAAAGAAGTACGATCGAGAGTACATAAACTCCGATCATCAGGAGCATGAACAAAATACGCCCGAAGATAAGACCGAAGGCTATCTCAAGAATAATAACAAGTCCGTGAACGAAGAGAGGCGCAGGAAACAAAAGCGCTGCCATAGCTGCCTGAAGCAGTGTCACTATGACTACTGCCGCAACCGCTATAGTCTCCGGAAGGCCAAAGGATGAAAACAATACCGCAAAGAGGAGATATGCGATAAAGATGATAAACATAATCCACGGCACCTTCACGGCAGAGCCGGGATTTACTTTTCTGATCGTAGTTTTTTCTTTACTCATAATGCACAGATTATAGCAGTATGGCTCGACTTAAACAATGTTTTTCTAAAGGTGCAGAAGTAATTTCAGCAAAAATCGTTTCCTGCGGCAGGTTTCCCCTGCCGCAGGATGAGAGCCTATTCCACAATGGTGTCAGTAGAAGCGTCATAGTAATATGCATGATCAGAGAGCACCTCGTCAGGTGAAAGCGTGGTGTAGTTTACCTCTCTCACCATCTCATCTATATCTCCCCCTCTTTTCGCCTTCTCATAAGGCATGATAAGAACCTCATGCACACTTGAAGGAATGACGCAGAGCTTTTCCTTGCCGATCACTTCTGCCGCCTTCTTAAGCTGCCCTTCGTAAAGGATAGTTGCTGCCCCGTAGTTCTTTCTCTCGTTTGATAGAACGAAAAGCGGCACCCTTTCATATTCCGCTGCCTCGTATTGGTCGGGCAGGCCCATGCTTTTCAATATTTCATCCATCGGAGTGATAGTAGCAGGCAAAAGCCTTTTCATGTTCCCCCTTGCTGCCTCGTAAAGATCCTCCTTTTTCTTCCCCCATTCCTCCATATGGTTGTTGTGAATGAGGATAGCCCCGAGTCCCTCGCCCTCTAATTCCGTCAGGAAATAAAAAGTCAGTGCAAGATCAAGATACGGCATGAAAGGGACGTCGGAAAGGAGCCTCTTGTTTCTCTTCCTGTTTACAAGACGAAATACAATATTGTCATGAGCCCTTTCAAAGTCTGTAAATTCACGTGTATCAAAGGGTTTTGCATTTCTGTGTTGGCTGTAGGTCTCAAAGATAATATCTATTATCTCATCAAAGGAGCTTGAACCGCTTTGAAAGGCATCAAAAAGGGGATCGAGATAGATCGTAGGTGAAACCCGTGAAGAAGGATCAGATATCACAAGTCCGTCGAGTTCTCTGTCATTTGTTTTGAGTATCCTTTGGATATTAAGGGATGTGTTCTTCGGAAAACGCTTTTCAAGAGTGTCGATCACGTTTCCCTGAAATTCTTCGTATGTCATGTTTTTCCTCCAAAAAAAGTGAAAGAAAAACCGTGGCATACCGGTGCAAAGCGGGATCTCTTTGTAGTTGCCAATTATAGCTGTTTAAAAAAAAATTGCAAGAAGATAATAATGAAAATATAATAGCCTTTGTCAAAATCCAAAGAAAAAGAGGTCATCCATGAAAGGTCTGTGGCAGGAAAAGCTGAAAAAAGAATTCTCTGAGCCTTATTACAGGGAGCTTTATTTAAAAGTCAATGAGGCTTACAAAAGCGGTACTGTATATCCGCCGCAGGATCAGGTCTTCAATGCTTTCGTTTTCACACCCTACGAGGAAATGAAGGTAGTGATACTCGGTCAGGATCCATATCACGAGCCGGGGCAGGCAAACGGTCTTGCATTTTCCGTGAACCCCGGGATCAGGATCCCCGCCTCACTCCAGAACATCTATAAGGAGCTCCATGAAGACCTGGGATGCTATATTCCAAACACGGGCGACCTCACGAAATGGGCAAAGCAGGGAGTCCTTCTTTTGAACACCTCTCTCACCGTCATGGCTCACTCCGCGGCTTCGATGTTCAACTATGGCTGGGAGCGCTTTACGGACGCTGTGATAAAGGCCGCAGATGAAAAGGACTCTCCCGTCGTATTCATGCTCTGGGGAAACCGTGCGAGAGCAAAAAAGGCGCTTCTTGAAAACAAGAAGCACCTTGTACTTGAAGCTGCCCACCCCTCGCCTTTGGCAAGAGGAGCCTTTTTTGGCTGTAAGCATTTTTCAAAGGCTAATGATTATCTTTCAAAAAACGGTGTCACGCCGATAGACTGGCAGATCGAAAGCGTTTAAAGAAGCGCTTCTACAGCCTTTTCCACTTCACCCATATCAGCAGTGGGTTCAAAGCGCGCTACCACGTTCCCTTCCTTGTCTACAAGGAACTTTGTGAAATTCCACTTGATCTCGGGATTGTTCTTGTAATCCTTGTCGATCTTCTTGAGAAGTCCGCTCATCATAAGTGCCTTCGGGCCCTTTCCGAAGCCCTCAAAGCCCTTCTGACTCTTCAGATAGCCATAGAGCGGAAGCGCTGTCTCTCCGTTCACATCTGATTTCTTCATCTGAGGAAACTGTGTATTGTACTTCAGAGTGCAGAATTCATGTATCTCTTCGTCTGTGCCGGGAGTCTGGCCTGCGAACTGGTTGCAGGGGATGTCGATGATCTCGAGCCCCTTGTCGTGGAATTTCTCATACATCTCCTCAAGAGGCTTGTAATGAGGTGTAAAGCCGCAGCCTGTGGCGGTATTTACGATGAGCATCACCTTTCCCTTAAAGTCAGCAAGTGAAAGCTCACTGCCGTCAGTCTTCGGCACGGAATAATCATAAATGGACATAAATGAGACCTCCTTCCATTTGAAAACTTATTGAATTATCCTTTGAAAAGGCTTACATGTCAAGAAATAACTTGCCAAAAAAGGAACACTCCTATATAATACAAAAGCTGTCTTTGAAAGAAGACTTTTGCTTCAGTAGCTCAGCCGGTAGAGCACTTCACTCGTAATGAAGGGGTCAGCGGTTCGAATCCGCTCTGGAGCTTCCTTGAAAAAACACCTGAAGACCATTGTCATTACTGGTTTTCAGGTTTTTTGTTTATTGCTTTGAAGGGAGATCATCATGACTTTATGTGAGCTTCAAGAAAAGATTATGGCTATCAAAAAGGAGCGCGACATCTGCATCCTTGCCCACTCCTACCAGTCCCACGACATCACGGAGGTCGCGGACTTTGTGGGTGACTCCTATGGTCTTTCCGTGAAGGCAGCCTCTGTCTCCCAGAAAACAGTGATAATGTGCGGCGTCCGCTTCATGGCAGAGACAGTGAAGATCCTCTCCCCTGAAAAGACAGTCATCCTCTCCGCCCCCGATGCAGGCTGCCCCATGGCAGACCAGATCGACGCTGAAAAAATGAGGGATCTGAAAGCCAAAAATCCGGGCTATGCCGCGGTATGCTACGTAAATACAACTGCGGAATTGAAGACCGAGTGCGATGTCTGCGTGACCTCCTCCTCCGCCGTGAAGATAATAAAAAATATGCCCGAAAAGGACATACTCTTTGTTCCCGACATCAATCTCGGGACCTTTGTAAAAAAGCAGTGTCCCGACAAAAATATCAAACTCATGCAGGGCGGCTGCCCGAGGCATGCAGCGGTTACGAAGGAGGAGGCGCTTGCAGCAAAAAAAGCGCACCCCAATGCCCTTCTATTAGTCCATCCCGAATGCAAAAGCGAGGTCTCAGACCTTGCCGACTATGTGGGCTCTACCACCGGGATCATTGATTTCGTAAAGAAAAGCAGTGAAAAGGAATTCATTATAGGTACCGAGAACAGCATCTTAAAGCACCTTGAATATGAATGTCCTGATAAGAGCTTCTATGTTCTCTCAAAGGCCCTTGTCTGCCCCAATATGATGCTCACCACCCTCCCCGGGCTTTATAAATGCTGCACAGGAGAAGGTGGTGAGGAGATAATCCTTGATGAAGATATCCGTCTTGGTGCGAAAAGGTGTATCGACCGGATGATAGAGTTGGAAGGGAATGTTCGTTAAGTGGCCCTTTACCGAAAACTCCAAACTCGCTGTCGCTCGTTAAGTGTTTTCAAGCAGATACATCCTCGCGCCGTAGTCTCCTATCGTCGCGGTATCGTCTGAAAGCCCTGTCCCTACATAGGCGGGATTCAAGTACACACCCGCGTTCATGAGGTCATCCCCGCTCATTATGATGTCCTCCCCGTTTTCCTTCATATGGACGAACCTGGCTATCGTATTATGCAGGAAGGAATCCTGCTTTACATGTATCGGAGATACTGTATTTACAAGGTCTCCATAGAGTCTGATGTCGTGATCAAATGAGAGTGAGGAGAGCCTGTAGTTCTTTTCTTTGTCAAGCCCCTTGAACCTGATATGACGGACTGTCTGTCCCGGCATTGCCCTGACCTGAAGCTGCATCAATACAGCCTGATTTTTGTCCTTTGAGACCGTGACCCAGGTCACAATATTTCCGGATTCTATCCTCATGAAATCCCCGGTCTGCAAGGTTTCCCTGAACCTCTTATACAAAGCGGCATATTCCTTTACTGTCTCAAGCTCCTCCTTCTTCATATCGGAGAAATTCATCTCAAAGCCGAGATTTCCCATAGCGGCTACCGCAAACCTTGAAAGAAGAGGCGTCCTTCGAAGCGTCTGATGGTTTGGAACAGATGAGACGTGGCTTGTCCAGGTCTCCTGCGGATAAGCATAGGAATAGCCCTCCTGTATCGAAAGACGGCATATCGCATCGGAATTGTCAGAAGCCCAGATCTGGGGGAAGAAGCAGAGCATCCCAAGGTCAAAGCGGTTTCCGCCCGCGGCGCAGCCCTCAAAGAGGATGTCAGGAAAAGCAGAGGTTATCCTCCTGCAAAGCTCATAGAAGCCCTCAACATAGCGTATCCCGCTCTCAAGCTTTCTCTCCTTCGGAAGATATCTTGAAAAATAATCAGATATTATCCTGTTCATGTCCCATTTGACATAGCTTATGTCAGCAGATTTAAGGACATTTATTATCTTTTCCGAAATATAGGAAACAACCTCGGGATTTGCAAGGTCAAGGAGTCTCTGGTTCCTTCCTTCCGAATGATCCCTTTCGGGGATATCCATGGTCCAGTCGGGATGCGCCCTGTAAAGGTCGCTGTCAACATTTGTCATTTCAGGCTCTATCCAGATGCCAAGTTCCATACCAAGAGCCTTGATCCTTTCCGCGAGGCCTGAAAGCCCGTGCGGTAATTTCTCCTCATTTACGGTCCAGTCGCCGAGGGATGAAGTATCTGAATTTCTTTTTGCAAACCAGCCGTCATCCATTACAAAAAGTTCGCAGCCTATATTTGCGGCCTTCTTTGCAAGTAAGAGGAGCTTGTTCTCGTCAATATTGAAATACTGCGCCTCCCAGGAATTGATGAGCATGGGGCGGACAGCGTTTTTGTACTTTCCTCTTACGATATTGTTCCTTACGAAGGAATGCATATTTTTTGACATTCCGCCATAGCCTTTGTCTGAATAGGTCAGCACGACTTCAGGCGCTTCTATGCTCTCTCCCTTTGAAAGGAGTATCGAGAAGTTCCTTGGATTGATCCCGCTTACCACCCTCATCTTCCCGTAGGATGTGGTCTCAAAGGCTGTATAATGGTTCCCGCTGTAAATGAGGTTTGAGGCATAGACCTCTCCATGATCCTCATCCGCAAAACGCGTCCACATCGTAAAGGGATTTGCGCGGTTTGAGGATGTTCCTGTGAAAGAGTAATTTATGAACAAGCCCGAGGAAAGCACGGTGTCGTGCCGGTTCATCTCGTTTGTCCAGGAGCCGGTGAAATTCGATACGGTATATGAAGCGTCCGGAAAATCCGTCATCGAGGAAAGAAGCCTTGTCACATATATATCTTCATCAAGGTCGTTTTGAAGTGAAAGGGTCTTCACTATCACATCGCTTTCGGGAAATACGATATAGTAAAGTGAGAGCGACAGAGGAAGATGCTTTTCCTTCAGTTTGATGATAAGAGTCTCTGTCCCATCACCCGGATTTGAATAGGCCGATGGAAGGTGCGAAAGAGAGTACGCGCCTTCCTCTACAGAATCAGAATCATATACAAAATCAAGGGTCGTGCTGCCATCCGGAAGGACAGCTTCGATGAGGGGCTCCCTGATATCGCCCTTCCCCGTGAAGGATGCTTCAAGCATCCTGTTTTCGAGGGAGACGGAGAGGTTCACATTGTCATAAGAGATGGAATTTCCTGGAGCAAAGAGCTGCTTCTCGGAAAACGCCGTCACATTTGAAAGGCTTATCTTTTTCCCGTAATAAAGGTGCTCAAGCTGCCCCGTCCCCATCACGCGAAAGGCATAGGATGAATTTTCTGTTGAAAGAAGATATGCCTTTTCCTTTTCAAGCTTTTTTATCATAATGGTCTCCCCCCTTTAAAAAGCGATCATTATTTTTCTTTTTTCCGAAGCTCAAAGGCCTTCTCTACTACCTTGTAGGCGCCGTCATAGAGGCCTGCCTTGTTGTTTGAAAGGATGGCCTCCGTCATGTCGGAAAGAAGCCGGTCGCCATGCAAAAACATATCCGTCATCTGAAGGATGTGCGGGATGTCCCTGCACTCAAGAGTCCCGTCGCCCACCTCCGCGGAATGGATGGCTCCCCACATCTCATGCTTTCCCACACGCCTTATGAAAAGCTTCGGAACCGGATAGAAGGAAAGCTCCGAAGGCTTTGTGACAAGGACGTCAGAGCACCTCATGAGAAGGTTCGTGATATAGACGGCTTCAAATATATTGCTGTGATAGAAGCCGTGGATACCTGTAACATCCTCTTCAAGAGCCTCAGCTGAAAACTCTGACGCTGCAGCAAAATCCTCAAAATGCTCCGTCGAGACATCCTTCATCCCGTCTATCGATGCAACAAGCTCGTCCCATACATTCCGATAATCACCGACATTTACGAAGATCGCGGCCTGATCTTTTTTCACCGCGGGAAGAAGATGCTTTATTATCGCTTCAAATATCTCCTTCTGTGCTCCCGCACCGCCTATGGTAAGGAGGAAGCGCATCGGCTTCTTGTCCTTCTTCCTCTTCATCCTCTTCTTTGAATCGGACTTGATATTCTTTACGATCTCATCATCCACATAATGTCCGGTATAGATGAGGTCATTGTTCGGCATGGGCTTGCATACCCTGTTTTTGTTCATGCCGTTTAAAACACGGTATCCCATATAAGCGTTCCTGCACTGGATCGTATGGACAGCGCCCTCCGCAAGATGAAGCGCCATAGGCCAGTTGTCAGGAATAGCATTCACAACATATTTCATCCCCGCATGGAGCGCAGCCTGCGCCGGCCATACATGGGTCCCTATCACCGGTATGTCCTTCGGAATATTCTGATAAACAGCTGCCATAAGCTCTGCGTTCTTCTGATCCGTTGCATTATAGGAAAGCGCTCTGAAGCCCTCATAATTCACGGGTTCCCATACGACCTTGTTGAATACCGGATTTTTCGAAAGCCTTGAGCCAAGTGAATAGAGCTCGTTCTGCGCGGATATCACCTTTGTACAGGTGGTCTTGGGAAATGAATTCAGATCGAGCCAGTAGGGAGTATAGCCAAGAGCATGAGCACACGAAGCCATAGCCATTGATATCCGATAATGTCCGAAGCCCATCCTGATATTACCGACGATGAGCCCCTTTTCCTCATCAAAGGGATATTTTGATTCACCCTCTTCAAGCCTTATATCCTTTACTCCGAGAGTGTCGCCGATCACTGGATTGTCCTTAATCACGGCATTGTAGGTAACATCCGGATCGTCAGGATATTTTTCAAGAAATTTTTTCTTTGAATCAAGCGCTTTTTTGTAAACGCTGTCGGACATCTTGTTTCCGAATATTACCTTTGATCTGTCAGTCATTTTCCTTTTCCCCCTTTACTGCATTAAGTGAAACAACAATATCCTCTGCCCCGTCAAGATGAAGCTTTACATTTACATTTCCTTCTTTTCCGACACTTCGAAGATAAAGACCGCACTGTCCTCCGGAGAATGCCGCTACTTTAGGGCCGATGAGCTCTGCCGGACCGTCTATTGAAACTTCAAGAGGATCATTCATAAAATAAAGCACATTCCCGTTCTCATCCACAGCCCTTACAAAAATCTCTGCGACATCATAGGTAATGCCGTCAATAAGCTTATCTGATGAGCATTCGGCTTCAAGGACGACCTTCCTCATGACACTCTTTGTGAGGGTCTTTACCACCTTTCCACCAACGATCGCTTCAAATCTGTATTCCTTTGACTCACCGCCCCAGTCGCCTATGTACTTCTCATAGAGCTTTTTCGCGTCATCCGTGCTCATATGATAAAAGGCCATGAGCTTTGCCGCCGCACGCGCTATCTTTGGAGTGATCTTGTAGCCGTGGAAGGCTGTTTCATTAAGGCAGATCTTCACAAGCTCATTCTGCTTTTTGGAAAAGCCCTCCTTTTCAATCATCTCGTCGCCTATCAGGTCGTCAAGCGGGATCGGCCCGCGTTTCATGTGTTTAAAAGGTGTGTCAGCAGGGAAGTACTCCTTTATGAAGCGCCCGTTCTTGTACATCTTCACTGAATCCGCGTTTGTAATGATATAGATGCTGCCGCGGACAGATGCAGGATGCTCTCCTATATCCATTGAGGATGTGACGAAAAGGACCGGTCTTGTCTTTGACTGGGCAGCATATATGTATGCCGCCGCCTTCGGATTCCTGAACATGTCCATGACGCCGTGATAGCATATCCTGTCTCCGCTTCCGAAATCCTTGTGTGTATTGTAATCAAACATACACCAGGCGAAGGCACCTGCTATATCATGCTCACGGTTTACGCTGTCAAGGACTCTCGCGTGACGAAGGACGTGTTCGAGGATCTCCTCCTCCTTGTCGTAGGGCTTCGTCGGGAACATATGACCATTGTATTCACTGATGAGATAAGGCCTCTCGGGATCCGGAGTGACATCTACCTTCTTCTCGCAGCCCTGATTGTCTCCGCTGTGAACAAAATCATTGTAGGTATAGACGTCTTCAAGAAAGGACATTTTTTTGTTGCATCGAACACCACCGGTCATCCTTGTGGGATCGAGGTCATGAGAAACCTGATTAGTCCTTTTGTAGAATTCATCATCATCCTGAGACTCATTTATCCTTACTCCCCAGAGGATGATCGAAGGGTGGTTCCGATACTGCGTTACCATCTCACGCACATTGTTCACGGCGATGTCCTTCCATGTCTCATCGCCTATATGCTGCCAGCCCGGGATCTCCGTGAAAACAAGAAGCCCGACACGGTCACACTCGCTTATGAAATACTGAGACTGAGGATAATGTGAAGTCCGAACCGCGTTCAGTCCGAGCACGTTCTTTAAGATTGCCGCATCCTGCCTCTGCATCGACTCCGGCATAGCATAGCCTACATAAGGATAGCTCTGATGGCGGTTCACTCCACGAAGCTTTACATACCTTCCGTTCAGATAGAAGCCGTCCTTTTTGAATTCTATGCTCCGAAAGCCGATCTCAGTCTCATCAAAGTCACAGACCTCACCATCGACAAGGATCTCCGTCCTCACCTTGTAGAGCCTCGGCGAATGGATGTCCCAAAGATTTACGTCGCCCGCAAGGGTCGAGGTGTGGCCGTCCTCACGGAGGGGCTGGCTCGATATCATTCGGTCATCAAGAAACTGCCTTACGGAAAGCCTTCTCTCCTTTGCGATCTCCTTTGCTTCTTTTGAGAGCGAGATCACGCTCTGAAGCTTTCCCGGAAGCAGGAGCTCTGAGAGTTCCTTTTTTGTAAGCGAAGAGGTCTCAGGCGGCACCGAGAGCTCGGGCCTTAAAAAGACATCCGTCATGTGGACAGGATCCTTTACCTCAAGATAGACATCACGATAGAGCCCCCCATAAGTCATATAATCTATGACAAAGCCGAAGGGCGGCTGGTTCAGGCTCTCGCTTGAGCTGAGTCTGACAGTGATGAGATTATCCTCTCCTATCTTCAGATCCTTTAAAAGAAATGTAAATGCGGTATAGCCGCATCTATGCACCCCGAGGAAGGCCCCGTTCAGGTAGACCTCCGCCTCATGGGCAGCGCCCTCAAAGGTAATGAATACATCCTTCCCTGCCCACTCTTCCTTTCCGAAGACAGTCTTTTGATAGCAGGATATCTTCTGATATACACTCTCATCAAAATAATGAAGAGGTGTGACCGCTACGGAATGAGGAAGCGAAACGAATGGGGCGTCCTCCATCAAATTCCCCTTCTGCCCGTCCTCGAAAGTGTCCCTGTATCTCCATTCCCTGTCTATATATATCCTCTCGCTCATCATTATCCCCCTTTTTTCTGAATCGATGTGACCTGTTATTTTCTTACGGACAAGCCGTCTATCAAAAGATCGACAAGAGAAGAAAAAGCCTCCATATAGTTGATCTTGTTCTTCTTCAGCTCCTCTGAATTCAAAAATCTCTCAAGCGCTGCCGAATAGATGAGCTTAAAGACTGTAAAATCAACCGGTCGAAATACCCCCTCATCTATCCCCTTCCTGAGTACTGAAAATGTAAGCTCCCAGCCTGATTCGAGGCGCTCGTTCATCCTTTTGATGACACCCGGATAGCGGGTTGCGTTTCCAAGTATACCGCTGAAATCAAAGCCGGAATAAGCAGGCGGCATAGCACCAAGGACACGCCGGAATCTCTCGACCGTAGGAAGTCCCTCATCCTTAAGTGCCTTCTCTTCTTCCTTTTCTATCTCATCAAAAACAAAATCGACCATTGCAAGGAGAACCTCCTCCTTGTCGGAAAAGACCATATACATGGTCTTCTTTGACATGGAGATCTCCTTAGCAAGGTCGTCCATTGTAAAGTGCGCACCCTTTTCCTTGAAAATCGAAAGCCCGCCCTTTATGATCCGAAGCCTGTTCTCTGCAGCTGCCCGCATTTTCATTCCCCCTTATGGAAACCGTTTCAAGAATTGCAGTTTCCATTTTATCACGGGTCGCACCCATAAGGCAATAGGAAAAAGCGGGTAAAAAAATGAATACGGCTATAAAATATAGCCGTTCGCTCAGAAGCTCCAGTTCTTTTCGATGAAAGCGATTGCTTTCTCCAGATCCTCGTCCGTGCCGTCAGTTAACTTCACTTTAAATTCACAGTCCGTCTCCCAGCCGTGCCGGAGTATTTCAATGCAGTGTTCCTTGTCTTTTCCAAGCAGCTTTACCTGAGCCATCAACGCAGCAAGCATTCCGTACCCAGTAATTTTGATCCTGCCGCCGCTCACATCTTCCATATCATCATCATTCAATGGCTGCATATCGTCTTCTGTAAACTCATAATTGAACTGTTCCAAAGCATTCATTGTTCTTCTCCTTTGTATTCCAGACACAGCATGGTCAGATCGTCGAACTGCTCTGCCCCTCCTACGAACTCCGCAACACCATGTTCCACAGATTTCAGGATCTCCATCGGATCTGAGTCTTTTACCCTGTTCAGCGCGTTTACGGTCCTGTCTAATCCAAACAGTTCTTCGGCAGAATTGGTCGCCTCCGGGACTCCGTCCGTATAAACGAACAGCTTGGAGCCGGGCTGCATCTGCTGTTCATATTCCGTGAATTTCATCCTGGCCATTCCGCCGATAACGAAGCCATGCTTATCTTTCAGGATCTCAAATTCTCCGTCCGGTGTTTTTATGATCGGATATTCATGCCCTGCATTCGAGGCGGTGATCACGCCCGTTTTTATATTAAGAATACCCAGCCAAACCGTCACGAACATGTTTTCCCGGTTATTCGCACAGATCAGTCTGTTCACTTCCGAAAGCACTTGTTTCGGACTGTGACCGGTCATGACCTGCGTCTGGATCATGCTTTTCGCCATCATCATGAACATGGCTGCCGGTATTCCCTTGCCGGATACGTCCGCGATCACCAGTGCCAGATGATCACGATCCACAAAGAAGAAATCATAAAAGTCCCCGCCTACTTCTTTGGCAGGCGTCATACTTGCATAGATATTGAACTCTTTCCGATCCGGAAATGCCGGAAAAATATTGGGAAGCATGTCCGCTTGAAGGCGATTCGCCACATCCAACTCGGCCTTCTGTGCAGTAAGAGTCTTTCCCCGCTCTGCAAAAAGGAACGTATACATCAGCAGGATCGCCAGGAGAGTTGCCGCATACTGGGTCGAGATCCCGAAAGTCCCGGCGGTGATCAGCTGATTGATCAGCGGTGCAGCAATAAACGAAGCAACGACAAGCTTCTGCCGCCTCGGTGAAGAAGACCGTATCAGCGATATCAGGATCACAACAGTCGTAAACAGCAGGTAGATATAGGAAATGGGATACAACGCTCCACGCTGATAAACGCCCTGCTCGTCGATACTGAAATAAAACGGGACGAACAGATTTGAAAGTGCCATGATCGCCGCGATAATGAAGGCAACCTTTATCAAGACCGCCCTTCTCTTTTTCGCGCGTTCTTCCATCTCCAGAATACTGCAGATATACAACCAGAACTGATAGACCAGCACGATCCCGATCAGATAGAAAAGGACATTTGCGATCAGGCTCAGCCATCTCATATCCGGTATACCGAACATCAGCCACGTGCATTCGCTTAAGAACAGTGCCACCGCGTCCGAAAAGATCAGGGAAATGAACTGATAAGTCGATTGCTCAGCCTCCCGATTATCCAACATACAGCTGAAGTATAATACCGTACAAACGGCCATTCCCAGAATGCCTACGCCTATATTAAAAGCCCACTTCTTTTCCAGGGCCTCAAAGCCGCGGACATAGCTGAGTACGATTCCCGCGACCGTCATGGCACAAAGGATTATGAACCCTGTACGCAAAAATATTTTATTCATTTTAGAATGATCGGCTTTATCCATTTTCTGATCGCTTTCTTCTCAAGGTAATCTTTTTTATCGAAATAGATGTTCGGTATAATAAATATACATATAGTTCATTGACAAGTTAAGATATGCGGTTTCTATCACAAATTTGATCTACATTACTTTAGATTTCCTTGATAGTGTAAAATCTTAAAGGTACATAGGCTGAAACCGAACAAAAGCCAACTCGCTATATACTATACTGTATAAGTAGCCTGAATTAGATCAGGTAGAGGCATCAGGCTAATGCCATTAAAAGACCGGAGTATAAAAACTTCGAGAATTTATAAATATCAACCATGAGTTGGTAAATAGCCATGTATATATCTTTCCGGCAACATTTTTCCGACAATCCGTTCTCCCGGGCCCCTGCCGGAAAATTATGATTTGTGGGGCGTCATCCTACTGTAATAATGTACCTTCTCTTCATACATCATCTTGTCTGATGCCTTAAGCATGTCATCGACGGTCTCGGAAGCATCCGCATTATAGCTATATCCAATTGAACAACTATACTTAGTTTTACCTACAGCATCCCGAATACGCTCTATAAGCTGCATCACATCTTTCTCCTGATTGTGTTCTTCTCCAGAAAGACTGTCGTTTTAAGCGAAATCGCAAAAGCGGCCAGAATAAGGATCAGTATCCAGTTTTGTAAAAGATAGTCTCTAATCATTAATGACTATGGTTTCAGATCCTTCACTCCACATCCACAACATCAATGAACCCCGTTACCTCGAATGTCTCTCTGATGGCCTTATTGATATTCAGGATTTTTACCTGACGGTAACCGTTTTCTTCCATGTACTGTTCTGCTGCAAGTATCGTACGAAGTCCTGCGGATGAGATATAGGACAGTTTTTCACAATCAATAGTCAGCCCAGTTACACCTTCAAGAGCCGCTTCAAGTTCCTTATCGAACCCGGGAGCCGCCAGCGTATCCAGCCTCCCTTCCAGTGCGCAGAAAAGTTCCCCGTCCTTCACAGTCAATGTCGTGTTCAGCATGCTTGTATTCCTCCTATCTCATTATTCCTGCATTTAGGTAAAATTTTTCATACAACTGCTTTCAGTCTTCTTCAATCATCCGAAAGCACTTTGCGAAACCAGATGATGTTCTGTCCGTCTCTGTATTCGTAACCTAAATCATCCATAGTCCTTTTCACCATGATAATACCCAGACCGCCGGGTTTCCGTTCCATCGCCTTTAACTTCACATTAGGCTCGGGCATCGCCAGCGGGTCGAACGGGATTCCACTGTCGCGAAGGGTAATTATGGCTGTCAACGGATCTTGGATAATCTCCAGGCTGATCGCCACATCTCCCGGCTGTCCTTCATAGCCGTATCTTACAATATTTCCAAACAGTTCATCCAGCGCAATATCGATCTGGTTCATGTTCATCTCCGGACAATTGATCGACATAAGTTCCGTATTCACGAATTCAAGCACCTCTTCCAGGCTTTCGGGAATAGCTGTGACAGTAATTTCATTTTTCATTTTTATTCTCCATCTCCACAGCTGTAATAATAACGCCTGTAACATTTGTAAGGTTCAGCAGACCGCCAAATACCACTTCACCAAAAATAGCCAGTGGGATAAGGTTCGAAGCATTCAAATAGGACAATATTATCAAAAGTCAGATCAGAATAGAGCCCGGCTGGTTTTTTACTTCGATCGGTTCCATATCAATCCTGTTTTCTTCCGCTGTATTCTTTTACACATCCAGTCTCTGTCTTTCGACCAGTTCGGCGAAAAGCCCGTTTTTTTCGATCAGCTCGTCATAAGTCCCGTCTTCCATGATCTTCCCCTTGTCCAGTACCAGAATCCGGTCGCAGTGTTTGATCGTGGACAGCCGGTGTGCGATCACGATGCGCGTGCATTTCAGACCGTCGAGAGCCTCCGAGACCTTCTTCTGGGTCTTATTATCCAGGGCAGATGTCGCCTCGTCGAACATCAGGACCTTCGGTTTCGGGGCCACGGCGCGCGCGATCATAAGGCGCTGCTTTTGGCCGCCGGAGATCCCGCCCTGGCCTTCGGAAATGAGGGTGTTCATTCCCATGGGCATATCCCGGATATCGTCCGCTATACCGGCGATCTCCGCTGCTTCCCAGGCTTCATCGAGCGTCAGTTCAGGCGCTGAGATCACGATATTGGAATAGATGTCTCCCTGAAAAAGGCTTCCATCCTGCGTGACCGCGCCGATGCAGCGGCGCAAGGATCGCATGTCCAGTTTGGACATGTCTTTATTGTCATAATAAATGGCTCCCTTTTCCGGCGTCTCAAATCCGAGCAGAAGACGCATCAGCGTGGACTTCCCGCAACCCGTGGTGCCTACGATCCCGATATACTCTCCCGCCCGGATCTTTAAGCTCATGCCGTTTACCACGTAAGGCATTGTCTCGTTATAGCGGAAGGATACATTTGAAAGCTCGATGTTGCCCGAAAGGGACGTGACCATCGTTTTGGTTTCCGCCGATTCCGGCTCGGTCTTTAAGATCGGCTCCGCCATCTCCAGGATCGGTTTGATATTTGCTACGGAAAGCGCTGCGCCGGTAAGGGCGGTAAATGCTCCCATGACGGCGCCGTAAGCCGCGTTGAACGCCAGATAATCCGGCGGAGTGACCTGCGTCTTTGCCGCCAGATAATACAGGATGATCGTTCCGAAAAGGGACACCGCCAGGATTATGGCGCTGTTGACCTTCAGAAACAGCGGAATGTCATAAGTATACTTAGCCTTCTCTGCGTATGAATTTGCCCAGCGGGCGAAGGCACGTTTCTCGGCTCCGGCCAGCTTGATCTTCTGCACGCCGGTGATCATAGCAAAGCTGAGGCCGCTGTTCTTCGCACCGGTCTCCATGGCGGACTTGCTGATCTTCATCTGCATAAGCGTCGCGACCGTGCTGATCACCAGTGTAGTGATAATGATCAGGACCGCCGGTACAACGAGCGTCGGAGCAAACTGGAAGATCTGCGTGATATACATAAAGGATACCAGAGATGTAATCCCTGTAAAGATCACGCTTCCCAGGAGAGTACAGAGCTGCTGTGCGCTGCCGAACCGGCTCGAAAGTTCACCCGAAGAATACTGCCTGAAAAAGCCCGGCGGAAGATTCATGATCCTCGACATCAGGGCCGCCTGCACGGAAACAGACGTCTTAGTCTTTATACGCTCCATCACCAGACTCTTTACAGAATTCAGCAGCATGCTGGATATCGCGAGGCATACTATAAATATTGCCGTCCCCAAAAGGAATGGAACGTTTTTACTCTGCAGAACCGGACCGGTCAGGATCCTGGTCAACTGCGGGGAGAACATCCCGACCAGGGTCACAGCCACCGTCAGGATCACGAAAACAGCTATGTCGCCGAGTGAAATACAGCCCTTGAGGTACAGGAGCAGATCCGGGATCCCCAGTTTTTTCTGCGGAAGCGGCCGATAGAAACAGACCGCGTCCCGTTCGAACTGCGCCGCTGTGGTCTTATTAATCTTCACAACTGCTCCGGTATCCGGATCATGGTAATAATAGCCCATATACTTCTTGGGAAGGAGCGCTACCGGAAATCTGTCCTCTTTCCTCCGGACGATCAGCGGTCCGTAGGCATCCTTATACCAGTCTTCTTTCAGCTCTACAGTCCGCCGCATGATCCCGTGGGGACGTAAGGCGTATTCCAACTGTTCATCCGCGCTTTTTACGCTGGCCGGAATCTCTGTCGGTTTATAGTGGTAGTATTTCAGTATTTCATCAATGGCAGCCTTTGTCAGGAAGCGCTCATCGCCCGCCGCAGTCGAATCGTGCTTCCCGAGGACCACGGAAGCCATGCGGAAGATGGAATCCTCAAAGGCTTCATGATCGCTTTGTTTGATCTGTCTTACCTGTTTGTCGAACCACCCCATGACCTGCCTCCTTAATCATTTGAGACAAGCTCTGTATAAACGCCGCCTTTGGCATACAGCTCGTCATGTGTACCGCGTTCGACCACCCTGCCCTGATCCAGCACGATGATCTCGTCGCAGTCCCGGATGGTGGAGAGCCGGTGGGCAATAACGATACAGGTAACGCCCCGGTTCTTCACGGCATTTACAACTTCGAACTCTGTTTTGGCGTCCAAGGCGCTTGTCGCCTCATCCATGATAATGACGGACGGATCCTGCGCCAGGACCCTGGCGATCTCCAGTCTCTGCCTCTGACCGCCGGAAAGGTCTTTGCCGCCTTCGATCAACTTCCCGTAGAAGCCTCCATCCCTCTCCATGATGTCGTTATAGATCTGCGCGTCCTTCGCAGCCAGTATGATCTCGAAATCCTTCAGTGAATCGTTCCACATACGGATGTTGTTATCTATCGTATCCTCGAACATAACAATATCCTGATCAACAACAGCCACCGAACTGGTAAATACGGTACGGTCTATTTCGGAGATCGGCTTTCCGTCGAACAGGACCTCCCCGCTCCATGGTTTATAAAGACCGGAGATCAGTTTGGAAAGGGTCGATTTTCCGCATCCGGAAGTACCGACGAACGCCACACGGCTTCCCGGTTCCATTTTCATGGAAAAATTTTCAATAAGAGGCTTTTCCAATCTCGAATAGCCAAAGGTGACGTTCTTTAATTCTACGCTGCCGCCGAGTTTTGAATAGTCCTTTTCTTCCGAGATTGGCTCATCGGAATAATACTCATCATCCGGATACTGCATGACGTCTTCAACACGTTCCATCTCGGTGCGCATCTCCTGGATCGTCTGACCTGCGCCGATGAGCGTCATGGCCGGCGACATAAAAGCGCTCAAGAATCCCTGGAAGGTCATGATCGCACCAATGGAAAACTCCCCTTTCATGGTAAGCCACACGCCCAGGACCAGCACGGCCGAACCTGAAAGTCCTGTCAGCAGTGTCGGGACCATCCCAAGGAATTGATTCAGTTTTGAAAATTTCACGATCTGTGAATTGACAGATGCCTGATATCCGGCCCATTTCTGGAAATAACCGTTCTCCGCGCCGCTGGCCTTTATCGTCTCCACCATCTGAATGCCTGAAACGGTCACAGAAGCAAGCTTTCCGGAGTCACGCATCTGGACTCTCGTAATGTTGACCCTTTTCGTCGAAATGATCCGGGAGACCACCAGGTTAACGATGACGGTTCCGATCCCGACGAGTGTAAGTATCAGGCTGTACCTGATCATTACGAACAGATAAAAGAACATCATGATCGTGTTCAGCAGCAGAGGCGTAAAGGTATTGACAAGCGTCCTCGCGATCATCGAATTAGACTCCTGCCGCTGCAGGATATCCCCTCCCATGCGCTGGGAGAAGAATTCCATCGGCATCCTAAGGATTTTCCACATGAAGGTGCTGCTCCCGATAAGCGCCATCTTACCATCGATCTTCATCTGATAGACCGCCTGAAGCCAGACAACGATCACCTGGGCCAGAGCAAAGATTGTCATGATGAAAAGGAACGGCGTCAGCAGCTCTATGTTTTCCCCGGTCAGCAGCCTGTCGATAAAGAATTTTGAAAATACGGGATTGATGACCCCGAACAGATATCCGATCACTGTAGAGATCAGAAGGAACAATACCGCGGCGCCGGTTCCGACGAGACGGCGCCGGGCAAACGCCAGTGTGCTCTCCCTTTTGCCGGATGGTTCGAAATTCTCTCCCGGCTCGATCTGAAGGCAGATGCCCGTAAAGGATCTGTCCAGCTCCTCCATGGTGACTTTTACTTCACCGCGTGCCGGATCATTGAGCCAGACAGTATCGCCCTTTATACCGTCAAGCACAACGAAATGGTCGAAATTCCAGTGTATTATACAGGGATATGTGACCTTTGTCTTTATGGCGCTCAGTTCACAACGAAATCCCTGGGCCTTTAAGCCATAGCTTCTTGCCGCTTTCAGGATATTCTTAGCCTTGGATCCGTCCCGGCTGACGCCGCAGTCCGTTCGCACCTGCTCCAGAGGGACCCATTTATCGTAATAGGCCATGATCATGGCAAGGCAGGCGGCACCGCACTCCAATGCCTCCATCTGCATGATGACAGGAACTTTTGCCCTGCCCTTCTGCACCGGATGTTTTACTGTGTTCGTTTTCATCCGACCCACCTCTATTTGTTATTGAACAGCAGGCTTAAGACCTGTGTCTGCTTATAGGTGACGCTTGCCAGGTAAACCCCGTCGTCAAGGATCGTTTCCGCCTGTGCAAAAACTTTCCCATTCTGATCCAAGCCGACACCGATGATCGTGCTCGACGTTTCTCCGACTTTTACGTTCATGCCTTCCTGCACATTTCCCGCAAAGGAGTCGTCCTTGAAATATACCGTCATCGTACCGTTTTTGACCTCAGCAATACCTTCCACAGAACTGCCGATATAAGCGAAAGAGCCCCATATCAGGGTACCGACGAGCATAAGGACGATTGCTGCCAAGACAGCCCAGACTGCCGGTTTGGTCACCTTCAGATAATCATTCAACTGTTCCGGAGAAGAAATACGAGTAATATTCTTTTCTCTGTAGAGTTGTTTCACAGCCATACTCTCTCCGCCTTTCTTTTTCCAATAAATAATAAATCAAAAACAAGCCCGCTCCTGTGCTTTATAGCGAATCCGTAAACCTTCTGAAGGCTTCTCTCCCCTTTTCATCATCCTTGAAGACTCCGGCCGAGAGGAGGACCTTCAAAAAGACCTGTCCGATCTCATCCTTCAGTATGTCCATGATGTTGTCTTTGTTCAGGTCTGTATGCCTTTCCATTATCTCTTTTGCCCAGGCTGCATGCTTTGAAAGATTATCGTCATGCTCTATGTCGGCGCCTTGCAGCATTGCCTCTGAAAGGCTATTTATCTCAGTCTTCAGTCTCGCGGGGAGAACCGCAAGCCCCATTACTTCTATAAGACCGATGTTTTCCTTCTTGATATGATGAAGCTCCTCGTGGGGATGGAAAAGTCCAAGAGGGTGTTCCTTTGTCGTGATATTGTTTCGAAGGGCGAGATCGAGCTCATATATGTCCCCGTGCCTCCTCGCTATCGGAGTGATCGTATTGTGGGGCTCATTGTCTGTCTCCGCGAAGATGAAGGCCTCCTCATCCGTGTAGGAGCGCCACTTCGTGAGTATCCTATCGGCTAATTCTATAAGGGCTTTCCTGTCCTTTGAGTTCAGCCTTATGACGGAAAGCGGCCATTTCACTACTCCGCAGGAGACTTCGGGAAAGCCCTCGACTGAAAACTTGCGGACGACCGGAGCCTTTTCCATCGCAAAGACATATCTCCCGCCCTGGAAATGATCGTGGGTGAGGATCGAGCCGCCTACTATCGGAAGGTCAGCATTGCTCCCTAAAAAATAATGCGGAAACAGGTCTACAAAATCAAAGAGCTTTATAAACGCTGCCTTGTCCACCTTCATCGGGATGTGCTCTGAATTAAAGACTATGCAGTGCTCGTTGTAATAGACATAGGGGCTGTACTGGAAGCCGAAGTCAGAGTCGTTGACCTTTACCGGTATCACCCGGAGATTCTCCCTCGCGGGATGGTTGGCGCGCCCTGCATAACCTATATTTTCCATGCAGAGCTGGCACTTCGGATAAGCGGACTGCTTCTGGTTCTTCGCGGCGGCGATGGCCTTCGGATCCTTCTCGGGCTTTGAGAGATTGATCGTTATGTCAAGGGTGCCGTATGGAGTATCCGTTGTCCATCTCATGTCGCGGGCTATCCGGTCGGTCCTTATGTAATTTATATCCCTGCAAAGCTTGTAAAAATAATCGGTCGAGGCCTCAGGCGATCTTTTGTACTCCTCCCAAAAGGTCCTGTTCACTTCATGAGGTCTGGGAGTTATGGCGTTCATGAGCTTTGTGTCAAAAAGATCCCGGAAGGTGATAGAGTCCTCTATGATCCCTCTCTTTACGGCTTCATCGCAAAGGTATTCAAGGATCTTAGGTAGCGTGGGATCCTCCTTTCCTTCCTTATCATTTTCATCAAACTCGCTCTCTCCCATCATGTCAAGGAGGAGATTCCTTGAATAGAATCTTTCATCCTCAAAAATAAGTTCCTTTGAAAGTCCGTATTCTACAAGCTTTTCGATATAGTGTGACAGCATTTTAATCCTCTTTTCCTTTTCTTTCTTTTGCTCTTTTTTTCATTTCACGCGCGTCCTTCAAGACTGTATCGGTTATTGAGTCGCCTCCTATCATCCTCGAAAGCTCCATTACGCTCTCATCCTCCGAAAGCTTTCTCACATTTGAGTAAGTCTTTCCGTCCGTGACCGTCTTTTCTGTGAGGAGATGATTGTCCGCCATCGCGGCTATCTGCTGAAGATGGGTAATGCAGATGACCTGTCGGTCACGTGCTATATCGGAAAGCTTTTCAGCGACCCTTGCCGCGGTGATCCCGCTGATCCCGGCATCGATCTCATCAAATATCATCGTATCGACATCAAGGAAGTCCGCAGAAACACTCTTTAATGCAAGCATTATCCTTGAAAGCTCCCCGCCGCTTGCACAGTCTATCAAAGGCACGAGCGGCTCGCCGGGATTCATAGAGATGAAAAACTCCGCCTCATCCCTCCCGTTTGAGGAATAATCCTTCGCCTCCGAAAACCTTGTTTCAAAGCGGCAGTCGAGGAAATTGAGGTCTGAAAGCGCCTCTATCACAAGGGGAGAAAGCTTTGCTGCCGCCTCCTTCCGAAGAGCGGAAAGGTCGTCTGAAAGTTTTGTGAGCTTATCTTTTGCCTTTTCAAGCTTCTTTTTCAGCTCCTCCATATAGGCGTCATGATCCAGAAGATTTGAAAGCTCCTCCTTTTTTTCGGAGAGCGAGGACAAAATATCCGGGATGGTACGGCCGTATTTCCCTTTCAGGTTGTTTATGGTATCAAGCCGGGATGATACTTCATCATAGCGCTCCTCCGAAAAGTCGCTTGCGTCTATATAATTTTTCAAGTCCCGAAGGGTATCCGAAAGAAGGGATGAAGCATCTGAAAGCTGGGAAAGGGTTCCATTCAATTTCTCATCAAAGCTGACTGCAAGTGAAAGGCCTCTTTCCGCGCGGCCCGAGGCTTCTATCGCGCCCATGTCGCCATCGAGGGCTGCCATGCTTTCTGAAAGCGCCTCCCTGATCTTCTGCCCGTTTTGAAGGATGGAATAATCACGCTCGACTTCTTCGTCTTCACCCATGCGAAGGGCAGCGTCTTCTATCTCCTCTATCTCGTGGTTCAAAAGCTCAGTCTTTCTCGCTCTTAAAACCTCATCCAAATCCTGTGACTCATATTTTTCTTTGAGTTCAGAGTATTCGCTGTAGGCTTCCTTATACGCCTTCTTCTTTTCGGAAAGCTCTTTCCCGCCGAAGGAATCTATGAACTCAAGATGCTTTGATCTCTTAAGAAGGGACTGGTGCTCTTTCTGTCCGTAGATATCGAGCAGTATCTCTCCGCAGTTTGCAAGGAGAGGAGCGGGAACAGTCTCGCCGTTGATCTTTGCCTTTGACTTTGAAGCTCCTATCCTTCGCGACAATATGACTTCATCATCAATGACCGGGATATCGAGTTCAAGGAGCCTTTCCTTCTCTCTCTGGTCAACTGAAAAGACCACCTCCGCGAAGCAGTCCTTTTCGCTGTCCCTTATCATCTCCTTCTTCACCTTGCCGCCAAGGGTCAGTGAGAGGGCATTCAATAATATCGATTTTCCTGCCCCGGTCTCTCCCGTTATCACGTTGAAGCCCTTTGAAAAGGAGATATCGGCCTTGTCTATCAGGGCATAATTTTCTATATGAAGATCTTCTATCATGATCAGAAACCGCCCTCCTCCCTGAATTTTTTGGATATCCTCTCGAGGAAATTCATCTTGGAGAGCCTTACCATCTTCACCTTTTCCTTTGCCTTTCTGATCACGGCGCGGTTGCCCGGTGAAAAGACGGTTGAGCCCGGGCCGCTCCCGTCAAAGGAGATCCTGGCTCTTTCTATGGTATGGGTCCGTCTTGGCCTTATCTCGATAGCCACCTCCGCTTCGTCCGGAAGCACGATGCTTCTTGAGAGCAGGGTATGGGGATTTAAGGGAGTAAGAAGTATCAGCTCCGTAAGCGGATCTACTATCGGACCCTTTGCAGAGAGATTGTAAGCGGTAGAGCCTGTGGGAGTTGATATTATCATCCCGTCGCCCTTGAGCTGATAAAGCACTGTCCCGTTCACATATACTATCATCTCAATGACCTGTGTCGAATTTTCGGATGAGATCACGATATCATTGAGGGCAATATTTTTCCCTTGTTCATCTGAGGTGAGACTGCCTTCGAGCATCATCCTCTCTTCTATCTCGAAGCTCCCCTCAAAGAGGCTGTCGATCGCTTCAAGAACGGACTCGCTGTCAAGGTCGCAAAGATAGCCAAGATGCCCGAGGTTCACGCCGAGAAGCGGGATCTTTTTTTCCACGGTCCGCTTCGCTGTCCGGATCAATGCCCCGTCTCCGCCTATCGTAAAGATGCACTCGCAGTCCTTTGAGATATTGATATCCTCGTTTGAGCCCTTCTCGGGCTCTATGATAATCTCCGCGAAGCCGCCCATCCTTTTTATCTTTTCTTCCATCTGCTTTGCGACGGACATGTATTTTTCACGGGCGTCACGGATAATGATACTGAAATTTTTCACTTTTTTTCCTCCAACAAATCAAAGCGTTTCAAACGCTTCAGTCACAATTTCGGAAACGCTGCCGGAAAAAAGTTCATTTTGGGATGATGAGACATAAACAAGGTATTCTATATTTCCTTCAGGCCCCCTGATCGGAGAGAAGGAAAGTCCTTTCACAAAAAAGCCTGACTCCTTTATGTATGAAAAGACATTATAGATGACTTCAATATGGACGGCAGGATCCCTTACAACGCCCTTCTTTCCTACCTTTTCCCTGCCCGCCTCAAACTGGGGTTTGATGAGGCAGACACCTTCACCCTCATCCTTCATTATAGGACGAACTGCGGGAAGGACCTTGGAAAGGGATATGAAGGAAACATCACAGGAAAAGAAATCCATCTTTTCCCCGATGTCTTCGGGCTTTAAGTAACGGAAGTTGGTGCGCTCCATCACTGTGACCCTTTCATCCGTCCGGAGGCGGTAATCAAGCTGTCCATAGCCGACATCAACGGATATGACATGAGCCGCGCCGTTTTGCAGCATACAGTCCGTAAAGCCGCCTGTAGACGCACCTATATCGATGCAGCGTTTGTTTGAAAGATCTATCTTGAAAAACTCTATCGCCTTTTCAAGCTTGAAGCCGCCGCGGCTCACATAGGGCATCTTCTCACCGACAAGCTCGATCTTTGAATCGATCGGAAAGGTCATTCCGGGCTTGTCTTCAAGGACTGAATCCACCCTTATCTTCCCCTCCATTATGAGGCGCTTTGCCTGCTCCCGGGAATCGGCAAGACCGGATTTTTTTACAAGGATATCAAGCCTTTCCTTTTCCATCACTTATCACATTTTCTTTTATCGCGCGGTATATGCCCTCCGGCGAAAGCGAGTTTTCTTCATAAAGCTCCGTGACAGTTCCCTGGGGTACGAACTCATCGGGAAATGCGAGTTTCAGCAGATCTCCCTTGTATCCGATATCAAGAAGATAATCGCCTACCTTTGAACCGAAGCCGTTTGTTATGACATTATCCTCTATCGTAACGATAAGCGTCGAAGACGATACGCTGTCGAGAAGGTCTGTATCTATTGGCTTTACAAAGCGGGAATTGATGAGAAGCGCTCCTATATTGTCCTTCTTAAGAAGATCGAGCGCGTGATAAGCGTTTTCGACCATCGATCCGAGTGCAAGGATGACAACGCCATCATCTCCTTCACGCGTATCCTCTATCACCTCTGCCCTTCCCTTTTCTATCTTCTGCCTCTTTTCCTTAAAAAGGGTGCAGGCCTCGCCCCGGGGATAGCGAACAGCGACGGGATGAGTCTCCGCGAGCGCGTATTTCAGCATATCTGAAAGTTCCCACTTGTTCTTCGGAGAGAGGATAATGATATTGGGCATCGAAGAAAGATAGGATAGATCAAAAAGCCCGTGATGTGTCGGACCGTCATGTCCTACCACACCCGCACGGTCAATACAGAATACCACGTGAAGATCCTGCAGGCAGACATCCATCAATATCTCGTCATAAGCCCTTTGAAGGAAGGATGAATAAACACAGACAAAGGGCTTCATACCGGAAAGAGAAAGCCCGGCAGCAAAGGTCACGGCATGCTCCTCAGCTATGCCGACATCAAAGAATCTCTCGGGAAAGAGATTTCTGAAACGCTTCAGTCCGGTTCCATCCATCATTGCCGCGGTAATGCAGCAGACCTTTTCGTCACGCTGACCCAGCTTCCTTATGACTGTTGAAAAAATATCGGTGTATGAAGGATTCTTTGTGGAAAGCGGAAGACCCGTCTCCCTGTCAAAGGGACCCGCGCCGTGGAAGCGTGAAGGATGGCGCTCGGCGGGAATAAAGCCCTTGCCTTTTTTGGTGATCACATGTACAAGAACGCAGCCTTTAAATCGGGCAGCATTCTTAAACACATTTTCCATTTGTTTAATGTTCGAGCCGTCAACCGGGCCTAAATACATTATTCCCATCTGCTCGAAGATCATTCCGGGAATGACAAGCTGCTTGATACCGGATTTCGTTTTTCTGATCTGTGCGACCAGCTTTTCCCCGTAGACCGGGATCTTTTCAAGTGAGGTTTGAACCTGCGCTTTCAGATTTGTATAGCCGCTGCTTGTTCGAAGAGATGAAAGCTGCCTTGAAAGGCCGCCTACATTTTCTGAAATTGACATGCCATTATCATTAAGAACTATGACAAAATTTGACTTTAGCGAACCTGCGTTGTTCATTGCTTCATAGGCGAGGCCGCCTGTGAGCGCGCCATCGCCGATCACGGATATGACCTTATAGTCCTCGTTTTGAAGGTCTCTCGCCGTCACCATCCCAAGTCCTGCTGAAATGGAGGTGGAGGCATGACCTGAATCAAAAACATCACAGTCAGATTCGCTCCTTTTCGGAAAGCCTGAAAGACCGTTTCTTTCACGGAGCGTCTCAAATTCATCCTTTCGTCCCGTGAGTATCTTGTGGGTATAGGATTGATGCCCCACATCAAAGATGATCTTGTCCTTTGGCGGTGAAAAGACACGATGAAGCGCGACCGTGAGTTCTACCGCGCCAAGGTTCGAGGAAAGGTGACCTCCTTTTTTTGAAAGCGTATCAATAAGAAGCTCCCTTATTTCAGAGCAAAGCTCGGGAAGCTCCTGATATGAAAACGACTTTATGTCACCGGAACTTTTCAATCTGTCAAGAAGAGACAAGTGAAGCCTCCTGTCCTTAGCTAAACGGCACTTCCCCGCCGTCTTCTGTGATCATGCTGACCTTTGCCTCGACCTCTTCAACCTTTGAATTCACATATTTGATGAGAGCCGTCCCCTCCTCATAAAGTGAGAAGGATTTTTCAAGAGTGCAGTCCTCTTTTTCCATCTCACCGGTGATCTCTGAGAGACGTTTAAGCCCTTCCTCTATCGTCATTTTTGAAAAGTCATATTCTTTTTCTTTCATGATTCCGCCACACTTTCCACAACCTTTGCGGTGAGCCTTCCTTTATAAAGCCTGACATCTATCTCGTCTCCATTTTTCAGACTCGAGGCTTCTCTTATATTGTTTCCCTTCATGTCTCTGATGTAGGAATAACCGCTTGAAAGGCGCTTTACCGGGGAGGATGCTTCAAGACGCGCCGCAGCATGTGAGAGAAAATCCTTTGTCGAGCGAAGCCTTGAAATAAACAGCCTTTCTATCCTCTGATCAAGAAGCCTTTCCTTTGTAGATTTGAGCTTTCGTAAAAACTCTCTTTCTATCCTCTGATCCAGAAGCCTTTCTTTTGTATTCTTAAGCGTCCGTGAAAACGCTCTTTCTATACGCTCCTCCAGTTCTACGGTCTTTTCCAGGATAGCTTTTGTTTTCCTTGCCGGGGAGCCCTTTTCTATAAGGCGCTCATAGGAGGACAGTTCGTTTTTCAGCCTGTTGCATCTTTGAAGAAGCGCTCTTGAAAGCATTCTCTTTCTTTCCGAAAGCTCCTCCTTGAATTCTTCGTAAGAAAAAACGCAAAGCTCTGCCGCCGCGGTAGGAGTTGATGCTCTCTTATCAGCTACAAAATCCGCTATCGTAAAGTCAGGCTCATGCCCTATCCCGGTGACTATCGGTGTTTGGGAAGAAAAAATCTGTCTTGCAACTATCTCCTCGTTGAAAGCAAAAAGATCTTCAATCGAGCCGCCGCCGCGTCCAACTATGATCACATCAAGCCCCATCGCATCCAGCCTTGCGATGCCCTCCGCGATCTCCTCCGCTGCACCCTCACCCTGAACCTTAACTGGCATAAGGTAAAGATTTACATATGGATTTCTTCTTCTCGCATTCCTGATAATGTCGTGAATGACGGCTCCGGTCGGTGCTGTAACAATACCGATATTCAAGGCAAAAGGCGGGATGGGCTGCTTGTATTCATCAGCAAACATCCCCTCATCGGAAAGCTCTTTTTTCAGCTTTTCAAAGCGTAAATAAAGATCCCCTTCTCCGGAGCGTTCAACCTTCTTTGCATAGAGCTGATATCTCCCGCCGGCTTCATATACCTCGACCGAGCCGGAAACTATGACCTTGTCGCCATCCCCCATCCTGAATGTAAGTCCTTCTGACACGGAGGAGCGAAACATCACGGCCGGAAGAACTGAGTTTTCGTCTTTCAGTGTGAAATAGATATGACCTGAGGAATGATATTTGATATTGGATATCTCGCCACTTACCCGCACCCTGGAGAGAAATTCCTCGTCTGATAAGATAGAAGCGACATAGTGGTTCAGATCTGATACGGAAACAGCTTTATCGTTCATATTATCCTCGCAAGGATACCATTTACGAAGGCTCCGGAATTGGAGTCTCCGTATTTTTTTGCGATCTCGACCGCCTCATTGATGGCAATGCCTTTGTCGAGGTTCTCGAAGAGGACCTCATAGAGCGCAACCCTGATGATCGAAAGCTCCACCTTCGGGATCCTCTTCGGCTTCCAGCCCTCGGTCTTCTGCTCTATAAGATCATCAAACTCCTGCTTTTTTTCGATCACTGCAGAAGCCTTTTCCTCAATCTCTTTTCTGTCCTTTGCCTTGACCTTCGATGAAATATCCTCCTCATCCTCCGGGAGGCCGCTGTTTTCAAGGGTCAGCTCGAACGCTTCAGAAAGTCCTTCTTTGCTTCTGAAATCGGACATATACACAAGCCTGATGACGGCTTCTCTCACCTGTCTACGCGTCATGGCGCACTTACTTTTCCGAAGCCAAAGCGCCGACAGAAGCTATTCTTATATCAACTTCCTTCACTTCGATGCCGGTCATATTCGTAACTGTCGACTTCACCTTCTGCTGGACATTCGCAGTAACCTCCGGGATCGGATTCCCATAGGCTATCTGAAGCGCGAGCCGAACGGTGAGTGATCTGTCGGGATGCTCTATCAGTCTGATCGAACGGGAAAGTCTGCTCATCGACGCCTTCTCGATCTCCTGATTTGTAAGCCCGTTTGAAAGCGCGATCACACCCTCGGTCTCAGTCGCAGCAAGCCCGCAGATGACTGCTATGACATCAGCTGAAATGAAAACGCCTGCTTTTATATTAAAGACATTCTTTTCGTTTGCCATTATGGTACCTCCTTAATGATTCGTATGATTATAACAGAATACGGGAAAAACATAAAACCCCTACTTAAGTTTCTTTTTCCTGTGAATCTCTATCAGCTTTTTCTCCACAACCTCAAAAAGCCAGATCAAAAAGCGCATCATGGAGGCCTCTGCGATAGCAAATACCACAAAGAGCATTATGGCGCGCGGGCTTATCATGGAGAGCGAGAATAATGAAGGCACTATGAGTGCCGCAAGTATCATACCACCTATGCAGCCGAAGAAAACAAGGAGCCTGTAGCTGTTCATCGGTTTTGTGATCTCAAAGAGGATGAGATAACCCACGACCGCAAGAAGGAAGGTGCTGGCGATGGAAACATCATTCTTTGATATCTCAAATACCTGCCCGAACACGACCATAGCGGCTATGAAGAAGAATGAGGTTATTGCGGCCGGCATCGCCTTTACAAGGACGGTCAGTATAAATCTGTCACTCTGCTTTTTGTTGTTGATCTCAAAGGTGAGGAACAATGCAGGAAGCCCTATGTTGAAGGCCGAGATCAGCGTCACCTGTGAGGGGACCAGCGGATAGGAAAGGACGCTTATCAGTGAGAATATTGCAAGGAAGAGTGAGAACAGATTCTTGTAAAGGAATAATGTTGCGCTCCTCGTAATATTGTTGATATTGTTCCTGCCTTCGGAAACTATCTGCTTCATATGGGAGAAATCCGAGTCGAGAAGTACGACCTGGGCAGCGTTTGCGGCGGCCTCGCAGCCGGAGCCCATGGCTATCGAGCAGTCTGCCTCCTTCATGGCGAGAATGTCATTTACCCCGTCTCCGGTCATCGCGACCTTCAACCCGTCCTTCTTCATGGCTCTGACAAGCGCCTTTTTCTGCTCGGGGCGGACACGGCCAAAGACAGTATATTCTCTTGCGATCTCACCCATATCTTCATTTTCCGAGACGGTGCTCATATCGATATAATGGTCGCAATTTGGAATCCCGGCCCTTTCAGCGATCTTTGAGACAGTGAGCGGATTGTCTCCGGATATCACCTTCACGCCTACGCCCTGCTTGTTGAAGAAGGAGAATGTATCCGCAGCGCTTTCCCGGATCGAGTTTTCAAGAGCGACAAAAAGGACGACATCTTTGTCCTTTGTAAATGCTATCACCCTCTTTCCCTGAGTCATAAGGGCATCGATCCTGTCCTGGTCATGCGACAGAACGCTCTTTTCGAGAAGAAACTCAGGCGCACCAAGACGGAATACGCCATTATTGGTCTCGATCTCAGAGTACTTCTTCTTTGAGTCGAAGGGATTGACCTTAAGTGCCGAGAGTCCCGCGGGCTTTTTGATGTTTGAGAGTTCTTCCAAAAGTGCGGAGGCTGTCGCGTTCTTGTCCGGCATTGAAGAAAGATACCAGAATAACAGACCTTTCTCGCCATCTCCTACGTCCCCGCCTCCGGGGGCGAAGAACTCTGTCACCTTCATCTTGTTGTCAGTGATCGTCCCGGTCTTGTCGACGCAGATCATGTCAACTCTCGCAAGAGTTTCAATAGATCTCATGTCGTGAAGAAGGACCTTTTGAAGCGCCAGCTTTGCCGTACTTATCGCAAGAGAGACTGTCACGAGGAGATACAGTCCCTCCGGGATCATACCTATGACGCAGCCTATCGAGGTAATGATACTCTCGGAAAAACCGTTGCCGCTCACTGCAAAGGACTGATAGAAAAGCAAAATACCAATAGGAATGATGAGGAAGCCGCAGACCTTCAGGATGATGTCTATTGACTTGATCATCTCCGACTTTTTGTCATGTACCTTCTTTGCCTGAGCTGAAAGCTTTGCGGCATAGGACTCGCTTCCCACCTTGTCAAGACGCATAAGGCACTTGCCCGACACGACAAAGCTTCCGGAAAGAAGCTTTGAACCCTTTGTCTTTTCTATTTCATCAGCCTCTCCTGTGAGGAGGGCTTCATTAAGGGATGCTTCCCCGCCTATGACGGTGCCGTCAGCCGGAACCTGCTGTCCGGCTGAAAGAAAGATGCAGTCATCCTTGACAAGCTTGTCAGCCCTGACCTTTTTCTTTTCGCCGTCGCGGACCGCCTCATATTCTGAGATCGAAAGAAGGGTCAGGCGGTCTATTACCTTCTTTGCGCGAAGCTGCTGAAAAATACCGATCAGGGTATTTGCGATTACAACGGGAAGGAAGGTGAGACTGTTGAAGGAGCCTGCGATGACAACAAAGACTGCAAGGATTATGAAGATGAAATTGAAGTAGGTCAGGGTATTGTCCTTGATGATAGCCCCCACGCTCTTTCCTGTATTTTCAGGAAGCTGATTTGTCTTCCCTTCACGGATGCGGAGCGCTACCTCTTCGGAAGTAAGCCCGACTGCGGGTGATTGCATTATTTACCTCTCTCTAAATAAAAATATAATCCGGGATGGATGTAAAAAATCCTGAAAGGATTTTTTACATCCATCCTAATGACCAGGCACTTACATTCCCTTTCGTCCAGGAAAGATGCGATGCGCTCTTGTGGAGGATGACGGCAACGGACTCGACAAGGCTGTCCTTCAAGAACGGCCTTACCAGACAGTTGTCGGCGCCCTTGTCGATACAGTCCTTAAAGACTGCAAAGCTTCGCTCACTTGTCACACAGATTATCGAGAGCGTCGGGCACTTTTTCCTGATGTCCTCGATCCGAAGACCGGGATTTGAATCCATATCTATGATCAGCGCCGTCTTTGAAAGCTTTGAGGGTTCAAGCTCATAGAGTTCTGCTATGCTCCAGATCTCTCTGACAGCGAATTTCTTGTCTCCTCTCATCATATCGCTGATTCGTTCCTTGCCTGAAGAGTCATTGAGTATGAGGATATCTCCTATCATATCGTCATCATGCTGGCGCATGTCGTAATACTTGTCCTCATCTATCATTTCAAGCATCACGTCCGCAATCTTTGGATCAAACTGGGCTCCCCTGTTCGCCTCTATCTCACGGCGCACCGTGGCCTGCGGAAGAACTGCACGATAGCTCCTTCTTGAAGACATGGCGTCATAGGAGTCTGCTACTGCTATTATCCTCGAGATCTCAGGAATATCCTCACCAGAAAGGCCGTCAGGATAACCACGTCCATCGTATCTTTCGTGATGCCATCTTGCCCCGGTCAGGACTGCGGGAATGGATGTGATAGATGAAAGCATGATATATCCGGTGATAGGATGGAGCTTCATGAGTTCAAACTCTTCTTTTGTAAGCTTTCCGGGCTTGTTGATGATATCGTCGGGAACATGTATCTTTCCCACATCATGAAGAAGGCTCGTGACATAAATGGCATCCTGCTCAGCCTTCGCCTTTCCAAGCCTGCGCGATATCTCCTTCGCATAAAGCGCAACCCTGAAGGAATGTCCGCTCGTATATCTGTCCTTTGCGTCCACCATACTCATCAAGGCCGTGACCGTTTGTGTCAGGGTCTCAGCGAGCCTTTCCTCAGTCTTCACGAGGCTTTCTGTCTTGATGGAAACCTCAGTCTCAAGGTCCTTCCTGTAGGTTGCCATAAGCTGCTGATGCTTCGCTCTCTCAGTCACATCAAGGAGCCAAAGAGCGTCGATAGGATGCCTGTTCTTTTCTACATTCCTAAACTGAGGTGCATATATCCTCTGATTGATCGTAATCTCATCATCCTTTCTTGCAAAAAAGCCGGCAAGCCTTTCGGATATATCTGAAAGCACCATCCAGGGAACGGCCTTCTGAAGCTCCGGAAGCAGTGAAAATGCCGTCTCGTTCGCAGCGATGAAATATCTCGAATCCGAAACAAGGATAACTGCGGCATCCTGGGATTCAACCGCGATGTCCTTCACAATGGTCTCCATGTCGTAGGCCTGGCTGACTCTCACAGTGACAGCCATAAGTATTACGGAGATCGCGGAAGCCAGCGGCACCGCGGAGACCTCGGGCTTTATTATAAATTCCACTATATAGGCCACGCTCGGGATAGCGATCACAAGAGCGGTGAGAACATTGATCTGCATCCTGATCTTGTGAAACCTCACCATGAAAAGGATTATCAAAAACAATGCCGAGAAGAGAAAAAGGAACTCCGCAACGAAATAAGGATAAGCCGGTATACAATAGGATGCCTTTTCAAAGTAAGGCAGATTCCCCCTTATGGTATAAGCATAATCCTTGTAGAATACCCCCTTGATGTGAAGCAGGAAGGTAACGACAGAGTTGAAGGTGCAAAGACAGATACTGAAAACAAGAGTCATCTTGTGGATCCGATACCTCGTATACTCCGCAATAAAAAGAAATATAAAGAACCAGAGCCAGCAGCCCGTGAAATTGATGATCTTCCTCGCTACCAGAATAGAGGAAAGACCGTCCGAATTGACATACATCCATCTCCCGATGGCAAGCATGAGAACGAGGAAGGCCGACATAATGAGATATCTCTGCGTCTTTCCGGCTCTTTGAAAAAAGCTGGCAAGAACCGCAACGAGCGCTGCTCCTATCGTTGCCCCGTAAAATAATGATGCCCCCATTAATGTCATAAAAAGCCCCTTTCGCCCAAAAACTCGTTAAGAAGCATAATAACACAAGTGAGAAGCTTTATGTTATAATGTTTTTTGTTTTATCATCCATCGAATCACCGCTCGGAGGTATCTCGATGATACAGTTTTCTGATCCCTTTGAGACAAAAGAAGATTTCAGGAGCATTCTTGACAGGGTGAGGTCGTCTCCTTCCTTTGACAGCGCAAGCGATATCCTCGCCATTGCGGCCCTCGGCCATCAGGATCCCTCCTTCGCGGAAGAACTCATTCAGATCTACAATGAAGTGCTTGACCGTGGAAGCTTCTGCGGCTATACAGCCGCCGATGTTGTGGAAGATGGTCATATGAATGAGGGGAAGAATACCGTAACCTTCTTTTTATTCGACTCATCCACATGCGAGGTGATCCCCTGCGATACCGAAATTGAATCCTCGGAAGATGTCGGACACCGGATCACAAAGCTCATTGAAGAAAACGAGGACTGTCGGGCACTTATGATATTCCCCGACGTATATCACGCAAAAAGGCTTGACCTCTTTCTTTCAGCCCTTTCCTTCAAGGACCCGGAATTTCCTGTCTGCGGTGCTGCGGCCGGAGGCCTCTGGAAGGAGGGGATCACCTCTCCGATCTTTGTCTTTTCAGATCGTGTCATTGAATGCGGGATACTCTCCATCCTCCTTTTTGGTGAAGATCTCTATGTGAAAGCCGCAGCTCTTCGCGGCTGGAGCCCGATCGGTCGCGGACATACCGTAACAAAACTCGCTTCTCCTCTTGTCGTCTCCGAGGTGGACAATCTTCCCGCCACTTCGATATACAAAAAATACTTCAAGATCGATGAAAAGGATCCTTATTTCGTACAGAACATCCTTGCCTTCCCCTGGGTGCTGAACAGGTCAAATGAGCTTGTTCCACGCTCCATTATCTCTGTGACCGAAGAGGGAAATCTGGTCTTTGGATCAGACGTGAACGAGGGTGAGCGCTTCCATTTCTCTTACGGAAATGTAACCGAAATGCTGAATGATTCCTACTCCATCGTAAAGAACTATGTCCCCTTCGCTCCGGAAACAGTATATCTCATGGTCTGCGACAACAGGCAGTTTCACCTTGGTGAGGAAGAGACAAAGGAGATTACTCTCTTCAAGGATGCCTTTCCTTCCATTGCCGGCGCAGGCGCCTTTGGCGAATTCTTCCACCTGGGAGACAGAGTGGAAGCCTTCAACTGCACGATGCTGGCGCTGTTTCTTCGGGAGGGCCCGGTAAAGGAGACCTCTATCTCAGAAATGAAGGAACCGGAGGCTCTTTCACGAGGGCTCATCCCCCTGCAGGACCGGCTCTTTACCTTCCTGAAAGAGACTTCGGATGAATATTCAACCCTTCGTGCCCGGGAAAGAGAGCGTGACCTTCACAACAGGATCAAGCTCGAGCATGCAGCCTCGGAGGCAAAATCCGAATTCCTTTCAAATGTCTCCCATGAGATCAGGACCCCCATCAATGCAATCCTCGGAATGAACGAGATGATCCTTCGGGAATCCACCGAGGAAAGGATACTCGATTATTCCGAAGATATCCGTTCCGCGGGAAATTCACTTCTCTCACTCGTAAATGACATCCTTGATTTCTCAAAGATAGAGGCAGGAAAGCTCAATCTTCTTCCTGTCGAATACTCATTCTCTTCAACGCTGAACGACATTGTGAATATGATCACACCTCTTGCAAGCAAGAAGGGGCTTGAGGTAATAGTCGATTATGATGAGAATATTCCCGACCGCCTGTATGGCGATACAGTACGTATCAGACAGGTTCTTATCAATATAATGAACAATGCAGTGAAGTTTACGGATGAAGGCTCGGTAAAGCTCACCGTAGGCTTTCAAAAGACGAAACGCGACGAGATCAATCTGGAATTTCACTGTATCGATACCGGGATCGGCATCAAGGAAGAGGATATGGAAAAGCTCTTCTCTCCCTTTGAACAGATAGACGACAGCAACAAGAACCGTATTGACGGTACGGGGCTTGGGATGTCGATCTCAAAGAACCTTTTGAACATCATGGGCTCAAAGCTCAATGTGAAGAGCGAGTACAAAAAGGGCTCTGATTTCTCATTCATCATCCGGCAGAAGGTCTTTTCCTTTGAGCCGATCGGCTCATATATGAAAGAGACGCGTAAAAAGGGCATAGCAGATCGGGTTCTTAAAGAAAGCTTCCACGCTCCGGATGCCATTATTCTCATTACAGACGATATGGATGTGAACCTCTCCGTAGCGAAGAATCTCTTGAAGCGAACGAAGATCAATATAGACACTGCTCTTTCCGGGCATGAAGCGATCAAGCTATGTCAGGAAAAGAAGTATGACATTATCTTCATGGATCATCGTATGCCTGTTATGGATGGAACTGAGGCTATGCGGCGTATACATGCGCTTCCGCCGGGAAATCCGAATGAAAAGACCCCTATCATCGCCCTTACCGCCAATGCTGTAGCGGGAAGCAGGGAAAAGTTCCTTGAGGACGGCTTTGACGGTTATATTCCAAAGCCCATAGATCCGGCGGCACTTGAATCTCTTATCAAAGAGCTTCTTCCTCCCGGGAAGGTGATAATGATAAATGAAGAGGACGATGACCTGATAGGGGTTGATGCCCTCTCTCCCTTCCTTAAGTCGCTCCTTACCATTCCCGATATTGATGTGGCTGATGGAGTCACCTCCTGCGGAGGAAATGAGACCTATGAGAAGGTTCTGATGGAGTTTTCCTTGACTGCAGCCGACAAGATCAATGTCATCAAAAAGGATCTTGAAGAGGAGGATTACAAGGACTATACCATCAGGGTACATTCTTTGAAGAGCACTGCCCGGCTGGCCGGTGCCAAGACCCTCTCCCGCCATGCAGCCTATCTTGAAAAATGCGGGGATACTCTTCGTACCGAAGAGATCATCAGAAAAACACCCCGTCTCCTGAATGAATACAAGAGGCTCGCGGCCGCTATTGAAAAGGCTGTCCCGAAGGAGGACCCTTCCACAAAGAAGGATATCACCGTTGAAATGCTGGAGGAAGCCTATCAGGCAATATATGAAAGTGTGCTGGCCTTTGACTACGACGGGGCCGACAATGTAATGGCGGAGCTTCAGGGCTACCGCATACCTGAGGAGGAGGAAGAGCGTTTCAACAAATTGACCCTTCTTCTCTCAAATGTAGATCATGATGGAATAGAAGCAATGTTCAGGGGCAGTAAGCAAAGTGGATAAGAAAACCGACAACACATTAGTCCTAATATCAAAGGGCTCCCTCTTCCTGGTAAACAACATCAGGAACAACCTCATAAAAAACGGATACACCGTGATCGACTCCCTGCCGGAGGTGGAGAGTCTTCAGGATCTTCGTAAGGAAGCTGATATCTTCATCTTCTATCTCGGGGATTTCGTTGAAGAGACAAAGGAAGCCATTGTTTTCCTAAAGGACATGGTCATCGAGGATGAAAAGGAGCTTTACCTCATCGGTTCGCCGGATGAGATCAGCACCTTCTGCCGTTATGTCCCGGATAACTATGTGAGAAAGGCTTTAGAGCGCCCCTTGAATGTCAAGGATCTTTTGAGCGCACTTGAAGAGACCGTGGTGGACGCTGACAGAAGAAAGCAGGTCCTTGTCGTGGATGATGACGGAACCTATCTTCGATCGGTCCACGACTGGCTTTCGGGAAAATACCAGGTCGTTATGGTGAATTCCGGAATGAATGCCATCACCTACCTCGGTACCCACACTCCGGACCTTGTACTGCTTGATTATGTAATGCCTGTCTGTGATGGTCCCATGGTCCTTGAAATGATGAGGTCCGATTCGAATCTCGCGAACATCCCCGTTATCTTCCTTACCGGAAAGAGTGACAGGGACAGTGTAAACAAGGTACTTGAAATGCGCCCTGCCGGGTATCTCCTGAAATCCATGAACCCCTACCAGCTTGTAAAGGCTGTCGAACACTTCTTTGAGCAGCAGAAGGTCAAGGCGCCGAGAAAGAAATGATGAGAAGACTCTTGAAGATAATAATACCCCTTGCGATCGCCTTTGTACTTACCCTTTTTCTGGTGATCCTTCCAATTTCAACAGCTTATTCGATCTGCCACCCCAAAGGCCTTTCCCTTTCAGAGGAGGAAGCATGGGAAAAGGAAAACGGGCTTTGGGGGAACTTTGACTCCTATGAAAAGGAGTCCTATGAAGTAAAGGGCAAGGATGGTTACGTTCTTCACTGCACTCTTGTAAAAAGCCCCGTGGAATCTGATCGTTTTGTGATCATCTCCCACGGCTTCAATTCAAACCGTTATGGTGCCGTCAAGTATGTGGATGCTTATGCCTCACTCAATTTCAACTGCATAATATATGACTTGAGAGGTCATGGCGAAAACCAGAAAACAGTCTGCACGATAGGAAATTACGAGGGCGAGGATCTCAACTTCCTGATAAAGGATACTTACGAAAGATATGGGAATGATATCATTCTCGGGCTTCACGGAGAATCGATGGGAGCCTCCACAAGCCTCTCAAGCCTTGTAAAAAGGCCTGATGTGAAATTCGTGATCTCGGACTGCTCCTTCACAAATCTTTATGATCTGATGAAAAACGGTGCCGACAAAAATCACCAGGGCTTCATGCTTCCCCTCGTAAATATGTGGTGCTCTCTCATCAATGGCTTTGATATGAAGGACACCTCCCCTGTCGATTCAATAGACAAGAGCACAGTGCCTATCTGTTTCATCCACGGGGAAGCGGATGATCTCATCCCTCCGGAAATGAGTGAAAAGCTAGCAAAAGCCTGCGACGGCGCCTCATACATTCACTTTGTACCTGAGGCCGGACACGCTCAATCTGTGAAGGTTCTGGGATCAAGATCCTATTCGATGATAATACTCGGTTTTCTCACAAATGAAGAAATAATCGAGCCTCAAAATTAAATCACATTTAAGAAAGAAGGTGCAACATGTCTGAAGGAAAACAGCTCATCATCTCAATCGGAAGGGAATTCGGCTCGGGCGGTCACGAGATCGCGGAAATGATCGCAAAAGACTTAAGCCTCCCTATCTATGACTACAACCTGATGCGTGTCATAGCTGAGGAAAAGGAGCTTTCCGATGCAAAGATGCTTGAGAAATATGATGAACTCCCCCGCTTTCCGATAAACATCTCCGTCAGGGGCTATTCCTCTTCCCCGGAGCAGAACCTTGCGATCATGCAGTTTAATTATCTTAAGGAAAAAGCAGCAGCGGGAGAATCCTTCGTGATCGTCGGACGCTGTGCGGAGACTGTCCTCAAGGAATTCAAATGCCTCATCCCCATCTTCATACTTGCGGATCACGACAAGAAGGTCGAGAGGATAATGAAAATATACCAGCTCGACAAGAAAGAGGCAGAGCAAACCGTAAAGGAGCAGAACAGGAAGAGAAGGGCTTATCATAATTATTATTCTACTGCGAAATGGGGCGACTCGAGACTCTATGACCTTTCGATCAACTCCTCAAAGCTTGGACTCGAAAAAACAAAGGAATTGATCGAGGACTATATTAAGCAAAGAAGAGAACTGCTCTGATGACTGAACGTTCTCTGATATTTCTGGATCTTGATATGACTCTCTGGGATCACGAGCTTCAGATTCCAAAAAGCGCTGCTGTCTCGATAGAAAAAACAGTTGAAAAAGGAAACCTCGTCTTCCTGAACACAGGGCGAAGCCGCGGCAATACTCACTATGAGAATCTTGAAGCCCTCCCTTTGAGCGGGATGATATGCGCCTGCGGCGGTCATATAGAGCTTGACAAAAAGATACTGAAGGAAACCCTGGTTCCCTGGGAAAAGGTAAAGAAAGCCCTTTCGATATTCAAAGAAGAAAATATGCCGGTCGTGGTCGAAGGCAGGGATGCCCACTTCATGAACAGGGAGGATTTTCACAACGACCCTTATGTGGAAACCCTCTGGTCAAGGCTGGGTCCCTATGCCCATAGTCTTTCCGAGCTTACTTGTGACTTTGCTGTAAACAAGTTCTCATGCGATATCACTGAAAAGACGGATCTTGAAAGGGTTCAGGCCATCCTTTCAGACGACTTTGATTTCATAAATCATAACGGTGTTGTAGTTGAGATCATCCCGAAAGGTCTTTCAAAAGCAAAGGGGATCCTCGATCTTCTTTCCTTCACAAAGGACAGCCCTGAAAGAGTCTTCGCCTTTGGCGACGGGATGAACGACCTTGAGGTGATAGAGAGTGCTGCCCACAGTATAGCCATGGGAAATGCTGCCCCCCTCATAAAAGAAAAAGCCGACTTCGTGACGACTGACATCCACGAAGACGGCCTCAAAAACGCGTTTTTGCATTTTCACCTGATTTGACTGTTGCCATCTCTTGACGAGAAAAAGGCAATTCCTTCATACTCCCACCCTGAGATCAAAAGGTAGGTAACCTCACCAATATCAGTCGTGAAAAGGTGATGTCCGAGGTTTGGATTGTAGAGGCGATAGACCGGAGCTGTATCTTTTCCGTCGGATGAATACCAGGCTATACCTTCATACGACCATCCGGCCTTCAATAAGGCATCCCGTTCAGGTGCGTTAAGCGTATAGAAATGCTCTCCATTGTTTGGATTGTAAAGTCTGTATACAGCATTTTCCTCTGCACCTTCGGGATCGCAGAAGAATTTGGCTCCCTCATCTGACCAGCCGGCAAAGATCAGGCTGTATCGCTCATTATCATCAATCGTCAGAAAGTGCTCAAAGTTATTTGGATTATAAAGTCTGAATACCGGAACAGGCTTTATCTGCTCCTTCTCTTGATTGTCAAAGAGGACCTGCCTGCTGTTTGAAGGATAACATACCGTATTCTGTTCATAGCCATAGATCTTTGTCAAACGCTCCTTCACAACCTTGGGTATATAAGCATATATCTCCTTTAAAGTTATCCTTTCATCCATGTCGGTATCTGCCGGCATAGATTCTGTCCAGCCCTTCATGAATTCATATCCTGTACCTTCCAAAAGCCCAATGGTCATAAGTGCACCGTAATAGTTTTCACCATCGATAAGGACAGGCACCTGATATGAATATTCTCCCTTGTTTGCCGCGCAGAGAAGATAATAATCAGAGTCCCTGAACTCCCCGGAAAGCGCTATAGGAAGCATTTCATCCTCCGGGACATAGGAGCCTTCGGAAAAGGCCTCCGCCATACTTTCCAAAAAGCCATGAGCCTCGGCATCCGTCCTTATCAGATGAGTCCCTTCATCCGTACTTTCCGGGCCGCTAACGGCCTGAGTCTGGACAAAGGCGCCCGAGCCGCAGGAGTCAATGATCAAAGCCTTCTTCCCATTGTACCTGTCAAAAAGATCCTTCAGCTCTGCTGTGGCATAGTATTCTCCCTCAGCCTTTTTTCTGTTCCAGAAATACAGAGCGCCGTCATAATAATCCTCACTTGTATAGCTCTCTTCTTCAGCGACAGCGGCATGCCCGCTGTAATAAAAAAGGGTGAGGTCATCTGCATCAGCTTTTGAGAAGACCCTGTTCACTGCTCTTTGCATATCACTCTTTGTGCCGTCCATGGTCTTCAGAACCTCAGTATAGGGGTTCTTCAATGTCTTTATCATATCCTCCATAGAATCAACGGAATGCTTTGTGCCGACAAGCTCATTCTCTGTCCCGGAATAGGTATTCCCGATAAGAACTGCGCGATAGGTCACAATTCCATCCGCCTGCGAAGCTGCCTCTGCCGGAATTGAGGGAAGTGAAAAAGCCAAAACAGCTGCCGTTAAAAACAACGGCAGCAGCTTATTTTTCATTTTCTTTTTTGATCTTTTTTCAGATAGATTCGCCAACTTCATAATATTCCCTCAGTGCCAAAGCTATGAGCTTTGAGAAGATCAAAAGATAATTTGCATCCTCAGCCCCCCACCTTCTGTTGTTTGATTTTAGGGCGTGCTCAAAGGAGAAGACCCTCTCCACCTTTCCTTCCCTGCCCTTCTCAGCAAAGAAGACCACGGCCCCGATACGCCTTTCATTTGCCCACTCATAAATAAGCGGATCCTTTTCCTGGCAGAGCTCGACCCTGTCTATCATCAATATCCCGTTCTGGTCAAAGGTATGACTGTTTATGATGCTCTCTGCAACCTCATCGGGCATCACATCATTTCCGTCCTCAGCCGATGAGAATACACATGGGAGTCCCGGCCCCGAGAAGATTCTGATGCCGTCAAGCAGCATCACATCGGAAGCCTCCTTCAGAGCCGGAGAAACAGCTCCCTTCCCAAGCGCGATGATCCCTTCCGTGACATCCGAGATCATCACCGCAAGAAGCTCCGTGCGCCCCTTCACATATTTCCCGGCGGACTCGGACTTCGGAAGCTCAAAGTTTCCGTGCATTTCCTCACGATAGATGATATATCTGTTCTTGCCCTTTCCCTTTCCGATATAAAGTGCTTTCCAAAGTTTTTCAAAAAGAGTGTCATAGTCTGTCCCGTTGAGAGGCGCGGAAACCGTTCCTATAGTGAGCGTCACATGGCAATCGGATCTGATGGAAAGTATCTCCCATTCAAAGTTCTTCCTGACCTCGGTAAAAAGACCTCTTATATCATTCTCATCCATGCCTGAAACACACACGAAGAACTGGTCTCCGCTGAAGCGTCCTACCGCCCCGCTCACGCCCACCGAATGAAGGATGCATCTGGAAAGAGCCCTTATGACCTCATCTCCGAAGCTTCTCCCGTAGCTGTCATTGACCTCCTTGAACTCATCTATATCAAAGATGGCTATCCATACCATCTCGTCATCCTTCATATTGGAGAGAGTCTTTATGGTATAGTCCTTTATCGCGTCCTTGTCATAGACACCGGTAGCCTGATCCTTGTCAGTGGATGTCATTGTGGAGATGACAGGAGTTTTTGCGTCATCCTTTACATTCATCACATAGCCGTCTATGTGGCGTTCTCCGCCCGCGGCTATGACTGTCGTTCCGGTAAACTGCATCAGCCTTGATGTCTCATCTTCGGAAAAGAATGAAGTATGGAAGGTCACGCTACAGCTTTCCGCTGCCGACTCAAGTATGGTCTGAAAGGAAGCCACCTTTGCCTTGTCCTCTTCGGGTACAAATTTTGCTATCTCCTCTTCAACCCACTCATACAAAAGACCGTCGAAGAGTATCTTTTTTTCATTGTTCTCAAAGGAGAAGAAAGAAATATTCCCGGAATCCCTGTCGTACTTGAAGAGGAAAAATCCCATTCCGCTGACGAAATCCTCATATTCACGAAGGCGCTCCCGGAATTCCCTCGTGCGCTCTTCGGAAAGATAGACATCGCTTGCCTTGAACATAACGCTTCTGACGCCTGAATCCTCAGAAAGAGAAAGATTGATATGAAAGGGTGAATAGACACCATCGGGACGTTCGAGAGAAATGAGCATATCCTCCTCAAAGCCTGACATGAGAACACGCTCACAGGCATCCTTGAAGAACTCCGCGTCAAACTCCATCATGATATCCGTAATGAGTCCCTCTGCCCTGTCGCCGAGGAATTTTTTGCAGGCCCGGTCTGAAAATGAAATGTAAAGATCGCTGTCAACAGCGCCGCAGAAAAACGATAGGTCTTCCATATAGTTCTCCCTAGAAAAAAACAAAAATCCGTTTATTACTTTATCACAAAAAAGCAAATAAATGTATAGAAAAATGAACCGGACTTTATCTTTTGAGTCATCTGTTGACAGGCGGTGTACTATCTGTTATAGTACACTTGCTCGAGTGAACTGAAGAAATCCTATGAAAAGGAGGTGACCATGCAATATGACTGAGATAGATTACCGCGATCCGCGGCCGATATACGAGCAGCTTGCGGGCGTTTTTGAAGATATGATATTGAAGGGGGTCCTTGAAAAAGGTTCTAAGATGCCCTCCGTCCGCGATACCGCGGCTCACTTTTCAGTAAACCCCAACACTGTGCAGAAGGCGTTTTCAAAGCTCGAAGAGGACGGCTTCATCTATGCGGTGAAGGGACGCGGAAACTTTGTGGCTGAAATGGAGCCACTTCTTTTGAAAAAGCAGGAAAACTTCCTGACGAGGTTCAGGAAAACCGTGTCGGAAGGGAAGGATCTTTCAGTCAGTGAGGAAGCCATGGAAAAGGTCCTTCATGAAGAATTCAAAGGAGGCAAAAAGGATAATGATTGAAATAAAAAATGTTACAAAGCATTTCTCCTTCGGTGAGATCACAGCGCTTTCAGAGGTCTCGCTCACAATAGCCGACGGCGACATCTTCGGCCTTATCGGGACAAACGGCGCCGGAAAGTCCACTCTCCTTCGTATCATGTCGGGAGTACTGAAGCCGGACACTGGAGAGGTCCTGATAGACGGAGAAAATGTTTATGAAAATGTCAATGTGAAAAGAAATATCTGCTTCATTCCCGACAATGTCTACTTTGCGCCAAATTCAACGCCGAAAAGCGAAGCCGGGCTCTTTGAAGCGGTCTATCCCGGCTTTGACAAAAAGCGCTTCTTTTCATTTTTACAAAAGCTCTCCCTTGATCCGGAGCAGAGGGTAAATACCTTTTCAAAGGGAATGAAAAGGCAGCTTACGATCCTTCTCGCCCTCTCCTCAGGCTCAAGGTACGTCTTCTTTGACGAGACCTTTGACGGCCTTGACCCCGTGATGCGACAGACCGTAAAGGGAGCGATCGCTGACGCGGTATGCGAAATGCAGATATGTCCAGTCATCGCCTCACACAATATGCGTGAGCTTGAGGACATATCCGGTTCTGTCGGGCTTCTTCACAAGGGCGGCGTGCTGCTTTCCGACAATCTTGATGATATGAAACTGAATGTACAAAAGGTCCAGCTCGTGATGAAGGACGCTTCTGACCTTGAAATGCTCCTTTCGGAACTTGACGTAGTATCAAAGGATGCCATGGGATCCATGAACATACTCGTGGTCCGCGGAAACCATGATGAGATCATGTCAAGGGTGAACGCTTTCTGTCCCGTTTTTGCGGAATCGATCCCCCTTACCCTTGAAGAGGTCTTCATCTCTGAAACAAGTGCCGGCGGTTATGATCTCAAGGATCTTTTCGTTTGATGAAAGGAGCTTTCGAAATGAATACAAAAAAATTATTCAAAAATCTGATGAAGGAAAAGATCTGGTTATTCCTTCTCATATTGATAACGGGATTTTTCTTCTTCCCCGTAAGGGTGATAATGCTCCGTCAAGAGATCCTTGACGACATAAGAAACGGTTTTGAAAGGTCTTTTTCCTCTGTAGCATCAGTCCTTGGCATAAACGCTGATTATAAGGACAAGCTCCTCATTCTTCTCCTTGTGGTCATTGCAGCCTTTATAACTGCAGGAGTTTCATTTCATTATCTTCATGACGTGAGCAGGACAGACTTTTGGATGTCGCTTCCGATCAAAAGAAGAAACCGCTTCCTGCTCCACTTTCTGTCCGGTTTCCTTTCAACGGTCATCCCCTTCCTCATTGATTATCTCGCGGCAGGGATAATATGCATAGTTACCGGAATGCTGACAGGCTACGGGATCACACAGTTTTTCCTCTCGATGCTCTCCCTCATCCTGGTCTTTCTTTCGATATACCTTCTTTCCTGCCTCTGCCATGTGCTCACGGGACGGACTGTGATAGGAGTGCTTTTGACAGGCTTCTTCCTTGTCATTGGCCCGGGCGCCATCTATCTCTTTGAAGGACTGTGCGGCTGCTTTTTGACCCATTATATTTCAGATATCAATACAGGAGTTGCCGTCTGGTTTTCCCCCGCGACTCTCGCTTCATTGAGCGATATTTCGGGCCGCATCATTTTCGCCCTGATCTACTCCGTCATCTTTCTTGTGCTCGCTCTGATCGCGGTTGAAAAGAGACCCGCGGAAGCCGCCGGCAATTCATTTTCCTTCAGATGGCTGCCTTTATTTATCAAGATCGCGGTGACAACGGCGGGCTCGCTGTTCTTCGGCCTTGCCCTTTCAGCCTTTGGCTCGGGAGACCTTCGGATCTGGTTCCTCTTCTTCATGGTGATCGCGGCGCTGCTCCTTCCGATGGTAATGGACCTGATCTTTTCCATGGACCTTCGGGCGATAAAAAAGAACTGGAAGCTAAACCTCCTCTCCTTCGCAATCCCGATAGTGATAAGCATCTTCTTTGCGGCGGACATCACAGGCTATGACAGATTCGTCCCGAAGGAAAATGAGGTCGCTTCGGTGGGCATTATCGGGGATGATGCAATGAATTATCAGGGCAGCCTCTATGTGCTCGGCGAGAGTCCTGACAAAACGTATTATTCAAAAGAGCCTGTTTCCATAGAAGAAGCCGCACGCTTCGTTCAGAATAATAATCCAAACAGGGATGGAGATTATATCCTAAGGCTTGTCTTTAATCTGAAATCCGGAAAAGTTGTAAAAAGGCAGTATCCCACCTCGTATGATGAGATAAGGAATCTTTATGATGTCTTTTCAGAGGATGAAAAATACAGGGAGGATATCGCCCTTGCAAGAAAGCTTGAGCATACCGGCGAGAAGACCATATTCGCCCTCTCTCCCTACGATTCCGATCGTGTCATCGAAGGCGAAACCGTAATACTGAATCTTGACGAAAAAGGAAAGCGTACTCTTATTGACGCCCTCGTAAAGGATGAAAGCAATATGACCTACAGCGAATATGAGCGCAGCACTCCAACGTATCTCATTGAAGTCAGAAGATCCTCCGACGAAGGCGGCGCATCGGGCGTGCTTTCGATATATCCGGAGTTTACGGAGACAATGAAGATTCTGGAAGAATACATAGAGAAATAACCGGGACAAGGGGGACGTTTTACTTGTCCCAAAAAAATATTTCACTCTGCAAGGATTTTGCAAGAATAAGGTATGTATCATACGTTCTTGTCACAAGCAAAGCATGTGCCGATAAGTACGACGTAAAGAGGGCCTTAAGTCCCCTGGCCGGGTTCGCGTGGCATCACGCATACTACAGAGGGATCAATGTAGATGCAAAGGTTTCCGGCGACAGTGAGGTGAAGTTCTGGACCCGTGGACACAATATCTGGACCGATGGTTATGAAAGCCATTATGAGCAGGGAACTGCAGTGATCATGTAACATCAATCAGCAACAACAACCATAAAGAAAGGGGTGAACGATATGTTTGTTCTCGCTTTACTTATTTACACTCTTACACACTGATGCAAATACGATAAGACCAAATAAGGCCAGCAAAGCCCGGAGGCCATCTTCAATGGCTCCCGGGTTTTATCTTTCCATGTTATAAGACATATGCGAAAGGTTTCGGTCATCTTTTGTCTTTCTCAGAATTTTTCGCCTTTTCCTTCATCTCATTCTCGCAGAGGAGTATCACCGCATCAATGATGTTCGCATATCTGATATATGACGGATCGAGAACCAGTGTGGAGTTCAAAGATGTGCATTTCTTTGAGAACTCGGCCACTTTTTCGCGGGTGTCTTCAAGGTCTTTAATCGAATATCGTCCGGTATTGGAATAGATAGTCCCCGTGTTCGGATCGTAACGGGTGCTCTCGTCATTTACTCCGTTTGCCTGTGTAGTGAACTGGTCGCTTAATGCCTTGATCAGTTCGGATTTTGTGGAATAGTCCATATATCCTCCATTGAATATCTTTCTATAGAATGCTTTTGGCACTTTATATTCTATCTTTTTGCTGTCACGTAGTCTATCCTGTCATGGCTTCCCATTATTTTTTGCTCCTTACCAACCCCTTCCTTAATCCATTATCTTAAGCGGCTTCCAATTCAGATAATCACCCGAAACCAGATGATATTCGATACCATTCCTTTCCCCTTCGATACTGTCATGAAAGCGGCTCTCCCCGTGGCAATGCGCATAAACCACGGTCTTTGCTCCGTATTCCTCAGCGATATCCGTAAATACGCTTTTCTCTTCCAGAATGTTGGTTGGAGGATAATGTAAAAACATGATGAACTTTTTGTATCCTGCCTCTATGGCGCTGTCAAAGGACTTTTTAAGCCGCACCGCTTCCCTCTCAACCAGCTTCTTCGCGTGGCTTTCCTTTGCCTCGTCCCAGCCGACGATCCTTCCGAAATGATCAAGATAAAACGGGCCTTCAAAAGTAAATCCCTTGGTTCCAACAATAGCGTAATCCCTGTAACTCTCAAAAGAGTCCTGAAGAAAGGTGAGCGCAGGACGAAACTGTTCATTCAAGGCAACCGTCTTCTTCACATCCCAGAACATATCGTGATTTCCCCGGATCAGAATCTTCCTCCCCGGAAGATCTGAAATATACAAAAGATCCTTCCCGCATTCGTCGAGATTCCTGCCCCAGGAATGGTCGCCAACCAGCACCAATGTATCTTCGCTTCGGATCAGCTTTTCGCAGTTTCTTTTGAACCTGATCTCATGCTTCTTCCAGACTCTGTCATAAAGCTGGTTCCTGGCCTTAAGTTCTGATTGAAAGTGGAGATGCAGATCTCCAATAGCGTATAAACTCATTATGCAGTCTCTTACCCTCTTCATTGAAAAACGGACAATAGCGCTTTGCTCCGATCATCTCCCCCTCGCTATAAAAAAAAAGCCCTTTAGGCTTCTTTCTTCTTACATAGCGAGGGGGAGACTCTTTCTCCGCTTCGCTCCGGTCGGCTCGAATGTGCGCGTCCACTGGACGCACCTCGGTCTCCGCTCCGCTCCGGTCGGCTCGAGGGCGTGCGTCCACTGGACGCACCTCGCCTCTCGACACCGCACCCGCGGTGTCGTAGAGTTCGATACTTCAGGTCTCTTTATGTAAGAAGGGGCTGTCGCACTAATGATCATATCAAAAACATGTGGCAGCCTCAATTTTTTGTCCAAAAACTCAAAAACCGCACTTCGAAAAGTACGGTTTTTGTTGTAAAATATATTTGGTTCTTCCGCATCTGTTAGTGTTTCGTATTTTCTCTGTACATCAGTTTGGCAGATAACAATAGTTTGCTACATCGCCCATACATAGCTTTCTTTATGGTTTTAACCTTACTGTTTGTTCCCTCAA